>TARA_R110001592_G_scaffold60806_3_pt1 | contig 227167 bp, 149 predicted proteins | sample TARA_R110001592 | Tara Oceans TARA_R110001592 (sample SAMEA4398387) | marine metagenome | biome: Polar Biome; feature: [SRF] surface water layer (ENVO:00010504); material: water (ENVO:00002006), including particulate matter (ENVO:01000060) such as... | depth 5 m
TCGCAGAGTCGCAAAGGATTTATTATTCGTCCCAAACTAAAAATAAACCTAAAACTAACTGATTCAAGGCACAGGTATTCAAAGGAATTACCTCTATCTCCTCTTAGCGTCTCTGCGCCTTAGCGAGAAAAAAATAAACGCAAATGCATTGCTCAGGTGCTCTCCCTAATAATAAGTTTTGGCATTATTATTTCTGTCCTTTTGATGCAGTACTCACCTGACAATTTTATCTCCTCCAGAATTATGTTAGCCGCCAGCTCTCCCATTTCAAAAGAGGGTTGGGACATGGTGCTGATAGATGGACTTATAAAACGACTGGTTTCATCATCTCCAAATCCGGCAACCGATAGTTCTTCAGGAATCTTTATACCAAAATTATGGGCAGCATGTATGGTACCAATGGCCAGAATATCGGCAAAACAAAGGATTCCATCTGGTTTTACAGGCAATTTCCAAAGTTTTTCCAATGCCTGCCCTGCTTGCTCATACCTAAAATCTTCAACTTCTATCACATACTCCTGCTTAAAGAGCAAACCTGCTTCTTGCAACGCTTTTTTATAACCCATTAATCTATCTCTGCAAACCATTAAAGAAATCGGACCGCAGATATAGGCTATATTTCTTCTTCCTTTATCTATTAAATGTTTTGTGATGGTGTAAGCACCATTTTTATCATCTGTACTTACTTTAGAAGCCTTTAGGTTTTCACTGGTTCTTTCGAGCATAACTACAGAAATGCCTCTTTCAATCACCTGCTGCACATGTATAAAGTCTTTGGTCTGCTTGGAGAATGCAATAATAATCCCGTCGACACGACTATTGGCCAGGGTTTCCACAATCTCGACTTCTTTGGTGAATAATTCCCCTGATTGAAAAATCATCACTTTATAGCCTTCTTTATAGGCGATGTTTTCAATCCCGGAAATAGAATTGGACCAAAAATACCTGTTGATGGTAGGAACGACCACACCGATTATTTTAGATTTTTTACTGCTAAGACTACTCGCTAGTAGGTTTGGGTGGTAATCCATTGCTTTGGCCATCTCCAGGACCGCCATTTTGGTTTCCTTCTTTATTTCAGTAGAACCTCTCAAGGCTCTGGACACTGTGGCAACAGAGATGTTTAACTTAAGCGCTATATCTTTTATCGTAATTGGTTTTGACATGCATTACTGGGTTTACTTATTTAAAGTCAAATCACCTAACTAAATAATTAATTATATGTTTTCTAAGAAAAGGCCAATTTATGATTTTTCAATAAAAGTAAGGTTTTATTGTCTTATTTCTAAATGATAACGTTATCGAAAACGTTTGCAATATAAAAATTGTAAATTTGGTAAAAAAATGATGATAATGATTGCGAATTATACGTAGCTTGGAATTTAATTTCGATCCATAGTGGTTTATCTACTTTGGCATGCTAACCTAAAAATAACCCAAAATGACAAAAAAACTACTTTTATTCCTATGCCTGGCCTTGATGCTGGAATTAGGTGATTCTTATGGACAATCTGTGCAGGTACAAGGTACCGTAACGGACGACACCGATTTACCCATTCCAGGGGTAAGTATCCTAGCCAAGGGTACCAATCAGGGAACAGTAACTGATATTGATGGCAATTACCAACTTAGTGTACCTAGTGCCCAATCCGTTTTAGTCTTTTCTTTTCTGGGGTTTAAAAACCAGGAAATAACAGTTGGAAACCAGGATAAAATTGATGTTAAACTACTATCAGAAATGTCTGACCTCGGAGAGGTAGTGGTAGTGGGCTATGGTACCCAGAAAAAATCTGACCTTACAGGGGCAGTTGCAACCATCGGAGGTAGAGATTTGGCCAATAGAAGGACTGCAAATGTTTCTCAGGCCTTGCAAGGACAGGTTTCAGGTGTAATGGTCACTCGTAACAACTCTGCTCCAGGATCATCTGCCAATATTAGGATCCGAGGCATTACTACTATAGGGGACAGCAATCCCCTAATAATTATGGATGGGGTGCCTGTAAATAGCATAGATCATATCAATCCCAATGACATCGAAAGTATATCAGTTTTGAAAGATGCAGCCTCAGCATCCATTTATGGGTCGAGAGCTGCTGCAGGAGTTATTTTGGTAACTACCAAAAGGGCTAAAAAGGGAGAGTTAAGCCTAAATTACAATTTTGAGTATGGCACAGAAGTACCTACCAGAATACCGGAATACGTGAACGTAACCCGGTATATGGATATGGTAAATGAATTGCGATGGAATGACAATGGAAATGATGGCAACGAATATCCCTTGTACCCCCAAGAAATGGTAGACAACTACATGGATTTAAATGCCTCCAATCCTGATTTGTACCCTAATACTGATTGGGTGGGATTAATCTTGAAAAAAAGTGCACCTAGACAGCGCCACTCCTTAGATATTTCTGGAGGTACTGATGCTATAAGGACTAAAGCTTCTTTTGTATATGATAAATTCGACGCTTTGTATGAAGGAAGAACCTTCGAAAGGTTTACAGCCAGGGTCAATACAGATGGGAACATTACAGATAAACTAGGTTTTACTGCAGATATTTTCCTTAGAAGAGAAATCCTGAATCAACCAAGTATGGATCCCATTTATATGATGAACATATCAGCTCCCGTATATGCTGCTGAATGGCAAGATGGTAGAGTAGCTGAAGGCAAAACAGGAGCCAATATTTATGGTCAATTAAAATATGGTGGAACACGTCAAAATTGGGAAAACCAAGTTGGTGGCCGTTTGGGATTGAATTATGAGATTACCAAGGGACTTAAAATTTCGGCCATAGCCTCTCCAAATTTTGGTTTTGACAAGGGGAAAAACTTCCAGAAAAAAGTGAGCTATACAGCATGGGATGATCCTACTGTGACACTCGGTAACCTGCAATGGGCCAATTCCACTTATTTAGAAGAAAGCAGAAATGACAGTCACCAACTGACAACTCAATTGCTACTCAATTACGATAAAGTTTTCGGAAAGCATACCTTAAACTTATTGGCCGGAAATGAAAGTTTTCAATCATTTAATGAAAACCTTTCTGCCTCCAGAGATCAGTTTTTATTGGACAATTACCCTTACTTGAACTTAGGACCACTTGAGTTTAGAGGGAATGGAGGAAGTGCCTATGAAAATGCCTATAACTCTTGGTTTGGACGTTTTTCTTATAATTATGACAGCAAGTATTTTCTTCAGGGAAATTTAAGGTACGATGCCTCTTCTCGTTTTGGTAGTGATTACCGTTGGGGATCTTTCCCTTCCTTTTCAGCTGGCTGGGTATTGTCTGAAGAAGACTTTTTGAAGTCCAATGAAGCCATTTCCTTCCTTAAAATTAGAGGTTCTTATGGTACTCTTGGCAACGAAAGAATTGGAAACTATCCTTACCAGTCTACCATTGGATTCAGTAACGTATTGTTCCATCAGGGGTCCAATGTAGTGTCTTCCCAATCCTCTGCACAATGGCAATATGCGATCCCAAATATTACTTGGGAAAAAACCTCTTCTTATAATATTGGTGTGGATGCCAATTTCCTCAATTATCGATTGAGAGTTTCTGGTGAATATTTTAATAAAACAACCAGAGACATGTTGTTGCCTTTGGAAATTCCAGATTATATAGGTTTTGACAACCCTGACCAAAATACAGGTAAAATGAATACCAAAGGCTGGGAATTGGACCTTGGCTGGGCGGATGATATCAATGAACTGGGCTACAGCGTTAGTTTCAATATTTCTGATTTCAGGTCTGTAATGGGCGATCTGGGAGGAATTCAGTTTCTAGGAAGTCAGGTAAGGAAAGAAGGTTCCGAGTTTGACGAATGGTACGGTTATGTATCTCAAGGTTTATTCCAAACGCAAGAGGAAGTAGACAATTCTCCAGTGATGAATGCCAATGTGAAACCCGGTGACGTTAAATACCTCGACATCAGTGGGCCTAATGGAGAGCCTGATGGTAAAATTTCCCCTGAATATGATCGAACTCTTTTGGGAGGTAGTATGCCAAGGTTTATGTATGGAGGGAACATCCAGTTGGATTTCAGAAACTTTGATTTTGGACTGGTAATTCAAGGAATAGGTAAACAAAATAGCCGGTTGTCAGGGCTAATGGTAGAGCCAATTGTTGAAAACTGGGGGTCGATCCCACAAATAATTGACGGAAACTACTGGAGCACTTACAATAGTCCTGCAGAAAATGAGAGTGTAAGTTACCCAAGATTATCTAGAAACAGCCAATCAAATAACTATGCCATGTCAGATTATTGGATGATTAACGGGTCTTATTTCAGGTTGAAAAATATCTCGCTGGGATATACCCTTCCTACAAGCATGGCCGAGAGACTGGGCATGCAAAATATCAGGGTTTATGGCAATGCCACAGACCTACTGACCATTGATAATTATCCACAAGGCTGGGATCCTGAGGTTTCTGTAACGGGTTATCCGATTACTTCCTCTTTCCTTATGGGTGTTTCTGTTCAATTTTAAACCAACTTTACCATGAAATTAAAAACAATATTAAATACCGCACTTTTGGTAGGAATGGTTGGCTGCGCTGATCTGGATTTAAATCCACTGTCAGAAGGTTCCAGTGAAGCCTGGTATTCTAATGCCACAGAAGTTGAAATGTCAGTTAATGATATCTTTAGATCTGTTTTTTGGCAGGGTTATGAAGATGCTTGGACAGATGACTTTACCAATAGAGAGGCGCTGACGCCTGTTACCAATGCTACAATCAATGGAGAATGGGGAACGTTAAATACGCTATGGGCCAATACCTATAAAGTAATCGCGAGATCAAATACACTGTTACTCAATATGGATAAAATTCAGGGGTCCGTTCCCCAAGCCACTATTGATACCTATAAAGGGAATGCACATTTCGTACGGGCAGCCAAGTATGGAGAATTGGTCTTTTATTTTGGTGATGTTATCTATTCTACTGACATTTTAAGTTTGGAGGAAGCATTTACAATGGGACGAACCGATAAGAACACCATAAAAGAAGCGGTTTATCAAGATTTCGATATTGCAGCAAGTTTACTTCCTGAAGCCTATGGTTCATCTGAAAACAAACTGGCAACCAAAGGCGCGGCTTATGCCATGAAAGCGAGGTTTGCTATGCAAATGGGTGATTTTGCCATAGCCAGAGATGCAGCTAAAGCCTGCATGGACTTGGGAGTTCATGAATTGTATCCCAATTATGAAGAACTGTTTCTAACAAGCACAAGAAATCCGAGTGAAGTGATTTTTGCCATGCCAAGGTCCAGGTCTCTGAATGTGACCTGGTCAGTAAGGAACTACCTTCCCAGAAATGTTGGTGGCTGGGGTGCGGCTTTTGCGCCATCATGGGATTTGTTACATGCCTATTTATGTACAGATGGGTTGCCTATAGATGAATCCCCCTTGTATGATCCAAGAAATCCATTTGAAAACCGAGATCCGAGGTGCGGGGCAACTATCGTTCCATTTCAATCTAGACACCTTAATTTTACCTACCAACCCCACCCTGATTCCACTCAGGTTATGAATTTTAATACAGGGAATTACCAAACCAATAATGATACACGTTCGGTAGCTGCATTTGCTTCTTTCAATGGATTGATGCGCAAAAAAGGCGTTGATGACCAATGGTTGCAAAATTATGCTGCGGAAAATGATGAAATATTGATGCGTTATGCCGATGTATTGCTAATGTATGCCGAGGCAAAAATAGAATTGGGAGAAATCGATGCCAGTGTGCATGAGGCCATGAATAGGGTTAGGGCAAGGGCTTACGGAGTGGACTTAGGGCAAGTGATGGAATATCCTGCTATAACCACCACCGATCAAGCAGCACTAAGAACCATATTGAGGACCGAAAGAAGAATGGAGTTTGGTTTTGAAGGCATCAGGTACAGTGATATAATCCGTTGGGAAATTGCAGAAAAAGTGCTTAACAGAGATGTTTATGGCATGTTGGATGTAGCGGAGTTAAAAGAAAAAGTAGTCGACCAAAACCTATGGTTTTTTTCTGTAACACCCGAGATAGATGAAGATGGGATAGCCGATCTTTTGCCTATGTACGAAGCAGGTCTTGTAAAAAGACTAGCTATAAGACAATTTGAGGCACCTAAACAATACCTCTGGCCAATCCCTTCAAAAGAGATTTTGATCAATAGCAATTTGGAACAGAACCCGGGCTATTAAATTACCAATTGGTTTATCAAATAAATTCCGGTCAGGAGAATTATACTTTTCTGACCGGATCCTTTATGTTTAAAAAATGCTTTTGATCAGGTGTCAACTGTTAAAATATAAAATAATGAAGCGTTTTAAATTTTCATGGTTTATAGCATGCATGGCATTGATTGGTCAATCTTTGGGTGTTTTAGCCCAGTCAAACACAAAGGAAAAGAAACCAAATATTATCTTTATTTATGCGGATGACTTGCGCTTTGATGGAATAGGCATAAATGGAAATCAGCATATAATCACCCCCATGTTGGACCGCATTGCTGAAAAAAGTGTGCGATTCAATCAGGCCAATGTGGTTTTTTCCCTATGTAGCCCTAGCAGGGCTGCACTCCTAACAGGTCGATATGGCAGTGCCAATGGCGTATTGGAATTGGGTAGTGACCTCAATGACGGGGAAATAACTATAGCCCAATATTTAAAAAAAGCAGGATACCATACTGGTATGTCTGGAAAATGGCACATCGGAAAGGAACCGAAAGCTGTAGGCTTTGACTTTTCTGTGTTTTTTAGAAGCAATGGCACCTATTATGGAAGAACAATTAATGATGAGGGTACAGTAGCGAAAGTGGAAAAACACTGTGACCTCTATTGTGCCGAAAGGTCGATGGACTTTATTAAAGAAGCGGCAAAAAATGAGGCTCCCTTTTTCCTCTTCCACAATACCCAATTGCCACATATGAATGGCGAATTGATATGGGATGCGCGACAAGAAACTAAAAAGAAGTATGAAACTTCTAAAATGCCGGTGGCAGCAAACCGGATGGACGACTTATCAGGTAAGCCAGAATACCTAAAATCGGTAAGGAATTTAAGCCAAGCAAAAGTCTATGGCTATCCGGATAGTTTGGCCATCCAAAAACATACCCTGGATTATTATTCAGTAATCACCGAAATGGATGAATACCTTGGCTTACTCTTTCAAACGATTGAGGACTTGGGTTTGAAACAAAATACCTATGTGTTTTTTATGAGTGACAATGGCTGGATGCTTGGAGAACATGGTTTTACAAGTAAAGTATTGCCATATCAACCTTCTACTAAGGTTCCTCTTTTTGTAATTGGGCCTGACTTAGTACCTGTTGATTTGGATCAGATGGTTGTTAATATAGACATAGCGCCAACCATATTAGAGTTGGCAGGAGTAGGGTTGCCAGATAATTTCCATGGAAATAGCCTTTTGCCACTTTTAAAAGGGGAGTCTCTAGATTGGAGAGATGCTTTTGTATATGAAGGTCTCGGTACTTATGGAGGGGCTTTACCTAATTTAACAGTAATCAACAAAGATTTTCGTTATATTGAAACTTATGAAAATAGAAGCTTGGAAAAAGTTATTTTTCGAGAGTTTTATGACCAAAATAAAGACCCATTGGAAGTAAATAATTTAATGGATTCTGCGGAAATAGACGAAAAAGTTAATGCCGCTCAAGAGCTTATCAATGCACATAAAACCAATATATTAAACCAATAATTATCTCTCAGAATCAAAGGAATAGAAATGAAAAACAATAGATTTCTGTATTTGTTATCGCTAATACTATTGGCTGCTTCAGCATGTCAGCCTGAGGAGGTTGAGCAGACCTCATCCCATAGATCAATTAGTGGGATTTACCCACATTTGGCTTACTATAACAATGAAGGAGAATGTGGAACAGGTGCTGTGGTGCCCTGGGCGGATAAATTGTGGGTGATCACCTATGGTCCCCATTTGCCCTTTGGCTCATCTGATAAACTTTATGAGATAGATCAAGACCTTAATTTGCAAATCAGGCCTGAAAGTATTGGTGGTACGCCTGCTAACCGAATGATCCATAAGGAAAGTGAACAATTGTTCATTGGCCCTTATGCCATCAGTAAAGATGGTGAGGTTAGGACGATCCCCTATACAGATATGCCCGGAAGGCATACAGGGAATGCCAGACACCTGACCGATCCAGCCAATAAAATTTACTATGCCAGTATGGAAGAAGGCTTTTATGAAGTGGATGTGCATGACCTTTCAGTCAAACAGTTTTATGAAGATGGGAATGTAACCAACAAAAAAAAGAATGACACGGATGCCAATCCGGCCGGCAGTCTTTTAAAGGGTGCCCATGGCAAGGGGTATTATTCCGGTCAAGGCGTTACAGTTTATTCAAACAATGGCGAGTCAGGAGGTTTGGCACAAAAGCAATTTGACATAGAAGCAGGCTCCCTTTCTGAATGGGATGGGAAGGATTGGAAGCTTGTTCGTAGAAATCAGTTTGTAGAAGTAACTGGTCCAGGAGGGATCTATGGCAATGCTAATCCGGAAACTGATCCCATATGGGCTACAGGATGGGACCATAAATCTGTAATTCTAGCCTCAAGGGATGCCGAAAAAGGCTGGTCATTTTATCGCCTGCCGAAAGCAAGTCACAGTTATGACGGGGCACATGGATGGAATACAGAATGGCCAAGAATCAGGAATGTAGGGACAGAAGGAGCGCCTGATTATTTGATGACCATGCATGGCATGTTTTGGAAATTTCCTAGCGAGTTCAACGAAGGCAATACTGCCGGAATTCGCCCTAGATCTGCTTATTTGAAGGTTATAGGAGACTTTACCCGATGGAATGATGGACTGGTATTTGGAACGGATGATTCTGCCAATAAGGAATTTTTGAATAAAAGAAGTGCCAAAGGTAATATTCAAGGCCCCGGACAATCCAATTCCAATTTATGGTTTGGGAACATGGATTTGCCTGACGCCTTAGGTCCCAATACCGCAAATGGGGCCGTGTGGTTGAATGAAGAAATAGCAGCCAATGCTCCTTCTGAGCCCATGTTGTTTGCAGGCTGGGAAAACAGGAACCTTTGGATAAAAAATGAAGGCAAAACCAATGTGAATTTCACCATAGAGATTGATGTCAAAGGTGATGGAAATTGGGAAAAACTTGATGAAGTAGCCTTGCAGGCAGGAGAAAGCACAAGGAAATACTTTGATCAAAACACCAATGGGGAGTGGATCCGATTGATTGCTAGCAAAAACACAAGGGCTACGGCCCATATTGCTTTTGCTAATTCGGATGATAGAAATGCCTATCAAACCGGAATTTTTGAAGGGGTCAATACCATAGCGCAAAATGATTTCACCGGAGGATTCTTGTATGGGTTGGGTGACGACCGAAGGAAGTTAGGCTTGGTGGCCAAGTCCTACAAAGATGGGCAGCCAACAGACATTGGGTATTATGAAATGGATGACAAATTCCAATTGGTAAAAAAAGAAGATCCGACAACCCAACAATTTATCAATGATAATTTCGAAATTCCTACCAACGTTTTTGAAGTAGATGAAGCTTCCGTTTTAATCATTGATGACAAGGGTAGAAGATGGCGTTTGCCAAAGGGAGATGAGAGGTATAGTAAACCGTCGTTAGCTGGCAACCTTAGAATAGACCGGGAAGTGGCTACAGAAAGAGACCTGTTCAATTGCCATGGCACTTTTTATGAGTTGCCTGCTGAAAATGCGGATGGATATGCTAAAATAAGACCGGTGGCATCGCACCAATTGAAAGTCAACGATTACGCCTCATATAGGGGAATGTTATTGTTAACAGGTGTTGATCCAGCAGCGGCAACTTCCAATGAGCACATCGTAGTTTCTGACGATGGCAAAGTAGCTGTGTGGACGGGAGCGATAGACGATCTTTGGCAATTGGGCAAACCTGTTGGGAAAGGTGGTCCATGGGCTAACTCAGTAATCAAAGCTGGAACACCTTCAGATCCATACCTTTTTGCATTCTATGACGATCGTTCTCTTGAACTTAGTCACGATTCGGACGAAGAGGTTACGTTTACCCTTCAAATGGAGCCGATAGGACATGGCCCATGGATGGATTGGAAAGAAGTAACGGTACCTGCAGGTAAAAAGCATGTGGAACAATTTCCTGATGGCATAGAGGCAAGATGGGTTCGATTGGTAGCCAACCAAAACTGCAAAGCAACTGCTCAGTTCACCTACAAGTAAGCTTAGAAACACAAAGCACATGATTGAACAATGTTCAAAACACTTTACCAGTGGTTTATTTTTAGTAGTTCTTACTTTGATCCTTGCTGGATTCCAAGGCAATGTTAAGTCGGGTAATAGAGTTTTGATCGAAAGTCTAGAGACGGATTCTTTGCGCTATGACATGTTTCTATTGGAAGATGACAGTGGACAACCAAAGGGCTATATGGCAGAAATTTTTACTCCAGTTTGTCATACCAACGAATGTTACCCTGTTTATGTAAATTTTTATTGGGATTTGCTGGGCAATTATCAAAGGTATGGTGTTCCGGATGGAGAGCTGCTAACCAAATTAGACCATGTTCCTTTTGATGCTGCAGATCATGAAAAGTTACAGGAAATTCTTAGCAATGAGAGGTCTTTACTTAAAGATTATAAAATCGAAGAACTGGTAGGAGGCACCCAGACAGCAGCTGCCAATGGGGTGGATGCAGTGACGGGTGCGACTCTTAAAACAATAAAGAATGAAGTGATTTATGGTGCGGTCTACTCATGTTATACCTTGTGGCACCTGGCACATGGTGATATGGCAACTATTGCAAAGGCTTATACCGCTGAAAATTATTCCGATGAACAATTGTTTAACTTTCTGGAAGGTGGTCATTACCCTTACCAGTATTGGGCCATAGAAAAGGTGCTGGCGAAGGGCTTAGAGAAAGATGATAAAATAGCCAAGGCAATGTTACAAATATTGCGAAGTGATAATATTTTCTTAGCAAGGCATTTAATAGCGGTTCTCCCCATTGAGGTTTATTCTTCCAGGGAAAGACAACTTCAACTATGGGAGACGCTGGAAAATAGTCAATACCGCTTGCAAATGGACCTATTTGACAAATTAAATGATTTGTCATTGCACCCTGAAATTCAAAACAAATTGTTAATTGGATTGAATGAAGCAAATCCTGCACAGCAAAGGAAAATCCTAACTGTACTCCAAAATCAGTCAAACCTAAACAGAGCTGAACAAATATTGGCCCTAAATTACCTTGCCGAAGGCAAATGGGCACCTGAAATGGAAGCACTCCTCAAAGGGCAGGAAAAATTAGATAAAAAAGTCAAAAAACAATTGAACACTCAAAATAAATAAACCTGAAATGAAACGAATACTATGGATTTTTGGCCTGTTGCTGGGCTTTACCCAAATAAACCCGTCACAAGCCCAAGACAGGGTTTTGGTGGAAGCAGAGTCATTTGAAAACACTGGAGGCTGGGTGATAGACCAGCAATCCTTTGATGTATTGTACAGTTCCTACCTGATGGCCCACGGTATGGGGAGAGTGGTAGAAGATGCGAGTACTAAAGTGAATTTTCAAAAAGCGGGAACTTACCATATGTGGGTAAGAACAAAAGATTGGGCACCCTATCCTACAGGACCAGGCGCTTTTAAATTGGCCATAAACAGCAAAGAACTTGATCAGGTTTTCGGACAAAGTGGCATTGTGGATTGGGACTGGTATTATGCGGGAGAAGTGGCCATGAAACAAGGAGAAAATGAATTGGTTGCCAAAGACCTTTCAGGGTTCAATGGTAGGTTTGACGCGATTTATTTTTCCACATCTAAAACGGACAAGCCAACCAATGACAATGAAAAACTTCTGACCCTTCGCAAGGAACTTTTAGGCTTAACAGATGGACCTGAAGAAATTGGAAAATTTGATTTGGTAGTTGTAGGGGGAGGTATAGCCGGTACCACGGCCGCCATTTCTGCAGCAAGAATGGGCTTGAAGGTTGCTTTGATCCAAAACAGACCCGTATTGGGAGGGAACAATAGCTCTGAAATCAGGGTGCACCTTATGGGTAGGGTGGATGTAAACCATTACCCAAAGCTAGGTAGAATTGTTAGGGAATTGGACAACGGGGATCCGGGGAACGGAAATCCTGATGACAAAAGGTATGGAGATGACAGAAAGCTAGAAATAGTAAGAGCAGAACCAAATATCTCCCTGCATCTCAATACCCATGTGTATGAAGTGGAAATGGATGGGAATAGCATCAAAGCGGTAATAGGCCGTGACATTGCGACCAACCAGGAGTATCGTTTTGAAAGTACTTATTTTTCTGATTGCACGGGTGACGGCACATTGGGTTATCTTGCAGGAGCCGAATACCGAATGGGACGAGAAAGTAAGGAAGAAACCGGAGAATCCTTGGCAGCCGAAACAGCCGATGATTTTACTTTGGGTACCTCAAATTTATGGGCTTCTTTAGAAAAGGAATATGAATCTAATTTCCCAGAAACCCCTTGGGCATTACAGTTTTCAGACGAGTACCACATAGATGAACACAAGGCGGATTGGCAGTGGGAAACTGGCTTTGGCAACTTTAATACTATCTATGAAGCGGAACAAATCAGGGACCATAATCTGCGTGCAATATATGGCAACTGGTCTTATCTGAAAAAGGAGAAAGCCGATAAGTACAAAAACCATGAATTGGCATGGGTATCTTACATAGGAGGTAAAAGGGAATCGAGAAGACTAATGGGCGACCATATTTTGACGCAAATGGACATACAGGATGGGGTAATGTATCCTGATGGCAGTGTTACAGCCACCTGGACCATTGACCTTCATTTCCCTGATGCCAAGAATTCAAAATACTTCGAAGGGGAGGAGTTTTTTGCTGCGACCAAGCACATTAGGGTGAAGCCTTATACTATTCCTTACCGGGCATTATATTCCAGAAATATTGACAATTTATACATGGCGGGAAGGAATATCAGTACTACACATGTAGCCTTTGGTAGCACTCGGGTGATGCGTACTTGTGGCATGATGGGAGAGGCAGTAGGCTATGCAGCCTATGTGGCCAATAGGAACAATGCCAGCCCTAGAGAGGTTTATACCCGTCATTTGGATGAGTTCATGGGTATTATCGAATCTCCCTTGAACATTTACAACTACCCGACATTGCCCAATAAATAAAGGCAACTTCAAAGATGAATTACTCAAAAATACCAATCCTTTTATTGTTGCCTTTCTTGCTGAGACCATTTGGAGTTTGGGCTCAAGATTCTTCTCCTAATTTCGTCTTTATTATTACAGATGATATTTCAGCGGAAGACCTCAGCATCTATGGAAATCAATCCATAGATACCCCTAACTTAGAAAGACTGGCGATGATGGGGTTGGTATTTGACAATGCCTATTTGACTACAAGTTCTTGCTCACCCAGCAGAATCTCCATGATTACCGGAAGGTACCCCCACAATACCGGCGCACCTGAGATCCATGTCGAGCTGCCTCCAAGTCAAAATACCTTTGTCAAAGAATTAAAAAAGAATGGGTACCATACCGTATTATCCGGTAAAAATCACATGGCTCCTCCCGCACAATTGGGATTTATGGAACATTCAGACAGTAAGCCTGCTGGTAGCGAAAACTGGCTGACCCATTTGAAGAACAGGCCTAAAGACCAACCTTTCTTTTTCTGGTTGGCTTCCCATGATGCCCATAGAGACTGGCAGATCAATGGGAAGGCTCGAATCTATCTTCCCAATCAAGTGGAAGTACAACCCTATTTGTATGACGGGCCACTCACCAGGAAAGACCTTACTGGGTATTACCATGAGATCAGTCGGCTAGATCATTATGTGGGCTTGGTATTGGATGAATTGGAGACTCAAGGTATTATAGACAATACTTACATCATATTTCTTACAGACAATGGAAGGCCATTTCCCAGAAGTAAAACTTACTTGTATAAAAATGGTATACAAACCCCTTTACTCATTGCCGGGCCACAAGTCAAGCAGGGAAGAACCAATGCCCTTGTAAGTGCCATAGATGTATCTGCCACGATCTTGGAGCTTGCAGGCTTAAGTGTCCCTGAAACCATTCAGGGCATAAGTTTTTCTGAAGTTTTTCAAAATCACGGAGCTGTTGTTAGGGAAGTGGCTTTTGCTGAACGTAATTGGCATCGATACAGTATGCATGAGCGGATGGTGCGTATGGGAGAATGGATTTACATTAGAAACAACTGGCCCAACAAGAGGAATCTTTCAGGAGAATCGGATCCCTCCGCCTTTCCTGCGGCAAAAGAATTGTGGAGCAAGCTTGAAGAGGGTCAATTGACACCTGCACAATCATTGATTACCTTATTGCCTCAACCCGCAGAAGAACTGTACCACATTAAAAAAGATCCTCATAATTTGAATAATGTGGTTTATGCCCCTGAAAATAGGGAGTTATTAAACCAAATGAGGATTTTACTTATAAGTTGGACCAATCAGACAGGGGATAATATTCCGGATGATCCCACACCACATAAAGCAACATTGGAAGGAAGGTTATTAGAATGGGAAAGAAGGGAAATGCCCGGAGATGCTACTAACGCTTCCCAAATCAATCAATCAGGGCCAATTAGGATAAAATGACACTTTATAAAGCCTTTCAACAGGCTGATGGTTTTAAAATAATGCGCTTATCTTTAAACTTCTTTAGTTTATTTCTGGCCTTTTTTTAATTGTTATGCATCAACTAGATTACCTAACCATATTTATTTTCACCCTTATCATTCTTGGAGCAGGATTGTCCTTTGGAAGGCAAGGTGGAGACATGAAATCCTTTTTTGCAGCCGGGGGAGCAGTTCCCTGGTCTATCAGCGGTCTATCCCTCTTTATGAGTTTTTTTTCCGCAGGAACCTTTGTGGTTTGGGGGTCTATTGCTTATGAGTGGGGCTGGGTGGCCATCACCATTCAAATGGCCATGTGTGTCAGTGGTTTCCTGATCGGTAAATACCTTGCTCCAAAATGGAAGGAAACACGGTCGATTACAGTGGCTGCTTACCTGACCAATAGGTTTGGTAAAAAAGTCCAACAATACTATACTTTTATTTTCCTCGTGCTATCTCTTGGGTATACAGGGGCATTTCTCTACCCTGTGGCCAAAATCTTAAATGTAGTAACAGGCTTTGATATCTACTATGCCATTTTGCTCTTAGGAGGCATGATCATGATCTATACTGCCGTAGGTGGCTTGTGGGCAGTGATTGTAACAGATGTCTTACAATTTGTCATCCTTACAGCTGCTGTTTTGATAGTATTGCCTCTGTCCTTAGAAAAAGTAGGTGGAATTAATCAATTCATTGCAGAAGCACCCGATACCTTTTTCAATATTTTTAATGGTGAATACACCTTGTGGTTTATTCTGGCATTTGTGGGTTATAATACTATTTTTATAGGAGGGAACTGGGCCTATGTACAACGCTATACCTCAGTAAAAGATACAACTTCAGCGAGTAAGGTAGGCTACCTCTTTGGCATTTTGTACTTGATAAGCCCTTTGATCTGGATGTTACCTCCCATGATTTACCGTGTTCTTGATCCTAGCCTCACCGGTTTGGAAACAGAAGGAGCCTACTTAAGAATGTGCATGACAGTGCTCCCTGTGGGTATGCTTGGACTAATGCTGGGAGGAATGATCTTTGCTACGGCCAGTTCCGTAAATACATCCCTAAACCTGGCAGCTGCTGTTTTAACCAATGATGTATACCATCCGCTAAACCCAAAGGCCAGTCACAAGACCCTGATGAAAGTAGCCAGGCTTGCCACTTTGCTTTTTGGATTGGGGACGATTGGTGTTGCTTTTATGGTTCCTTTGGCCGGTGGAATAGTTGAGGTAGTTTTAAGTATTGGCGCTGTTACAGGAGGTGCTTTGTATGCCCCTGCCATTTGGGGTTTGTTTTCTAAGCGTCAGACAGGGACCTCTATTTTGATGGTCACCGGGATTTCCTTGGTAATAAACCTGTTTTTTAAATTTATCTCTCCCTCTCTGTTTTCATTTTCTTTAGGCAGAAGTAGTGAAATGATTGTAGGCGTGTTTTTACCCATCGTTTTACTGGCAGCCTATGAGCTATATGCCAGGAAAAGAAATTTAGAAAGTAAGCAATATTCAACCTACTTGGCCAAAAACAAGCACAATAAGGATGATTTGACTGAAAGTTTAAATGATAGTCAAGGTCAGAATACTTTTGGATATAAAGTAATGGGCTGGGCATTTACCGGCATAGGCTTGCTATTCTTTGGTTTAGGGGTTTGGGGTGGAGGAGGAAGCATTTACCTCTTTATCATGGGAACTTTAATTTTATCCCTCGGAATTTATGCCATTCAATACGCGCAAAAAAAGGAAAAGGCGCAAACTTTATAATTATATCAGAACCAATTTTATTTAATGATCTTAGAAAATTTTACTGAAAAAAAACGATCCCTAAAAACTGAAACCATAGCTTCAGATTTAGTGATAGTTGGTGGAGGTCTTGCGGGGACATGCTGTGCCATTACAGCAGCCAGACAAGGTATCAATGTGGTATTGGTACAAGACCGACCCGTATTAGGCGGAAACGGCTCTTCTGAGGTTCGGTTATGGATCTTGGGAGCAACCTCCCATATGGGCAATAATAACCGCTGGGCGAGAGAAGGAGGGGTAATAGATGAGCTTTTGCTGGAAAACCTCTACAGAAACCCTGAAGGCAACCCATTGATTTTGGATACTATCCTGATTGAGAAAGTAACAGAGCTTCCCAATATAAGACTACTTTTAAATACTTCCATGTATGATTTGGAAAAGAAAAGTCCGGATGAGATTGATCATGTATGGGCTTTTTGCAGTCAAAACTCAATGCAGTACAAGCTTAAAGCCCCTTTGTTTGTAGACGGATCCGGAGATGGTATCATGAGTTTTATGGCTGGAGCTGCTTTCCGTATGGGTGCAGAATCCGCTGATGAATTTGACGAGGCCTTTGCGCCGGATCATCAATATGGCGAATTGTTGGGACACAGTTTGTACTTCTACAGCAAAGACACAGGAAAGCCGGTTCGCTTTGTTGCTCCAAAATATGCCAATACGAAAATCGACGAATTACCTCGGTTCAAATCCTTCAATTTGAAGGACCATGGTTGTCGACTTTGGTGGGTAGAATATGGCGGAAGAAAAGATACCATTCATGAATCTGAAACGATAAAATGGGAATTGTGGCGGGTGATCTATGGCATCTGGAACCAGCTGAAAAACTCCGGAGAATTCCCAGAAGTGGAAAACCACACCCTGGAATGGGTAGGCACAATTCCGGGTAAAAGGGAGAGTAGAAGATTTGAAGGAGATTATATTTTGTCCCAAAAAGATTTGGTTGAACAACGGGAATTTGAGGATGCCATTTCTTTTGGAGGATGGGCGCTTGACCTACATCCCGCAGATGGTGTTTACGGGGAAAAACCGGGCTGTACACAATGGCATACCAAAGGGGTTTATCAGATTCCATACCGGACCATGTACAGCAAAAACATCAAAAATCTTTTGCTTACTGGAAGGATAATAAGTGCCAGTCATGTGGCCTTTGGATCCACTAGAGTGATGGCCACTTGTGCCCACAATGCACAGGCTGTAGCCATGGCCGCTGTGCTTTGCAAAGAGCAAGGAATTTCTCCTTCAGAAATCCTAAAAGAGGGTAGGATGGAAGCCTTAAAAGATCGCTTGGTTTTACAAGGACAATACATTCCCAATCATGTTTTAAAGTTGGAAAAAGACCTGACCCAGACCGCCAAAATTTCTGCTTCCTCTACCATGCAATTGAATGGACTTCCCTTTGATGGGCCTTGGAAATCATTGACCTTTGCAGCGGCTCAGATGTTGCCGCTCTCTTCCGGGAATTTACCGGCAATGAAATTTCAGTTTAAGGCCTCAGAAAACACTACAATTGTAGTGTCTTTGTTGAAAAGTGAGAAGAAGGGAAATTTTAGCCCAGAGATAACTCTTGCTGAAAAAGAATTCGAATTAACTTTAGGTGAGCAATCATTAACAATTGATTTAGAGTTTAATATAAAGGAAACAGAATATTATTTTGTAGCCTTTTCTGCCAACGAAAAGGTCTCAATAAGAAATTCTCAAATCCGAGCTACAGGGCTATTAACTGTCTTTCAAAAATTCAACAAAGCCGTGGCTACCACCAGTAGGCAAGAACCTCCAAAAGGTATTGGTATAGAGGCATTTGACTTTTGGCTGCCGGAAAGAAGACCTGAAGGTTATAACTTGGCATTTGAATGCTCACAAGCCATTGACCTTTATTCAACAAAGTTTTTAGGTAATGGAATTTTCCGTCCCACAATAAGGACAAATGCTTGGGCAGCGTGCCTGGATGATACTAATCCTAAGATTGAGATGGTTTGGGATAAAGTTCAGAATATTCGTGAATTAAAGCTGTATTTTGATACTGATTTTGACCATGCGCTGGAATCAACCCTGATGGGCCATCCGGAATCTGAAATTCCTTTTTGTGTAAGTGATATTCAATTGACTGACGGAAGTGGAAAAGTCTTGGCTGAAATCCAGAATAACCATCAAACAGTAGTAACATTTAAATTTAAAACCCCGGTACAAGCGGACAAGTTGTTGCTTACATTTAAGCAGCAAAATGCACATGTTCCGGTGGCCTTATTCGGAATAGTATGTTTGTAAATTGTATGAATAAAATTGGTATGTTGTATCCAAAATATTGGGTATTTGCAGTGCTCTTTTTCTTTGGGATTTCATCAGTTCTAGCCCAAAAAAACTTGTCCTTTTCGGCCACTGCAAGCAGTAGTTCTTCGCAAGAAAATCATGCTGAAAAATTGTCCATAGATGGAGACCTGCAGACTCATTGGAGCAGTTCGGCTGAGGATGAAAATGCATGGTTAGTTTTGCGTTTTCCGGGAGCCACGGAAGTTATAAAAGTAGAAATAAATTTTGCTCAAAGCGCTGTTCCCAATGAGACTATTTACCTGCAATATTTACTAAATGGAGAATGGAAGACTTTCCATAAAGTGGAAAATAATAAGGCAGAAAAAATAGAAATTGAACTGAAAAAACCTCAATTAATTGACCGAGTTCGGCTGGCTGCTAAAGATGAAAAAGTGATGGAGATAAGTGAAATATTTTTGCTCGGTCAACAATATTCGGATGAAAGTGGCTTGGAAAACAAACCTATTCTTGTCAATCAAAGTGGCTATAATCTTTACCGAAGCAAACGATTCACGGCCCCGGGAATTTCTGACAATACTCCATTTTCTATTGTAAATGTCAAAACTGCTCAGGTCCAATTCTCAGGAAAAGTTTCTGCCGAAAAAGGAGATTTTTCAGATTTTAATCCGCTAACTGAAGAGGAGTTTTTGGTTCAAATTAAGGATCTCCAATCTTTCCCATTTAGGATTGCGCCCAATTGGATCGAGCGGGTCACTTACCGAAACATGGTGGATTTTATGTTAGGGGCACGACATTATGTAGGCACAGTGGATGATATCCGGCGCATCAGTTTCGCTTGGAGGGATGGAGATTTCTTCAACTGGGCCATGCAAAGTTTGGTCGCCATGTACTTGAGCAATCCAGAAGCTTATGAACGCATGGAAAAGAAAGGTCGATATGTTTCTAATGAAGCATTTCCTGAAAACTACAAAGGACTTTGGGGACAATTGGAGCCATATGCCGAAGATACACCAGACATTGTGCAATTAATGCATTGGGATGCTGATGTAAAAATAAGCCAGCAACTGGATCATGAAATGCAAAAGGCCGAGTTGGCTCATTTTTTATATGCCTGGCCTTATTTAAAGCAATGGCTACCTCAGCAAAACTTTGATCTGGTTTACCAGTATGTAAAGGACAATTGGGAGAAAGAAACGGTTTCTGAGCATTCTCTTTCCCAGTACAATTTAAGCAAGGAGCACGATCTTCTTTCCTTGAAAACCCAATTGGGAACGACCAAAGGGGAGATGCCTCCAGGTTTTTCTGTGATTCCAAATTTGATGCTGTATGAAGTGGCCAAACTGGAAGATGAACCAGATGCAGAAAAGTATTTTGAGGCAGCTTACCAACAAATGAATTGGATGGTGCAAAATCTCGATTGGGCCGACCCCATGACCACCAAAGGACAAAGGATGTCTGAGCACATGACCATGCGGGCTTTTGCTTACTTTCAGGAACAGTTTCCAGACAGAGCTCCCAAAGGAATCCCTGAAAAGGTCAAGGAATGGGCAAAAATGATGCTGGAGCGATCTGACAACCTTTGGGATTTTAGAAAATACAGTGCCGATGAATGGACCCCTCCGGGCTGGAATGAAACTGGAAATATTTTGGGATTTCCAGCGGCAGTTTTTGCAGCAAATGGCATTTTGGAGGATAAGGCCTTAATCAAGGATTTGGAAATGCTAGCTTGGTCTCATTTTGAAAATGCCTTTGGAAGGAATCCCACAGGCAGGCAATTTTCCTACAAAGGGCCTGAAGAAATAGAAGGAGTAGATCTGGGTTGGTACAGTCGGCATAGGGGAGGAATTGGTTTATTGGATGACGTTCGATTTGTTTTTGATGGCTCTCCAAAATCTTTCCACTATCCCAATTTTCCTGAGGCAGGTGACTTGGGATGGACGGAAGGCTGGGTACAATTCAATACCGCTTTTAATTTGAGTATGGCCTATATGGCCAATTATTATACGGATATAGCATTGGAGAAAACGGGTAATGGCAAATACATGGTTGTTCTCACTGCTCCACTAAATTTTGATTACGAGAAAGTAGAAAAGGCTTCTCTCAAAATTTCCAATGACGCTGGTGATAGCATTATTGTAGAACTACAGGAAGATCAACGGTTGGGGCCAAATTTAATCGGTACCATTGTATTAACTGGAGATGGCATTCTTTTCGAAAACAAAAAGCTACCTTTTGGTAAGGATGATACCCTTAGCCTGAGTTATGGTCATGGTTTTTTTCAGCGAAAGCTTGTTTTATCAAGTTCTGATTTTAAATAAATGCGATAAAAAAAAGGATTGGGGCATCTTTCATCTTTTTACCTATCCTTTTATATTTTCCCTTTTCTACTTAGTTTTAAAACCAAAAATAGTTAAACCCAAATCCTTAAAATGAACTTGAACCCAAAATTTTGCCATACCCTTTTTGTTGTCTTGTTTATTGTGTTTTCTCCAAGTTCGCTTTGGGCTCAGCAAGAATTTATTCTATGGGAGGAATCTGTTTTAGCCAAAGCAAAACAAAATGCAGGCACATTGAAGTATAGTTCTGCAATAGAGAAACTGAAAGTTGAGGTGGATAAGGCTTTGGAAAGTGGGCCTTTTTCAGTGGTTCATAAGAAGCAACTGCCACCAAGTGGTGATATCCATGATTACACCAGTATGGGGCCTTATTGGTGGCCTGACCCCGAAAAAGAGGATGGATTACCTTATATCCGGCGGGATGGTGAAGTAAACCCTGAATTTCATGATTACAAGGATCACAATGAATTTGGTGCCTTAATGAAATCTTTGAAAACATTAAGTCAGGCCTATTATTTTACCGCGAATGAAAAGTATGCCAAATATGCATTGAAACTGGTCAATACATGGTTTCTGGATGAGGGCACTAAAATGAATCCAAACCTGAATTATGCCCAACGAATACCTGGAAGAACAGAAGGCCGAGGAATTGGAATTATAGACACTAGGCAGATGGCACTATTGCCAGATATTTTAAAAGTTCTTTCTGCTTCTACACATTGGGATGCTGGATTAGAAAAAGGAATGGAGAATTGGTTGACTACTTATGTTTCCTGGTTAATTAACAGCAAACATGGAAAAGAGGAAGCCGTTCATGGTAACAACCATACCACCTGGTATTTTGCTCAGATAATTCCTTTGACCTTGTATATTGGAGAAACAAATAGGGCGGATAGTTTGGCCAAAGCAGGACTGCCTTTGATCATAGAAGAAATGATTGAGAAGGATGGGAGTCAACCTGCGGAGCTTGCAAGGACCATTTCCTGGAATTACAGCAGCATGAACTTGCTGGCGATTATGTATTATGCACAAGCTTGTGAAAAGGTTGGTATCAATCTTTGGGATGTTGTTAACCAAAAAGGAGGGGGCATACAAAAGGGTTTGGACTTTTTGTTCCATTATATCCAGCAAAAAAATGAGTGGCCCTATCCGCAAATTAAAGCTTTGAAGCTATCACTTATTAAAGAGCAACTGAATCTTGCTGCCTTTGAATATCAAAACAAAAAATATAAGAAAGGTGCTGATCAAATGAAAGGTGAGGATACTGAATTTAGTTATTGGGACCTGGTAAATTTTAAGCAAATGCGGAGATAGTTGAATTGAATAAGTAGCTAGTATTGATATTTTTAAGCTTTTAATAGCCAAAAAATTAATGAGATAAATTTTAAGGTGGAAATGAGTAAAGTAATTAGCTAATTAAATCCAATTTTATCCTATCTAATTATGCTTTTGCAAAAAATTTGATTTTTCATCGTTCCTATTTAATAATGAAATAGGATTTTGCTATTGTGGGGATTAGCTGCGAAGGTCAAAATCAGCCATTTTGTTAGTATTTTGACATCACCATATGTAGTGCGATAAATCATTTTTTTAATCGCCAGTTTTCCTTTGATTACTGCCATGCCTGATATGGGTCAGGGCAGGCAATAGGGATCCTGTTTAAATCCTGATTAAAATTAAAAATCGTTAAACATTTTGGTTGTAATTAAATATTTAAAGCAGGTAAATCCCTTAGCACCAATACAGCATTTTTGTATTCTCCATTTAATTATTTAATTTTAGACCCACATTCAAATTATGAAACAACATTACTTTTAACAATTATTTCGTATAGGATTTTCTATGAACTTTTAACTTTAATCTAAAGTATTAAACAAATTAATATTTTGGTTTTTAAAACTTTTTACCCATTTCACTAAATCGCTATTATACATAAGTGTTTTACGATTTTTTTTCAAAGTTTTGAAAGATATTAGAACTCGTTTAGCAAAGTCGAAAAATTGAGGGAGCTCTAAGGTAACACCAAGATTCATCATAAACGATTTAATTAATTATAGTATAATAATAGGTATTCAATTTTTTTGAATCAGGGTTAATCGAACCAAAACAGCAAATACCAAAAATATGAAAACTGCCATAAATTTCTTTTTAAAAATCAGTATAACTGTACTATTATTTTACGGTTGTAATTTTCCCACAAATGATGATATTGATGATTTAGACGATGATATTAATTCGTTAACTATACCGGTAGGATTTGACTTTAGTACTTATCATGATGTAACCGTAACCATAAATGACAACGGTGGTTACGCAAAATATGACGTTTATGCTTATACGGATGAATTATACGATGCCGGTACAGAGACCTTTGAAGATGAATCGGGCGAAACAGTGACAGAAACAGTCTATAAGTCTGAAGTTTTAGATAAATTAATTTTTAGTGGCGTGCCGGTTAATGGGCAGTTGATACAGACTGTTAATATTCCTAAATTTTACGATAAAATATATATTCGTAGAAACGAGCATTTGAATTATACTTCCTCAATAGTGGCTATTGTTGATCAAGAAGTGAATTACAGTTTTACAAATAGTCAGGCTGCTTTAAGAACAATGGCTGTTAAGAATGTGACCGATTATTTGTATTCGGTCAATGGGGATGGACAATTGTTTCAAATTGACCCGCTTACCGGTGTACTCACCGATTTGTCAACCATGCCAATGGGAAGTTATACCTGTGCAATTGATCAAGAAAATAAACTGCTGTATTCTATAGGTAGAAGCAGTCCTTATCCCCTAATGAAGTATTCAATTGTAGCGGATTCATGGGAAACAGTGGCAAATATTGGGTTTGGAGGGCCTCGATTAGAGTTTAATTCAAAAAATGGATTACTGTATTATTCAAGTGGATCAAGACTTTATACCTTCAACCCATCCACTGGGAAAAGATTAGATACTTGGAATATTATCGGGCTTCACAATACAGATGGGGGTGATTTAGTTTTCGCAGATGATGGCAAGCTGTTCCTATGCTCAGCATCAGGTTTGTATGGCTTAGAATTAGATGAAGACAATAATTATCAAAGTACTAGAATAAGCGCAGACAACTTACCTTTTACGCCAACTTCTATGACTTTTGATTCAAATCAAGAATTATGGATAGCTGATATTTCCGGCTATGCTAATTTGATAATAATGGATACTGAAACTGGGGGATGGAAATACCAATATGGCGTAAAAGCCAACAACAATACAACCTATAAACGTTCAATTCATGATTTAAGCACTTTTAGGGTATATGCTGATAATAAAGATGAAACTGATTCGGATGGTGACGGAATTTTAGATCAAGATGATGCTTACCCAAATGACGCTGAAGCAGCCTTTGAATTGTTTACCCCAAGTAAATATGGTAAGGGGACAATTGCTTTCGAGGATTTGTGGCCTGCAACAGGGGATTACGACTTTAATGATGCTGTTTTGAGCTACCAAGCCATAGCTGTACTTAATGCTGAAAATTTGGCTGTACGGTTAGAATTAATCTGTAATATTAAAGCGAATGGTGCAGGGTATACGAATGGAATTGGTTTGGAAATTGAAGGTTTGGATCCGTCCCAAATTGAAAGTGTAACAGGGCCTATTTTAACCCACAATTACATTGGCTTAAATGCAAACGGTACAGAGTCTGGTCAGGATAATGCTGTAATTATTTTAGCAGATGATGTTGACAATATATTAAAGGAAACCACCATTTCCATTAATTTTGTAGCACCAGTAAGTACAGATGATTTGGGTGTTGCTCCCTTTAATCCATTCATAATTGTTAATAAGGTAAGGGAAAAAGAAATTCACTTGCCTAATAAGTCCATTACTAGTTTAGGAAGTGGAAGTCTGGAATTTACCGGACAGAATATTGATAAAGATGGCGATTTTATTTCCGATAATGGTTTACCGTGGGCAATTAGCATTATACATGATTTTAAGGTTCCCAAGGAAAAAACAAATATTATAAATGCTTATAACTTTTTTGGTGCTTGGGCAGAATCGGGAGGTAAAACCAATGTAGACTGGTATAAAGATAATCCTGGGAATAGAAATGATGATTTATTGGAATAACTAAAGTGACTTTTCCAATTGCTAACTGAAGCCATGCGTATTATTTAAAAAACCACCCTGAACTCCACATCAGGGTGGTTTTTTTTGGAAGCGAAAATTTGTACCTTAACTTTTGGCATTCAAAGTATTTCTTTAATTTTTTGATTGACAATGCCTAAATGTTTTTTCATGTGCATTTGCAATGCATTGTTGATAAAAGACTATTTATGGAATGAAAGAAAATTATTCATGCACTGTTCTATGTAAATAAATGAATTATTTGTAAAAATAAATTGTATACATATCAATGCCAAGCACATAGTATACGATATTTCTCAAAAGATATTTATTAATATTTTTGTGTGGCAAAAGCTATTTTATAAAGGATATTAAATATTATAGCCTTAATGATAGATTTATTTGAGGTACATTTTTCCGTATTTAATAGATGTTTCAATTAATTTTATTATTTTTATTTTATTAAAAAATATATTTTAATAAAATTACAAAGAAAAGCATTCTCTACCTTTTACTCCCTATTACTATGAAAATTAAGTATTTATTACTGGTTCTTTGTGTATTTATTGGGTTTTCTTCTATTGCCCAAACCTTTTCTCCAGCTTTTCAAGGTTACAGTAGAAAAAAAACTACCTATATCACCCTCAAAGATGGTAGTGAACTTTCTGTAGTCATTAAAAAATTATTCTTTAAAAAAGGTTTAATCGATGATTTGAAAGTAGAAAAATCTAGTGATGGACAGAAAATAAAAATTAATCCTGAGGACATTGACCACATGTATGTTCCTCCTAGTGCCCTTTCCAAAATTAGTCAAAAATTAGATGCGTCATCAGATTTACAAAAAATACAGGACAATGAACTCTCCGGAGAACATTTGGATGATGGCTATCTCTACATGGAATCATCGAACGTACAAGTGAAAAAAAATAAAACACAATATTGTATGATGCAGGTAATGAATCCTACTTTCAGTAAAAAAATTAAAGTATACAATGATCCATTTGCAAAGGAATCAGCAAGTATTGGTTTTGCGGGCATGACTGTTGCCGGTGGCCTTGACAAGTCTTATTACATCAAGAAAAATGGTGAAGATATAGCAAGGCGTATTAAGAAAAAAGAATACAAAAAAGACATTGAAGAGCTTTTTGCTGAATGTCCGGCTGTGATCGAGAAATATAAAGATAGTCCAAAATGGATGGAGTTTGAAGAATTTATTTACGATTATTCTACCTTATGTGATTAAATAGTAGCCACGAAAAATAATCATTTTAAAGCTTTTATTTCATATATGGATTTAAAATTCTATATATGAAATAAAGGTTTTATGGTTAGTTCCAAAAATTATCAAGTAGTAGAATAATGATGTTGTATTTCTCCAGTAGTATTAGCTAATTTCTGTTTTATCTTATCGATTATTTCCCGTAATTTTTTAATAAAAATTGGTTCAGCCTATAACTTCGCAGAAGGTAAATTGATCTTTGTAACCGTTACGTTTTTATAAAAAGTGCCAAATTGCTGAATTTTTAAAACTATTTATTTTTTTGTTTAAAATAGTTTGAAAATGAGGATGGTTATATTTTAGGAGCAAGTGTAATTTTTTTATTGGTAGTTGTCATTTACACTAATTCCCAAAATCACGAACAAGTAAATTTGAATCCCGGTAAAATTGACGTCCCTCATGAAAGAACAATCAATTGGAACGAAGGTTCAGCGTTTTAAGATTCTATCGTTGGTATATGGGCCAACAAATCTGTAGAATATGGTCCATAGCGAGGGAAAGTAGAAAATCCTCGGATACTATTGGCTCAGCTACATTCGAAAGCTAACATTGAATTTGAAAATTGATGGGCTATAGCGACTTAGGAAAATTAAAATACAGGTAAAATGTAGCCTTCAATTCATCAAGAGTTATGAGTATGCCCTTGTATTGTAGGTAAAGTTAAGATTTACTATTTGTGGTAAATACTTTTTTTGGTAATTCTCATACATTAAAACGGTGTTTTTAAAAAATTTAGGAAAAGGCATTTTTTACTATTAACTTCCATTAAAATTAATAACTGTATTTTTATGGAAAGTCCAATCTCCTCGAATGAATTCGATAGACTGTTAGCATTGGCCGATTACGATCTAGATAATCAAGAATTAGAGGGCCAATTAAAAGACCTTACCAAACTTGCCGCTAAGGTGGCAGGGACGGATATTTCATTTGTTAATTTAATTGATGCTGTAACTCAGTGGAGTGTTGCGAGTGAAGGTTTACCCGTCATGCAATTACCCAGAGAAGAGTCTGTTTGCCAGTATACCATTATGGAAAACAATTCTCTTGAAATTCAAGATCTTTCTAAAGATGAACGATTTAAAAATAAGCTATATGTAACTGCTGATCCAAATTTAAGGTATTATTTAGGGGTGCCATTGACGACTGAATCAGGGTTTAATCTTGGGGCACTGTGTGTGCTAGATAAAAAGTCTAGGGTTATCAGTCCTGAAAAGATAGCTCTGTTGGAAATTATTGCCGGAGAGATCATGAACAGGTTAAAAATTATTAAGTCTGTGAGTGAATTAAAATCCAAGGTCAAGGACTCTTTGGAAAAACAAGAGCAGGTAGCCCATGACATTAGAGGTCCTATAGGCGGCATCATAGGTTTGGCGCAAATAATTAAAGAACAAGGTGACCAAAATCGGTTGGATGACGTTCTGGAGTTTATTAAAGTTATTCAAAGTAGTAGTCAATCTTTGCTTGAATTAGCCGATCAAATATTGACTACCCATGACAACCATAAACATGCCCCTACTTTAACGAATGAGGGCGATTATAATCTCTTAATTTTAAAAGAGAAATTGAAAAACCTATATGGAGTTCAAGCCGATCAGAAAAAAGTCGAATTTAATATTGAGTTGACCGGTAATAATTTAGAAATGAGATTCCCAAAAACGAAATTACTTCAAATAATAGGTAATTTGATTTCAAATGCTATCAAGTTTACGTCTGAAGGTGGTAAAATAGGCGTTGGACTCAGTCTTTCTGAAAAAAATTATAGAAAGGAATTGAAGATTGAGGTTACTGATACCGGAGCAGGGATGACAGAAGATCAAATTGAAAAAATTATGAAAGGTGAAGGTAAAACTACAGAGGGAACAGCTGGGGAAAAAGGTTATGGTTTCGGTTTACCTTTGGTTAAACATTTAATAGACTCAATGGGAGGAATTTTAAAAATTGATGCTAAAATGGGTGCTTATTCCAAGTTTGAAGTAAAGTTGCCTGTTTAATTTTACAGGCTAAACCAAGACATATTTATCTTTAGAACATAAAAAAAACCTCCGTCAAGAGGTTTTTTTTATGTCTTTAGAATAACTTTTTAAATTAAAAAGCACCCTTAAAGCCTTCCATTAATTTATCTACTTGCGTATCTACCATAAAGGAAAGTTTTACGTTGTCCCAACCAAAGGTGACTTTGGCTACTTTATTGTCCTCTGCAGAAATAGAATAGGAAAGTCTTTCTTGTGCATCCATGGATGTCTTAGGACTTACTTTTATAGCGACAGCATCATCACTTGCAAGCGCAGTCGAATTTACTTTTCCATCTTGAATATAGGCGTAGATCGCATTGCCTTTACTATTAAGATGAATGGTCCAGTCACCGGATTGTGCAGGAGTAATAAATACAGTGTATTTACCAGCGTTTACTGTTTTGCCAGCGATATTTACAGCTGTACTGAATTCAATGGTTGTTGGTGCATTGGCGCCGGCTCTCCATGGTGTACCGTAAGGAACGAGGTCACCAAATACATTTCTGCCTTTTACTGCAGGAGAGGAATAATCAATACTAATCTTAGTGAAGCCCACATTTTGAGAAACAAAGCTTGAAGGGCTGGGTGCTGGGGCTTGAAGTTGGGCATGGGATTGGTAAGTGGTTGAAACGACCATCAAAATGGTTAATGTCAAAGCCAAGCAAAGAGATTTCATTTTTTTCATAATTGGTTTTTTTGAGCGTGTAAAGAGGAAAGATACAAAAGGCATATGAAAATTTAACTTTTTTATTGAATGATTTTTGAAACATCTTAAGTAGATATCTATGTATCAATTATAGTAAACTAGGTAAGTTACTGTATGTCAATATGCCCAAATTCTTCCGTAAATGGCAAACCGTTGAAAAACTTGGTTTCCTCTTTAAAAATCTTCCACGACCCTCGCGAAGTTGTAATGAAATTAAATATTTAGCTGATTGGGTCATTACTTCCACTGAATAATATGAAGTAATGACCTTATTTGAGTTATTAAATAGTATTAACGTATCTAGTTTTACCAGACAATTTTTTACTCGCAATGCTTCCCGATATAGCTAATTCCGTTAATTTAAATCCTAAGTGTTTCAAATCTTATGATTTAGTTTCAATATTTGTTGATTTTTTTTAATATCTTAAATTATTAATTGGAGGTTTAGGGAATTTTAATAAGAATAAGTGATTTATGCTCGTATAAAATAAGGTAGTATTCGTTTAATATAGGTCCTATGGTTTGGAGTTTTTAAAGGGGATTTAAGTAATAGAAAAGAATATTAAGCATTTTTCTAATCATATTTCTGTTAAGGTTTATAGTTTAAATGGAGATTGACTAGATAATTATAATAACAATGAATACGGAGACAAACGAACTTTTTTAATTAATGATTGGGCTTCATTATAATTCATCAAATTTTAAAATATGAGTAAAAAACAATCATATCAGGAATTAGAAAGACAGATTGCTGCGCTTACAAAGCAATATGAGCTACTTCAGTTAAATGGAAAGTCGAATGGAGAGACAGAACCACTTAGAAAAGAGGACCCCAATTTAGGTAAAGTTAAAATAGGTAATCAGAAGTTCTCTCATATATTGCTCAACAATATGGGGGATTCAGTTTTCATAAAAAATGATGAAAGTAAATTAGTATTGGTGAATGACGCTTTCTGCAAGTTGTTCAATCTTTCGAGAAACGATATAATTGGTAAAACTCTCGCTGAACATGTTCCTCCGAATGAACGAGAGAGTTTTATGAAAATTGATAGGATGGTACTAGCAAATGGTATTGAAAATATTAATGAAGAAACCCTAACAGTTGGAGGAATAACAAGAATAATATCTACCAGGAAATCACAATTTATTGATAGCAATGGAAATAAATTTTTGGTAGGTGTAATTCGTGATATATCAGAACGAAAAAAAGACGAATTAGCATTAAAAGAAAGTGAAGAGCGATTTAAAAATCTTAATGCTACTAAGGATAAATTATTATCAATAATAGCCCATGACCTAAGGGGGCCATTTAACAACATAATAGGCCTTTCGGAACTTCTCCTCAAAAGTGATAATTTTGGGGAGAATGATCAATATGAAAAATACATAGAAATTATAAATTCATCAGCCAAAAATACCTTAGTATTACTGGACAATTTATTGAATTGGGCAAAGTCTCAAACTGGAGAACTAGCCTATGATCCAAAGAAAATCATTTTATCTGAAGTTGTACATGAGATTTTAAATCATGAAAAATCTCTAGCAAATGTTAAAAATATTTCTTTAGAATATATCTCCAAAAACGAAATAGTACTTCATACGGATGAAAATTTATTGACAACTGTTCTGAGAAATTTAATTTCCAATGCAATAAAATTTACAAATTTTGGAGGTAAAATAGAATTACTTGCGACGTTAAACGACCAACAGGTTGAAATAGCTATTATTGACAATGGAGTTGGCATGAGTGAAGCAAAAAAACTTAAACTTTTCAACTTATCTACTAATTTATCATCCATTGGTACAGGAAATGAAAGAGGATCTGGTTTAGGCTTAATTCTCTGTAAAGAATTTGTAGAAAAGCTTGGTGGAAATATTTGGGTAGAAAGTACTATCGGAATAGGTAGTAAGTTCACGTTTAGTTTGCCATTGAGCTTGGAAGCGTAGAAACTAAAAATAGCTATTTGGAAGTTACCTTAATCAATTCAGTTGATCCCTAAGATCTTTGCAAATTTGTTTGTAATGGTATTAGTAAAGAGTTATTACCTTTTAATTTTTATAATAATTTCGTCTTCAGGGATCATTTTACATTCCGATTTCGAGATTAGGGGGAACAACTCCCTTATTATTGCTACTTTTGCTCTGAAAACGATTAATAACTTTTCGGAAGACTAAGCCAAATATAAAAAATAATAGTATGTCAATAACAAAAGAGTCTGACCTAATTGGAATGAAAAAAATTAGCGAGGTAGTCGGAACAACTCTCAAGCTAATGATTGAGTATGCTAAAGTGGGTATGTCAACCAAAGAATTAGATGATTATGGTGGTGAAATTTTGAAAAGTTACGGAGCGAAATCTGCCCCATTTGAAACGTATAATTTTCCAGGATTCACTTGTATCAGTGTTAATCAAGAAGCGGCACATGGTATACCCTCATCAAATAAAATCTTGGTAGAAGGTGATTTGATCAATATAGATGTCTCTGCCGAGCTAAATGGTTTCTGGTCGGACAATGGAGGTTCATTTGTAATCGGAAAGGACATTCATAACCATCAACCACTAGTAAATGCCTCCAAGAGCATTTTACAAAAAGCTATTAACAGGATAAAAGGAGGTGTCAAGATTGCAGATATTGGCTATGTAATAGAAATGGAAGCCAGGAAATCAGGCTTTAAAGTTATCAAAAACTTAGCAGGGCATGGAGTTGGAAAAAGTTTACATGAAGCACCTGAAGATATCCTAAATTACAGGGTTAGAAGCAATCGTAACCGATTTAAGAAAAATACCACCGTAGCAATTGAAACTTTTATTTCAACAAAATCTACCTACGCTGTAGAACAAATGGATGGATGGACATTGGTAGGAAACAAAGGAGGGTATGTAACCCAACATGAACAGACAATTTTAATTACTGACAGTGACCCTATTATTCTCACCGCCTCCAATGGGCTTTGGGATTGATAACACCTTAATTACCAATGTGGTAAAAACTATTTTTGATGTCAATTGAAATTTCTTAAATTCTACAAATCATTAGAAGGTAAGGTTTTTAAAATTTGCTTAAATAGCGAACCTAAAAATGAATACATTGAAATGGCTTTTTCTGTCGATATTAATTATTTCCTTGGATTTTGCACATCCAGTGAATGCACAAGAAAATTTATTAGATCGTTTAGCGTCACCCATTATTTTTTCGGGAAACGATTCAGTGGCATATAGAGACCCAGCGGTTTTATTTAATGAGAATACTTTTCACCTTTATTATACGGTTGTGAGGTCTGAAAATGGGCTTATATATTCCTACACAGCCACTAGTCATTCCCAGGATTTAATAAACTGGGATTGGCCTAGAAAAACAAACAGATAAGCTATGTCTTGTAGATTTTTTTGTCGTTAATAACAGGTTGACAAAATAAATACCTATAAAGATATATCCACCACGCAATCTTTGCAATGGAAATATTCGGTCTGAAGAATTGATTGGTCCCTTCAATGATAGTTTGTCTATTTTTTTATAGCTTGAGGTGTTAACAATCCCTGAATGGGGTTTCAAGAATAACAGAAAATGGTAGGTTCCAACTTAAAACAATCCTCAAATGCAGACATCAAAAAGAGCGTTTTTCATTCAACTTGGACTAACAGGCTTGTCTTTATTAAGTTGGCCTAGGATGCTTAAGGCAGGCAAAAAGAAAAGTAATGCGCTTAAAACCAAAAATTGGAAAGGTTTGACGGTCTTATTTCAAGGAGACTCGATTACTGATGGTGGGAGGTCTCGAAACCAAGATTGGAACCATATTATGGGGCATGGCTATGCTTATCTTGTATCCAGCCGTCTATGGTTTGATTATCCAAAAGAGGGTTTAATGTTTTACAATAGAGGCATAAGTGGAAATAAAGTAAAAGACTTGCAAGAACGCTGGCAGAAAGATGCCATTGACCTAAAACCCGATGTGCTAAGTATTTTAATAGGAGTGAATGATGTATCTGGAATTCTTGCAAATGAAAACGCAATAGAGACCTGGCATGAAAATTATAAAATGCTTTTAGATACCACCAAAGCAGAACTGCCGAACACCATTCTTATTTTATGTGAACCTTTTTTATTGCCAGCTGATTGGGCAAAAGAAAAAGTGGACGCCTGGCAAAATGTGATTCAAAAAATGCAGGCTATAATCCGTCAATTGGCGAAAGACTATAAAACCATTCATGTGCCCTTTCAAGAACCTTTTAATAAAGCTTGCCAAGAAGCACCTGCAAAATATTGGGTTTGGGATGGGGTTCATCCTATGCCTGCGGGACATGAATTAATGGCGCGTGTTTGGATCAATGAGGTAAGTGAAAAGCTGGATTTTATTGGAAAGTAATAGCAACCCTTACATTTTTTGCTTAGGAACTCTCTCTTGGCAATACAAAATTTTTAATCATCCAAAAAGTGATTGGGCTTTGCTTCTGCAGAAGGCAAGGATTTGATTTCCCATTTTAAGTACTCCCAGAGATACAGGATAAGTAGGTCATCTTTACTAATAGTGGCAATGTATTAAGCAATGAAAATGCACTTAACAGAAGTAAAAGCCGCTGAATTCTAATTGGCTGTATTAGCCTTATTCCATGCTACTGGAACGCATAAAATGGATAGGTATTTTGGCTAATGTTTGTTTTCGTTTATTTTTTTATTATTACTTTTATTTTTGTTTTGTGAAAAAAAAACAAAATAAATCAATAGTTTTACGAAAGCGTTTCTTTTTAGATGCCTGTCTTAATTACACTAAGGTTATATAGGGGAAGATATTTGTATGGGTTACATGAAATAGCATGTGCTAGATTTGTTTCATAGCTAAACCCTAAATTAATTGATTATTAATATAAAGGTTAAACGATAATATATGACTCAGTTGAAAAACGAAATTGGCGCTAACTGCTCATCTCATAAAAGAAAAATAATTACGATTATTTGTACCCTTACAATAGGTGTATTGGGCATTGTCATGGTAAGTTATTCACATAGTAAAAATACATTTCAGCAAAAAGACGGTTATCTTATAAAAACAGAATTGGGTAAGGATGCGAAAATTACTAGTGAAGGAAATTCCAATCAATCCTATGTGCCAGCCATCCTTTCGATAGATAATGGTATATATAAACCTAGGGTCATCAATACCACTGATTTGGGGGCGGATCCGGATGACAAACAATCCATGGTGCGGCAATTGGTCAGTGCCAATGAATTCGATATTGAAGGCTTGATCGTTTCTACAGGTTGTTGGAGAAAAACTCAAAGTAATACAGATATGCTGGACAAAATTGTCAATGCTTATGCTGAAGTTTACGATAACCTTACGGTTCATGCCAAAGGATTCCCAAGTCCAGAATACCTGAAATCAATTTCCATTATGGGGCAATTGGGCTATGGCATGTCTGATGTAGGTTTAGGAAAAGACAGTCCTGGATCAGAATTGATTATAAATGCTGCAGACAAAGCCGATCCACGACCAGTTTGGATTATGGGGTGGGGAGGAATGAATACTGCTGCTCAAGCCATTTGGAAAGTGAGGGAAACACGTTCTCAAGAAGCCTTCAATGCATTTCTAAGTAAACTGAGATTGTTCGATATTTTGGGTCAGGATGATTCAGGTGCTTGGATAGCGAAAAATTTCCCGCAAGTATTTTACATCCGTGCTACAGGAGTATATGGCTGGGCTCCTTCCGATGAATATTTAGACAATCACATCCAAAACCATGGGCCTCTTGGTGCCGAATATCCTGATCGCCAATGGGCAACAGAAGGGGACTCGCCTGCCTTTATGCATGTGTATCCCAATGGGTTAAATGATCCTGAGCAAATTGATCAGGGAGGCTGGGGTGGTCGTTTTAGTTTTGCCAAGCAAGAAGGTATCAGAAGCATGTCCGAAGTGAAGAAAATAAAAGAAGATGCAGAATTAATGTACGATCCTTATTATATGTATGGCAATACTCCTGAAAAGGCCAAAGCAATTAAAAAATGGAGTGATGGCTATAACAATGATTTTGCAGCACGTATGGACTGGAGTATTACAAGCAGATATGAGGATGCAAACCATCATCCAAAAGCAGTGTTGAATGGAGATATAACGCTTTCGGTATTAAAAAGATCGGCAAAGGCAGGAGCAACCATTGAATTAAATGCGGAGGGGTCCAGTGATCCTGATGGAGATGAACTGAGTTATAAATGGTCTTTTTATGATGAACCGAGTTCCTATGATGGTTCGGTAACTATTCAGAATAGTGAATCTTCTTCAACTAAAGTGCTTATCCCTTTAAATGCTTTGAACAAGGAAATCCACCTTGTTTTAGAAGTTCATGACAATGGTTCTCCCAATTTATACGCTTACCGACGCCTCATCGTAGAGGTGCATCCTTAGGCTGTGCTGATTAAAGACACAAATGGTACATGGTCATTTGCTTTATAAAAAGGTAACAAAATTTTAAAATAAACCATAAAACAATTGGAAACCCTGAAAGAATTTCTAGAAAAAAAACTTAGCAGGTAAAAGGGTTTTAAGCCTATTTATACTGGCCAATATTGTATATTTCTTTATGCTTTCCGTCACAATTCCCCATACAATGGCATTCTCTAATGGATTGGATTTGTTGGACCTGAAGCCTTTTGGGTCCGATTGGGATGCGTAAACAATTTATTCAGTACCTTGGAGAGGGTGGACGCAGGACTTATCTAATCTCTAGCTAATCCTCTGCTTGTAAATAGCCTATAAAAAGGCATCCCAATCCTCAGGTTTTATCAGTATAAAACTTAAAAACCAAAGTAGTTGGTAACCTATCGAGCAGCTATTTATTTCTCTTATGTAACAAAAGTACCTGTACAGGTTAATACATTTTCACACCTTTACATTATCAAAACGTCCAACAGTTTACGGTCTTTGCTGGAAATAGCTTATAAAACAGTAATTACATCGGAATTGGTGTCAATTAAACTGTGATTAATGGTAGGGTGGTTTATTGTTAACAACGTTTGAAAAGAAAATCTAAACTTATAAAAAATGAACGTAATTGAAATAATCAAAAATAAACAAGGTACCATAATAGATGTAAGAACTCCTATGGAGTTTAGCGGCGGAAATGTAGCGGGTTCAATTAACATACCTTTACATGAGTTGGATAAAAGAAAAGAGGAGCTTACGTCTTTTGAACATCCATTGGTATTGTGTTGTGCAAGCGGGGGTAGAAGTGCTCAAGCTACGCAATATTTAAAACAACAGGGGATTGATTGTCACAACGGTGGTTCTTGGTTAGACGTTAATTATTACCAAACTCAAACTGCATAAAATAATGATAAATACAATCAAACAAATTTTTGGTTTTGGCCCAAAGGTGGATTTCGCCGGATTGGTAAAACAAGGGGCTATTATTTTAGATGTTCGTAGTAAGGGCGAATTTCAAAGTGGACATATAAAAGGGTCAACAAATATAGCTGTAGATGCGTTAAGTAGTAATCTTGGTAGGCTTAAAGACAAGAGCAAGCCCATTATTACCTGTTGTGCAAGTGGAATGAGAAGTGCCTCTGCCAAAAGAATATTAAAATCCAAAGGTTATAGTGAAGTTCACAATGGAGGGGCTTGGCACAGTTTGCAAAATAAAATTCAATAAAAATTTTAAAATAACCAAAATGAAAAAAACCAATCACATCGGACTCGACGCAGTTAAAAGTAAATCTTTAGCTGAAGGATTAAATAACTTACTTGCAGATTATATGATGTTTTATCAAAATACCAGAGGTTTGCATTGGAATATTAAAGGAGACAAGTTTTTCGAGTTACATTTAAAATTTGAAGAACTTTATAACGATTTACTCCTAAAAGTAGATGAAGTAGCTGAAAGGATATTGACATTGGGAGTAACACCCTTACACACCTTCGAGGATTACACAAATGTTGCAAAAATAAAGGGCGTAAAAAATGTGTCTGAAGGAAAAGAAGGTGTTCAAACAATCTTGGAAGCATTTGAAATCATAATAATGAAACAGAGGGAGTTGTTATCTCTTTCTGCTGATGCAGAAGACGAAGGAACCAATGCCCTGATGAGTGACTATATTAGTGAACAGGAAAAGCTCGTTTGGATGTACTCCTCTTTCTTGAATAAATAGCCTTGAAAACTTTGTTAGCTTCCTTTATTGTGGTTGGTACAACTATAAATAAGGAAGCTTTTGTGTTGTATCCGTTCTGATGTGTAAGCGTCCAGAAATATGTAGGTGAGTTTTCTCCTAACTGGAAAATTTTTGCCTAAATTTGAGTGGCCTAATCAGTGTTTTAGGTTAGCAATAGCATTTGATTGCCATAGGCTTATTTAAGAATTTTATGGACGAAATTTCAAAGCGCTTATCGTCAGATATTTACAGGTTAGGGGTAAGAAGAGGAGACCATTTGTTAATCCATTCTTCACTCAACGCTATGGGGAGATTTCCCAATCGAGCTGAAAGAATTGTGAAAGTTTTGTTGGATTGTTTGGGCGAGGAAGGAACCCTATTAATGCCAAGTCTTTCCTACACCACAGTACACAAAAATCAGCCTATTTTTAATGAATTAACTACAGCTTCTTGTGTCGGAGGTCTAACGGAATTTTTCAGAGCTTACCCAGGTGTGAAAAGAAGCATTCATCCTACTCATTCGGTGTGTGGGCTGGGAGCTAAAGCAGATTTCCTTTTAAAAGATCATCTTAAAGATGAAACACCTTGTGGCCCTTACTCACCTTTTGCCAAATTGCCATTGGTAAAGGGAAAGATACTGTTTTTAGGATGTGGAACACGTCCCAATACATCTATGCATGCAGTCGAAGAAAAATTCATTTCACCTTATTTATTTGGCGAAAGGGTTGCACATGAAATTCAGCTTGCAAATGGAGAAACCCTAAACAAAACCTATCAAAGGCATGGCTTTAAGGGCTATGAGCAACGTTATGACCGTCTTTTTAACATTCTTGAACTTGGAGATTATAGAACTGGAAATATGCTAGAAGCAAAGACTGTGGTGATGGAGGCAAGAGCTGTATGGGAAACAGGGATCCAGTATTTACAACAAGATCCCTTTTATTTTGTAGACAAGGTAAATTAATCAGTCTGCACTCAGATGGCAGCCACAGCCGCTGTGTGTGTTGCTCTGAATGCTTTCATGCCATGGAAAGGCTTCGTTAAAAAGATTGTTTTCCCAATAAAAAGGCCTTCTTTTTTTAGGTTCATTTCCAATTTCATCCATTGTATCCGACTTATAAAGCCTTCCATTGATCATCGTATGTGTGATGGACTTGGAGTTTTTTATGTCTTCCAATGGGTTTTTATCCATAATAATAAGGTCTGCCAATTTCCCCTCCTTTAAAGAGCCAATTTCCTTGCCCATTCCGATATATTGTGCACCATTTATTGTTGCAACCTTCAATGCGTCGTGATTAGACATGCCTCCCTGAACAAAACTCCAAAGCTCCCAATGGGCTCCCAAACCTTGCAATTGCCCATGTGCTCCTAAGTTTATTTTCACTCCTTTTTCCGCAAGTGCATTGACTTGTTTGGAAGTGAGGATGTGTCCATTTTCATATTCCTCATCAGGTGCCATGGTTCTATGTCTTGACCGCCCATCGATTACCCCTCTTGGCGTAAAGCGCAAAAGCTTCTCATTCTCCCAAACATTGGTCTTTTGGTACCAATAATTCTCCCCATTAAGCCCGCCATAATTGACAATAAGGGTAGGGGTGTAGCCAACTTTTGACTGGCTCCAGAATTCAAGCACATCTTTATAAACCGGGGCTATTGGGATGTTGTGCTCGATGCCGGTATGGCCATCCTGCACCATAGACATGTTATGGAAGAATGTTGAACCTCCCTCTGGCACTACATTTACGCCGAGTTCTCTGGCTGCTTGCAATACTTGTTGTCGCTGGTCCCTTCTTGGCTGGTTGTAAGATTTAACGGAGCCTGCTCCAAATGCTTTGGTACGACGGATAGAGGATTTGGCGTCTTCCAATTTATTAATTACAGCCTTAAAATCTCCATCGGCGCCGTATAAAATAAAGCCTGTACTGAAAATCCTAGGCCCTACTAAACTGCCATTTTTTACCATTTCAGATAATGTAAATACGGTTTCGCTATTGGCAGAAGGATCATGGGAAGTGGTGACCCCAAAGGCCAGGTTTGCATACAATTGCCAGTTTTGTTGCACAGTAAGGCCATCTCTAAAAGCTCCAATATGGGCATGTGCGTCCACCATTCCTGGCATTATGGTTTTGCCACTCATTTCGTAAACCTTTGCACCTTTTGGTAACTTGACCTTATCCTTTTCGCCAATAGCCAGAATCTTGGCTCCATCTGTAACGATAGTGCCATTTTCAATGACCTCATCTCCCTCCATGGTGATAATCGTGGCTCCTGTAAAAGCTATGCTTCCTATTGGTTGGTCCACTTTAGCACTGAGGCCTATGCTTATTCCTTCTTCTCTTGGCTCCTTGCCTTCTCTGGCCGCTGCACCAAGGAATGTAAACGTCTCATTTAGTTTTTTACTGTAGTACTGATCACCCAAACTCCAATGCACGGTCTTGCTGTCTTTGGACCAGTGAAGGTAAAGTCCGGCGTCTTTATCCAATGTGGCAACAGGCACTGATTTACTATTGTCATCAAGATTATTCGTTTGTCCGTTGAGGACTAAGGGCGCTACATATGCTTTATGAAGGTGAATGAAGGCGACCCATTTATTGTCTGGACTTGGAACCAACCGGTTGCCATATTTTGATTCAATATGTGTTCTTTCATCTTTTCCATTAATGTCCACCGATTTTAGGCTTTTGGTCAGGTTACCAAAGAACTTGCCACCTGTCTGAAAGAAAATCCTTTCACCAGTCCGTGTAAACATTGGGAAATCACCAGCAGCGGTTATAAATTTACTTTTGCCGGTTTCGAAGTTAAGTAAATAAATCCCAGGGTTTTTAGTGAATGTTCTCCCTTGGTCCAGGTTACCTCCTTCTTTTTTATATACCAGGCTTTTCCCATCTTGAGAATAGGAGGGCTGTCTGTAAATCCCCTTTTCTTGGATTAGGGTTGTGATTTTTCTGCTTTTCATGTCAATTTCTGCAATCGTACCCTTGTTTAAATCATTCCAGGTAACCATTGCAATCTTACTCCCATCTGGAGAAAAGACAGGCTCCGCTTCAAAATCTTCTCCTGATGTTAACCTTTTGGGTTTGCCATTGGGCAGCTCTTTTGTCCAAACGTAACCCAAAGCCCTAAATACAATGGATTTTCCATCAGGGGAAGTGCTCACATCCCTTATCATTTTTGAGGTGAAATTTTCGCGTTCGATTTGATGTTCAAAATGTACCCTTTTTGCCAGTGGCATGCTGACATCTACAGAAAAAGGAATTGTAACCTGGTCAAGATTGGAAGTGTTTATTTTTTGAAATTTTCCTTTTGCCCATATTACCAATTCGTCGCCTTTTGGCATCCACGAGAATCCAGGATACACTCCGAAAATGGCCCAAGCTGTTTGCTGGTCTTTGTTTAATTGGTCATATACAGGCCATTCTTCACCAGTTTCGAGATCGTGGACATATAACACTGTCTTTGTTCTTACCCGCTTTACAAAAGCAAGTTTGCTTCCATCAGGAGATATTTGCGGCCTTGCTGCCCCGCCAGGTCCACCAGTAATAATTTCTATTTCTCCATTTTGAAAATCATATCTCTTGATCACGTAGATTTGACCATTTGGATCTCGGTTGTATTGAAAACTGCCTCCAGGAGACATGTCCTCACTATAATACAGGTACTTGCCGTCTGGTGAAACAGATGGCTCGTTTACATCTTGCTGGTCATTCTTTCTCTTGGTCAGTTGTAAACCATCACCTCCGGAAATGTGGTATTGCCACATTTCTCCAGCACCAAGGGACCTGCCAGAAGAAAAATGCTTTCTTGCAATCAGAAAGTTACCATCGGGCATCCAATCAGCGTTATTGAGCAAGCGGAAGGATTCCTTGGTGATTTGTTTTGCTTCGGTTCCATCTGCTTTCATTACCCAGATATTGTCTCCTCCTCCTGCATCTGAGGTGAAAGAAATCCATTTTCCATCTGGACTAAATCGCGGTTGAACATCGAAAGGCATTCCAGTTTTTAAAGGCTTTGCTGTACCTCCATCTATAGGGATTGCATAGAGGTCACCTAACATGTCAAAAATTATGGTACGACCATCAGGGCTTACATCTAAATTCATCCAAGTACCTTCATCCGTTGTGAAATTTACTCGATCAAATTCCCAATCACCATTTGGCTCGGAAACATTCCAATCCGTTTCCTCCTGAGCTGATAAATGTGATAGCATAAATACTCCTACTATCCAAACTATTAAAAACTTTTGCATAATGATTGAATTTTTACTTGTCTACACAAAGATATAGGCAATAAAATGAATAACTTATAGATGTGCCAACAATTTGGACATTGACTTGTTTGTAATATGATGAAGCTAACAGAAAAAAAGGTTGTAGCCATTGCAGGAGCTACAGGATATATAGGTAAATGGTTTATGGACAGGTTTAAGGACCAGTACCACATAGTAGGCCTTAGTAGAAAGGAAGTCGAAAGCAATCCTGAGCAGGATATAGAATGGAGACAGGTGGAATTGTATTCCATTTCTTCAACTACCCAAGCACTAGAAGGGGTGGACTTTGCCATTTATTTGGTACACTCTATGAATGCTTCCACCAGGCTTAACCAGGGAAGCTTTGAAGATACGGACTTACTTTTGGCCGATAATTTCTCAAGAGCGGCTACGGCCAATGGGGTGAAACAGATCATTTATTTGGGAGGTATTTTACCCAAAGGGGAACCTGAAGAGGAATGGTCACAACATTTGAAAAGTCGGCTGGAAGTAGAAGAAACCTTATCTACTGGAACTGCCGCTTTGACTGCCCTGAGGGCAAGTATCATTGTGGGGCCGGGGGGTTCTTCTTTTGATATGATCAAGAACCTGGTAAAAAAATTACCTGTTTTGATATGCCCGCAGTGGACAGAATCGGAAACCCAACCTATCTCTCTAAAAGACACACTTACCATAATTGATGCCTGTTTAGGTAATGAAGAGGTGTATGATAAAGCCATAGAAATAGGTAGTCCTGAAGTAATGACTTACAAGGAAATGCTAATCAAAACTTCTGATGTGATGGGTAAGAAGCGATTGGTTTTTTCTGTTCCTTTTTTCTCTCCTGGGTTATCAAAATTATGGGTGGGATATTTTGGAGAAAGTCCGTCTCAGCTTGTTTCACCTTTAATAGAAAGCCTGAAACATACCATGACGGTTTCCAAAGAATTGGCCTTTGATGCCGCTCCTATTGATTACCAAAGTTATGATGAGGCGGTTAAAATCGCACTTGAGACGGTGAAGGAGCCTTTGTTACCAACTTTCAAACCAATCGAAAAGCATAAAAATACGGTTAGAAGTATACAGCGTTTGCCAAATGTTCTTCGTAAAAGCGCCTATTGGGCAGCAAACCGTTATAAGACCTGGTTACCTATTTTCTTTAAATCCATAATTATTGCGAAAGAGAACAAAGACAGGGTCATCAGTTTGCACCTGTCATTTATAAAAACGCCAATGCTAAAATTGTCATGGGTGAAGGATAGAAGTGATAAAAAACGACAGCTTTTTTATATTTCAGGCGGTTGGTTAGTAAGTCGGTCAAATTATGGTTGGCTGGAGTTCCGAGAGGTATTGGGTGGTAAATATATTATTACTGCCATCCACGAATATGTGCCTAAAATTCCCTGGTTTTTTTATGTAAATACCCAAGCAAAGTTACACCTTTGGGTAATGAATAGGTATGCAAAATACTTAAACACCATAAGTAAGAAAAGAGGGGGTTGAATTGAAATAAATAGCATGCTTTGAACAGATAAATCAAAAAAAAATAAATGCCTTCCATTTACCGATTTTAGCCCTAACCTTGATTTATTCTCGATTTTTAATTGGCATAGCTCTTAAAATAGACAAGCTGAATAGCTATTATAGTGAAATTGGTAAAAAAAATCCCCGAAATACATCCGGGGATTTAAAGTTGACTATTGTTTTGAAAAATAATAAAAGCTTAAGCTTTTAACTTAGGCTCCCATCCTTTTTCATACTCTCTTTTCCAAAGTGCTTTCCCTTTCTTACTATTAGTAATGTGACCATTTGAAGTATCACAAGTCAGTACTTCTCCTGTTCTGGAAGCGATATTGGCCAAGTGGCAAAGCAATACACTTTTAGCACCTTCATCGATAGGGCTTTTTTGTTCTGCTTTTCCTCGAATAGCATCGAAGAAGTTAACCACGTGAAGGGTAGACATATCGCCTCCGCCTCCAAGTGCAGTGCCAGCCTCATTGCTACTGGATTCACTGTTTTTAACTAACTTACCACCTCTATCGTATAGCTTGTAACCGCCTCTATCAATATAAGCAGAACCGTCTGTTCCATAAACGATGGTACCTCTTCCCGGGCCATAGGTATTGTGTCCATTTCGGCTTTTGCAGTCCCACTGAATGGTTCTATTGCCTGAAAACTTAAATACAGCATCCATAGTATCGTACATGGTCCAGCCATCATTTGGCCAATGGTACTTTCCTGAATCTACGGAAACTTTTTCAGGGAAATCTACCTGAAGTGCCCATCTGGCAACATCAATTTCATGGGTGCCATTGTTGCCAGCTTCAGCTGTTCCATGGTCCCAACCATACCAATGCCAGTTGTAGTTCCAGGTTTCTTCTGTATACTCTCTTCTCGGCGCAGGTCCTTGAAACAATTCCCAATCCAAACCATTTGGAGGTGTAGCCTTCTTTTGGTTAGGCACTTCCCCTCTGGCTGAATTGTAAAATGCCGTTGCTTTGTAAACATTCCCGATCACACCTTCATGAATATCCTTGATGATTTGGATACTTTCAGGAGAGGAGCGCTGCTGATTACCCATTTGCACCACCTTATTGTAATGCTTTTGGTAAGCTACTAAAAGCTCTCCTTCATAAGGATTGTGGCTACAAGGTTTTTCTACATAGACATTTTTACCTGCTTCAAGTGCTAGCCAGGTACCTGGTGCGTGCCAGTGATCTGGGGTAGCATTGATCAAAGCATCTACCTCTTTGTCTTCCAATACTTTGAGAATACTATTTTCAAGTTTTGGTTGATAATCGATGTGTTTCTGGAAATTCTTAGCAGCCTTTTCTCTTTGCGATGGCATTACATCACAGAGGTACATAAGGTTTATATTGCTGGATTTTAATTTTATAGGCTCATAATATGCGCCCAATCTTCTTCCTAAACCGGCTATGGCTAAGTTAATTCTGTCATTTGCTCCGATGATATTCCCGTAGCTTTTGGCAGAAAACCCTACAGCTCCTAAAGAAGATATGCCCATGGTTGCCAAAGCAGATTTTTTAATAAAATCCCTCCTGCTATCATTAGATTTATTCATAATAATTCCTAGGTTAGTTGATGTATTGTTAATAACTTCTATTTTGCATTCAAATGCTTCTGGCAATTCCAATTTCCAAACCTCTCAATTCAGCAAGTCCTTTCAGTCTACCAATGGCAGAATAACCAGGGTTGGTGACTTTTCCCAGATCATCCAGCATTTGATGTCCATGGTCTGGACGCATAGGAAGTGATTTACCAATTTTCTGCTGTAATTTCACAATGGCTTCTACAACATCTGCCATAGGAACATCACCTTCCATGTGGTTGGCTTCGTAGAAATTTCCTTCTTCATCTCGCTGAGTACTTCTCAAATGAATGAAATGAATGTGCTCACCATATTTTTCTACCATTGCAGGAAGATCATTGTCTGCCCTGATTCCTAATGAACCGGTGCAAAAGGTGAAACCGTTATAGGGACTATTGTTGTTTTCCAGGATACGGTCATAATCCTTGGCAGTACTTACCACTCTTGGCAAACCGAAAATAGGAAAGGGCGGATCATCAGGGTGAATACAAACGGAAACTTTGTTTTCTTCCGCCACAGGAACAATTGCATCAAGAAATAAATTAAGGTTTTCACCTAATTTATTTGCATCAATTCCTTTAAATGTATCCAATGCTTTTTGAAAATCTTCTACAGAGTAACCTTCTTCTGCTCCGGGTAAGCCAGCAATGATATTATTAACCAATTGGTTCTTTTCCTCTTCAGACAAAGTATCAAAATGAGCCTTGGCCTTTTGCTTCATGCTTTCACTATAATCTGCAGCAGCACTCGGCCGTTTGAGAATAAATAAATCAAAAGCAGCTATGGCTTTCATTTCAAAGCGAAGTGCTTTTGCCCCGTTTGCCATAGGATAAGCAAGGTTAGTCCGTGTCCAATCCAATATGGGCATAAAATTGTAACAAACAGTGAAAACTCCTTCAGCAGCTAGGTTTCTAATGCTTTGTTGATAATTTTTAATGCACTCTTCAAAATTCCCTGATCGGGTTTTGATGTTCTCATGTACAGGTACACTTTCTACGACGGACCAGGTCAATCCGGCCTCTTCGATGATGGCTTTCCGCTCCTTTATTGCTTCCCGGGGCCAGACCTGGCCATTGGGAATTTGGTGCAAGGCGGTTACTATGCCAGTAGCTCCTGATTGTAAGATATCTGATAACTGAACTGGATCATTCGGACCATACCATCGCATGGTTTGTTCCATGTAAATTGGCTGCTTATTACTGCTCATACTCCTGAATACGCGCTAAATCCCCCATCTATTTCTGTAATTGTTCCTGTTACGAACTTTGAAGCTTCACTGCTTAGCCACTGTACAGCCCCAAAAAGTTCTTCTGGACTCCCAAATCTAGCCATTGGTGTATGCGCAATGATTTGATTGCCCCTCTGTGTGAGGCTGCCATCCTTATTGGTTAGCAAAGCTTCATTTTGTGCGGTTAAAAAGAAGCCTGGTGCTACAGCATTGACACGTAATCCTGCGCCATATTTTTTAGCAAATTCTACAGACATCCATTTGGTCATATTGTCAATAGCCGCTTTGGCTGAAGCATAACCCATTACACGGGTCATTGGTCTGCTGGCCGCCATGGAGGAGATATTTATGATGGACGCTTTATTTGATTTCACCAATAATGGCAAAAAGGTCTTTATTGGAAGGAAGGTTCCCATATAATTGAGATCCATGATCGTTTTTACAGCTTCAGAAGACAGGTCAGTGACCATTTGATCTGGCATTACAGTAGCTCCTGGCATATTGCCTCCAGCAGCATTGATCAAAACATCTATCTGCTCAAATTCTTTCTCTAGATTTTCTTTGACCTGAGTAAGGTCATTTTCGTTGGTTACATCTGCTATGGCAGGGTAGGCATAACCTCCATCATCCTTGATTTCACTTACCAGAGCAGCTACTTTCTCCTCATTCCTGCCAAGGATTATCATCTGCGCACCTTCCAAGGCCAGGTGTTTGGCAATTGCTTTGCCTAAAACACCGGTTCCACCACTAATTATGATGACTTTGTTTTTTACTGAAAATAATTGAGACATTGTATGTATTATATTTATTATTTAATTTAAAGTGAAACTCCTCGTTTCCAAGGTATGAAATCGTCCTGATTCAACAAAACCGCTTTCGCTTTTATCTTACCACTAGCCACTTGGATAATATGTTCCATTAACTCATCACCCATTTCAGGTATGGTTTTTTCACCTGAAATAATTCCGCCAGTGTCTACGTCAATGATGTCAGACATTCTATTGCTCAGCTTGTGGTTGGAAGATACTTTAATAACAGGAGTAATGGGATTCCCCGTCGGGGTGCCCAAGCCTGTAGTGAAGAGAATGATGTTGGCGCCAGAACCAGCCATTGCGGTAGTGCTTTCGACATCATTTCCAGGGGAACACAATAAGCTGAGTCCTGGTTTTGTGACAATTTCAGTATAATCAAGGATGTCTACAATAGGAGAGGTCCCACCTTTTTTGGCCGCTCCAGCTGATTTTATGGCATCAGTGATCAAGCCATCTTTAATATTTCCTGGACTTGGATTCATGTCAAAACCAGAACCTACGGCTTCAGCGGATGCGGAGTAGGCACGCATTAACTTTACAAATTTTGCAGCATTCTCATCGGTAGTGCACCTATTGATTAACTCCTGTTCCACACCGCATAGCTCGGGAAATTCAGAAAGGATGGTCTTCCCTCCCAATCCGGCAAGAATATCAGATACCTGACCTAAAGATGGGTTGGCAGAAATCCCAGAGAAACCATCAGATCCCCCACATTCCAACCCTATAGTCAATTGACTCAAAGGAGCAGGCGCTCTTACCAGTTGATCGGCCTCTGTCATGGCCAGAAAAGTAGATTGGATGGCTTTGGTGAGCAATTGCGGTTCGGTGCCTTCTTCCTGTTGTTCTAAGATGATTACTGGTTTTTTGAAATCCGGATTTATATTGGCTAACTTTTCTCTCAAAATCGCAGGTTGAGCATTTTGGCAACCAAGACTTAAAATAGTTGCGCCCGCCACATTAGGATTATTGATGTATCCCGCAATCAATGCGCAAAGTGCCTCAGAATCTTGTCTGGTACCTCCGCAACCTCCGTTATGGGTTAGGAATTTGATACCATCTAAATTTTTGAATAATTTTTCTTCGCCTGCCTGTTCTAGCGTTTCCACACCAACTTGCTGAAGCCCTTCTTTGTCTCCATCAAGATAAAGTTGCTTCATTTGCTTCACAAACGATTTATAGGGATTGGGCTTTGCAAAACCCAGTTCCTCTACAAAAGCTTGCTTCATGATTTCTATGTTTCGGTTTTCACAAAAAACCAAAGGAACGACTAGCCAGTAGTTGGCGGTTCCTACCTGTCCATCAGGGCGATGATAGCCATCAAAAGTCCTGTCTTTCCATTTGCTAACATCAGGAGCATTCCACTCAAACGACTTTCTTTGGCCAGTATATGCCGCTGTCTGATGAGCCAGGTTGCTCGTTGTGATTACCTCACCTGATGCAATGGGAAACAAAGCTTTACCTACGATAATACCATACATATAAACTTTGTCATCCTGAGCTAAGTCAGAAATGGTGAATTTATGCTTGGCAGAAACACTGCTTTTTAATGTTATTTCATGATTTCCAAATTGGATAATTTCGCCCTTATTAAGGTCCGTTAACGCAACCAAAACGTTGTCGTCAGGATGAATTTGTAAAACTTTATGCACCATTTCAATTATTTGATTATCTTGAGCAATCGATTGCACAATTTATAAATAAATTAAAAGAAAAGAGGCTAAGGGCTTCTTTTTTTTTAAATCCCCAGTAATTTTGCTGGTTTATTGTCATTATTTTAAAAGCTTTTTAAAGGTGTTTAGTAGTGAAATTTCACAAAAATTCTAAAATTCCAGAAAAAGAGTTGCTCAGGGCAAGAATAAATTGCAAACGAAACAGGCTGGAAACGCATGGCTAATTCATTATTAGTCAGTCTGTAGGTGAGCAGCATACTGTGCTAAAAAATATTATAGCTTAGCTTTATATGATATATATTGTACATGAATTATTGAAATAAAACTTAATTCATATAATTTTAAGAAGTAAACAAATAATAGAAACCCAAATTATATTGCAATTCATATGTTTAAATTTAAAAAGACGAATTTTCCAATCTACCTAAGTATGCTGTTTTTTGCAGCTATTTTGGTGAGCTGCTCGAAACCGGGAGGAGTAAGGATCTTAAAACTCGGTCATGGATTGGATACCAGTCATCCTGTACATGCAGCCATGTTGTATTTAGCTGATAAGGCAGAAGAAAAATCTGATGGTAAGATGATTGTTCAGGTGTATCCCAACCAACAATTAGGAACAGAACGGGAACTGGTAGAATTATTACAGATTGGTAGTTTGGCCATGACCAAAGTTTCCACTGCAGCAATGGAGGGATTTGCACCTGAAATTAAAATATTAGGTCAACCTTATTTGTTTCGCGATGATGCGCAACAAGCCAAAGTACTTGAGGGACCAATAGGTAAACAGCTACTTGCTGCTGGCGAGAAATATTGGTTGAAGGGCTTGTGCTTTTACGACGGTGGTAAACGTAGTTTTTATACCAAAGACAAGCCTGTTATGGTTCCTTCCGATATAGAGGGTTTGAAAATTCGAGTGATGGAAAGCCCAACTGCAGTAAATATGGTCCAGAGTTTCGGAGGTTCACCTACCCCAGTATCCTTTGGTGAACTTTATACTGCATTGCAACAAGGAATTGTAGATGGAGCTGAGAACAATCCGCCAAGTTTTGTTACTTCCCGACATTATGAGGTTTGTAAATATTATTCTTTAAATGAACATACTGCCATCCCAGATATGATGATTGTAAGTACCAAAGTTTGGGACTTACTTTCCGAAGAAGAAAGAAAATGGCTGCAAGATGCTGCTGATGAGTCAGCCGTTTACCAGTACAAATTATGGGAAGAATCAGTAGCTGAATCCATGAAAATTTTGGAGGAAGCTGGAGTAGAGGTTATTTATCCTGACAAAGAGCCATTTAGAAAAGAAGCGGAAAAGGTTTATGAAATCATGAAAGAATCAGATCCGGAAATGTATAAGTTGGTGCAAGAAATTAGAAAATATTAAGCAATGGTCAGTCTTAAACTAAAATTAGATAAAATTGTAGGGGTCCTGCTGATGGTCATCATGGCTGTGATGGTACTTAATGTTACCTGGCAGGTATTTTCCCGGTATGTGCTCCAATCTCCTAGCTCCTTTACAGACGAACTATCCAGGTATTTATTAGTATGGTTAGGGATGCTAGGTGCTGCTTATGTAGCAGGACAAGGAAATCACCTAGCCATAGACATATTGCCAACCAAACTGGTCGGCGAAGCGAAAAGAAGATTGTTAATCGTTATAAATATTGTCATCATACTATTTGTTATTCCTGTGATGATAATGGGAGGGGCAAACCTGGTTTACATTACCTTTATTCTGGAACAAAAATCAGCGACATTACAATTGCCGTTGGCTTATGTTTATATGATGATCCCTTTTTCAGGTCTATTGGTACTTTTTTACCAATTGGCAGATCTTAAAATTTTAATGAACAATAAAGCCCCCCAAAATATTTAAATCATGGAAGAATATTTAAGCATACTTATACTGATACTTAGTTTTGTTATTCTAATGGGTATTGGCGTTCCTGTTGCCTGGGCATTGGGTTTTTCTAGTTTCCTTACACTTACTGTTACCATAGCATCTGTTCCTTCAGCCACCACTATTGCCCAAAGAATGGGTGTGGGGCTAGATAGTTTTGCCTTATTGGCCATCCCGTTTTTTATCTTGGCTGGAGAGATTATGAACAAAGGAGGCATTGCCAATAGGTTAATTAATTTGGCAAAAGCCATGACAGGAAAACTTCCTGGTGGCTTGTTGTATGTAAATGTAATTGCGGCCATGCTTTTTGGAGCCATTGCAGGTTCAGCAGCAGCAGCGGCTTCTGCAATTGGCGGGATTTTAGGTCCAAGAATGGAAAAAGAAGGCTACCCAAGGGAGTTGGGTGCTGCGGTTAACATTACCGCTTCTACAACAGGTTTGATTATTCCCCCATCCAATGTTTTGATCGTTTATTCTTTGGCCAGCGGTGGCGTGTCCATTGCGGCTTTATTTATTGCAGGATATATTCCAGGTTTACTAATTGGATTATTCTTGATGATTACTGCTGCTATTTTTATCAAAAAACACAACCTTAAACCAGGAGAACCTACAAGTGCCAAAGAACTTGGTACAAAATTTCTAGCTGCATTTCCTAGTTTGATGCTTTTGGTCGTAGTAATTGGAGGAATAGTAGTAGGTGTATTTACGGCAACAGAAGCGTCTGCAATAGCAGTTGTATATACCTTGGTCTTGTCCTTTATGTATGGGGAAATAAAATTGAAAAATCTCCCCTCCATTTTATTGAAAAGCTCTGAAACAACAGCGATTGTAATGTTATTGATCGCTACTTCAATGAGCATGTCATGGGCCATGTCCAGTGAAAATATCCCTCAGTCAATTAGTTCTGCTTTACTTTCGATGAGTGACAATAAATTCATGATCTTGATCATGATAAACTTGATTTTATTGTTTGTCGGCACCTTTATGGACATGACGCCAGCAGTATTGATTTTCACTCCCATTTTTCTACCCGCAGTCGTGACTTTAGGTATAGATCCAATCCACTTTGGTATCATGATGGTATTGAACTTATGTATTGGGGTATGTACACCTCCGGTGGGATCTGTTTTATTTGTTGGGGTAGGAGTGGCCAAGACTACTATTGCAAAGGTATTCTTTCCATTGCTTCCCTTTTTCTTGGCGATGCTATTGGGCTTGCTTCTGATTACATTGATTCCAGAGCTTACCCTATGGTTGCCATCTGTTTTCGGTTTATAAAAATTAGACACTTCCTATATATAACTCCTCAGCTTTTGGTTGAGGAGTTTTTTTATACCCTATTGCCATAAGTCATGGAATAAGCATGGTTCTCGACGAGGTTGAAATTGAAACCAGCAAGAAAGTTACTGGTTTTGTCTTCCGAGACGGATCAGCGCGTAATAGATTGTTGCCTATTTTGGGTTTTATTTACCCAATTGGCCTTAACCGTAATACGTAAGCTATAATAAGCTTAAATATCTAAAACACTGGTTTTCCTATTATCGTAATTTGTCCTGATAAAGTGGAGGAGATTATGCGCACAATTTAAACCTAGATTTGGGTCTATAAATTGGGTTTTTCATGTCTGAAGATTTGGGTCTATTCTTCACTTTCATCAATAAATATTTCTTCAATAGCGCTACCAAACAGTTTGGCGATCTTAAAAGCAAGGGGCAGGCTTGGATCGAACTTCCCCTTTTCTATGGCATTGATGGTTTGCCTAGATACAGACAGGCTGTCGGCAAGGTCTGCCTGAGTCCAGTTGTTTTGCGCACGTAGTACTTTCAAATTGTTTTTCATTGGTAACGCATTTTTCCAATAGCGATTGCAACCAAATAAGTAAGGCTAATGGCTATTACCAAAAAGGAAATTTCAGCATCAACTGCTATTAAGTTTGTAACATCTAAAAGACTATAAGCCAAGCCTCCAAATACCCCAACTCCTAATGCTATTCCAATGGCCTCCAGTTGAATTTGCTTCTCCATTTCATCAAGCGATTTGAGAAAGCGAATATTAGCCAATAGCAAACCTACTGCGAAAAGTAGGTTGACAAAAACCCCCAACCAAGTTATCAGGTTATTGTGATGCCATAAAAACTGAGGTCCGAAAGTAACCAAAGCAACAGTTGTGACCCATAAAGCAGTCCATATTCCCAAATTCTTAGTTTTCTGTTTGCGCTGTTTTTTCCATTTTTGCGTTTCCATATCTTTTTAATTAATGTAAAATAAACTTTACATAAAGGTAAGTATGATTTTCATAAAGTCAAGTACGATTTACAAAAAAATGAAATTTATTTTTTTACCTAATTGCACCGTATGGCTTTAAGCTTATCGTGAAAATGTCATTTACTACAGAGTAAGAAACTTAGGCAGTCTTTGTATTTTTCCCTAAATATTTATAGGACTTCTATAACCTGAATTTATAAATGGTTAAAATTTTTACTTAAAAAAGAAAGCCCTGAAAAATGTGAATTTTTCAGGGCTTTGGTAGTGCGAATTAGGGTGCTTTATTCAGTTGTATTTTCCTCTATAGTAGTAAGTGGAGGAACATTGTTTTCATAACCTGAATAGCCCTTGTTTTGATTGATAATACCTTGGGTATTACTATTTATTGCAGGGGCAGGTATAGGCCACAGTACATGATAAGGACTATAGGTATAGGTATCTCCATGTCTGGTTGAAACTCCTTTATTGTAAAAGTCAGTTACAGACATTATCCTGTCGTAGAGGAAGTTTTCATCTGAAAAGTTCTCTATAGAATAAGTTTTACCATTATAAGCTTGGATGCCAGTGTTGGCAAAAATGAAAGCCATTCTGGTAAGTTCTGTTTTTCTAGGTTCTTCGTAATACAATTCTCTAGCTCTTTCATCCAATATGGTCCCAATATTCATTTGGTCAGGAGAATAAGTAGCAGCACCCGCACGGGTTCTTACCGCATTTAGGTCATTGGCAGCATTGGCTAAATCACCTTTCCAAACGTAGGCTTCAGCCCTTAAAAGATACGTTTCGGCTAACCTAAATATATACCAATCGCTATGGCCTCCACTAGGTCTTATGTTTTGAGGATCAGGTATGAATAATTTGTAATGAGGCCAAGAAAACCAGCTTCTAATGGTGTCTACTACTAATACGGTGCCTTCATTGTTTCGGAACTGTAAGGGTTCTCCGTAATAGTCATCAGTACCTTTTAAATCAGGGTTATTATGAACCAAATCAGTCATGTCCATCCAGTTTCCAGGTGCATGCCTTAGGTCGTTTTCATCATCCCATATCATACTTTGGTGGTACCAGGTACCACGAAGTCTCCCAATACCCCTACCATAGGTGCTAACTTGATCAATTTCAATTCCTGGCTGATCAATAGTGCCTCGATTACCATTTGGCGTATTGATGTTAGTAAACCAGAAAGGCACACCTTGTCGCATAGAAGACATTCCGCCAGAATTTCCTTCAGTATCAACACGATCCATGACCATCAAAATCGCTTCTTTATTTACATTTGCCGATTTATTTTCAGGTCGATGTAAATCCCAAATTAGGTTCTTCGAAGGGTCATTACCTGTAGAGCCAAATCTGTCAGTCATCAAGGAATGTGTACCTCCATCTATTAACCTTGAAGCGGATGCAATGGCATCGTCAAATTCTCCAAGTGCAAGATTTACTTTAGTTAAAAGGTGCTGAATGGCTCCTTTAGGAACTTGCCCTTTGTCCATCACTGCTGGAACCCATGGTTCTGCCCATTCTAGGTCCTCTTTCATTTTCCGGAGAATTACTTCCCTCTTGGTGGAATAAAAGTTCAGTCGAGGTACAAGTATTTCTTCAAGAATCAAAGGGACATCTCCAAATTGATTTGTAAGCCTATAGTACCTTAATGCTCTATGGAAATAAGCAGTTCCGAGGATGTGGTTTCTTTCCTCTTCTGATTCATAATCTGTTGGGTCGTCAATTCTAGAGATTACGGTATTTGCATATTTAATCCCTTTAAAACCCTCATACCAATACCAGCCTATTCTATTGTAGTTGGCAGAGTTAAGATTGGCATCTGGTGTTATCAGTAAGTTCATGTCCTGTGCAGGGCCAGATTTATCGGTTGTTCCTTCTACGGCCACCTCGGTAAATATATGCTCCGTAAGGATAGGAGGGCCATCACCAGTAAGTTCATGTCTCATATTTCTCTCACATGCAACCAATGCTCCCCAAAGCCCACTTGAAGAGTTGAAAGTGTTTTCGGGTGCATAGAAGGATAATGGTTCAGGTTCTAGCCAACTTTCATCACAAGAAGTTGTACTTACCAATAGGCCAGTGGCCAATACGGAGAGGTAAAACGTTGATTTTTTTATATTAAATTTCATGATTTTTTTCATTTTAGCCAATTATTACAAAGTTAAATCAACTCCAAGTGTAAAGATTCTAGGGGTTGGGACTGCAGATTCTGGGTCCCAGAAATTAAACTCAGTAGCATAGAAGCCAACATTCCTTACGTTCATATAAAATCGTAAATTTTCTATTTTCGCCCTTTCTACAATAGCGCGGGGTACAGTATATGCTACAGAAACATTTTCCAAACGAACAAATGACCTGCTTTGATAAACATTGAAACCTCCGGCTCCACCTTCGCTAGAATAGAGTCTGGCCCATTCATTGCTAGGGTTTTCCTCTGTCCAATAAGGGAGAATATAGGAATTGGATCGGTCAAGGAATCCTTGTCTGTTTTTCCTTTGGTTGAAAGTACCCATATGCCCTAAATAAGCATACATCATAAAAGATACATCAAAGTTTTTCCAGACTTTAAATTCATTTCTAAAACTCCATCTTGATCTTGGTTCCGTAAAACCTAAAAATTGTCTATCGGCATTTGAATAAAGCCCATCTTCGTTTACATCTTCAACTTTAAAATCACCTGGCCTTACGCCATAATCACTCGCTTGATCAGCTTCAGGAGTTTGCCAAATTCCGTCTGTTTTGTAATCCCATACGGCATCGATTGGATGACCTATAAACCATTTGTTTTCTATATCGTTTAGTTCCTCTCCATTTTCATCCAAGTCCCCATATAGACTAATTATTTTATTGCGATTCATTTGGAAATTTAAACTAGTTCTCCATGTAAGGTTTGACCTTTGAATAAGCTGACTATTCAAGCTAACCTCTACGCCCCGATTCCTTACTTCGCCTAAATTGTCATAGACAAAGTTAAACCCTAAAATATCTGGGAGTGAACGTTCTACCAAGAGATCAGTTGTGGACATGTCATAGGCCTCTATGGTACCGTCTAAAACACCATTGAATAGGGAGAAGTCTAATCCTATATTTGAAGAGGTTGTTTTTTCCCATTTGAGGTTTGAGTTTTGCATGGTATTTACATACAATTGACTTACAAAATACATATCACCGCTTGGTCTTTGGTAGAAATATTTACCTGTTTGCAAGTCTGAAAGGGCAGCGTATCTACCAATGTCACGGTTGCCATTTACACCCCATGAAACCCTTAATTTACCATAGTCCAACCATGGAATGTTGACAAAATCCTCATCAGTGAAAACCCATCCAAATGCGGCTGATGTGAAAGTGGCTCTGGGGTTGCTTTGACCAAAAGCAGAGTATCCATCTCTTCTTACAGAAAGCGTGGTGATGTATTTATCAGCAAGGGTGTATATTACCCTCCCCATAAGTGCATCTGCTGTATGGGTTTGGTCATTGCTTGAAATGATTGGGTTGATACCCGCTCCAATATTGTGGTAGCCTAACCGGTCATGTGGTTCAAATCCCACATTGGACATGGTATTGTCCCAGCTTTGGTATTTTTCTGAGTTTGCTAAAAGCGTCACATCGAAATTGTGGATATTATTAATGTTTTTGCTCCAGCTTAAGATATTATCAACCTGCCAGAAATATACCTTTCTTTGTTGTCTGCTTGCTCTTCCCCCCATGTTTTCAAAATCCTGATGAGCCGCCATTTCATGATTGTAGCGTTCATAAAATTCATAACGTGGTGTGAAGTTTGTTCTAAACTTGATACCAAAAGGGAGTTCAATTGCTGCAAATAAAGTAGCATTGATGGTGGTCTCTTTCTGTAACCTGTCTGTAAATCCAGGAGTGTAATAGGGGTGGCGTCCACCACTCACTTCTTCATTTGGTCTAAATCTAAGGCTCTCACCATCTTCTAAAAAGGGTTCTGCCCACGGAGATAAGTTGACCATGTCGCCCCAATTCACTGAAATTTGGCTTTCGTCTCGATCTGCAAATTGTGTGTTCATACCCACCGTAAGCCAATCGTTTATATTGCCTTCTATATTGAACCTACTTCTTATGGTGGTGAACTTATCACCCACAATCAATCCCTCATTGTCCAAATAGCCCATGGACCAATAATATTGGAAATCTTCATTTCTGCCTGAAAGACTTACAGTATGATCCTGTCTTAAGCCATTTTGAAACATCATATTGTACCAGTTGACACTTTCTCCAGCTTTGTAATTGGCTATTTCAAGTGGTTGCATGTTTAAACGCTGCAACCATACCGTTTCTGGATCCCCTTCTGACCCATCATATTTAAGCCAGGTGTCTAAAGAGATGTTAGCTGGAAGTGTGTTAGGATTTGAGAATCTATAAGGTTCAAATCCTCCAGCATTTATACTTTCCATTACGTCTTCTCTCCAGGAAAGAAAGCCTTCTGGGCCATATAAAGGCTCATTTTTAGACATTGTAGCCAGCCCCCAATTTGAATTAATTTTAATTTGAGTCTTTCCTAATTCACCTTTTTTAGTGTTGATAAGTATTACACCACTAGCAGCTTTCGCGCCGAATACTGCTGCAGAACTCGCATCCTTTAAAACATCTATGCTTTCGATGTCATTTGGGTTGATATCTGCAAGTTGCCCATAGTAGATGGCCCCATCAAGTACCAATAGGGGACTAGAACCTGCATTTAAGGAAGTTCTTCCACGTACTTCGAGGCTACCTCCACCTTTTGCTGATGTACTTTAGCCTACATTCAAACCAGCAATATTTCCCCTCAATACATCCTGAATTGAATTTGGATTCTCATTTTCAAGCTTGGATGCGGTAACGGATGAAACAGCACCTGTCAGGTCTCTTTTTCTTGCGGTTCCATAGCCTATGACTACCACTTCATCTAATGAAGCGGTGTCCATAATCAAGGTGACATTCAATTCTGAACGGTTCCCCACTTCCATAGTTTGAGTAGTAAAGCCAACAAAAGAAAAAGTCAAACTTGCATTGTCAGGCACTGTAATTTTATAATTGCCTTCAATATCTGTGACTGTTCCTGTTCCTTGCCCTTCGATAAGTACCGTTACTCCAGGAAGACCCTCACCGCTTTCATCAGTTACTTGACCCGAAACTGTAATGTCATCGTCAATTCTGATTTTAGGTAACTTCGCTGTAGCATCGACTGAAATGTACAGCATGCAGAGACAGAGTATCAGAATTTTCATTTCTGATACCCTGAAAAATTGTTTTTGTAATAAGTTTTTCATTCTTTTTGGGTTAGAATTAAAAGATTATTTTAGAATACAGATAGGAAATTTGATTCATGAGGTCCTATATGATATTCAATAATAGTAAAACAAAATTAATTATGCAATCGGTTTCATTATCAAAAATAATGATGTACGTAACCAATTATACAATTTATATTCTGGTTTTTGAATATTAGGAAGAATTTAGTAAATAATTAATGAGTTATTTTATTATTCTTAATATATTTAAAAAAGTATATTTAATGTATATAAAAAACAAATTAATATAAATATTTAGGTTAATATTTAGTTTAGATAGTAATTAATATAATAATGTTATTATGAAATGATTATAAATTTAAATATTAATCAAATAGTTGAATATTATTAAAAATTCAGAATGATTCATCGGATTTAAATCATGACATACCCTTTATAATGCCGGTTTGAAACTATATTTCCCTAAGTTGGTTGTGTTAATTTGCTTGCAGCTTACTGATTTGCTATTTCCAGATTTTTCAGGGTGATTTCCAAAGTCCGCTCAAAAGGTAAAGCGATCGCGGGAAAAACTAGGCTGTTTTAGAGATTTCAACCAAATAGCGATTTTAAATTTAAATTCCTAACCAGCAGATTTCGTCGAAATGACAATAAAATAGATGATTTTATGCTGATTATAGTGCGTAACAGAGTGTCTATTGGCTATTTTGGGCTAATCCAAATTTTCAAAATTACTCCTATTTTTTAACCATTTGTATGACTATTTTCTTATAAGTTGGTGTTTTCCTTCTTTTGCCATTGAAGTTTTTGTAAAATAAAGTAAATTGAAGATTATTCATTTTACTTTATATATAAGGTGTCAATTTCATATGGATTGTTAATGCTTAAATGGCTCTATTCTTTTCGTGTTTTAATAGCATTTTGTGCAGCTATTTCCTTAGGTGCTTTGCTTTCTTGTGAACAAGAAACTAAGCTGGAAATGCCTGCCCAAGTGGACTTCAATTTTCATATTAAACCTATTCTTGTACAGAAATGCTACCTCTGTCATGGCCCAGATCCAAGTAGTAGAGAAGCAGGTTTGAGATTAGACAATGAAGAGGGAGCAACAAAACTTTTGGAAAGTGGGAATTGGGCAATCGTACCTGAATCTGTTCATAAAAGTGCATTGATCGATCGAATTACTAGCCAAGATGAGGATTTTATGATGCCTCCTCCATCTTTAAAACAAACACTCTCTGACCATGAAGTGGCGTTGATAAAAAAATGGATAGCAGACGGTGCAGCATATGAACCCCACTGGGCTTTTTTGTCTCCAACCACAGAAAAGGAAACAGCAAAGGATGCCTTTAGCAGTCAAATTGATGCGCTAATTAACGATAAAATAGCCGAAAAAGGCTTGAAACCTGGCTTAAAAGCTGATAAATACCAGCTGATACGTAGGTTGTCCTATGTTCTGACAGGCCTTCCACCAGAAGTGGAAAGAGTAAAAAAGTTTGTGGAAGATGACAGGCCAGAGGCTTATGCTGAATTGGTGGATGAATACCTTGAAAACCCTGCATTTGGAGAGAAGTGGGCCAGCCATTGGATGGATGTGGTGCGCTATGCTGAGACCAAAGGACATGAGTTTGATTATCAAATTCAAGGGGCCTGGAGATTCAGGGATTACCTTATAAGAGCCTTCAATCAGGACGTTCCTTATGATCAACTAATAAAAGAACAATTGATGGGAGACATGCTTTCTTCTCCCAGAGTTAATCCCAAAACTGGTGAGAATGAATCTGTTTTAGGTACTTTGTTTTTTACCATGGGTGAAGGAACGCACAGTCCAGTTGATGTAAAAAAAGATGAAGCAGACAGAATAGACAATATGATAGATGTGGTAGGCAAAAGTTTTCAGGGATTAACCGTTGCCTGTGCTAAATGCCATGATCATAAATTTGACCCCATACCTACTGCAGATTACTATTCGCTTTATGGGGTTTTGGGAAGCACTCGTTTCAGCCCTGTACCTGTTGGAGACTCTAATTTGAAATTTGAAAGGATTTCTCAGGCAGCTGGGTTTAAACAGCAAATTAAATCTTTATTAGCCAATTCCTGGATAGACTCCACATCGGCAGATACACTTCCAGTTCAGCTTGTTAATTTAAAATCTCCAGCGGCCTATTCTGAAGATTTTGTTGTCTTGGGAGATTTTAGAGGTGCTGATTTTCAGGACTGGAAAGCTGATGGTTTTGCCTTTGGTAATAGCACCACTTTGGGAGAACCTTTGTTAACTTCTTCTAAAGGTGATTTACAAGCATTGTCTTCGGGAATTGCTTCTAGTCAAAAATTTGGAAGGGGTATCTATGGTGCATTAAGGTCTCCTGACTTTATTATTGACAAGCAGTTTATAGGTGTCAAAGCAAAAGGTAAAGGCGCAAGCATCCGTATAGTGATGGAGAATTTTCAACTCATAAGTAACCCTATTTACGGTGATCTGGACCAAAAAGTTGATGGAGAAGAATGGCAAAATTATACCATTGATGTAGGGAGTTGGAAGGGGCAGAAAGTCTATATTGAAATTTTACCAGGTTCATTTATCAGGCATAGGTATACACAAGATCCAGAGGCCTATATAGAAGCTGCCTATGCCATTGCTTTTGATGAGGTTTGGCAAGCTCCCTTCTTAAACGATCAGGAAACTAACGTTTCACTTTCTCAGGCAGTAAAGAACTGGAAGGATGGTGAAAGTACACCTTCAGAAATTGTCTTTCTCAATCAGAAATTAAAATCAAGGGCTATTGAAAATCATTTCCCTGCTGCCTGGGCTTTAAAAGCTAAAAGTGAAGCCATCAGTAATTTGGTTAAAGACAGCGTATTTATACAAGGTGTAACGGATGGTTTTGCAAGGGAAAACCCTGTTTTTATTCGGGGGAATCATACTGACCAAAGTGAGGAAACAATGCCAAGAATTTTCCTTTCCGGTATATTTGAAGAACAGAAACCCTATAAGGGCGAGGGAAGCGGAAGACAGCAAATGGTAAAGATGATTTTGTCGGAAGATAACCCTTTAACCTCTAGGGTTATGGTAAACAGGATTTGGCACCATGTATTTGGTAGAGGAATAGTAGAAACAGTTGATAATTTTGGGCTTCAAGGAAAATTACCCACAAATCCTGAATTGCTGGATTTTCTATCTTTGCAATTTGTTCAACAATCCTGGTCTATTAAAACCATGGTTAAAAACATGGTATTGAGCCAGGCTTTTCAAAGAGCAACTTCGGGCGGAAGCGTAGATAAAGATCCTGACAATTTATACCTTACAAGGTATTCTGTCAGAAGGCTTGAAGCGGAAGGAATCAGAGATGCTGTTTTGGCTGCTGCTGGAACATTGGATACATCTATGTTCGGTGAGCCGGTAGCTGTACATCTGACTTCATTTATGCAGGGGAGAGGAAGGCCTGGAAATTCAGGACCCTTGGATGGAGATGGGAGAAGATCAGTATACCTGGAAGTGAGGAGAAATTTTCTTGACCGGATGATGACCGCCTTTGACCGCCCTACGCCATTTACCACTTTCGGAAAACGTGACGTAACCAATGTGCCAGCCCAATCTTTGTTTTTAATGAATGATCCATTCATTGCAGAACAGGCAGGCCGTATGGCCAAAGGATTGTTGGACAATAAAAAGCTTTCTGAAAAAGAAAAAATCTCTGAGGCTTATTTAAAGGCATTTTCGAGGCCAGCTACGGAAGATGAAATCAGTAAAGGCCAGTTGTTTCTGAATGAAACGAGGGCTGTAGCCTCCGTTGAATCTGAGGAGGAGGGAAACATAGACTTGCTAGTATGGAAAGAATACTGCCATGCTTTATTTAATATGAAATCATTTATTTATTTACTGTAGCCCCATGAACAATCACAAGCCACTTCTCAATAAAGCCCTAAGTAGAAGAGAAATGTTGAAATTTAGCAGTTGTGGGTTTGGCACTCTTGCTCTAATGGGCATGATGGGTGGCCTGAATACTGCCTGCAAGTCTACAGACAAGCAACCGCAAAACATTCTAAGTCAATTGGCCAAGGCGCCTAATTTTCTACCAAAAGCCAAGAATGTTATTTTCTTGTACATGGACGGAGGAGTGTCTCAGGTAGATTCTTTTGATCCAAAACCCAGGCTAGCCAGAGAAAATGGTATGGATCCCAAGTTTAAAATAGATGCGACACAATTTAATAACAATGGGAAAATTCTAAAGAGCCCTTGGGATTTTAAGCAATATGGAGAATCTGGAATGGCGGTAAGTGAGCTTTTCCCTCACATTGCTGGCTGTGCAGATGATTTGGCATTGATTAGGTCAATGGTATCTAATTTCCCCGAGCATACCAACGCCAATTATTTCCTACATACTGGGAGTGGGCTGCAGGGAAGACCAAGTGTAGGCGCCTGGGTCAATTATGGATTAGGAACCGAAAACAGCAATTTGCCAGGTTATGTGGTTTTGGATGGTGGACTGATTCCTCCAGGAGGAGTTGATAATTTTAAGAATGGTTTTCTACCTGCCGATTACCAGGCGTCTATTATGAAAACTGGGACCACCCCGGTTGCGAATATTAAGCCGGACAGCAGTTTGACAAGTCACCAAAAACAGAAGTTGGATTTCATCAAAGAAATGGATGCGGAAGAGGAGGGTAAATCAAACGAAATTGAGGCTGCCATTAAAAATTACGAATTGGCTTACCACATGCAATCCTCCGTGCCTGAATTGACCGAGTTTTCTTCGGAGACCAAAGCGACAAAGCAGATGTATGGGTTATTTGATGAGGATTTGAATACAAGAAATTATGGGGCCCAATGCTTAATGGCGAGGAGACTGGTAGAAAGAGGTGTTCGCTTTGTGGAGCTTACTTGTCCCTACATGAGTGGGATTGATAGGTGGGACCAACACCATAGTTTAAAAGACGGACATGAGCGGAATGCTCATGCGGTAGATCAACCTATAGCAGGTCTTTTAAAAGATTTGAAATCCAGAGGGCTGCTAGAAGAAACACTAGTGGTTTGGACTGGAGAGTTTGGTCGTACCCCTTTTGCTCAGGGAGCTGATGGGAGAGACCATAATCCTTCCGCTTTTAGCATGTGGATGGCCGGGGCCGGTGTGAAAGGAGGAACCATTTATGGGCAAACGGATGAGTATGGCTATAGGGTAGAAGAAAACCCTGTCACGATTCATGATCTTCACGCCACCATACTTCACCTATTGGGAGTGGATCACAAGCAGTTGACCTATCATTTTGGGGGTAGAGATTTCAGGCTTACAGATGTACATGGAAACGTGGTCAAAGATATATTGGCCTAAAATACTAAGTAAGGTAGAGGTTAAACGCTAAGGCTTTTACTAAAAGTGCTAGTGGTATAACTCAAAAATATTGACATGTCTTAACATATTTTAATAAGCAAAGCGCACTTAACCCTTAACGACGATTTTTTCTAAGTTTATAGGCTTGGATTACTAGAAAAGCTATAGCTGATTTCCAATAAAACCAATTTTGCAAACACCTCTCCCCTATATTTTAATAGCTATGAAATCAACTTATCCTTTTTACCTTGTTTTGATTGTTATGGTTTTAGCTGTATTTGTTTCGCAAAACCTACTTGCCCAAGAAGAGTTAAAGAATCCTTTAAAAGTAAGGAGTACCAACAAGTTAAATTTGGCCAATAGGACGGCTCAAATTCCAGTAATTGCAATTGATTTTCCTGGTGGAAATGTTGTTGTCGAGAAAATTTTAGGAGATACCATCTTCTTTAAGCCTGACCTCCGGGATACTAAAGGAGAGTGGTTTTATTGGTGCTTTACTGTTAAAAACACTTCGAATAAGAAATGGTTTTTTAAAGCGACTAAACCCAATGTTTTGACCAATATGGGAGCGGCGTACAGCACAGATGGTGGCTATGAATGGAATTGGATTGATAAAGAAAATCACCTGGGCCCTGAACTTTTTAGCTTTGATTTTTCTGGTAGCGGAGCCCCTGTTATGCTAAGTATGGGTATGGCTTACACGCAGAAAAACTTCGATAGGTTTATGTTAAAGCACAAAAATTCTAAATACATTAGAAAGTCTGTGCTCAGTAAAACCCGAGCAGGGAGAGGTGTTGAAAAACTGTTAATCAGTAACTTTGATCACCAACCCAAGGTTAGAATTTTGTTTACTGCCAGGGCCCATGCTGGAGAAATGATGAGTAATTATATTATTGAAGGAATGATTGACGCCATGTTATCAAAAAATCCCACCATGGTTAAGTTGTTAGAACATGTAGAGATTATGGTAATTCCATTTTTAGATAAGGATGGGGTAGAGCAAGGTGACCAGGGCAAGAACCGAACCCCTAGAGACCACAACAGGGATTATTCCGGAGAGAGTATTTATACAAGTACGAAAGCCATAAGGGAAGACATACCAAAATGGATCGAAGGATTGCCTTGGATAGGGATAGATCTTCACAATCCTTGGATCAAAGGAGAAAACAATGAATGGGTTTATTTTGTGGGTAATGAAGAGGAAAGGATTGCTGCTGCACAGGAAAAATTTGTTAATACTTTAATCCGATCACAGAAGGGGCCACTTACAATTAACAGTAAAACCGGTTTTCTAGCATATGGAACTGCCTGGAATAAAGGAAGCAATTATGAACAGGGATATTCTTTTAGCAAGTGGGCCTCAGGTTTTTTAGATGAAGGGTTAATAATGACTACAACCCTAGAGTTTCCATTTGGAATTAATAATGGGCAGCTTGTAACCCAAGAAAAAGCCAGATTATTTGGAAAGGATTTAATTTTTGCTCTTTCGGAATATATCGAAAGCCAATGAGGAGGAGTATTTTGAAAGTGATCATAAGGTAAATTTTCAATTGAATTTTTTATGCTTTCAACATATTTACTTAGGTATTCAGCCCCGTATGAGATAGATTTTATAGAAGGCGGATTAAAAATTGATTTTTATACCACCTTAAAAGCTATAATTAAGATCTGTTTATGGATAACAATTTTACCTCGCCATATTTTTTTACATGAACGGTATGTTTAATCTATGGATTCTCCACATTTGGAATTGATATTTTTTACCAATGTTAGAGAAATAGTGAGTTTATTTTTTTAGGACTCAAAACTAAAACTTACCTAAGAAGTTGATTTTCAGCAAATGATGCGGTTCTTTTTCTATTAAATACATTTGTATTTCTATTCTATATGTTATTAAAAAGATGCTTATTTACATGAAATATTATATTTCGTATAATTATTATGACTGGATTTTTACTCTTTTTATTTCTTTCTATATTTAATTTATTATTTAAATAAATTTAAAATGTTTGCCTTAATTGGTAAATATTTATAATAATTTTTAAGAAAGGAGGTAAAATATGAGTTGATGTAGTTTTAATTATCAATATTATTGATTATTCGAGTCCTTTATTTTTGAGGTTCGGAATTATGTTTAAGTAAAAAATTATAAAAAATTATAAAAAATTACTGATTGACCTAAAAATTTACTAAAAATTAAAATTTAAACATGTTAAAAAATAAAATTATTCTACTATTATTAATAGTGTTACCTGCTTTGTCTGTTTTGGGCCAGCAGAGGACTATTACCGGAGTGGTATCCGATGAGACAGGGGAACCCATTCCCTCAGTCTTGGTGCTTATAAAAGGTTCCACTGCAGGAACCACCACAGATCTTGATGGGTCTTATAGCATTTCTGTTTCAGGCGAGGTTACTTTGATTTTCAATATGATTGGGTTCGCAGGGCAAGAGATTAGCACTAAAGGAACCAATACTATAGATGTTTCTCTTAAAGAGTCAAGTGTGGATTTAAATGAAGTGGTTGTAGTTGGTTTTAGTGAAGTTGAGAGGCAACACTTGGCGTCATCAGTAGAGCAACTGGATATGGACCTTGTAAAAAGCAGGCCTATATTTAAACTGGAGGAAGCTTTTAGCGGAACCATTCCTGGTGTTACCTTAATGCAGGGAAACAATCTGCCGGGAAGCGTACCAGGGTCCATTTCAATAAGGGGAATTAGTACTTTACAAAATGCTGGTCCATTGGTTATTATTGATGGAATGGAACAATCTCTTACTGATATTGATCCTAATCAAGTTAAAAATATAACCGTATTAAAGGATGCTGCATCTGCTGCACTATATGGGTCAAGAGGAGCAAATGGTGTTATCATCATAGAGACTGACAGGGGTACAACTGGACAGTTTAAAGTTAATCTTCATTCTTGGGCAGCCCTTCATAACCCAATAGATCTTCCCAATTTTGTTGGTGCTACAGACTATATGAAATTGAATAATGAAGCGAGAAGCCACCAAGGCCAGTCACTTTTATTCTCTGATGAAGATATTGCAGCTTCTGAGAGTGGTAACTATTCGAATGTCAATTGGTTGGATCAAGTAATGCAACGTCAGTCCTATTCTCACAATACATCTGCTAGTATTTCTGGTGGAGGCGGAGTGGGTACTTTCAATTTGATGCTCGGTTACATAGATGAGAACGGAATGAATGAATTGGAAGGCTCCAATAAATTTTCGGCACGTTTTAATACCAATATAAATATTGCTGATAAATTTGTATTGTTAGCAGATTTTTACGCGCATAGGTTACAAGTAGATAGGCTTCAGGCCAATAATGACGGTCACGGCCTTTATCAGCTTGCTTGGAGAATGAATCCAACTCAACCTATTTTTTATGATTCGGATTTAGAAGATAATTATATTCTTCACAATAACATTAATCCTGTTGCCTCTATTGAACATGGTGGGTCATGGAATGCTTTGCATGATAGAAGCACAATTAACCTTAGACCCAAATATTTTATTAACAAAAACCTTAGTGTAGAAGGTAATGTTTCTTACATGATTAATAAGTCAGCAAATAAATACAAAAGGTTGACCTATAAGTTTTTTGATGGAGACGGTAAACCGGTCAATATATGGAGTAATTCAGTAGGTGCTAGTCAGGGGGTTAGTCAAAGTCAGGTGACCGCCAGGGCTCTTATTAATTATGAGAAAGAATTGAGAGAAGGTGCAGATAAGATTTATTTGCTAGGAGGTGTAGAAATAATGAACAATACCTATACAGACTATAGAGAGTTTTCTAAGTCCTCTTTTTTCGCTAAACTAAATTACTCATTGGACAACAGATACCTTATTGAGGCTACTGCTAGGGGTGATGGGTCTAGTAAGTTTGCACCTGGAAATAAATGGGGATTTTTCCCTTCCGGTGCCTTTGCATGGAACGTTCACAATGAATCCTTCATGAGTGGTCTTGTGGGGTCTGGTTTGATAAATAATTTGAAATTCAGAGCTTCCTATGGTCTTATAGGAAATGAGAATGTTGATCCTTATTTATGGCAAGAAGTTGTAAATACTTGGGGGTGGACCATGAGAGTTCCTAATCCTGATTTTAGTTGGGAAAAGCAACGTCAATCAAATTTTGGTTTGGATTTAACCACTTTCAAAAACAAGCTAAACTTTACAGCTGAATACTATCACAAATTTTCTTATGATTTAATTTATTCAAATTTCCCAGTTCCCCCATTGACAGGCTCTTACTATCTTACTTCTTCGGTAAATATTGGAGAGGTTGAAAACAAAGGTTGGGAGTTCTCAGCGAATTATTCGGATAAGGTAGGAGAGGTAGATTATAGTGTAGGTGGAATTTTATTTGACAATCAAAACCGAGTTTTGAAAGCTGGATATAATCGTTCTGACACCCTTATCTTCAAGGACAACCAAGATAAAATATGGTATGAAGGAATAGCCATTGATAATTATTTCGGATATGAAAGTGATGGTTTCTTCCAGTCTTGGGAAGAGGTAGATGGAACAGAAGCCAAATTGCCAAACACTTACCCCGGCGATATCAAATATTCTGATAGAAATGGAGATGGTGTAATAAACGATCAAGACAAAGTAAATCTAGGAGATCCATTTCCTCATATGAACTATTCAATAAATTTCAATTTGAGATTTCGAAGATGGGATTTTAATTTCTTAGGTCAAGGCGTAGGAAAAAGATTAGGAAGGCTCAATGGACAAGAAGGATATCCAGTATTGATGGATGGTGTTAATAATAACCTTGGAGCCCCTAGTGAATTTTATATGAACAATAGGTGGACACCAGATAATCCTAATAGTAGATTCCCTAGAGTCTGGACAGGTACCAGTCCAAATGCAGTGCTCAGTGATGTTTGGCTTAGTAACGCAGCCTTCTTTAGGGTGAAAATGCTGCAACTAGGATATACTATACCAAAAATTGGACGCAATATTAAAAGCGTAAGGATTTACTTTAATGCTCAGGATGCTATTACCATTACAAAATGGGAAGGTTTAGAACCTGAACGTGATGGAGGAAATGGTAATTACCCTAGAATGGCTACATTTAGTTTGGGAGTAAAAGCCACTATAAATTAAGAAGGAAAACCATGAGAAAATTAATAATAATTATAGGATTTATAGGGTTCAGTTTGTCAGGCTGTGTAGAATTTCTCGACAAAACTGACCCAACAGCAACCTCCTTTGTTGAATTCTTTAATGATGAGGAAGATTTACGAAGGGTGGTTTATAGCAGCTACTTGGATGTATTTACGCATCCAAGTTCGCATCAGAATTTATTTTATATGGAAGAAGGTAAATCTGATAACGCATACAGCAGGGTAGATGGTCACCATCACCAAAGAATTGCAAACGGTAATATCAATAGTACCTCTTCTGCATTTCTTTTTTACTATGAATTGCAAATGAAGCATTTAGGAAGGTTGAATACCTTTGTTGACAATGCTGACATACCCTATGTGGAAGATGAATCCGTTCGTACTAAGTACAAGGCGATTTTGGAGGCACTTAGGGTATGGCATTATTTTAAGCTGACTTTCAGGTGGGGTGATGTTCCTTTTCATTTACAACCTGCGGATTTAGTAGATGCATTACAGCCAACTACTCCGAAAGAAGAAATTCTGGGTCAACTTTTCCCCTTGGCTGATGACATCGCTTCTCGTTTACCTGCTGATGAGTATACTTCAGATAAATACATGTTCAACAAATACTCATTTAAGGCTTTGACGATGAGGTACGCCTTGTATAATGGTCGCTATGAATTGGCAGCAAAGTTGGCCAAGGAAATAATGGACAGTGAAAAGTATTCCTTGTATTCAAATTATGAAGAGCTTTTTCAATATGAAGGAGCATCAACTAACAATGAATTTATCATGCACTTTGATATGCAAAGCCATAACAATAGTGCTACCAATTCATTTCGTGATTTAGGACCTCATTACCGTACTGGTAATGGTCAATCTTACGTGGTACCTTTGAAATCATTAGTAGACTCATATTGGACCCTTCAAGGTAGGGCTATATCAAACTGCCCTTTACACACCGAAGAAGAGTATTTGCTTAATCCTAACTTAAACAGGGATCCTAGATATGAATCTAGTATAATGGGGCAAGGTGATACCTTTTATGGGGAGCAAATTGATATTTACAATACCAATAATCCTATGTATTTTGAAAATCAGAGAGCGAGCAAATCCGGTTTTTGGTTTAAGAAATTTGTTTCCGAAGCAGATGCATTTAGATCAGGAGGCAATTTTGATTTTGGATTATTGCGTTATGCCGAAGTCTTGTTAACCTATGCTGAAGCAAAAATCATGATGGATGATATTGATGCACTTGCCTTAGAAAGTATAAATTTGGTAAGGGAAAGAGCAGGTTTAGACATGTCAATTGCAGACGTAACGGGAAGTGAATACAGTAATTTAAGCCAAGAGGATTGGATCAATCTTATCAGAAATGAGAGAAGGGTTGAATTTGCAGGAGAAGGTTTAAGATATGAAGACATTATTCGATGGGGGATTGCAGAAGAAGTATTGAATCAACCCGCACTGGGGCACACTCGCATGGAAAATGGAGAGATGGTTTCACTAAAAATCGAAGATCGTTCTTTTCAATCTCATAATTACCGTTGGCCTTTTCATGAAAATAGCCTAAGAGTTGAGCCAGGATTGACTCAAAATCCAGGTTATTAAGAAATTGTCACATGTGATAAGTAAAAAAAGGTTCACTTAAAAAGTGAGCCTTTTTTTATTATAATTAGCGTCTCAAGCCTACCCTGAGCAAATAAGTATTAAAAAGTCAGCCTTATTTTTATAGCAATCTAAAACCAGTTAGCTTAGAGCTAAAAGCAAGTGAGTTGGGATTAAGTAAAAAAGCAAACATGAGCATTACTATTTCAGAAACGAGGGAAATTGATGTTGGACAAATTGTTGCCCTTTACAAAGCAAACAAATGGTCCGCTGCGGAAAAGCCCCATGAATTAAAAAATGCCTTGCTTAATTCTCATTCATTAATATCTGCTTGGGATAAGGAGAGTTTGATTGGGATAGGTAATGCAGTTTCCGATGGATATTTAGTTGTTTATTTTCCCCATTTATTGGTCCATCCCGATTATCAGGGGAAAGGTATCGGTAAAAGAATTGTTGCTAAATTTCAAGAAAAGTACAAAGACTTTCACATGCAAATTTTAACTGCTGATCATGAAGCCATTCCGTTTTATAAAAAAGTGGGTTTTGAGAAAGCAGGAGAAACAATGTCCATGTGGATATACAAAGGCAATGATCACTAAAATTATCTCTTTCTATTGAAAACCTGCTAAACGCACAAAAAAGGCTTAGGGTGAAACTGAAGACCTAATTCGATTGAAATATTATAGTCGCGTGGAAATAGCTGAAAAGAAGTCAATTTTAGAATCTTAATTAAAAAATATTTTTTACTGGTAATTTTCTTTTATTTTTTTGAATTTATAGGTATCATTATACCAACTTAAGGTAATAATCAATCCATTTTCCTTCTTTTTTATTAAAAGTGCAGAATTAATTGATGAATTAATCTTTGTTTTTGTTTATAAAAGGAATTTTATCTAATTTGATAAAGAACAGCTTCAATCAGTATAAATGATATAATACTTATACCAGGTATACAAAATGAATGAATTGTTTTATTATTTCTTTTAATAGACAAAAAATTCGTTCTTAATAGCGTTAATTCCATAAATTAAGGGTGAATTTGCTTGCATAGACCAACGATTAAATGAAACGGTAGAATTGGTTGAATAGCCATTTTATTGATTTCTACTCCCAATTGACCCAATAGACCAATTTATTACTTATACCTACCGGGTAAATGGGAAGTTTTCAATCCAATTTCAAAAAAAATAGCCATATGTAAAGAAAAAGCCAATAACGAAAAAGCCATCTATAAATAGATGGCCTTCACAAAAACGATAGACAAATGGGTAAGTTTCTCAGGTTCATCCATTTGATCTGATTTAATGCAATTCATAAAACAACACTAAAGCCTACAAAGTTATGAAAAAACGACTACTCTCGGGGTATCCGTCAATCAAAATATTGATATTCCTAATGGCTATTCAGCTATTTTACCCCAATATCCATAAAGGGCATGCGCATGCCCTTTATGAAGAAGTACCTAATGAAGAAGTACCTAGCTCCATTAATTCCTCTGAAAACAATGCCGTAAAACTGAATTTTATGGCAGATGTTACAGTAACAGGTACAGTAACAGATCAAAATGGTGAACCTATTCCAGGAGCAACCATTTCTTTGCCCGGAACGACTATCGGTACAGCTACTGATTTAGATGGCAAGTATTCTTTAACAGTACCGGAAGCCTCTGAATTGGTTTTTTCCTTTATTGGATTTGAAAGCCAGCAGATAAATATCGGTGACCGATCCATAATTAATGTTACCTTATTAGAATCAACTTCCTCTTTGGATGAAGTGGTTGTGGTAGGCTTTGGTACGCAGAAAAGAGCCAATGTTACTGGTGCTGTGAGTACCGTATCTGGTGAAGATCTGGCCAGAAGGCCCGTGGTCAATACTGCTGCAGCATTGCAGGGTACAACTCCAGGCCTTTCTATTCAAAACAACGGTGGTGCCCCTGGAGATGAAAGCACCAGTATCAGAATAAGAGGGGTAGGAACATTGAATAATTCCAATCCTTTGATTTTAGTAGACGGGGTGGAGCAATCGCTAAGTACAGTGGAGCCAAATAACATCGCTTCCATAACTGTGTTAAAAGATGCCGCCTCTTCAGCCATTTATGGTTCTAGGGCAGCTAATGGCGTAATATTGGTGACTACCAAAAGAGGTGAAGATGGTGCTGTCAAGATTACTTACAACAATTTTGTAGGATGGCAAAACCCCAACTTCTTTCCGGAACCAACAGATCCAGTAACCTGGATGAGGTTAGAAAATGAAGCCCAAGCCAATGTGGGGGCAAATCCAACTTACAGTGAAACCTATATTGAGAATGTGGCTGCAGGTACTAATCCTTTGCAATATCCTTTTGCGGATTATGAAGCTGGAATCTTTAATCGGAATGCGATGCAACAAAGGCACTCCATTTCCCTTTCCAGTGGTGGAAAATCCGGAAGAGTATTCGCCTCAGTCAATTATTCTGACACTGATGGTATTCTTCAAAACTTTAACAATAAGCAAGTAACCATGCGGATAAATTCCGACATGTATGCCACTGATAAGTTGACGATTAAAACCAACCTGATGTATAGGAATAGAGGCTTTAGTGGACCAGGATTTACGGGTCAGCGAATCACCCAAGCCTTATTGCATATCAATAGAAATATTGTGATGGAATACCCTGACGGTACATATGACTTGGTTTCTGGTCAATGGAATGCCCGTGCAATGGCTCAAGAGGGAGAAACCAGTAATGTAAGTGATGATGTTTTTGGTCAGTTAGGCTTCGCTTACACCATCAATGAAGCTTTATCTTTGGAAGGTAACGTTACGCTCAATACCGAGTCTACTGACGGTTTTGTGTTTCAAAATAGCTTGGCAGGGATGAGGAATTACTTGACAGGAGATTTGGTAAATGTTGGCGGTTGGTTTGCCACATCAGTGCTTACCGAAAGTCAGATGAATCAACGAGAATTAAGCCAGCGATTGTATTTGAATTATGACCAAACCTTTGGCAAACACAGTATCCAAGGAACTGTTGGTTATGAGGAAATTTACAATCGATACAAACAAATTTCTGCTTCCCGAGACAATTTCTATAGCAATGATTTACGGGATATCAGTGCAGGTGACATTCAAAACCAAACAACAAGTGGTTATTCCCAAGAGTGGAGGCTAAGGTCATTTTTTGGCAGGGCCAATTATAGTTTTGACGACAAATACATGTTTCAAGCCAATGTTAGGTATGATGGATCTTCAAGGTTTGGAGAAGGCAAACGATGGGGTATTTTCCCTTCCTTCTCAGCAGGCTGGAGAATATCAGAAGAAGACTTCCTTAGTGATGGAGATTTGTTTAGTGATTTAAGGCTTCGAGGCTCATGGGGTCAATTGGGTAACCAGAGTATTGGACTTTACAGGTACCTCAATACCTACAACTTGGGTACTGGCTACCAGTTTAACAATAACCTGGTTCCAGGTACAGCCATCACTAGCGCAGGTAATCCTGACATTACCTGGGAAACCACTACTATGTCTAATATTGGATTGGATATGGGCTTTATGGACGATAGGATTGAAGTAATCGCGGAGTATTTTTACAAATACACTGATGATATTTTGATAGAATTACCTATTCCTAGAACCATAGGCTACAACCCTCCAGTCCAAAATGCAGCCGCAGTTTCTAATAAAGGTTGGGAATTGGCCATCAATTACCATGGCTCTCCAGCCTCAGACAATGGGTTCGAGTATTCTGTAGGTTTGAATTTTTCAGATGTAGTAAGTAAAATTGAAGATTTAAAAGGTACAGGACCATTTTTCCCTGATAAATTTACAGTATGGACTGAAGGGGAATCAATCAATTCCCTGAGAGGTTTAAAATCTCCTGGGATTTATAAGACCCAAGAGGACTTAGACAATTATCCAGCGACCATTTTTCCTACAGTTACTATTGGAGACATTATATATGAGGATTTAAATGGGGATGGTGTTATTTCTCAATCTCTTTATCCTGCAGGCGATCAATACATCATGGGGAATGAAGACCCAAGATATGAGTTTGGTGTTCGGTTTAGTGCTTCTTATAAAGGATTTGATTTTTCTATGTTTTGGCAAGGAGTACTTCGTCAGCAACATTCTTTGGATGGTGCTTTGATGGAAGGTCCAAATTATACGAATTTTATTCCTACGACCATGGCTAGAGAAGCTTATCACCCTGAAAGAAATCCAAATGGCACCTGGCCAATGGTTAGATCCGGGAATTCAGCCAACCTAATGGAGTCAGATTTTTGGTTACAAAACACCAGTTATCTTAGGTTAAAGAATTTCCAATTGGGGTATACTATTCCTCAAAATCTTGTAGCCAACCTTAGGGTTTATATCTCCGGTGAAAACATGTTGACTTTTACAGAAACAGAGCTGTTCGATCCGGAAACACCTAGAGGAAGAAGTCAGTTCTTCCCACACAGCAAACTTTTCAGTGGTGGCATAAACGTCAGGTTTTAATCTAAAAAAGGAAAAGCGATGAAAATAATAAATAAAACAATAAAATACATAGGACTGTCTTATTTGGCTATTAGCTTATTCAGTTGTGATGATGGGCTGGATTTGGTGCCTCCCGGGCAGGTTTCAGAACTAATTTACTGGCAGCAAGAAAAGGATGCTAATCTGGCAGTAAATGGGATCTATACGGAGTTAGATGGTCAATTGATGGTGAAAGAATTAGATGGAGCGACGGATATTGGATTCCGAGCACCTTCCGGACCAGGTTCACTGCATGATGTGACTATGGGGTCTTTTGATCCAGTCAACGCGGCGATAGGATCTCAATGGGACAGGTATTACAGAGGCGTACAAAGGGCCAATAATGTGCTGGCAAATATTGACAGAATCGAGCAGGGTGACCAAGATTTACTGGCCAGGTACAAGGCAGAGGCAAGGTTTTTGCGCGCTTTCTTTTATACCCAATTAAGCAGTCTTTGGGGTGATGTGCCATTGATTTTAGAGCCACTGGAAATTACTGATCAAATCGGTAGAACAGCAAAGTCTGAAGTGGTTGATTTTGTCATTGCTGAACTGGATCAGATAATTCAGGGAAACCAGTTACCTATGAGTTATTCTCAGGAGGTAGGACGGGCTACTTTAGGTGCTGCCATGGCATTGAAAGCCAGGGTTGCCTACAGAAATGAGAGGTATACTGTTGCTAGAGATGCCTCCAAAGCTGTAATGGATTTAGGAATCTATGAACTCTATCCTGACTATGGAAAATTATTTAACTATGCGGGACAGAATTCTTCTGAAGTGATCTTTGATAGACAATATGCCGTAGGGGGCGATACTTACAATGCCTTTTCGTTTTCGGCGGCATCAATAGGCGGAGGGTCGGTTGTGGAACCCATTCATAACTTGTTTTTAAAATATGGGTACAAAGGACCTCAAAATCCCAACGATCCTTTTGAAAACATTGATCCAAGATGGAATTTCACGACTTATTATACCGGACAGCCAATTGGAACCACCACCTTTAACTCTTTACCGGACAGTCCAACCGCCGATAGGGTGAGGTCCTCTGAATTTTCCACAGTAAACGGCTACAACTTGAAGAAGTGGGTAGATTTTGAAGCTGATGGTAACAATCCAAACACTGGATCTATCAACATGATTTTGATACGTTACGCAGATGTGCTGCTAATGTATGCAGAGTCTAAAATCGAATTGAATGAAATTGACGATTCAGTCTATGAAGCGATCAATATGGTAAGAGGAAGACCAACAGTAGAAATGCCTCCAATAGAAACAGGTAAAACCCAAGAGGAGTTTAGAGCAATCATCAGGGATGAAAGAGCGGTTGAGTTGGCTTTTGAGGGATTACGTTTGTATGACATGAACAGGTGGAAGATCGGGGAGGACAAGATAGGTACCGTTGAGGGGCTTTATTACCTCAATACCAATAGTGGTCAGTGGGAAACCATTACCAGTGGTTTGACCAGGACCTTTAGACCTGAACGGGATTATTTATGGCCTATCCCTCAAGCAGAGATTGATATCAATGATAACATCACGCAAAATCCTAATTATTAAGGATATGCTGCATTTGTCAAAGTGAGAACTTTGATTTAACGTTGAATAAAGCCCCACAAACGAGTTGTTTGTGGGGCTTTTTATGTATTTCAAAAGCTTTGGCGTTAGGTGGATGAGTTAATTTTTAAGAAATGGCAGGGTGAATGTTATAGATGGGAATAGGGCAGTTTGAACCTTATTCCCTCTGTTCATTTTTGTCTTGACACAAAAACGAACCAAAAAAGTCAAGGCTGTCAAATCTTATTTCAAATGATTGGGCTCTTATATCCTATTTTAGGAGAAGCATGTTGTGAATTTTTATTTCCAATTGGTAAAACGAATGTGTAGGATTGAAGTAAAATACCAAAACATCAGGTCTTTGGTGATTTTTTCCCTTTGAGAAATTGAAACAAACCACCGCATAATTCCCTAATTAAAAGCACTAATCCGGTAAAATTATAATAACTCTGGCATCCGCTTGAATGCCGTCCCAATACTATGTGTAAGGCCCTAAAAGTCTAAGTTTCGCCCTTTTTCGTAAGCTACTAAACAATTCTAATGGGTTATTGGCTAAAATAACCAAGTTTGAAGGCAATATCCAGCATTTTTTATAGCTAACTTGTCTCTACTATTAAAATCTCATTAAAAAATGAAGTCAATAACAAAGCTCCTTTATCTTGCCCTCTTTTCCTTTTGCATTTTAAGCTGCAAATTGCAAAAGAAGCAAGAAATCCAAGCGGTCGAAAAACCTAGCAATACAGCCATAATACCAGTTCCAAAACTTGAAGATGACAGTTACGATTGGATGGTGCGCCATAATGATATTCTTGAGGTAAAAGATTCATTGGACCCGGAAATTGTTATAATAGGAAATTCCATCACTCATTTTTGGGGAGGCGATTACCCCCCACTGAAATATGCCGATGGAAGATCAAGAATATCCAATGGCCCAAATTCATGGCAGGAAACATTTAAGAACCATAGGGTTTTGAATTTAGGTTTTGGCTGGGACCGTACTCAAAATGTGCTCTGGCGTTTGAACAATGGGGAACTTGATGGGCTTGATCCCAAATTGGTGATTGTCCATATTGGCACTAACAATACCAGCGAAACAAAAAATGCTCGTATGAATACAGCTGCAGAAATAGTTGAAGGAATCGCTGCCATTTATATCAGTGTTAGGTCTAAAGTCCCGAACGCACAAATTGTATTGATGGAAATAATGCCACGGGAAGAAATGCCTGATAACCCACGCAGGATTTTAATCAACAAAACCAACCACTTACTAAAGCAATATGCTGCTGAGAATGAAATTATTTTGCTAGACCTTGCTTTCAAAATGCTGAGCTCAGATGGTCTTCTTACGAAAAAGATTACTCCTGATTTCTGCCATCCAAGCGATGTTGGATATCAAATTTGGGGCGAGGCATTACGCCCATATATTGAAAGAATTGAAGATTGAAATTTAAAATTTTCATGTGAAATATTTAAAAGTTCATCTTTTCCGAAGAAATAAAAATTTAAGAATTAATTCCAAATCCATGAAAGCCATTACTTTAATGCTATTTCTGATTGTTTCAATTCAGTTGGAAGCACAACAAATAGTAGACCTTTACCCAAATGCCATTCCTAACAGCAAACCTTACTCGATGATAGAAGAAGTCATTGAGAAAAATGGGCAAGTCTCTTGGATTAAAAAGGTTTCTAAACCAACATTGACAATCTATCAACCTGAAAAAGAAATGGCCACTGGTGCAGCCGTAATCATATGCCCTGGTGGTGGGTATTCAGGAGAAAGTTACCTAAAGGAAGGGACCCAAATTGCTGAAGCATTTGTAAAAAAAGGGATTGCAGCATTCATCCTGAAATATCGCCTGCCAAGCGATTCAATCATGATTGATAAATCAATAGGACCTATACAAGATGCCCAACAGGCAATTAAAACAGTGCGTCAACATGCTTCAGAGTGGGGTCTGGATGCTTATAAAATTGGGATAATTGGTTTCTCAGCAGGAGGACATTTAGCGGCTACGGCCGGAACACATTTTAATAAATCTTACATCCCAAATGATGAAAAGATAAGTTTAAAGCCCGATTTTATGATGCTGATTTATCCGGTAATTAGTATGAAAGATGAATTAGCCCATTTAGGGTCCCGTCAAAATTTGCTTGGTAAGGACGCCTCTGAAGAACAAAAGTTGTTGTTTTCAAATGAATTGCATATTGATCAAAATACGCCACCAACCTGGTTAACCCATGCAGGAGACGACAATGTGGTGACAGTGGAGAACAGTATCCGCTTTTACCAGGAATTAATAAGAAATCAAGTTCCTGCAGAAATGCACCTTTATCCTAAAGGAAACCATGGATTTGTGTTGAGTTCACCTGCAGATGAATGGATGCAGCCGCTCTTTAGTTGGATGAATAAAAGTGGTATCGTTAAATGAAAATGAAAAGAGCGTTACTAATATTAGCAACATTTGTACTTATAAGTTGCGACACAAAAGAGCTAGCCATTTATGTGAGTTCTAATGGTGATAATGAGAATGCCGGCACGAAAGAAATGCCGATTCAAACCATTGAAAAAGCCTTGGAAGAGGCGATTAAGATCAGGGAAAGTAGCAGTGAACCCATTACCATCCATTTGAAGAAAGGAGAATATCATTTATCAACTCCTTTGGTAATTCCCCCAGAACTAAGCAATATCGCTATTATTGGAGAAGGTACTGACAAAGTAAGTGTTAAAGGTTCAATGGTTTTGAATACAAACTGGAAACCATTCGATGAAAACATTTGGATTACTGAAGTTGGAGAAGACCTTGTTTTTGACCAGCTGTATATCGATGGGGAAGAACAGATTTTGGCCAGGTATCCTAATTTTGATGAAAATGGAGGTGCCTGGCAAGGGCATGCCGGAGATGCCATAGCAAAGGAACGTGTTGCGACCTGGAAGAATCCTGTTGGAGGTTTTGTACATGCCATGCACAGTGGGCGATGGGGTGGTTTTCATTATGAGATAAGTGGGGTTGATTCATTAGGAGCGCTTACCCTTATTGGTGGCCATCAAAATAATAGACCTTCACCCATGCACCCTGAACTAAGGATGGTAGAAAACATTTTTGAGGAGTTGGACAGCGAAGGAGAATGGTATTTCGATAAACAGGAAAAACTACTATACTTGTGGGCCAAAAATGAAGCTAATTTAATTAATTCAAACACTGAAGTATCTGTATTAAAGCATCTTATAGAGGTGATAGGAAGACCTGAAAATCCTGTTAAAAATGTCAAAATTGAAGGGATACGTTTTGAGCATACTATGCGGACATTTATGGAGCAATATAATAAGTTGCTCCGTAGCGATTGGACAATATACAGAGGAGGGTCAATATTACTTAGTGGAACAGAGGCCATATCTATTAAAAATTGTGAATTCACTAATTTAGGAGGAAATGCGATTTTCGTCAATGGATACAATAGAAATTCAGCAATTATTGGCAACCATATTCATAATGTTGGCGCAACAGCCATCAGTTTTGTAGGAGATTCCACTGCTGTGCGCTCACCTTCTTATCAATATAGCGAATTTGTACCAGTAGCGGCAATGGATACTGTTCGGGGCCCAGCCAATGATCTGTATCCGGCAGATTGTAAAGTAGCGAACAACCTGATTTATAAAGTTGGACGCATTGAAAAACAAGTGGCTGGAATTCAGCTCTCTACGGCCATGAATATTCATGCCAAAAACAATAGTATTTATGATGTTCCTCGGGCAGGAATCAATGTAAGTGAAGGTACCTGGGGAGGGCACCTTATTGAAAATAACGATGTATTTAATACCGTGTTGGAAACTGGAGACCATGGGGCTTTTAATTCCTGGGGTAGAGACCGCTTCTGGCATCCAAATAGGAAAGTGATAGACAGTTTGGTCCAGGCGAACCCTGAAATGCCCTATTGGGATGCCATTCACACAACCATTATCCGAAACAATCGTTTTCGTTGTGACCATGGTTGGGACATTGATCTTGATGATGGGTCATCCAACTACCATATTTATAATAATTTATGCTTAAATGGAGGTATCAAACTTCGGGAAGGTTTTGACAGGGTAGTTGAAAACAATATAATGATAAACAACGGTTTTCATCCCCATGTTTGGTTTGCCAATAGTCAAGATGTTTTTAGAAAGAACATTACCATGACCAAACATTTTCCAATACGCCTTACGGGTTGGGGTAAGGAAGTAGATTACAACTTATTTCCTGATGCTGTTTCATTGGCTTTGGCCCAGGAAAACAATACTGATGCCCACAGTCTTTATGGAGATCCCAAGTTTGTCTCTCCTGAAACAGGTGATTTTACAGTTGCAGAGAATTCACCCGTACTTCAATTGGGATTTAAAAATTTCCCAATGGACAATTTTGGGGTTCAAAAAGCTGAATTAAAAGCCATTGCAAAGCAACCTTATATTCCGGAATTAAATGCCCCTTATTCTCAAAATGAAAGCAACAGTATTACAAATTGGCTTGGAGGGACACTTAAAAACGTGGAGACCCTTGCAGAACAATCCGCATCAGGTTTGCACAGCATGGCTGGAGTGATTGTTTTAGACGTAAAAGACAAAAGTAAATTAGCCATGTCAGGAATAACAGAAGGAGATGTTGTCGTTGGGGTTGAAGGTGAAAAAATAAAAAACATTGCAGAACTGTTCATAAAATATCGGGAAAATTTATGGCATGGATATTTGAAATTAAGCATTGTCCGTAATCAGAAAGAGCGTGAAATAAGGGTTAATTTGCAATGATTTGCATGATTATAGCTACATATTTGGTAATATTGTATAAAAATAATTGCCAAGAAAACTTTTAATACAAGGGTTTTATCCGGCTCAATTGTTAGTGGTTTATCAGGCTAGTCAACGCTTGTTCTTAGTTATTGGGTGCAAGGCAAATGCTGACTTCAAGTAAAGAATAAATATAAATTTGGCCCGTCTAACAGAATTATTCTCTAATTTTGCAAAATTTTATTTGAAAAAATATGGCAAATATAATAAATGAAATTTCAAGGACTTTTAGCGAGTACTTGATATTACCAGGCTTAACAAAAAAGTCAAACACCCCAGACAACGTAAATCTAAAGACACCTTTAGTTAAATATAAAAAAGGGGAGGTCCCTAGAATCTCTCTAAATATTCCCTTTGTCTCTGCCATCATGCAATCCGTTTCTGACAATGGACTTGCAATTGCTTTGGCAAAAGAAGGAGGTTTATCATTTATTTTTGGTTCTCAGTCGATTGAGGAACAAGTTAAAATGGTAATGATAGTAAAGAAATACAAAGCTGGATTTGTAGAAAGCAGGGCCAATTTAACACCTGAACATACTTTAAAAGATGTACTGGACTTGAAAAAGAAAACGAGTTTTTCAACTGTTGGAGTCACAGATGATGGTTCGTCTTTTGGTAAACTTTTAGGATTAATTACAAGTCGGGATTATAGGGTTAGTAAGGATAATCTTGATAAGAAGGTTAAGGATTTTATGACACCCTTATCCAATTTGATAACTGCTCAAGATGGAATCACTTTAAACGATGCCAATGATACCATTTGGGAACATAAATTGAACAATTTGCCAATTATCGATAAGAATGGTAAATTAAAATATTTTGTGTTTCGCAAAGATTATGACAGTCATAAAGACCACCCAAACGAACTATCTGATGATAAGAAAAGATTAGTCGTTGGTGCGGGGATCAACACAAGAGACTATGAGGAAAGGGTGCCTGCTTTGGTAGAAGCTGGTGTAGATGTATTGTGCATCGACTCTTCAGATGGCTTTTCAGAATGGCAAAAAGAAACCATTGCTTATGTTAAGAAAAAGTACGACAATAACGTTTTAATTGGTGCAGGGAATGTAGTCGACAAAGATGGTTTCCTTTATTTGGCCAAAGCTGGAGCCGATTTTGTTAAAGTTGGTGTTGGTGGTGGTTCTATCTGTATTACCAGGGAACAAAAAGGAATTGGTAGAGGACAAGCAACTGCGCTTATTGACGTCGCCAAAGCCAGAGATGAATACTTTATAGAAAGTGGAGAATACATTCCCATCTGTTCAGATGGAGGAATTGTTCAGGATTATCACATCACATTGGCCCTAGCAATGGGTGCGGATTTTTTAATGATGGGTAGGTATTTTGCCCGTTTCGATGAAAGTCCGACCAGAAAACTGCTTGTGGGAGGAAACTATGTTAAAGAATACTGGGGCGAGGGTTCTAATAGAGCAAGAAATTGGCAGCGGTATGATATGGGAGGAAAGGACAATTTGAAATTTGAAGAAGGCGTAGACAGTTATGTCCCCTATGCCGGTAAACTCAAAGACAATCTAGACCAAACGATCGGAAAAACGAAATCAACGATGTGTAGTTGTGGTTTATCCTCAATTAAGGAGTTACAATCCGATGCCAAGTTGACGTTGGTATCCTCTACGAGTATCATCGAAGGTGGGGCGCATGATGTCATTGTAAAAGATGGTAAAAATTGAGGACCTATAAAAATCCTTATAATAGGTGGAATAAGCACCATCATGCATATTAAATTCAGGTGTGACAGATTGTTTCTCCTTCTAAAATTGGCTACTATTGTATAACCATCATTTTGGCATCTAAGCCAAAAGGAAATAGCAATGGAAAGTCTACCCTTGTACATTAGCCTGCTGTTTGGGCTTATAGTAATTGGCACTATAGCTTGGTTTTATTATGTAACTCAATCCAAAAATTTTCTCCTCATTGGTATTGGATGGACGTTTTTACAAGGTATTCTAGGTCAAAGTGAAATTTATCGATATACCGAAGCCATACCGCCAAGAATTATGCTTTTCGGTGTTTTTCCTCCATTGGTCCTTGTGGGGTTCACCTTTTTGACAAAAAGAGGTAAGGCATTTATTGAGCAGATTGACCTGGAGAAACTGACTTATTTTCACAGCATACGCGTACCCGTTGAAGTTGTTCTTGCCCTGCTTTATTATCAAGGTGTCGTATCTGTTTACATGACATTTGAAGGAACAAACTTTGATTTGTTTTCAGGTATAACTGCACCCCTTGTGGCCTATTTATCGTTTAGAACAGCCCAAAAAAACAAAATGCTGTTGTTGGGATGGAACATTCTTTGCCTCTTACTTTTATTGAACGTGGTAATAACGGCAGTATTGGCATTTCCAACTCCCTTTCAGCAGTTGGCATTTAACCAACCTAATATTGCTGTATTGTATTTTCCATTTAATTTGTTGCCAACAGTTGTCGTCCCGACAGTGTTTTTTGGTCATTTGTTGGCCATTAGACAATTGACCATTAACAAGGTAAAAAAAGAGCGAATATAAACAAGAAAGTGGACTGATAGCGCCTTTAGGAGTGGCTATGCTATTGAACGAAAGGTGCTGATTTTTTGGTTTTTATTACTATTTTTAAAGATAATAATAAGAGTAAGCTTTCAACGCCTACTTTACATAGCAATTGGATCCCTAATATTCAGAAGAAAAAATCAATGAAAGATAAGGTTACACGCCAATTGGCTGCGGTCATGTTTACAGATATCGTTGGTTATACAGCACTGATGCAAAAAGATGAGGAAGTAGCAGTGGGGACCAGGACCCGGCACCGGGAGGTTTTCGAAAGCCTACATACAAGTCACAATGGGGAAATCATACAGTATTATGGAGATGGTACACTTAGTGTTTTCAAAAGTGCCATTGAGGCAACAAACTGCGCCATCCAAATCCAGAAGCTTTTACAAGAAGGTAATCCAGTACCGGTGCGGATAGGTTTGCACTTGGGTGATATTGTATACAGTGAAACCGAAGTGTATGGGGACGGTGTGAATTTCGCTTCACGCATTGAAAGCATGAGCGTGGCAGGAGGCATTCTATTGTCTGATAAATTAAACGATGAGCTAAAAAACCATCCTACTATTGCTACAACTTCACTTGGTCATTTTGAACTTAAGAATATTATAAAGCCCGTTGAGGTATTTGCAGTTTGCAATGAGGGAATTAAAGTGCCCGAAGTGCAAGAATTAAAAGGTAAGCAAAAATCGGCCTATAAAACAATTGCAGTTTTGCCTTTTGCAAATAGGAGTACGAGTGCTGAAAATGAATATTTTAGTGATGGCATAACGGAAGAGATCATCAATGCTTTGGCGAAAATTAAGCGTCTGAAAGTTACTTCCAGAACTTCTTCTTTCTTCTTCAAAAATAAAAATGTTCCAATTAAACAAATAGCGAAAGAGTTGGATGTTTCTGCTATTCTTGAAGGGAGTGTTCGTTTGGCTGGCGATACAATGAGGATTACTGCTCAGTTAATCCAAACAGAAGAAGACTTTCATTTTTGGTCAGAAACTTGGGACAGGAAACTGGAGAATATTTTTGAGGTTCAAGACGAAATTAGTCTATTAATAGCGGATAAGTTGAGAGAGCATTTTGGACACTTTGAAATTAGTGAACACTTGGTCACCAAACCCACGAACAGTATCAGCGCCTATGAATACTGCCTAAAAGCAAAATTTTTCGTGAATAAGTGGAACCCGAATGATGTAGAAACGGGCATTTCCTATTATGATAAAGCGCTGAAAATTGACGAAAACTATTCTGAGGCCTTGATTGGAAAAGCGGACTGTTATAGTTTTTTAGGTACTACTGGATTTATGCCATTTGAGGAAGCCTGGGAGAAAACAATTCAATTTACAAATCAAGCAATTGCTTTAAACAATCAATCGTCAGGTGTTTATTATCAATTGGCCAATCAAGCTTTTTTTATAGCTTGTGATTTTACCGAATCGCTTACACAAATGAATAAAGCGATAACCGTCAAACCTAATAATGCCGATGCGCATCAATTTGTATCCTTTTTATACATCATTGCAGGCAGGAAGGATAAAGCACTAATTCATCTTGATAAAGCACTTAGCATCAATCCACTTTCGGATGAAACACATTTTTTTAGAGCGTATGTTCATTATATGATTGGTGATTATGCGGTTTCCTTGGAAATGCTAAATCGTTGTTTGTCCAGTAATGATAAAAATATCCCTGCGCACTCCATAAAAACATTGTGTCTATTAAAGTTAGAAAATTACGAAGAGGTAATCAACTACTTTGATACTGTACCTGAAGATGCCATTGTTGAAGGAGAAAAAATGGGTGCGATTGCATTGGCTTTTGCATTGAAAAAAGATAAAACCAATTCTTCACGTTATTTAAAATTGCTAGAAGAACAAGCCAAAGCGCCCAATGGGTTTACTGCAAACTCGTATTTATTTTTGATGCATGTGGTTCTTGGGGATTTTGATAAGGCATTTGCATGGGTGGACAAGGCCCTTCAAAATAAGTCATCTTTATTGATGCTGCGTTATACAGATCCTTTGGCTAATACATTGCGAAAAGATTCAAGGTATTGGAAATATCATAAAATAATTTATCCCAATAGCAATGATGAGCTACCAATGGCTACCAAAAAGGCTTTGTTAGATGAAGAAGCTGCAAGCAATTACAAAGGCCGCTTATTAACGCTTTTTGATGCAGAGAAACCCTACCTGGATAGTGATTTGTCCCTAAGGTCATTAGCGGGTGAATTAGATATGCATCCGAACCAACTTTCCTGGCTGCTCAATGAGAGTATTGGTAAAAATTTTAACGAGTTTGTCAATCACTATCGAGTAGAAGCTTTTAAGGAAATTGCGAATGACCCTAAAAATTCCCACTTGTCTCTTATAGGCTTGGCTTATGATAGTGGGTTTAATTCTAAAACTGTTTTTAACACCTATTTTAAAAAGGAAACAGGTTTAACGCCAAAGCAGTTTCTTAAAAGTCAGAATTAGAGAGGTTTATAATAGGTTCGGATTTATAATCGCGAACATTTTATCAAAACCGCCGGCTTATTTTTGTTTCATTATTAAAATTTAATCTTTAATGTCAAAAACACTAATAATGAAAGCAGTAATAAGCACGGGTTATGGATCAGCAGAGGTTCTTCAAGTACAAGAAGTGGTTAAACCTATTCCTAAGGAAAATGAAATTTTGATAAAAGTTTACGCAGCTTCTGTTACCAGAGCCGGAAGTATGATGCGTACAGGCAAGCCATATATTGGGCGCTTGTTCTTAGGCCTGTTTAAACCGAAGAATCCCATTCCAGGAACTGGCTTTGCCGGAGTGGTAGAAGCAGCAGGAGATGCGGTAAGGACTTTTAAGGTAGGTGACCGAGTTTTTGGTGAGTCCTTAGTAATCTACGGCACACAAGCTGAGTACTTATGTCTTCCCGAAGATGGTTTAATTACCACTATACCTCATAATATGACTTTTGAAGAAGCCGCACCCGTTTGTGATGGGCCATTAACCTCCATTAATTTCCTAAAGGAGCTGGCTGAAATAAAACCAGGCCAAAAAGTTTTGATCAATGGTGCTTCTGGAAGCTTAGGAACTGCTGCAGTACAGCTTGCCAAATACTATGGTGCTGAGGTAACAGGAATTTGTAGCAGCACAAATATTGAAATGGTCAAGTCTTTAGGTGCCGATCATGTTATTGACTACACGAAACAAAACTTTCCTAACATAGAGCAAACCTATGACATTATCTATGACACCATTGGGCAGCTGTCATTTTCAACCTGTAAAGGCTCCCTGACCGAGAGGGGAGTATATGTTTCACCAGTACTGGGCATGCCGCTCCTTTTTCAAATGTTACGGACTTCAATATTCGGAAGTAAGAAAGCAAAATTTTCAGCTACCGGGATAAGACCCGTTCCTGAACTTAAAATGCTATTTGAGGAAGTAAAAGAGATCATTGAAGCAGGAAAATTAAAATCAATCATGGATAGGAGCTATCCCTTGGAACAAGTAGGGAATGCCCATAGGTATATTGATAAAGGGCACAAGAGAGGGAATGTAGTTTTGACAATGGAACATAAATCAGACAAATTCCCGATGGCAAAACGGCAAATTAATAAAAGCCAATCGGCCTGAAATAGTAGGACTATGAAACGGACAAAACAAATACTCCGAATAGTATTTATCCTTGCCAGCATAGGCTCTTTAGCTTTCGTACCATGGATTTTGGTAAAGGCTTGGATAGTACCATTACCGGAAACAATTCAAGAGCAGTTAAACGAAGGAATTGATCATGGCTTTGATGGCATGGTTGTCTATGTGGATGAAGCAGGCCAGCCACCAGCATTTTATACAGCTGGCTGGCATGACCGGAAAAAGAAAATTCCTGCCCGCCCAGATGCCTTATTCAAGATTGCCAGTATTGGCAAATTATACGTCGCTGTTGCAATCGCGAAATTGGCTAATGCCAAACGCTTGTCTTTGGACAATACGCTTGCTGATTACTTCCCTGAACTTAAGGGGAAGATTGAATATGCAGAAAAAATTACTTTGAAATTAATGGTGCAACACCGATCGGGTATACCCAACTTTATCGACAATCCTGCTTATTGGGAAAATCGACCGAATTTCAATAAGGAAGCACTTGAATTAGCCATTGAATTGCCGGCTAGTTTTGAACCAGGTGAAGAATATGAATATTCGAACACCAATTACCTGTTGCTTACCCAAATCATTGACAAGGTGGTAGGGTATAACCATAATCAATATATTAAAGAGGAGATTTTGATACCTCTTGAGCTAAACAATACTTTTGCGTCCCTTACTGAAGTGAACATAGACGATGTAATGAGTGGCTATTACGTGGGAGAAGAGGAAGATTTTAAAACGGAGGAGCAGGGCATGTTAGCTACTGCTTCCGACGTAGGCATATTCTTGAGAGCCTTAAACGATGGTTCATTGTTTGATGAGGGGGAACAAGAAATCTATTCCTCAATTTACGTGTATGAACATACAGGTTTGATAGTTGGCTATCAGAGCATTGCAAAATACCACGAAGACATTGATACGGTTGTTATTCAGTTTAACAATACAACTAATTTTGATGGATACGACTGGAATTTGGCAGAAATCATGTACAGTCGGATAGTGAAAATTGTAAGGAAGAAAAAAAGTGAGTAGTGGTGAATATTAGGGTATAAGAACACTTTTTATATTTATAGGAGTGCGAATTAAGACTATCTTAAAAAAAACAAACAAAATCGTCAATTCGAACCCTTTTGTGAGTGGTTGAGGTGGGAAAAGCTGTGGTAGTTCCACCTTGCTCGACGATTTGATACTTTTGAAGATTAAAACAAGTAATCAGCTAATAATTTAGCTTAAATTGTTAGACTTCGCTATTTTTAATATATCATAAGCTAAACAATTTGGTTTAGCTGAGCCACTAAGACCAAACATGTCAAATATGAAATCCTTAAATTGTTACCTTATATACTGTTGTTTAGGAGCAATTGTCTTGTCTTGTAGCAAACAACAATCACCTGATCCGAAAGCTGAAAACTCTTTTAAGGCCTATTCTGAAACGTATAAAAATCCTGTTTTTGAAGCTGATGATAGGATTGAAAAAATTAAAAGCATTGCTCCTGAAATACAGAATTTAATAGAAATTCATGCAAAGGCTGAAAATATACCGGGCATTGCTTTTGGAATTGTTGCAGATGACCAGTTAGTGATATCAGATGCTACTGGATTAATAAATATTGGGTTGGGGTCACCTGCGACGCCCTTGTCATCATTTAGAATAGCATCAATGACTAAAAGTTTTACTGCTATGGCCATAATGAAACTTAAGGAAGATGGAAAGCTGGCATTAAGTGATCCAGTTAGCAAGTATATTCCTGAAATGGCTACATTGGAATACCTGACCAATGATGCGCCCATTATTGATATTGAAAGCCTGTTAACCATGACGGCTGGTTTTCCGGAGGACAATGCCTGGGGAGATCGGCAATTAGATGAGCCTGATCAAATGTTGAAAAATCTCCTTAGTGAAGGGGTCTCTTTTTCCAATGTACCTTCTTACGAATTTGAATACAGCAATACTGGTTATGCACTTCTGGGAAACATAATTTCACGTATATCTGGTATTCCTTACCAAGACTATATTAGCATGAATCTCTTTGAACCTCTGGGGATGCATCAAACATATTGGGAATACGATAGTGTTCCATCCGGGCAATTGGCCATGGGGTACCGTTGGGAAGACGAACAGTGGAAATTAGAACCCATGCTTCATGATGGAGCTTATGGCGCAATGGGTGGGTTAATTACTTCTATCGAAGATTTTAGTAAATATGTCAGTTTTAACCTTTCCGCATGGCCTCCAAGAAGTGATGAAGACAATGGGCCTATAAAAAGGCATTCCTTAAGAGAGATGCAAACACCACAGTACTCAACTTTGTATGCAAATGAAATGGACTTTAATGGAGATCCCTGTGCCAATATTTCAGGATATGGTTTTGGGCTTGGTATAACAACATTTTGCAATAATTTAAAGGAAGTTGGTCATGGAGGAGCTCTTCCAGGTTTTGGAAGTAATTATCGGTTCTACCCCGAATATGGTATTGGTATAATGGCTTTTTGTAACCTGACCTACACAAGTCCATGGCCTTATAGATCGATTGGTAAATTACTTTTTGAAACCTTAGCATTAGCGCCAAGACAGCTTCCTGTTTCAACTATTCTTAGAAAACGACAAGCACAAATAGTTCAATTGATTCAGCATTGGGACAATGAGCTGGAGGCTGAAATATTGGCAGAGAACTTTTACCTTGATAAATCCAGAGAAGAACGCTTGAAAAAAATAAATAATGTTTTGGATAAAGCTGGATCTATTGGGAATTCAGTTGCTTTTGAGCCAATGAATCAGCTGAGAGGAACCTTTACTTTACAAGCAGAGAAAGGTATCATTAGGATCTTTTTTTCGCTAACACCGGAAAAAAAAGCAAAAGTGCAACAACTTGACATTGCTTTTGAACCAAACGAATGAATTTGAGTCTATTATTTAGAAAAAAATATGTACAGGCATATTGCGAAAACACTTTGGAAAAAAGAGGATAGTAGTAGATTTTACAACAAAAAAATGATGATGAAAATCAATCTATTCTTAATTAAAGAAAGAGATGTATGGAAAATTGATTTCATTAAAGAAAATCAGTAACTATGAAAATTAAGATTTCGGTAATATTGTTTTTATTGGGTCTAGTATCCTGTTCAAAACAAACTGATTTTCAGCTTTTTTCGCCAGATGGTGAGCTGAAAGTAAACATTTCAAATGGTAATAATTCCAGCGTTTTTACTGTAATTAATGGTTCGGATACCCTTCTTGAATCTTCCATTATAGGTTTAAAGATAAACGGTATAAGTTTTGTCGAAAATGTAAGAGTTAGCGACTTTGAAAAGACCGAAATTAATGAGACTTGGGAAACTATAAATGGTAAACAAGCGACGGTTAATAACCATTATAATGCGTATAAATTCAAAGTTGCTAAAGCCTCGGAGTCAGCTCTTTCTTACGAGATAGTTTTCAGGGTTTATGACAAAGGTTTTGCCTATCGGTATGTCTTCCCCTCCGAAGCCATTCAAGACAGTATCAAAATTGATCAGGAATTAACCAGCTTTAATTTCAAGGCTGACTATACCTATTGGGCCTACGATGGAGAGAAACACAATTTAGGACCTGTTTCTAGGACTGAAAATAGTAATAAAGAAGTTAGAACCCCATTTGTTATGCAATTTCATGACAATAGTTTTATGGCCATACATGAAGCTGAAATCACTGAATTTGCTCCTTTTTCTATGGCTGCTTCTACCAATGACAGCTCACTCGGTTTCAATAATGCCTATTCAAAACGCTACCAACCTTTTAAGACCTCATGGAGGGCTTTTATGTTAGGGGGGAAGGTGGGTGATTTGGTTGAATCTGACTTGCTGGTGAATCTAAATGAACCCAGTAAAAATCAAGACTTTTCATGGGTAAAGCCGGGTAAATCTCTGTGGGATTGGCGTGTTTTGGGTTACAAAGCGGCGGATGGTTTCGAATATAAATTGAACACCGAATCCCATAAAAGAATGATTGATTTCGCTGCTGAAAACAATTTTCAGTACTTATTAATTGATGCTGATTGGTATGGGGATGAGTTCAATGAAAGCTCTGATCCTACGACAACGAGAGAAGGAATTGACATTGTAGCATGTATGCAATATGCAGCAGAAAAAAACATAGGGATCATCCTTTATTTAAATGATGTGGGGGCTAAAAAATTTGGCTTAGAGCGGGTTTTGAAACAGTTTTCAGAATGGGGAGCCATTGGGGTGAAATATGGTTTTATGAAAGGCGGGCCAGAAGAAAAGGTGAAGAATACCAGCGCCATTGTAGCAATGTGTGCCAAATATAAATTAATGGTAGACTTTCATGACAATCCCATTCCCCCAAGTGGTGATAGACGAACATGGCCCAACCTTATTACCAAAGAATTTGGTCATGCTCAGGGTGATGCCAAATATTCTCATTTTCCCGAAACAGCTGTCAATCAAGTTTTAATTAACCAGATAGCAGGGCCTTTGGATATGACCAATGGATGGTTTGACTTAAATAGTGCCCATGTGGGTAGGCCTAAAGTTTTCGAGGAGCTACCAGGAACTGTGGTGGCAGAAGTAGCCAAGCTTATTACCATTTATTCAGGATGGATGGTATTGCCTGATAGCCCTGAAGCCTATTTGAAAAAGGAAGATTTGTTTGACTGTATTCGGAAAATGCCAGGACAATTTGATGGTTTTAAAGTGTTGGATGCAGTGCTGGATAATTATGTGAGCATCGCCAGAAAAGCTGGGGATGATTGGTTTATTGGCTCATTGACCAATCGAGAAGCCCGCTCCATAACATTGGATTTAAGCTTTTTGTCGAAGGATGAAAAATACGAGGCAATCCTTTATGAGGATGCCGAAAATTCTAATTTCCTTACCGATAAAGAATCTTATTCTATACGGCAACAGCCAGTTGATGCCAATACCAAACTTACCGTACGTCTGGCTGAAGGAGGTGGAAATGTTGTGTATATTAAAAAGTTATCTAATTAACGGGGATGCCGAAATGCGAAGATAGAAATGTTCGCATGGTCTTTAGATAATAATGTAAATAAGCAGAGATTATAGATTCAAAAAAATTTGTAGTAAATCCCTACCCATCGAGCAGCTTAAAAACCTTAGGTAAGCCATGAACTACCAAACATTTCAACCTCATCCAGATTTACAAGCACTTGTAAATTGCTATTGGTCCTTGGAAGTCCGAGCTGAAAAGGACCCGCAAAAACAAAGAATTGTACCTGATGGCTGCATTGAAATGGCATTTATCCTGGGAGATGATATAAAACGCTATACTTCTGAAAGTGAATTTATTATTCAGCCTCGTGCAATGGTGCTAGGGCAGACCATAGCACCTTTTTATATTGAGCCAACAGGTTATGTCAATACTTTTGCGATTCGATTTTACCCTTATGGGTTTGCTAACTTCGTAAACATCCCGATTAAAAACCTTGTAAATAAGGAAACGCCACTTGAAGTTTTGTTTGGTGAAAAGGACGCCATTTCCTTAGAAAAAAAGATGATTGAGGCAAGCGACAGTAAGGAACGAATAGGGATAATTGAGAGGTTTCTTTTAGATAAGATGAATGAAAAAACAACTATTGATATTATCGTAAAATCGACAATTGAGGCCCTGTTATTAACTAATGGAAGTGCTTCAATAGGTGCAATTCTTAAAGGGGATCTATCCAAAAGGAGACAACTTGAAAGAAATTTTTTGAAACAAATAGGTGTTAGCCCAAAGCAGTTAGGTAAAGTAATCCGTTTACAAACGGCATTAAAAATGTTGCTCAACAAAGAGACGGAAAACCTCACCAATATCGCTTATGAAAGTGAGTATTTTGACCAAGCCCATTTTATAAAAGATTTTAAAGCGTTTACCGGAATCAATCCGAAAAAGTTTTTAAGCAATGAAAGTATGGCACTTTCTGCCCTTTTCTACAAATAGGCTAGGTGACGCATTTTTACAATTTTGGTACCTACAAGTATTCTAAATTCGTATTGTCAACTTAATTAGGTCAATATGAACAAGGTCATACTTTATTCAGCTACCCTACTATTCTTTAGTATGATGGCATGCAACAACCAAAACGATTCCAAAACCGAAACAATATCGGTGGACACTCACGTAAATCAAAAGACAAACGATATGAAAAGCCATGTTTCAATTTTTGAAATTCCAGCAACGGATATTTCACGAGCAGTAGATTTTTATCAAGCTATTTTAGGCATTCCCATCGAGAAAATGGAAATGCAGGGGGTGGAAATGGGGGTGTTTCCGTATGAAGATCAAATGGTTACCGGCGTTATAATGAAAGGAGAGGGTTACAAGCCTTCGGCGGAGGGTACTACCTTATATCTTAATGGGGGGGACAACCTTCATAGTATTCTTAATAAGGTCGAGGAAAATGGAGGGAAAATTATTGTTCCCAAAACTGCTCATGCAGATGACAGCGGTTTTTTTGCCTTGTTTTTAGATACGGAAGGAAACAAGCTAGGGCTGCATTCGCCTCATTAAATAGCTCTAATATAGGTACATTGTGTTAAAATAAGAACGGTTCGGGTGATAATCCGAACCGTTATTGTATTTAATTTAGTACATTTCTACTGACTTTAATTAGTCACAACAGGGTTAAAAATCCATTGTTTCGCTGTCCACCATATCGATATAGCGCTTCATTTTCTTGAGAATGACTTTGAAATGATGTGTTTCATCCCTTGTTACAAAAGTAATGGCCAACCCCTCAGTTTTGGCTCTCCCTGTACGACCCACTCGGTGAACAAAGTCCTTTGGGGACCTTGGCAATTCATAATTGATAACATATGGAAGTTCTAGAAAATCTATTCCTCTAGAGATCAAGTCTGTAGCAACCAATACTTGTAGTTTCCCAGATTTAAAATCCTCCAAGGCCTTCAATCTAGCATGTTGACTTTTCTTCCCATGAATTGAATCGGCTTCAAATCCATTGTTATAAAGCTTTCTAGCTACTGCATCTGCTTTAACGCCAGAAGAGGTAAACACCAAAACCTGGCTCATGTCATTTTCTTTGAGCAAGTGTCTTAGCAAAGGACCTTTGCGGTCATCGCTAACAAAATAGCCGGATAAATTTATTAGTTCCACGTCCTCAGGACTGTCTTTAATCTCAACTACTTCTGGATTTGAGAGCAAAACGCGGTTGATTCCAGCCAACTGATCACTTAATGTTGCCGAAAACAACATGTTTTGCTTTTTGCTAGGTAAAAGTTCGAAGATCTCTTGCATTTCTTTTTCGAAACCCAGATTTAACATCTTATCCGCTTCGTCCAGCACCAATGTTTCCACTTTGGATAGGTCTATAGCACTGGACCTTTGCAAGTCTAGTAAGCGTCCAGGGGTGGCAATTAATATATCTACGCCGAAAATAGCTTTCATTTGAGGGTTGATAGATACACCTCCATAGATGGCCATCGATTTGATCGGATGAGGTAGTTTGTGGGACAATTCTTTAAATACTTCGACAACCTGAATCGCCAGTTCTCGAGAAGGAACTAGCACCAGAACTTTGGGCTGTCTACTTTTTTCAACTGCAGGGCCATAGGCCATTTTGTTCAAAATTGGCGCCACATAACTAACTGTCTTTCCTGAGCCTGTTTTAGCGATGCCTAGTAAATCCCGTCCTTTGATTAACACAGGAATGGCTTGAGCTTGAATAGGAGTAGGGCTCTCGTATCCCAGAGAAGTAATATTGGAAAGTATCGAAGGATGGAGTTTGAGTTTTACAAAAGACATGTTCAAATTTATATTTAAGGACTTGTGGCTTAAATCATACTATAATGATATCAAAATTAAAGAAAATCCTTCAAGAAGTAATCTTTTACTATCCGTGAAGTTAAAGGTAATTGTTTGGAAAAGTAAGGTTAATCCTATGCTTTTCAATTACTTGATAGTAATGGGGGTTTAAATTTTATTTTTAGAATAAGGAGAGAAATTCACTATAACAATAATTAAATCAGCCAACATTGACGTTGCCTGGCAGGTCAATCACAATTAGGGATTTTAGTAGAAGGGAGAACTGTCTCGTTTATTGATTATGGTAAGAAACTATGTAAAAATGTTTTCAAGTAGGTGACAATACTTTTAAATCCTCTAAATTAGTAATGTATAAAGGATTGAACGCTGCTTAGCAGCAGCTATTTAACTGTTTTGTTCATAACCTTCAAAAACCAACGACATAAAAAGTGAAAATCGAAAAGCTACACCACATTGCAATAATCTGTTCCGACTACCATAAGTCTAAAAAGTTCTACACAGGTGTTTTGGGATTTACGATCGACAAAGAGATTTATAGAGAGGAAAGACAATCCTATAAACTGGACCTTTCCTTAAATGGGGACTATTTAATTGAACTATTCTCTTTTCCCGACCCGCCCAAAAGACCCTCAAGACCTGAGGCTAATGGGTTGAGGCATATTGCTTTTGGAGTAAAGGATATAAACGAGGCAATTGAATATTTGAAATTAAAGGAGGTAATAGCAGAAGCGGTTCGAATAGATGAGTTCACGAATAAGAAGTTCACCTTTATCGCTGACCCCGACAATTTGCCAATTGAATTTTATGAAGTATGATAAATATTGAGGGTTATATTAATGGATTTAATTTGCTTTTTCCTCAAACACTAGACATGCAACCCTGGGAGTTCATTAATGACTTGGAAAGCATAATTAATGAACGAATGTCCAAATTATCAACTGAATATAGAATTGAAAATAATATAGCAATACATAAAACGGCAACATTAGAACAAGGTGCAATATTGAAGGGGAGTGTGATCATTTCAGAAAATTGTTTCGTTGGCGCGAATTCCTACTTTAGAGGGCCTATTTATTTAGGTAAATCTGTTAAAATTGGTCCAGGTTCAGAAATCAAACAATCTATAATTCTAGACAACTCAGCGATTGCCCACTTTAACTATATTGGAAACAGCATTATAGGTAAAAATATTAATTTTGAAGCAGGTTCAATTTGTGCCAACCACTTTAATGAAAGGCAAAATAAAACTATTTTCATAAAGTATAAAGGACAGTTAATTGACACCAAAACGGGAAAATTCGGGTCATTGGTTGGCGACAATTCCAAAATTGGTGCCAATGCAGTATTGTCTCCAGGTTCAATTTTAGAAGTAAATAGTATCGTCAAAAGACTCGAATTAATTGAACAAATAAAATGAATAAAAGGGCCAAGCCCTTTTATTCAACCACTATAAATAGCAATTTATTGAAATTAGCGCCTTATGAAAATAATCTCAACGAATATTGGAACACCAACTACCTTCCTTTGGAAAGGTAAAGAAGAAACAACTGGCATCTATAAGAAGCCTACAAATGAACCACTTTATCTAACTAAAAACGATGTTTTAGGAGATGAGATTTCCAATCGATTGAATCATGGAGGCTATTATAAAGCATGCTATTTGTTCTCAGCTGCGCAATATCCGTACTGGAAAAATTTGTATCCGCATCTAGACTGGTCCTGGGGCATGTTTGGGGAAAACTTAACTGTAGCCAATTTTGATGAAAGAGAAGTATTTCTGGGTGCCATTTATAAGGTGGGGGATGCCATCGTTCAGGTTTCCCAGTACCGGGAACCCTGCTACAAATTTGGACATAGATTTGGGACCCAAAAAGTGCTGAAGCAATTTATTGAACATGGTTTTGGGGGTACTTATGTAAGCATTCTAGAAGAAGGACATGTTGCAATTGACGACGATTTTATCATGGTAGAGCGACCAGAAAACAGTTTAACGGTAGCAGCACTATTCCAACTGGTGTTCGCCAAAGAAAAGAACCAGCAAATGCTCAAAATTTCAGCAAAGAGCAAAGCAATTCCTCCTAAAAAGAGGATATGGCTGAGCACATTTATAAAATAAATTGGGTTGTATAATCAAAAGAGTAAGTAGTAAACTTTAAAAAAACTGCCTTTGCACCTGCCATAAATATTTTCTAATACCTTAAATAACATTATATTACAGCTAGTAAGGCATTTAACTATGAATATTTTAGGATCCCTTCACTTTAAATTCACATGATGCAAGAAACTAAAAAATACGATGGATTTTATATTGGAGGATTGGTCGCCATACTTTTGGCCAGTTATTTTTCATGGACGATTTTCTTTTTATTCCTAAGCCTTATTTTGTATCCAATCGGGATAATCCTTGTTTTGCTTTCAAGAAAGAAGTGGTGGATAAAAGTGCTCACAATATTTTTACCATTGTCCTTTACCTTACCTACGGCTACTGTACTGAGTGATTTTATTGAAAGTTTAATTTCTTGAGAAAGGAGATATTTCTCCCAATATTATAGCCTTAGGAGCTGGAGCAATCTAGCTCTATTTTAATTCCCCACCAACGCAGGTTTTTCTTTATTGCCGAGAAATACGACTACCAATATGGAGGCAATAAACATGATCAAGCTGTAAATTACGACAGGAATTACCATGGCGGAATTTTGCAGCAGCGTGGCCGCAATCATAATGCCCAAGGTTCCATTCTGAATTCCTGATTCTATGCTTATTGATACTTGCTGCTTGTAAGGCAATGCGAAGAGTTTGGCTAAGAGAAAGGCAAAACCGAAAGTGAGCACATTTAGGATCAAAGTAACTGGGCCCGCCTCTGCAAAAAAGCCCACAATATTGTCTTTTTCTTTGAACAAAGCTCCACCAACGATTACCACAAAGAAAACGATAGAAGCAATTCTTACTGTCTTATCTGCTTTCAGAGAAAGAGTTGGCCATTGATGTTTTAGAAACATGCCAATCGCCACAGGAATTAAGGTTACACCGGTTATTTGTACTATGGTTTCTAAGACCGGCAGGGCAACACTTCCTTCTTCACCAAAATAGGTAATAGAATAATTGATAAACAAAGGTATGGTAACGATAGTAATGACGGAACTAAGGGCAGTGAGGCTGATTGAAAGGGCCGTGTCTCCTTTGCAAAGATGGGTGATCATATTAGAAGTAGGGCCACCGGGACAACTGGCTATGATCATAACCCCTACAGCCATCGATCCACTAAGGCCAAAACCTAGGATAAGTAAAAAACCCAAAATTGGCAACATAATCAGTTGACAAAAAAGCCCCAGACCAATGGCTTTGGGAGAAACGAAAATGTTTTTAAAGTCTTTAAGGCTTAGGGTAAGTCCCATGCCTAGCATAATAAAGGCAAGTGCTAATGGTAAAAATACAGCGGTAAATACGTTGCTTTCCATAGTTGTTATTTTGGGTTTTTATAGACTTAAATACTGTAACTATTTCAATCAGGCCATATGTAGAGGGACTGAATGTTTTGAAAATGTTTATCTGACATTTTTTCAAGGTCGATATCTAAATGCGTTTTATTAACCGCAATGACTTTCTCGCGCATGTCTTTTGGGAGGTTTTCATAGCCATGAAAAGCACCCAAAATTGCCCCAGCTATGGCAGCTGTTGTATCATTGTCCCTTCCATAGTTTGTAAGAAAAACCAAGGTTTCCGTAAACTTAAAGTCACTGAACAACATCGCGGTTAATACCTGTAGGTGTATCTCTGCGGCGTGAAATGGCATGTCCTGTTGTTTCTGATCGAGCAGTTTATAAGCCCTAAGAATGCTGTCTTCGGGAATGACCGAACCATCACTTGTAGTGTTTGCAATTGTTGAACTATCTTTGGCTTCTAATACAATGGATCGGGCAAGTTCTAAAACCCTATAACTGCTTCGCCCTACCAGTCGGCTTGAAAAATAGCCTTCAGGATCTACCTCTCTCAATACGTTCAAAACCTGATTTTGATCTCCACTGGCAGTCATTGCTGCTGCGGTCATTGCTGCTGAAAGGGAACTAATGTCTTTGGCCAAGCCCAAATCAAAAATGCTCAATTCAAATGCCTGCTTGTAAGCCTCCTCAGGTTGTCCGGGGAACATTAATCCAATAGCAGGTGAATAGAGTAATCCTGCACAAACCATTTCACCCCCGTAAAATTTACCCAATGCTTTATGATAGTCCCGCAGGTTATTTGATTGGTAAGAAAGTGAAACTTTGTACCATTCTTGTAACCACAATACTTTAAGATTAACAGACTCAAGTGCCAAGGTTTGCTCCGGTTTCAGAGGTTTGATGGCGTCGAAATATTGCTCGTAGTCTTTTATAATGTGCTTAGAAAATGACTGGGCATCAAGTTTTAGACTATTCTCACCCACCATATAATCCACCAACAAAGATTTCCACCTGGTATCATCTGTAGTACCTCCCGCTGGGAGGTTGGCTTTCCAAATTCCTTCTGGAGAAACCTCCCTTACCATGGAGTCCAAGCCTGTGATCCAACCATAAGTTTTTTGGATGTCTTCTCTTGCCCACATTTCTGTAGGAGCTCCCATGGCATCGCCTATGGCACTTCCTACCAATAGCCCTTTAATTTTATCAGAAAGCTCCGATTTGGATAACTCAGCGATGATTAAGTTTGTCTTTTTAGGCTCGATTGAAGATTTTTTCTCCTCTTTGCAAGACCAAACTAAACAGCTTATTAAGACCCCAATCCAAAGGCTAAATTTTTTCATTGACAATTAAGTTTATGGCATAAGTTGCCAGTTCTTTTTTCTTAACCAATGACAAAAATAAGGGCAGTTGTGCTAAACCAAAGAGTCGGCGCAGTATTTCAGCACCTGTAAACTGTGCCAAAAGCGCATTGTTGAGTGGATAGCTCTTAATGATTCGCTGAAGTTCATTTTCCGAAGTTCCAGCCATTTTTAAGTGCGCCAACATGATTGCTAAATCAAATTCAGGATCGCCAAGGAAAGAAAATTCAGTATCAATGATTTTTAATCCCCTTCCAGTTTCAAACCAGCTTCCAGGATAGAAATCACCATGGATAAGCACCTTACCGGGACGCAAGTATATTTCCCCTAATAGCTGTATTTTTTCTATTAAAGTAGGATTGTTTTTTACGATGGCGGATAATTCCTGCAAGCCCACCTGAACATCATCTAAGTCAAAGCCATTGTCTGAAAGATAGGGGAATACAAAAATGTGACGGTGATTCAATTTTCTCATTTCCTGATTGCTGGGAAAATCAGGGACTGGCAATTGATGCAGCCTCTTTAAATAGGTCAACATCAGGTCGACAACTCCATCTTTAAGGATAGATTTTTCATCGTAAAGCCATAAAAAATCACCTCCCAAGTCCAGGAATTCTAAAGCCAAAAGGTTAGAATCCTTTTCGAAACCTAATATTTCTGGAGAAAAGTTGGCCAGCAAATTGTCCTTGTTTATGGCATTGTAATATTTGTATTCAATTTCAATACGCTCCAAAGGAGCAGGTATATGTGGATATTTGGCCACAAAAGGGCGGGATTGTTTTAAAATAAAGGTGCGTTTATTTGTTTTTATAGTTAGGGTAACGTTCATATTTCCTTCCCCTGCCTTGAAAGAATCTAATACATCTTCCTTGGCTTGAAGCATTCCAATTTTTTTCAGAAAAGCGATTTGAGTCACATCAAGTGGTGCTTTGATAAACATCCTGTTGGTTTTTATTAAGAAATACCTTTCAATGCACAAATTAGAAATCAAATTGTTAACAAAGGTCATTTTCCTTGAATAAATTCTTGCTCCTAGTTCTTTTCTAGCATTAACTGTTTTATTTTTGGGCCATGAGTAAAACAATCAAAGACAGTCCTCTTTTGAGCCAATTATCGCTTGAATTGGATGGTGAGCTGCACTACGATAGTTTGATGAAAACTTTGTATGCCACTGATGCTTCAGTGTACCGGTCGCTACCTACAGCAGTGGCCTTACCAAAAAGTCATTCCGACATCAAGAAACTGATTCATTTCGCCAATTCTAATGGGCTTTCATTGATTCCGAGAACAGCAGGAACCTCTCTTGCTGGTCAATGTGTAGGAGATGGAATAGTTGTGGATGTTTCCAAATATTTGAATAAAATTATAGAGTTTAATAAAGAAGAAGGTTGGGTAAGGGTTCAACCGGGAGTTGTTCGAAATGAGTTGAACAATTACCTAAAAGAATACGGTTATTTTTTTAGTCCAATTACGAGTACGGCCACCCGCGCAATGATTGGGGGAATGGTTGGGAATAATAGTTGTGGAACCACTTCCATCGTTTATGGCAGTACCAGAGAACATGTACTTGAACTCAAAGTATTGTTAAGTGATGGGTCAGAAACTGTTTTCAAATCCATGACTCCTGATGATTTTGAGCTTAAATGCAAAGAAGATAGTCTGGAAGGTGAGCTTTATAGGCATGTGCGGGAAGAGTTAAGTCAACCTGAAATCCAGAACAATATCAGAGAACACTTTCCTAAGGAAAGTATTCACCGGAGAAACACTGGTTATGCCTTGGATTACTTGCTGGAGTCTCAGCTATTTTCTGAAAAAGAGGCTCAATTTGATTTTTGTAAATTGTTGTGTGGTTCTGAAGGTACGCTAGCGATTACTACAGAGATAAAGATTCACCTTGACCCACTTCCTGATCCTTTTGATATAGTGGTTGCGGCCCATTTTGATACAATCCATGATAGCATGAAAGCGGCGCAGGTAGCCATGAAGGAAAAACCTACTGCTGTGGAATTGATGGACAAAATCATTCTGGATTGTACCAAAGAAAATGTGGAACAAAGTCGAAACAGGGACTTTGTGGAAGGTGATCCCATGGCTATATTGATGGTTGAATTTAGAGGAAAAACCATAGAGGAAGCCAGGGCCCAAGGCCAGCAATTTATATTGGCCTTGAAAAATGCGGGATTGGGGTATGCTTATCCAGTAATAGGGCCGGAAAGAACGAGTAGTGCCTGGGAACTTAGAAGTGCAGGTTTAGGCCTTTTGGCCAATATTCCCGGAGATAAAAAGGCCGTTGCTTGCATTGAAGATACGGCGGTGGACATTGATGATTTAGCAGATTATATTGACGAATTTGCAAAAGTTATAAAAGATTTTGGTCAGCAGCCGGTATATTATGCGCATGCCGGAGCCGGGGAAATTCACCTACGTCCTATTCTTGACTTAAAGAAGTCCAAAGACGTAGAAGAGTTTTACAAAATCAGTGAAGCAAGTGCTAAACTCGTTAAAAAATACAATGGATCATTAAGTGGTGAGCATGGTGATGGCAGGGTAAGGGCAGCATTTATCCCATTAATGGTAGGTGATGAAAATTACGCGCTTTTTAAACGATTAAAAGCCAAGTGGGATCCAAAAGGTATTTTTAACCCTGGAAAAATAGTAGATGCCCCCCCTATGAATTCCTCCCTTAGGTACGAGCCTGACTTGCCAAAGAGAGAACATAACACCAAATTTGATTTTAGCCAAGTAGGAGGAATTCTCCAAATGGCCGAAAAATGCAATGGCTCTGGGGATTGCAGAAAATTACCTAATTCTGGGGGAGGTACCATGTGCCCAAGTTATCAAGCTACTCGCTATGAAAAAGATACGACTAGAGGTAGAGCAAATACTTTGCGTGAGTTCCTAACCAAAAGTGACAAGAGCAATCCATTTGACCATCCTGAAATCAAAGAAGTCATGGACCTCTGTCTTTCTTGCAAGGGCTGTACTTCAGAATGTCCTTCCAATGTAGACATGGCCACCATCAAAGCTGAGTTTCAGTACCAATATTTTAAATCCAATCCAGTTCCATTACGTTCCAAAGCATTTACCTATATTAATTCTTTGAATGAACTTGGTAGTATGGTTCCAGGCATAACAAATTTCTTTTTATCCAATGGCGTCACTGGTGGTCTTATGAAAAAAGTGCTTGGGGTAGCTCCAGCAAGGCATTTGCCTACTTTGAGTCCTCAATCCCTTCGAAAATGGTACAAGAAAAATTATGCGGACCTTACTGGTAAACCAGTAATTAAATCCGTTTATTTCTTTTGCGATGAATTTACAAATCACAATGATACCCTTACAGGGATTAAAGCCATAAAGTTACTTCGGCACCTGGGATATGAAGTGAAGATGGTAGACCATGTTGAGAGTGGGAGAGGAGCAATGTCTAAGGGCTTGCTCGACCATGCCCAAAAAATGGCAGATAAAAATGTGGAAATATTCTCTTCATTATTAACGGCTGAAAGTCCGCTGTTGGGCATTGAACCGTCAGCTATTCTTAGTTTTAGAGATGAATATCCTAGACTGGTAAGTGCTAATTTGAAAGAAAAGGCAAAATCTATTAAATTTCACTGTGAGTTGGTAGATGAGTTTTTGGCCAAAGAAGCCATAGCAGGCAATATAAAATCAGAAAGTTTTACCAAAGAAACCCGGAAAATAAAGCTCCATGGACATTGTCATCAAAAGGCATTGTCTTCTGTCAATTATTCTAAGAAAATACTGGAATTACCGCAAAACTACCAAGTGAGTGTCATCCCTTCAGGATGTTGTGGAATGGCAGGCTCTTTCGGTTACGAAAAGGAGCATTATGAATTAAGTATGCAGATTGGTGAAATGGTTCTTTTTCCAGCGGTTAGAGCGGCCGGTCAGGAAGATTTAATTGCTGCCCCTGGCACAAGTTGTCGTCATCAGATAGCAGATGGAACAGGAAAAAAAGCCAGCCATCCTGTCGAAATTTTATTTGATGCTGCAGGCCTAAAAGAATAATAAGTTTAAGCTCAACCGGGCAAATTGCTGTCCGGTTGAGTTGGCTATTGTTGAAGCATAATAATTTGAACTAGACCACATGGTTTTTAAAGATTTTGTGATCAATTTTTTTTGTATTATTTTTATAAATAAAACTAATTTTTCAGGATTTAACCAAATAACTTATATACTAACCGTTACACAAAATAATCCTTGTAGGAAAAGCTAATTTTGGCTATTATTGAAAACATTATTTTCAATAACCCAAAATGAACCCAATTAGCAAAAACAGTCCAGGCTTGGAACCCAATTTTTATTGGGACCTGTTGATGCAGGGTGACCGGCAGGGGTTAGCAGGACTTTACAAAGAATTTATTAAAACACTTTTTAATTATGGGTTAGGGCTGGTAAAGGATGAAGATTTTATTCAAGATTGTATTCAGGAAGTTTTTATAGATTTATGGAAGTACCACAAATCTTTAGGAAAAGCTGAAAATGTCAAAGCATACCTTGTCAGGGCTTTATCTCATAAAATTTACAGGGAAAGCAAGCATAAATCCATTGCGAAGACTGAACCATGGCAAGATGGATTAGCCAATACCATGGTGGTGGAATCCATTGAAAGTGAAATGATCGGTATTCAAAGGGAAAAGAACCTGCAATTCAAATTGGCCAAAGGATTGGATAAGTTACCAATGCGACAAAAACAGGTAATTCACCTACTGTTTTTTGAGCAAATTTCTTATGAAGAAATTTCAAAAATGATGGGTATAAATCTTCGATCAGTATATACCCTTGCCTGGAAAGCCATTGCTAATCTTAAAAAATACCTCGTTTCAGGAGTTCTAATTTTTGCAGTTGTTCTTCAGTTCTATTAATGGTATTGAAAGAATGGATCGTGTTACCTACTCTTTGATCCACTACAATAAATTGAAATTCATTTGTTCCATGACGTACATATCAAAATCCTAGAACCTTATTTTAAGCATCACAAAGCGATCTAATTGATTTCGAGTAATGGCTAAATATCACTACAATTTCTTTACAAATAACAGAATAATTCTTTCACCCAATACTGTAATACCTGCCTATGTGAAAAATTAAAAAACAAAAACAGCAGCGAAAAATTTCCAATAGCTAATGGATTTAATTAATTGACTACCCAAAATAATGTAACTAAAATGCAAAAACACTTACTAAATGGTTTGAACAATACCTTCATGCTATTTGCGCTTTTTTTCATTCTTCTACCTCTCGGTACAAACGATTTACTGGCAAATTCGAGGAATGATTTCATTAAAGAGACTCCAAATAACCTTGAGAATGTTAAAAGCTTTTTTGGCTTAAGTTTGGCTAATACCCAAGCTGTACGCGTAAATATAACTGGGGTTATTACAGATGAGAATGGTGATCCTATGCCAGGGGCAACGATCACAGTTGAAAATAGTACCCAAGGAACAGTTTCTGATATTGATGGAAATTTCTCTCTCGATGTAGAAAAAGGAACTACACTAGTGGTTTCCTTTATTGGTTATACGACCAAGAGGATTCAAGTAGGAAATCAGACCCAAATCAATATTTTAATGGAACTGGACGATACATCACTTGAAGAAGTGGTGGTGGTAGGCTATGGTACTCAAAAGAAAAGGGATGTTACCGGATCTGTGGTAAGGGCAGATATTGAGGCTTTTCGAGAGTCGCCTAATGTTAACCTTGCCCAATCTCTACAAGGATCTGTTCCAGGCTTAAATGTAGGACAGGTCAATAGAGCGGGGGAGAATCCTTCTATTTCAGTAAGAGGAAGGACGACACTAAGTGGCAATCAAAGTGTTTTGATTGTTGTAGATGGAATTATTTTCACGGGGAGTATGGGGGATTTAAATCCTACAGACATTGAATCCGTTGATGTTTTGAAGGATGCAAGCAGTATGGCCATTTTTGGTGCCCAGGCTGCAAATGGAGTGATCATGATCACCACAAAAAGTGGTAAAGTAGCGCAAAAGCCTATTTTTAATTATACGGGTACGGTCACCACCCAAACACCAACCAATAGGCCGAAATTATTGGATAGGGATGGTTTTTTACAAAAAGTCAGGGATCAGGATTGGCCTCAATCTTATTTGGCACCTGATTATACGCAACCGAACCCCGACTACAATGTTGCGGCTTTGTTTGAACCTACTTTATATGCAGGTTTCGAAAATGGCACCAACTTCGATTGGTGGGATGCAGCAACGCAAACGGGATTAATCAACAATCATAATTTAAGTGTTAGAGGAGCTTCAGAAGCTACTTCTTATTATATTTCTACTGGGTATACCAAACAAGAAGGCTTTATATTGAATGACCAATATGAAAGGGTTACTGCCAGGATCAATTTGGATCATCAAATATTGGATTGGTTTAGATTTGGTGTTCAAACATTCGGTTCATTTGCTGACAATTCTGGTGAAATTCCTGCTTTAAGCCAAATTACCACCATGCCTCCATTGGTGACGCCTTATGATGAGAATGGAAATGTGATTCTCAATCCTGACGGAGCCATTCGTGCCAACCCGTTTTTAAGCCCATTGTCCAATGATTTTGATAAGACCAATACTTTATTTGCGAATGTGTATATGGATATAGAAATCCCTTTCATAGAAGGATTAAAATACCGTGTTAACTTCGGTAACAATTACAACTGGAGAAGGCATTACAGAAGCAATGTATATGGAGCAGGTGCTGCAGGTGAGGCCTTTAAAAGGAATTACAGCAAATACGACTGGACCCTGGATAATATTGTAACTTATCGCAAAAGTTTCAATAACAACCACAACCTGGACCTGACAATGGTGGTAGGTCGTAGGGAGCTTAAATATGAAAGTACAGAGGCCAATGGGACCAATTATTCCAATCTTAGTTTAGGATACAATGACTTAAGTTTAGGACAGCTTCAGTTAATAAACTCCAGTGCCTGGGATGAGAGTTATGTTTACCAGACGGTAAGAGCTAATTATGATTTCAGTAGCAAATACATGCTGACAGCAACTGTTAGAAGGGATGGTTTTTCGGGTTTTTCAAAAAATAATAAATTTGGAATTTTTCCTTCTTTAGGTGTAGGATGGGTGATAAGTGAGGAAAGTTTTATGGAAGAATCCATCCTAAATTACCTTAAATTTAGAGGCTCCTATGGTACCAATGGAAACCTTACCAGTAGGTATTCTTCACTTGCCAGAGTATCCATTTATCCAGCCTATGTTTTCGGAAATGGAGGGAGTACGGTCTTTGGACAAACTGTAAACACCTTGGCCAATTCAAATCTAGCATGGGAAACTACTACAGGGTATAATTTTGGTTTCGATTTCTCCGTATTGCAAGATCGGTTTTCTGGTACTTTAGATTATTACCAAAACACTACCAATGATTTGCTTTACGACATTAATATTCCTGAGATTACTGGATTTTCAAGCATTTCTACTAATGTAGGAGAAATTGCCAATAGAGGAATTGAATTTGTTTTAAGGGGGGATGTCATGGAGAAAGGTGAATTCAATTGGAATGCTAGTTTCAATATAGCTTCAAATAGAAATAGAATCGTTTCTTTATTAGGTCTGGACGCCGATGGTGATGGGCAAGAGGATGATTTAATTGGTAGTGATTTGTTTATTGATGAATCCATCAATTCTATTTACGATTATGAATCTGCTGGAATAATCCAGCTAGGAGAAGAGGCCCCTCAGGGATTCTTTGTAGGAACACACGAAATAATTGATCAAAACGGGGATGGAGTAGTGGATGCGCTTGATCGGGTTATTAGAGGTAGAGAAGAACCCGCCTATAACTTCGGAATACTTAATGAATTCAATTATAAAAACTTCACCTTCAGGTTTTTCATTAATTCCATCCAAGGGGGTAAAAATGGTTATTTAGGTTTGAATAACCCAAATTTTGGGCAGTCAGACAATGCCAGGAGAAACAATTATTTTGTGGATTACGATTATTGGACTCCGTCCAATCCAACAGCAAGGTACAGAGGTCAAGATCAAGAAGCGGGCATAGAGTACAGGTATTATGGAGACAGAAGTTTTGTACGTCTTCAAGATGTATCGCTTTCCTATCGTCTAAATAAGGATTTAATAGTTGAGAAATTAGGACTTCAAGGTGTCAAATTTTTTATAAGTGGAAAAAATTTAGCAACCTGGACAAGTTGGGAAGGATGGGATCCAGAGACAGGTAGTGGTCTTCAACAATCTGGATTGCCCGTGATGAAAGGGTATTCCTTAGGTTTGGATGTTAGTTTTTAATTCTAATTTATTTATGAAAAATATAAAATATAAATTCGTATTCTTCAGCTTATTGCTGCTGAGTTTTCAAGCATGTGATGAATCCAATATTCTCGAGGAAATTCCCCTGGACTTTGCAAGTCCAGAAAACTCCTATATATCCTATTCTGATTTTAATTCGGCAGTATATGCCCTTTATGACCAATCTAGGGAGATTCTTTCCAATGGGGAGCACCGTCCCTTGGACTATATATATGGTACCGATTTGGGCTACAATGGAGCAAACCAGCTAAATGTTAGATTCGGCTCGTATTTGGCCACGCTATTGCCTACGAGTGATGTAGCTGAATTTCATTGGCAGCGCTATTATAAAGTGATTTCAGGAGCCAATATTATTCTTAGTAGAATTGAAGGGTCAATGATGTCAGCTGAAGAAAAAACTTCTATCGAGGCCAAGGCCAAACTATTCAGAGGACTTTCCTACCGGAATCTGGCCCACCTTTATGGAGGAGTACCATTGGAGCTGGAGGAAGTAAGTTCTCCTAAAACAGACTACGTAAGGGCCAGCAGAGTAGAAGTTTACCAACAAGCAGCATCTGATTTGGAGTTTGCGGCTACCAATCTTCCGGGAATTGCTGAAGTTCAAGATGGAGAAGTTAATAACTTAGCAGCCTATCATATTTTGGCTGAAGTTTACCTATCTCTAGAAAGATGGTCAGATGCTATTCAGGCAGCTTCATTGGTAATTGATAACCCTAATACCGCCTTAATGACTGAAAGGTTTGGATCATTGTCAAGTGCTGACGGAGACGTGTATTGGGATTTGTTTAGAAGGTACAATCAAAATAGGGGGATTGGCAATACTGAAGGGATTTGGGTATGGCAATATGAGGTGGATGTGCCTGGTGGTGTTATCTCCTCTTCTTCAAAAGAAGGCCCACAATTGGAAAGAGACCATGCACCTAGACCTTGGAGCTTCATTGTCAGAGACCCTTCAGGAGTATCTCCATTTTTACCTGTTGGCGTTTCAGATTATACTGGTGGTAGAGGGATAGGAAGATTTAGAGGAACAAATCACTTCAACTATGGTATATGGGATTACGATTGGGATGACATGCGTAACTCAGAATACAATTTTGTAAGAGATGTATTGTTTAACAATCCAGCATCAGAATGGTATGGACAGAGAATATCTGATCATATGGATTTATTTCGCCAAAGCCTTGATGATACCATAAGGTATTTCTACCCTTATCAGTCAAAAGTGACCACTCCCGGTCAGCACCCTGCTGAATTGTACGTTGATCCTGAATTAAAAACGTTAAATTCGTCAACAGCCGGTACTACGTATAGCGATCAGTACCATATTCGATTGGCAGAGACTTACTTATTACGTGCTGAAGCTTATCTTGGCAATAACCAAGTTGCCGAAGCCGCCAATGATATTAACGTTGTGCGCACACGTGCCAATGCCAAGTTGGTGTCACCTGCAGAGGTAGACATTGATTATATTTTGGACGAGCGTATGCGGGAACTTGGCGTAGAGGAGAAACGCAGACTTACTTTAAATCGGTTGGGAATGTTGTATGAGCGAACCAATAAATATTGTGATGGAAGACCTGATGTAACGAATCATGGCGTGGATGTGCAACCTTATCATAACCTTTTGCCAATACCTTATTCAGAAATAGAAAGAAATATAGGCGCTGTATTGGTCCAAAACCCAGGCTATGGGACAGAATAAACATATAAAAAGTATGGAAAAGAAAAATAAATTGCTGGTCCTTTCAAAGGACCAGCAATCCAAAAGCAAGAGACACCAAAGCTGGATCTTTGGCATTCTATTTATCCTAGTGATTTCTAGTTGTGGAACTAAAACGGAAGAAACGAGTAACAAACCGCCTAATATTTTGTTTGTGATCAGTGATGACCAGTCCTTTTATCACACAAGTTTTGAAGGTAGTAAATTTATCAATACACCGGCTTTTGATAGGATAGCAAAAGAGGGAGTGTACTTCACCAATGCCATGGCTGGTTCTCCGGGATGTGCACCTTCCAGAAGTAGCATTATTACAGGTAGGTACCACTGGCAAAACGAATCTTCAGGTCAGCATGCAGCCCCATGGCTAAAAAAGCATGTACCTTTTGTAGATTTACTTGAAGCCAATGGATATAAAACCGGTAGAACTGGTAAAGGAGTGTCGCCTTTTAGATACGCAAGGGATGAAAATGATTCATTATGGAGAGCAACGGATGCTGCTGGAATTGAATACAGCAATATCAGGTATGAAGATGGTCCGGCAGATATCAGGCCTGGAGATAAAATCAGCAACCTAAATTATTTTGAGAACTTTAAGTTTTTCATGGAAAATGTAAAAGAAGAAAAGCCATTTTTCTTTTGGTTTGGAGCAACAGAACCGCATCGTGCCTATGAAAAAGATTCCTGGAAAAGAACCGATAAAAAATTGTCTGATGTAGAAGTTCCAGCATTTTTTCCGGACAATGACATTGTCCGTGGTGATATGTTGGATTATGCTGTGGAAATTGAATGGTATGATCGCCATTTAGATTCCATGATCAACTATCTGGAGAAAATTGGAGAACTAGAAAATACTATTATTATAGTCACCGCTGACAATGGAATGCCTTTTCCAAGGGCCAAGGCGAATAGTTATGATTATGGCATCCATGTTCCGTTTGCAGTAAGGTATCCTAAAGATTTCCCAGGAGGTAGAATTGTGAATGACCCTGTAGGATTTGTAGATCTTGCTCCTACCATCCTTGACCTAACCCAAACAAGTGAAGATGGGATGATGCCTATTACAGGCAAAAGCATAAGGCCATTATTGGAGTCTGACAAGCAAGGAACAATTGACCCTTCTAAAAAGTATGCCTTTTCAGGAAGAGAAAGGCATTCCGCTTCCAGGTATCTAAACTGGGGTTATCCGCAACGTTCTATTAGGAGTGAAGACTATTTATTGGTATGGAACATGAAACCAGATCGCTGGCCAGCGGGAGCTCCTCAGCGGATTAATCCAGAGGATGAAAGTGAATTGTTGCCGATGTATGGCATTGATGAGGAGGGTATCAGTCATTCAGACTGGGCATTTACAGATGTGGATGAATCTCCTACCAAGTCTTTTATCATAGAAAATTACCAAGATCCTGCTATAAAACCATTTTTTGATGCTGCCTTCGAGAAAATTCCTGAAGTGCAGTTCTTTGACATCAATAAAGATCCTTATTGTTTAAACAATCTGGTAAATGATGCGCAATATGCTTCTGTAAAAGAGGAAATGCAAGCGGCTTTATTGAATGAATTAAAGGCATCGAATGACCCTAGGGTGGTAGGCCCTGATAAGGAACTTTTTGACACCTATATCAGGTACAGCCCGATGAGGGAATTCCCAAAACCCATACCAGGGAGCGATTTAAAATAAAGGATTTTGTAATATTGAATTAACCCTAAATGATAAAAATACCGGACAATGGTCCGGTATTTTTAATTAACCACTGGATGTAATTTGCAATTTCAAGCCACTAAGGCTTACGAAGAAAATTTTCATTAGTCTACCACCTGAATTCAAAGTTCAAAATTTGCCGTGGACCAAAACATTTGAAAATTTTTCCTATTCCAATATTCAAATGTCATATTATTAAATCTCCGACTTGGCGCTTTAGGGGTTGATCCATTTCAGCATCAGGCAATCCTGGGCCTCCGTTGTATTAATAAGAGTAAATGGTCCAGCAAAGAGGTTATTTAGAGCCTATGCTTGCACATAGGCCAGGTGGCCTGCACTCAACATCCACAGTGTTTTAAGCGAAGGAAATTGAAACTTTTAATACCCAGGATTTTGTATTAATTCACCACTGGTGTTAGATTCAAACTCCAAAGGAGGAAGTGGCATGGCATAATGTTCATCTCTCCATACAATCTGCCGTCCAGAGGCAACTGTTTTATAATAAACAGATTCCTCATCTCCAAGTCGTAATCGACGGATATCTTCCCACCATTTTGCTTCTCCAAAAAACTCAGCCCACCTCTCATACAATAGTGGATCATTTGACAAATGATCACCTGATGGCGCCTTAGTATCGTCAGTTAAAGTTGCATAATCAACAGGGGAAGGAGTATCAGGATCATAACCATAAGCTCTCCTATGAACTTTATTAACATATTCCAAAGCAAGGGTAGGGTTTGAATCCTTTATCACCTCAGCATACATCAAATAAATATCCGGTAATCGGATAAAATAGAAGTTCGCTCCTGCAACCGCCCTGGTTTCCCAAATTGTACCTCCAAGAAATTGATTTTTCTTCAGTGGCCACCCGTAGAAAGTGTTTGGATCAATCCCCGTAGTAGGGGACATTTGCCACCATTTTCCGAATTCTGCTTGAGCTACGGGATATTCCACACCTGCGACAGTAACCGAATCAAAGAATGGTTGCAAAGTGGAAACGTAAAGGCGTGGGTCAGGTCCATCGGTCTCATTACCTGCATTGGCTCTTCGCTCCATCTGTTGGGAGACGTAACTGTCTAAAAGTTTCCACTCTCCATTAACTTCTTCAATTTGCGTCAATGGAGCTGGATCGTTATAACCAAATCGCTTTATATTCATGTCATGAGTATACTGATTACTATATCCCATAGCACTCCTTTCATTATTATTATCTATATAAAATGGAGTATAGAGAATGGTCGCAGATGAGCCGGTATTTTGTTGTCTTGAACCATTATTATTTGTCTTTTCCGGTTCAGCGCGGTTACCAACTTCATAAAATGATTCAGAATTGTATTCATACTGAGTATCACCGTTGAACATATTCTTGTAATGATCGAAAGAGACAAGGGATTTTCCGCTATTGTTGATACAGTCTTCAAGGACAACCTTTGCATTATCATACATTTCTGCAAATAAATAAACCTTGGCCAAGGCAGCTTTGGCAGACCATTCTGTAGCTCGATGATTATCTAGTTGACCTTCTAAAAGCAAGGAGGCATTCTTGAAATCCTCAATCATGGCTTGATAGGTTTCCATAGTTGAAGACCTTCCAACAGACATTGATTCTAAAGAACCAGGCACTTCTGTTATCACAGGTACGCCCATTCCATCCAAATTAGGTTGTCCATAAAATACTTGAAGGTGCCACAAATAGAATCCCCTCATGAACAAGGCTTCTCCTTCATACTGGTCTAACCGCTTGAGTTCTGATTCTGGAGCAATGCTGCGATAGCTATTTATCCCTTCCAAAGCACTATTAGAATAATAAATCCCGCGATATAAGTCCCTCCATTCGTTGACCATTTTGGAATCACCTAACTCTGCCATTCCAATACTCATTCCGATCCAGCTCTCGGTCCCTTTCCATTGAAAATCTACCGTATGATCGAAACAATAAATGCCATATCCATGCCAATAGTGGCCTAAGAAACCCCAATCATGCTGAACACCATAAGTTGATGCTACTAATAGATCAACATGCTCGAGTGTAGTTGGAAAAGAACCTGCGGAAATTGACGTGTTGTCTTCTAATTCCAGGTAATCCTGACATCCGAACATTGAGCAAGAAATTACTAATACCAGCAAGCAATATCTTTTATTAAAATATTTCATTTCTTATTGATTTAATATTTTTAAAATCTATTTTTTACTTAAATACCTAATTCTAATCCAAATGATATCAACTGGGTTTGAGGATAAGTAGATATATTATACTGTCCATGATTTTTCACATCATTTGAAAATTCAGGATCAAGTCCCGAAAATTTAGTGAAAGTAAACAGGTTTTGACCGGACATATATATTCTTAGGTTATCCAGGCCGATCCTATCCAGTATTGGTTTTGAGAAAAAATAACCGATCGATATATTTTTAATTTTCAGGTAAGAGCCATCCTCTACCAAATAAGTCGAGTAATACCGATAATTTTTACTAGGATCTTCAATGAAGGCGCCTGATCCTGAAGGGTCAAAAAGTCCTAACCTTGGTTGATCAGTTAATTCATTTCCTAAGAAATAGGATGCATTAAAAATATCATAAGTTGATTGAAAGTCCTGCTGAAAATTTTGCTCAAAAGCTTTGACATCGTTCATTATATCTCTTCCAGCAATACCTATTATGGTAGCATTCAAATCAAAACTTTTCCATTCCATGTATAGGTTAAATCCATATTGGAATTTAGGCCAGGGATTTCCTATTACTGTTCTGTCCTCTGCGGTAATCCTACCATCTCCATCAAGATCACGAAATCTTAGATCTCCGGGTCCAGTATACTGGTGGTTATAGAATGCTGTTTGACCTGCAAAATCGGATGCAATCTGATTCAATCCGTCAATCTCCTCTTGGCTTTGGATGATCCCATCTGCAATAAAGCCATATAATTGTCCCACCGGTTGACCATTTTCGGTAATGAAAGGCCTGGAATTTGAACTAAGGGGCCAAGCGCCACCGCTGTATATGTAGGCAGTTGGTAAGCCAAGATCAAGTACCTTATTTTCATTATGTGAAAGATTTCCTCCAACAGAAAACTTCAAATCACCAAGGCTATTTCGATATTGGGTACTTATTTCCCATCCTTTGTTCAATATACTTCCAATATTAACTGGCATCAAACTAGGATTGCTATTAACTCCACCGATTCCTGAAGACAATGGAATGGATAAATTATAGATCATATCCTTAGTATTCCTCCAGTAGTAATCAGCATTGAATGTAACTTTACCATCCAAGATGGCAATGTCAATACCGATATCAGTCGAATGAATCTCTTCCCATTTTATATTTTCATTTACAACTCTTATGGAATTAAAACCTCCAATACTGCTTACTTCATCAAAACTATGCATGGTTACTTGCTGATAAGATGGTTGATACAAGAAGTTTCCTAGCGCACTGTCATTGCCGAGTATACCCCAGCTAATTCGTGGCTTTAATAGGTCAAAGAAACCTGTATTAAAGAAGCTCTCCTCATTTATTTTCCATCCTGCTGACACCGATGGAAACACACCCCACCTGTTTTGTGGTCCAAACTTTGGGGACCCATCTCTCCTGACATTTGCAGTTAAAATATACTTACTGTCATAGATATAATTTAACCTTCCAAATTGAGATAAAAAACTGCCATAGGATAGTCCCCCACTTGCTGTCTTGTTGTTATTGGTTGATAGCGAAAAAGACTCTGCTACCCTTACCGGAAATCCTGTTGCTTGTGAACTTAGACTGGCACCATGAGCGTTTCTGACTTCGTATCCACCCATTATTTTAAAGTCGTGTTTTTCACCAAATACACGCTCATAAGTCAATGTGGAATTCAATATATAGGACTCAGAATAATTCAAAGACTTACTGTAGTTTTCATTTGTTTGGGCTCTTCTCAGAAGGTTTGCTTCACTAAAATTGTCGTCATATCCAGAACCAAACGAACCCGAACCTGTCGTTCTAAAATTTAAGCCAGGAGTAATTTCCCAATTCAAATAAAAAATACTATTAACGGACAAATCCCGGCTTTTATAATGTCGATATCCTAGTTCAGCAATAGGATTTCCTCCTGAGAATTCAACTACAGGAGGTACAGCGGCGAAGGTGCCATCATCATTGTATACATCCATATAAGGTAAAGTTCTCCATGGTAATTCCATGGTATAAGGATCTTGTTGCATTTTAGCCAAATACAGTTGATGTCCAAGAGTGATGTTTTTGGAAACTGCATAATCCGCATTTAACCTAATTGAATATCGCTCCCAATAGTTGCCTTTTTGTATGCCTTCTTCTTTTTCATAACCACTTGACAGGTAGTATTTTATTTTTTCACTGCCCCCACTAAATGAAAGTAGGTAGGATTGTTCAATTCCGGTTTCAAATAATTCATCAAACCAATTGGTGTTTGGAAGGTCTGTATCATCCCATAAATCGTAGTCATCTCCAATTCCATTCCGTGCCCGCACGTAGTCATCAGTTTCTAACATCTTATAAGAATTGCTTATTCGTCTTACACCAGTATTTGATGTGAAATTGATGGTATTCTTCTGACCAAATGACCCTCTTTTTGTGGTTACCAATACCACCCCACCAGCAGCCTGTGCACCATAAATTGCTGCTGCGCTAGCATCCTTAATGATTTCAATGGATTCAACGTCACGAGGATTAAAGGTTGGTGAGTTTCCTGAAATAACGCCATCCACAACAAAAAGAGGGCTCAAACCATTTATAGAACCAACACCTCTTATTATAATCTCAGATCCAGAACCTGGCCTCCCGCTGCTTTTATTAACCATTACGCCTGCAACCCTTCCCTGAATGGATTCAGCAATTGATCTTACAGGCAAACCTTTGATGTCTTCGGATTTTATTGAAGCAATTGATCCTGTCAAATCACTTTTTTTGACTGAACCATACCCCACTACAATTACCTCATCCAAAGAAGCCATATCTTCGCTTAAGATGACATCAATTATATTTTGAGTTCCAACAACAACGCGCTGGGTCTCGAAACCAATAAATGAAAAAACTAAGGTTGAGCCTTCCGGAACCGAAAATGAATATCTTCCTTCAAGGTCTGTGGCAGTGCCTATTGAGGTGCCTGGAACGGAGACTGTCACCCCTGGTATAGGGGCTCCATTTTCATCAGTCACTTTGCCGCTGATGGTAATGGCCTCGGGAGCGGAAATGATGGCTTTCTCTATGCCTTCTCTCTTCAATACATCTATTCCATGGTTGACCTGTCGGAACGAAAGATCCGTCTGAAGAGATACTTCCCTTAAAAAGTCAATTACTGTCCCTTCCTTTTGAGTAAAGCTGATCTCCGATCTCCTTTCCATATCCCTGTTTTCAAAGGAAAACTTGAAAGGGGTCTGCCGCTGCACCTCCTTGAAAAACCGGTCAAGAGTCAATTGATCTGCCGTTAAATTAACCCTAACCTCTTCTATAGTTTTGTATTGCCCCTTTGCATTCAGGGCCAGGACAAAATTTAGCAGAAGGGTCTGCAATACGAAACCATAAAGAAAGCATTTGGACAACATAATGATTGTCTTTAGTAATTTATTTTTCATAATTTTACCTTGGTTTATTGAATAATCGATTTTGATAAGCCTAGCCTGACACGGTGCATTCCCCAATGATTGCCGTGGACAGGTTGTTTTTGTTGCCATAGAGGAGCTTGCTCTTCTATGGCTTTTTTATGAAGTATCTGGATGTTTCATATGATCAGAATTTTATGATTGCTTCTTTGCCATTAATTCGGTAATCAAAGCCCTTGATATAGGACATGCTTTCCAGTACCTCCTCAAGTGTTTGCTGAGGGTAAGTCCCAGAAAACTCCCAGGTCACTCCATTGGCATTTTGTAACTTGATTTTGACCCCGAACCATTCTTCCAGCGCTGCCTTTACTTGAGGTAATGTGGATTTTTGGAATCGTAAAACTCCCTCTTTCCATGCCAATACTTTGGCAACATCAAATGCTCCAATAGTATGGGTTTCTTTCAAACCATCGTAATCCAGCATTTCACCTGGTAACAATGGTGTGTTAGTTTCGGAAGAGGAAACCTCAACCTTCCCACTCACAAGTGAAACCTTGATTTTTCCAAGGACTTTAGTGTTAATGTTGAAACTAGTGCCTAAAACGGTAGTCATCAGCCCATCAGTATTCACTTTAAAAGGCCGTAAACTATCCCTTTTTACCTCAAAATAAGCTTCTCCAATCAGATGAAGGGAGCGTTCATTATTTGAGAATTTTTTCGGAAATTCTAGCTGGCTGGAGGAGTTTAACCATACCTTGGTACCATCCCCTAAGGTCAATTGCAATTTTTCACCTGCACCTGTACGCTTAAGCACCGTGGCAGCCTCTTCAATTTCCTCTTCCACTAAGGAGTTCATTTTGTTAATGGGACTAAATAACCCTCCCATACCCAAGGAAAATAATAGAATCGCTGCCACTCTGTTCATTTGCCCCAATCCGTTCCAAAAATTTCGATATCCGAATTTTTTTTTCTCTTTTTTATCGGCTACTGGTTGTTTGGCTTTTTTTTCCCGTTGCCTAAGTACTTCCTGAAGCACCTGCTGCTTAAATCCCACAGGTGAAAGGGGAGTATTAAATGAGGTTCTCAGCAACATTTCCCTTGCCAATCGCATGGTTGGGAACAGCTCTGGATTCGCCTTGATCCACTGCTCCCAATAGGAATCCAGCTCCTTGTCAGGCTGCTTTACCCACCGGACAAACTCCGGGTGGCATAAAAAGTCTTCAATATTGTTCAGTGTTTTCACAGATAATAAATAATAAGTGCCTAGTCTTTCTTTTAGATAATTTCAGACGTATAAAAATTAGCTAAATACATTTTCTAAGGTATTGCATGGCTTTATACATCAGGTTTCTGGTGGCTTGCTGACTTTCGAGCCCCATCATATCCTGAATTTGTCTGTAAGTAAATCCCTCATAGAAACTGTAATAGATAATTTCCCTTTGCCTGGGACTCAGTCCTGAAACCGCAATATTTAACTTTGCAATTTTCTCCTCACTCAATTGACGGTCTATCAGTTGCGCTTCATAAGATAGGGTGAACTGGAAACTTAATGGCAAGTCTTCAAGGGATTCCCTTTTGCCTGGCCATTTTGCCAATTCCCTGATGAGCCGTCTTTTCAGACATTTGAAGAGGTAGAATTTTATGGCATCCGTTTGGCCAAGGTTCCCCCTTCTCTCTCTAAGCTCCACAAATAGGTCCTGCAAGGCATCTTTTACCAAATATGGATCTGCAACAATGCTGAATCCATAGGCATACATCACTTCAAAATACTTTTCGTAAATAAATATGAAAGCGGATTCATTTCCCTGCCTGAACGCATCCCAAGCCGCAATTTCAGAAGAAAATGATGAACAGGTGAGGGAAGAATTTGGCTCTTCCTTGGTTAAGTAAACCGGAGAAATTCTCTTTGCAGGCATTTTTGGGTTATGCTTTTAGTTGATCATCATTGTAAGATATTGAACCTTATTCGGATGAAAAAACACATAGAATTACTTGATATCAATATCCTATATGGGTTTTGAAGTATAAAGTAAAATAAAACATATACGTAACCGTTATATTTTAAAATTTTTTCATTAATTTTTATAAATTTCTGATAATCAGCCAGTTTATTTTTTATTTTCTAAATAAATAAATTTAACTGCTTTTTAAAATGGAGCGTTTTCTTTGCTGACTATTCTTGAGGATTGCATTGTCAAATAAATCAGACAATCAAGGACCCAAAGGCATACAAGGAATTGTACAAGTAATGACGGTTAAAATTATTTATTTGCCTTTGGGGCCTTTCCAGAGCATTGTATTTGTTAATGATAAATATTAAATATTTTTTTTGGAATGAAGGATAACTTTTAAGGGTTTCTGTCTCCTTTTATTGAAACCCTTTGGTATGTGTAAGAGAGATTATAAGATAGCCGACTTTGTACTGGATCCAGAATTCCAAAAATGGGTGTTGTCACCTGACGCCCAAACGAAAAGCTATTGGGAAAAATACCTGAATGAAAATCCTAAAAAAGAAGAGGACATTGCTTTAGCCATGAAGTTGGTATTAAACATGTCCAGAAAGTCATTTAATATTACACCCGATAGAATTGACAATACTTGGAACAATATTGAGAAAGCAATTGATAATGCGGCGGTAAATGAAATACAAAGAAGCCCAGTCCCGCTAAATGCGCTTAGTACAATCCTTCATTTTAGAGCTAAGAAAGCAGAAGGAAAAAGGATCATTCCCCAATTTTACCGTTTAGTAGGGATTTTAGCCATAGTGTTTTCCCTGGCTATAGTAGCCAATATTTACTTTCCTAAGGAAGTAGCTCCGGTAGTCGAGCAGCAAGTGAATATGATTGAACATTACGCACCTCCAGGAGTGAAAGCGAATCTTACACTACAAGATGGTTCCAAGGTAATCCTTAACTCTGGGAGTACTTTAAAATACATTAATAACTTCGAAAGCCATCAGCGCATATTAGAGCTTAATGGAGAAGCCTATTTTGAGGTGGCAGAAGATAAAACCAGACCCTTCAGTGTGAAAACTGGTTCGGTAACAACCACAGCACTCGGTACCGTTTTTCTTATCAGTTCTTATAAAAACGAGCCTATAGACATTTCTTTATTGACAGGTAAAGTCGCTGTAGATATAGATTTAGTAGAAGAACAAAGTATTAACCTCACAAATGGAGAGGGGCTTCAGATAGACTTGAGAAAGGAGAGCATTAAAAATGTATCTTTTGATCCTGACAAATTGTTGGCATGGACAAGAAAGACCATCGTTTTTGACCAGGTTTCCATGTTTGAGATCAAAAGAGTACTTGAAAATTGGTATGGAGTTAAAGTCGCTTTTACAAACCGACCCTCAGCCGATTTGGAAATATCAGGAAAGTTTGATGACCAGAGTTTAAGAAATGTTCTCGAGGGATTGAGTCACTCTGCAAGGTTTAACTATCAATTGGAAAAGGATAAAGTCACATTAAAATTCAACTAATAGAGAATGCCTATGTAAAGTCTAAAAATGTAAAAAAAAGGCCATAGATGCGCTAACATTTATGACCTCTTAATGAAATCGGAAAAAAGACTGCAATCCTTTTTCCGTGAAATGTTTATTTAACCGAATAGCCTAAACAAACAATGTAAAGATATGAAAAAATGCGTACTTAAGCATGTTGTCTACATGACCAAATTATTTACAATAGCCTTCACTATTCAGTGTTTGAGCATGAGTTTCCTTATGGCCTTCAATGGCAATGCCCAGGTGAAAAGCATTGAAGAAGTCCCAATTTACCTTTCTCTTAAAAAAGTGAAGGTAAAAGATGCCTTTAAACGACTCGAAATGGTAACGGATTACAATTTCGTTTTCGCAGCCAGGGAGATCGAAAATGCCGAATTAATCAGTGTTGAAAGCAATGGGGAAAGCCTTTACCGCTTACTCTCAGCCATTGCTTCCCAAACTGACTTAAGTTTCAAACAAGTGAATGACAACATTCATGTTAAAAAATCGGACGTTAAAAGGGTAACTTCTACTACTAAAGTGGACCAAGTGGCCATTACAGGAACCGTTTTAGACGAAAATGGCAATCCAATGCCTGGAGCAACGGTTACCATAGCAAATACAACGAAAGGAACAGTAACGGATTTGGATGGGAATTTCTTTATTCAAGCCGAAGAAGGTGCCACATTGGTGGTTTCATTTATTGGATATAAATCCAAAAGTTTGAAAATTGGCAATCAGACCCAATTTAGGATTAACATGGAACTTGACGATACAGCACTCGAAGAGGTCGTTGTAATAGGTTACGGAACGGTTAAGAAAAGTGATTTGACAGGTTCAGTCTCCAGTGTAAAATCAGATGAAATCAATGCCTTCCCAACATCCAACGTGATGCAAGCCATATCTGGTAGAGCTGCAGGGGTACAGATCATTCAGAACAGTGGTGCTCCGGGAGCAGGGATAAGTGTTAGGATTCGTGGTACGAATTCCATCCAAGGAGGCAATGAACCTCTCTATGTGGTGGATGGATTCCCTTTTTCAGGAAATCCTACCAACTTGAATAACTTTGATATAGAAAGTATTGAAGTGTTAAAAGATGCTTCTGCTACCGCTATTTATGGTTCCAGAGGAGCCAATGGAGTCGTATTGATTACCACCAAACAAGGAAAAGAAGGTACTTCCAAAGTGGATTTTGAAACAAGTTATAGCATGCAATCCATTCGAAAAACCTTGGATTTAATGAATGGGAGCGAATATGCTGAGATCCAGAACATTCAGGCGGCCAATGACAATATTCCTTTGTACTTTACAGATCAGGAAGTAGCTGGATTTGGCCAGGGATTTGATTGGCAAAATTTGATTTTTACTGATGCGCCAATATTGTCTACTTCTTTGAATGTCAGCGGGGGAACCGCCAAAACCAAATATTCCATTTCTGGAAGCTTTTTTGGTCAGGATGGAATTATAAAAGGAAGTGATTACGACAGGTACTCTCTTAGAGCAAATATCAATCATACAATAAGCGATAAGATCACCTTACTTTTCAATACTAACCTAACACATTTAAAAACCGAAAGGAGGGACAGCGGTGGAGGTTCACGTGGAAATTCAATGATCGGAGCAGCCTTGTCTGCAGCACCTATCTCTCAACCTTACAATGAAGATGGCAGTTACAATGTTTTGGGCAATGAGTACCCTTTTATTGCTCCTGACATAGTGAATCCGTTGAATTTTATCAACGAACAAATGAGTATTGTTAAGGCCAATGTTGTCTTGACTAATATGGCATTCGTTTACAAACCTATTCCAGACCTGACTTTGAAAATTTCAGGAGGTATAGAAAACAGAGATGACAGAACAGATGCCTACACAACTAGAAATTTCTTTAATTCTGCTGGTAGAGCAAGTGTGAGTACAGGACAGTTTAGAAGTCTACTGAGTGAAAACACCCTTACCTATGATAAAACTATCGCGAGTAAGCATCAATTAAACGCTCTTCTAGGGTTTACCTATCAAGATTTTACGGATACTTATCTTAGTGGAAGTGGCGTAGGATTCTTAAGTGATGCGTTTGAAACGTATAGCATTCAAGCTGCAGGGACGCCTGGTATACCAAGCAGCGGATATTCAAATTCTGTATTGATTTCTTATTTGAGTAGGGTTAATTATACCTTTGACGATCGATTTTTATTTACTGCTAGTTTTAGGACTGATGGCTCTTCCAAGTATAGTCCAGGCAACAAATGGGGTTTCTTCCCCTCAGGAGCCTTTGCCTATAGGGTATTCAAAGAATCATTTGTTGAAAACAGTAGCTGGCTTTCAGATTTGAAAGTTAGAACAAGTTGGGGACTTACGGGCAGTCAGGCAATTTCTCCTTATGCTACCTTAAGCCAACTAAGTCCTGGAAATACAGTCTTTCAAAATACTCTGTACAACACTTTTGCACCAAGTACAGTACTTCCTGGCAATTTGAAATGGGAAACTACAGAACAAATTGATTTTGGGTTGGACTTTGGTTTTCTGGAGGATAGAATTTTATTCAATGCAGATTATTACCTTAAAAACACCCGAGACTTGCTTAATACGGTGAGACTTCCAAGTTCCCTTGGCTTTACGACAACTATACAAAACGTTGGAAAGGTTCAAAACAAAGGAGTGGAGTTTAGCTTGGATGCCAAAGTTTTGACTGGTGACTTTAAATGGGATGTTTTTGGCAATGTGGCCTTTAACAAGAACAAGGTTTTAAGCTTACACAACGGTGAGGATATTTTAGGGGCATACGTAGGTGTATTGGTAGTTGGCGATAATGTGACCATTTTAAGAGAAGGAAGGCCTATCGGTCAATTTTATGGCTATCAAGAAGATGGTTATGATGAAAATGGAAACATCAATTTCGTCGATCAAGATGACAATGGCATCATCAATGACAATGATAAAACCTATATAGGAGATCCTAACCCAGATTTTATCTACGGATTAAATTCAAGTATGAATTACAAGAACTTTGAGTTTAGTTTTTTCCTACAAGGATCCTTTGGCAATGATATTTTCAATGTAAGTTCTATTACCAGTACAATGGATTTTGGGCAAGGTATGAACATGCCTAAAGATGTTTTGTACGATCACTGGACACCTCAAAATACTGATGCTAAATATCCACTGATCAGCAGAAATACGGCCGTTAGAGTTTCTGATAGGTTTATCGAGGATGGATCTTACCTAAGGTTCAAAAATATTCAGTTGGCATACAATGTACCTGCCTCCCTACTGTTTAAAAAATCACTTAATAGTGCTCAGGTATATGTGAGTGCTCAAAATTTTATCACTTTGACTGGTTATTCCTGGTGGGACCCTGAAGTAAATTCAAGAGGTGCTGGTACCCAATTGGGGATTGACCACTACAGTTATCCTATTCCCAAATCACTCACTATGGGTATAAGATTGGGTTTTTAAAACGGATAATGAAAATCAAGTATTCAACTTAAAGTGAAATAAAATGAAAAGGATAAAAACCATTCAATTGTATATAATTCCAGTATTCCTCCTTATGTTCACAAGTTGTGAGGATTTATTGTTGGAACAACCTAAAACTGTTGCGGTAGAAAATTTTTACAATACTTCTGAAGAAGTCAAAACTGCAGTGAATGCAATTTATTCGCCTTTGCGTTCCACAAGGGCCGAGCAAATTGCTATACTAGATGCACATACAGACTGGGGATATGGTAGAGGAAGCCGAGCGCAATACAATGATTTTGCTGGACTAAATGCTACCAATATCAATACAGCAGGTTCACGATGGAATTCTTTCTATCAAGCCATAAGGAATGCAAACCTGGTCATTGCTAATGCACCAAATGGCAATAGTATTAGCCAAGAAGATATAAATTATTATATCGGAGAAGCCAAGTTTTTAAGGGCTTTGAGTTATTTTGACCTGGTCAGAAACTGGTCTGGTGTCCCTCTTAGAACAGAGGAAAACATGTTGGAAATAGATTTGCCTAGGAGTAGTGAATCTGAAGTTTATGAATTGATCTTGTCAGATCTTGAATATGCGGAAACGCATCTAAATGCTACTGCCGAACTAATAGGAAGACCCACGGTAAATGCAGCTAAAACCTTACTTGCTGATGTGCATATGTTTATGGGCAGTTACGATCTGGCCATGGCCAAAAGCAAGGAAGTTATTGATTCAAACGTTTATTCATTGGTTCCAATAGAAGAGGTCAATGACATTCGTACCGATATTTTCGGAGCTGATCTAGTTACGACTTCAGAAGAGGTGTTTTACTTTAAATACTCCAGAGAGATTGGTCAGGGGAATTTTATGTTATTTATACTGAATCACCCAAGCACAGATTACTTTAATTTTGGAGGGGCCTACGCGCATTATAGTGACGCTTCCAATCCATTTTATATCAATTGGGAAGAGGCTGATCTAAGAAAAGCCTTATGGGATAAAATAGATTTTGGGTTGGGGCCAAATACTTTGGTAAGCAGTAAGTACATGGAACGAGATGCTATTGGAAGGAGTGATGGTGGAAATGATTTACCTATTTACAGGTATGCAGAAGTGCTTTTAATCTATGCAGAAACTGCCGTTAGAAACACCAATTCCGTTACCCCTGAAGCATTAGAAGCTTTAAATAAAGTAAAAAGAAGGGCTTATGGATTAGCAATTGATGCACCTTCAGAAATTGACTACTCTTTCTCTTCAGGCGAAACCACAGAATTCCTTGATGCCTTATTACAGGAGAGGGCTTACGAGTTTCAATTCGAAGGAAAGCGCTGGTTGGATTTAAAAAGAACAGGTAGAGCGCAGGAAATGGTGAGCAAAAATAAGGGCATAACCATAGCTGAAGCCCATTATTTATGGCCAATTCCTCTGTCAGAATTGAATTTTAACGGAGCTATAAATCCTGATACTGATCAAAACCCAGGGTACTGATCAATTTAGTAAGTAAATTATTTAACCCGATTGGTGCAGCTGCTAGCTGGTTAGCAAGTGAAGGAGTTCCTCAAGAGATGAGTACACTTATTAAAAGTATAGCAGTTGCCTGGTTCGGGTTTTACTCGGATTATCCAAAAGGGTTTGAGGTGCCTGTCCTGAAGTTTCTCAGGGAGTGGTGTAATTACAAGAAAATCAGGCTATTTGGAGACTGAGTCTTAGCAGGGCTATGGTGAAGTTGAAAATAGCAACGAAGTGACTGCTTTTGAAGTGATTTCATCATGTATTAGAAGGCCCATTGCCTATTTCGGGTTTAAGCAAAAAAAAGATTTATGAAAAGAAGAGATATGATCGCCGCAATGGGAACACTTTCCCTGGGTGTTGCAGCCTCTCCCTTTGCTAAAGGAGAGGTATTAAAGGAACCATACAAGGTTATAAATAAAAATATAACAACGGACATTGTTGTAGTAGGAGGGGGGACGGCAGGTGCAGTGGCAGCTATTCAAGCTGGCAGAGCAGGTCAAAAGGTGACTCTTATCGAGTGCGTTAGCCAATTAGGTGGCACCACTACTACGGCAGGAGTGGCATTTCCGGGAATATTCTTTGCCTGGGGAAAACAGATAATTAGTGGTATAGGATGGGAAAATGTACAAGAAGCGGTGGAACTAAATGGCGATACCCTTCCTAATTTTTCAATTCCCCATGGTCGCTGGCATTGGAAACATCAGGTGAGACTAAATGGTCCCTTATTTTCTGTACTACTGGAGCAAAAATGTGTTGAAGCGGGCGTTGATTTGCGTTATTACGAAACGCCTACCAAAATAGAATTCAAGAATGGTTTCTGGGAAATGGAGACCGTAGGTAAAGGGATTACCACCAAAATAAAATGCAAACAAATCATCGATTGCTCAGGAAATGCGATTGCCGCAAATATTGCTGGATTTGACTTGTTGAGAGAAGCTGAAACACAACCTGGAACGCTTATATTTAGATTGGGTGGCTATAACATGGAAGCCCTGGATTTGGAAATGATAAAACGAGAATATGAGGCAGCCATTAATCGAGGAGAATTGGTAAGAGAGGAGTTTAGGGGTAATATTGTTGGCCTTTTAAGTACAAAAGGTGACAATATCCAGCACATCAGAGGAGCAGACTCCACAACCTCTGAGTCCCATACTGCCGCCAATATTCATGCAAGAAGTTCACTTCTAAAACACCTAAAGTTTCTAAGGCGGTTACGGGGCTGTGAAAACATTGTACTTGAGGACATGCGAACAGAAATCGGTATCAGGGAAACCTATAGGATAGATGGTTTGTATCAAATCACGCATGAGGATTATACTTCTGGGAAGGTTTTTGATGATTCACTCTCCTATTCCTATTATCCAATAGATTTGCATATCATTGAACATGGGGTAACGCCAAAACAACTAAGTGATGGGGTGGTTGCAACTGTGCCTTTAAGGGCATTGATTCCTAAAAATAGCAAAAACTTTATGGTTGCAGGCAGGTGTTTGTCTAGTGATAGACTGGCTAATTCTGCGTTAAGGGTACAAGGGTCTAGTATGGCCATGGGGCAGGCAGCTGCAGCTACAGCAGTGATTGCTTGTCAGCGAAATGTATCTCCTGCTGATGTTCCATTGGATGAGGTCAGAGAACTTTTAAGAAACCATGGTGCTATTGTTCCAACAGTCTAATCTTAAAAGTTAAACAAGTAAATGTTCAAAATTACAAAGCAATATTTTCTACTAATTATTGCTGTAGTATTAATTGGCATGGTTCCCGTTTCCAATACGGGAACCATACAATATATTAATGATAAAACCTTGACAATAGAAGCGGTTGAAGTAGAAAAACGCTTGATTGATTTTGAAGAGGAAATTTCAATTGATACACTCTATGGGCATTTGTCCATTCAAGGCGAACCAGTATATTTTTCACGAAATGTCGTCACAAGTGTTTGCTTCGATGGTAAATGCAGGTTGCTGGATGTTATTGTCTATTGGAATCCTACCGGAAGGTATTTAGGTTTTGAATTGCCGGAAAAAGAGTACCTCAGTAAACACGATCACGAGCCATTTACAGAGGAAGAGTACCTTAGACTAAATGCATTGTTAGCTGATCCATTCCTACCCCTAGCAGGTTATTCCTACAATGAGATTGTGATGGAAGGATCCAAAGCGGAAACTTCAGAAAACCAATATGATGCTGAGGAAATAGATGGCGTATCCAGTGCTACGTCAAAATTTATATTAGATTATGTGGTAGAGGGCGCTGCTTACACTACCTATAAATTATGGCACCTGATATATGGCCCAACCAGTGCAGTAATTAAGAACTGGACCACCGAAAATTTTGATGCTGATTATATAAATCTTTTACTTGAAAGTGAAAATCTTTCAGATGTTTTGTGGACCTTGGAGCAATTGGAAGGCAAGCTTGATCAATTCCCAGAAGTTAGTCCAATGATTTTCGATTTTATACAAAGCAGTGAATATAGTCTCTCCGAAAAAGCCATTCAAACAATTAGCCCTCAAATTCTAGCTTCCGAATCCTTCCAAGCAAATCTAATCGGGCTATTTCCTCAAATGGATAGCGGTAGGAAGAAATGGATTTTAGAATTGTTCAGGGACGCTCCAAATGTACATCCTAAGACGGCTACTTTTTTTAATGCCATTATTTTTGACCTTGAGGTTCCACTTATTGTACTTCTTTTAGAGGTTTACCAAAAACAGGCAATGTTCGACGCAACAAGTCTGGAACAAGTTACGCACCTAAGTAAATCCGACAACAAATACCTGGCCCAAAAAGCAAAGCTATTTCTGGAAAGTGCTCCGAAATAATTAAAGAATTTTAAGCGCTGTTTGTATGTGGTTTATTTCAAGGAAAAGTCAAAAAATGTTTAATTAGATTGATTTCCCTCCTTAAAGTCATCGGTTTGAGACTCGGATTTCAAATGTGAAAAAAAAAGAATACGATGATTATCTCATTCGCCTGATAAACGCACTTTAATTACGCCTTTATTTTCCTTTAAAGTCCAAGCAGGAACCCTTAACTCTATTCGCTTTAGGTTTTCAATTTGCTTATCCAACTCAAGTGGAGCCGGATCAAGTGAGACAATAGACAAGTTAAACGCAGGATGTGACAGGTTTTCCAACTTGAGGGTTTTGCCATCCTGAGTCAAAACAGCCCCACCGTCTACAAGCTCTATATCGGCCTGAGTCATAAGCTGCCAGGTGATCACTTTTGTAGCATCGGTGGTTTCTATTTGGTCCTCGATTACGATAGATTTTGGGCTATCTTTCGTGAATTTTCTTGTTGCACTTTTTAATTGGCCTGTAAATGTTGGTGAAAGGTCAAAAGTGGCTTCAGGCTTTTCTCCTCCTTTAAAATCAACAATCGTAGCCAAACCATCGACTACATGCAATTCGTTATTAACTGAAATTGTGCTGTGCCCAAAGTTATTCTTGGTAAGTAATTTCCATCGATCGCAGTCCTGACACCTGCTCCATAAATCGAAACCGGCTCTTGACAACACCCCATAGCTCTGATTGCCGGGATCAATCACCCACCTAACGCCGCCCAATTCAAAAATGAAAGATCCGGCATCCATATTTCCATGACTTATTGATCCACGACCTCCTTTGCCTCCACAATAAAAGCCTTCTTCATTGTCTCCTTGACCATTAAAAATTACAAGTGGATTTGCTCCTTCACCCTTCCATGCGCTGGGAATATGTCCCGATCCCTTTTCTTCAAACTGTGACGTCCAAACCAAGCCTGCGCCTGCCAGCCTAGAGATTTTTCCTATCTCTTCAGGAGTTTGCATAAACCTTTCATGGTTCAAATAGTTCTTGTCTCCTGTTTTGGAGGCAAACCAACTCAAGGTAAAATCAGTATATAACTCGGGTATTGCAGGACTATCTGCATAATTGTATAAAAGTTTGGATGGTGCTGCGGTTAATAGCCCGAAATTGGCGCTCTCCATAAAACCCGGAAAGGCACCAATTCCAAAATTTGTTCCAAAAGCACTTTCAAGCATCGCAGCCGTCACTACTGAAAACATGGTTCCATAACCCCAATAAGTAGCGCCTTCAGGATATGCACCATCCGGGGCATATTCTGCAAGTGCATGGTTCAAACCCTCGATTGATCTTTTTATCGTTTTTGCGGCCAATGCAGGATCCACTTCCGCAATGGCAATGGATGCTGCAATCATACCTGCATTGCAAACCTGATTCCAATTATTGGTTCCATTGACCCATCGTGGCGTCTCCCCATTTTCGGGCCAGCTGGGCATAATGCCCTTCTCTATTAAAGACTTTTTCGCCAAGGAGATGGTGGATTTGGGTAATTTTCCAGCGGTCCAATCTAAGGCCAAGGCAATGGCCAATGACATTTCACCTACATCGAGAAAATGCTTTGGATTCCAGGTAGGGAAATTACAAGCAACTACCACTTCATCATTTATCCTTTGCAAAATCGCCGGATCCTTTTCTACTAAATAGACCATTCCGAGCATATTCATTCGGTATAGGAAATTTCTGGAAATACCGAGCTGATTTTGTTGCGATCGAGGGTTATCAGGGATGTCGACCGTAATTAAATCCAATGGCAATATCGTTTCAGCATTCTGCTTGATTGCTTGATACATGTGCTGAATTAGAGGATCGGTTTGAAGCTTTTCTCTTAAATTTTTTCAATTGCCTGATTTAATACCAATCTAGGTTGAGCTTTTCGAAGATTCTTTTTCAGGTACTTTACCGATATAGGGTTATCGAGTTGGTACGATTGAGAACCTTGATTTTCAGACACCTGAGCATAAGCCAGTTCGCTCATAAATATTAAAGTGAGCAGACTGGTTAGAAATAACAATAGATTTATATTTTTCAAGACAGTTAAACTTTTATAGTGATATATAATTCAAAAAAATCTTTCACAGGACGGAATCACATTAACAGGATTGAACGGATAGCCTCACCTCAATAATGGTTTTAAATCCTATTCGATATCCCCAAAAAACTCTTCTAAATCCAGTTTAAACCCTTGGATCACTTTTGACTCTGCCACGTCACCTGAGGTAAGTAAAAGGGAAGGGACATAATTTCCATTGGTAAGACTATAGATTAACAAATCCTGGGTTTCAGCATGAATGATCCAATATTCCCGAACTCCATTGGACTCATAAAGCGCGAACTTATGCTTCAATTCGGTTTTACTGTTGCTGGGAGAAAGAATTTCCACAATCAAATCTGGCGCTCCAATGCAACCCCGGTCATCCAATTTTTCTCGATCACAAATCACGCAAATATCCGGCTGAACCACATCATGGATCAGATGATCTGCTTTGGATGCTTTTGGAAAACGCACATCGAAGGGTGCAGAATAAACCTGGCATTTTTTACCTTTTAGAAAATTGCCAATTCTGAGAAAAAACTCTCCCGACACCTTTTGATGGATTCTTTTTGGTGCTGCCGCAGCTTTTTTAAAAACCCTACCTTTGATCAGTTCGACCACCTCCTCCATCTGCCATTTCAGGTAATCGGCATAGGAATAGTTTTCATATTCCAAATCCGGTTCATTGACCTTATCCGGTTTTTTGACTTCCATATTTTAAATATACTGATTTTGGGACTATTTAAGATTAAAAGAGATTTGAAAAGCTGAAATACTCATGCTATTTTGTGGTATTATGGATGTAAGTAGAGTTGACTTTGCTTTTGAGTACCATCGGTTAAATGATCTAGACGTTAGGATTTTAGTGATTTAACGGTGTGTTCGTTGGGTTAAATCTCCTTTAATTCTAAATCCTAACTATATAGCATTACCTTTTATTTTGAAAAAGATTGATCATGATTAGCAGAAGAAAAGTAATTAGTATTTTATCAAGCCTGCCATTTGGAGGTCTGCTTTTAGGAGCGCTAACAGGTGCAAATAGTGCTAATTCAATGCCCGTTACCACTGTTTCTCCAAGTAGAAAGGTTCTTGGCAAAAGTATATATGATTCTATAGGAGTACGCCCACTGATTAATGCCCGGGGCACAGTTACAATCGTTGGTGCAACCCGGGTCTTGCCAGAAGTACAGGTAGCGATGGATGAGGCAGTGAAGAATTTTGTTCAACTTGATGAACTGATGAATGGGGTAGCCCTTCGCTTAGCAGAAATTACTGGAGCGGAATGGGGCGTAGTGACTTCAGGTGCGTCGGCTGCTATAACCATCGCGACAGCTGGCTGCGTGACAGGAGGGGACCCTGATAAGATTTGGCAAATCCCCAATCTGGAAGGAATGAAGGATGAAGTGATTGTTCCATCTTATTCTCGATCAGCATACGATGCTGCGGCAAAGGCGGTGGGGGTGAGAATGATAGAGGTAAATACCCCTGAGGAACTGAAAGCTGCTTTGGGGCCGCGAACAGCCATGATTTTGGTTTTGGCCAGTGGTGCCTCAGAGGACGGGCCTCTCTCGCTGAAAATAATCGCTGCGCTTGCCAAGCCATTTAAAGTGCCAATCTTAGTGGATGCAGCGGCTGAGGGATTAGAAGTCCCGAATCCACATATAGCCCAAGGGGCGGATATGGTTGCCTATAGTGGGGGTAAATATTTGCGAGGGCCACAATGTGCTGGCCTGCTGATTGGCCGCAAAGACTTTGTCCAAGCTTCTTGGATCACTAGTGCGCCCCACCACGGCTTTGGACGTGGGTTCAAGGTGGGTCGTGAGGAGATAATGGGAATGCTGACCGCAGTAGAAATGTGGGAAAAACGGGATCATGCCGAAGAGTGGAGGATGTGGATTTCTTGGGCCAATTACATCTCCGATCGTCTGGAACAAGTTCCTGGAGTGAAGACAGCGCTTCTTCTCCCAAAAGGAAGATCCAATCGATCACCTTCTCTTCATGTAGAATGGGATATTTCTTTAATTCCACTCACAGGCCAAGATGTTGAAGAGCTTTTGTGGGAAAATAATCCCCGAATTGCTGTCAGCGGTGCCGGGAGTTTCCTTCCTTTCCCTCCAAATATGGAGCCTAACATACGGATCAACCCTTCCCAACTTACAGCAGGCGAGGAGCGGGTAATCGCCAAACGCGTATATGAGTTGCTTTCCAATCCACCTCAGATGCAAAAGCCTAGTGGTCCTGCTGCTTTGGACTTAAGTGGCCTCTGGGACCTTGAGATACAATTCGTCGCAAGCATGGTGAACCAAACCTTCATGATTGAACAAAAAGGAAATGAAATTTTTGGTACCCACCATGCTAGTTTCGGACCTCGTGAGCTAACGGGTACACTTCATGGGAATGATATTTTACTTCGAAGTTCCTATACTAAACAGGGAGTACGCCTTAATTTCCAATTTACAGGGGTAGTTGGTAACGATATTATGGAGGGTAAATTGAGTTTGGGTGAATACGGCATGGCAGAATGGAAGGCAAAACGTCGACACTATCAAAACCCATAATAATCATGGTGTTAGGGATTTAAAATTTATAATCAGATAAAATGAAATACGGTGTAATTGTACTTATATTTTTTATTTTTTTCGGGTGCTCAGAAAAGAAGCCTAAAAAAGAGGAAAATTACATGTTTGCATCTGTAGCATCATCGGTTTCAAAGCTAGATTTCACCAATGAGTTAAAAGAAACCAACAACCTAAGTATTCTGTATTACCTCTATTTCTACAATGGTGGGGGAGTAGCAATAGGTGATATCAACAATGATGGACTCCAAGATATTTATTTCACCGGAAATCAAGTTCCCAATAAATTATTTTTAAATAAAGGGAACATGGTGTTTGAGGACATCACTGAAAAAGCCGGAGTTGCCGGATCCTCCGATTGGAATACGGGTGTAACAATGGCTGATGTAAATGGGGATGGTTATCTTGATATTTATGTGTGTGCTGTAGTAGGAATCCATGGTCTGACTGGTAAAAATGAGCTGTTTATTAACAATGGTAACCTCACCTTTACCGAAGAAGGAGCAGAATACGGTCTGGATTTTCAGAATTATGCTACCACTGCTTCCTTTTTTGATTATGACAACGATGGAGACCTGGACATGTACTTGTTGAACCATTCTGTTCATACAGATAACTCTTATGGTCCGGCGGCGATAAGGAAGGAGCGTGCTGAGGAAAGTGGTGATAAGTTGCTTAGGAATGATGGCGGGATATTTATAGATGTTAGTGAAGAAGCAGGTATTTTTGGCGGGGCCAATGGCTATGGGCTTGGGTTGGCAACGGCAGATTTTAACAATGATGGATTTACGGATCTCTATATAAGCAACGATTTTCACGAAGACGATTATTACTATATCAACAATGGAGACGGAACTTTTACCGAGCAACTGAAGGAGAAATTCAGTCAGGTAAGCAGGTTTTCTATGGGGAATGATGTTGCAGACATCAATCAAGATGGCTTTATTGACCTACTTACCTTGGATATGCTATCTGAAGATGAAAAGGTGCTTAAATCATCAATGAATGATGACCCCATTTATACGCATGATTTGAAAATAGAACGCCTCAATTACCATCCCCAATACGCACGTAATATGTTGCAAATCAACCGTGGAGGAGAATACTTTCAGGAGGTCGCCTTGTACAGTGGTGTATCCGCTACTGATTGGAGCTGGAGCCCTCTTTTTGCAGATTTTGATCTTGACGGAAAGCAGGATTTATTCATATCTACAGGGATTTCCCGAAGACCCAATGACCATGATTACATCAATTATATATCTAGCGAAGAAGTAGAACGGCAATTTAACGCTTCAAATCGTTTAGATCAGGAAGCCTTGAATAAAATGCCTTCGGGAAAAGTAAAGAACTATATTTTTCAAGGGGAAGAAAACCTCATGTTTTCTGATCAATCTGGTAATTGGATTTCTGATTACCCAAATTTATCAACGGGAGCCGCCTGGGCAGATCTGGACAATGATGGAGATTTGGATCTTGTAACCAATAATCTCAATGAACCAGCAACATTGTACCAGAACAATTATCCAGGAAATGCAGCTTATTTAAAAATTAAGGTTGATTTCTTTGCTCCAAATACTTTCGATATTGGCACGAAGGTGATCTCCTGGCATCAGGGAAGGATGCAATTAAAACAGTTGTTTACTTCCAGAGGTTTTCAATCCGCTTCAGAACCTTTGATCCATTTTGGTTATGGCAATATTCAACAAGTAGATTCTTTGCTAGTGATATGGCCAGACAATACAATTGAAAAAAAATACGACATAACAGTGAATCAAACACTGGAACTGAGCCCATCAGAAAATCGCAAAAAAGTAAATTATTTAGAGGTCTTTTCTAAACCCGAAACATGGTTTCAAAAAGTAGAGACCCCAACAGGGTTGGATTATAGACATCAAGAAAATAGGTATATCGATTTAAACCATCAAAGACTTATTCCCTATAAAATTTCTGACCGTGGACCTGCAGTTGTCGTCAAAGACATTGATGGCGATGGGAGCGATGATGTTTTCTTTGGAGGAGCAAAATCTCAGCCTGCAAGGATTTTCCTTCAAATGGGTAATGGATTTATAGAGAGTCAATTTGAAGCATTTGCCAATGATTATCTTCGTGAAGATGTATCTGCTATTATTGAAGACCTCAATAATGATGGTAAAAAGGACCTATTTATTGTCTCCTCAGGAGGGGAGTTTTCCGGAGAAAATGAGGCTTTGATGGATAGGCTTTTTATCAATGAAGGCAATGGTTTTAAAAAGCAGGACCTTCCTGCTTATTTTGAAAATGGGGCTGTAGTAAAAGCATTTGATTATGATAAGGACGGTGATACAGATCTTTTTGTTGGCAGTGGAGCTGTTGCAAATGATTTTGGAAAGCTTCCAAAATCTTATCTCCTGAACAATAATAACGGCACTTTTGAGATTGTTATTAACAAAACACTGGAGAATGTAGGGATGGTAACTGATGCTGTCTGGACAGATTTTGATGGTGATAAGTGGATGGACCTTATCGTAGTGGGGGAGTGGATGACTCCTAAGTTCTTTATAAATCAAAAAGGTATTTTAAAAGACATTACCGAAGGAATTGTTGATCAAAAGTTAACTGGGCTTTGGCAATCCATTATTCCGTTTGATATCAATGGGGATGGTGAATTGGATTATTTGTTGGGCAACTGGGGGCTGAACAGTAAGTTTACTTCGAAAGAAGATTATCCGTTAAAGATGTATTATGCAGATTTTGATTATAATGGAAGTACAGAAACAATAGTGGCCTATGAAAAAGAGGGCGAATACTTTACAGTTGCAGGGCTGGATGAACTGAGCAGCCAAATGCGTTTTCTTAAAAGAAAATTCACCTCTTATAAGGATTTTGCTGGCAAACCTTTGGAAGAGCTATTTGATGAAGAGCAGTTGCATAATGCCAGCCTCTATACTGCGCACCAATTGGCTTCGGGATACTTACTTAATTCTGGCGGTATGTTTACTTTTGAAGCTTTTGAGGGCACTTTACAAGTAGCCCCTATGACGACCTTTTTAAAATATGACTTTGATAGAGACGGTAAGGATGAAGTTTTGGCAGGAGGGAATTATTTTGGTGTGTCCCCTTATCACGGACGCCTTGGAAGTCTATCAGGTAATATTATCAATTCTGATGGAACAATATTAGAGGGGAATCAGCTTGGCTTAAATTTTAGCCAAAAAGCAGTAAGAGGTTTAGATATAATTAATATCAAGGGCACTCAATACGTCCTAGTTACCTATAACAATGAAAAACCAGATTTCTATAAGCTACAACACCCAAATGGAGGCCTGCCCTGTATTCTAAGATTAAAGCAAGTGGAATAGTACAATTTTTAATTTTTAAGCAGCATATTTCATTGTTTCGACATATGGGCTACCTCTTTCTATTACCGCAAAGACCCTTGATACGAGTTTATTTCTTATAATATTCATTGTACTCATTTTATTCTTGCCTTTATTAACCCGTTGTTCGTAATAAAGTCTCATCTCTGGATTGTATTGTACAGCCCTCCCCGCACACATGGTTAGAAGTGCTTTTATACGTTTGTTTGCCAGTTTACTGGTTCTCGTCTTACCCATATAAGTTCCCGACTGGTTGGGGAAAGGAGCGATTCCTGCATAACTGGCAAACTTTCTCCAATCTGGAAAAGCTGTAAACGCTTTAGTAAGCACAATCATCATGATGGCAGTTTGAGGACCTATACCCTTTACGGATTTGACCAACCGGTATTGTCTTAACATTTCCTGGTCATTCTTTATCAGCCGTTCCATTTCGGCTTCTATTCCTTTAATCTGTTTGTCTAGACAGGCTATGATCTGTTTATGTGATTCAGTATATATCTCATAAGACTCCTTACCATAGACCTTTTGGTATTCGCCTAGTCTTGTTTTGAAGGCGGTTCTTTCCTTTACCAAACGTTCCCTGTAAGAGGCAAGCTTTCTTATCGATTCTAGGTTTCGGGAGGGCATACGGAACAATTTGATCTTCTCCCTTTTCTCATAAATATACTCGGCAATATCTTTGGAGTCAGCTTTGTCTGATTTACCTCTACGGATCCCCATAGACTTTTTCACCTCCAAGCCAGACAGTACTGTAAAGGGGAAATTGTGATCGTTGAGAAAAGAGATCAGAAGCTCGCTATAAAGCCCGGTGTGCTCCATGCCAAACATCATTTCTTCAGGGCAATCCTGCCCCAAAATGTCCATAAGCCATTCGACCATAGCTTCAAAACCTTCCAAATCATTAACAAACACAGCGTGCCTTCCAGCGTTTCTCAAATGGATATCGATGGTAGATTTACTCACGTCAATACCGATAAATGCTCTAAATTTCATAACTTTACTATTAAATGTTAATAAATATGGTTGCTGAAACTAAAACCTTTAGAAGGTCTGTTAACCTAAAATTCTAATTGGTTCTCAAGGCAACCGGAACATGGAACGGGGACTGATACAGGGCATAGGCCTTAGTGTCCTAGAAGCGACGTAAGTTCACCCCGTTCCTATTCCTAATTTAATGTTATCCACCGTTATTAACAATTTATGAGTCTCTACCAGGACTCTCAATGTTTATAACAGTAATCTTAGAATATTAACATTTATCAAATCTAAAGGAAGCGAAGCAACTCATTTATAAAAATAGCCTAGAAGTAATAGGTCAACTGCTTTGCCTCTGCCTTCGACAGGCTCAGGCACCGGTAGTTCGGTTGCCCAACAGTCTCAGGCAACGGTAGTAGAATATTGAAGTTTATACTTTAAAAACAATTAACAATTAACAATTAACAATTAACAATTAACAATTGTTGCTTCTTCAAAAAAAATCCGGCACCATAGACCAATGTCTAGCTGCCGGATTGTAATTATCAATTATAGATCCCTTTACTAGAAATCCATTATTTAATCATTTCGGTATTAGTAACCAGGGTTTTGCTCAAGCACATTACTGGCTGAAAGAGCGGCAGTAGGTACTGGGAATCGATTAAGATGACTTGAATTAGAAGGAGAATGATCCCACCATTTTTCTGTGGTGAAAAACCCTAGTCTAATTAAGTCAGTTCTTCTTCTACCTTCTCCCAGAAATTCAACACCCCATTCATCGGCTATTCGGTACAAATCCAAATTTTCGGAAGTAGCAGGATTGGAATCATTGCCTCCCTCAAAAGCCCTCATCCTAACAGTATTTATCAGCTCGGCTGCGGCAGACGGGTCACCTAATCTTAAATGACATTCAGCAAGCATCAAATAAACTTCTGCCAACCTGAAAACTGGATGATCTGCAGCCCATCTTAAAGTCAGGTCCTGGCTTGAGGGAACAGGGATTTTTACCATGCGAACACCAGTGTTTTCTTCACCTGCACCAATATTTGATGGTACCTCCTCAACAGACGAATAAGTTGTTCCTATTTCTGAAAATCTCCCCACCTTGTCCACAAACTCTAGGGGTTCACCGTTGTATTCCTCATTGCCTATAACTTGATCACCAGTAATAGGAGAAACTTGAGGACCTACTAAAACATACCTTCGTAACTGCCAGAGCCGAAATATTTAAATGGTTTTTTCCTAAGATCAGTGTCCTCGAATTTTTCGTAAGGTGAACCTAATTTAAATTCCTCTGAATACAAAGTTCCATCAGGTTTTCTTGAAGGTTGTAAATGGGTACCGTTATTTGAACCCAAATCCACGTCAAAATATACACGGGAATTATAATGATACATGTGACCATAATGTGTATACTCTAGCCTGTTAAATTCTGAAGGGATCGACCAAATTATCTCTGGTGATTGATCGTTTTCAAAATCATGAGGGCCCTTCCAATCGTTATCCAAACTATAGGTGCCATATTCATTATTAAGGAGTGCTTGGGAGATCTCTGCTGCTTCTTCGTACATAGGGATCCCTATGTAGGCTTCAGCATTGAAGTACAGTCTTGCCAACATTACTGCTGCTGCTCCTTTGGTGATAGCCCCTTCCTGAGGTGCACCCACTTCTTTCACAGACAAGTCGATAAGGGCTTGCTTTAACAAAGTTTCGATGTGATCAAAAGTTTCTTTGTCGGTACTTCTAGGAACATCCTCCTGATCCAAACTGGTAAACACTGGAAGACCACCATAGAAATCCAGACCTCTTAAATAGAAGAAGGCTATCAAGGCATCTAACTGACCTAAGTGGGCTGCTTTATCTTCTTCCGTAAGTGCAAGTTCTTGATAATCTAATTTACCCAAGTCTTGCTTAACATCTAATGCCAAAGCTACACCTTGTAATGTTCCTCTCCAGGTTCCAAATAATTGGGATTCATCTGGAGTCCATTCATGATGTTGATATCGAGCATAACGCCCTCCATCGTACCAATGCCTTCCTTTGGTAGTACGAGCAAAATGATCTCCAGAAAATTCCTGAGCTACCCATCGATCTCCTGTTAAATACCACCTGGCATGAGTAAATGGACGGTAAAGGGCAGCCAATACATCTCCTTCAGTTTTAAAGAAGGTTTCTGGTACTACTTTGTCATACCAAACCTCATCCAGGGAACAGCTTGTTATAATGACAGTAAAAAGGATTAATATATATTTTGTCAATTTCATGATCTTTATTTTTTTTGGTTTAAAAATTAGCTTGTACACCAAACATAAAAGTTCTCGTTTGTGGATAGGTTGCCCTCTCTTCAAACCCTGGGTCCAAACCATTAATATTAACCTCAGGATTTAAACCTGAATAATTTGTAAGGACAAATAAATTTTGCCCTGTGGCATATAGACGAAGCCCTTTGACGTATTTATTTCCTTTCATATCAAAAGTATAGCCTAATGACAATACATCAAGCTTCAAGAAATCACCATCTTCAATCCAGTAATCACTCAGTTCTTTTTCTCCTGTGATATGTTTTTGTGCATCATAATTTTCTACCAAAACGTTTCTAGATTCTAAAGGTATTCCGTAATAAAAATTAGGCATGTTGAATATATCATGGCCTGTCCAAGCTCTGAAATAAGCATTAACATCAAATTTTCCAATCTGGAATTGGTTATTCCAAGCTAAGATTACTTTTGGGATTGCATTCCCGATGAATTTTTTATCTTGGTTTGTTTTTGTTCTTTCGGTAACATCAAATATTTCTCCATCGTCTCCTCTAAGCATCCAGTCTCCAGATTCAGTAAACCCTGCATGTTCCCATACAAAGAACCGGCCTATAGGCTCACCTGGGAAAAGTCTTACCGCATTGCCAGGGCTACCTGGTGCTGGAAAACCTTTTCTATCCCAGAAAGTCTGATTTCCCCAAAGACTAACAAGTTCACTTTTATAAGAAGAGCCAATTAAAGTAGTTGTATAATTGAAATTAGTTTTGTCTATGGCATTCCAAGTAACTTCAGCTTCCCATCCTGTATTTCTTAAAATACCCACATTCATCGTAGTTTTATCGTGAATAGCAGGCGGTTGTGGAACAGATATGTCATAAATCAAGTCGTTTACATCTCTTTTAAAGAGGTCAAATCTACCCGAAATAATTCCTTCAAGAATGGCAAAATCTACCCCGATATTGTATTCTTTTTTTGTTTCCCATTTTAGGTCTGTATTTTGGTTATGGGACACCCCGTAAGTTCTTCTCCATTCACCATTCATTAACCACCAAGTATCTGGGCCATACATTCTGGTAGCTACACCTGGCTGAAATCCTTCATTTCCAGTTTCGCCAAAGCCAGCCCTAAGTTTTAGATTAGTAAACAGATTTTGGGTTTGCATGAAGGGTTCATTGTGTAGGTTCCAACCTACTGAAAGGGCTGTAAAGTTTCCCCATCTATTGCCTTTGGCAAATTTTGAAGAGCCTTCTCTTCTCAAACTTGCAGTGATCAAATACCTATTGTTCCAACTGTAGTTAACCCTACCAAAAAAGGCCATCAACCTTACCCTGGGATTTTTAAAAGAGCCTAGGCCGGCTCTACCTTCAGACAAAAACCTACCAGTACCCAAGTCATGCTCTTCTATTCCGTCTACAGCAAAATCAGAATTGCTCGCAGAAAATCCCTGTCCATTAAACTCCTGAAAACTATAGCCTCCTACTGCATTAATGGTGTGAAGGTCAAAGCTTTCATCGTATGTGGCAAAAGCTTCCAGGGTATTGTCATTAAATTCTCCATATTGATGACTGGCATTTCCAGCTACCCCCTCATCTAATGAGGTTTTATGTTGGGCTGATCTCCAGTAGGTTCCATAATAATTATGATTGTTCATGGAATACCTCGCAGTCAAGGCAATATTATCTGTAATATTAAATAGCAAGGAGGTAGTGTTTAATAAATAAGTATAATCCGATTTATCCGTCCTTAACTTGATATCCGCTACAGGATTATACCAGTCCTAGCCTCCTGTCCATACATTTAGCCCATGGGGCATACTAGCATCATAAGGGGTTTCGGTAGGATTTAACTGCAAGGCCATCCTGAAAATATCGTTGTTAGAGAAATTTGACTTTCTTTTATTATAGGACAGGTTATTGGTAATTTTTAAAAAACCATCAAACATTATAAAATCGGTATTTATTCTTGCTTGGGTATCATTTCTGTCTGTACCAATAGCCAATCCTGTAGCGTTTCGGTTACTTATTGTGGCTCGGATCCTTGCATTTTCTACTCCACCGCTAAAGCTAAGAACATTTCTATAACTTACTGGAACATCATTGGTGACCTCGTCAAACCAATCGGTATTGTGACCAAGATCATTGCCTAGGCCTTCTTCAAGGAAACGATCCCTTCCTAGTGGCTTATTATAACGACGTACGCCTTCCGCAAAAAATTCCCCAGTATAACTGACAGTTAATTCTCCTGACTTAGCAGATTTGGTAGTAATAAGAATAACTCCACCAGAAGCCCTGGTTCCATAAATGGCAGCACCAGAGGCATCACGTAAAACTTCTATGGAAGCAATATCTTCTTTTACCACAGAGTTGATATTTCCTCCAGGTACCCCATCAATTACAATAAGTGGTCCCTGAGAGGCATTGACAGAGTTTACACCACGCAATTGAATGGAGATTTCGGAATTTGGATCAGCACCATTTGTGGACTGAATACTTAATCCGGGAACCTTTCCTTGGATGGCCATTAAAGGGGAAACTGTGCCCGCTACAAAATCCTTTTCATTCAATGAACTTACCGCACTGGTAAGGTTTTCTCTATTGACTGACCCATACCCTACGACCACTACTTCTTCCAACGAAGATACATCCTCAAGCAAGGTTACATCGATTTTATTTTGATTATTGACCACAATTCGCTGGGATTCAAACCCTATAAAAGAGAAAATGAGGGTTGAACCTTCCGGAACTGTAATTGAATACTTTCCGCTAAGGTCTGTAGCGGTTCCAAGTCCTGTTTCTGGAATTGAAATGGTAACACCAGGTATTGGCTCTCCACTTTCATCGGTAACTGTTCCAGCTACAGTCACATCTGCCAGGTTGGTATAAAAAGCCATTATATTGCTGGTGACTTTAGGTGTAGAAAGGATCTTTCTATTCGTTGATTTTAAGACCGTATTGTTAGCCTCTTCCAAGCTTTTTTCTCTCCCCGTTTTGTTTTCTGCTTGTACATAACCCAAGCCAATGACTTGGACGATAATAGCAATTGAAAACAATCGAATTAAGGGTTTCACATAATTTAATAAAGGTTGCTTCATTACTTTGGATTTAGGTTTGTTAAAATGGTACTAATTGGGTAATAATTTGAAATTTGGTATTCGTAATATGAATCCTAATGATAGCAAAATCTACAACTAAAAAACAGTATTCAGTAGTTTAATTTTAGTTTTATTGTGCGTATAATTTATTTTAATTAAAATTGAGTTATTATTATCGTTAATTTGCTGTATTTAATTATAAAAAATATACATATATGTCTTTTTTAAATAATAGCATTGTCGCTTTTGAAGACTGTTTTGGTTAAAATTTATATGCGGAATCTAATTTAAAAATAGAATTTAAGATAGAAATATGTGTCAAGATAATTAATGATATTTTAAGAATTTAAAGGTTTTTTTATACTTAGTAATGATTATTTCCCTGATTCTCAGGGTTAGTACTATAATTGGCATTCAGAATCATATTTATTTAGGCTAAATTTTTTAAAAAAATGTTCAAAATTTATCCTTTCGAAAACATAGGTATATGCTGTGTGTTTTACCAGTAAATATGAGGCTTGAGAATGGAATGATCGCTCATTAGAATTTTGTTAAAAAATTAAAATTCCGGTGCATTTACCCTTATTTCGTAGTGCCGCTTGAAAAGTCCATTTTCTCATGCTATTTTGGGTTATCAACTGTTTTTTTGCAATAGTTGACGATAAACCAAATTAACAAATACAACCAAATGAAATCCTTAACTTTTATTTTATTGGCATGCACTATTGCCCTTTCATGTTCTAAACCTACCTCCTTAGAAAAGAAAAGCGCTCCTAATCCCGTTCATTTTCCTGAGGTTTCAGACCCCATTCAATTGGTGGACAATGGCAAAGAACATTTATATGCCAGTTACTATGGCATAAATTCATTTAGCGCCAACCAAAAATATGCGACTATTTTAGAAACAGATATTAAGGATCGGCTTCCGACAGAGGAAGACGAAGCTACTTTGGGACTTGTAGATCTTGAAACCATGGAATTCAAGCCACTGACTACGACTCGTGCTTGGAATTTTCAACAAGGATGTATGGCGCATTGGCTGGCAACTTCTCCGGATTCACTCATCATTTACAACGACCTAAGGGATGGGAAATTTATTTCCATAATTATGAATGTTCATACTCAGGAAGAAATCAAAACCATTCCCCATCCCGTAAGTGCGGTCTCACCTGATGGTAAAAAGGCAGTTAGTATTAATTTTTCTCGGCTAAGAATCACCAGAAGTGATTACGGTTATGGTGGAGAAGGACAGGATAAAAAAGAAAGTGTTCAGTTTCCTGAAGACGATGGTATATTTTTGATAGACCTGGAAACGGGAAAAGCGGATCTTATAGTTTCTTTGGCTGATGTAAAGGAGCTGGTTCCGGAAATCCCTGCTGATGGGATTGAGTATTTTAACCATACTTTATTTAGTCGTGGAGGTACTAAATTGTTTTGGTTGGCAAGGGCTATTCCAAACAGGAATACCACTTCATTGATATTGAATATAGATGGTAGCGGTCTGGAAAGGTGTTTCCCTGACGACTGGGGAGGATCTCACTTTGATTGGTTGAATGATGAGGAATTAATGGTGACTGGTGCTTACGAAGGCAAACAATATTCACACATATTATACACCACAGGCAAGCAGGATTATAAAAGGCTTGGCAATGGACTTTTAGACTTTGACGGGCATGGTGCTTTCTCTCCTGATGAGAAATGGATGGTAACAGACACTTACGCTAGGGAAAATGCTTTCAAAGAACAAAAAATTTACTTGATGGACATGAAATCCAATGCGGTTCTTTCCTTAGGTCAGTTTGTTACTCCTGAAACATTCAAAGGACATTGGCGCTGTGATATTCACTGTAGGTGGAGTCCCAATGGCGATATGATAGGTTTTAATTCCGTTCACTCCGGATCAAGACAAGCTTACCTTTTGAAACTGAAGTTTTAAAAGGGCATATTATCAATTAATAATTAATCATTAACAATTAACAATTAATCATTAACAATTAACAATTAATCATTAACAATTAATAATTACCCATGTCCCAAAAGTACCTTTTATTGTTTTTCTTAAGTCTGTGCCTAACTGGTGTAAGCGGAAAAGCACAGCAAGATCGACCCAATATTTTAATGATTGCGGTAGATGATTTGAATAATTTTGTCGGCGGAATGGGGCATCCAGATGCCATCACTCCCAATTTGGACAAGCTTATCAAAAGTGGTTTACTCTTCACAAATGCACAAAGCCAATCTCCTATGTGTAGCCCTTCCAGAACGGCTATAATGACAGGATTGAGGCCTTCTACTACTGGGATTTACGGGTTTATTGCTGACAACAACATCAAAGCAACCAACCAAGCTACTCGAAATGCGAAAATGATGCACCAGTATTTTAAGGATCAAGGCTATCATACCATGGGAGTAGGTAAAATTTACCACAACTATGCACCAGATAATTTATTCGATGAAAATGGAGGACGTGCCAAGGGATTTGGGCCATACGCCAAACAAAGCTTTCATTGGGACAAAGAGAAAACATCTACTGACTGGGGTGCTTTTCCTGAGATGGACAGCCAAATGCCAGATTATACCACTGCAAAATGGGCTTCCGAAAGGCTCAATAGAGAGTATGAACAACCCTTTTTTCTCTCAGTAGGTTTTCTACGGCCTCATGTGCCTTGGTATGTTCCCCAAAAGTGGTTTGACTTGTACGATACTGCTACCCTTCATCTTCCTCCATATTTGGAAAACGATCGAGATGATTTACCGGAAATAGCACTTGCCATAGATGATTTGCCAATGATGCCGACTACCCAATGGGCCTTGGCTAACAACCAATGGAAAAACATACTTCAAGGTTATTTGGCTAGTGTTTCATTTGTAGACCATTATATAGGAGAGGTATTGAATACTTTAGAAAAAAGTAAGCATGCAGACAACACTATTGTGGTGCTATGGTCTGACCATGGCTACAGGTTGGGGGAGAAAAACACCTTTGCCAAAGTAGCACTGTGGAACAGTGCGACTGCCGCACCACTTATTTTTGCAGGGCCTGGTATCCCAAAGAATAAAAAGGTAGATGTACCTGTGGAATTGTTTTCAATTTATCCCACACTAACAGATTTGGCCAATCTACCTTCCGCCAAGCATATAGAAGCCGAAAGCATTTATCCCTTAATACAAAACCCTAAACTGAAATGGGAGAAACCGGCTATTGTTACCTGGGCAAGAAATAACCACGCCATTGTCACCAAGGATTATCGATACATCCATTATGAAGATGGATCGGAGGAATTGTATGCGTTAAAAAAAGACCCAAATGAATGGTACAATGTGGCGGATAAAAAGAAATACATTGAAGTAAAGGAAAGCATGTCTCAATTTCTACCTAAAATTAATGTCAAGTGGGCCGAAGCGTCCAAATATGACAACAACGACTATTTTATCAAGCAGAAAATAGAACAAAGCGAGTAAAGATTGGTAGGATAATAGAAGGATTGGCTCGCTCTTATCTGTTTTGGGTTTAATAATCAAAGGTAAACACCTACTTATGACAGTGAAATCTAGTAAATCGAAAAAAACGGAGATTATTGATGGCCTAACTATAAAATACCACGCCAACGGTGAAACGATATGGTCAAAAGGGAAAATCATCAATGGGCTAGGGGAAGGTTATTGGGAATGGTACCGTTTGGACGGGACGATCAAACGTTCTGGTTATTTTAATAACGGTGAGCCTGTAGGAGTGTGGACCACTTATGATGCCAGCGGTGAAGTTTACAAGGTCACCCACAAGTGAGGGAAAATGATTTTAAATTTGACATGGCTTGTAGATTTGCTACGGCTTCGGTTAGGCTATTTCACTGGGCTTGGATACCCGCAATATTTTTTATAAGAGGGGGACTAAGCGCCTTAAAAGGTAGCCATTAATGCAGGTTATTATTTTTAATAGCCAACTCTTCAGACTTTATTACCTCTTAAAATTTCGTAAGGAACACGCCAAAGTCAAGCAATTTGAAAAGGGTAATGATAGAAAATTGTAAAAAGAAAAGGTGTGATATGTTATTATTAAAAAACTTGAATGGTAAAATATTTCGTATGGTAAGGAAGGAGATTGATAGTTTAAAATAGCTTTTGGAAATTTTATTTTAAGTAGCTTGAAATGATTCCAATGAGCGCTGTATTACCGCTAAAAGATTAACATGAAAGCAAACATGATAAATGCCTGAAAGCTGTAAATTTCTTTGCATGGTTTTATTTCCTATTTTTACTGAATAATTTAAGCCCATGGATAAAGACATTAAGATTGCGGTATTAATTGATGCCGATAACGTACCATCTACTCAGGTTAAGGAAATGATGGAAGAAATAGCCAAATATGGTAATCCTACTATAAAAAGAATATACGGTGACTGGACAAAACCTCAGCTGGGAAAATGGAAAAATGTACTTTTAGAAAATGCCATAAATCCTATTCAGCAATACGGTTATACCACCGGTAAAAATGCTACTGATTCGGCAATGATTATTGATGCCATGGACATTTTGTACTCTGACAAAGTAAATGGTTTTTGTTTGGTGTCGAGTGACAGTGATTTCACCAAATTGGCCACAAGATTACGCGAATCTAGAATGTTGGTTCTTGGCATGGGGGAGAAAAAAACACCCAATCCATTTATTGTGGCTTGTGATAAATTTATCTACCTAGAAATTTTACATAACGAAAGTGAAGAAAAGGAAAATGGTAAAACAAAAGTCAAAACTCCTGTTCAGGTTGATAAAATTAATCCCAAATTAATTAGGTTGATATCCAGCACCATTTCTGATTTGGCTGATGATGATGGTTGGGCATTTATGGGAGACGTTGGGAATTTACTTCAAAAGAAACAACCAAATTTTGATTCTAGGAATTTTGGATTCCAGAAACTTACTCCGCTCGTCAGTTCTATCTCTAATTTTGAGGTGGAGCGGAGGATTAAATTAATTTATGTTCGAAACAAAGAATAACATTTAGAATTTGAGGGAATGTTTGGGTAGTGTAAAAGTGAATTTGGTGCCTTTTCCAACTTCTGAAGCTACCCAAATTTTACCACCCAATATTTCAGTAACTTTTTTAACTATTGCTAAGCCCATGCCCGTTCCATGACCCGTTTCTTTGTTCTGAAGCCGCTGAAAAAGTATGAATATCTTATCAAAATAATTAGAATCAATGCCTATTCCATTGTCATTAATTTGAAATAAGTAATCGTTATCTCTTTCTTCCATAGTGAAATGAATTTTAGGGGGACGACTTGGGTCTGAATATTTCAGGGAATTACCAATTAGGTTCTGAATAAGTAGCGAAAAAAAACTTGGGTACCCAAGAAATTTAACCAAGGGACCTGTGGTAATTTGAGCATTTTTTTTTGATATTTCTGATTGAAAGGTGAGCTTAATATCCATTAGTGTTTTCTCAGGATCAAGAAGAATAGGAGCCTCTGTTATTTTGTTTATCCTGGAATATTCCGATAAATCAAGAATTAAGTGCCTCATACGATTGGCGCCATCTACAGCATAGGTAATAAAAGTGTTGGCTTTATCATCTAACTGACTTCCGTATTTCTTTTTTAACAATCCCATAAATCCTGAAATCATTCTTAGAGGTTCCTGAAGATCATGTGAAACCACAAAAGTGAAATGCTCCAACTCCTTGTTTTTTGATTCAACCTCGTGTAGGGATTTTTTAAGTTTTACCGTTCCCCTTTTTAGTTTTTCCTGAAGTGAATATTGCTCTCTTAAACTGTTCTCTAACCTTGAAAATAATTTGGGTATAAGGAAGGAAAATACACCACTCAGAAATATTAAATTTGCTGACACGGTAATCCAGTGCATTAAATCCAGGCTAGGGAGGTTAGGAAGTTGAACTATTGCTTCAAAATGGATCAGTAAACTAAACAGTATACATGTGACCAAGTTTAAATAGAAACTAATAAATGCTTGTTTATTAGGTAAAAATAGAATCATTAAAACTGATACTGCCAGAAGGTACATTAAACCAGGGCCAAAATTTCCCACAAAAAAAATGAGTGAAGCACCAGTTAAATAGAAAATTAACAATACAGCCCATTTCCGTATGATAAGCGGTATGCCCGGCATAAAGGCCGCCATTGCAGAGACCAAAAAGGCAGATGAATCAAAAATAAAGATTGCAGCATGATTGTTTAAATAGGCCATGATTAGGCCAGGAATAAGTGCTATCAAACAAAAAGGTAGCAAATAAACTAAACCTGAAATAAATAGCCTATCTCTCCAATGGTTGAGAGGGTTAGCTTTTTCTTCGGTAGCTAAACAAGTTTTTTTGATAAACCTTACATACTTATTCCACATGAATATTAATTGCTGTTGGGTAAAAAAATCACCTAAGGTGCTTACCATCCATTTTATCCAAGTTTTATTAATGGTAATTGGATGAATGCTGAAAATGGAATTAAAACTAATGAATATATTTTTTCTTTAGCAGATTATCTAAAAATTTATCATAAAAATCTAATACTGGATCAAATTTTGCACATAAATTTAAAATTTAATCCATTAATGATTGGATAACAATCAGTTGTTATCTTTTCTAAATCAGATAAATATAAGATTTTGAAGAGTAAAATCGGAAGAAATTCCTTATTGATTGCTATTTCCGGATTTATCTTCCTGGAAATGATTATTTATTTCGAGATTTCAAATACCGCTATTTGGCGCATTTTGGCCACGGCATTCGAGGCGGCAACAATAGGCGGATTGGCAGATTGGTTTGCGGTAAGCGCCTTGTTTTATGAAATTCCTATTCCATACGTCAGGAAGCATACAAATATAATCGTAAAAAACAGGGAAAAATTAACTGAAGCTATTGTTGATTTAGTTACCACCAAGTGGTTGTCTCCAGAAGTCTTGGAGGAAAGACTTACGCATATTAAAATTTCAGAGGGACTGCTACAATCTTTGGAGTCTGGAGAAAATGTAGATAAATTAATAGGGTTTATAGCTGGTGTATTTAGGCGTATTTCTGGGGAAATAGACCATCCCCATCTCGTGGTATTAGTTCAAAAAATGCTAAAAGACAAGCTGGAAAGTTCAGATGTTGCCAGGCCATTTGGAGTATGGCTGCATGGCATAATTTCTGAAGGAAAACACCATGAGTTCGTAGCTATCGCCATGGATCAATTTTCAACTTCCATCAAGGAACCCGAAACAAGGGCAATTGTCTTAGGTAAATTAAAAAATGCCCTCGAATTATATGCAAATAGGGATTGGGTAAAGAAATCTGCGGTGTGGTTAGGTAAAAAGACTGGCGGAATAGATCCAGACTTATTGATCGATAGAATATTAGACCTCGTATTGACTTTGTTGGAAGAAATAAAGGAAAATCCGGAACATCCTATTCGTAAAAATCTCGAAAATTATGTCTTGGAATTTGCGAGCAATCTTGAATCCGGTGATGAAAGAACCCTGGCTTATATAGAAAACCTCAAAAGAAACTGGATTTTAAATGATCAAACCAAAGGCTTGATTCAAAAGGTGTTGCTTCAATTAAAAGACAAGTTGCAGTTGCAGTTTTCTACAACTGAAACACCAGTTATGCAATTGATTAAAAGACAGTTGTACCGTTTTCTAAACGAACTACGGGAGGATGATAAGAGTAGACAGCAGATTGATGTATGGATGAGAACTACGATAACCCATCTTGTGACAAAATACCACCATGAATTAGGGGATATGGTGAGAAGTAGCTTGGGGAAATTGGATGACAAAGGAATCATGCTGCAAATCAAAGAAAAGGTGGGGTATGATTTACAATACATTCGGCTCAATGGAGCAGTAGTAGGTGGTATAGTCGGGCTTTTAATAGCAACAATTAGGTGGGCTATTCATTAAGTATTGAATTGAACATAGGAAATTGTAGTCTAACTAATTTAGGTTATTGGTTTTTAGGAAGATAGAATTTTTTATTAAGAACAGTTATTAATCGAATTGCTAACTAGAATTTGCTTAAAATGACCTATGGCTCTTTAGGGCTTTTTTATTATTTTATGCAATTGTAGGAATGAATGTTATTTATTGTTTTGATAGCGCTTAAAAAACCTTATTTTTATTTAAAATAGATCTCCATTATCAATTTGATATGAATCAAGAATCTTCAAAAATTCTAGGCTTACCTCCAAAGCATATTTCAGAAGAGATGGGTACTCTAAATACAGTATTGGATCAGGGGCTCCCTTTTAAAAAATTGGATCATAATATTTTGATAGCTACCTGGAATATTCGTGCGTTTGGGGGGCTTACCGAAAAATGGGAGGCAGATGGTTCGGATTCGCCCAAGAGGGACCTCCATTCTATTTTAGCCATTGCTCAGATTATTTCCCGGTTTGATATTATTGCTGTTCAGGAGCTCAAGGGAGATTTAAAAGCTTTCAGACACATGCTTAAATTATTGGGCAACCATTGGAGCTTTATTTTAACCGATGTTTCAGGAGGAGATGAAGGAAATGACGAACGAATCGGCTTTTTATTCGACACACGTAAAGTAAAATTATCTGGATTGGCATGCGAACTTGTAGTGCCAAACAAAAAGATGGATGAGATAAAAGAAGGTGCTTTTGAAAGGCAATTTGCAAGAACACCTTATGCAGTAGGTTTTAGGGTAGAAAATAAAACTTTTATTTTAGTAAGCGCACATGTTTTATATGGCAAAAAGGCAGCAGATAGAGAAGGAGAGCTGACTGCCATTGCCCAATGGCTTCAGCAATGGGCGGCAAATATGAAATCTTTTGATCAAAGTCTAATTCTGTTAGGGGATTTTAACATTGACAGGATGGGAGATCCCAGGTATGAGGCATTTGTATCAACTGGACTTTCTGTGCCTGAAAATTTGTGGAATGTTCGGAGAACATTGATTGACAATCAGACAAAGTTTTATTCTCAGATTGCCTGGTTTGAAAACCAGTATAAAATTCCTCAACTTTCTATTCGTTACCTTAATGGTGGTGTTTTTGACTTTGGACCCCATATCATGAAGAATGCTGGCTTGAGTCCTTTTCAAATGTCTTGGCGAATTTCTGACCATCTTCCATTGTGGGCAGAGTTTTCTACCCGAGACTAATTTCTAATAAAGATTTGATATATTTAATTAAAAAAAATAGGCATATGTTTTTGAGGTGTTTTATTATTTGGCTTTCGGTATTATTTGTCGGCTGCGATAATACAAAACAACAGGAGGATAAGGTTAAGCCACTTAAAATCAATCAAATTCAACTTATTGGCACCCATAACAGTTATAAGCGTGCAATACCTGCAGTGCTTTTGAATCAAATTAAAAAAGAAAGTCCAGAAATGGCCCAAAGCCTGGACTACAGTCATCCTGAACTCTGGGATCAATTGGGCGCAGGCTTGCGATTGTTGGAGTTGGATGTTTATCATGATCCTGAAGGTGGAAGATTTAGTAATCCTTTAGGGAAAGAGGCAATAGCTGCCCAGGATTGGGATTTAGGCTTTGATAAACCAGGTTTTAAAGTGTTTCATGTACAAGACATTGACTTTTTAAGTCATCATGCCTTATTAAGCACGTATTTAAGTGATTTGAAAAACTGGTCAAATATGCATCCCAACCACCTCCCAATATTTATTAGTCTAAACGCCAAAGATACCAATTATCCCGGTCGTGGCTTTGCTGAAGCGCTGCCATTTGATCGCACTGTTTTTACTATGCTGGATGAGGAAATTGAAGAATTTTTAGGAATTGAAAAACTAATAACCCCCAAAGAATTAAAGGGCGCGTCTAAGGACTTGCGAACCGCCGTTACTCAATATGGCTGGCCTGAGTTATCCCAGGCAAAAGGTAAATTCATATTTATTTTGGATGAAGGAGAACCTAAGGTGAGTGAATATCTTTCCACATCAAATGAAGATAAGGATAGGCTTATGTTTGTAACTGTACCCGAAGAGCATCCCCTATCAGCGATACATATTATTAATGACCCCATTAATAATCATGATCAGATTAAAAGTTTGGTGGAAAAAGGGTATATAGTTAGAACACGAGCAGATGCTGAAACGAAGGAGGCCAGATCCAATAGTATAAAGCGAAGAGACATGGCATTTTCAAGTGGAGCCCAATTGATTAGCACAGATTATTTTGTTGCCGATCAAAGGTTTGAAGGGGATTATAAGGTGCAATTTGAGGGAGGCACCTATGCTCGCATACATCCTTTTATAGCAGAAAGTAGTGCTTCAAATGAAGCTTTGTCTGAAGATACAGACCGTGTAGTGATACTCAACCCACAGGTTTTTTCAACAGCAGCAAATAAAATGGAAGCAGTGGTTTTAGATGTTCGGACCAAACAAGAAGTTGATCAAGGAATGATATCAGGCGCTGTAAACATTGATTTTCTTGAGGAAGGATTCGCTGAAAAAATTTCAGGTTTGGACAGAAGCCAGACAATACTCGTGTATTGTAAAGTGGGAGGTAGAAGCGGTAAGGCCGCTGAATTATTAGTGTCGAAGGGATTTAAGCATGTGTACAATTTAGAAGGAGGTTATGATCTATGGAAAGAAAATGGCTTACCCGTAACAGAATAAAAACAGTTTTTAAATATTAATACAATCACTTTTGCAGACAGCTATATGAAATTGAAAATTGTTCAGGAGGACCCATGGTTAGAGGATTACAAAGAAGAAATTTACCAGAGATGGGTTAGGTTTCAATTGGCATTTGAAGCCCTTACAAAGGAAGGTGAAGGGCTTAGCAGTTTTGCCTCAGGGCATGATTATTTTGGGATTAATTTTGATAAGAAAAAACAAGTTTGGGTTTATAGAGAATGGGCTCCTGAGGCCAACGCTCTTTTTCTAATTGGAGACTTTAACCACTGGGATCGAGGCAGTCACCCATTACAAGTAGATGAATGGGGTGTATGGGAAATTGTTTTACCTTATGCAGCATATAAGGACAGACTTGTACACAAAAGTCTGGTAAAAGTACATGTAGTAGGAAAAAATAGTAAACAAGATAGAATACCTGCCTACATAAGAAGAGTGGTTCAGGATGAAGAAAGTAAAGACTTTGCAGGTCAAATATGGTCTCCAGAAAAACCTTTCAATTGGGAAGATCAAAGTTTTACGGCAGACTATTCAAAAGATGGATTATTAATATACGAATGCCATGTAGGTATGGGGCTTGAGGTGGAAGCTGTAGGTACTTATCGTGCTTTTGCAGATGAAATTTTGCCTAAAATTAAGAATTTAGGTTATAATGCCATACAATTAATGGCAGTAATGGAGCATCCTTATTATGGCTCTTTCGGGTACCATGTTTCCAGTTTTTTCTGTCCCTCAAGTCGGTTTGGTACACCAGAGGATTTGAAATATTTGGTGAGTAAGGCACATGGCCTTGGGCTTGCAGTGATTATGGATGTGGTTCACTCTCATGCGGTCCAAAATGTTGCTGAAGGTCTAAATGGTTTTGATGGATCTGAACACCAGTATTTTCATGAAGGGCCTAGAGGATATCATGAGGTATGGGACTCAAAGTTATTTGATTATGGGAAATGGGAGGTGAAGCGATTTTTACTTTCGAATTTAAAATACTGGTTGGAGGAATTCCATTTTGATGGATTTAGGTTTGATGGGGTTACCTCTATGCTTTATTTCCACCATGGATTGACTACTTTTGACCATTTCGAAAAATATTTTGAAAAAGATGTGGACTGGGATGCCATTACCTATTTGCAATTGGCCAATGCACTTATCAAAGAAGTAAAGCCATCTGCCATTTCTATTGCAGAAGATGTTAGTGGAATGCCAGGGTTGTGTAGATTGCCAGCTGAAGGAGGGGTAGGGTTTGATTATAGACTGGCCATGGGGGTTCCAGATTTTTATATTAAAATGCTCAAGGAGAAAAAGGATGAGGAATGGGATATTCTAGAATTCTGGAAAGAATTAAGCGACCGAAGGTACAAAGAGAAAACGATAGCCTATGCAGAATCACACGATCAGGCATTGGTAGGAGATAAATCCATTGCATTTTGGCTAATGGACAAGGAAATGTACTTTCACATGCAGGTGGGGGATGAAAACATCATTATCGACCGAGGTTTGGCGATTCATAAGCTACTTAGACTTTTTACCATAGGTTTGGGAGGCGAGGGCTATCTTAATTTTATGGGAAATGAATTTGGCCATCCAGAGTGGGTAGATTTTCCTAGGGAAGGTAATAATTGGAGTTTTCAATATGCCCGAAGACAGTGGAGTCTTGCCGAAGATAAAAAGCTAAAGTACCAGTACCTGATCAGTTGGGATAAGTCTATGCTTGCTGTAATAAAGAAACACCATATATTGAATGCCCCTTTTGCAGATCAAGTTCATGCTGATCCAGAAAACAAGGTCATCATTTTTACAAGAGGTGCCTTGATGTTTGCTTTTTCCTTCAATCCTCAGACGGCCATTGCTGATTATAAATTTAAAGCACCTTCAATGGGGCAATATCGCCTAGTGCTTAATTCAGATGACAAGCAATTTGGAGGATTTGGCAGAATAGACAATAGTATGGCCTATTTTACAGATCAAAAGCAGCAACTGAGTATCTATATGACCAATAGAACGGCTTTGGTATTTGAGAAATACGATTGATGCTTTCCAATTTTTATTTGGTAGAAGTTGAAAATAATTGGAAATTAGTTAATAAGTATTGGTCTTGGCCCTTTTTTGATTAATATTACCCTTTAATAATTTAAAACGAGTCTATGGCAGTTAATATCGTGATCGCTGGTGCAGGTGATATGGGTTATCACTTGGCTGAACAGCTTTATTACGAAAGTAAGAATATTATCTTAATTGATTTAGACAAGGATGTTCTGGACAATATTGGATCCAGGCTGGATGTATTGACCATAGAGGGAGATTCAGCATCAATTGAGATATTAAAAAAGGCCAACATTCACAATGCTGAGCTCATGTTGGCGGTAACTACTTCCGAGAAAACCAATATCTGCACAGCCGTACTAGCCAAACAACTAGGGGCGAAAAAAGTGATTGCCAGGGTAAGAAACCATGATTATTTATACGAAGAGAACAAGATTTATTTTGAAAATCTCGGTATAGATTCTATCATTTCTCCTTCCATGCTATGCAGCAAGGAAATTTCCAGGCTAATGAAACGCTCTAGCTTCTCTGATGTTATAGAATTTGAAGGTGGCAGATTGAGTGTAGTAGGCATAACGCTGGACCGTTATTCTCCACTTATCAACAGAAAGCTTTCCGATACACGTACAGATCCTATTTTTAAGGAAATTAGGATCATTGCAATTGTCCGGGACCAGAGAACAATCATTCCAAGGGGCGATACATTTATACGAAACAATGACCATGTATTTTTTATTTCCAATAATAAATCAGTCAATACAGTAAAAGACCTTGTCCATCACAAAGAGAAGGAAATTCACAATGTGATGATAATTGGTGGGGATGATTTAGCGTATTCCACTGCCAGAGAATTAGAAAATGATTATGGGGTTACCTTGATCCATAATGAAAAGGAGCGGTGTAAATGGCTTGCAGAAAGGTTGGATTCCGCCCTAATAATTCACGGTGATTACAAAAACATTAACCTTCTCATAGAAGAGGGACTTGAAACAACTGATGGATTTTTAGCACTAACTGATAGCTCTGAAACCAATATCATTACTAGCCTTAGTGCTAAAAATCACGGCGTGTATAAAACCATTGCTCATGTAGATACCAGGGAATACATACATATTTCTCATAGCATCGGAGTAGATTCCTTGATAAACAAGAAGCTAGTGGCAGCAAATCATGTCAGCAGGTACTTGAAAAAGGGACAGGTGGAGGCCGTTTCTGGTATTCAGGGTGTAGAGGCAGAATTTGTCCAATATGGTGTTTCAAAAAACAATAAATTAACCAAAAAGAATTTAAAAGCACTGCATTTTCCAGATACTGCCATTGTAGCAGGGGTCATTAGGGGAGAAGAGGTTTTTATTCCCGATGGTGAATTTCAATTGCAACTGCATGACAAAGCTATTGTCCTTGCCCTCCCTGAAGCGAAACCTGTATTGGAAAAACTATTTAATTAATCATGATCCATTATAAGGCAATTTTAAAAGTCATGGGAGGATTGATGATGCTCCTTGGCATTTTAATGTTTCCAAGCATCGCATTTTCCTATTACTATCAAAGCGGAGATCAGATCACCTTGATTGGTTCGGCGTTGGTTTGCTTGACTATTGGAGGTACCTTTTTCTTCTCATTTGCAAATCAGGATCAAAATATACGCAAAAGGGAAGGCTACATGATTGTTGCATTAAGTTGGATAATTATGTCTGTTTTTGGCATGATGCCTTACCTTTTGAGTGGTACCATTCCACATTACTCCGACGCAATTTTTGAGACTGTTTCAGGATTTACAACTACTGGGGCTTCTATTCTGACAGATATAGAAGTACTCCCCGAAGGGATATTACTATGGAGAAGTATGACCCAATGGATAGGAGGTTTGGGTATTATCGTATTGACAGTTGCAATATTTCCTTTACTAGGGATTGGTGGGATTGAATTATTCGTTGCTGAATCACCTGGGCCTACTTCTGACAAGGTACATCCCAGAATCAGAGAAACAGCCAAGAGACTTTGGTTTATTTATTTTGGCCTTACACTGCTTTTAGTTGGTATCTATTATTTGGAGGGCATGTCCTTCTTTGATGCAATGAACCATGCCCTTACCACCATGTCTACTGGTGGGTTTTCTACTAAAAACAATAGTATGGCTTATTTTGATAGCCCAACGATTCAGTACACTGCGGTATTCTTCATGTTTCTAGCGGGAACAAACTTCACTTTAATATATTTCGCATTTAAAGGGCATTTCAAAAGAGTTTGGGCAAGTGATGAATTCAGGGCTTATTTTATTAGTGTTGGTCTTTTGGTAATTGGGATTTTTTCCGCCGTTTACTTTTTGATGGATGATAGCTTCGAAAAATCTTTTCGGGATGTGCTTTTTCAAGTCGTTTCATTGGTTACTACTACTGGCTATGTAAGTGCTGATTATACCGTTTATAGCAATGGTTTAACCATTATTTTCTTTATGATTTTATTTATGGGGGCCTGCGCAGGATCTACCAGTGGAGGGATTAAATTTATCCGGCACCTTACTTTTGTGAAAAACTCAACCTTGGAATTTAAACGTATTGTGCACCCAAGGGCAGTGATTCCTTTGAAAATTAATGGTGAACGCGTTACAGGAAAGGTTATCACCCATATTATGAACTTCTTGTTGATTTACCTTATGATTTTCGTTTTAGGTTCAATTGTAATGTCCATTGCAGGGTATGACCTAATTACCTCTTTCGGAGCAGTAGCTACTTCTATGGGTAATGTTGGACCTGGCATTGGCAGGGTAGGACCTGTTGATAATTTTGCCTTCTTTTCGCCTTTTGCTAAACTATTTCTAAGTTTTTTAATGTTGTTAGGTAGATTAGAACTCTTTACCATATTGATTTTATTTACGCCTTACTTTTGGAGAGCCAATTAATAGCCATCATTCAGCCCATGAAACCAGTTATTATTTCAGTATTTACAGCCAGAGAATTGGGGTTCACCGGGAATCCCGCAGCAGTGGTGCTGACAAGAAAGAGGTTGGAAGATCAGGAGATGCAGCAGCAAGCAGCAGCACTAGATTTGCCGGCAACCTCTTTTGTTTTCATAGACAATAATGAAAATTGCAACGTCAGCTGGTTTGCCCCTGATGAAAAAATTGAACTGTGTGGACATGGCGCTGCAGCAGCAGGGATTTTCCTCTCCAAATATCTGGATAAACCTGAAATAACCCTCCATTACCAAGGAGGAGAAATTAATGTTGCGGTTTCAGAGGATACTTTTTCTATGCGTCTTGAAGCTATTCCCTTATTAAAACTTATTACTTATTGTCCATTGCCATTGAAAGAAGGACTAGGAATTCCTGTTTTGGCCATTTACGAAACGGCTAACAAACACTTAATATTAACAGATTCTGAGTCTTCAGTAAAGAACATGAAGCCTGATTTTAAACGTTTGAGGGACTCGGAAATATTTGGATACGCCATTACAGCACCCGGGGAAGAAGTTGATTTTGTTAGTAGAACACTGGTGCCACATGTTGGTCAATTGGAAGATTTTGCTACAGGCTCTTCCCATGCCATTCTAGTTCCTTTCTGGTCTGAAAAACTCAAGAAAAGAAGAATGATATCAAACCAGTTAAGCAATAGAGGCGGAAGATTTATTTCTAGCATTTCAGGCAATAAGGTCCTGCTCTCTGGGGAATTTATGACCCAATAATAGGCGGTGTTTTTCTCCAATTATTTTTATTTAAGTGTAGCTTTTTGATTTTAATCAATACTTCGAAATTAAAATTTAATTATATTTTTAAATTGACCAAACTTCGATAATCTTATAAGATTCATTGAGCACTGAATTTGACGTTTCCATGACAGATTGTCAAAAAGGGAAAGGTTGCTTTCATTATTTCAATATTACATAGTAATATTTGAACGAATTCAGATTTAAAGGTTTTTACGATATAAATTTCTTTGCTTGGTATAATTATTGCTTTTTTATTTTGCAATGTTTTACTAAATCTAATATTGACAAAATATATATACAATGGAATATCGTAAAATTCTCATCAAATATGGTGGGAATGCAATGATCAGTGAGGCGCTTAAAGTGGGTATTGCTCAGAAGTTGAAAATGTTGCAAGAACATGGTATACAGGTAGTAATGGTGCATGGTGGAGGGCCTTTTATCAACAAGTCTTTGGCAGATGCAGGTATAGAATCGGAATTTTTTGATGGACATAGACACACCAGTATAGAGGCCATGTCCTGCATTGAAAAGACCTTAAAGGGAGAAGTAAACAGCTCTTTGGTTAATTTATTAAATAAACAAGGGCTTAAAGCAGTTGGGCTTTCAGGTAAAGATGGTAAATTAGCTATTGCTCAGAAAAGATGGCATACTGGCCTAAATGAAAACGGAGAACAGGTAAGGGTTGACTTGGGCCAGGTAGGAGATGTAGTCTCTGTTGATCCACTTTTAATAGATTCATTGCTAGAAAATAAGTTTTCTCCAGTAATTACTTGTATCGCTTCAGATAAAGAGGGAAACGACTACAACATCAATGGGGATGTTTTTGCGGGCAAGATAGCTGCCGCAATCAAAGCTGACGCTTATATCGTTCTTACCGATGTAGACGGACTTTATAAGGAATATCCCAACCCAGCATCTATAATAAGGGAGATAGATACAGCTACTATTCCTAAGTATTATGGAGATGTTATTTCAGGAGGAATGATTCCTAAAATTGAATCCTGCGTTGCAGCAGTTCAGTCAGGTGTTAAAAAAGCCGTAATCCTTAATGGAACTCGTCCAGAACAAATCACTGATTATATCATCCACAAAATTTCAATAGGTACAACAATTAAACTTTAAGCATGCATATTTCGAACGAGTATTTGTACGAAGAAGACAAAAAAAATTATTTACCTACCTTCAAGCGCTTTCCCCTAGCATTTATAAAAGGCAAAGGAAGCCGGCTATGGGATGCTGATGGAAAGGAATACATTGATATGCTAGCAGGAATTGCGGTTAACAACTTAGGGCATTGCCATCCTAAGGTGGTGAGTGCGATTCAAGAGCAAGCTGCCGAGTTAATCCATATTTCTAATTTTTTTGTCAGTCCTCCTCAAGTAGCACTTAGCAAATTGTTGGTTGATCTTTCAAAATTGGATCATGTTTTTTTAACGAATAGTGGTGCTGAATCGGTAGAAGGAGCAATTAAAATAGCCAGAAAATATGCCAGTAAAAACAACCGCGGTGGAGGAATTATTTCCATGGAAAATTCTTTTCACGGACGTACCCTTGCAACGATAGCTACCGGTCAGAAAAAGTACCAAAAGGGTTTTGCCCCAATACCTTCAGGTTTCTCCCAAGTTGCTTTCAATGATATCAATGCGCTTAAAGCAGCAATTAACGATGATGTAGCCGCAGTAATCCTTGAACCTGTTCAAGGAGAGGGTGGAGTGATTCCAGCGGACAAGAAATATTTGCAGGAGGTAAGGGCATTATGTGATGAAAATAATGTGCTGCTTATTTTCGACGAAATTCAATGTGGTATTGGGCGAACAGGACAACTTTTTGCCAAAGAGCACTACGATATACAACCAGACATAATGACCTTGGCAAAAGGACTAGGTGGAGGTATGCCTATAGGTGCTTTTTTATGCAATGAAAAAGTAGGAAATGCCATTGACTTTGGAGATCATGGGACCACTTTTGGTGGTAATCCTTTAGCTTCTGCTGCTGCGTTGGCTACGCTTACAACAATCTTGGAGGAAGGTTTGGAAGAAAGAGCGCTTACTATGGGAAATTACATCATGAATACTGTTAGCTCATGGTCTAAAGACCACCCGATGATCAAAGAAGTTCGAGGTTTGGGAATGATGATTGGCATACAGTTAGATAGACCTGCACCGCCAATTGTAAAGGCATTATTAGATGACGGAGTAATCGCAAATGGAACTGCAGAATCAGTAATCCGTCTCGTGCCACCCCTCAATATTCCGGAGGAAGATGTAGCATTAGCCTTAAACAAGTTGAAGTCAATAATAGAATCAATTGAGCAGAATGAGAAATCATAAATATAAAGTCAGTATCGTAGGGGCATCAGGTTATACAGGTTCTGAACTAGCAAGAATTCTGATTAACCATCCAGAAGTAGATATAGTTAGTATAACTTCAGAAAGCCATAAAGGCAAGCGGTTTTCAGAATTGCATGGTCAATTTTCAGGAATAATTGATTTTGAATTGATTGGAGCTGACGATGTGAACGTAGAGAATGTAGATGTGGTATTTTTGGCCCTTCCTCATGGTGTGTCCATGGAATTTGTAAAGCGTTGGGCAGATGCTGGCGTCAAGATTATAGATCTATCAGGGGATTTTAGGTTATCTAGTCCGGAAGTTTATGAGGACTGGTATAAGAAAGAGCATACTTTTCCTGATGGCTTTGAAAAAGCGGTATATGGTATGCCTGAGCTGTTCTTCGATGAGATAAGTACTGCTACCCTAGTGGCGAATCCCGGTTGTTATCCTACAGCTTCTATACTAAGTCTGGCCCCATTATTTGCCGCAGGAATAGCTACTGCAGGAGGGGCCATTATAGATGCAAAATCTGGTACCACTGGTGCAGGTGTAAAAGCTAGCAATACCACTCATTTTTCTAATGTAAATGATAATTTTAAAGCTTACGGTCTTGGTAACCACAGACATACCGTGGAAATTCAGGAACAGCTTTCGTTTTTAATGAAAAATTCGGTTATTTTACAGTTTACTCCCCATCTTTTACCTGTGGATAGAGGCATCTTGGCAACCTCTTACTTGACCTTAGATAAAGAAATGGATCAGGATAGGCTAACTTCGCTTTACAAGGATTTTTATAAAAATAAACCCTTTGTGAGAGTGAGGAATCAAGCCCCTTCTATTAAAGAGGTTAGAGGTAGTAACTATGCGGACGTTTATCCATTTTGGGATGAAAGGACCAAAAGAGTTATTGTGATTACTGCCATTGATAATTTGGTGAAAGGTGCAGCAGGTCAAGCTGTTCATAATATGAATATTATGTTGGGATTGAACGAATCCATTGGCCTTCGACAGGTTCCAATGCAACCATAAATTAATAAATGTAATGATTAAGAATATTACTAGTGTAAAAGGAATTAAATGTTGGGGTGCTCATTCAGGTGTTAAATCCATGAAAAGGGACCTGGCCATCATTTTCTCGGAAGTTCCAGCAGCAGCAGCTGCCACGCTTACACAGAATAAAGTTCAGGCCGAACCCATCAAGGTGACCAAAAGAAACCTTTCCAATAATAGAGCCCAAGTCATAGTATGCAATGCAGGGAATGCTAATGCATGTACTGGTGAGCAGGGTAGAAGAGGTGCTGAAGCAATGGCAGATACGGTTGCGGCAGCCCTAAAAATCTCTCCTGAAGATGTAATTGTTGCATCAACGGGTTTGATAGGTGAAGTTTTTCCTACAGAAGATGTGGTAGCGGGTATTAAAGAAACAGTACCTAAGTTATCCAATGATGCCAAGGCCGGTTCATTCCTGGCCAATGCCATTTTGACTACAGACACCTTCGCAAAGGAAGGATTTGTGGATTTTGAGTGGGAAGGAAAAACCATATCCATAGGTGGCGTTGCAAAGGGATCAGGTATGATTCATCCCAATATGGCAACCATGCTTTCCTTTTTAGCCACAGACATTGACATTGACGAAAAATTACTACAAAAGACTTTAAAATATTGTGTAGAAAGGTCTTTCAATATGATTACGGTTGATGGTGATACTTCCACCAATGACATGGTCGCAATTCTGGCCAATGGGATGGCGGGGAATAAAAAAATCACCCAAGAAGACGATCCACTTTATGTAATATTCAAGGAAAAACTTGCTGAATTACTAATACACCTGGCCAAACTTATTGTATCTGATGGCGAAGGTGCATCTAAATTCATTGAATATAGAGTGTCGAAAGCCATTTCTGAGAATGTAGCCATGAAGTTGATTAGAGCAATTTCGGATTCTACTTTGGTGAAAACGGCTATGTTTGGACGAGATCCCAATTGGGGTAGAATAATTGCTGCCTGCGGCAACGCTGGGATTAGTTTTAATTATAAAAAAGCCAACCTATATTTAGGTGATGCGGACAATCAAGTACAGGTGCTCTTAAAAGGGTCTCCTACAAAATTTGATAAAAATTACATGAAAAAACTGCTTAGGGAATCTCATATTAAAGTGCACCTTGAGCTAAATACTGGCAAACAAGAAGCCACTGGATGGGGCTCTGACCTCACAACAGATTATGTGATGTTTAATTCGGTTTACACTACCTAAGCGAACACTTACTTTCAAAAAAAAGCCTCTAGTACAGCATATTAGAGGCTTTTTTTATGAAATAGAGGTAAATTCTGTGGCTAATATTGCGTCCTTATTTACTCAGTTATATTTTTCAGGGCCATAAGTTTACAATTTTGCTTCCGGGTCTTATTGAATGGTATTATTTTTTTGCCTAGTGTTTATCCCCAACAATTGCATAGGCCACTCTGGCGCCAAGAAATGCGATTTGGTAGGGCGAGCCTCCTGCTTGTTGGTATCGAAGGCTAAATTCCAATTGATTGTATACATAACCTATTTCTGCTGCAAAAGCGAATTGGGTATTTTTGGTAGACTGAGTGCCTGTTATATTTTTATTATTATTAATCAATAAGGCACCACCCAGTTGAGGTTCAAAAAAAAATGACTGTCTATAAACCCTGTAACCAATGAAAACAGGTATTTGATGGAGACTAATGTTTTCACCATCAGGTAGAATGTAATTGGAATTTAATGGGAAGTAAAGGTAACTGCCTGAAAAAGTAAGCTGAGCATCCAAAGGCATGGCAATCAATCCTTTTAAAGAAATGCCAAAACCTGCGGGAAATTGGGTTTTATAATATTCATTTAATACCCCACCAGCATCGAAACCTACGTTAAATTGATTTGTCCCATTTTGAGCCAATGAAGGACTAATTAATCCAATCAATAAAATAATGAACAGTAACTGCTTTTTCATAATGCATTTAAGTCTTAATCTGGCAAATTATTAAGAACCTAAGATAAATATTTTAGGTAACAAAATGAGATTATCCATATCCCAGATAAATATAATTTGCACAATTAATTATTAGCGGTATTCGATCAATTATAAATTTACGACATTTCTATACATTCGAAGAAAAATATACTGGCTATAGTATTATCTAATCACAATTTTTTTAAATTAAGAGGAAGATTTAATTATAGGTGTAAGAACATGAACAACAAATGTCTTTTAAGTTTACTTTGTTTAATGATATTTACCATTTCCTGTAAAAAAGGAGATAAAAACAATACTATCTCTGATAACGATTGGCATGTTCCTGATAGTATTAAAACGCTACAAAACCCTGTAAATGATGATGAAATGTTTTCCAAAGGGAAAGCACTTTTTCAGGTTTATTGTTCTACTTGTCATGGTGTAAGAGGGAGGGGCGATGGAGCGGCAGGCCAGGCCATGGGTAGTCAACCAGCAGATTTGCTTTCTGAAGAAGTTCAGAAACAGACGGATGGAGAATTGTTTTATAAAATAACTCAAGGGAAGGTAGTAATGCCTTCTTTTCAAGAGTTACTATCCGAGGACGAACGTTGGTATTTAGTCACATTTATTAAAAATCTAAGTGAAATTTCAAATGTTGACTTAGAACAAAAAGCACCGGAATCTTTGGTTCCTGATCTTAAAATTGAACTTTTTACCAAAGTGGTTCCCAGGGTAGTCAGAATCTGGGAAGGTCCTGAAAATTACCTTTGGTACGCGACTATAGAAGGGGAAGTCTATAGATTGCCTCTAGATAACCCCCACCAAATTGAGAGAATGCTAGAAGTTTCGGACCATGGAATCACTAGATTGCAAGGAGCTACCATGCATGGAGGTAAGTTGTTTCTTTGTGGTAACGTTAGGGTGAATAATAATAAGGGCACTAAAGGTAGAATGGTTAGACTGAGTTGGGAGAATTCGGGGAAAGCAAAATCGGAAGTAGTCTTTACAACGGAAGAATACGGTACTACAAATACCCCTTTTGATCATGGCTGGTCAGCCTTGCAGGTGAGTAATGATGAACAAAGTATATACGTTGTAAGTGGGAGTCGTACAGATCACGGGGAAATTCAAGATAACCTGGGAGCATACCCCAACTCCAGGGACGTGGCCTTGACGTCCAAGGTTTTCCGGATACCAATTGATGCTGTTGATTTATTCTTACCAGACAATCTTGAGCTTCTAAAAGAAAGGGGTTACCTGTTTGCAGAAGGGCTTAGAAATGCCTACGATGTTGCATTAGATAAGGACGGAAGGCTATTAGCTGTAGTCAATTCCGGAGATTATGATCAGAACGAAGACATGTTTTGGGTAAGAGAGGGCTATCACTATGGCTATCCCTGGGTGATGGGAGGTTTGGCATCCCCACAACAATTTTCAGATTGGACCCCTGATCCAGACAAAGATGCTTTTTTAAATGCCGCCGCTGCAGCCTGGCCTGATGACTTTTACAATGACCCTACCTTTCCAAAAAAACCTCAAGGTGTCAACTTTGGAAAAAGCATCCTAAATTATGGCCCTGATTCAGATAAATTTAGGGATGAAATCACTGGCGAAGTAAAAGATGCATCTGAATTGGGAGTTGGAATGCGAACATTTACACCACATTCTTCACCGCTTGGACTTGTAATAGACGATGAACAATCTTTGCCCGGTAGATTCAAAGGCAAGGCGCTTGTTGCAAGGTATACCAATGGACAAAAATCCGCTTTGTTGCAGGCTTTAACCGAGAATGGTGAAGATTTGCTCCTTCTTGATTTAAAGTACCTACCGAAGGAAGAGAATTTTCAATTGAATACCTACCGAGTGGCTAAAGGCTTTAATCAACCTGTGGACGCTATATTGGTAGGGGGTTTTCTTTACTTGGTTGAATATGGGGGAAAACAGCAAGGTGGGAATATTTGGAAAATTTCCTTTAATTCCGATGAGTAGTGATGGTATAAATCGCTTTCACCTCTGATAAATTGGATTGATAAACCATTACAAATTCAAGCCTTATACACTCCTATAGACCTATTTTGAGAATTTTCTCATTTGAGGTATTTTAAGGATTTTTGTTTCAAATTTTTAATTTTTGAGGGTATGAATTTTGATGGAAATATGCTTTAGTTTAAAAACTCACTTCTTACTTTTTTAAAACCTTTATAGTAGTAAGAATTTTAAGTGTTAGGTCTCCAACTTAATAATTAATTTTTTTTGATTATCCCGATAGTTAAAATAAAATATAAATAATTCAGATATACTTTTGTAAAATAATTATTATCCTTATATTTGTGTTATCAAATCGAAAGAAATGATATTGTATTACCCAAGTTTGGGAATTGGTGATGTTTTTATCGCAGGTTCAAATCCTGCTAATACAACTGGTTATTTTGGGTTTATTGTTAATTGACTTAAGCTATGAGAAATTTTTCATAGCTTATTTTTATGTTATAAATGACTAAAAAATTAGTTATTTTAAATTTTGGTTAAGCTAATTAAATAGGGCTGCCCCGTGGTGTTTTTCGCTGGATTAATTTTACGGATAAGCAAAAAAAAACCAAGAACACTTAATACAGTATCCTTGGTTTAATAGTTGTGTTAAAATTGAGCCTTTTAGTAGCCCAGGATATCCATCATGTCTTTGCTTTCTTGTTCTGGAGCAAACAGTCGATGTTGAATTGTGCCATCCTTTTTTCTATCTATGATCACATGTTTTGGCGCGGGTATTAGGCAATGTTGAATTCCGCCATATCCTCCCAATGATTCCTGGTAGGCACCTGTATGGAAAAAGCCAATGTATTGTTGATTGTCTTTTTCTCTTTTAGGGAGATAGATGTTGAATTGATGCGATTCCGAATTGTAGTAATCCATGCTGTCACATGTCAAGCCACCCAGTGAAATATTATGATATTCCTTGTCCCAATTGTTGATTGCCAGCATGATGTATTTCTGATTTAATCCCCAGCTATCTGGAAGTTGGGTAATAAAAGAGCCATCAATCATGTACCATAACTCTTTATCGTTTTGTAATTTCTCATCTAGAATTGAATACAATACTGCACCGCTTTCTCCTACGGTATAACTTCCAAATTCTGTAAATATATTCGGCTCAATGGTACTGTTCTTGGCACACATCCACTTAATATTTTTTATGATTTGGTCTGCCATGTATTGGTAGTCATAATCAAAAAATACGTTAGTCTTAATAGGCCATCCGCCTCCGATATCCATCGTGTCCAAGTCAGGCGCCAATTTCTTAAGCTCTACATATTTTTGAATAAAACGCGTCAATTCTGACCAATAATAGGCAGTATCACGAATGCCTGAATTGATGAAAAAATGTAGCATCTTAAGGCTAACATTGGGGTTGCTTTTAATTTTCTCCTCGTAAAGTTTAATGATGTCATTGTACCTTACGCCCAACCTGGAAGTGTAAAATCCAAATTTAGGTTCTTCATCTGCAGCAATTCTGATACCCACTTTAAAAGGCACCTTAACGTGTTCCAGGTAATAATCGATTTCAGTAATATTATCTAGAATAGGCGTGCAATTCACAAAACCTTCATTGAGTAATTCGCAAATGTATTGCTTGTAAAGGTCTCTTTTAAAGCCGTTACATACGATGAATATATTTTTATCAATTTTCCCCTTTGCGTAAAGGCTCTTGATAAGTGGAATATCAAAAGTGCTGCTGGTTTCTATATGGGCACCATTTTTAAGGGCTTCATCAACAACAAAACTAAAATGGGAAGATTTTGTGCAATAGCAGTAAGTATAATTTCCCTTATAATCGTGGGTTTCCATAGCGTTGCCAAAGTAGGTTTTCGCATTCTGGATGTTTTCAGAAATTTTTGGAAGGTAAGTTAATTTTAATGGGGTACCGTATTCTTCGATAATGTCCAATAAATTTATTCCGTTGAATTGCAATTTATTGTCCTCTACTTTGAATTCTTTAGTAGGAAAATCAAATGTTTGCTTTATTAGATCTATGTATTTGTTCATTTTTGGCTGCTAATAGATACAAAGTTTACTTGGTCAAAAATTGCATTAAAAACCGAAATATCAAATCAATTTTTTAAGGGAATATAATTTTTATTAATTTCTTTGAATTTTTTTTAATACTTTAAACCTGGATTCATGATTAAATTTTTGACCCATTTTTCCCAATATACTCTTGGAAATCGATTAAACCTCAAGAATTGAGCCTCTTTTGAAGCTTAGTCAATATACTAATGTATTATCTTCCAATCGGCCAATGAGGCTTGACAATTAAAATGATTGCTTCTACCTCTAAATCAAAAAGTTGCTAAAGAGATTTAATTCTTAACTGGGAATTCAATAAAAAATGTAGTTCCGACATTTTCTTTAGATTCAAACCAAATTTTACCATTATGTGCTGAGATGATTTGTTTTGAGATGGCCAAGCCCATTCCAAAAGGCTTTTCACCATTCGTGCCTTCTCTTTTGCCCAAAGTGTCCCAATCAAATACCAGGCTCTTTAAAGAATTTGGAATCCCAATTCCTTCATCCCTTATTATTATGGTGATAAATTCATACGTGCTCTTCATGATCACTTCAATGCTTTTACCCACTGGTGTGAATTTAATAGCGTTTGCTATTAAATTCGTGATCACGCGCCACATTTTTTCTTTGCTAATTAATGCAGTAACAGGAAGCGTATTTAAATGTATCTTCTGTTGTTTCTCTTCTGCTTTATGATTTAGTATTTCCACGCAATATTTCAGCAATCTATCAATCTGGACCTCTTCTTTTAATAAGTGTTTGTCATTTTTATTGGGAAGAAGTATTTCAGTGATAAGATTCATTGAATTGCTGCAAGAAGTCTTAATGTTTTCCAAAAGGTATTTATTTTCGCCATTGATTTGTGGATCATCTAGTATCAAATTTGCCATCATGATCATGCTACTAATCGGATTACGTAGGTCATGAGCAACCATGTACATGATTTTAGTATTTTCGGATTGACTAAATTCCAAAGCATTTAATGTGTCTTGTAGGTCTTGGTTTTTTTGAAGGATAAGATTATTAGTCTTCTTTAATTTCTTTAAATTATTCCAATTAAATATTAGAAAAATCGCCAAAAGAATAGTGAAAACTAGCGCCGTGGCCAGGTAGATGTTTTTTATTTTATTGTCTCTATTGACTAAGGATAATTCGTATTTCTGTGCTGCATTTCTAAAAGAACCTTCCACATCAACAAACTTCAGCTCTTGGTCAATTTTCTGGATAGAATCGTTTAAATGATAATATGAATTCATGGACGCCAAAGCGCTCTCCATGTCTCCTATATTTTCGAAATAGGCACCTTTTATCAAATACCAGCGAAGTAAAATGTCCAAATATTGCCTGTTATTCAATTCTGAATTTGGTAACTCTTTATCAAGTTCATTTAAATAAACCAAAGCTTTATCAAGCGATCCTTCATCAATATAAATTTGAGTTAATTTAAGTTTGGCTGTTTGGGCATCATTGCGATCATAATTAGGCTGGCTATTTATTTCAATACTGCTTTTCAATAACTTTTTCGCTACACCAACTTTATTAAGCTTTGCCATTACACCACCTAAATTACCTCTTACCACCCCCATAGCAGAGCTTATAAATAAATTTTTTTCGGGATATCTAGGCTTGATCTCTTCCAAAAAAGCCAGCGCATCTACGTAGTAATAAACGGCACTGTCAAATTTGCTAATTTTCTCATAACAAAGTGCCAAGGTGTTCCTGTAATTCTGAGGCTCATTTATGTTTTGAGTCAAACTTTCGTTTCCCAAGCAGTCTAAGTTTTCTGCTATTGCCTTTTTGAAAAAAGGAATGGCTTCCTTGTACTGTTTTTGGTCAAATCGAAACATCCCAAGTCGGTAAGTAAGATTACTTACGTTGCAGTCGTCCAGATTTTCAATAGCATATTCTCGTCCATTAAAATAGCTTAAAAAGGCATTATTGTATTTGTGTTTAGCCTTTAAAAAATCGCCTTCCAAGAACTTTGTCTGTACATGTCTAAAATCATTTACATGGTCCTCTTGCTCGAGAATAAGGAACATGCTATCTAAGTATTGCTCGGATTTGACAAGGTCTAACTCATGATTTAAGTAGTAGTTTGCATAGAAATTATATTTTTCCCAAATGTCTAAAAAATTTTTATCAGCCATTGAATTGTAAACACTGTCAAAATGATCAAAAGCTTTATCCACCTGGCCACTGTTAAAAAATATGGTCGCACCGTCCAATGCTTCATTGATCAATGGAGAAGGCTCTTCATTATTTGTTTTTTTTGCATCACATGCCGCCATGAAAAGCACACTGAAAAATAAACCAAAAAGATGACCCCAGAATTGAGTAAAATTAAAAACAAAAGCGCTTCGTTTTTTCATAATCGCTCAAATTAATCCATTATTCTTTAAAAAGACTAATTTTTAAAAAGGTAAAATCCATAACAAATTAAGCGAGGGTTCTACCTAGGTTTATAGAAGAAAACCTTAAAGTTTCAAGCTACATTTTTGAAAGTTTGAATGGCATTTATTTTGTTTTTAAGTGTAAAGCTAGTTTTGAAGACAGCTGTCTTTATTTTTATTGTAATTAAAGAATTGTACTCAAATTAAAAATTATAAATAATGTAGCGGATTTTTAAAATATTAAACAAATAATATTTTGTCTATTGCTTTTACTGTCAATTAACTTCTCCGCTTGCGAAAGATTAAGTTTATGGTAGGAGACAATGCTATGAAAGTATTATTTCTAATAGAGTAAGGATGCTGAGTTATTAAAAATTGAGTCAAGAATGAAATAAATTTTACCTTAGTCCATAGAATTTTTAGGTTGAAATAAGATCAAGAACCTGTCCTTTGAAAATTTCTAATTTAGAATTGTATTCTTTAGGGTTTTCTATCATAGACAAGTAATAATATGCGCCTTCAATTACAACAAAAATTTTCTCTGCCAATAATTCAGTATTTTTCGATGAAAGTACTTCATCTTTATCAAGTATGTTTTTTAATGTTTTCCTCAATTTTAAGTGAAGCTTTTTGTATTCATTTTTGATCGTACTGTCTCTAAAAGTAAAAGCGTAACAGCTAAAGAAGACTCCATCGTCGAAAAGTAGGTTCCATTCTCTTGAAAAAAGTCGGTCAACCAATAAATTGGGATCCAATTTGCTGTCTTTTTCAGATTTTAGAATTATGGGTTTGTAAATTAATTGGTATTGGTGGAGTATATAATCGATTAATCCAAGTACCAATAACCGCTTGTTTGAGAAGTAATGTATGATTAGGCTAGGGGGCATCTCAAGGTGTTTTCCGATTTTCGCTATAGACACATTTTCCAATCCATCTCTTTTGCACAGTTCATAAAATCCTGAAATAATCTCCTTTTTTCGTTCGGTTCTAATGGATGACTTCATAAGTTAGTTTAAAATAAAAATACTAAAATAGTTAATCCTATTTATTTTTTAATCTATTTATTGTTAAATTTATTATAATTTATGTTGAATGAACATTCAATAATCAAAGGATAAAACCCTATTAATATTGGGATAATATGCGCGAACTACCTTGCGCACTTCTAATCTATAATTGAATCAGTACCAATTAAATATCCAATACTTTATGGAAAAAATTTTACAATTATTAAAAAAAATCAGTATTAGTATAGGGATTAGTTCCTTATTCATGCTGATTGTCTTCACTGCTCAAGCACAGGTCGTTGTGAGCGGAGTAGTCAAGGACGGAATTGAAGACATACCCCTACCTGGGGTTTCGGTCTATCAAAAAGGTGGTGAAAGTGTAAGCATCACAGACTTGGATGGTGTTTATACCATAGAAGTAGCCAATGCTAATGCCGAATTGGTTTTTTCATTTATTGGTTTTGAAACCCAAAACCTCAAAGTAGGAAATCGATCCACTATAAATGTGACCTTGTCTGCTGAAGAAACCCTTCTAGAACAAGTAGTCGTGGTAGGATATGGCACCCAGAAAAAAGTTAACCTGACGGGAGCGGTGGATCAAATATCTGGTGAAGATATTATAGACAGGCCTGTTGGAAATGTGATGCAAAGTCTTCAAGGCGTTAGCCCCGGACTAAACATCACTTATTCGGGTGGAAGACCTGGTAATATTCCAAACATTAACATTAGAGGTTTTACTTCCATCAATGGTGGGGGACCACTTATTGTACTTGATGGAGTGGCTGTAGCTTATGATGATTTGTTGCGCTTAAATCCAGCGGACATCGAATCTTTTTCGGTATTAAGGGATGCGGCCTCTGCAGCCATTTATGGTGCTAGAGCGGCATTCGGAGTAGTGCTAATTACTACCAAACAAGGAGGAAGCAAGCAAGTTATCTCTTACAATAGTAATTTCTCCTGGGGCAAACCATCCGTTATGCCTCAACCAGTGACCGACCCATATATCTATTCAAGGGTAATGGATAAGGCAACCAGCAATACGCCATGGAATTATGTCAACTTCAATGATTACCATTACTCATGGGCAAAAGAGCGGTCTGAAGATCCTTCCGTAGAAGATGTAAGAATAGATCCAAATAATCCGGGTCAATGGGCCTATATGGGTAACAATGACTGGTATGATTATTTTTTCAATAATTCTAGCTTCTCAACTAACCAAAGTTTATCCATTAGTGGTAGCTCCAATAATGAGGGGATGCCCATGACCTATTATGTATCGGGTGATTACACCAGAGAAAATGGGATGAATAAATTACAGCCTGACAATTGGGACAGGTATTCCTTAAGAGCAAGGATTACAGCTACCCCAAAGAGTTGGTTAAAGTTGGACAATAACCTTAATATTTATCAGACTAAGCGTGAGGAGTCAACCAATAACCTTACGGATATTTATTATCTTACTCCTACAGAAGTAGCCAAAAACCCAGATGGATCCTGGGCCAATACAGGCGCAGGAAGACTAGCCGCTCAATTGGTTGATGGTGGTAGAAATGTAGAAGACATGTTTGGTTTCCACAATATTCTACGAGCAACAGGTACTTTCCTGGATGGAGATCTTACCGTAACTGGCAATGCCAGTTTCAAAAAAGAACAATGGATATATGGTTGGAACCGAAAAAATTACGATATAGGATTCGGTCCTGAAGACATTAGGACAGAAGGTGGTGATGGTTCGGTTGTACAAAGGACTGGTAACCTACAGAACACTATTTTTGACCTTTACAGTAACTATACCAAGACTTTTGGGAAGCATACCATCAGTCTTCTTGCTGGATACAATCAGGAAAGCTATTCTTATTCCTCTGTAGAGTCAGAAAGAAGGGTCTTGATCTCTTCTTCATTGCCTTATTTGGGATTGACTACAGGTGACTCGTTTATCCGTCCTGGCTATAGCGCCTATGCCACACAAAGTGCTTTTGGTAGAGCCAATTACACTTACGATAATAAGTATATTATGGAATTTAATGGTCGTTACGATGGTTCTTCCAGGTTTCCAAGTTCGAGCAGATGGGGATTTTTCCCATCATTGTCAGCGGCTTGGATTGCGAGTGATGAGGAATTCCTTCAAAATTTAGCAGGAGAGCCAACCCTTAAGTTTAGAGCCTCTTACGGAAGTTTAGGTAACCAAAACGTAGATAATTTTGGTTATCTTCAGTCCTTACCCACAGGACTTTCTGGTTATTTGATTGATAATGAAAGACAGGTAGTGGTTTCTCGCTCACCATTATTGGCAGTAGACCCAAACTTTTATACTTGGGAAAGGGTAGTGACTACCAATTTCGGTGTTGATATTGGCTTATGGGAAGATAAATTCTCAGCTAATTTTGATTATTTTATTAGAGATACCAAAGACATGTTGACCAATCCCGTAGAACTTCCTGGCGTATTGGGAACTTCTCCCCCTCAACAGAATGCAGCGGATTTACAAACCAAAGGCTGGGAGTTGGCACTAAACTATCGGGATCAGTTTGGAAGTTATGACAATCCTATTGAATTTGCCTCAAAGTTTTTCGTGTCAGATTCAAGAGCATATATCACAAGGTTTGAAAATAAACAAGGTCTATTTTCAAATTACAGAGAAGGTCAGGAAGTTGGAGAAATCTGGGGACTAGTTAATGATGGCCTATTTCATTCAGAAGATGAAATTAGTCAGCTTGATCAGACTGCCATTATCCCTTGGGGTGCATTGGATATTATCCCTGGCTGGCCCAGATATGTAGACCTTAATAATGATGGCAAAATAGAGGAGGGACTTACAGAGAGTGATTCTAAAGACTTACAGGTTATTGGGAACAATCGCCCTAGGTATCAATTAGGCGCTAACTTGAGTGTTGCATGGAATGGTTTTGATGCCTCAATATTTCTCCAAGGTGTTGGTAAACAGGATTATTATCCAAGGAATTATCTTTTCTGGGGGCCTTATCAACAGCCCTATGCGAATATTTATCCTTGGAACCTTGACTTCTACAGAGGAGAAGCGGATAGTGATGCTTTGCGGGCGCAGCACAGTCAATCTTATATCGATGCGGGATTAGCAGATGTAAACACTGACTCTAGCTACCCGGTTCTTCAGTCCTGGCTTGCAGATGCAAATTACGGTTCTGGCCTAGATATATCACAAACAGGCTACTTGCTAAATGCCGCTTATGTCAGGGTAAAAAACATTACTATAGGGTACAATTTGCCCGAGCAATGGGTTTCTAGAATTAAGGCCAGTAGAATCAGGGTTTTTGTTTCCGGAGAAAACCTATATGAATTTTCGGCCATCAAGTCATTTATTGACCCTGAGGCAATCAACGATGTGAACGGTTTTGCTTACCCTTTCCAAAGAAAGTTTTCTTTCGGTGTAAATGTTGACCTTTAAACGCAAATTTGAAATGAAAAAATACATAATTTATTTATTCATACTGAATATATGCTGGATTAGCGCTTGTGATGATGAATTCATGGACAAGTATCCACAGACTTCTATATCACCTGAGGAGTTCTTTAAAACGGAACAGGATTTAAAACTTTATGTCAATGGATTGTTAAGTCTTCCAGGCATGTTTCAGTACCAAGTAGATCAAAACAGTGATAACTTGGCTACTACTGGAGCGGTTGAAATTAAAAACATTCTGACAGGATCACCAAGTTCCCAGAATATAACCAGTGGATGGAACTGGAGCAGATTGCGGGATATTAATTATTTCCTTGAAAACAGTCGTCAAGCGGATGCCCCTGAAGAAGTTATTGCGCATTATGAAGGAATAGCCAGGTATTATAGGGCTATTTTCTATGCAGGTATGGTAAAACGTTATTCCGATGTCCCTTGGTATGATCAACTGCTTTCTCCCACCGACGAAGACTTGTACAAAGGAAGAGATACCAGGGAATCTGTGGTAGAGGGTATCATGGAAGACCTTGAATTTGCAAGTGAGCATGTGACCACAGATGTTCCTAGCGGTACACCAGGAAACTGGGCTATAAAGGTTTTTTATGCAAGATTTGCCCTGTACGAGGGTACATATAGAAAGTACCATGAAGAATTGGGGCTACAAAATTCAGTAGGCACCTTTTTAACTAAGGCGAGTGATATTGCCAAAACCATCATGGATTCAGGGAAATTCGCTATTTATAATTCAGGAAACCCTGAAAATGATTATAAAGCGTTATTCAATAGTCAGGATTTAGGGGGAAATGGGGAAGTGATTCTATTTAATGCTTATGATGTCAATAAGGATAGAAGTAGCAATGTAAATACTGGTGTATTTGGCACCTATGAGCAATCTCCTGCAAGGGATTTGGTTCAAAGCTACCTAATGGCCGACGGATCAAGTTTTACCGATAAGGCTGGATATGAAAAATTCTCTTTTGTGAAAGAGTTTCAGGATAGAGATCCTAGATTGTACCAAACTTTGGTTTATCCGGGATGGGTTAGAGAGCCTGAAACAAGTGCCTATATCCCTATGCTTAACAGAAATTTCAGCGGATACTATCAACACAAAGGGTACAGCAATACCACAGACAATCTAGATTTAGGAGGATTAGACTTTCCAGTTTATAGGTACGCAGAAGTAGTATTGACTTACGCAGAAGCGAAGGCCGAATTAGGGACTTTGACCCAATCTGACCTGGATGCTTCTGTGAACTTGCTCAGAAATAGGGTTGAGATGCCAGCCCTTATGCTAAATGAGGCCAATGCCCAACCGGATCCATTCATGATGGCAAAATACCCTATGGTATCAGGTGCTATGGCGGGTGTACTTTTGGAAATCAGAAGAGAGAGAAGGGTTGAGTTAGCGGTAGAGGGTTACAGGTTTGACGACTTAATGCGCTATGGAGCAGGTAAATTGCTGGAAAAGATACCTGAAGGAATGTATTTCTCCGGCTTAGGTAAATTTGACTTGACAGGTGATGATATACCAGATGTATTGTTAGTAGATAAAGGAACAGATATTCCTGAAGACGATAACAAGGAAGTAAATGAGTTAGGAGAATTACTCATCTACTATAAAACAGGGACAATTGATGACAATGTTACCGTTTACTTGGCAAATGGAGAAGAGGGTGGAACAATGGTTACTGAAACTTCAGCTAGAGATTTCATTGAGCCTAAATACTATTACAGACCTATTCCTATTCAGCAAATAGTGCTGAACCCAAATCTTGAACAAATTTTTGGTTGGGAATAATTCTTTAAATTAGAAATACCAGGTAAGCTGTTGGAAATATTTTTTTCAGCAGCTTACTTTTGTTTAACCAATAGATGAATTTTACACCCTTAATAAATGAAGAAAATTAATATGAGGTTAGCCATTATTTTTATGTTTAGCATCATGCTGACATTGACCGCCAATGCCCAGGAGAAAAAGACGCTTTTTATAATTTTGGATGGGATTCAAAGGGAGCTGCTGGAAAATAATCCTACCCCTAACCTTGATGATATAGCCGCGCAAGGTGGATATGAACATGCTTATGTGGGAGGAATGAAGGATGGCTATTCCGAAACGCCAACCATTTCGGCAGTGGGATACAATAGCCTTCTAACAGGTGTTTGGGTAAACAAACACAATGTCAAGGGCAATAGCATTCGAGAACCCAATTACAATTACCCTACAATTTTCAAAAAATTCAAAGAAAATTACCCACACAAAACCATAGCCGTATACTCAACCTGGTTAGACAATAGAACCAAGTTGGTAGGTGAAAACCTCGCAGCAACAGGACATCTGCAATTGGATTATCACTTTGACGGGCTAGAAATAGACACCCTTTCTTATCCTCATGATAAAAAAAGTGACTACATAAAGAAAATTGATCAGGCTGTAACTGCTTATGCCGCCAATGAAGTTATAACAAAAGGCCCTGATATGACTTGGGTTTATCTGCAATATACTGATGACATGGGGCATAGATTTGGAGAAAGCCCCCAAATGGATGCTGGTATTCAGGAAGCGGACAGGCAGGTAGGACTTATCTGGGAAGCCATTCAGAAAAGAGAAAAAATAGAGAATGAAGAGTGGATGATCATCATTACTACAGACCATGGCCGGAAAGTAGGTGGCCGTGGACATGGAGGTCAATCCGATGAAGAGCGTGCGACTTGGATGGTTTCCAATAAAAAATTCAACGCTATTTCTAAAAACACTCCTGGAGTTGTAGATATATTTCCCACCATTGTTAATTTTATGGATATTGCCATCCCTAAAAATCAAGCCATGGAAATAGATGGCGTCTCTTTATTAGGAGAGGCTTTTGCAAGCCATTTAACTGGGACTTTAAATGGGAAAACGCTTACCCTTTCTTGGAAAGACTATGATGCCAAGGCAACTTCCATGGTTTGGGTAACGCCTACAAATCAATACAAGTACGGTGAAACAGATATTTACAGACAAATAGGAAAGGTGGCAATTGAAAATGGAGCTGCTTCCTTTGATTTAAAACATGCCTATGATCGCTTAAAAGTGGTCATGGAGCTACCGAACGGTTACCTTAACGTATGGGTGACAAACAAAGAATAAGCTTAGCAATGAAATAACTTATTTTTTAGTATACCATCTATGTAAAAATGATAGATAATTTGGTGTTCGAAGACTTAACTTAGTCTTCGAACACCTTAATTCATGCAAAAATTTATTCTAACCTTTTTACTTTCTCTTAATTCCGTAATTATTGTTTTTAGTCAAGAACCTGAACACCCCGGGATTTATGCTGAAAAGGCAGATAAACCTGTGCTTATAGACGGTATCCTTAATGAAGCCGTTTGGAAAGACATTGGATGGGAAAGTAATTTCATTCAGACATTTCCTACGGATACAGCAATGGCAATCGCCGAAACGAAAGTGAAGGTGGCCTTTGATGATAAATTCATTTACATAGCTGCTATTCTATTAAACCCCGAAGTTAGAGAAAAGTATGTCAGTACTTCTCTAAGAAGGGATTATAGAGGTAATCAGAATGACGGTATAAGTATAGTAATTGATACCTTTAATGACAAAACCAACGGCTATATTTTCGGTGTAAACCCATATGGGGTGCAAAGGGAAGCCATGGTCGGCAATGGAGGCTTATTGACTACAGATTTTAACCTGGCTTGGGACAATAAGTGGTATTCGGAAGCAACCATTCATGAGGATCATTGGATAGTGGAGATTGGGATTCCATTGTCCACCTTAAGGTACAAAGATGGTGCAGAAAACTGGAACATCAACTTTTATCGGATAGACAGTAAATATTCCGAAAAAACAACCTGGACTCCTATTCCTAAAAATTTCAATGTAACCCACACTGCTTTTTCCCGTAACCTTCACTTTTCTGAGCCATTGCCCAAAGCAGGAGGGAACTATTCGATAATACCCTATGCAGCAATGGCCACTTCAAAAAACAATATTAATGGCATTGAAGAGCCTCTAAAACCATCTTTTGGTGGAGATGCTAAAATAGGAATAGGCCCCGCCATGAATCTTGACCTTACCGTTAATCCTGATTTTTCGCAAGTTGAGGTAGATGAGCAAGTGACGAATTTAGACAGGTTTGAAATCTTTTTTCCAGAAAGAAGACAGTTCTTTTTGGAGAACGTAGACCTTTTTGCTGATTTCGGAACAGACAGAATCAGACCTTTTTTCTCTAGAAGAATAGGGGTGGATAGGGATGAAAACACTGGGCAAAATGTACAAAATCAGATCCTATATGGGGCAAGGTTAAGTGGCAAGTTAAACGAAGACTGGAGGATAGGCGCCATGAATATGCAAACTGCCAATGATCCGCTTAGAGGAATCTCTGGTAAAAACTTTACAGTAGCCGCTTTACAGCGAAAGGTATTTAATCGTTCCAATGTAGGGGTCATGGTCATCAACAGGGAGACCATGGATATGGAACAAGGTGGTCTCAACGTTGTCAATGGAAAACACAATCGGTTAGCAGGTATAGATTACAATTTATTTTCGAAGGACAATCGCTGGACGGGTAAGTTTTTTTACCATAAAACCTTTGAAGAGGGGGAACAAAGCAATACCGGAACTGGGCATGCGCAACTCACCTTTACGGATGTAAACTTAATGGCTGGCTTATCTTACTCCAATGTGGGTGAAAATTACAACCCACTGGTTGGTTATACGCCAAGGGTAGGCTACCAGAGAATAGCGCCTATCATGAGTTATACCTTTTTTCCTGACTCTAAACATATCAATAGGCATGGTCCTGGTTTTGAATCGGAAACTTTATGGACACCGACATTGGGCATAACCGATGAATTACATACGTTGAATTACTTGTTTCGCCTGCATTCTTATGCCGAGGTTACCCTTAGCGCAAACAACCAATATACCTATTTATTCTTCCCTTTTGATCCTACCAGATCTGGTGGAGAGCCATTGGCCCAAGGTACCTCCTACAGGTACAATTATTTTGGAATAGAAATGAAAACAGATCCAAGAAAATCCTTTTCTTTGATAGGGACAGGGCAGACAGGACAATATTACAATGGTCAAATGTCGAATTTCCTTGGAACTGCCCAATGGAGGGTAGGGTATACGGCCAATATTTCCATGAATATTAGCTACAGTCGCTTAAGACTTCCAGCGCCACAAAAGGATGCAGACTTATTTCTAATTGGACCTAGATTTGACCTTACATTTACAAGGAGTTTATTCTGGACTACCTTTATTCAATACAACAACCAAATTGACAATATCAATATCAATACCCGTGTTCAATGGCGTTATGCTCCAGTGTCTGATTTGTTTATAGTATATACAGACAATTACTTCCCAGACTCATTTGCTTCTAAACAAAGAGCCTTTGTAATGAAATTGAATTATTGGTTAAACCTATAACCATTGTTTGAGCAAGGTATTTTAACCCCTTCCTGACGTTTTTTAGGGGGTATTGCAAAAAAATAGGTGACTGAATGCTATTCAGCCACCTATTAAACCTTAAGGTTTTGAATAAATTATTTTAAATAATCAGGTCTTTTGGTACCACTATAAGGCTTTGCACCCAAATTTGATTGACTGGTTTTTTCAACGGTCAATAATTTCACATCAGTAACTGTTGGTGCTTCGATAAAGCCATAGTATCTACCTTTCCAATAATCTCTTAAATAGCCGGTAGGCTCTATGATTCTATTGCCATCTCTACCACCATCCAGAACAATTGCTCTTCTGGATTCTCTGAGTGCAGCCATTTCTCTAGGTGAAATGGCTTTAACTCCTCCTTCGTAAGAAATGTATCCTTTTTCAACAAATAAATCATCTCTATGAGAATTAAAGTAATTGAAATCCCTACAATCCAGTGGCCATTCTCTAAGATGTTGTGTGGCGGCTCCCAGATCTGCATCATTTCCGGTTAGGGCTGCATAAGTAAAGTTAAACCAAGGAATTTTTTCCATGCGCTTGATCTCATAGGTTCGCTCTAAACTTCTCAGGTAAGTCGAACGTAAGTCTGGGTCTTTTTCATAGGGAAGCAAAATCATGTAAGCTTCCAAGGCAAGGTTATCATCCCATGGAGCAATTTGAGAAGGGGGAAAGGTTTTCTTTTGTTTAATTGTGTTTTCTGGGTAACCCCATTTTACCAATTGCTCATAGCCCTTTTTGTATTTTTCATTCCCGGTTAATGCATAGGTGGCATAAGTGAAGGCCAAAACTTCCAAACCATTAATTCCACGGTCTTCGTAGCCGTAAGGCCTTAGTAAATATTCTGGATTCCATCGACCCCATCTAGTAGGTTCACCATCAGCATCGATTAATTCCCAACCATTGTCCATAATATAAGAAGTCATTCTTGACATATGTTCCTTTGCCAGTTCCTTCTCCTTTCCTTTGGCTACCAGATCGTGAAAAATGGCTACAGAATAATAATGGGCAATGACCTCATCACTTGACGCGTCACCTTTCCAGTACCATAAGCTGTCCGCAGTAGCATACCATTTGGCTGGTAAACCACCAGAGCCTCTATTATCCAGCGTGCCAGTGTCACCTTCCCTAGAGAATACAGCCCTAGAGATAAGCCCATCTATAGGTGTAACCCTTTCGAGAAATAGCATAGCCTGAAATGCATCCAATGCTTCTTTCCTGTCAGCTTCTTCTCCCGTAACGGCATATTTGTAACTCATAGCAGCAAGGTAGGTAGCTGTGTGGGCGCCATCATTGTCACTTATGTCCCTTTCCCACTCTCCATTCCTCTTTGACAATAGATGTACAAAGCCCATCCTTTTATGTCCATAAGCGTCCATCCATTGCTCGTAATGCGCAGCTTTTTTCTGTAGGGTATAAGGTTCGTAATGAATTATCCCTAGTCCTCCATCCGTTGCCGCTACTATTTTATTCTTAGTACTTGCAATTCCATTTACCTTATTGTTTGGTAACCATAGGTCAGAGCCAAAATATTGAAATTCTTCATCGGTCATTCTAATAAGGCCACGAGGGGTTCCAATCCACATGTCACTGTCAAATCCTTTAACCATTTGATCAGTATTCTCTACAGGCAAGCCATCAGCCCCTTTTATTTGGGTGAGTGAGGTTCCTCTAAGTAATCCTAATCCTCTATCAGTACTGATGTACAGCTTGCTTCCAATACTAAGCAGGTCTTTGGTGTTTTTTGAGGGCAAATTGCCCCAATCAATAAGGTGTTCGTTGACCACTTTACCTGCCAATTGCACCAACTCTCCTGGTCGGAGAATATGAAGGGTCTGGCTATAACTTTCAATGGCTGTAATCGGGCCCAAGGTGACAGGGTCGGCGAGGAGCTGACTTCCATCTTCCATGAACATGGTAATGTCACTTGAAAGAAATCCTCCTTCAGGCATGATATTGGTTAATTTACCATCTTTATACTTGAAAATGGATTCGTTGGTAGCTACATGGACCTGATCCAGGTGCAAACAAAAGTCTACAAACTTTTCAGTGCTGATTTTAGCCCATTTTTTGTCGTCAAATAGATAAAGCCCTGAATTGCTGCTTACCCATAAGCCACCATTCAATACTTCAATTTTATTGATTTCGATAGGTGCTGCTTTTACAGGGATCAGCTTGTCTTCTTGCAGTAGCGCTAATTTGCCATCATTGACGGTATAAACAGATTCATTAAATATTGCTACCTGACTTATTGGTGTATCGGTCGGTATCAGCTCTCTCCGTTCTTGCAAGTAGGGAGCATCCTCTACAGGCTTCCAGAAATGATCATCCTTGTCTTGGGCAAAGAGGTAATTACAATTTATTAGTGCTGCAACTAAGATAAGCCCAGCTTTAAAAGTCTTCTTCATTGGTTGATAAAATTTGTGATTGTTAGTTAAATACCCCTTTGCTAGAAGAATGTACCATAAGTAGCCTTTTTTTTGTAAAAAAAAGCCATTGCAAAGCGATTTATTAACGCTTTGCAATGGCTTACTAAAAGAACTATCACTTAAAAATTTTATATTTTGAAGAAAGATTTTTACGTGTGGATCTTCTTTTACTAACAAGAGAATTAATGCTGAATTAATTTCAGAAACAAGGATTGAAAAAGAAGATTTATGATAATAAAGTATTATTCTCCTCGGAGAATTGGGAATGGAATTAAAGGGGGAGAAGGTGGTGGTGATTAACCTGCTTACTTAACATTTAAGCCCTTTTTCATCTGGTAAATCTTAGGCGTTTCCCCAAATTTATTTTTGAAAGCCCTTATGAAATAGGTTACATTATTGAAACCGGCCATTGCACAAACTTCTTGTACCTGGTAGGCTGCTTGTTGTAATAAATGAGCGGAGTGATTCAATCGTTGCTCTAAAATGTATTCCATAGGGCTGATGCCAAGCTCTTCCTTAAAAGTTCTGGAAAAATGGGTTTTACTCATACAAGCCTTTGCACTTAAAACCTCTAATGTTAAATGCTCTCGCAAGTTTTGTTTGATGTAATTGACCACATAGGCAATTCTATTTGAGCTTGCAAGAGATTTATAGGTGTTTTCTAAAATGTCCCTGGCCTGGGTTTGAGACAAACGGATCAGCAATTCTTTCAAAGCAAGTGAGGCAATCAAATCCTTGTCTTTAGACCTTTCTTTTACACCTATTCTGATAAAGCGATTGATGATTTCAGAAAGGTCTTGGTTATTTATCAGGTGAAAATAATTCAAATCTAGTCCCCATTGCTTTTGCCACACTTTGTCTGGCAATTTTTCATTTAGAAGATTGAAAGTATTTTCAATCATCTCTTGGGAAATTGAAAGCGCAATACATTGGGTAGGATTGTCCCACTTTGCTTCAGGGAAGTCTATTTTCATCAACTCGTTTGGAGGAACGATAACAGATTCTCCTGGCAAATATTCAAAGCCAGGCTTATTAAAAAGGTGCATGACTTTTTTTCCTTTCATCATGGTTGTCAAAACCAAGTCTCCAAAACTTAGATTGACATTTGATGCCTGTTGGTGTGTTTCAAAAATATTGAGCTCACAATTGTTCAATGAATAAGTGGTTCGATTTTCAACCAATGTTTTCAAATCGCTCTCATTTCTCCAGGGAACTCCAGTTATATAGGATCGTTTTGGCATGTTATTACCTAACGGTAGGTTTAATGGGCTGCATATATAAATTATGCTTTTTATTTATTCAACCAAAAGAGCCAACTTCTTCAAATTGGTCAAAATGACAATTGAGGTGGATAAGATGGTTCTTCAGGTTGATTTATAAAATTAATTTACTACTAAATTTGATAAAACTCAAAATAATAAAAAAATGTCAACACAAACTTTATCCCAAAGTACGCCGGTAGAGCGACCAAAATTTAAAGAAAAATACGATCACTTCATTGGAGGAAAATGGGTAGCCCCTTCATCAGGAGAGTATTTTGACAATATATCGCCGATTGATGGAAAACCATTTACCAAAGCAGCGAGAGGTAATAAGCAAGATGTGGAATTGGCTTTGGATGCAGCACATGAGGCATTTAAATCTTGGTCTAAGACCTCTGCAGCTGAAAGAAGTAAATTACTTAACAAAATAGCAGATGTCATCGAGGAGAACCTGGAAATGCTGGCGCGAATAGAAACGGTAGACAATGGAAAAGCCTTGAGGGAAACAAGGGCTGCAGATTTGCCTTTGGTAATCGATCACTTCCGGTATTTCGCTGGTGTGATCCGCGCTGATGAAAGTACCATTTCTGAACATGATGAAAATACAGTGAGCATAGCCTTGCACGAACCTCTTGGGGTTGTTGCACAAATTATACCTTGGAATTTCCCACTGCTAATGGCCACATGGAAAATGGCGCCAGCCTTGGCTGCGGGCTGTTGTACAATAGTAAAACCAGCCGAACAAACACCTACAAGTATCATGGTACTAATGGAGTTGATTGGAGATATTTTGCCTGCTGGAGTACTTAATGTCATTACAGGATTTGGTCCTGAAGCTGGAAAACCACTGGCTAGCTCAAAAAGGGTAGCCAAAGTTTCTTTCACAGGTGAAACCACCACTGGAAGACTTATCATGCAGTATGCTTCCGAGAATTTGGTTCCTGTCACAATGGAACTAGGTGGTAAATCTCCAAATATATTCATGAAATCTGTTGCTGATGCGGATGATGATTTTTTTGATAAAGCAGTGGAAGGAGCCGTTCTCTTTGCTTTGAATCAAGGAGAGGTTTGTACTTGTCCTTCTCGGATTTTAGTTCATGAAGAAATCTATGATGTATTTATGGAGCGGGTGATTGCAAGGACCAAGGCCATCAAAATGGGGAATCCCTTGGCTGAAGACACCATGATGGGTGCCCAGGCCTCCAATGACCAATTGGAAAAAATCATGTCTTACATGGATATAGGAAAAAAAGAGGGTGCGCAGATTTTATGTGGAGGAGATAGAGCAGGTTTAAACAGCGGACTTGAAGCGGGCTATTATGTTCAACCTACCATTTTCAAAGGACACAATAAGATGAGGGTTTTCCAAGAGGAGATTTTTGGACCAGTTGTTTCTGTAACCACCTTTAAAACGACCGAAGAAGCAATCGCTATTGCCAATGACACCATGTATGGACTTGGTGCAGGCTTGTGGTCAAGAGATGCCCATGAGTTGTATCAGGTTCCTAGAGCGATTCAAGCAGGCAGGGTTTGGGTCAATTGTTACCATACTTACCCTGCACATGCTCCTTTTGGAGGCTACAAAAAATCCGGCTTTGGAAGAGAGAACCATTTGATGATGCTAGACCATTACAGGCAAACCAAAAACATGTTAATCTCGTATGATAAAAAGAAATTGGGTTTCTTTTAATTGACAAAGTGCCGGATGTCTTGTGACGCCGGCATTTTTTTTTCTTATCTAAAAGCGAAATTGCCATGCAAGTTTATGTCCCCAGAGTGATGGTTACGGAAGAAGCCAAAGCAGTAATTGATAAATTGAAAAAATCCCATGACAACGATTTGATGTTTCACCAGAGTGGGGGTTGTTGTGATGGCTCTTCACCGATGTGCTTCGAGAAGGGGGATTTTATTGTAGGTGGTAGCGATATTTGGATGGGAGAAGTTTATGGATGTGATTTTTTTATGAATGAAGACCAATTTGACTATTGGAAACATACCCAATTGACCTTAGATGTAGTCCCAGGCAGAGGAAGTAGTTTCTCAATTGAAATACCTATGGGCCTTAGGTTTATGATTCGGTCCAGGTTATTTACAACTGAAGAATTGGATAGGCTTAACCCAGTTATAACTGGTGAAGAATACCTGGCTCGTTAGAAATAAGCAAGTTTTAATCAATCGGTTGCTTTACATTTACACCCTCCTTTTGATAGACAATTTTACCATTTAATATTGTCATTGAAACCTTTGTATTTAAAATTTCCTCTTCATTTATTTTCATAATATCCTGATTCAATACCACAAGGTCAGCTAGTTTTCCTACTGAGATTGATCCTTTTGTTTTTTCTTCAAAGGCCCCATATGCAGGGGATAGGGTATATGACTTGAGGGCTTGCATTCTGGTCATTTTTTGATTTCCCTCATAACCATTCTCAGGCGTTCCTTCCAATGTTTTTCGAGTTACACTAGCATAAAAATTAGCCATTGGGGAAAGGGGTTCTACTGGTACATCTGTGCCATTAATTACCGGAATACCAGAAGATAAAAGTGCCTGCCACATATAGGCCCCATCTGTTATCCTTTTTTCGCCTAAACGATCAATTGCCCAAGGTCTGTCAGAGGATAAATGGATGGCCTGCATGGAGGGGATTACTCCTAATGAGGCAAATCTTGGAATGTCATCAGAATGAAGATGCTGTGCATGTTCTATTCTAAATCTATGGTCAGAATTTAAAGCATCCATTTCCGAAAGGGCTTTCTCATATTGATCCAAGACTTCCTGATTGGCCCGATCGCCAATCGCATGGGTAGCCAATTGAAACCCATATTTGATACCATTTTTAGCTGTTTCGAAAACCTCCTGCATAGGTATAGTCTCATGTCCATAGTGGTCAGGTCGGTCAGAATATTCCTCCAACAACCAAGCACCACGTGATCCTAAAGCCCCATCTGCAGATAATTTTATGGATCGAACGTTCAGCCAGGAATTCAACTTAGGGCCTTTTTCATACCACTCTTTTAACAAATCTTTGTCATTTCCATCAAGCATGGCATACATTCGAATTTTAAGCTGCCCTGCAGTTTGAATTTCTTGGTATAGGGCCAAAATTTCGCTGCTTACTCCAGCGTCATGAAAACTGGTAATGCCATTTCTCAAACAAGCATCCTGAGCCAAATTAAAAGCAAGAAGGTTATTTTCTTCACTGCTTTCTGGAATGTGATTGTAGATTAGTGCCATGGCATTCTCATTAAAAATTCCCGTGGGATTACCATTGGAATCACGAATAACTTCTCCTCCAGATATTGCTCTACTGCCTCCTAGCTCTTGATTTAATGGTCCGATTCCTGCTATTTCCATGGCTTTGGCATTGGCAAATAAGGCATGTCCACTTGCGTGAAATAGCACCACAGGATGATGGGGAGAAATGGCACTTAGAGTCTGATGACTTGGGAATCCATCGATTACCTCTTGGGGTTGTTTTGTCCATTTGCTTTGATGCCAGCCACGGCCAATGATCCAATTACCAGGGGGGGTATTCCCTACTGCCACCTTTACTTTCTCTACAATTTCATCATAGCTTTTTGTGTCCGTTAAATCAAGATTGAGTTCACCATAGCCCAAGCCCATAAAATGTCCATGACCTTCTATCCATCCGGGCGTAACTATTCTGCCGCTTAGGGTAATTATTTGTGTTTCCGATCCGATATAATCTTTCAAGTCTTTTTCCAATCCTGCAAACACGATAAGGGAATCTCTAATGGCAATTGCATCAACATGTGGGTGATTAGGATCTAGGGTATAAATTTTTCCCCCTTTAATAACCAGTGTTGCCTTTTCTACAGTAGTTTTAGTCGTACAAGCCAAAGTAATTAGCAGAATTGCAACGAAGGGGTAAAGGCGACAATATCTTCTTTGTAGCTGTTGGGATCCTGTGGTATTCATGGTTTTGGTATTTTTTTCTTTTTAAGGCTACTATTATTAATCGACGCAGATCAAAAACAAAATATAGAATAGAATATCTATATCATTCCATAGTCGTGTTCTACCCTGCAAATGCGGATTTTGTATTGGCTGTACCAGGTGGATTTACCAAGTTTTTGTGCAAGCAAGTGCTCGCTTTGGTTCTTCCATTTTTTTATGGCCTCCATACTTTCCCAATAACTTATAGTAATCCCAACACCACCGCTAGCGGACTCATGCCCCAGGTATCCAGGTTGGATTTGAACCATTTCCTCCATTTTGGCCGACATTTCAGCATAATTTTTCTGGTCCTTACTTTTAATGCTCGTAAAGATTACGGCATAGTAGGGTGGCTTAGGAGTATGGCTAATTTCGCCCATAGTTATATTGATGTTTTTGTTCATTTTATTAAGTTAAATAAAGCATTATAAATTTGATAAAAACACCTGTTTTTTTAATTTTATGTTCTGATATTGAGGTATGTTAATCACTTGGTTTTAATCAATTATTTTTAATTATAAGGGTTTTAAGTTACGATGTCTATAAAGCCAATTTGCCGAGTAAACCAAGTGAAAATAGGAGGTTTTTCAATAATTTTTAATAGGGTTCGAACCTAAAATATACAGATTTTGTGTTAACTATTTTAAATAAAGATCAATGGACGTAGAAATTCTTTCCAGAATACAGTTTGCTTTCACTATAGCTTTCCATTACATCTATCCTCCATTGAGCATTGGACTTGGTCTGATCATGGTAATTATGGAAAGCCTTTATTTAAGAACAGGAAACAAAGAATATGAGATCTTGGCCAGGTTCTGGACCAGAATTTTCGCCCTCACATTTGGTATAGGTGTAGCGACAGGTATTGTAATGGAATTTGAGTTTGGCACCAACTGGGCTACTTATTCTCGATATGTTGGGGATGTTTTTGGAAGTGCATTGGCTGCCGAAGGGATATTTGCCTTTGCACTTGAGAGTGGGTTTCTAGGTGTATTGTTATTTGGATGGGACCGAGTCAAACCATGGGTACATTGGGTAGCAACCTTAGGCGTATTTTTAGGTTCTATGTTTTCAGCAGTTTGGATTGTAATTGCCAATAGTTGGCAACAAACGCCGGCAGGATTTCATATAGTAGGAGAGGGTATGGAAGCAAGGGCTGAGATTACTGATTTTTGGGAAATGGCCTTCAATCCATCCAGCATGGATCGCTTGATTCACACCTGGCAAGGGGCATTTCTGGCAGGTGCTTTTCTGGTATTGAGTGTGCATGCCTACTATCTAAGAAAAGGCAGGTATACAGACATTTCTAAAAAAGCTTTCAAAATTGCCTTGATTGTGGCCACTATTTTCTCATTGGCTCAATTGGTGTCGGGACATAGTTCGGCCAATGGTGTGGCGGTAAATCAGCCAGCGAAATTGGCTGCCTTTGAAGGCCATTTTGAGAAAGAGGGTCCTGCACCTATGTATTTATTTGGTTGGGTGGATAAGTCGAGCCAAACAGTCACAGGCTTAAGCATACCTGGCGGGCTTTCCTATTTATTGCATTATGAATTTGGGGCGCCAGTCACAGGTTTAAATGCTTTTCCGGAAGAAGACCGACCTTCTCAGATAAATGCTGTCTTCCAATTTTACCATATAATGATTAGCATTGGTATGTTTCTTATTGTTTTAACAATTGCTGGTTGTGTTCAGTGGTACAGGGGTAAACTCTTTGATAGCAGGCGGTTATTATGGGTCTTTTCATTTGCGGTGATACTTCCTCAAATAGCCAACCAGGTGGGTTGGTATGCGGCGGAAATGGGGCGCCAGCCATGGGTGGTATATGGTTTGCTCCGTACAAGTGATGCCTTGAGTAAATCTGTCACAGCTAATCAGGTTTTATTCTCTCTGATCTTGTTTTTTTTCGTTTATACGATTCTTCTACTGTTGTTTCTTTACCTATTAAATAAGAAAATTAAGCATGGTCCTTACGATGAGGATGAAGGAAATGATCGACCATTTCAAAAAGAAGTTGCCGCCTCTTTTTCACCTGATAAATAAAAATATATGGAGACCTTATTTGGATTAGATTATCCCACGCTTTGGTTTTTGGTAGTAGGAGGTTTGTTCTCTGGCTATGCGATATTGGATGGATTTGATTTTGGGGCAGGCGCTTGGCATTTGTTCTTTAAAAAAGAAAAAAGCAGAAGACTAGCCCTTAATGCAATAGGGCCCGTTTGGGATGGGAACGAAGTGTGGTTGGTCATTGGTGGTGGAGCGCTTTTTGCTGGTTTTCCAGTTATGTATGCTACATTATTGTCGGGGATGTATGTTCCCTTTATGTTGTTTTTGTTGGTGATCATCCTGCGCGCCGTTTCTATAGAATTTAGAAGCAAGGAGCCCATGCTGTGGTGGCGAAAAATGTGGGATATATCCTATTCAGTATCCAGTATGTTGCTACCATTTTTTCTTGGCCTAGTCTTGGGAAATGTCCTGCTAGGTATGCCCATTGGGGAGGGGTATGAATATGAGGGCGAGGGTTTTTTAAGCTTTTTAAATCCTTATGCGGTGATGGTGGGTATATCTACCCTTGCATTAATGATGTCCCATGGTGCCATTTACCTCTTATTAAAAACGGAAGGAAGGATGTATGCCAAATTAACTTTTCTTTTAAAGAAGGGAATGATTTTCTTTATGGTGAGTTTCGGCATAACCTCCTTGTATACGCTGATATATATTCCTCACTTGTCAGATACCTTTAGAGATTCTCCAGTACTATTTGTCGTTCCATTGACTGTTTTGCTCTGTATTGCTAATGTGCCTAGACTGGCCAGTAAGAAACAATTTGGCAAAGCATTTCTGTTTTCTTCAATAACAATTAGCTTGTTGCTTATAATAGTGGCGATAGAGTTGTACCCTAACTTACTGTATTCAACCTTGGACCCCGCACATACCATTACGGTTTATAATGCTGCCTCCTCTGAAAAATCACTTGGGATAATGCTGACCTTTGCAGCCATCGGTACTCCCCTAGTGATAGGTTATACGGCATTTGTATACTTCACCTTCAGAGGGAAAGTGCGTATTGATGACACAAGTTACTAATAGGATAATTCTAATTGTTTGATATTCTGTAATTTGCAAGGAAATATAATGGATTCGTTATATATTTCAGAAGTAAAACCCTGTAGTTGCATTTAAACCCAAAATTGTATGAAAAGGCTTGTTTTAATACTTGTAAGCTCCTTTTGCATTTCCTCCATTTACGGACAGCATTTGGAAATCAAAGATCCCGCTTTATTAACCCTTATAGATGAAGAGAGTCCTGTCATCAAGGTGTCGGATGGTTACCAATTTACAGAAGGTCCGGTATGGAACAATGAGGAGCAATATCTTTTATTTAGTGACATACCCGCCAACACCATTTATAAAGTACATCCTACCGGTGAGATTAGCCCATTTCGCCAACCCAGTAAAAATGCAAATGGCTTAACTTTTGACAGCGAAGGGGATTTAATTATTGCGGAGCACAGTGGAAGACAAATTAGCCGCCTAAGTCCCAATGGCGATTACGCTTCAATTGTGAATAATTTTAATGGTACCGCTTTTAATAGTCCCAATGACGTCATAGTTGATAGCCAGGGAGCTATTTATTTTACAGATCCACCTTATGGCAGGCCTAAAGATGCTACAGATACTTTAGGTTTTAATGGTGTGTACCGGTTTTTTGAAGGCGAAACACAATTGATAGCTGATGACCTTTTTAGGCCCAATGGATTGGCTTTGTCTCCAGATGAGGAAACTTTATACATAGCCAATTCAGGTCAGCCTAAAATGTTTATGAAATATGCAGTAAGTAAATCCGGTAAAGTTGGAATGGGAGAGGTGTTTTACAATGCTTCTGATTTAGACGGTGAGGGAAACCCTGATGGTATAAAAGTGGATCAACAAGGAAACATTTTCGCCACTGGACCCGGAGGAGTTTTGGTGTTCTCCCCAGAAGCAAAACTTCTTGGTAGAATTATATTTCCTGAAACTCCAGCAAATCTTACTTTCGGCGGGTACGGTATGAAGACCCTCTATGTAACTGCAAGAACAGGCCTTTATTCAATTCAACTCAAATAAATACTGCCTTAAATTATGTACAAAGCAAGGAGAAAGTTTATTCAAAAAACTGCTATAGGCTCTGCCTTAGGACTATTTGGAATAAATGCCTTAAGCAAGGCCGAAAGGGAATTTAAGTTTCTTCAAGATGAGGCAATAGACAGGGCTTTGAATGCGCCGGTTTTGAACCTTACCAGCTTTACTGCACCTGTATGGATAAAGTCTATAGAATTATTAAGAAAAGAAAATAACTTTTTATGCAGGGTAAGGTCCAATGATGGGGCAGAAGGTATATCGGTAAGTAACAATATGCAGATGATACACCTTTATCCAATATTCGTAAATCGTATCCAACCTTTTTTTATAGGCAAGGATGCAAGGAATTGGGAGCAGTTGATAGAGGAAGTATATGTATTTCAGAGCAATTACAAGTTACAGAACCTGGCTTTATGGGTGCCATTGGCTACCCTCGAATTTGCTGTTTTGGACTTGTTAGGAAAAATGGCCAATAAAAGCATGGGAGAAATGTTGGGTGAAATTCATCATCCAAAAATTGCCGTTTATCAAGCCAACAATTTTCGTGGCAAATCTGCTGAAGAATCTATAGGACTTATTGAGGATCAAGTTAGGGCAACTGCTGCCAAAGCATTAAAGTTTAAAGTAGGGGGTAGAATGAGTAACAATCTGGATTTTCCAGCAGGGAGGTCCGAGGCGTTGATTCCAATGGTGAGAGAGAGATTTGGTTCCGACATGGTTATTTATGCAGATTCGAACGGATCCTATACGGCAGAGGAAGCCATTCGAATTGGCAAGATAATGGAAGAATACAATTATGATTTTTACGAAGAACCAGTTCCTTTTGATTGGTATGAAGACACGCTCAAGGTAACAAATGCCATAAAAATTCCAGTAGCAGGAGGAGAACAGGAACCCAGCATGCGAAATTTCCGGTGGCTTATAAAAAATGACGCACTTGACATTGTACAACCTGATATTTTTTACTTTGGTGGGATGATCCGTTCTATGAAAGTGGCTAGAATGGCAGCCACACAAGGTAAAAGCTGCATACCCCATATTTCAGGTTCCGGATTAGGCTACCTTTACATGATGCATTTTGTATCGGCGCTTCCCAATGCAGGGCCCTATCATGAGTTCAAAGGTTTCAACAATGAAATCCCTTTGGAAAGTGCCTCTTCAAACATCTCCAGTACAAATGGAACGGTAGAAGTCCCAACTGGACCTGGTTTGGGAATAACGTTAGAACCTTCCTATATAGCCGCACACAAAAAGGTAATTGCCTAGTCGGTCATTTTAATTATTCAAAAGAATATGTAATTTGCCTTATAAACCGGCTTATGCAATAACTTCCTATCGCATAAGCCGGTTTATTTCAATAGCTCAATTTACCTTTTGAATAGCATCAAGATTTATGAACAAGTTTACTTTATTTTTCAGTTTTGGCTTTACAGTAATGCTACTGGCAGGCTGTGGAAAACAGCAGCAGAATACTTCTACAAGTAAATCCTCCCCAACTAAGCCAAACATCATTTACATCCTTGCAGATGACCTAGGGTATGGAGATTTAGGCTTCAATGGACAGGAGCACATCGCCACTCCAAATATTGATAGACTGGCTAAAGAAGGTTTGTTTTTCAACCAGCATTATTCTGGATCCACTGTATGTGCACCGTCAAGAAGCACCCTTGTTTCTGGACTTCACACAGGAAATGCGCCTGTTAGGGGCAATTATGAAATTCAACCTGAAGGTCAATATCCTTTGCCTGATTCGGTCTTTACCATTTTCGAATCTTTAAAAGCCGCTGGCTATACCACAGGTGCATTTGGGAAGTGGGGACTCGGGTATCCAGGTTCTGAAGGAGACCCTAACAAACAGGGTGTGGATGTATTTTTTGGCTACAATTGCCAACGAATGGGACATAATTATTACCCTTTCCACCTATGGGACAATCAAGATTCATTGGTATTAGAAGGGAATGCAGGTACCAATTTAGGGGATTATGGTCCAACACTTATTCATGAGAAGACTTTGGATTTTATATCGGACAATAGTGATAACCCTTTCTTTCTTTATGTCCCTACCATAATTCCGCATGCAGAATTGATAGTGCCTGAGGATATTATGATGAATTACAAGGATAGGTTTGAAGAAACACCTTATAAGGGAGTTGATGAAGGGAAAGATTATAAAATTGGTGGCTACATGTCTCAGGAAGAGCCACGCGCTGCTTTTGTTGCCATGGTAGAGTTACTCGACAAACAAGTGGGAGAAATTGTAGCCAAGCTTGAAGAATTAGGAATACGGGACAACACCATGATTATCTTCACTTCTGACAATGGCCCTCACAAGGAAGGTGGAGCTGATCCTGATTTCTTTAACAGCAATGGACCATGGAGAGGTTACAAGCGAGACTTGTACGAAGGAGGGATTAGGGTGCCAATGATTGCCAATTGGCCTGGAAAAATTGCTCCTGGCCAAACGGACCATATTTCCGCATTTTGGGACATTTACCCTACGGTTGCTGCGCTTACTGGCAGTGAACTACCTGAAAATACGGATGGCATTTCTTTCGCGCCAGTGCTTACAGGAAACAAAGAAGACCAAAAAAGTCATGAGTACTTGTACTGGGAGTTCATTGAACAAGGAGGAAAGCAGGCCATAAGGAAAGACAATTGGAAAGCCATTAGGCTTAATCTAAGAAAAGATGACAATCCTCCTATAGAATTGTACAACCTTGAAGAAGATCCTTCTGAGGAGAATAATATCGCAGATAAACATCCAGATTTGGTCGTGTCTTTCAAAGCATTGATGGAAGCCAATCATTCCCCAAATCCGGTATTTAAGCTGTATGCTTCCGAATTGAATAAGTAACCAATTAAGTCAACAAGATTATAAATAATGATCAATTTTTCGAAAATAAGCTTAGTATTCCTATGCTTGATAAGTTTAGGACTGGCCTCATGTGCTTCTGAAGAAGTAGAGAAGGCGCCCAATGTACTGTTTATCCTGGTAGATGACATGGGATATGCAGATTTGGGTTTTGCAGGATCCACTTTTCATGAAACGCCCAATATAGATAAGTTGGCAAAGGGAAGCTTTCAATTTACCAATGGCTATTCAGGCAGTAGGGTGTGTAGCCCGGCGCGGGCCACTATAATGACCGGTCAGTTTACATCCAGTCATGGGATTACAGACTGGATTGGTGCTAAAGCAGGTGAGACATGGAGAGAACATCAAAGGCATGATCCAATGCTTCCAGCAGATTATATTCATCATCTTCCAAAGGAAAGCACCACTTTAGCAGAAGCATTTAAAGCCAATGGGTACAAGACCTTTTTTGCAGGGAAATGGCATCTTGGGGATGAGGGCAATTATCCCGAAGACCATGGATTCGATGAAAATGTTGGGGGCTGGGACAAAGGTTCTCCTTCGGGTGGTTTTTTCTCCCCTTATAATAACCCCAAGTTAAAAGATGGACCAGATGGTGAAAACCTTACCCTAAGACTGGCAAATGAGGTAGCTGATTTTATGGGCAGAAGTAAAGAGGAACCTTTTTTCGCTTTTCTGTCCTTTTATGCCGTCCACGCACCTGTACAAACGAGTAAAGAAAAATGGACCAAATATAGAGACAAAGCTGAAGCCATGGGAATAGCTGAGCATGGTTTTGAAATGGGTGAAAAAATCCCCTTCAGAACAGTGCAGGACAATCCCAATTATGCGGGATTGGTGGAATATGTAGACGACGCGGTTGGAATTGTTTTGAATAAGCTCGAAACATTAGGCTTGGCTGAGAATACCATCATTGTTTTTACTTCTGACAATGGGGGAGTAGTAGCTGGTGATGCATATGCTACGTCTAACCTTTACGTAAAAGGGGGCAAAGGCCAACATTGGGAAGGTGGGGTGCGCGTACCCTATTTAATAAAGGTTCCAGGCACTCAAGCCCAGGGGCTAATAGATTATCCGGTAGTGGGAGCTGATTTTCTACCTACTTTAGTAGATTTTATTTCTGGTGAGGTGTCCATTTCTCAAGAAATTGAAGGCACAAGTTTGAAACCAATAATTGACGGTCAAAAATTGCAGGAGCGTCCTATCTTCTGGCACTATCCGCATTATGGCAATCAAGGAGGTGTCCCTTCAGCGATGGTAAGAGTTGGTGATTGGAAATTGATTAGGTATTATGAAGATGGACATGAAGAATTGTACAAAATTCCTGAGGATCCATATGAGGAGAATGAATTGTCAGAAGCTAATCCAGAAAAAAAGAAAACCCTTTCAGCTTTGTTAGGAGATTACCTAGAGCGAAAAGCCGTTTTAATGCCTAAGCCAGATCCTGAATTCGACAAGGACTTATATCAACAACGCATTGAAAAAATGGAAAATGAAATGCTTCCTAAACTAGAAAAGCAAAGACTAGATTTTCTAAACAAAGACTGGCAACCCAATGCCGATTGGTGGGGAAGTGAGCCTATTAATATAAAACATTGATAGATGAATCGTTATGAGCTGATTTAGCTCAGCTTATATAATAGGATTTGAAAAGCCTGTCCCGCATATACGGGAAGTATCACAATCACAAAACAATTCAGGCTGTTTGGAGATTTAGTATAGCGCAGCTATTAAAAACAGCAACGAATTGGCTGATTTTGTACGGCGCAGCTCTTAACTAGGTAATAGGTTATCTATGGCATATTTCGGGTTTAAGGGTTGCTATTGGCGGTAATATTGTGAAAAAAAGCAATGTTACCGCCAATTTGTATTCTTACTATTGCCTAAATTAAATTAAAGAGGCCATACCCATAAAATAACTGGAATCCCTACCGCCATAACGATCAAGGAAAGCGGCAGTCCTGGTTTCCAATAGTCTCCAAATTGATAACCTCCCGGACCAAGCACAAGGGTGTTGGATTGGTGACCTATAGGGCTAAGAAATGAAGAAGATGCACCAATGGCAATGCTCATGAGAAATGGATCTGCAGAGAATTCCAAAGCTGACGCTATCTGCAGACCTATTGGAGCCATCAACACAACTGTAGCGGCATTGTTGATCAATGCCGACAACAACATGGTGGTCACCATAATAAGACCAATCAAAGCCCAGGCAGGCAAATTGTCTGAACTTGATAAAATCAATTTTGTCACTGTATTGGCTGCGCCGCTCGTTTCGAAGGCTTCACCAACAGGTATCATGGCCCCGAGTAAGACAATTACAGGCCAATCAATACTCGTATAGAGGTTGTTTAAAGGCAAGATCCTACTGACTACCATCCCCATTGCCGCAAGTGTAAAGGAAATAGCTACAGGAAGCCATCCCATGACAACAGCAATAATGGACAGAGCAAACAAGCCAACGGCCAAAAGGGTGCGTCTTGGTTTGCCTATTTTTATACTCCTTTTTGCCAATGGATAGCACCTCATTTCGAAAAGCGTATCCGACAAGCTATTTCTTCTCAATTGCAAGAGTAAAACGTCCCCTGAACGAAAAACCTCATGGTCAATTCTTTTTATTAAGGTCCTGTCTCCTCGAGACAAAGCCAATAAATTGACATCATAGCGAGACCTCATGTGAATACTAGCTGCCGTTTGCCCTATTAAGGGAGAATTATCCTGTACAATCCCTTCTGTGTTAATTATTTCATTTTCACCCTCTGTGGCCGCTATAAAGTCTTCATTTCCTACAAGTTTAACCTGGTACTTATTGACAAATTCTTCCAGCACATCGGTATTGGATTCCAAAACAATGATGTCATTCTTGGTAAGTACGAAATAGGGGCTTGGTGCATGGATTCTAATCTTGTTTCTAACAATCCCTAAAACTTTTACGTCTAGTTCTTTGTCATCAGTTATGTGCTTAATGGGTTTGTTTTCTAAATCTGACTTACCTGAAATGATAACTTCAGTGATGTAGTTTTCAATTTTAAACAAAGCTTCATTGGCCAGGTTTGAATTTCTTTTAGGTATCAAACGCCATCCCAATAAGGAAATAAAGAGTACCCCTGCTACTGCCACAACCACCCCTACGATAGTGAAATCAAACATGCCAAATGCTGCTTCTCCACTTTGTGAACGGAAGGAGGATACTATAATATTGGGCGGAGTGCCTATTAAAGTAGTCAAGCCACCCAATAAAGAAGCAAAAGCTATAGGCATCAAGATCAAGGAGGGCGAATAATTGTGTTTTCTAGCCATTTGTATGGCCACGGGCATGAAAATAGCCAAGGCACCTATATTGTTCATAAACCCAGATGCAATTGCAACCGCTCCGGAAAGGGTAGCTATTTGTAAATTGATATTGTTTCCTACCTTGTCCATTAATCCCACCAGTACATTAACGATTCCTGAGTTTTCCAGGCCTTTGCTAACAACAAGTATGGCAGCTACCGTGATTACAGCTGGATGGCTAAAGCCCATAAAGGCCTCATCATAGGGTACCAGACCAAGTATAGCAAGTAAAATTAGAGCCGAAAGGGCGACAAGGTCGTAACGGATTTTTCCCCATATGAAAAACAGAAGGGACAAGCCGAGTGTGGCAAATACGATGATTTGTTCCATATATTAGCCTAGGTAGCAATAGGTGCTGAAAGACAGGAATCCGGGATGTTAAAAGCGTTGACCAAAGGCACTGCATCTTTACGAATATCCCAGCAGAGTTGGTTGACCATTTTTCTAATGGCCTTTGATTTATTTCCTTCCATATATCCCTGTTCCAGGTACCAGCCGTTATGCGTTTCAATCTGGTACAAGGCAAAAAGAGCACAAACTCTTTTGAGTACTTCCTTAAGCTCTGGATCAGTAGTTTGTTCGATTTTCTCAATAAACTTTTCCAGTATTATGCGCTCAATGAATGCCATTCCCAAGGTAAAAAGATGATGTTGGGCAACATTTACTGCATCAAATGGGTCCATCCCTTCATCCATAAGTCGCTTTAATCTTCTTCCAGCAGAATTCAGTATGCTGTTTTCCCTGTATTGAAAAGCATTAAGGTGAAATTCGGGATCCATCAGGTGGTTTTCATCAGTATTTCGAATAATCAAAGGGTTCTTTTCTGTGATAGATGTTTTTGTTTTGTTCACAACATAATCTATCACTGTGAACAAGTTCATGTTTTCAAATTGCTCCTTATAAGCGCTAAGTCTACTTTTGGCTACAAGTTGTAACAATACCGTATTGTCGCCTTCGAAAGTTGTGTAAACATCAGAATCATTTTTTAGTGCATCTATCCTATTTTCAGACAAGAAACCTTTGCCCCCGCATGCTTCTCTACATTCCTGTAGTGTACTTGTGTTGTGCCAGGTTACATAAGATTTCAAGCCTGCAGCCAAAGCCTCAATTTCCTGCATTTCATCCTCTTTTCTATTTAGAAAGCGGTCTGTTACATATTCCATTGCAAAATGGCAGGCGTAGGTTTTAGACAAAAGAGGCAAGAGCCTTCGTTGGTGCATACGGTAATTTAGAATCGGAACTTCTGTCGTGCCATCGGGTCCGAATTGGCGACGTTTGTCTGCATACCTTATGGCAATGGTAAGCCCCGATTTTGAAGCCGCTAATGCGGACCTAGGAATGCCTATTCTTCCTCCCACCAGGGTGCCCAACATGGTAAAAAATCTTTTGTTATCGCTAGCAATAGGGCTCTGAAATTCGCCCTCTTCGTCAACAGAAGAAAACCTATCCAGCATGTTTTCCTTTGGAATAATGACCTTGTCAAATCCAATCAAGCCATTGTCTACTCCATTAAGGCCCATTTTCCTTCCGCAATCGGCTATAGATATACCCGGTAAGGTTTTTCCTTCATCATCCCTTAAAGGAACAATAAAAGTACTTACACCATAATCTTTATCATTGATCATTAGCTTTGCAAAAACAGTGGCCATTTTACCATGTAGTGCCGCATTACCAATGTATTCTTTCCTGGCGTTTATATGAGGAGTATGTATGGTAAAGGTTTTCTCTTTGTGATTGTAAGTGGCTGTAGTCTCTATACCCCTAACATTAGAGCCGTGATTAGTCTCTGTCATGGCAAAACATCCTGGTAGTTCGAGGCTTCCTATGGCAGAGAGGTATTTTTCATGGTGTTTTTTTGTTCCTAGCATAAAGACACTCATTCCCCATAAGCCAAATTGAACACCAAACTTAATTACTGTACTTAGGTCCCGATAACTAAGGGTTTCCATTACTGTAAAGTAACCTTCCATGTCGTTTCCCCCTCCATATTCCTTTGGGAAACCAATGGAACCATAGCCTTTATCAGCAAGCATTTTACACCAAACAAGTACTTGTTCTCTGTATTCATTTAAATTGCCAGGATCTACATAGTCAAATTCTTTTCTAGAGATAAACGCTTTAATTTCATCAATCAAAGGTTTTCTGGGTCCATCCAGGAGGGCAGTCAACTTTTCTGTATCAAACCCTTTTCTAGTTTCGTAGGAAGTGGAAATATTGGCGTGAGATGACTTGAAGGTCAAGGTTGCAGATTTGCCAATAATACCCAATTGGTTTTCCAGGTTCCCCAATTCTTTTTCTATTTTGGAAAGGGGAAAAGTATGGGCGACCTCGGGAGCCTTTTTCTTTAAAATTTCAATACCAATACTTGAAAGATGAGGGTATGTAGTAGCATTGTCTACTGAGGATTTTATTGTTTTCCACCACAGTTCCAATTCCTCCCTGGAAGGGGGCGAATTTGGGTCGAGTTTTGCAGTTAAATATTTCCTATCCTCTTCACTCAACCAATCTACGGCTCTAAAAAAAGATTCAAATGCCTGGTGTTCACTGTTGGTGATTGTTGTGTCTGACCATACCATATAGAGAATAGGTAGGAGAACGAGACTTCCATTGGTTGGTTGAGAAAGAACCTTTTCCATGTTTTATTTTAGGTTTAAGATTTAGTATTAAAAAGATAAGAAAATATATCTATCTCTTTCAATAATCTTACCAAAAGTTAAAAAGGAATAAAAGACCTTGAAATTAAAGTGAATTGCTGTTAATTGTTGATACGATCAAAGATTCAGGACATAAGATTCGTTTATTTTCTAAACTTTATCTATTAAATGAATGGTGCAAAATGGTTAAAGGATAGAACAGTTCCTCAATCAATTTTATCCCAAACTTTGATGTTTTTTATGTCCAAACTATTAGAGTCAAAAGTAGGGTCTAAACCCTTTTTCCTTTGGTCCACATAGTCTTTCAATGCTGCCATGGCAGGTTTTCTAAGCAATATGATCGCTATCATATTTAGCCATGCCATCATTCCTACGCCTATGTCGCCTAGTGTCCAGGCAAGCTCTGCCGTTCTGATGGTACCGTAAAAAGTGGCTACTAAAATCAAAACCCTAAGTGCAAACACCGGCCATTTTTTGTTTTTATAACCCTGAAGATAACTTAAGTTGGTTTCAGCGATATAGTAGTAGGCCATGATCGTAGTAAAAGCAAAAAAGGCCAAGGAAATGGCTATGAAACCTGCACCAAAATTGGGAAAATGGGAACTAATGGCAAATTGGGTGAATTCAGGGCCAAAGGTAACACCCGGTAGGTTCTCTACTAAGAACCCCCCTTCAGGATTGACTACATTGTACTGTCCTGTGAAAAGAATCATGAAAGCGGTGGCCGTACAGATAAAAAGCGTATCGACATACACGGAAAATGCCTGTACCAAGCCCTGCTTTACGGGATGACTGACCTCTGCAGCTGCTGCAGCGTGAGGAGCCGTTCCCTGACCTGCTTCGTTGCTATAAATCCCCCTTTTTATTCCCCAAGATATAGCCATGCCGAAGATTCCTCCAAAAGTAGCTTCTGCATTGAAAGCAGAAGTAACAATCAATTTGATCACTCCGGGAATTTCCGTTATGTTCAAGGCCATAATAATTATGGCCATGATGATATAAGCCGCCGCCATAAATGGGACAACTATTTGCGCCACTTTTCCGATTCTTTTTACGCCACCGAAAATAATAAGGGCAAGAAAAATGCAAATGACCATGCCTGTAATCCAGACGGGTACATCAAAAGCATTCTCCACGCTAATGGCAATGCTGTTGCTTTGAACTCCTGGTAAGAAAAAGGCAGTGCTAAGTATGGTAGCAATAGCAAATAAAATGGCATACCATTTAATACCTAGGCCTTTTTCTATGTAAAAAGCTGGACCTCCTCGGTATTGGCCATCTTTTATTTCTTTGAACATTTGTCCCAAAGTAGCTTCAATGAAGGCTGATGCACTTCCTAGAAAAGCTATTATCCACATCCAAAAGATCGCTCCCGGCCCTCCCATGGCTATGGCTGCTGCAACTCCTGCAATATTTCCTGTTCCGACCCGCCCCGAAATGGCAATGGCAAAGGCCTGAAAGGAGGTGACTCCCTTATCTGAGGATTCTCCACCAAACAATAATTTAATCATCTCCTTGAAATAGCGGATTTGAAGAAATTTGGTAACTATGGAAAAATAAATTCCGACACCCAAGCAAAGGACAATTAATGCATTACTCCATATTATGTCATTTACGGCGTATATTATAGACTCCATGTTGATAGGTTGGCTTGAAAAGATTTATTTTATTAACACAAAGAAAACCTAAAATAGGGTTAATAATAATTTTGAGGGTAAATAATTATCAGATTAAAGAAGGTTTTGATCCATTATATGGAATTGCAGTACTTAATGTAAATAGAATAGCCTCCAGATCATCCAATCAATGTCCATTTCGGTTCAAACAATCTTTCCGAGATTTTTTGAATAGTGTGATTTCATATGTTTACTAACAAATGAAAAAATCACTACTTTAAAAAGCAAGAATAAATCCCTGTTAAAAATCATTACCTTTACAGCGATTTGTAGCTAAATACAAACCAGACGGAAATACAATTATGAAAGAATTAGGATTAATTAGCACATTACCGATCAATCGGTTTACGGACAATGGTGCTTATCTTGCTTTAAGTGATGGAGATGAGTTGTTGATACCAAATAGGTACCTAAATGGAGAGGAAAAGGAGGGGGACTTTAAGGAAGTATTTGTTTATACAGATAGTGAGGACAGGCCAGTAGCAGTGACGGACCATCCATCAGCCATTCTGGATCAATTTGCTGTGATGGAAGTAAAAGACGTTACGAGCATAGGTGCTTTTTTAGATTGGGGACTGGAAAAAGACTTATTTCTTCCCAATTCTGAAATGCGCCAGACAGTCGCTCCTGGAGACAAGGTATTGGTGTTTGTCTGCGTAGACCATCGAACGTCTCGTTTGATAGGGGTAAGCAAATACGAGGATTTTATCTTATCAGACACCAAAGGGTTTGAAACAGGGCAGGAAGTAAATGCTTTGATTTTTGACCTTACAGATTTGGGGTATAAGGTTTTGATCAATGGTTTTTATGAAGGGCTAATCTATGCCAATGAGGTTTTCAAACCATTGGAAATAGGAGATTCAGTCCGGGCTTTTGTAAAAAAAGTTAGAGAGGATAATAAGATAGATTTGATCATTACGCCGATAGGTCGTCAAAAATTTGATGAGGGAGCAACGCAGATTTTGGACTTGTTGCTTGAGAAAAACTTTTTGCCGCTAACGGATAAGTCTTCTCCTGAAATCATCAAAGAAACATTGGGGATGAGTAAGAAGCATTTCAAACAATGTATAGGACAATTGTACCGGAAAAAGGTCATTTTGATAAAAGAGGATGGCATTTATAAGGTTTAGATAACTTCTTAAAGGTTATTTTATCAATTATATTATTGAATAAAGGAATTAGTTGGAAAATCTGCTATTTTTGCCTTGTTCACTATTAGATGATCGAACTGGTTTTTAGTAATATTTATCGTCGATCAAAGGGCTTAATAAAGCGGTATTAGCATCTTGTAATTTGATTAGAGTATAGAATGGATAAAAAAGCGGAAATGTTTTTAGGCATAGATGTGGGAGGAACTCACGTAAAAATAGGACTGATAGATACCCTTGGACAAATTATCCAATTTGGCAAAGAGGATACAACATTACTTCGAAAAAATCCTCAAGGCTTTAACAGCGCTTTTGTGGAAGTAGTAGGGAAATACCTTAAAAAATATCCTGAAGTAAAACATGTTGGAATAGGGCTACCTGGGCTGGTAAGCAAAGATAGAACCACTACATTAGAGATTCCTGCAATTTCAGAACTAAATGGGTTTAAACTTAAAGATGCCCTGTTAGAAAAATACCCTGAAATTATTTTCCACCTTGAGAATGATGCCAGTGCAGCGGCATTAGGAGAATTCCATTTTGGAAAACAAAAAACAGCTGATAATTATCTTTTTATCACCTTGGGCACTGGCATAGGGAGTGCATTGATTTTAGATAGAAAAGTATTTAAAGGCGTGAGGGGCAATGCAATGGAAGTCGGCCACATGCTCTCTAGAGGGAACAGCCGACTTGAGCCTTTAATAGGTAGAAATGGAATACTTACCATGGCCGGAAACATGATGAAGCAATTTCCTCAGGAAATTGGGGAAATGGAAGGCAAGGAATTGGGCATTCATTTGTTGGTTGCTTCAGCAAAAAATGGCAATGGAATCGCTTTAAGAACTTTTGCAGAACTTGGAGCAATTTTAGGAGAAGCATTGGTGTCTACGATACGTATTCTAGACGTTACAGAAGTTTATTTTGGTGGTGGAATTTCTGCCGCACTTCCATTTATTCAACCCCAGTTGGAAAAAACAATTCATCAATATTTAAGTCCGTATTATCTTAGTGACTTGAAGTTAGAAAAAGCTACATTAGAAAACGATGCAGGTACCCTAGGTGCAGCAGCCTTGTGTTTTATGGATTAAGCGTTGTCACTGTAACTTCACTTACCTTATTGATAGCATTCAGTCGAAAAAGAACCTTTAGGGGTTCTTTTTCTATTTTTCCGCCACATCGATCTGAAGGCTCTAAGAAATAAATAAAAAAGCTTTGACTCTTGTCCACAAGTTCCACCCGATCTGGACGTCCAAAGGTAATGATGATCTCCTGGTTGTTTTTGGCCAAATAGGTGTTTTTTAATTCCTTGATTTCTTCAAGGTCCTGTAAGCGCAAACCCAAGCAACCATTTCTGTCCTTTTTCCAGTTTTCAATATTTATGGAACCTGTATCTAATTTTCCTGAGCAGGATGACAAACCTGATAAAAGTAAAATAAAATAACAGAAGGTTATTGATTTATAAGCCATGGGGAAAGGGTATAGGTTGCAAATAACTTTGCAAAATTAGTACGAATGTTTGATAGGCTTGGTAGGAATTGAAGAAAAAGACAAGTTTTTTTAAAATTACAGGGTAATTGGTTCAGAGGCTGTTAAATGATACGTTTGACCTTGGTATTTCATTATGACATTCCGATCTGTTTCTACACGAAGAATCCTTTCGTTCTTTAGCTGAAACATGAAAAGACATTTTTGGTCAAAGGTAACATCAGCATTACCATCCCTATCCAAATCCATGGCTTTTCCTTCGCCTCCTGCAGCATGAGCGCCAAGGTATTGATTGCCACTAACGCAGGCCAAAGGAGTACTAAAGCCATTTATTTCCCATTCAAAACCTTTCTTTATTTCTTTAGCGCTTATTCCTGAAGCAGATTTGGGATACACCATAAGGTCTATGGAGGCGTCATTCGATTCAAATCTTACAGGTTTTAACCAACCATAGGTGCTTTGAATGGAATTCCCGGAAGTGTCTGTTTGAATGTCCTTATTAAGGCCTATAAAATATTGCCGGTCTCCATCTTTGGTAAATCCTGTATGAGCTGTATTACCTGATATTTCAGCTATAAGCTGGTTGCCATCATTTTCTAGTAAAGGCACTGTTAACCCATAAGGAAGGGCTTGAGCATTCTTAAGTCTGGTCACCAATAGCTCAGGTGTAAGGATAAACTCCTGACTAAAATATGGACCTCCTCTGCCTGTTACAAAATTATAATGAATAGTAAACTTAACCAATAGCGGATGAACAAAATGAATATCAACCTCTGCCTGATAAGTATCAGGGACATCGGCTATTCTTACCCAATGGCCTCTTTCCATCCATTCTGGGCCAAAGCTTATGCCAGATTGAGGACGATAGCGGTCTACTAAGGTGCCATCCCCTGTTTTCATTTCAAATAAGGGTGTTTTGCTAAGGTCATGCTCCCCATCTGAAGGACCTAGACGACCGTCCCAGCCTGACTTTACCATTCTTACCGTACCTAATGGGGTCCAGCTCAAACCATATTTTGGTACCGAAGCACCTCTTAGATTCACCATTACTTGAAAACCTCCTGCGTTGGCAAAAAAAGCGCCAAACCTGTCGTCCGTAGTAAAGGCATAACCACCAATTTCAGTAGGTGCAGGGAATTGTGGAATGGCTGTTTGTCGGCTAAGCCAGGCTTCAGATAAGTGCTGGATAAAAGCACCTGTATAATTTCCCCACTGACTGGCTGGCTGATAGCCGACCCTGTCAGCTGGGTCAAAATTATTTTTGGTGATGTAAAAAGAACCACTATAAGGACCTGATTCTCTTTGCCATCGAAGAATACTTTTAAAGGCAAGGTTGGCAGCTCTTCTGTATTGACCGGCGAGGTATTCATTGCCATTTTTCCAAGCATCTTCCGCCATCACTTCAAACGCCAATTGGTACAATACATCATTGAATATATGATTGTCTGTTCTTCCGTTTGGTGGTGCCTGGCCATCAGGAGACTGGGTATAAAGGCTGGTGTATGTTCCTCTTCTTACTGCTTCAAGGATTTCTTTTGACGAAGGCCCATCATAACCCTCTGCAGCCAATGCAATTAGATTCCCTCGGCCAACAGCTTCCACCGCCAGCGATTGAGGATCACTGCTCCAATCTTGATACATATTCCATTTATCATTGAGAATCCTTATCTTTTGACTGTACTGAGTCCAGGCTGTTTCTATGAATTCAGTTGCAAATGCCTTGGTGCTAAGTTGGTGTTGGGCGCGACTCCATTCTCCTTTCATGGCATAGGTACGCCAATTATTGGTTCTGCCATCGAAATTTTGCATGATCTCAACCAAAGGGGTTTGCATTCGTTTTTGCCAAAGTTCAAATTGATTTTTTGAGACATAGGGCTGATAAAGAGGCAAAGCATTGCTAAGTGGACTTATAAAAAACTCTCCATGCTCGTCAGGGATGAACTTGCTGCCTTTTGAAAAGGCCAAAGTACTGTTTTCCATTGCTTTTATCCCAGCCACCTTAAGTAAATCTCCTTTGTCAGCTTTCAAAAGAACACCTACAGCAAAAGCGAAATAAGGAGTGGAATATTGATGTTCTCTGTGAAGGTATGGATCTATTATGGCTCCAGCATTGTCTTGATGTTTCGCCATTACCTCACAGGTAGATTCAATAAGTTGAAGAAACGCATCTTTTTTTACTTCCTCAGCTTCCCAAGGCACTGCAGTAAGGTGAAAGGGCTGAACAATTCGAGCTTGCTGGTCTGGGCTTTGGGCGAAGATACTTGAAACTGATAAAATATATAGAAGGACAGTTATTGGAATCCCTATTAGCCTTTTGTAATTCATTAGTAGTTAGTTATAGGATGTAATTTAATTATAAATTTGAAGCAATAATAGTCTTGTGCCTTCAATTTATTAATTGCAATAGGTTCAAACCAGATTATGAAATATAATTCGTATTTCCAGTCCTGAGTTTTCTGAGGGATCGGTGAAATCGCCAGAAAATAAAGTTATTCGGAGATTTTAGCATACGATCGCAATGGTTGAAAACATCAGTTAAGTGGCTTATATTCCCAGCGGCGGATCAATACCTTATAGATTGTCTACTGCCTAGTTTGGGTTAAAATATTTAATTTCTTTATACCCCTTGTCAGCGGAAAGAACCTTGCTTTACACCGGATTATTTACGTGCTTCAGAAAACCAAGAGCCATCCTGAACTAATTTTTTGCTTTACTGATTTTCATTTAAAACCATAGCCTTTAAATGATTAAAAAGTAGGATTTGATTAGAAAGAAAATAGTTGGCATCTGTATTTTTTGCCTTACTTAAATTTGCTGAGCGCAGGAAAATAACTTTTATTATAGTTTATTTTTTCAAAATTATTCTAATGAATTTTGTTTTTGATTCCTGAATGAAAGAATTATATATTGTATTTGTAGTAAAACAAGGTGATTTTTCTTGCAGAATAAAACCCTTCTTTATAGTTTTGTCATTAGAATGAACGTTCGATCTAAAGCAATGGAAGAGTCTCAAGAATTTTCAGATAAAGAAATAGCCATCTATGAAGGTGCGTTAGAACTTGTAGCCAAATATGGTTTTCATGGTACTTCCATGAGTTTATTGACCAAAGAGGCCAATGTATCAACAGGAACAATTTACCATTACTTCTGTAGTAAGGATGACTTGATGAAAAAAATGTATTGTTTCTATCGTACTAGGCTTGAAAAATATATATCTAGTCAAGTAGATGATATAAAAGATTACAGAGAGCGTTTTTATTTAAGATGGCTAAAACTATATCTTTATTATACGCAACATCCCAAAGTGCTTGTGTTTTTTGAGCAATACATCAATTCGCCTTTCAATCAAGAACGCAGCCCTCATCATTTCACAGGAGCTTATTTTCAATTCCTTAAAGAGGGAATTGATGAAAAGTACTTAAAACCAGCCAAACCCGAAATATACGTAGCCATGTACATGGGTAGTGTAATTATGGCTTCAAAAATCAATGTTTTTGGTTCAATTCAATTGAATGAAACGGACCGGGAGCTTTTGATCAATAAGTTATGGTACGGAATGGCTGAAGTGTAATAGCAATTAAAACTTTTAATTAGCATAAATAAATTTTCTTTTAAATGAACAAATTTTCTTTTGTAATTCTCATAGTACTGGTAGTACTGGGCCAATCCTGTTCAGAAGGAGAGACAAAAAATGTGGCAATGAGGCAGGCGCCTAGCATTCCCATAATAGCGGTTCCTTCCCAAACTTTAACCGGCTACGAAACTTATCCAACTAGTTTGGAAGGTATAGTAAGTAGTTCTGTAAGGGCCAAAGTATCAGGTTATATCACTCAGGTGTTAGTAGATGAAGGCCAAGCTGTAAGGAAAGGTCAAAGCTTATTTAAACTTGAAACCCAATCTCTGGATGCAGATGCCGCTGCAGCAAAGGCAAATGTAGAAGCTGCTAAGGTTGATGTAGATAAATTAAAACCACTTGTAGAAAAAGGAATTATTGGAAGTGTTCAGCTAAAAACCGCTGAGGCCAGGTACAATCAAGCCATGGCTACCTACAATAGTATCTCTGCAAATATTGGATATGCCACTATAAAAAGCCCCGTTTCCGGATATGTCGGAGCCATACCTTACCGTCAAGGAGCCTTGGTAAGTCCAAGTGATCCATTGACTACAGTTTCACAAGTGGACGAAGTATTTGCATTCTTTTCCATGAATGAAAAACAGTATTTGAATATGCTTCAAGTCACAGATGGAGAATCTTTGGACGATAAAATTGAGCATATGGCTGAAGTGGAACTTGAGCTTGTAAATGGTCAAATTTATTCTCATAAAGGCAAAATTAAAACCGTAACTGGTCAGGTAAATCCAAGCACTGGAACAGTGAGCTTTAGGGCTACATTTCCAAACCCAAATCGCCTGCTAGCGCATGGTAACAGTGGAAAAGTGCGTATTCCTAAAAAATACGAAGACAAGCCCGTGATTCCGGAAGCTTCAATTTACGAGCAACAAGGAAAAACCTACCTGTATAAGGTTGGTGCTGATTCTATTGCCGTGGAGGTATTGATCGAAATAGAAGCGAAAGTAGGACAATTATTGGTTGTAGAAGAAGGGCTGAAGAAGGGGGACAAAATAGTTTATCAGGGCCTTGATAAGGTACGGGATCAAATGAAAATTTCACCGCAACTAGTACCTTTTGATAGTATCGCCGGAAAATTAAAAGTAGCTTTTAAATAAAATAAAATGCTAAAACAATTTATAGACAAACCAGTACTATCTACTGTAGTTTCCATCTTAATACTTATTCTTGGTGTTCTGGGGTTATTGTCCTTACCTGTAAGTCAATATCCGGACATTGCACCGCCTACAGTTAGAATTACAGCATTTTATCCTGGAGCTAATGCAGAGACGGTACTTGAGAGTGTAATTATACCCATAGAGGAACAAGTAAATGGGGTGGAGAACATGGATTATATCACTTCTACTGCCAGTAATAGTGGATCAGCCACCATTCAGGTGTTTTTTAGACAGGGCGTAGATCCTGATATTGCTGCTGTTAACGTTCAAAATAGGGTGGCAAGAGCGAACCCGCTTTTACCAAGAGAAGTAGTCCAGTCAGGTGTGATTACCCAGAAACAGCAAACGAGTTCGTTGATGTTTTTTACAATGGTCTCAGAAAACCCTGATTATGACGCCACCTTTATCCAAAATTACCTTAATATAAATGTTATTCCTACCATAAAGAGGATCGAAGGAGTAGGGGACGTTACGGTATTTGGCTCAAAAAATTATGCCATGAGAATATGGCTCAAACCAGATAAACTCACGGCTTACGGCTTAATGCCTTCAGATGTGACAGCCGCCATCAACGAACAAAGTTTGGAAGCAGCAGCAGGGTCTATTGGTCAGAATAACGCACAGGCCTTCGAATATGTCATCAAATATGGGGGGCGTTATAAAAATGAAACCCAATATGAGGATATTGTTATCAAAGCACTAGGCGATGGACAATTCTTGCGTTTAAAGGACGTGGCTGATGTAGAAATGGATGCGGAAGGATATTCTGTAATGTCCTTTACCAACGGTAATTCTGGGGTGAGTATGGCTGTCTATCAGACGCCTGGTTCTAATGCGCAGGAGATCATTGACAATGTGAAAGCATCATTGAATGAACTTGAAAGTCGTTTTCCAAAGGGCTTGTCCATTTTCATTAATTTTGATACCAATGATTTCCTTAATGCTTCTATCGCTAAAGTGACGACAACTTTAATCGAGGCCTTTATACTGGTTTTTATTGTGGTATTTATTTTCCTTCAAGATTTTAGATCTACCTTAATTCCAGCGATTTCAGTTCCCGTATCCATTGTTGGTACTTTCTTTTTCTTAAATATATTAGGGTATTCGGTTAACTTATTGACCTTGTTCGCCTTGGTTCTTGCCATAGGAATTGTTGTGGATGATGCCATTGTGGTAGTCGAGGCTGTCCATGCCAAAATGGAGGGTGGAGTGAAAAAAGCACGGAATGCTACCCATCAAGCCATGGATGAGATTACCGGTGCTATTATTTCGATAACCCTGGTAATGGGCGCTGTTTTCATACCTGTTACTTTCATAACCGGACCAACGGGCGTTTTTTATGAGCAATTTGGGGTCACTTTAATGATAGCAATAGCCATCTCGGCTGTCAATGCATTGACATTAAGCCCTGCACTCTGTGCGCTATTACTGAAACCCCATGAAAACCATCCTGATAAGAAGCTTAGTTTGGGTAAACGATTCTTCAATGGTTTCAATAGGGCATTTGATGTCACCACTGCCAAATATGTTGGCGCATTGAAATTCTTGTTTCGCTTCAAGTGGATTACAGGGGTGATCATTATTGGTTCTATCGGAGCAATTATCTGGGCGGCTGAAAATACACCAACGGGTTTTGTACCTGAAGAGGACAGAGGTTTGATATTTACTGATATTGTATTGCCTGAAGGTGCCTCCCTTGACAGAACAGTTGCTGTTACAGAGCAATTAATGAATGCTATAGAGGACCTTCCAGGAGTAGAGGGGGGATCTATGGTCAACGGATTCAGTTTAATATCTGGAGAAGGTAGTAATTTTGCGTTGGGTTTTATTCGGTTGAAACCGTGGGAAGAAAGGGGGGAAGAATCATTATCCGCTTCTGCTTTGATAGGCAAAATGTTTGGTATAGCAGCAGGTATTCCTGGCGCAAAAATTCTATTCTTTGCTCCTCCTAGTATTCCTGGATTTGGTGTGTCTTCAGGTTTTGAACTTAAATTTTTGGACCAATCCGGAGGGAGTTTTAATGAACTGGATGTTGAGGTAAAAGAATACATGGGCAAATTAATGGCTAGACCAGAAATTTTATATGCCCAAACAGCCTTTAGTACCGGTTACCCTCAATATGAAATGGTACTCGATATTCCCAAAGCCAAGGAAGCGGGAGTCAGTGTTAGTAGTATTTTGGGTACGCTTCAAGGATATATTGGTAGTATCTATGCTGCTGATTTCTCGAAATTTGGCAAGCAATACAGGGTATATATTCAGGCCATGCCTCAAGATAGAGCGGAGGTAGATGACCTTAATTCCTTGTTTGTTAGAAATAATCAAGGCGAGATGGCACCTATTTCAGCGTTTTTGTCGCTTAAGAGGGTTTATGGCCCTCAGGCGGTAACCCGGTTTAACCTTTTCAATTCTGTCGCAATAAATGGTGCTGCAGCTCCTGGTTACAGTACAGGTGATGCAATCAATGCCATTCAGGAGGTTAATGAGTCAGGTTTGCCTAGAAACTTTGATGTGGATTATTCTGGCTTGACCAGAGAGGAAATCAATGCAAGTAGTCAAACTACCTTTATTATATTGTTGAGTATACTCTTTGTCTATTTTATTTTGGCTGCGCAATATGAGAGTTATCTTATTCCTTTAGCAGTGCTGATGTCTTTACCTGTAGGCGTGATGGGAGCTTATTTGACCACCTACTTCCTGGGAATGGAAGCTAATATTTACTTTCAGATAGCAATGGTAATGCTTATAGGATTGTTGGCCAAAAATGCAATCTTAATTATAGAGTTTGCCATGCAAAGGAGGTTAGCTGGGGCTTCGATTGTTGATGCTGCATTTGATGGCGCTAGGGTGAGGCTTAGACCTATTCTTATGACTTCGTTTGCCTTTATTATTGGTTTATTACCCCTGGCTTTTGCCAATGGAATTGGCGCTGCAGGTAACAGGTCTATTGGTACAGGTGCTGTTGGCGGCTTATTGATTGGTACTGTTCTGGGCGTTTTTGTCATTCCTATTTTGTTTATATTCTTTCAATGGCTTCAGGAAAAAATTAGTCCAAAAAAAGAAGTTGAAACTTTAGATAACGCTTAATTATTATGCTCAATAAAAGTTTATTTACCCCTTTTTTACTTTTGATTTTGTCTTCCTGTTTTGTGGCTAAGGATTATAAACAGGCCGAAACAATTGTGGAGGAAGATTATTTCAGAACAGATTTGTTGCCTGAAGACAGTGTTTCAATGGCAGACTATTCCTGGAGAGAAGTATTTACTGACCCTCAATTAGTCGGTTATATTGAGGAAGGGTTGGAGTCCAATATAGATATAAGATTGGCTTTGCAAACCATTCTTGGAGCGCAGTCTTATTATAAACAAGGGAAGTGGGGGCAATTGCCCACCTTGAGCGGAACTGGCAAAGTAACCCATCAGGAATTGTCAAAAAATTCTCAATTTGGTTCTTTCTTTGATGGTGGAATTACCCAGTATGAAGTTTCTGCAGGTTTTTCCTGGGAAGCAGATGTCTGGGGTAAAATCAGGAGTCAACGTAGGGCTTTTGAAGCATCTTACCTGCAATCAATAGCGGCACATCAAGCTGTTAAAACCAGGTTGATTAATGACATTGCCAACCTTTATTTCAGGTTATTGGCCTTGGATCAGCAATTGAAACTAACCAATGAAACGATCAGTAATAGGGAGCAGGCATTGGAAACTACTTCCTCCTTAAAAATCGCAGGGATCGTAACAGAGGTAGGCGTGAAACAAACTGAAGCCCAGCTGTACACAGTAAAGGCTTTAAAGGTGGATTTACAAAGAGACCTTCACTTGGCTGAAAATACGCTTGCCATTCTTTTGGCAAGATCTCCGGAGGACATTCCCCGAGGTGAACTGAACAATCAGCATCTCCCTGAAAAACGAGCTATTGGCTTTCCTGTTCAACTGCTGCGCAATAGGCCAGATGTTTTTGCTGCGGAATATGGGCTGATCAATGCCTTTGAAATGAGCAATGTGGCGAAGACAAATCTATATCCCTCATTAACAATCTCAGGTACTGCAGGTATTCAAGGCTTGGAATTGGACCAGCTGTTTAGTCTTAATTCGGTTTTTGCGAATGTTATTGCCGGGTTAACACAGCCGGTCTTAAATGGCAGAAGGTTAAAGACACAGCTTGAAGTGGCATTAACCCAACAAGAGCAAGCCTATCTTTCTTTTAGAAGAACGGTATTAAACGCCGAAAAGGAAGTTTCAGATGCGATCTATACTTTTGATTCGGCCAAAGAAAAGGAAGACTTGCTTAAAAAGGAACTAGATGCCTATCAGGTGGCGATTGAATATTCCGAAGAGTTGTTAGACAATGGCATTGGCAATTATCTAGAGGTCATCACTGCGAGGGAAAATGCTTTGAATTCTGAAATCAAATTAATTAATAGCCGCTATGCCCAGATGGAAGCCCTAACTAATTTGTACAGGGCACTTGGAGGCGGATGGCAGTAAGCACATTACTAGGTGTTTTCTTGCAATGACTCTAATGCATTTAAAATTTAGTGCATTAGAAACCTTCCTGACTTAAGCAGTTATTTCCTAAGCTCTTTATGCAGTATCAAGTCCCTACAGTATTTAGCAACTGTCCAAAGCTAAGAACTGTAGGGATTTTTATATTTAGGGTATAGCAGTAGTTAGGGAAGTTTGGAGGTATAAATCCCCACAATCCTTTTTGCGCTGCCTAATTTACTGATTTTTATAATAAGGAAAGCTTAAAGAATTAGCAATACACTTATTCTCCTGCTTTAAAGCGCAAAAGCATTTTAACTATTCTTGTTTTTTTAAAAGCCATGGAAAAGGAATCATTTTTTCTACAAAGCCTAAAATTAAATGCCACAGGCTTAGACCTATGGCATTTAATTAAAAACTATCGGACTATCCAATTCACTTAGTGAAAGAATAAGGAGTAGTCTTCATGTAACATGATTGGTATTAGAAGCGGCGTTTTTGTCCGCTAAATTCCATCGCTTCACCTTTGCCAAATCCATAGCTTAAGCCGAAGGTGACAAATCTTCCTCGCATCCTATGGCTGTATTGTGAAAAGTTGCTTTGGACCGTTTCACTTTCAAATATTCTGCTAGCAAAAGCATCTCTAACACTAAGGTTGAGGATCACTTTTCCTTTTAGTACTTTTTTCCTTACGCCAATGTCAGCCATTGCATAGCCACTCATCAATTGTTGAAATGTTTGCCTTTTTGATTGGTAGTTTCCAACGAGTTCCAGAGCAAAGTCGGAAGGAAAATCAATTTTTGTGGTTAACCTTGAAGACCATTGGTCAGCATTGAAATCAAAATCTGTGGATTCAAAAGTTCCTTCTCTGTGGAAATAATTGTAATTAAAATCACCGTTAAATGATAACCAATCCAATGGTGTGTATTTTCCGTTTACTTCCCAGCCAGTGGTTTTATTGGTGCCAATATTCATAGGCATAGATATGGCAATATCCCCTTCAAATCGGGTTACATTTTCCACAGTACTTGTAATGTACCTGTGATAAACAGATGAGCTTAAAGAGAATGCTTTGTGATCAAAAATTCCTGTTATTTCGTAGCTATCTGTTAATTCAGGTAACAAATCTGGGTTTCCAGTTCTGATACTGTAATTGTTCCTGATATTATAATATGGATTCAAGTCGAACAGCCTTGGTCTGGCAATTCTCCTGGAGTATCCGGCTTGCAGAGAAAAGTTATCCCTCATCTTGTAGGAAGTGTGGACCGTAGGGAATAAATTGGTGAAATTCCTGTTGTTTTCTTGGTTATTTTGCTCCAATAAAGTGTAAAGGTCCGTGTTTTCCACCCTTAGGCCTAATTTTATTCCTGCTTTTTCCCCTTCATAAGATCCGGTACTGTAAACCCCCAAAACTTTTTGGTTGTAGAGGAATGAATTAGATAAATCTGTAACTACCACCCATTGGTTGTCCTCAAAGTTGCTGATTGAATAATCATTTCCAACATCTGTAATTAAATATTGTCCACCAGTTTCAAAAGTTATCTCTTCTGTAAAAGGTTGGGTATAATCTGCTTTGAAGGTATATTCTACTTGTCCAAAGTCAGTTTGCGTTTGCTGTTGGTCACTTAGGGCATCCTCACCAAATTCTGGTGTATTATTGAAGGCGGATTTTTGATCTTTAGAAAAAGAGCTCCCCAGTGCGCTTACCAATAGATAATGGTCTTTTTTATCAGAGAAATCTTTTTTGTACTGCATTTCAAATTGCCATTTAGGATTGGTTGCAGAAGTTACCTCATCTCTTTGCCATGCAGAGGAAACCACATTGTCTGCTCCTATAGCACTGTAATTTATTAGTGAGGTTTCTGATTCCCACTCATAGGCGAAATTTCCAGTAAGAGAAAGAACATTGTTGTCATCTATATGATAATCAGTACCTAGAATAACATTAAGGAAAGATTCTCCTTTATCTCTTTCCCCAAAATTGTTTATTTCAGTATTAGCTGTTTCATTTCTGTTATAACCTTTATATTTCTCAGGAAACTTGCGTTTGCCTACACCAATTTGACTGAATAGATTGAACTTTTCAGTTCTTTTATTTAGACTGAAGCCTAAGCTATGATTATCTGGGACTCCTGTATTTAGAGATACAGAACCATTAATCCCTCGTTTTTCTTCTTTTTTTAGTACGATGTTAATTATTCCGGAGGTTCCTTCAGCGTCGTATTTTGCAGATGGGTTGGTAATTACTTCTACGCTTTCTATCATGTCCGCTGTCAAAGTACCCAATGCATTTCCTCCGTCACTCGCCAAAACGGATGGTTTGCCATTAATCATTATCTGAACACCACCTGCTCCTCTTAATTGAATCTGACCTTCTATATCTACTGTTACAGATGGTACATTATTTAACACTTCCAGTGCACTTGCTCCTGTGCTACTTAAATCTTGACCTACATTGAAAATCCGCTTGTCAAGTCTGAACTCTGTTGTTGATCTTTCGCCCCGGATCACCACTTCATCCATCAATTTACTGTCCTCTTCTAAAAATACAGTTCCAAAGTCAACTTTTCCATTCTGAATTTCATATTCGGTAATGGTCTTAGAAATGAAGCCTATGAAGCTTATTTCAAGGTTAAAAGTTTTGTCTTGGGTAATTAACAAAAGTCCACCATCTGCTTTGGTCGTAGTACCAACCAGAAGATTACCAGATTCCTTGTCTATTAATTTAATCGTAGCAAACTCAACAGGTGTTTTGCTGTTTGACACCACCACTTTTCCGGATACTTCTATATCCTGTGCTTGTGAAGAAAAAATTGTCACTAACAAAATAGCGACAAGTGTTAGAAGTGATTTCATATGGTTTATTATTTTTAGTTGATAATGTGAATTAGAGAATTAAATCTGAACAATTAAAAAGTATTCGGTAAACGGTTCAAATTGTCTGTTAAACGACAAATAGGTAATAGGGACGATAATGTTGTTGTTCGCAGGGAAATATGGGCTGTTCATCTTATATTTTGTCCAAGAGACTTCCTAATTTCTATATTTGTACCATGAAAAGGCAACCAATAGAAAATAGCTTGGCTAAAAAGGAGGTTTATTTTCAACTTGTGCTCCATGCATTGGTTTTTTGTTTCTATGTGATAGACAGCAACCACCCTAGTAAAGTCAACACTTTTCACTGGTATGATGTAGTGTATTTTTCAAATTACACATTTGCCAATCTTTTTATTAGTTATGTGTTATTGCCGAAGTTTTTTTATACTAAAAAGTACATTGCTTTCTTTGGGTTGACTGTGCTAACCATTTCTTTAGTAATTTTGTTAGAAGAACTGGTAATAGAAAAATGGTATTTCCCAGATTCCAGAGGAGCAGGTTTTCCTGGAGTTATCTTTAGCCTTGGGCAGGTATTGCCTGTAATCGTTATCCTTTCAGGATTTAAGTTTGCTTGGGATGCACTTCGCAACCAACGGAAAGTAGAAGAACTAAAAGCTATAATTAAGGAAAGTGAGCTGACTTTTTTGAAGTCACAGATTAATCCTCATTTTCTATTCAATAACCTCAATAACTTGTACTCTTACGCTGTAGTGCAATCTTTAAAAACGCCAGAAATAATTCTAGAATTAAGTTCTGTGCTGCGCTACATGCTTTATGAATGTAAAGAAGCATCTGTTCCACTTACAAAAGAAGTTGAACATTTAAGAAATTTTACTCGCCTGTATGAAATGCAGATTGAGGAGAGGGGAGAGGTTACTTTTGAAGCACCCTTTGGGACTACAGCCTTTAGAATTGCCCCTCTAATTTTAAATGTGTTTATAGAAAATGCTTTCAAACATAGTCAAAGTGGCCAATCGGAACAAATTAAAATAGCCATTCAACTCACCATAAATGAAGACGGTAAATTGACGTTTATTTGTCAAAATAATTTTAAGCATATAAATCAAAAATCGGACTCTGGGAAAGGGATTGGGCTTTATAATGTTAAAAAAAGATTAAATCTACTATACCCTGAAAGCCATGTACTGAACATTCAGCAGACTGATTCATTGTATAAAGTTAGCTTAGAAATGGTTTTGAATAAAGATTGAAATGAATTGTATAATAATTGAAGATCAACCACCAGCCCAAAGAATACTAAAAAAGTACATTGAAGATTTGGGCACCCTCAAGCTCAAAGGAACTTATAGTGATCCCATATTGGCCATGGAATTTCTAAATTCCAATGCCATAGATTTGATTTTTTTAGATATTCATCTGCCCAGATTGACAGGTTTAGACCTGCTCAAAAGTTTAAGTATTAAACCACATATTATACTTACCACCGCTTACTCTGAATATGCCTTAGAAAGTTACGATCTTGATGTAGTGGATTATTTATTGAAACCATTCTCATTTTTACGTTTTGTGAAAGCTGTAAGCAAAGTTCCTGGTCCAACAGATGGAAAGCCTGCAGAGAAGGTAGCTATTAATGCCAAAAGTAACCAAAAGAAGGAACACTTCATTAAATTAGGATATGACCATGTTAGAATCTCATTTGAAGATATTTTGTATATCCGCGCAGATGGAGATTATTGCGACATTATCCTTTCGGATAAAAAGTATATCTCGTCTGAACCTTTGAGAAAATGGCTGGAATTATTGGATGGTCAACAATTCATCCGTATTCACAAATCATTTATGGTAAATATTGCCAGAATAGAAAAGGTTTCTGGCAATATTATCACTTTGATCAATGGAGAGCAGTTGCCAATTGGAAGGGCTTTTAAAGAGGAGTTTTCAGAAAGATTTCTCAAGTGAAAGCATTAATCTAATTCCTTTATTTCTATGTTTTTAAATTCTACCCCTTGCCCCTCGGCCTGCAAGCCAATATAGCCCTCTTTCAGCATTTGACCATCTACCTTATATGCTGGATCAAAACGCTGGGCTACACCACCACCGACTTGAGGATGGGTATATTCCAATACTTTTTCACCATTGACTTTATGGATGACCAAAGAATCCCCATAAACGATCAATTCTGCGTGCACCCATTCGTCCCATGGGATGGTAGGCGAAGTTGAGCTGATACAATGTCTAGGATCCATCTCTCCGTTAAAGATTACTTCAGTACCTGGGGAGCACATATTACCGGTAGGTCTGGGTTTTCCATCTCCGGCGTCAGCAAGCATTTGATATTCCACTGAAATAGGCCAATCTTGCTCCTTTAATATGGTTTCTGGCGCTTGGGAATGAAACATTACCCCACTGTTTCTATAAGTGTAGCTTGGAGCATCTTCCATCCATTGGTCGGTGAAACGGTAATCGAACTTTAGGTGAAAGGAAGCGTAAGGTTTTTTGTAAAACAAATGACCATATCGTTCATCAAAACTTTCATAGTCTTCATAATTAACCTGAATGTTTCCATCCACTACCCGGAAAGTATTTGCATAATTTTCCCCCGACTCATGATGTTGAAACTTGGCTGTCCACCCTTCTAAATCTTTGCCATTAAAAATGGTTTTCCACTCTTCTTCTGGTGTACTTTGTCTGGTCTTGGATTCACTTTTTCCACATGAAGTGAAGATGATAAGTACTAAAAGTACCGCTAATAAATGGGGTAGCTGTATTTGGTTTTTATTGATCAAAGACCACTTCATTTTTATATTTTTTATGGGTTAATTAATTACAAAGTCTAATTTAAGGAATTATTATTGGAAAGGCTTTCATGCATGTAGAGAGAAGAAAATTCAATTCTCCCGGTTTGGCGATTGAATAAAGCAGAACACAAGCCAATGTTCCCTTTTTTTATTTCACTATTCAAATATGGATTGCTCGCTAGTATTAAAGCTTTAGAATAATCAAGATTCCACCTTGTCAATCGATCCGACCATTCCTTCAAATTAGCTGGAGAAATGTCTTTGGGATGAAAGAGTTTGGCTTCTAAGGAAGGGGTTAATAGTGTACTTGCTGAGGCATTTGGTGATTCGACGAAGTTTTTCAAAGCTGCTACTACTAATTTATTGGGTGTATTTCCCATAATGAGAATCAATTTGGCATGCTGTTTCCTACACGAAATTTCAATGGTTTCAATTAGGTGTTTGTCGAGGATATTTGCAGCAACTTTCAGTGGAATGAGATCACCAATGCCTGTGTTCATCAACATATTAAGTGGTTCCCGCATGTCTATACAGTTTACCACCACCGCCAAAGGCGCGTCTTTGATGAAATCTTTTAATTTTTTATTTTGAAAACGGCGCGAGACAAGGTCACCATCAATGTATCGTTTATTGCCTTCCTCTAAGAAATTAAGTATTTTTTGAGGAGTCTTAAGGTCATTTCTGTCTTGAGAATTTTTCCGATCAATTTTAATTTTTTTCCTTAGGGAATAATTCTCTCCTAATCCTATGATGCTGAATTCAATGTTGTTTTCTTTAGCAAAAGTATGTTTATAGTCTTCAAAAATTTCCAAAATATCAGGTTCAATATAGGATGAAAAAGAAGCGTCAATAATTACTTTGGTCCCTTTAGGTAAGTTCCAAAGTGTACTTTTTATAGCTGGTTTGTTTAAAAAAGATACTTCATTAGACAACTCCAAGCGAACCGTTTTATTTTTATTTGCAGGGTTGGTTGCTTCTATGTAATAAGGATTGTAGAAGTTACTTCTTAGTAAAAAGAAAACACTTACAGCAGATCCTATCATAACACCTAGCAGAACATCCGTCATCAAAATTGCTATGACTGTGACCGCAAAAGGCAAAAACTGAACCCAGCCTTTTTGAAACATCTGGCGGATGATATGAAAAGAAGTAAGCTTGTATCCAACCAAAAGCAATATTGCAGCCAGAGAGGCCAAAGGGATAAGGTTGATGATGTTGCTTAAAAACAAAACACTTACCATTAATAGTGAGCCATGGATAAGCGTAGACAATTTGGATTCAGCACCCGCCTCAATATTTACAGAGCTGCGCACGATAACTGAGGTAATGGGTATGCCTCCCAATAGTCCAGAAAGGGTGTTGCCTATACCTTGAGCCACCAGCTCTTGATTAGGTGGACTTCGTCTTTTATGCGGATCAAGGTTATCCGTAGCTTCTAAGTTTAAAAGGGTGGCTATGGAGCCAATAATGGCAATGGTAAAGGCATAAGTCCAAACTTTTCTATCTTTAATGGCTGCAAAATCTGGAATAGTAAACAATGATCCAAAGTGACTAATCTCTGGAATACTTACTAAATGAACACCATCCAGAAATAGAGTAGGAATAAAGAATTTGAAAAGTTGGTTCAATAACACACCAAGAATTACGACGAATAGGGAAGGTGGAAATAGTTTTAAATGTTTTAATGGAGTTCGGTCCCAGAAAACCATGATTCCCAATGAAACAAGGGATAGCAAAATTGCCCCTGGCTCCATGGAAGTAAAAACCAAAAGAATTCTTTCTTGCAGACCGGTGAAGACATCTTGAGAGTAATTTAAGAGTCGGCTTTTATCAAGTTCTACACCCAATGCATAAGGAAGCTGAGAAAATACTAAAATTAGCCCTATAGCTGCTAACAAGCCTTTGATGATATTGGTGGGGATATAGTCTGCAATTCTACCGGCTTTTAAAAGGCCAAGAATTATTTGAATTAATCCTCCTATTAAAAGGGCCAAGAGAAATACTTGGAAAGAACCCAAAAGCTGGATCGCAACCAATACCACTGCCGACAAGCTAGCTGCAGGGCCTGAAACACTGGTATGCGACCTACTCATTAAGCCTACAACAATTCCCCCAATCATTCCAGAGATTAAGCCGGAGATCAAAGGCGCTCCACTGGCAAGCGCTATTCCAAGACACAATGGGAGCGCAACCAGAAAAACAACAATTCCAGAAGGGATGTCCTTGGACGGGTTAATCCCTAACTTCTGCCCCAATACGCCGATTTGTTTTTTGTCCATAAAAGTCTGAATAACAATTTTCTCATCAATTTATTACGAACAATTTAGTTTGTTTTACCCATCGTATCAATGATGAATAAGTGCAATTGAGTTATGAATAATTAATATCCAAACCAATCATTGAGACAAAAATAGAATAAGAATTGGAAATTTTATTCTTAGTCTGAAATATATATATCTTCTAAAATATTTATATTTATCTATTCAAGTTTTATTTGCATTTAATGAATAACCCAATTTAGCTATGAAATCGGCAAAGCTGTATTTTCCTATAATAGTAATACTTCTATTTTGCATCAGTATCAATCCTGCAGTTGGTCAAAAAGAATCGAATAACTTTTTATATGGAGATTTACTTCCGGATGCACCTGAATTGGCAGCAAGGGGAGACTACCTGATAGGGGTTCAAACATTGGAGCTGATTCATAAGAATCAACCGGACATAGCAAATTTCACAAAGGACTCAAAACCTAGTTATGACAGGCCTTTAAAAGTTGAGATTTGGTATCCAGCGGCTATAAATACCAAGCCAGAAACTCATTATAATGATTTTATCGGGGTGGCAAATGATGAAAAACGACCCCTCAGTTCATTTTCATTCAAAGGGAGGGCAGAACGAGATGCTTTACCAAAAAATGACGAAGGAGCATTTCCTTTGGTGATCGTTTCTCATGGCTATTTAGGATCCAGGTACCTAATGACTTACCTTACTGAAAATCTTGCCTCAAAAGGCTATATAGTTGTTGCCATTCACCATACAGAATCTACCTTTGAGAATCCTGGCAAATTTTCAAGTACGCTTTACCACCGTCCATTGGATGATTTATTTATTTTAAATGAAATGGCTAAGATGGGAAGTGATAAGGCTGAAGGTTTTTTTGCGGGCATGATTGACACTGAACATACTGCGTTGGTAGGTTATTCTATGGGTGGATATGGGGCATTAAATGCTGCTGGAGCTGGTTTTTCACCTGCTTTTGGTGGTTTCTTTGGTCAAATGACTGGAGGAAGTGATAAAATAATGGAGCGCAGTTTATCCAATCCAACTTATGCTTCCACAGTTGACCCACGGATAAAAGCGGTGGTAGCTTTTGCCCCTTGGGGAATGGCCAGAGGAGTTTGGGACAGTGAAGGTTTGGCCAACATTAAGCTTCCAGTATTTTTTGTGGCGGGTGATCAGGATGATATTTCCGGCTATGAGGACGGAATCAAAGCCATCTATGATGGTGCGGTCAATGCCAATCGGTATTTGCTAACTTATAAGGATGCAAGGCACAATGTGGCACCGAACCCACCACCAGCAGAATCATTTCAAAAGGGCATGCACCTGGACGAATACCTACGGTACGCAGAGCCTGCTTGGGATCAGAGAAGGATTAACAATATCAATCAGCATTTTGTCACTGCATTTCTAGGAATCCATCTTAAAGGAAAAGACTATTCTTCGTATCTTGATCTAACAGAGGATTCTTTGGAGGAAACTTGGAAAGGTTTTAAGCCTAGAACTTCGATAGGCTTAGAATTAAGGCATATAGAAGTCAATAAGTGAGAGCGTTATTAACTAATTTTATTTATTATATTTAATTAAAATTTTAATTCGTCCGGTATTCAATTAATGGACCATGAAAGATATTAGAATTGTTTTGGTTATTTTTGTGCTTTTGGCTTTTGTCAGCTGTGATAAAAGGGAAGAAGAATTGTCCGAAAATGTGACTGTCAGTCAATATGTGGATTTACTTGTAAAGGGGGAATATTCCTCCACGGAATTACCTTCTTTTACTGCCGCTGATATCCCTGAGTTACTTGAATACCGTGACAGTAGACAAAAAATATCGAATTTCCCGATCAACTGGATATCTTCTTCCTTGACTGAAGAGAGCACCTTAGGGATGTATGTTTTATGGACAGTAGAATCAATCCGTGCAGTAGCTATCGATAGTGAATTTCTTATAGGGAGGTTCCCCTCTCAAAATCCTGTAGTGCAGAGGCGGGTGAGTCCATTTGAATATGTGCCAGAGGATGAATCCCTTGAGATAGTTGCTGAAGCCTATATGGAATGGTGGCAGAAGAACAAAGATCGGGCATTTGATGAATTTAAGGTAGTTGATCCAATGTTGAGTACTGACCTAAGGTGGCATTAAACTGTCAACTAAAAGAGGTTCATCCCCTTATTTGGGAGTGGGTTTTGTTCGCGCTTACCGCCGTTATTGAGCGCTAATGGATGTTTTTTATTTCATTGAGAAGGCTGAGAATAACAATTCCTCCCCAATACCCCAAGAAGACAAGATTCCCAAGTATTTTTCCATTGGAAAAATACTTGGGAATCTTTGTATAATAAAGATGCTAGGTATGTAGATGTTGACATCAAATAATATAAAATTTGTGCTACCTTTAAATCCTGAAAGTCTGATCAAATGCTCGATTATCGAGTTAAACCCAAAATCCTATTCATCAAGCGCAAAGGGTCTCATATATGAGTTTGTATTTGAGCACAATTAAAAAATTGAGCAGCCAACGAGTATTACTTAATCACGGTTGTCAGTTCAGATAATAGAGGTATTTTGAGTTTTGGCAAAAGGAAAGAGGATCACAAATTTAAACCTGTAGGACGGGTAAAATTAATGTCCAATTATTTCAACTTTAATCCAAATTACGCAATAGGGTTCATAGTGACTGGGCCACTAAAAAAGTGAGCTATTGCCTACTGAGGGTTTAACCATCTGGAAATTTAAATGAACAGGAAAATAAAAGTTCTTTATATAAGCTATTTACAATTCAAAAAGAATTTTATTCAATATCCTTACCGGAAATTTAATTTTATAGAGTTATTTTTAATTTGGGTAAGTCAGAAAGTTACCCGTTCCCAGTTCCTTGTTTTGTCCGGTATTTTGGTGGGGCTTAGTGCTGGTTCAGCTGGGGTTATACTTAAAGTATTTGTTCATTATATCCAGTCTGCAATTAGTGCTGACGCTCCGTTAGAGGAAAGATTATTGATCTATGGGATTTTTCCTATGATTGGGATAACCCTGACGGCCTTTATCGTCAAATACTTTTTTAAAGGAGATGAGGAGAAGGAAATATCATTTATTCTTAAAGACATTTCTAAAAAGCAAAGCAAGGTTAAATTAAGTAAAATGTACTCTCAGATACTACAGAGTGGAATCACTGTAGGTTTTGGAGGTTCGGTAGGACTTGAGACCCCTATAGCTGTTACTGGATCTGCCATTGGTTCTAACTATGCCCAGAGGTACAGGTTGGGATTTAAAGAGCGTACGCTTTTATTAGCAGCAGGTGCTACGGCAGGTATATCAGCTGCGTTTAACGCACCAATAGCTGGGATCATGTTTGCTTTTGAGATCATTCTCACTGGGCTTGTCTTTACGGATTTTATACCCTTAGTTATTGCCAGTATCTGTGGGAGTCTTCTTTCTGCAATTATTTTAAATGAGGACATTCTCTTTAATTTTCAGGCCCGCGAAACCTTCAATCATTTCAATGTATTTTATTTTTTGAGCCTTGGGGTATTGACGGGTTTGTACGCCAGGTATTTTTTAGTGGTAGGGCAGAGGGTTCAAAAATTCTTTGATAGGTATAAAAAGCATGTACTTCTCAAGGCGGTGATAGGGGGAGCTGTGCTGTCTATTCTTTGCGTTTTATTCCCACCACTATTTGGTGAAGGTTATATGAACATTAGAACCATCTACCAAGGGGAGGTAGATTTGCTCGTTGAGGACAGTCTCTTCCGCTATATTGGGAATTCAGATATTATCATTATAGTATTTTTATCACTAACAATCTTGCTTAAGGCATTTGCAACGAGCATTACCCTGAGCTCTGGAGGGAATGGAGGGAATTTTGCCCCTTCTCTGATGTCTGGAGGGCTTTTAGGCTTTGTTTTTGGTTTTTCTTTAGAAATAATGGGCTTTACAGATGTACCTACAACCAACCTGATGCTGGTGGGTATGGCTGGCGTGATGTCTGGAGCAATGTATGCTCCGTTGACAGCGATTTTCTTAATTGCTGAATCAAGCAGTGGCTATGATTTGTTTATCCCTCTGATGATTGTCTCAGTGACTTCATACATAATAAACCGTTCGTTTTCTCCGATCAATCCTTCTTTTAAAGAGTTGGCAGAAAAAGGAGATATTTTCACAACCAGGCAGGATCAGAATATCTTGTCTCACATATCACTTAACGATTGTATTAACCCTTCTTCTATACTAATACGCACCACTGATACGATGGAGGAAGTGCTTCATATCTTCAGGAATAGCGACCAAAATAGTATGGCGGTTGTAGATACTAACAATCAATTTTGGGGAGTGTTGAACAGGGAGCAATTGCGACCATTCCTGCTCAATAAAGAGTCTGCTGACGGTACAAGTGTAAACCAATTGGCCATAGCCCCCCCATTTATCATTTCGCCCAATGATTCTGTAATGGAGGTAACCAAGATGTTTGATGAAGCAGATGTATGGCAATTGCCCTTACTTGATGAGGAGCGAATGTTCAAAGGATTTATTAGTAGGTCAAAAATATTAACCAATTACCGTGCACTGCTTAAAGACTATTCGGAGTAACGTTGAGCATCTAGATGATGCTGGAATTTGTAATGTGTGACCCTTTGAAAAAAACCTGATTAAAGCCAAAGTAATCTTATGGGATCAGTCCTAAAAGTTGGGGGATTGGGCTGAAATGATTTTCTTTG
>TARA_R110001592_G_scaffold321037_1_pt1 | contig 226034 bp, 218 predicted proteins | sample TARA_R110001592 | Tara Oceans TARA_R110001592 (sample SAMEA4398387) | marine metagenome | biome: Polar Biome; feature: [SRF] surface water layer (ENVO:00010504); material: water (ENVO:00002006), including particulate matter (ENVO:01000060) such as... | depth 5 m
GAGGAGACCTTGTCCGTTCCGACTGCCGTTGAAATTGCAATAAGAGAGAGCCCAGCGCTTAGGGTTAATAAAACTACAATATAGGAGACATTTAGGGCGTCTAATTTTCGTGACGATTTAGAACATCTACCGCCACGTTGTGAGTTAATGTTTCGATATGTAGTAGAGCATACTGGTCATAGTCTTCTTTAGATAAATATCTATTAGCCACATGGTCTTGGATAAGGTATTGATGAAAAACATAATATTTCCCTGCTACACTGAAGCAGCTGAACGGGCGAGTTCGCTCTAAACTTTAGTTATCCTATTGAATTACCAGAGAAAAAACATCATGATCCAGCTTAAACCAACTAGGCTGCTGCTAATCATGATGGCAGACCAGGCTCCCAGTTGTCGCCAGCGACTCATTTTGATTTTTATAAGCATGCGCCATAGCAGGTAAGCACTCCAGATATAGGCCAGAAAAAGCAGGCCGATACGTAATTCCGGGATGTAGATCAGCGTAATGTGCTCGGCCTTAAGTATGCTGAGTGTTAACGTGGTCAGGCCTAGGAAGATACTGAGTCCGGCCAGCGGTGTGAGTGCGTAACCCAGTTGCCAGTGAATAAAGCCTGCATCTTTCAAGATGCGAGCTGCCAGCCACAGTCCGGTAAAGACCAGACCTCCAATGCTAAACGTCGTTGCACCTATATATAGTAGGATGCTGGCACCGTCCAGCCAGCTAAATACGTCATTGGTTTTCGGGTAGTGAGTCAGCAACCACCAGGGCGCATTATCATCTAGCATCCAGAACACATTTCTTTCAATCAGCCATTCAGTCAAGCTTTGTTTCATGCTCACAAACCAGGGCGAAGCAGACCACTGAAAAGCACCAGTGGCAACACCAAGCATGCCAAATACCAATAAAATAATATCCCAGTGATTGGCATCTTTCTTTTCAATGGAAAGGATTTCTGCGTTGGCCGGGCGGGTATTCAGGGTGACGGCATTACGATGGTCACTGCAACGACCACACATATGACAGGCGCTGTTGCCGGTCATGGTACGAATATTAATCAATGGCGCGCAGTCCACTGCAGCGGTACGTCTCGGTGCTTGCTTCCAGGCATCACGGTCCACACGAAAATGTATAGGTGCCAGTCGTGATAGCAAAGAAAAGATACCGCTGGCCGGGCACAGGTGGCGACACCATACGCGTTTACCGCGCCCATAAAGAAATCCAACAAACATCGCAGCAATGGTTGAGCCACCAAGGATAAGCAATGCAGCTTTGGGGTATTCATAAACACTGACCAGTTGGCCGTAAATGGTGGTGAGCACAAAGGCGACAAAAGGCCAGCCGCCCCAACGCATCCAGCGAGGAATAGCTCGCCCCAAACCATAGCGACTTGACCATTCACTCAAAGCACCTTCGGGACAAAATACACCACACCAGACACGCCCCAGCAGAATCATGCTAAGTATCACAAAAGGCCACCAGATCCCCCAGAATATAAACTGGGCGAACAGAATCAGGTTTTCATAAAAAGGCACATAATCTTTAGGTAGGGGGAGAAGCACCGGGCATATCAGTAGATTGAGATAAAAAACGACCACAAGCCATTGGACACTCAGGATCAGGCTGCGCCGAGTCTGCATAACGTCACCCAAGCGTTGCAGCATAGAACGGCTTTGACAAGGCAGCATTTCAACGATTTCATTCATAATATTTCAGGCTCAAGCACAACATTAAACCTAGGCTTTTCTGGTTTTAAGGCTCAACGGGGCGGCGCAATAAAAGACAGACCATAATCCAGAAAGCGGCATATAACAGCATCAGCGCCGGGTGAGACCGGTAGCCAGTGAATGCCGCAATGACGCCGCGATTTCGGGTGTTGTCGTCGAGCAAAGTACTGTTGTCCCAAAGAGGATCAATCAGTGGCTGGTACCAGCCGAGGCCAACCATATGATCCACACTATCGACCAGCAGAGCCGCCGCCAGCAATAACAACAGGATTTTACTTACGAGGGAAAATAATTGCCATGAAAAGAAACGTGTGCCGCGAGATAGTGCCCAAAAACTTAAAAATGCAAGCACAAAGTCAACACCAGCGGATAATATAAAGGGAGTCATTCCACTGTTTTTAGTCAGTCCAGCGCCATATAGAAAATCACAGTCTCTGTATTTTTCCGACCTACAAAAATGGCCGCCAACGTAGATATTCCCCACCAGTTAGCTTGCCTTCCCCGCACGTTGATGAATTACTTATCCCTGATCTTCGTATTGTTGAAGGCCAAGAGCTCATTTATCCAAATGCAGAATTTCTGGACTTGATCAAAATTATGTTTCAGCGGCAAGACTGGTACAAAGAATATCTAAAGCTGCACTTTGCAGAGCCTAACCCTGTCGTGGGTAAGTTTTCTGCGAGAACAGGGCACCTGGACTCATTGCTTATACCAGAAAAATTTTTGCCAATAGAAATTACGGGGTTTTCACTAGAAGAAACAACGCTCAACGTACACAACTGTTGATAGCTTCCAAAAGTATTCTCGATACATTTAAGTCGCTCAAACTGAGCTATCCTGAAACTGATGAAAAGCGCCAGCAGTAATTGCAGTCGATCCGCCAACTGCTGATGGCGGAAGACTAGGGAGACTAATTAAACGCGGGCAAGGAATTCTTGCCCACCCACTCTACAAAACTACTATCAACTGCGCTGACGTCGACAAAATCCGATTCCCGCAAGTCCTAATCCCAACAGCGCCAGTGTGGCTGGTTCGGGAACGGGCAGACTACCGTTGAAGCCGCCGCTACCGAAGTCAACGAAACTGGTGTCGCCGGTATCGTTAGCGAAAGTGACGCAATCGTTGGCGATGGTGTTGGTGTCCATTGTCACTGCAGCATTTAAAGCGATGGCCCTACCACACAGAATGCTTGCAGTTGTATTCAAGGTGATGCTCTGATCCGCGAGAATATTTCCTGCGAACAGCGTGCTGGTACCCAGCGTCGCGGAACTACCGACCTGCCAAAATACACCGCTATTTGCACCAGCATTGAGCACGCTGACAGCCGAACCGCTTGCAGTCGTGAGCGTGGTACCAATCTGAAACACGAAAAACGAATCGGGGTTGCTTAGGGCATCGAGAGTGAGCGTTCCGGTCAATTGAGCCGACGTATCAAAATTATAGACGCCCGGTTGTAGTGTGAGCCCACCCAAATCCTGTCCTGTCGGTAGTGTATGACAGGTTAAAAAGGGTGTTGTATGCAGTGAGCGCGTCACTCTGAGCCAGCGCAGCGGCCGCATCAGTCTGGTGTACCGCCCCTGTCAGAGAGATGCTCCCCAAGCCGGTGATCGAGCTGCCTGGAGAGAGACCGAGATCTCCCCAGAGGGTGGTTGAGCCGGTATTGGTCACCGTTGAGGCACCCAGAACCGCGTAGCTCTGCGCCGTGCCCAGAAGTGGCATCGCCAATGCCTGGGATGCGCCGCAAAGCGCGCCCATCACTGCTAATGACAGGATCGACAAGTATTTTTGTGTTTTCATAGTATACGTCTCTAAATTGTTAATCGTTATGCCTCAGGGAAAGAATCACTTCTTAACTTGCAACGCAGTAAGTTGAACACAAGTATTAAGAGCCGCGCTACGATTCTTGGACTGCTTCTGATATCAATGCAAGAATCGTGCAAATTTCGTATCTCATTGATTAAATGACAAATAATGTTTATCCATGAGCCGACATGAACGCAAGATGTAAAGTTTTCTGACAAACTCGTAACATGGGCTAAAGTCCAAATTTAACACTGGACATTTTTCGTAAGACCCAACATCACGGAGGATAAAAGCCTGCCATCGTGTGTAAACAGACAGTTAGTCTCCCCTTTCAAGGTAAAATAATTGAGGCATCACTGAAAAACGGGTAACTGTCAGATCAAGTCTGAGCCACTACAATTCAATATCTATCGTCTTTAACAACTCAGTTGTATCCACATCCACTGACTGTGGTGCATCAATGCCAACTTTTACGTGTTTTCCCCCTAATGCATTTCGCTAACGACATTGATGAAAAAGTTGCTCCAACTGTTATCAATAATATGGTGGGAAAGACCCACAAGTTAATGAACCGGCTTAAAAGAGAAGTATCCCAAACGCCTTACCATAAGGGCTTTAACACCCAAACAGCCCCTCAAATACTCCCTGTAGAACAACAGGATTTATTTTCGGAAGTGTGTAACAAGTTTATTGAAGAAAGGGTTACAGGGAACAATTGGGAGGCAAAAACACATGGTGCTTACGAAGCCACTTTCGAAATATTTAAACAAATCGTTGGTGAGTAACGCAAGCAGGCGAATCCGTTGGCCCCGCAGCCAGTCGGCCACGCCCCGAACTAGGCACGAACCTGTTACCTGGGCCAAATAGCCGATTCCCAACGCGGTTATCAGCATCAATAACCAGGTTGCTAGTGACATCTAGGGGCACTCCTACGAAGTTAAGAGCTTAGTCGGCGAGACGCATGAAATATAACAGTCTGGCTGATTAATTTAGCCGAATCGAAATAAGAGTGTGGGTACTGACGAAAGCAATCGTTAACAATTTCACAGCGGTTGTGAAAAAAGTGTAAGAAATTTCATTTCCAAACGACAGACATAAACAGGGAAGGGATCGTAACCGTTCCCGGAATTGACTTCGGCACTTGAACAGTCAGGCATGTGGAGATCGTTCAGCCGGAAAACTTGATTAATCAGGAGAGAAACTCATGCGCTCGATCATTTTTACAATCATGGTAATGATGTTGTCGATGGCAGTTCAAGCAGCACCTTTCGGCGACAAAAAAGACGTCGCCTATGCGAAAAGTCTGTGGAACGCCTTGGAAAGGGCCCATTTGGTCGGAGATGGTGCCATTCAAACCGTCCCCTATGCCGGCCAGCCGCCCCACGGCATGGTGTTGCAAACCCTGGAGTCAACACTGACCGTGCACAACAACCAGGCAGGACCGCGCGGCGATACCGGAGTGGTTATCGTCAAACGCAATTTCGGAGGCGAGGGGATTACCACCGAGGTCGTGGCCAACAATCCCGACCAGCACCTGATGGCGGTCACCGTCATGTTCAAACGGCCGGGCTACGATCCGGACAACCAGAACTGGTTCTGGGCCAAATTCAAGCCCGACGGAGAAATCCACGTCAATCCGAAAAACATGAAGCTGGTTGGCAGGGTCGCTAAGGGTATGGACCAGGGCTGTATCGCCTGTCATAAAGCCGCTCAGGGCGGCGATTACGTATTCAACCATGATCGTTATAAAAACTGATTCACTTAGGGGAGTGTTAGTCCAAAAGGTTTTGGAGAGCGGGGTACGAGTGTTCCGGGTATTGGGACACTCAATTTTTTCCCTTAAAGAGGCACAATCATGGATGTAAAACGTTTTGTGATAGCAACTTTTTTGGTGTTTGCCATGCTAGGGTGTCGAGAATTGGCACAGAAGACTGAGGTTGATGGTGTGGTAAGCAGTGAGGTGGCCCTATCGGTCATGCCGGTTGGCGCCTACTTTGGTACCGCCAGCGATATCGATTACGCCAACAAACTGTGGCAGGCGCTAATTGCTGGAAAAATCGTCGGCTCCGAGGCGCGACCCCATGAGCCGTTTTTTGGTGGAGCAAAGCCCCATGGCTTGATTCTGGAGGTCATTCACTTGATAGTATTGGTGGGGGATCACAGTGGTTTTGTCATCGTCAAAAAAAATTACGATGGTCCCGGTGCTTCTGTGGAAACGGTAAAACAGGATCGTGTACGCTATCTGGATTCGATTACTGTGATGTACCGCCGCGAGGCCGGTTATGATAATGACAACCAGAACTGGTTCTGGGTCAAATACCGGCCTGACGGCACGCTGTTCGCAAAAACTCTGGAAGGGCAGACTATCTCGCTGGCGGGGCGGCTGATGAAGGGTGAAACGCCGAGGGAAAATCGCGGTTGTATCTATTGCCACAGCTCGGCTGGAGGTGGCGACTATGTATTTTACCCGGATATTTTGGTGCCTTAATCCGGAAAAGATCCCTGAAGCGATAAATATTTTTTACGCGTAAAATTTGGGGCTCGCTTTAATTCGTGCACTCATCAAGTGGCATTACCTCAGAACATCGAACTGAGTACAGGGTGATTCCCCAGCACCGCGTTGACCACCTAAAAAGGTTGAAGGTCAAAGTTTCCAGGGCGAACAGGCGGTCATGGCAAATGTGCAGGTTCTGCTGGGGTAATCGCAACAGAATGACGTGCCGACGGGATGGACCCAGTTGGGTAGGATACTTCCAAGCTCATTATGAACCTTATTTGAGTTATCCGAGAAATATGGGCAACCCTCAGAACTTATTAGCAGAGCTAATGATCCATAAGAGAAACATTATTTTTCTGAGCAATCAAATACTAGACTTGGAATAGAACCGAGCCACCAATGCGATTAAAATCTCCCTGCTCGTCAGCATACTATTGAACGGGATTAATCAGGGAGGCCAGATTCTGAATGGGTTGAAAGTCGCTTGGGGGCAAGTATTCTTGAACTTCCTGGTGCCTTATTGTGTGGCATCGTATAGTGCCGTAAAGAACGATATTGGACAGCGTAAAAATTAGATGGATGGTGAACGAGATACGAATAATGAATTTGATGTGTCAGCAACGATAGATCTGGCTGATCCGGTTTTTTTAAAGGAGCTGCGTCTTCAAATGCTTAAATTTGCCGTACTGCAACTGTCGGACAAGCATTTGGCGGAAGACGCCGTGCAGGAGGCATTGATCGGTGCGCTTAAGAATGCTAGTTCCTTTGGCCGTCGCGCGGCATTGAAAACCTGGGTATTCGCTATTTTGAAGCACAAGATCACGGATATCCTCCGGCAGCGGCGGCGACTGGTCAATGCCATCGACCTGTCATCCGGCGATGATGATAATGAAAACTTCGAGCGGTTTTTTGACACCAAGGGCTTCTGGCAAAAAGATGAGCGCCCGGTCAGTTGGAACGACCCTCTAGAGTCAGTTAAGACCGAGAACTTCTGGAAGGTGTTTGACACCTGCCTCAACAGCTTGCCAGAAACTCAGGCAAGGCTGTTTATGATGCGAGAGCTCCTCGAGTTGGGTAGTGCCGAGATATGCGAAGTGCAGAATATCACGACCAGCAATCTGCATGTGATTCTCTATCGTGCGCGAATGCGATTGCGAAAATGTCTGGAGAACCACTGGTTTCTTTAAGGTGAATTATTATGATGAATTGTCGACAGGCCACCCGTTTGTTATCCGATGCACAGGAGCGTGAGCTATCCTTGATGGACCGGGCGGCGCTCAAGATTCACGTCTTGATGTGCTCCGGTTGTCGCAACTTTTCCCATCAAATGGGTACGCTGCGCAATATGATTCGCACCTACGCCAAGGGGGCCAAGGATGCCTCACCGGGGCTTCGTCAACTTAGTCTCCCTGAATCAAAGTGAACTCTGGAGCCGTCTGCTTAAGCAGCAATACTCAGATTTTGGGCACACACAACCTCTGACCACTCTTTAAATGACCGGTCCCCTAAAGAACCGATAGTGCCTGGCCTTCAGTAAATGTCGCTGCTGTCGGAAGTGATTATTGATAACTCCATGACAGGAAAGAAATCGCTGAGCCTGACCAATTGACTTGAATTGCCGCATCTGTCTTTGTTGTTGTAGGGTCTTCTGATGCGAGATCTCTGTAATATTATTGTGATAGCGAGCGGTATAGTGCGGAACCTCGCAACCCATTTCTTTCAAGGCAGCGGGATAACTTTTCAATTTACCCGTTACTATTCGGTTAGCGGTTGCCCCATAGCTTTTGAATAACTTGTTGAAGAATCTCAAGGAAAATTTTTTATCTCGCCTTTTCGTAACGAAAATATCCAGCTCTGAGAACCACTGGCGAATAGATTCGTAAGAGACATTGTAGCTTGTTGTTTTGCCCTTTTAATACTTGCAGTGTGCAATGACCTGCGAAGTTCTTTTTGTAGGTTAGGGAAGCGGTCACGAAGGAATAACGGTGTCACTACCCTGAAGTAGAAAATACCACTTTTATGGGTAGATGGCAATGGTCAGTAGTGGTCATTATAGAAGTGTCAGGCAACAAAAAAGCCCGTTTTATGGGGCTTTCAGGTCATTCTTGGTCGTTGGTAGACAATGAATTGGTGGAGGCGGCGGGAATTGAACCCGCGTCCGTCAGTCCGCTGCCGAAGGCTCTACATGCTTAGATCAGTCTATTATATTTAACAATTTACAGCCCGGCTGGCAGGGCACGTAAACCGCGGTTCCGGTTAGTGTTTAGTGAGTCCACCCCGGACGAGCTTCATCACGATCTTGTGAGTATGACACCTGATAGCCCCGAAAGGCTCTGGACGCACAAGCACGGCTCCAGTCAGATGACACCCTACCGTTTCTTAGGCGGCGAGTGCGTAGTTGTCGTCGTTGGCAACTAATAGTTTGCGACTTTGGATTAACGAGATTAGTCACCATCTCGGCATGCACCTTGGGTTTTGTAACCGGCGTCGAATCCAAAACGCCCCCAAAAGATGTGTAACAGAATCGGATGCGCATAATAGCACATGTTTCCCTACGCAGATTGGACCATTTTAAAACCTTTTAGTTTAGTTAGGTCTGCGTAAATTGGGCGTCCTATTGCTGATGACTAAAGATCAATCTTCGATGATTTGTGCCTGAAGGTAATTTTGGATGCCTATTTTGTCTATCAATCCCAATTGTGTTTCAAGCCAATCGACGTGTTCTTCTTCAGACTCGAGTATGTCGTTAAATATATCCCGACTGATATAGTCTTTAATCGATTCTGAATAGGCAATTGCTTCTCTTAATGTCGGTATCGCTTCCATTTCTAGCTTAAGGTCGCACTTGAGCATTTCTTGAGTGTTTTCACCGATGTAGAGTTTTCCGAGGTCTTGTAGGTTAGGGAGTCCCTCCAGAAACAAAATACGTTCTATTACGAGATCTGCATGTTTCATTTCATCGATGGACTCATGGTATTCCTTTTCTGCGATGTCCTTTAAGCCCCAATCTTTGTACATTCTGGCATGAAGAAAGTACTGGTTGATGGCCTTAAGTTCGTTGCCGAGAACTATATTTAATAGTTCGATGACTTTTTTATCGCCTTTCATAGGTGTTCCTTTTTGATTTTTTCATGCTTGTCATGGTGCGCATTGTTCAGATTTTAGTGTGGTGACATCTATGTGTTATGTCAACGATAGGGGGGCGCTTGTTGATCGTTTTTTATAAAAAAAGGGACCTTTATAGGTCCCGGAGTTTGCTATGGAAAAGATATAAGGAGGGGAAGGATGGAAGAGTTTATGTATAGCTTACGCTCATCACGTTGTAGCATTTAATTTCTTTTAATGCTTCGTTGAGAACGGCTTTCGCATGGGGCGTACATTTACCGCACTGGCTTGTTGCACCAGTACATTTTCTGAGTGACCGAAGGTTTGTTACCCCGTCAGACGCAGCAACGCGAATGTCGTGATCAGTAATACCTTTGCAGTTACAGACATACATAAGAGGTCATTTTTCCGTTGTTGATGATGGAAGATAAAATCTATGGTTGTACTTTAATGCAAATGATAATAAGTATCAATACCATAAGCGGCATTTTTTTATTTTTTTAGAAAGAGAAGGGGTTTGGGAAGTTGGACGAGTGTTGAGTGCTACGTGATACATAAATCTTTAGGACCACAGGGGCTTTATGCTGAGGACTACTATTAAGTTTTACTGCTTTACTGGTGGAGGCGCTATATAAATATATGCCATAAGGAGGTGAATGTAAGTTAGCGCTAACTTACACCAAAATATAGTGGTCATAGTGCTTATGAAAAATCTGTAGCTATAATTAATTGCCGCCAACAAAAAGCTGGCGGCATGGATTTACTCTAGGGGTGAGGTAGGTGAGGTCAGCTGCTATGGCGCATAAGGCGCTGCTTTTGTCGCTGCCAGTCACGATCTTTTTCTGATTCTCGTTTGTCGTGGGCCTGTTTACCTTTGGCTAAGGCGATTTCACATTTCACTAAATGGCCTTTCCAGTACAGGGCTGTGGCGACGCAGGTGTGTCCTTTTTGGTTGACACTATTAAATAATCGGCTCAGCTCGTTTTGGTGAAGTAATAGCTTCCTAGTTCGAGTTGGATCGGTGACGTAGTGCGTTGAAACGGTTTTTAATGGGGAAATGTGTAGCCCCATTAAGTAGGCTTCGCCATTTTGTAGCAACACGTAACTATCCGTAAGCTGAGCGTTACCAGCACGTAAGCTTTTTACCTCCCAGCCTTGGAGAGATAAACCCGCTTCAAGTTTTTCTTCCAGGTGGTAGTCGTGACGGGCCTTTTTATTCAGGGCGATGGTTGGACTAGTCTGTGTTTTCTTTGGTTTCTTTGCCATGTCGTGAATTATAGAGATTGGTTACCCACACGCCTATGATTTTGTTTTGTTTTAACACAGAGATGGAAGAGTGGGGTGTGATCGGTTTGTAACAGCAAGGTTTGCCGGTACAATTCGGGCAAGTTGATAATGAGTATGATTGATGTCAGAAAATTCTCAGGCTGGAGCCACAACTCAGGGCAACCAAGCTGGTAGTAAAAGAGGAATCCACGGTGTCTGGGCCAGTCGGTGGACTTTTGTGTTGGCGGCTACGGGCTCAGCTGTGGGGTTGGGCAACATCTGGAAGTTTCCTTACATCGTCGGAGAGAATGGCGGCGGAGCTTTTGTCCTTGTTTATCTAGTCTGTATTTTGGTTGTGGGGTTGCCGATCATGGTTGCCGAGGTGATGCTGGGTCGACGGGGTCGCCGCAGTCCTATCAACGCTATGCGCCACCTAACCAAAGAGGCTGGATTACATGGTGCTTGGAGCGCAATCGGCTGGCTTGGTGTCGCTGCCGGTTTAATGATTTTGTCATACTATGCTGTCATTGCTGGTTGGGCGCTGCATTATATTGGTCATATGGCTTCTGGAACCTTTCAGGGGGCGAGTGCCGAGCAGGCCGGAGTTTTCTTTGGGGAATTGTTGGCCGATACCTATACATTGATCTTCTGGCAGACTGTTTTCCTACTGTTAACTATGGGTGTGGTTGTCGGGGGGGTGACGAAAGGGTTAGGTGTGGCTGTTCGAGTATTGATGCCACTCCTGTTTGTTTTGTTAATCGCTCTGTTGGTGTTTGGTTATCAGAAAGGTGATTTTGCCCAGGGCTTTAACTTTTTATTCAGCTTTAATGTGGAAGCTCTAACGTGGGAAGGGGTATTGGAGGCGCTGGGCCATGCCTTTTTTACTTTGAGCCTGGGGATGGGTGCCATTATGGCTTATGGTGCCTATATGCCAGAACATGCAAGAATAGGCCGTACCGTAGTGGCGGTAGGGTTTCTAGATACATTGGTGGCGTTAGTAGCTGGATTAGCTATTTTTCCCATTGTTTTTGCTAATCCAACCATTGATCCAAGCGCTGGTCCGGGGCTGATGTTTGTTAGTTTGCCGGTGGTTTTTGGTAATATGGCTGGCGGTTTACTTTTTGGTAGTATTTTCTTTGTTTTGGTAACGTTGGCAGCTTGGAGTTCAGCCATTTCGTTAATGGAGCCTGCGGTGGCTTATTTGGTTGAATCAAAGGGCTTTAACCGCCTAACTGCTAACTTGTTGTTGGGTTTTGTTGCCTGGGTTGTTGGGCTGGGTAGTGTGCTGTCATTCAATGTGTGGGCCGACGCAAGGGTTGCCGGGTTTAACTTTTTTGAATTTATGGATTTCCTGACGTCTAGTGTCATGTTGCCGTTAGCAGGATTGTTTATTGCTATCTTTGTAGGTTGGTTGATGAAGCCGGAGGCTGTTCGCGAAGAAATGAAAGACGAATCCAATGGAGTGTTTTTTACTTGGCGCTGGGTGGTTCGATATCTCTCGCCATTGGCTGTGCTGGTGGTGTTTGTAATGGGCATATACAAGACGTTTAGCTGATGTTAACAACAATTAAACGCAGTGCGCTGGTGATGTATTCAGCGCAACAAATGTTCGATCTAGTTAATGATGTGGCGAGTTACCCTCAATACATGAAAAATTGTGTCGGAGCCGAAATTCTGAAACAGGATGGCGACTCAATGGTGGCGCGGCTGGATTTGAAAAAAGGGCTGATAAGCCATAGCTTTACAACCTGTAATACCCTTTTTGAGCCAGATCGAATTAGTATGAGTCTCCATCAGGGGCCCTTTAGCCAGCTCTCTGGGGCGTGGTCTTTCAAGGCTTTAACAGATACTGCTTGCAAGGTGGTACTGGATTTAGAATTTGAGTTTAATAGTTTGTCTGTAGGTATAGCCTCATCTAGCTTATTCACCTCGGTGGCGAATAACTTGGTTGATGCTTTGTCACTGCGGGCGCAAGAGGTTTATGGCCAGTGAGTGAAATAGAATTGATGACTGTTGAGGTGGCCTATGCGCTACCAACTCGACAACAATTGATTGAGTTACAAGTCCCTAAGGGGACAACAGCTTATGAGGCAGTGCAGCAATCAGGGATTATTGGGCAGTTTCCAGAGATTGATATCGAGAATGCCAAAATGGGTATTTTTGGACAGGCTTTGGGTACCAAAGGTTTAAAACCTCCGAAAGAGCATGTATTGGAACCCATGGATAGAGTAGAAATCTACCGACCATTGATTGTTGACCCGAAAGAAGTGCGAAAGCGTCGTGCTGAGAAGGCAAGTCGCCAAACTGAAAAATAACGTTGAAAAGTAATAAATGGCGGAGAGTGTTTAAGCGGCTTGTTTTTTGAGCCAAGCCGTTTTAGTGTTAGCAAATACCGTTATAGGTTGGCGATGTTACTCTTCTTCTGTATTGGCGCTAGCTGTTGGTTCTGCAGCAGCACCGAGCTGTTGCTCCTCAGTACTTTCAGTTTGTTGTGAGTTGCCGCCGCCAGGCACAAAGTCACCTCTCAAGCCTACCAAAAGGTCATCCTTAAAGAAAATGGCCAGTCTTTCACGCACTTCGTCACTTTTTGCTGGTTTCAGGCTATAAAAGTAATCCCAGCGATTTTGACTGAAGGTGTCTGCGATTAGCGGTGTTCCCATCACAAACCGAACTTGAGACTTAGTCATCCCAGGTTTGAGCTGATCAACCATATCTTGTGTGATGATATTGCCTTGCTGGATATCAAATTTGTGGACACTGGGCAGCTTGGGAAGGCCGAAGTTGAAGCTTGGCATGTCTGGCATAGAGAACTTTGAACATCCCGAAAGGGTGATAGCCAAAGCCAGGCAACAAACTATTCGTGCAGTAAAATGCATTATGGGGTTCCAGTCGTATCTTCGAACGGCGATAATACAGAATCCATCCAGTGTATAGAAGGGTAAGAAAGGAATGAGTGATGAAAACAGTGAATTACGTGCTGCAGGGTTAAAAGTAACCGCTCCCAGATTGAAAATTTTAAATATTCTGGAAAGTTCCTTTGAATCGCATATGAGTGCGGAAGATGTTTACCGCAAATTAATTGAAGCCGATCAAGACGTGGGCATCGCGACTGTTTACCGGGTCTTGACCCAGTTTGAGACAGCAGGCCTTGTTTCCCGCCATAATTTTGATAATGGTCCGGCCGTGTACGAGATTGAACGCGGAGGGCATCATGATCATATGGTTGATGTGGATAGTGGGCAGGTGGTCGAATTTCATAGTGCTGAAATTGAAGAGTTACAAAAGAAAGTCGCTAGTGATCATGGCTTTGAACTGGTATGTCACAGTTTGGTACTGTACGTGCGAAAAATAAAGTAGGTTGTTTGTCATGGTGTGAGGGGGATACAGATAATGTGGCCCTTTAATTGGACATACAGTCTTTCCGTTATAAATACACCTTTTCATCTATCGTCTAAATGGCGGTCCCAATAAAACAGTTATTTTTTCCGTACTTTCATGATTTGACCTGGTTTCTCCCAGCTTCTTTGGCGCGATACATTGCTTCGTCAGCTACTTTTAATGCCGTATGGAAATCGAGAGCGGTATTGGAGTCAGCAACTCCCATGCTAACAGTTACCCGGATATTGCCCTTGCGGTGAGATGCTCCGCGTTGTTTCTCGCCTTTATTTTGTGTCCAGGGCCGAGTTTTATGATCTCTAGCGGTCATATCATACTCAGCAATGGCTTTTCGTAATGATTCGAGGTGGTCGATTATCTGATCTGCCGTTTTTCCCCGAAACAGTAGGCAGAATTCTTCTCCCCCAAAACGATAGGCTCTTCCTCCTCCCGTCACCTGGTTGAGCTTGGAGGCTATTGCTCGCAACACCTGATCCCCTAAGTCATGCCCATGCTGATCATTGATTTTTTTAAAGTGGTCAACATCCACCATGGCAAGAGCGTAGTGACTGCCTGTATTGCGGGTATCCCTTAACAGCGCACGCCTGTTAGGTATTTGGGTGAGCTCATCTCGGTACACCATGTTAAGTAGGCTGTGGGTTTGGTTGATGATTAACAACAATCCTGAAACCGAAAACAGGGTGGCTGATATATGAGGGACATGAAACCAGGCCAAAGTAATAAAACTGAATAAAATACAACCGGGAAGGCTGCTATCTATAGGTTCCCGTTTGAGCAGAGGGACGGCCAAACTAGCAATAAAGGCAGAAAGAAACATCAGGCCGGCTGTGTTGGATATTTTCAGCCCTAGAAAAGTACTTTCCCGCAGTTCCGGAGACAGTGCGGCAAACCACAGCGGTTGCCACTGAAACAGACTGACAATGATCAGGGCAAAAATTGATATAAATGCAATGAAAAGGATAAACCCAAGGTGCCGCCAGCCGGTATTTGGCAAGATAACAAGCGCGGCTAATAGTAGGGGGGCACAAAGTGACATCAGGCCAAAGACTTGCCCTGCGGGTTCAGTATCTAAGGGTGCTTGTAAGTAGGCGCGAATTAGCCAAAAGCCAGTCAGCATAATAACTGCAGCACCGAGATAGCGGGAGTTGTTGGCCAAAATGGCAATAAATGCGGCTAATCCACAGAGAACGTAGGGCAGCTGCTTCAGCATAGAGAGCTGATCGCCATTTAATGATGGGGTATACCAGTTTATGAATCCTGCTAGTAGCAGGCATAAGAGCGGGGTGAGTAGGCGAACTATTATTTGTGACATAACCTGTTGATACTATGAGCCTTGCCCCGGATGGTGGCTGTTAGTCTATGATGTTGTGGGAGCATCGTAAACAACTATGGCGGTTAGGTGTTCTTAAAACCTTGTAACAGAGCGTTAGTGAGAATAGTTATGGTTGGAGTCAACAGGGCTGTGAGTGGTTTGTAGAGCATTAGTTTGGTCAATTTTGATATTTCCCATGTTGGGGAATGCGAGTGAATTTTGTCTATTATTGGCCGAAAATTATTATGAGCAGCTGTACTGTGAGGTGAAAGCCCAGGGTGAGGGTGGTCGCTTGCCCTCATTTTATGAGTTTCAAAAAAATAATGAGATTACACAGGCTCTTCTGTTGAAGCGTCCAGCCGCAAAGTTTGGCGTTCAGGTTGTCCTGCCAAAAAGAGTGCAGTCGACAACAAAACCATTCAGTGAGCCTGATGCTTCTTCTCATGCTGTAATAGGTGATGAGGGCGACAGTCATTACTTAAACATTGATGAGCAGAAACACGAAAAATTTGGCCCCTATGAATTAAACAAATGCCTCTTTGAAGCAGCACATATTGTATGCCGTGGTGAGCGTTATCAATTAATAGCAAATCAAGCGAATACAAAATTATCCAGAGGAGCTTTGATCGGGGGTAACAGAATGGCGATTCCTGTGTATCAGGGGCTGGTTGATGATAGGGAAGCCCTTGGCCGTTATCTTTCAAAGGCGTATCAGCAATATATACAAAAGATGCTGGAGATTGGTTTAGGCGGCTCAACCTTTTCGTATGCCAAGTTTGTTTTTCTTTTCCATGATGTTACGACAAAAGGAATAGATTTTAGTCAACGCTTTGAAACGATGTTTGGCTTCTTAAAGCAGGATAAGCAGCACCTGGCTGTCAATGAGCAGTTGGCAAAAAATGTGCAGTTAGTTAAAAACCAATGTGATTGGATGTCAGAGACTCTGGTGGTGTGTGATGCCGGTAGGAAAAATTATATCTATCAGCGACAACATTAGCACAAATGGTTTAATGCCCAATTTGCCTGTCATCTTGGGATAAGTGCGTAAAGTGATCGATAGGTGGGGCAGTAATTACATTCTCGGTACACTTTTTTAAATGAGATTGGCAACTGCAATGAGAAAAAACATCACTGCAAACCCACCAAGAACCAACATGCCGACCTTGGCCAGAGTAGCCATATCTTCTTTATCCATCGTTGAGTGCCTCCCTCAGTACGAATGAGTAAATTTCTAGCATGGGTGCCCTGAGATCTTGGGTTTTTGATGGGATCTCATGTGGCAAGGCTCAAATGTAGTGGCTTTGTATGTTCGTTAAATTGATTTATATCAATAAATAGCTGTTGTCTTAAGTCATGGAAGAGGCTGTCTCAATCATTTCCTTGGCATGATTTAGCGTTGTGGGGGTGACATTTTTACCGCCAAGCATGCGGGCGATTTCTTGTGTTCTGTCAGTGTTAAGGAGGGTCTTGATCTCACTATGTGTGGTGTTTTGGTGGGTGCCTTTGCTGACAAATAGATGATTGTGGGCGCAGGCCGCAACTTGAGGTAGGTGGGTGACGCAAAGTACTTGTCCTCTCTTGCCCAGTTGGCGTAGTAGTTGCCCGACAACATCAGCTGTGGCGCCACCAATACCGACATCGACTTCATCAAATACAAGTGTCGGGATCGAGGAGTTTTTCGCCGCAATGACTTGTATGGCTAAACTTATACGTGATAACTCACCACCGGAGGCGATGCGCGCAAGAGGCCTGGGTGGTTCGCCGGGGTTGGTCTGAATGAGGAATTCGATAGTCTCTAGGCCATGGGGTCCAAGCACACTGTGAGCGAGCGGTGTCATGTGGGGAGAAAATTTTGCGCCCGACATGGAGAGTAAATCAAACTGTTGTTCAATAGCTTTTGAGAGCTGTGCCGCAGCCTTTGTTCTTGTTTTTGTGAGCTGACGGGCTGACGCTAAATAGTGTATTGCTAGCTCATCAACCTGTTGTTGAAGAAGGGTTGTATCGTGCTCCTCTCCGGAAATATCGTTGAGAGCTTGTTTTAATTCCTGATGCTTGTTGTGTAGTTTTTCCGGTGGCACTCGGTGTTTTCGTGCCAATTGGTAAATGGCACTCAAGCGTTCTTCGAGTTGTTGAAGTTGCTCCGGGTCGGCATTAAAGCTATCTAGGTGATGTTGGATTTCTCTGCCAGCTTCTTCTACTTCGATCTGGGCGCTGGTTAATAATTGCTCTGCCTCTTCTAATGAAGCAGGTTTGTTAGGCATGTTGTGCAATATTTGTAGGGCTTTGTTCAGGGAGCTTTGAAGGTTAAAGGACTCTGCTTCTGAGCAAAGTTGAAGCAGTGCTTGGCTGTCTACAAGGATGGACTCAGCGTTGGATAGAAGTTGTTGCCGTTGTTCCAGTGTATCTAATTCACCTTCATCGAGACCAAGTTGGTCAAGTTCAGACAGCTGAAAACTGAGCAAATCCCTGCGTGCGATGAGTTCGTCTGATGTACTCTCCAGTTGCAGCAGTTTTTGCCTGACTATTGTCCACTGGTTATAAAGGTCTCGCGTTTTTTTAGCGAGTGTTGTGCTGCCCGCAAAATCATCCAAAATTTGACGATGAGTTTCACGGCGCAGCAAAGATTGGTGTTCGTGTTGGCTATGTATGTCAATGAGCGCTTCGCCGAGTTCACGCAATTGTTGCATCGTTGCCGGTTGGCCATTGATATAGCCGCGTGAGCGTCCCTCTTTTGTGAGCAATCTTCGGAGTAGGCACTCATTGTTGATGTTTTCAAGGCTATCGCGGTCAATGCCATTATCAAAGTCATTGTCGCTGAGCCATTGGATGGCTTGGGGGACCTTGCTTAGATCAAAGACAGCAGAGACTTCTGCTCGCTCGGTATTGCTACGAATTCGATCAGTATCAGCTCGATCACCCAAAGCCATTGCCAGCGCATCGACTATTAACGATTTTCCTGCGCCGGTTTCACCTGTCAGGGCTGTCATTCCATGTTGGAAATCTACCTCAAGGTGTTCTACCAGAGTGAAATTTTTGACAGTTAAGGTGGTAAGCAATGTCTATCCCGCGTTGATTGACACAATAGTGAGGCTGTTAATCTTATACAGATTTTTTAAATGCGTCTGCCCTTGAAACTGTTTGTGGCGACCCAATATAGCGGGGGAAACCATATAAGTAGTTAACGCCAGGTAATTGTTAAGCTTGGTGCTAATTGAACAAGGTACTAGTAAGGGAGATGTTGCGTGTCAACTGAAGAAAACAATCATCATGTCGATGAATCCGGGCTACATCAGCCGGAACAGTCAGAGGTGCAAGAATCTGTTGTTGAAAATGAAGTCGCTGATGTTGGAAATGACCTTGCCAAGCTGCAGGAAGAGCTGGTGGCGGCAAATGAGCAGTCGTTAAGAGCCCATGCAGAGATGCAAAACCTCCGTCGGCGGTTAGAGCGTGATGTGGAAAATGCCCACAAATATGCATTGGATAAGTTTGTAGGTGAGCTGTTGCCTGTGGTCGATAACCTTGAGCGGACATTGCAAGCTGTCGATCAGGAAAACGTAGAATTTACATCATTGATCGAAGGTGTAGAGCTCACACTAAAAAACTTTCAGGATGTTTTGGTGCGTTATAAGGTGGAACCGATAGACCCTAAAGGGCAGGTATTTAACCCCGAATTCCACCAAGCCATGAGTATGGTGGAAATGCCAGGAGAAACGCCTAATACCGTGGTGGATGTGTTTCAAAAAGGCTACACGTTAAACGGCCGGTTGGTTCGCCCGGCTATGGTTGTTGTTGCCAAAGCGGCAGATAAATAGGGCTCGATAAAGTAAATCATAAGATGAGGGTTGAAATCCGTAACTGCGGGCCAATATTAGCAACCAGACCACACTTTTTATGAATTAGATATTTGTAAATTAAAAAATTTTTTGAATTTGATGTTAAGTTAATCCCGGAGAAGAAACATGGGCAAGATTATCGGAATTGACCTGGGTACTACCAACTCTTGTGTTGCTGTACTTGAAGGTGGCAAACCGAAAGTTATCGAAAATGCTGAAGGCGGTCGCACTACGCCTTCCATCGTAGCATTCACAGATGAAAATGAAATTTTAGTCGGACAGTCTGCCAAGCGTCAGGCTGTGACCAACCCAAGCAACACGTTGTTTGCGGTGAAACGGTTGATTGGTCGTCGTTTTGAAGACGACGTTGTTCAGAAAGACATCAAAATGGTGCCTTACAAAATTGTGAAGGCAGATAATGGCGATGCGTGGGTTGAAGTAAAAGGCGAAAAGCGAGCTGCTCCTCAGATTTCTGCTGAAGTACTCAAAAAGATGAAGAAAACAGCTGAAGATTATTTAGGTGAGGCTGTCACGGAAGCTGTTATCACGGTACCCGCCTACTTCAATGATTCTCAGCGTCAGGCAACAAAAGACGCGGGTAAAATTGCGGGCCTTGAAGTTAAACGCATCATTAATGAGCCGACGGCTGCAGCATTGGCCTATGGTATGGATAAAACCCCGGGCGACAGCGTAATAGCCGTGTATGACCTGGGTGGTGGTACCTTTGATATTTCTATTATTGAAATTGCCGATGTAGATGGTGAACACCAGTTTGAGGTGCTTTCCACAAACGGTGATACTTTCTTGGGTGGTGAAGACTTCGATTTGCGTTTGATCGAGTATCTATCTGCAGAATTTAAGAAAGAAAATGGCATTGATTTGCACAGTGACCCAATGGCGCTTCAGCGCCTGAAGGAAGCGGCTGAAAAAGCTAAAATTGAACTGTCTTCCAGTCAGCAAACAGAAGTTAACTTGCCCTATATCACTGCTGATTCTACTGGTCCCAAGCATTTGGTTGTGAAGTTAACTCGCTCCAAACTGGAGTCATTGGTGGAAGATTTGGTTGAGCGCTCCATGGCGCCGTTGAAGCTCGCTCTCAAGGATGCAGGGAAATCTGCTTCTGATATTAATGAGGTGATTTTAGTGGGCGGTCAAACGCGTATGCCCATGGTGCAAAAGAAAGTAACAGAGTTTTTTGGCAAAGAGCCTCGTAAAGATGTTAACCCCGATGAAGCGGTTGCTATGGGTGCGGCGATTCAGGGTGCGGTGCTTTCTGGTGATGTAAAAGATGTGTTGTTGTTGGATGTGACTCCGCTGACCCTAGGTATTGAAACCATGGGCGGTGTAGCAACCCCTCTGATTGAGAAAAACACCACGATTCCTTCGAAGAAATCGCAAATTTTCTCTACGGCTGAAGACAATCAAGGTGCTGTTACCATTCACGTTGTTCAAGGTGAGAGAAAGCAGGCGGTAGGTAACAAGTCTTTGGGACGTTTTGACTTGGCCGATATTCCTCCTTCTCCTCGTGGCATGCCGCAAATTGAAGTCACTTTTGATATCGACGCCAATGGTATTTTGAATGTAAATGCCAAAGATAAAGCGACCGGCAAAGAGCAATCTATTGTGATCAAAGCTTCCTCAGGTTTATCTGATGAAGAGGTTGAACGCATGGTGAGTGATGCCGAAGCTAACGCGGTTGAAGATAAAAAGTTTGAAGATTTGGTGCAGGCTCGAAATGCTGCAGATGGTCTGGCGCACGCAGCCAAGAAAACTGTGGAAGAGGCGGGTGATAAGGCCTCCGATGAGGAAAAAGAAGCGATCGAAGCTGCTGTAAAAGAAGTGGAAGATGCGGTTAAAAGCGATGATAAGGATGCTATTGATGCTGCCGCTAGTAAACTGTCTGAAGCCTCTGCCGCTTTGGCTCAAAAACTCTATGCTGAACAGGCTGCAGAAGCTCAAGCTGAAAATCCTGAAGGTGCTGCTGATACAGGCGGCGCCGATGATGTGGTCGATGCTGAGTTTGAAGAAGTAAAGGAAGACGATAAAAAGTAAGCAGCGTTTTACTTTTTTGTTGAAGGCTATTTACTACTGGTTACGCATGGTAATAATAGTTGTCGGCAGTAGGCGCGAGCTGGTCTCGCGCTTTACTGCGTTTGAGGTTTACCAAACTGCCGATATGTTAAATTAATCTCTACCTTGGGTAGAGATCACTGATAAAAGAAGCTAACTGCGAATGTCCAAACGTGATTACTATGAAATCCTCGGTGTAGATAAAGGTGCTTCCGAGGCTGAGGTTAAGAAAGCATATCGTCGCATTGCGATGAAAAATCACCCTGACCGCAATCCGGATAACAAGGGCGCAGAAGATATATTTAAGGAGGCTTCTGAGGCTTACGAGGTGCTGTCTAGCAAAGAAAAAAAGGCAGCTTATGACCAATACGGTCATGCGGGTGTAGATTCTAATGGTGGCTTTGGCGGCGGTGGTCCCGGTGGGGACTATGGCAATTTCAGTGATATTTTCGGTGATGTCTTTGGTGACATTTTTGGCGGTGGCGGCCGAGGTCGCGGTCGTGCTGGGCCGATGCGTGGTTCTGACCTGCAATATAATCTGGAGTTAGATCTGGAGGATGCAGTAAAAGGAAAGACCATCAAAATTAAAGTACCGACACTCTGTGCCTGTGAGCAATGTGGTGGTTCTGGTGCTAAAAAAGGTTCGTCTCCATCGACGTGTGGTACGTGCGGTGGTCACGGCCAAGTGCGGATGTCGCAGGGCTTTATTTCTGTGCAACAGACCTGTCCAAAATGTCATGGGCGTGGTCAGGTTATTAGTGACCCATGTTTAGGTTGTCATGGCCAAGGGCGTATTAAGGAGTCCAAAACCCTATCGGTCAAAGTGCCGCCGGGTGTTGATACCGGTGACCGCATTCGTTTAGGTGGTGAAGGTGAAGCTGGTGCGGAGGGCGGCCCTGCGGGGGATCTGTATGTTCAGATGAATGTCCGCGAGCATGCATTGTTTCAGCGCGATGGCCGTAATCTTTATTGTGAAGTGCCGATCAGTATTGTGGATGCTACCTTGGGTGGTGAGATGGAAGTGCCTACCTTGAATGGTCGGGTTAAGCTCAAAGTGCCCCCGGAAACACAAACTGGTCGCTTGTTCAGGTTGAAGGGCAAGGGGGTTACAGGTGTTCGTGGTGGTGGCCCCGGGGATTTGTTATGCCGTGTGACTCTGGAAACACCGGTAAATCTCAATAATGAGCAAAAGGAATTAATTCGTCAGTTGCAGGATAGTTTGGACAGTGGCAAGCATTCACCCAAAAAAGCTTCCTGGTTTGAAGGTGTGAAAAAATTCTTTGACGGGTTTACCATATAACGCCACGAACATGGTGCGTTCGCAAAATACTAATACTGTGATGGATGTAACAGAAAGACCGACACAACAACGAGAAAGCGTCTTAACCCAATGAAAAACGATATAACTCGAATTGCAGTAACAGGTGCCGCCGGCCGTATGGGGAAAGCTTTGATAGAAGCCGTCAGTGTTAATCCTGACACCATCTTGGCCGCGGTCATTGAGCGCCCTGAAAGCACACTGATTGGTGCTGATGCTGGAGAGCTGGCGGGTGTTGGTCATTTAGGTGTGTGTGTGGTGGGTAATCTTCGTGATGTCGTCGGTGATTTTGATGTGTTGATTGATTTTACTGCCCCTGCAGCCACGCTGGTGAACGCTAAAGTTTGTGCTGAAAATGGCAAACAGATGGTGGTTGGAACAACGGGTTTTACCGATGAACAGAAAGCACAATTACTCTCCTCCGTAGAAAGTACAGCGCTATGCATGGCTTCAAATTTTAGTACCGGAGTGAACCTCTGTTTCAAGCTACTTGATATGGCTGCTCGAGTGTTGGGAGATGAGGTTGATATTGAAGTTTACGAAGCACATCATCGCCATAAGGTGGATGCCCCATCGGGTACCGCGCTTAGTATGGGCGAAGTTGTTGCCAATGCTTTAGATCGGAATCTGAAAGACGTTGCGGTTTATGGCCGTGAAGGACAAACAGGCGCTAGGGATCGTAAAACCATTGGCTTTGCTACCGTGAGGGCGGGGGATATTGTTGGCGATCATACGGTCACTTTTGCGGCTGAAGGTGAGCGGGTCGAAATTACTCACAAGGCTTCTAGCCGTATGTCATTTGCCCGAGGTGCTGTTCGAGCTGCCGCATGGATAGCGCATAAAGATAAAGGCCTATTTGATATGCAGGATGTGCTAGGACTTAAATCATTGAGTTGAGCCAGTTTTCAATAAGTTATTGTTAATAAAAAGCCGCCCATTGTGAGTGGCTTTTTATTTTATGGGCAGCAGGAGGGTGGGCAAAGCATAGCTGCTTAAGCCTCTCGTAACCGAGTTCAAGAGCTGAAGTGCTTTAGTGATACTTGACGGTTCTGTTATCGTCACGGTGCTAGGTGTGTTCCGTTGACCTTATTGCGGATGGCTGCCGTTTCAGCGGGTTTTTCATAATTTTTGTTACTATCAATTTTACGCAATTATAAAGTGATTCGACGGGCGAAATGGCAGTAATTTTGGTGTCATCTTTTGGGTGTTATCTGAGGATTGGCTAGACAGATTGTGGCAGTTCACCTAGAATGCTCGGTTAGTTTCCGCCGGTGCGGTGCGCCCTTAAATACATAGATGGACGGTACGATTTGGCATTTTGAAGCGGGGTGAGACGTGTGGTTTCATCTCGCTTTTTTAACGCTTGGCATCTTGTCTATTTTGAAGGTGGTCGTCTTTGGGGGAGTGGGACTTGAGTTTACATAATTGCCAGTTATCTCTGGTAGTTCATATCAGTAGTTGAGGAGGTTGCATTGAATACCGATACCCATCGGTCCGCTATCCTAGCGCTTGAGGATGGTACTGTTTTTAAGGGCATAGCCATTGGAGCTGAAGGTATTTCCAGTGGAGAGGTGGTATTCAATACAGCTTTGACGGGGTATCAGGAGATTCTTACTGACCCGTCCTATGCTTGTCAAATTGTTACCCTGACCTACCCGCATATCGGTAATACCGGTGTTAATACTGAAGATGAAGAATCTGATGGTATTTTTGTGGCGGGGTTAGTTATTCGCGATTTACCTTTGCTGGCAAGCAATTTTCGCTCAGAGCAAAGTTTGGATAGCTATCTTAAAGCCAGAAATATTCTTGGTATTGCCGATATCGACACCCGGATGTTAACCCGTATTTTGCGTGACAAAGGCGCTCAAAATGGCTGCCTGATGGCGGGTGATGTCGATGAGCTGAAAGCTCTCGCTACAGCTCGTAAGTTTTCAGGTTTAAAGGGACTTGATCTTGCAAAACAGGTCACTACGAAAGAAGCCTATGAATGGAAGGATGGTAGCTGGAAGCTAGGCGTAGGCTATACACAACCACAAGAAAGACCTTATAAGGTGATTGCCTACGACTTTGGCACCAAACGCAATATTTTGCGTATGCTGGTTGATCGTGGAGCTGAACTCATCGTTGTGCCCGCTAACACGTCAGCAGCAGATGTTTTAGCGATGAATCCCGATGGCGTTTTTCTGTCCAATGGTCCCGGTGATCCAGAACCTTGTGATTATGCTATTACCGCAATTCAGGAAATCTTGAAGACAGATATTCCGGTGTTCGGTATTTGCTTGGGGCACCAATTGTTGGCGCTAGCGAGCGGCGGAAAAACTGTCAAAATGAAATTTGGCCATCACGGTGCTAACCATCCAGTAAAAGATCTTGATACTGATACTGTAATGATTACCAGTCAAAATCATGGCTTTGCTGTGGATGAGGCGTCTTTGCCAGAGAATTTGCGGGCCACACATCGCTCATTATTTGATGGCTCACTTCAGGGTATGCATCGTACGGACAAACCGGCGTTCAGTTTTCAGGGGCACCCCGAGGCTAGTCCGGGACCGCATGATGCTGCGCCGTTGTTTGATCACTTTTTTGAGTTGATTAAGCGCTATAGCGACAAAGTGTAACGAACATGTTTAGTTAGATTTGCGTTGAGAGACTATCTTCAGCGTAATAAGTGGCTCGCACCAGTTGATACCCTTATTGGTCGATTGGCGTAGGCATAGAAATATAACAAGGACACATCAGAACAAAACGATAACTTATGCCAAAAAGAACTGATATCAAAAGTATTTTAATCCTTGGCGCTGGGCCCATTGTGATTGGTCAGGCGTGTGAGTTTGATTATTCCGGTGCGCAGGCATGTAAGGCATTGCGAGAAGAGGGTTTTCGGGTCATTTTGGTGAACTCTAATCCTGCCACCATCATGACTGACCCTTCGATGGCTGATGCAACGTACATTGAGCCGGTAGAGTGGCGTACCGTTGCAAAAATTATTGAAGAGGAGCGTCCAGACGCACTGCTTCCCACGATGGGAGGGCAGACAGCTTTGAATTGTGCATTGGACTTAGCGCGAGAAGGCGTGCTAGAAAAGTTTGGTGTCGACATGATTGGCGCCGATGCCGATGCGATCGATAAGGCAGAAGATCGTAATCGTTTTGATCAGGCTATGAAGAAAATTGGTCTGGAAACGGCGAAGGCGGTTATCGTTCACAGCTTGGAAGAGGCGCTTCAGGTACCTGATCGTTTTGGCTACCCCTGTATTATTCGTCCTTCATTTACTATGGGTGGTTCGGGTGGTGGTATTGCCTACAACCGAGAAGAATTTGTTGAGATTTGTCAGCGAGGGCTCGACCTATCGCCCACCAATGAGTTATTGATTGATGAATCACTGATTGGCTGGAAAGAGTATGAGATGGAGGTGGTGCGGGATAAAAATGATAACTGCATTATCATCTGCTCTATTGAAAATCTTGACCCTATGGGAGTGCATACCGGTGACTCTATTACGGTTGCTCCCGCTCAAACCTTGACCGACAAAGAATATCAGATCATGCGTAATGCCTCGATTGCGGTGTTGCGTGAAATTGGTGTTGAAACGGGTGGTTCCAATGTTCAGTTTGCTGTGAACCCGGAAGACGGTAGGCTCATAGTGATTGAGATGAACCCGCGGGTCTCTCGTTCTTCTGCGTTGGCATCCAAAGCTACCGGCTTTCCTATTGCAAAAGTGGCGGCAAAATTGGCTGTGGGCTATACCCTCGACGAGTTGCAAAATGATATTACCGGTGGTGCGACACCGGCTTCGTTTGAGCCCAGTATTGATTATGTTGTCACCAAGATCCCTCGATTTGCTTTTGAAAAATTTAACCAGGCTAATGCCAAATTGACCACCCAGATGAAGTCGGTGGGTGAGGTGATGGCTATTGGTCGTACGTTCCAAGAGTCTCTTCATAAAGCACTCAGAGGGCTGGAGGTTGAGTCTGCAGGGTTCGAGTCTAAGGTCGACATTACGACGGAAGAAGGATTGGTCGAGCTGCGTCAGCAATTAAGAGAGCCAGGTGCTGAACGTATCTGGTATGTGGGTGATGCTTTCCGTGCTGGCATGTCAGTCGACGATGTTTTTAAGCTTTCTAAGATTGATCCTTGGTTTTTGGTCCAAATTGAAGACATTATTCTTGATGAAATTCGTTTGGACAGTGAGTCTTTATATAGGCTTTCTGCAGACCGGTTGTTCCGCCTCAAGCGCAAAGGGTTTTCCGATAAGCGATTGGCAGTATTGTTAAAGACTGATGAGAAAAGGGTTAGAGATGCTCGTCAATCTATCAATATACGGCCAGTGTTCAAGCGAGTTGATACCTGTGCGGCTGAATTTTCAACAGCGACAGCTTATATGTACTCCACCTATGAGCAGGAGTGTGAATCCCAGCCTTCGGGTCGAGATAAGATTTTGGTGCTAGGTGGTGGTCCCAACCGTATTGGCCAAGGTATTGAGTTTGACTACTGTTGTGTGCATGCCGCATTGGCCATGCGTGAAGATGGTTACGAAGCCATTATGGTCAACTGCAACCCCGAAACAGTTTCTACCGATTACGATACCTCTGATCGCCTATATTTTGAGCCGGTGACCTTGGAAGATGTATTAGAGATTGTCCATATTGAAAAACCTAAAGGTGTGATTGTTCAGTTTGGCGGGCAAACACCCTTGAAGTTGGCGCGGGCTTTGGAGGCAGAAGGTGTGCCTATTATAGGTACCACGCCAGATGCTATTGATCGGGCTGAAGATCGTGAGCGCTTCCAGCAAATGATTAATAAACTGGGCTTGTTGCAGCCGCCTAATGCCATTGTCCGTTCTGCGGAAGAAGCCGTGGATGCAGCGGCAGGCATTGGTTACCCATTGGTCGTTCGGCCCTCCTATGTATTGGGTGGTCGTGCTATGGAAATTGTTTATAAGCAAGAAGAGTTGGCGCGTTATATGCGGGAAGCGGTGCAAGTTTCAGATGATGCGCCTGTCCTGCTGGATTATTTTCTGTCCTCTGCTGTTGAGGTCGATATTGATGCTGTCTCTGATGGTGATGAGGTCGTTATCGGTGCGATTATGCAGCACATTGAGCAAGCAGGTATTCACTCTGGTGATTCTGCTTGTGCGCTGCCGCCCTACAGTTTGCCGGAAGATGTTCAAGACGAAATGCGTGCTGTGGTAAAAGCTATGGCCGTTGAGTTGAAAGTGAAAGGCTTAATGAATGTCCAGCTGGCCTGGCAGGATGAAAAAATTTACGTCATTGAGGTGAATCCTCGCGCTTCACGCACAGTACCTTTTGTCTCCAAGTGCATTGGCACCTCGCTGGCTATGATTGCGGCTCGCTGTATGGTCGGTGTGACACTCAAAGAGCAGGGTTTTACTAAAGAGATTGTGCCTAGCTTCTACAGTGTGAAAGAGGCCGTGTTGCCCTTTAATAAATTCCCCGGTATTGACCCAATTTTAGGGCCAGAAATGAAATCTACGGGTGAGGTCATGGGTGTAGGTGACACTTTTTCTGAGGCTTATGCGAAGGCAGAGCTGGGTGCGAGTGACCCTATCCCTACATCGGGTACAGCTTTTCTTAGTGTGCGTGAGCCGGATAAAAAAGGGATTGCTAATGTGGCGAGAAGTTTGATTAATTCAGGCTTTAAGTTGGTAGCCACAGAGGGCACGGCTAAAGTTTTACAAGAAGCGGGTTGCGCAGTAGAGCTGGTTAATAAGGTCCAGGAAGGTCGCCCCCATATTGTTGATATGATTAAGAACGACAAAATTGATTTGATTGTTAATACGACGGAAGGTCGTCAGGCCATTGCAGATTCAGCCACCATTCGTTCTAGTGCGGAACAGCATGGCGTGTATTACACCACCACACTAGCGGGTGGTGAGGCAGTTTGTATGGCTCTGGAGACGCAGGGTGAAATTAAAGTTCACCGCCTGCAAGACCTTCATTTGAGGAATAAAGGATGAATAACAAGATACCGATGACCGTTGAGGGCGCAGCAAGCTTGCGTAAGGAGCTGGATCAGTTAAAAAAAGTGGACCGTCCTCGAATCGTTGCGGCCATTGCTGAAGCGCGTGCGCATGGTGACCTTAAAGAAAATGCTGAGTACCATGCTGCCCGAGAACAGCAGGGCTTTGCGGAAGGCCGTATACAGGAAATTGAAGGTAAATTGGGTCATGTTCAAATTATTGATGTGAGTCAAATTCCCGCTGGCGACAAGGTGATTTTTGGTAGTACTGTGGACATCATTAATCTGGATACCGATGAGACGGTTACCTACAAAATTGTCGGAGATGATGAGTCCAATGTAAAAGCGAATAAGATTTCATACCAATCTCCTATTGCTAGAGCGCTAATGGCTAAAGAGATTGGTGATGTCGTCGTCGTTAGAACGCCGGCTGGTGAAGTTGAATACGAAATCGAAGGCGTTAAATATATTTAAATTGCACTGTTGATTTAAGCTGTAAGACTGAATGCGTATTTAGCGAAGCAGGTTGGAAAGCTTAGGGTTGGGTTTGTCGGCTTTTTTTAGTAGCAGGACGACATGGCCAATAGACTGTACGACTTGAGCGGAGAGTTGCTCGCAAATGGCATCAATTGCTTGACGTTTAGCGGCACTGTCTCCCACGGCTAGTTTTACTTTAATGAGCTCGTGGTCATTAAGTGCTCGATCAATTTCAGCTAATACGTTTTCGCTCAACCCATTTCCAGCAACGGTTACCACAGGGTTAATGTTGTGGCCTAGTCGCCTTAAATGTTTCTTGTCTTCGTTGGAAAGTTTCATTGCTTGGTGCTCTTTGGTTGCGCTAACTGTTGACTCAATGTGGTTGTCTGTAAATTGTCCACAAAACGGCGCGTATTCTATCCTGATTATAGTTTTGGGTGTTAAAACTTGTTTACGGCAGCAAGAAGTGAAGGAATATTACTAATTTAGCTGGGGCCAGAAGCAGTAACACGCTAAAATTTCGATTAGCTTACCTAGTAACACTGGCATCAGGGCAAAGGGCGACTGGGATATGTTTGGCGGTCGGCACTTTTTAAATAGAAGCCTTTTAGATAGGAACCTTGCAGAGTAGATATGGCAACACGCTCAAAAAGTAGTCAACGCTGGCTGCAAGAACACAATAGCGATCATTATGTAAAGCGCTCCCAGCAGGAGGGCTATCGTTCCCGTGCCAGTTACAAACTCATTGAGCTTGATCAAAAAGATCGTTTGCTTCGCCCTGGTTTAACGGTGGTGGACTTGGGTGCGGCTCCGGGAGGCTGGTCTCAAGTGGCTGCGAAGTTAGTGGGCAATAAAGGTCGAGTAGTTGCTTCCGATATTCTTGCCATGGATTCCATTGCGGGTGTTGACTTTGTGTTGGGGGATTTCACCGACGAGTTGGTGTTAAATGAAATATTGGATACGCTGGATGGTGATCTGGCAGACCTTGTAATTTCAGATATGGCCCCCAATATGAGTGGTATGAAGGCTGTTGATCAGCCAAAGGCGATGTATTTAGTGGAGTTGGCTTTGGAGTTAGCCTGTCAGATTTTGAAACCTGGCGGAAATTTTGTTGCCAAAGTGTTTCATGGTGAAGGTTTTGACCAATATATGCTTGAAGTGAGAGGTCATTTCCAACGGGTGGTTGCGCGTAAGCCTGATGCCTCCCGCCCTCGCTCGCGAGAAGTCTATATTGTTGCGACGGGATTAAAGCGTTAGTGTTAGAGAATTTAATCGGCTGGGTCGTTATTATAGGGTCCGGTAGTTTTTGAATATTAAGTTGTGCTGTCAGGTATAGCCGGCAGTAAAAAAAAGAGGATGTTCACTTGAACGACATGGCGAAAAATCTTGTTTTGTGGCTCATTATTGCTGCAGTGTTGTTGTCCGTGTTTCAAAACTTCAGTCCATCGGCTCCGGATAATACAATCAGTTATTCTGCATTTATTGAAGAAGTGCAGACGGGTCGGATTGAAAGCGTCATTGTTGAGGGGCCCATTATTGAAGGTCATCGGGCCGATAATTCAGCGTTTAAAACAACGCGCCCTGCCGTGAACGATACGGGTTTGATGGGCGATTTGCTGAATAACAATGTCAAAGTTGAAGGGCGTGAGCCAGAAAAGCAAAGTCTCTGGATGCAGTTGTTGGTGGCGGCTTTTCCCATCCTTCTAATCCTTGCCATTTTTATGTTCTTTATGCGCCAGATGCAAGGCGGAGCCAGTGGCCGAGGTGGTCCGATGGCCTTTGGAAAAAGTAAAGCCCGACTGTTAAGCGAAGATCAAATTAATACAACCTTTGCCGATGTGGCCGGTGTGGATGAAGCGAAAGAAGATGTTCATGAGTTGGTAGATTTTCTGCGCGATCCATCTCGATTTCAACGTCTGGGAGGCCGTATTCCCCAAGGTGTGCTGATGGTGGGGCCTCCTGGTACCGGTAAAACCTTGTTAGCTAAAGCTATTGCTGGTGAAGCAAAGGTTCCCTTCTTCTCCATTTCCGGTTCTGATTTTGTTGAAATGTTTGTGGGTGTTGGTGCCTCTCGTGTCAGAGATATGTTTGAACAGGCAAAAAAGCAATCGCCCTGCATCATTTTTATTGATGAAATCGATGCTGTTGGTCGTCATCGCGGTGGTGGTCATGGTGGTGGTAATGATGAGCGAGAGCAGACTCTGAACCAGTTGCTGGTTGAAATGGACGGTTTTGAAGGCAATGAAGGCGTTATTGTGATCGCAGCAACTAACCGTCCAGATGTTTTGGATAAAGCCTTGCTGCGTCCTGGACGTTTTGATCGTCAAGTTTATGTGGGGCTGCCAGATATTCGTGGTCGTGAGCAAATATTAAAAGTTCATGTGCGTAAAGTGCCGTTAGACGAGAATATTGATCTGAGTATTGTGGCTCGAGGAACACCCGGTTTTTCAGGCGCAGACCTGTCTAATCTGATTAATGAGGCGTCGTTATTCGCTGCTCGTGCGAACAAGCGCATTGTTACCATGGAAGAATTTGAGAAAGCTCGGGATAAAATCATGATGGGCGCGGAGCGTCGGTCTATGGTTATGTCGGAGAAAGAAAAGGAAAATACGGCTTATCATGAAGCGGGCCATGCCATTATTGGGCGTTTGATGCCGGAGCATGATCCTGTCCACAAGGTGTCTATTATTCCGCGTGGGCGAGCACTGGGTGTTACTCAGTTTCTTCCTGAGGAAGACCGATATAGCTTGAGTAAGCGCCAGCTGGAAGGCCAGTTGTGCAGTCTATTTGGTGGCCGGATAGCAGAAGAGATCGTTCATGGGTTGGATGGGGTGACCACGGGTGCTTCCAATGACATTGAGCGGGCGACTCAAATGGCTCGTAATATGGTGGGGCGTTGGGGCTTGTCTGACAAAATGGGGCCTGTTCTTTATGGTGAAGACGAGGGCCAGATGCCGGGTACGGGACATTTGACGTACTCTGCTGATACTGCTCGAGAAATAGACGTTGAAGTTCGTCGGATGCTGGATGAGTGTTATCAGCGGGCAGAGACAACACTAAAAGAGAATCTCGATATTCTACATGCAATGAAGGATGCGTTAATGGAATACGAAACCATTGATTCTGAACAGGTCGATGACTTGATGCATCGTAGACCGGTACGTCCACCCCACAATTGGCAGGATGGCGATTTTGGTAATTGGTCGGGCGGCAAGAAGAGTGATGATTCCGATGACTCCGGTGGGGCTGAGATAGTGGGCGGCCCAGCCAAAGAACTCTAACTTATCTCCCGGTCTTTGTGCCGGGAGTTTTTTTATCTTGATCCGTTCACAGTGGGAAAGTTTTTTGCCAAACTTCGGTTTGAATGAGACCTCTTTCACTCCTCATATTTTATATACCTTTATTCTATTTGTTGGTGTTGGTGTTGGTGTTGGTGTTGGTGTTGGAGCGGAATGTATTTTTTGATGGTGGGGATATTAAGTGAAGTTCGGTGATGTCGATTTTGACTTGTCATCCCCTCGCATTATGGCCGTGTTAAATACAACGCCAGACTCCTTTTCTGATGGGGGTAAGTTGTATGGTAGTGGTCAACTTGACCTGTCTGTGGTGTTGGTTCGTGTGGAGTCTTATCTAAAAGATGGGGCGGACATTATTGATGTAGGTGGAGAGTCCACTAGGCCTGATGCGACCCCCGTTGATGTCAATGAAGAGCTTGATCGAGTGGTGCCTATTGTTGAGGCGATTGTTGAGCACTTTGGCGCGTTAGTCTCTGTTGATACCAGTACTCCATTGGTGATGACGGAGGCTGCAAGTGCAGGTGCCGTCATGATTAATGATGTTCGCGCTTTGCGTCGAGAAGGCGCTGTTGAGGCTGTTGTTATGACCGGTCTTCCTGTGTGCCTTATGCATATGGCGGGAGAGCCAGGGAGTATGCAGAAAGCGCCTGATTATCAGGATGAGCTGGGAGAGGTTAGAGATTTTCTCATGAAACGGGTCAGCGTTTGTGAGAGGGCAGGAATTGCGCGAGAAAAGATCTTGCTTGATCCTGGTTTTGGTTTTGGTAAAACTCTGAAGCACAATTTAACATTATTTAGAGGTTTGAATGAGTTGGTTAAGCTAGGTTTCCCTGTACTTGTCGGGGTGTCTAGAAAATCAATGATAGGGTCAATTCTAGATAAGCCTGTGGAAGAAAGAGTCGTAGGAAGTGTAGCAATGGCGATGTTGGCGGCACAGCGAGGAGCCCGAATACTTCGGGTTCATGATGTGGCAGCTACAGTGGATGCACTTAAAATATTGAATGCTGTAGAGGGAAGATATGATGGGTAGAACCTTTTTTGGTACAGATGGAATTCGTGGGCGAGTGGGAACTCACCCCATCACCGCAGATTTTTTTCTCAAGCTCGGTTGGGCTGCGGGTAAAGTATTCAGTGAGCGATGTGAAGGCCGTAAGTTGATTATTGTGGGAAAGGACACTCGGGTGTCCGGGTATATGTTCGAGTCAGCTCTGCAGGCAGGGTTAATAGCTGCGGGTGTCGATGTGGCATTGTTGGGACCTATGCCTACTCCAGCTATCGCGTATTTGACGCGAACGTTTCGAGCTCAGGCCGGCATTGTCATTAGTGCTTCACACAACCCTTATTACGACAATGGCATCAAATTTTTTGGCGGGGATGGGTTTAAGTTGCCCGATGACATGGAAGAGGCAATAGAGCGTTATTTACAAAACCCTATTGTCACTGAAGACTCTTCAAAATTGGGTAAGGCTCACAGGGTCGCGGATGCTGTCGGTCGTTACATCGAATTTTGTAAAGGCACGTTGCCTGCAGGTAGTCATTTACAAGGTCTTAAGATTGTTGTGGATTGCGCCAATGGTGCTACCTACCACACTGCTCCAAGCGTGTTTCGAGAGTTGGGGGCAGAGGTGGTTGAGCTCGCTGTTGAGCCGGATGGTTTTAATATTAATGAAAATTGTGGCTCGACTAAGCCCGCGCTCTTGCAGGATGCTGTTGTGGCAGAGGGGGCAGATATGGGTATCGCTCTTGATGGTGATGGTGATCGAGTCATGTTTGTCGATCACAAAGGACATGCGGTAGACGGTGATGAATTGATATTTGTTATCGCAAAGCATCGTCATCAGCAGGGTGGCTGTAGCGGTGTTGTTGGAACCCTGATGAGTAATCTGGGTATGGAGGTTTCACTACGTGAACTGGGTATACCTTTTGTTCGTACCAATGTGGGTGACCGCTATGTCATTGAAGCTCTACGTGAGCGGAAATGGCAGCTGGGTGGGGAAAATTCAGGGCATATTATTTGTAGTGATTTGACCACTACGGGTGATGGTGTTGTGGCGGCACTACAGGTTTTATTTGCCATGCGAGAAACAGGAACACCCCTTAATACGCTAAAAAAAGGGATGAAGAAGTATCCGCAAAGCATGATCAATGTTCGTGTCGGAGAGAAATTCAACCTCGAAAAATTCCCAGTAATACAGGACGCTGTCGCTTCCGCTGAGAATGAATTGCAGGATCGCGGCCGTATTTTGTTGCGGCCCTCTGGGACCGAACCTTTGGTGCGGGTAATGGTGGAAGCCGAAGATGCTGACTTGGTTGAAAAGCTGGTTCATGAGGTTGCCGGCATTGTAGAGTCTGAGGTTGGGTAGAAGCACGGTGTGTTTGTAAAAACGTAGGTTCGTTTTGGGCCGAAAGGGCATAAATGTGCATACAGTATTGATTCGGTCACAGGTTGTATGTTGCTTATAACTCAGCTAAGATTGCGCCCCTTTTTCGGGGCTGGAATAAACATTCGATATGCGTCATTCGTTAGTAGCCGGTAATTGGAAAATGAATGGTGATAGTGAATCTATCGCCGCTTTAATGGCCGGTTTACTTGAAGTTCGATGCGAGGCTGATCTTGTTGTTTTCCCTCCCCATGTGTACATACCGCAGGTGATCGCGGCCGTTGGAGGTTCTGGTGTTGCAGTAGGAGGCCAGAATGCTTCTGAGTACAAGTCTGGAGCCTATACTGGCGAAGTTTCATGCCAGATGTTGCAAGATATTGGATGCCAGTACGTCATTGTCGGTCATTCGGAGCGTCGCAGTATTTACGGTGAAAGTAGTCAGCAGGTTGCAGAAAAATTTGTTGTCGCTCAGCGGGTTGGGTTGACACCGATTCTTTGTGTTGGTGAAACATTGGAACAGCGTGATCGCGGTGATACGCTTAGTGTTATATCTGCACAAATTGACGCCGTTGTCAGTCGCGCCGGTTTGGATGCTCTGTGCGATGGGGTGATTGCCTATGAGCCAGTTTGGGCCATTGGTACTGGAAAAACAGCGACTGCTGAGCAGGCTCAATTAGTGCACCAGAATATTCGTTGCCAGTTGGGCGAATCTGGCGCGAAGACGCGAATTTTGTACGGTGGTAGTGTTAAAGCTGCCAATGCGGCTGAGTTATTTTTGCAGTCGGATATAGATGGCGCGCTGGTTGGCGGTGCCTCATTGGATGTCGGCGAATTTAGTGAAATTTGTAAGCTGGCGTAACTTTTGTCATTAAGTAAATGTAGTTAACTAAAACTGGTTAAATTTGGCGAATGGAAAAGATCATACTGATTGTTCACCTTCTCACGGGATTGGCCATTATTGGCATGATTTTGTTGCAGCAAGGAAAAGGTGCTGAAGCGGGTGCATCCTTTGGTTCTGGGGCCTCGCAAACTGTGCTTGGTAGCGCTGGTGGCTGGAACTTCTTTAGCAAGGTAACGGGTATTCTTGCTACCGTTTTTTTTATCACCAGTTTTGGCTTGGCGGTAATAGCAAAGGATGCTGCGAAGGTGGGGGGAGACATACTGCCTGAGCTGGAGACTGTACAGCAGTCTTTGGAGACAGAGCTTCCGGAAGTTGATTCTGTGGTTGAGAACGATGTCCCTATGTTAGGTGGTGGGGAAGTTGCTGTACCTGCTAATGATGACTCTTTGGATGTGCCTGATCTGGGTTCTTCCGAGTCAAAAAATGAAGAATAAACAAGTTTTAGCCCAAGTGGTGGAATTGGTAGACACGCTATCTTGAGGGGGTAGTGGCGTAAGCTGTGCCGGTTCAAGTCCGGCCTTGGGCACCATCTTGAAGTCCAGAGTTATCTTAAACTTTGAATATTGATAATACAAAAAGCCCCTAATTAGGGGCTTTTTTGTTAATTAGCCTTTGGTGTCAAAACGGTAAAGTAGGTTTGGTTCACTTAGAATATAGAGTACTCCTTCGTTATCCAAAGTGATTCCTTCTGCTTGTGGTATTGATTTTCTAAGTCCGGCATGTCCAGCGTTCAGGTGTAGTTGGCTGTTGATCTGGCCATTCAAATCTACTTCCGTTAATAGTTTTGACTCATCACTTAAAAGCAGTAATGTTTGAAATTCAGCATTGAAGTAGATGCCTGAGAAATCTTTATTTCCCATAGGTTTATGTTCTAGGTCAAGGGGTATGGATACAGACAAATTGGGTTGGTTTGTTGTAAAGCCATCTATTTGAACAAGTTGTCGTGGTGATTTTTCATTGACGATGTACAGTCGTCCCGATGAGGGGTCTGTGGTTATCCCTTCAAAACCATTATTGTTGGCGGATGAAACAGGCAGTGCAATACTACGCTGAGATGCTAGTTCAAGCGCAATTGTCTGGGATGTGATCGAGACAATAATAATGACGCGTTTACGTTCTTCGATAATTGCGAACTGCTGGTTTCCCAGGTAGGCCAGTCCTTCTGTGTCTTCAAAGCCTTTTAGTGCGATCGTTCGTAAAACTTCCCCTTGAGTATTCAGTTCAATAATTTTTTCAGGGTTATTAATAATAGCGAACAGGGTGCCCGTGTCCGCATTAAAAGTCAGGCCTGATGCATTATTTGTAACCCCGGTAAGCGTGATGGGGATGCCTGTTAGTTTGTAGCGGCTTAGCTGTAAGCCTGTGGTTATGTTTTGTTTCCTCAATATTGATAGTTCTGAGAGATCAAAAAATTGTGCAGCTAGGGTTGTGAGTACAGGGAAAAATAAAAGCAATATGGTTAAGTAAAAACAGACCTTGTGTCTGTAAAGATGGGAGAGGAGAGCATTTGTGGGTTTGGGGGGGATAGCGTCAACTTGAAGTTTGTTTTGACGCATAAGGGCACCTGAGAATAATGTTTAGTACCATTTTGCTGGTTTGAATATAAAAAAGATGTCATGGCGATGTTAAGAAAACGTTAAGTGCTGGGTTTGTTCATCGTTACAATAAATGTGTTCCCCCGAGCTACATTGCTTTTTAATTCTATGCTTGTACATGCATATTTGGTGGGGTCTGTGTGGTGTTTTTATCATTCATTTTCGAACCATTATGTTAAGCCCACTATGAAGAATGGGTGTTTAATATGTAAGTCGTGTGACGGTATCATTGTGTGGGTATTTTTATTGTGGAAAAGCTGCTGAATAAAGGGGGATTCTCCTTGACCTCGACGTACCCCAGCCCTATAATCCTCGGCCCTTGAAGTAGCCCCTTAATAGCGGCTTGATAGGCGTAATCGGGAGTTATGGCTCGGTTGGAGATGATGGCTTGTAAAGGTCGTTATGGCTGGAAGTAATTTGTTGCGGGGTGGAGCAGTCTGGTAGCTCGTCGGGCTCATAACCCGAAGGTCGTTGGTTCAAATCCGGCCCCCGCTACCAAATTTTACATTGATGATCTTCATCAGTGTCAATGCGTGAAAGATGCGCGTTCGAAAGGCCCCTTTATAGGGGCTTTTTGTTAGGTGGCTTAAGCTGCCATTTGAAGTGGGCCTGGAGCCCATTTTTTTGTTAAGCGGGTTAAGTGGGTTGAGAGGTTTCTGTGACAACGAGACAGGATGCGCTCCAAGCGTTAATTGTTCCTGTGGTGGAAGCCATGGAGTGCGAATTTTGGGGGTTTGAATATTTATCCTCTGGCCGCAGTGCTATGTTGCGGATCTACATTGATAATGATCCCGTCACAGTAGAAGATTGTGAAAAAGTCAGCCGGCAGGTAAGTAGTCTGTTGGATGTTGAAGATTTAATTAGTAGTGAATATACACTCGAGGTTTCTTCCCCGGGTTTGGACCGGCCGCTGTATACTTTGGCCCAGTACAAGAGGTATATAGGTGAAGACGTTGCGTTGAAGTTGCGTTTCCCCTATGAAGGTAGGCGGAGATTTAAGGGCCGTCTAAATGGTGTAGAGGGGGAGGATATTTTGTTGATCGTTGAAGATCACGAATTTTTGTTTCCCATAAGTGGCATTGAAAAAGCGAATATCGTTCCACGATTCTAAGGGCGATGACGAGGCTGAGAGATGAACAAAGAAATTTTGATGGTGGCTGAAGCCGTCTCAAACGAAAAGGGTGTATCCCCAGAGGTTATTTTCGAGGCTATCGAACAGGCATTGGCCATGGCGACTAAAAAGCGTTATGACGAAGATGCCAATATTCGCGTAGTGATAGACCGTGAAACAGGTGAGTATGAATCCTTCCGTTGGTGGGAGGTGATGGATGACGACACCTTGGCGGAATTGGGTACCCAGTTTACCGTTGAGGAGGCCCATGAAAAAGATACAAGCCTGAAGCCTGGCGATGTCTTCGAGGAGCAAGTCGAGAATATCAGTTTTGGTCGTATTGCTGCACAGACAGCTAAGCAAGTTATTGTTCAGAAAGTACGAGATGCTGAGCGTGCATTGGTTGTTGAACAATACCGTGGACAAATCGGTGAGCTAGTTAGCGGTACGGTTAAAAAAGTGACACGTGATAATGTCATTGTTGACCTAGGTAACAATGCCGAGGCAGTGATGCCCCGTGAAGAGTTAGTGGGTCGTGAAGTTTTTCGTATCAATGATCGTGTGAGAGCTATATTGCAGGAAATTAATCCTGAAAATAGAGGCCCTCAACTTTTCCTCAGTCGCAAATGTAATGAAATGTTGATTGAGCTGTTCCGTATTGAAGTGCCAGAAATTGCAGAACAAGTTATCGAAATCCGTGGTGCTGCTCGCGATCAGGGTTCTAGAGCAAAAATTGCGGTAAAAACCAATGATGGGCGTATTGATCCTGTTGGAGCTTGCGTTGGTATGCGTGGCGCCCGTGTTCAAGCTGTATCTAATGAGCTGGATGGTGAGCGAATAGATATTGTTCTTTGGGATGATAATCCCGCCCAGTTAGTGATTAATGCGATGGCTCCAGCAGAAGTAGAGTCCATTGTTGTTGATGAAGATTCACGTGCTATGGATGTGGCTGTGGCAGAAGGTTCTCTAGCGATGGCGATTGGTCGTAGTGGCCAAAACGTCCGTCTTGCGTCTGAATTGACCGGTTGGAAAATCAACGTAATGACAGTTGATGAGGCTGAAGGGAAGCAGCAAGAAGAGTCTAATAATCTTATTGAATCATTCCAAGATAAGTTGGACATAGACGAAGATGTCGCTATGGTTTTGGTTGAAGAGGGGTTTACCTCCATTGAAGAGGTAGCCTATGTCCCTCTTGAAGAAATGGCAGGTATTGATGGCTTTGACGAGAACATAGCGGAAGAGTTACGCGCAAGAGCTAAAGATGCATTGTTAACAATGGCTTTAGCTTCTGAAGAAGGCGTTTCAGAGCCGGCTGAAGACTTATTGGCTATGGATGGTATGGATGAAGGTCTTGCTCGTGTGTTAGCTGCCCGTAGCATTATTACTATGGAAGACTTGGCTGAGCAGGCAGTTGATGACCTGTTGGATATTGATGGCATGGATGAAGGTCGGGCTGCTGAGCTGATCATGACTGCCCGTGCACCCTGGTTCGCTGAAGAAGGCGACGATAATTAATTCCGAAGGCGGAAAATCGAGGAATACTGATGGCTGAAGTCACTGTAAGCGAACTTGCCAAGGTTGTCGGAGCGTCCGTCGACCGCCTGCTGAGCCAAATGCAGGAGGCCGGTTTGCCACATAACGCAGCTGATGCTGCTGTTAGCGATGAAGAAAAGCAAACGTTATTGGCTTATTTGAAGAACCTGCATGGCGATAAGTCGCGTGAGCCAAAGCAAATTACGCTTAAGCGAAAGACGGTAAGCACACTTAAAACGGGTGCTGGTCGTAAAACGGTGAATGTTGAGGTTCGTAAAAAGCGAACCTACATGAAGCGTAGTGCTGAAGAGCTTGCAGACCAAGCAAGTGTAGAGAACTCTGCTGCACAAACGAGCACCCCTACGGAAGCTACATCTAGTCGTACTGATGATGCTGAAGAGCAGCGGCAAGCAGCGATAGAAGCACGCAGAAAAGCAGAGGAAGAGGCGCTGCAACAGAAAGCAGCGGAAGAGCTCCAGCGTAATTCTGATGAACAGCAGAAGCAGTCGGCAGCAGAAAAGCCGAAGCCGGTTACCCCCGCGTCTGTTGCTCCAGTTGACGTGCCTGCTGAACCTAATAAGCATGCGAAAAAGCATGTTAGAGCTGATGAAGATGGATCCGTCGACAAAGACGATGCAATCAAAAAATCTAAGAAACGCGGGGCTATTAAAGAACCCAAGCGGAAAAATGAAGATTTGTTACAAGCTGTTGCAGAAGAGGAGGATGATGAGAAAAAACCTCGTCTTCGTACCGCTGCAAAAGTTGCTAAAATAGTCAATAAGCACAAATTTAAAAAGCCTACAGACAAAGTTGTTTTTGATGTCGAAATTCCTGAAGAAATTTTGGTCAGTGATTTGGCACAAAAAATGTCAGTGAAGGCGGCGTTAGTGATTAAAAGCTTGATGAAGATGGGTACGATGGCTTCAATTAATCAACCTATTGATCAAGATACTGCGACGCTTGTAGTGGAAGAGCTCGGCCATAATGCGGTACCAATCTCTGATGCTGAAGTAGAGCAAAATCTTATTGAGGCTTTACAGGCTAGCATGGAAGAAACATTAGAGCCTCGTGCTCCAGTGGTAACAGTCATGGGCCATGTAGACCACGGAAAGACCTCGTTGCTTGACTATATTCGTGAAAGCCGTGTTGCTTCTGGTGAGGCTGGTGGTATTACTCAGCACATCGGTGCTTATCATGTAGAAACACCAAAAGGTATGGTGACCTTTCTGGATACACCGGGGCACGCCGCGTTTACAGCAATGCGATCTCGTGGTGCGCAGAGTACAGATGTGGTTATTCTAGTCGTCGCTGCAGATGATGGCGTAATGCCACAAACTGAAGAAGCTATTCAGCATGCACGTGCCGCAGGGGTACCGATAGTAGTTGCTATCAACAAAATGGATAAAGAAGCAGCTGACCCTGAACGGGTGACCAATGAGTTGTCTGCTAAGGGTGTGATACCGGAAGAATGGGGTGGTGATACTCAGTTTGTGAAGGTTTCAGCTCACAGTGGAGAGGGTATAGATGAACTGCTAGAAGCGATCTTGTTGCAAGCTGAACTGTTGGAGCTTCAAGCCCCTAGAGATGTACCTGGTCGAGGAGTGATCGTTGAATCACGGCTTGAAAAAGGACGTGGCGCTGTTGCAACTGCGCTGGTTCAATCCGGTACCTTGCGTAAAGGCGACTTGGTCCTAGCCGGAGAAAGCGTTGGTCGAATTCGTGCCATGAATGACGAAACAGGAAGGCCAATTATTGATGCTGGCCCATCGATTCCGGTAGAAATTTTAGGGTTAGATTTCCCCCCGGCTGCTGGTGAAGAGTTCCTAGTGGTGGAAGATGAGCGTAAAGCTCGCAGTTTGGCTGAATTGCGTCAGGATAAAGCTCGTCAGGCAAAAGTTATTCGTCAGCAGGCTACTAAACTAGAAAATATGTTTGCTACCTTTGAAGGTGGTGAAGAGAAAGGTCGTTTGCCTATTATGGTTAAGGCGGATGTCCGAGGTTCTCTGGAAGCAATATTGTCTGCTGTAGGTGATATTGGTAATGAAGAAGTGGAAGTGGAAGTGATTGGTTCTGGTGTTGGTGGTATCAGCGAATCAGATATTAATTTGGCGATCACTTCCGGTGCTGCTGTCATTGGTTTTAACGTGCGAGCAGATGCATCAGCACGTCGTTTGGCAGAAGATGAAGGTGTCGACCTCCGTTACTACAGTGTTATCTATAACGTTCTGGATGATGTGAAGCAGGCGTTGAGTGGGTTGCTGGCTCCAGAAAAACGAGAAGAAATTGTAGGTATTGCGGAAGTGCGCGATGTCTTCCGGTCACCAAAATTTGGCGCAATTGCTGGTTGTATGGTGATAGAAGGGACTGTTTTCCGTAATAAACCGATTCGTGTACTGCGTGATAATGTCGTGATCTACGAAGGTGAGTTAGAGTCACTGCGTCGTTTTAAAGATGACGCTAACGAGGTTCGCAACGGAATGGAGTGCGGTATCGGGGTGAAGGATTACAACGACGTTAAAGCCGGTGATCAAATTGAAGTTTACGATATTAAAGAGGTTGCACGGCAGCTATAACTAGCGGCTAATAACTATGCCTAGAGAGTTTACCCGCAAAGACAGGGTGTCCGATGCCTTGCAGCGTGAGCTGGCCGAATTGATCCGTGATGAAGTGCGTGATCCTCGGCTGGCGATGGTTAATATAACCGCCGTGGAAGTCAATCGTGATCTTGCTAATGCCAAGGTGTATGTCACTTATGTAGGCACATTCTCTGAAGAGGAAAGTCTTCAGGCGACTGAGGTTTTAAATGGTGCCGCTGGTTTTTTGCGAACGAGAGTTGCTCGCCGAATGCAGTTACGTATTACGCCTCATTTACGCTTCATCTATGATCATAGCGGCAAGCGAGGGCAAGATCTTTCAGCCCTGATTGAACATGCCGTACATACTGATAAAATGCGCCATGCTAATTCTTCTTCGGATACGTCCGAGGAGGACTGAGTTTGGGGCGTCGTCGTAAAGGCCGTCCGGTTGACGGTATTCTGTTGTTGAACAAACCGCTAGGCATGTCATCTAACGGTGCGTTACAAAAAGTCAGATATTTATTTTTTGCTGCTAAAGGTGGTCATACGGGTAGTCTTGATCCGTTGGCAACGGGTGTTTTGCCTATTTGTTTGGGAGAAGCAACAAAATTTACTCAGTTTCTTCTGGATGCGGATAAGCATTACCAGGCAACGTTTCGTTTTGGTATGGCTACGGCCAGCGGTGATGCTGGTGGTGAGGTGGTAAGTGAAAAAGGTGCCACCGAGCTGACAGCTAGCCAAGTCGAAGCAGAATTAGCGGATTTTCGTGGTGACATTGCACAGATTCCGTCCATGTATTCGGCACTGAAACATCAGGGGCAACCACTTTACAAGCTGGCTCGTGAGGGCATCGAAATTGCGCGGGAAGCTCGTCCAGTCACCATTTATTCCCTAGTGTTAACAGACTTCCGTCCCGGTAAATTCGCTGAAGCAGATGTAGAAATCCATTGTAGTAAAGGTACCTACGTTAGGACCTTGGCGGAAGATATCGGCGCTCAACTTGGGTGTGGTGGTTATGTGTCAAAGCTGCATCGTAATATTGCCGGGCCTTTTGATGAAGCTGATACGGTCACCTTAGATGAGCTTGAGAGGCTGCGTGAAGAACATTTGGCCGAAGAATTAGATTATCTACTCAAGCCGATGGACGCTGGAATTAAACATTTGATGGCAGTGGATTTGTCAGAAGATACGGCCTTTTACTTCCGCCAGGGGCAACCGGTGATGGCGCCTCAGGCCTATCGCGAAGGCGAAGAAGGCGATATAGTGCGCGTCTTTGAAGCCGAAGGTCCTTTTTTGGGTGTCGGTGAAGTAACTGATGATGGACGGGTAGCCCCGAAACGTCTGGTTGTTTTTTAGATACAGAGTTTTTAGAGTTAAGTTCAGGTTCTAAAGCTCGTGAGAAGAATTTGCCTGATAAGGCAAAAATGGGATTGATTCCAGATAACTGAGATCAAACCAAAAAACCGTAGGGTCCCTGTAAATATGCACGGGTATCCCGAATCTTAAGCCGCATATTGGAGAAATAAACTATGTTAAATGCAATTGAAAAAGAAGCGATTGTTAAAGATAACGCTCAAGCTGAAGGCGACACTGGTTCACCAGAAGTTCAGGTGGCCCTGTTAACGGCCAATATTAATAAATTGCAAGGTCACTTTGGTGATCACAAAAAGGATCACCATTCACGTCGTGGTCTGATCCGGATGGTAAACCAGCGTCGTAAATTGCTGGACTACTTAAAGAGTAAAGATGCCGCTCGCTATACGCAATTAATTGCGAAGCTTGGCCTGCGTCGTTAAGAGAATCACTAGCGGCTCCTAAGGGAGCCGTTGTTGATTATGGTGAAGCCAGAAAATAACACATCTGTAGTTATGGCTGATCGAGTTACCTATGATGACCTGAAAGGTTGTCAGCTAAGTCTTTCGAGAAAGCACTCAACTGATTAGGTCATTATTGGTAACCCGAGCAGCTTTTTGCCGGTGTTTTATTAGGGCTTCAGAAGATAGAAAAACTAATAGGAAATAAATTTTATGAACCCTGTAACAAAAACATTTCAGTATGGTAACCATACCGTTACATTGGAAACTGGGCGTATCGCACGCCAGGCCACTGCTGCGGTTTTGTGTACCATGGATAAAACTTCTGTGCTTTGTACCGTTGTTGCCGCCAAAGAAGCTAAAGACGGACAAGACTTTTTCCCTCTCGGCGTTCACTACATCGAAAAAGCGTATGCTGCCGGTAAAATTCCGGGCGGCTTTTTCAAGCGTGAAGGGCGTCCCAATGAAAAAGAAACACTGACGTCTCGTTTGATTGATCGTCCTATCCGCCCACTATTCCCGAATGGCTTCAAGAATGAGGTGCAGGTTGTCTGTACCGTGATGTCAGCTGAAAAGAACATTGATCCAGATATTGTTGCCTTGATGGGTGTGTCTGCTGCGCTGTCTATCTCAGGTGTGCCGTTCAATGGTCCTGTGGGTGGTGCTCGTGTTGGTTATAATGCTGATAAGGGTTACATGCTAAACCCAACCTATTCAGAGTTGGTCGAGTCCGACCTAGACATGGTTGTTGCCGGCACCAAAGATGCAGTATTGATGGTTGAGTCTGAAGCCAGTGAATTGCCAGAAGATATCATGTTGGGTGCTGTCCTTTTTGCCCACCAAGAAATGCAAGCCGTTGTTCAAGTTATTGCTGAGCTAGCCAGTGAAGTCGGTAAACCTCGCTGGGATTGGCAAGCAGCGCCTGAAAATCAAGTATTGGCCGAAGCACTGATGGCCAAAGTGGGCGAAGGCCTTGATAACGCATACCGCACAACAGATAAGCAACAGCGTGTGGCACAGCTTGATAGCCTCCGCAGTGAAGCGTTGAGTCTGGCTGATGAGGCGGCAGGTATCAGCGAAGAAGATATTCGTGATGGTTTTAAAAAGCTAGAAAAGAAAATTGTTCGTGGCCGTATTACCCGTGGTGAACCACGTATCGATGGCCGTGATAGCACGACCGTTCGTGCCATCGATGTGGAAGTTGGTGTGTTGGCTAAAGCTCACGGTACTGCGTTGTTCACTCGTGGAGAAACTCAAGCGTTGGTCGCGGCTACTTTGGGTTCCATGCGCGATGCTCAGTTGATTGATGCGCTGGAAGGCAAACGTGAAGATCCCTTTATGTTGCATTACAACTTCCCTCCCTATTCTGTCGGTGAGTGTGGCCGGATGGGCTTTACCGGTCGTCGTGAAGTTGGTCACGGTCGTTTGGCTCGTCGTGGCATTGCTGCGGTATTACCTTCTCCTGAAGAATTCCCTTACGCTATCCGCGTGGTGTCTGAAATTACTGAATCCAACGGTTCCAGCTCAATGGCTTCCGTGTGTGGTTCAAGCCTGGCGCTAATGGATGCCGGTGTACCGCTGAAAGCACCGGTTGCTGGTATCGCTATGGGTTTGGTGAAAGAAGAAGATGGCTTTGCCATTTTAACCGATATCCTGGGTGATGAAGATCACTTGGGCGATATGGATTTCAAAGTGGCTGGTACCGCGAAAGGTGTGACCGCTTTACAAATGGATATCAAGATTGAAGGCATTACCGAAGAAATTATGGAGATTGCTCTTGAGCAAGCGCTGCATGCGCGCCTTCATATTCTTGGAGAAATGAACAAGGTCATCTCTAGCGGGCGTGATGAAGTGTCCGATACGGCACCTCGTTACCATACAATGAAAATTGATCCAGATAAGATTCGTGATGTGATCGGTAAAGGTGGTGCGACCATTCGTGCGTTGACTGAAGAGACAGGCGCAACGATTGACATCAGCGATGATGGGAGTATCCGCATTTACAGTGATGATGCTGATGGTCTTACCAATGCGATCTATCGTATCGAAGAAATTACGGCAGAAGCAGAAGTTGGCCGTATTTACGAAGGTACTGTCGCTCGTATTGTTGATTTTGGCGCATTTGTGACGATTATGCCGGGTACAGACGGTCTGCTACACATTTCTCAAATCGCTCAAGAACGTGTGGAGAAAGTAACGGATTACCTGAAAGAAGGTCAGCAAGTCCGTGTGAAAGTGCTCGATGTGGATGCCCGTGGGCGGATTAAGCTATCCATGAAAGAGGTGGTAGCAGAAGAAGAAGGTGGTGCGCCTGCGGAAGCAGAGTCAGCCCCTGTTGCAAATGCACCCGAGACCACTACTGAAGAATGAATGAATTGACGCTAAGAGCGTTCTAATTCGTCTCTTTACATTAATGTTCTCTAAAAAGCGGGGTTTAGCCCCGCTTTTTTTATGGATGTTTGCTTTGCAATATGGCTATGATTATAGACAACCGGCTTCTCTATTCGGTTGAATTGTGCCGTTAATTCGGTATAACAGGCCGAGTTTGCAATCCTTTGGTGAAAAATCCCAACTTGCCGGTACAATCCTCTCTCATGAATGATGACCACACTTTAAAAAATCCTCAGCTTGAGTTTCGGCTCTTTGTGAGCCGCTTGCTGTTTTCCGTATTAATAGTTCTGCTGATGGCGGGCATTTTGCTGGGGCGTTATTACTATTTACAGGTGGTTCGTTATGAGGGCCTGGTCACCCTGTCAGATCGAAATCGGGTGTTAGTCGAACCAATACCTCCAACACGCGGGCTGATCTATGACCGTAATGGCATATTGTTAGCCGATAATAGGTCCAGCTTTAATCTTTCCATTGTGGAAGAACGCGTAGATGACCTGGAAGCGTTAATAGAAGAAATCGACACATTGGTCGGTGTGTCTGATAGTCAAAAGAAACGGTTTTATAAGCAGTTGGACCGCCGCCGCCGTCCTTATGAACCGGTACCATTGCGTCTTGATCTAAGTGAGCAAGAGCAGGGGATACTAGCGGTTAATGAATATCATCTTCCCGGTGTCATCGTGACAGTGCAGTTGCTGAGACAATATCCTTTTGGCAAAGAGACAGCCCATGTTCTTGGTTATGTGGCGCGTATAAATGACCGCGAAATTCAGGAGCTAGACCCTGTCCTTTATAGTGGTACTTTAGTGACGGGAAAGACGGGGTTAGAAAAAAAGTATGAGAGCGAACTGCTTGGCAAGGTCGGTTATCAGACGGTAGAGACAAATGCCCGTGGTCGGGTGATGCAGCAGCTAGAGAGAGAAAATCCCGTGGCGGGCAAAGACCTTCACCTTTATTTGGATAGTCGCCTTCAGCATGTGGCATACGAATCTCTTGGTGAAGAGCGCGGTGCAGTAGTGGCGATAGAAATTGCCACCGGTGGTGTCTTGGCCATGGCGAGCGCCCCTACCTTTGATGCCAATGATTTCGTGACGGGTATAAGTTTTGAGGATTATGATGCTCTGCTGAATTCGCCAGATAGGCCTTTATTTGATCGAGTGTTGCAGGGGCAGTATCCACCGGGGTCTATCATTAAGCCTTTGTTTGGTTTGGCTGCTTTAGAAAGCGGCGTCATTAATAAAGAGTATAAAATTTATGATCCTGGCTTTTACCAACTAAAAAACAAAAAACATAAGTACCGGGATTGGAAAAAAGGTGGACACGGCAGCAACATTTATCTGCGCGATGCCATCATTCAATCCTGTGATACTTTTTTTTATAACATCGGTGTGCAGATGACCATCGACACCTTATCGCTTTATGGTTCTCGTTTTGGCTTGGGTCAAAAAACCGGGATAGATATGCCAGCGGAACGAGCCGGCATTATGCCATCGCGAGCATGGAAGAAAGGGGCGAGGGGGCTGGCTTGGTATCCGGGGGATACCGTAAACGCCAGCATTGGACAGGGGTTTACCTTGACAACGCCGATGCAGCTGGCCGTAGCAACGGCAAGGATGGCCAGTCGAGGAGAAATACGCGCTCCTCAACTGGTCCGTAAGCAACATACAGTGTTGCCACCTACCGGATATATTCAAGCTTCAGAAAGCAATTGGAATTACATACATCAGGCGATGGAGGATGTGGTTCATTACCGCCGAGGGACTGCCCATAAAATCAGTCAAGGGCTCAGCTACCATATCGCGGGAAAAACTGGGACTGCCCAGGTGGTGGGTATTAAACAGGATGAAGAGTATGACGCAGAAATGGTCGCAAAGAGGAATCGAGATCACGCTTTGTTTATTGCCTTTGCTCCGGTCGAAAATCCTAAAATTGCAATATCAGTGATTGTGGAAAATGGTGAACATGGCAGTTCAATCGCAGCACCCGTGGCGCGAAAATTCATTGATGCCTATATGTCCTATTATCCCGAAGCTTTAGGGGTTGAGAGTGTTACACCATGAAATGTTGGGAGATGGAAATACCTAAGTATAAAAATGTGAACACAAGTGTTGAGGGGAGCTGATGAGCCGGGGTGATTTTGTCCGACAAATGGACTCGGGTAGCTCCGCTTTTTATGGTGCTTCCAGTCAGTGGTATAAAATTAATATGGACCTACCTTTGTTGGTGCTATTGATGGCTTTAGCCGGGGCAGGGTTGTTTGTTCTTTACAGTGCCAGCGGTCAAAGTGCTCATTATGTCAATCGACAGCTAACCTATTTTGGTGTTGGTTTGGTAGTGATGTTGATTACCGCACAAGTTCCCCCTCGTTTTTTAGAGCGATGGGCTGTCATACCCTATGCGGGTGGTATCGTATTGTTAGTTGGGGTCTTGTTTTTTGGCGTTGGGGCAAAGGGTGCTCAGCGTTGGTTGGAGGTAGGGGGGTTTCGTTTTCAGCCATCGGAAATTCTTAAAGTTTCTGTGCCGCTGATGTTGGCGAGTTATTTGGCGCCGAGGATATTGCCGCCTAGCTTCAAACATGTATTTTTTGCGCTAGGGTTTATTGCTCTTCCTCCATTACTTGTGGGTTTGCAGCCGGATCTGGGGACGGCAATTTTAATTGCTGTTTCAGGATTTTTTGTGCTTTTTTTGGCAGGATTGCCAAAGCGCTATTTAGGTTTTGCTTTATTAGCTGCTGTTGTTGTTCTGCCGTTGATGTGGTTTTACGGACTCCATGATTACCAAAGGCAGCGAATTCTTACCATGTTTGACCCTGAGGCTGACAGACTGGGTGCTGGGTGGAATATTATCCAATCAACCATTGCCATTGGCTCTGGTGGCTTGCATGGTAAGGGTTGGATGCTGGGAACTCAGTCTCAACTGGATTTTCTTCCCGAGAGTCATACCGATTTTATTATTGCGGTGTTGGCCGAAGAGTTTGGTTTGGTCGGTGTTTTACTGCTACTGAGTTTATTTTTGTTGATTATTATCCGTTGTGTGATGATCAGCTTCAAAGCGCAGAGTATGTTTGGGCGTTTACTTGCAGGGAGTATTACTCTCACTTTTTTTGTCTATATTTTCGTGAATATGGGAATGGTGTCCGGTATCCTACCCGTTGTTGGCGTCCCGCTTCCTTTTGTCAGTTATGGTGGTACTTCAATTGTGACCCTGATGTTAGGGTTTGGTATGCTAATGTCAGTCAGTACCGAAAGAAAACGCTCAGGTTAGCTTGAAAAGGGTTCTCCGGCACATTTACTGTTAGCATTTATGCATTGGTCTGTTATGAGAAATGGCACGTTATGAAATTACGAGTAATAACATCAACAGTCTTCACTGCTTTAGGTTTAGTGACAGGCTTATTGTTTTCTCTCGCCGCCGCTGCTGATTATTCAAAGCATCCAGGCGCGCAAGCATTTGCTGACCGTATGGTATCTGAGTATAACTTTGATCGTACAGAAGTTGAGTTGTTGCTTAAAGACGCGGAAAAACAGCAGTCCATCATTGATGCTATGAGTCGGCCCGCGGAAAAAGTTAAACCCTGGAAGGATTACCGTAAAATTTTTATCCAGGAAAAACGTATAGATGAGGGTGTCAAATTTTGGCACGAAAATCGTGATGCGCTAAACCGCGCCTCTGCAAAGTATGGCGTTGCTCCTGAAGTGATTGTTGCCATTATTGGTGTGGAAACTTTTTACGGCCGAATTAAAGGAAATTACCGGGTTATCGATGCGCTTGCCACCTTGTCATTTGACTATCCTAAACGGAGTCCTTTTTTTACTAAGCAGTTAGAACACTTTTTGTTGCTGTCCAAAGAACAAAAACAAGCACCCTTAGCCCTAAAAGGTTCCTATGCCGGTGCGATGGGTTATGGCCAATTTATACCCAGTAGTTATCGCAATTATGCGGTGGACTTTGATGGCGATGGTTTTGTCGATATCTGGAATAACACCACCGATGCCATTGGTAGTGTGGCCAATTATTTTTCTCGCCATGGTTGGGCGTTAGATGGCGAGGTTGTTTTTCGAGCAAGAGTGACCGCAAATTATGACGACTCTGCTTTGAATAAGCTCAAGCTAGAAAAGACGATCGACGAATTGTCGGTAATGGGATTTACGCCTACTCAGCCGTTAGCGGGTGATCTAAAGGCCATTCCTATACTCCTGCAGGGTAACCGGGGCGCTGAATTTTGGCTGGGGTTAAATAACTTTTATGTCATTACTCGTTATAACCACAGCCGACTCTATGCGATGGCTGTGCATGAGTTGAGTCAGCTGATTTTGGAGCGAGTGGGTCAGGGTGATCAATAATCATCCCTGCTTTTCAATGTTGAGGCTCGTAGCGCTTCAGCCTTTGGCGCTTAAAAGTACACTGCTCTTGTTGGTAGCGATGTTGCTTCACGGTTGCGGTAGCAGTGGTAGTGGCAGCAGTAGCAGTAGTAGTGGGGGGTATGGCTATGGAGATGGGCCCCCTCCGAAAGATATTGATGTTAGCAATCTCCCCGATGCCGTTCCCAAAGCAGAACCTATCAGAAAGGCGGGTAATACAAGCCCCTATACGGTATTGGGTAAAACTTATCGGGTTCTTCCTTCTAGTGTTGGTTATCGTGAGCGTGGTATCGCCTCCTGGTACGGCAACAAGTTCCATGGCCGAAAAACATCGAATGGCGAAACCTATAGTATGTACAACATGACGGCAGCCCACAAAAGCCTGCCGATACCCAGTTATGTGAAAGTGACGAATCTCGATAATGGTCGTGCCGTGATTGTACGTGTCAATGATCGCGGCCCATTTCATGGGGAGAGGATTATTGATCTCTCCTATGCTGCGGCAAAAAAATTGGATTATTCTGGCAAAGGCACGGCAAATGTTGAAGTCGTGGCTATCAATCCACAGGACTATCAAACCAATTCGGTAGAGCAACCTCATCTTCAAGAGAGGCCATCTGACACAAAACAGGTGAGAGCAACTGAAGAGCCTAACTCTATGGCGGAGCATGAACTTCCAAGTCATGCCTTCTTACAGGTTGGTGCCTTTAGTTCTGAAGCGGCCGCCACTAGCCTTTCTACGCGAGTGCAGGGCTTATCTTCCTATCCAGTGGTCATTCGTCGATTATCAGAGCCTAAGCCGCTGTTTAAGGTGTTAGTGGGGCCAGTCAGCAATAGTCTTAAATTATTGGATCTGCGGAATCTGCTCAGTCAGGTGGAGAATCTAAGTCCATTTGTTGTCTACGAGTAACTTTCCCTGAAAAGGGTGGTGGGGGCATGTTAGAATTTACTTATAGTTTAAGTTCGTACCCTGTTAATTGCGTGATTTATTAATCAAGTGCTTCGTTGATGTATTTTTTATTCTTTTTATTTATCGTCCATTCATTTTAAGTTAAAAAACGGTTCATTATGCTGATAAAACTTTTTCCCGCCTGGATACTGTTAGCACTATTGGCTATGGCTACGCCTTCCCAGGCCAAGGTGTTGATTCCTGCCTCGCCCCAATTGGCCGCCAAAGCTTGGATTTTGCTGGATGCAAACACAGGCAAGGTTCTGGTTGAACACAACGCAGATGAACAGTTGCCTCCCGCCAGTCTGACAAAAATGATGACCAGCTATATTGTTGCTTCAGAGCTGCATAGTGGCAAAATGAGGGAGCAGGATCTGGTGCCGATTAGTGTCACAGCCTGGAAAATGGGTGGCTCTAAGATGTTTGTGCGAGAGGGCACTTCAGTCCCTCTTGTCGACCTGTTGCGTGGGGTTATTATCCAGTCAGGCAACGACGCCTCCGTGGCTTTGGCTGAATACCTTGCGGGTAGCGAAAGTGCTTTTGCCGACGTGATGAACCAGCAGGCCACACTGCTTGGTATGTCCAGTACCACTTATCACAACGCGACTGGCTGGCCTGCTGACGGTCATCTAACGACGGCCCGTGATTTGTCATTACTTGCCCGTGCATTAATTCAGGATCATCCTCAGCAATACAGTATTTATGCGGAAAAGTACTTCGAATATAATGGCATTAATCAGCCTAATCGCAATCGCTTACTGTGGCGTGATAGTTCTGTGGATGGTCTGAAAACTGGCCACACAGAAGAGGCGGGATACTGCCTTGTTGCCTCCGCTGTACGTAAGGGAATGAGGCTGGTTTCGGTGGTCATGGGGGCAAAAAGTGAAGAGTCTCGTGCGCAGGAGTCGCAGAAGCTGTTGGCCTACGGCTTCCGTTATTATGAAACCGGTAAAGTGTATTCTGCTGGTGACGTTATCCAAGAGAATACTCCGGTTTGGTATGGTGTTGAAGACAAGGTCAATCTTGTTGTCTCTGAAGATGTCTATTTGACGATTCCTCGAGGAGCTAAAGATGATTTGGATGCCAAAATATTGGTAGATGGCATTATCAAAGCACCCTTGATGGATAAGCAGGAGCTGGGTAGGTTGTCTGTGAGTTATGAGGGTGAGTCGGTATTGGACCTGCCTTTGGTGGCCGATCATGCGATAGACGAAGCTGGTATCTTTGCGCGGTTATGGGATGCCATCTCTTTGTTCATTCATGGGCTGTTTAGTTAATGGGTGATTTAAGCGAAGCAAAAGACGCGTCACAGGAGGCTCCAAAGATTGAGTTTCCCTGTGATTATCCGGTAAAAGTAGTCGGCAAAGCAGGAACTGGGCTTCATACATTGGTGATAACCGTGATGGAAACCCATGCTCCTGGATTTGATCAAGCTAGAATTTCAGTACGAGATAGTCGAAACGGTAACTTTCAGGCAATCACAGTGACTATCACGGCAACGGGTGTCGACCAGTTACAAGCATTATTCGATGACCTGAAAGTCAGCCCCTTGGTTCACATGGTTTTGTAGTGAGTATGGGACAGGTCCCCAATTTACCATTAATTGTCCGCTATTTAGGTTGTTGCCAGTACCTCGATATCTTCGAGGCAATGAAATCCTTTACCTCTGACCGTAGTGAAAATACGCCTGATGAAATCTGGTTGCTGGAGCATTTCCCCGTTTTTACTCAGGGCCAGGCGGGAAAAGAAGAGTACATTCTTGCTCCCGGCGATATCCCTGTAGTTCAGAGTGATCGTGGTGGCCATGTGACCTATCATGGCCCTGGTCAAATTACGGGTTATCTATTGATAGATCTAAAGCGGTTAGGCTTGGGGGTGCGAGATCTTGTGACCCTGATCGAGGCGTCGTTGGTTGAAACTTTGGCACACTGGGGTATCAGTGCCGCCCCGCGTTCGGATGCTCCTGGCGTTTACGTGGAGAATTTTGAGAGCGGCGACATAAAGGGCAGTAAAATTGCCTCCCTGGGATTGAGGGTCCGTCGTGGCTGTAGCTACCATGGCCTCAATTTTAATGTGGATATGGATCTTGGCCCCTGGTCTCGGATTAATCCTTGTGGGCTGGATGTCCCTATGACCCAGATGAACAACCTATTAGATATTCCCGTGTCAGTGGAGGATGTGGCTGAGCACCTTGCCGATATCTTGACTAAAAAGCTAGGGTATAATGGTCATCGTGTTGAGACGGCTCCACCACATTAATTTCGTACTAATTAAAAATAGCTGACAACGAAAAAATGCTACCAGAGCGATCTGGTAAATCATCGTTTGAGTAATTCCGATATGACAGACTCTAATGTAGTTCCCCCCAAGCGTACTCGCCGTATTAAACAGGGCGAAAAGTTACGTAGTGCGGATAAGGTAGAGCGTATCCCTGTGAAGGTTATCCCCACGGTGGACATTCAACGCAAACCTGATTGGATGAGGATTCGTATTTCGTCCTCACCGAAGGTTCAGGAAATTAAGGATATTCTGCGTAAACATAAATTGGCAACGGTTTGTGAAGAAGCGGCCTGTCCCAACCTTAGTGAATGCTTCAGCCACGGCACCGCTACCTTTATGATCATGGGAGAGATCTGTACTCGTCGCTGTCCATTTTGTGATGTAGGGCATGGCAAGCCCAACCCACTTGATCAGGATGAACCCCAAAGCTTGGCGCAGGCAATTCATGAAATGCAATTGCGGTATGTGGTTATTACCTCGGTGGATCGTGATGACCTACGTGATGGGGGTGCGCAGCACTTTGCTGATTGTATCCGGGAGGCCAAGGCACTCAGTCCAAATTTGAAAGTTGAAGTGCTGGTGCCAGATTTCCGAGGGCGTATGGAACCGGCTCTGGATATTCTCACAGCAACTCCTCCTGACGTGTTTAATCACAACATGGAAACAATTCCCAGGCTGTATCGTGAGGCTCGCCCCGGAGCAAACTATCAGTGGTCGCTAAAATTATTGCAGGACTATAAGCGCCTCAATCCTGCGGTGCCAACCAAATCTGGTTTAATGGTAGGGTTAGGTGAAACGAAAGAAGAGCTACTGCGAACCCTCGATGATCTCCGTGAGCATGATGTGGAGATGATTACGGTGGGCCAATATCTGCAACCTTCTAAAAATCATCTGCCGGTTGATCGTTTTGTACATCCTGACGAATTCGCTGAATATGCAGAATACGGCCACAGTATCGGTTTTGCTCAGGTAGCTTCCGGGCCGTTGGTTCGCTCCTCATACCATGCAGATAAGCAGGCCATGGGTGAGGAGGTAAAATGATAAAGAAGTTAAATAGTTTGGCCAGTTATAGGGCCCAATAATGACATACCCCAAGCTCCTCGATATCCATAACGCGACCGTGTATCGCGAAACTAAAAAAATATTCGATGGTTTTTCCCTCTCAGTAGAGCAAGGGCAAAGTACTGCCATTATTGGTCCCAATGGTGCCGGTAAAAGCACCTTGTTGAAATTGTTGTCCCGGGAGCTTTATCCGGTAGTTAAGGATGACTCACATGTGAAAATATTGGGTATGACGCGTCCGATACTTTGGGAGCTGCGGGAAAAAATAGGGATGGTGTCGGCCGATTTACAGCAGGACTTTGTGCCTGAAGTGAGTGGTTTGGGTGTGGTCATTTCCGGATTGCACAATTCCATTGGGTTATTTAATTTTCAGGAAATTACCGAGTCCCAGTTGAAGCGTGGCCGAGAGGTGCTGGAAGAGTTGGGTATAGAAGACCTGGCAAACCGCCCATACCGTCAGATGTCCACAGGACAACAGCGCCGTTGTTTACTGGGGCGGGCGTTGATTCATAACCCGGATCATTTGATCCTTGATGAACCGACAAGTGGCCTCGATTTGAATGCAACTTACTATTATCTAAATATCCTTCGCCAACTGCTGCAGCAGGAAAAAACTATTTTGCTGGCCACCCACCATATCCACGAAATTCCACCGGAAATTCACCGTGTAGTGTTTATTCAAGGTGGCAAAGTAGTGGCAGACGGTGATAAGGGAGAGCTGCTCACTGATCAATGGATGTCTCAGTTGTTTGAGATGTCTTTAGCGGTGACGGTATCCAATGGTTTTTATCAGGTCTTGCCAGCGTAGGGCTGGCACAGCATAATTCGCAACTTTTCCTTGGCTAAGGTTTATCCTAAATAGATGGGGTTTAACCAAAACGGCCAGGGTTTAACCAGAACAAGCAAGGTTTGATTCGTCATGAAGATTAAAAACAATGCTGTGGTCGTTTTTCATTACAAAATGACCGACGAGCACGGGGAAGTTATTGAAAGCTCTATAGGGCAAGAGCCTACGGCCTATTTGCATGGCTATAAAAATATGATTGAGACATTAGAGCATTCGATGTCAGGTAAAGAAGCGGGTGATAAATACAGTGTGACATTACAGCCGGATATGGCTTATGGCCGACTCCGCACGAACAGTGAGCTAAGAGTGTCCATGAAAAATATCCAGCACGAAGGAAAACTTGAGCCAGGTATGATGGTTCCCCTAAAAACCGTGGAAGGCCTTCGCCCTGTTACCGTAGTTAAAGTTGGTAAGTTTAATGTGGATGTTGATTACAACCACCCGTTGGCGGGAAAAACATTAACCTTTGATGTGGAAATTGTTGATGTGCGTGAAGCGACCCCTGAAGAGTTGAGTCAGGGGTGCCCTCAGACTGGAGGCGGGTTACAGCATTAATAATCAGTGCTTCTAATAAAACTGTAGCATCAGGCCTAATGTGACGGTGTCTGTATCGTTGCCAGCGTAGCCGCTGGCATTAGCATCACCAGTAACATAATTTAGGTTCACACTCATTTTATTGCCCAATATGATGTAGTTCAGTCCCCACTCGGTGGAATCACTTTGACCGGTATCGCTGGGGTTGTTTTCCATATAGCGCACGTAGGGTTGGACTTTGCCCAGACCAACAGGTTTTGGGAAAATATAACCAGCGGTGGCATAAAAAGATTCACCGTCAAACAGGCAAAAGCACTCAGTCAGTCCATCTACGGGTGGTGATGCTAGGGTAAAGTCTACGTCGATTTCTTTATAACCCGCTTCAAAGTTGAAAACACCGTTATTTGATAACACTCGCTCTGAGAAGATATCAAAAGCATAGGCATTAAAATCGCCAGATTCAGTCCGGCTTCCGGTGCCGTCTGATTGGGATTGAAGGGCGATTGCAGTCGTCAATATATTGCCTTGAGTTCCGTAATAGGTCGCACTTGTCCAGTAACCAGGGTTGCTTTCTACGTTGAGGAAGCTATAGGCCAATCGACCAGCAAAGAGCAGGTGGTCGGAATCATTACCATAGTCATCTTCCAAACCCTCAAAGGCACCCAATAGGTAATGAAATTTATTTTTCATTCCCCAAAAAACAGCGCCTTCACTACGCCCTAGCTGACCTGCCGGGCCATCGTAGTCGGCAGAAAACAAGGGCTGCCGGTATTGATTCCAGCTCATTCCTGTGTAAGGCCCATTCAGATCAGGGCGGTCAGAAGGAACTAGTGTTCGACCAACCCAGAGATTAATGGCTGGGTTGAGTTCGACAGCAAGTATCGCATCAATGGTCATCATCGAGTCGCCTTCATATTTCTCTGTATTCAGATAGAACTTAAGGTACTTGTGAAGCTGACCCGAGACATAGAAGCGATAGCTGTTAATGGAAAATTCTGAGCTGTCATCGACATCACTATTGCGTGATGCCGTTTGTAGGCGAAGTCCTCCGCCTATGCTGATCCATTGGGTGTCATTATGGGCTAATGTAATACCGTTCAGAGGTGCATCCGCCGAGGCGGGTAGCGTTATCAGGGTAGTGCATACCACGGCTGCTCTGACAAAATACATTACCAGCATTTTTAGTGGCAAAGGCTCCCATCTAACACATGGTGTGCTCATTCCATCCCCTTTTTACGCATAACGCACTTCTTTGGTGCGGTTCAGTATATAGAGCGTTATCGCTTTATTGACGCTCTACCCCACACATCATTTTTTATGGGGTGATAAACCCGAATCACAAAATCTATTTCTGTGTTCAACGTGTCAGAGTCGTCCAGCTGGGCTTTGGCTGCACGATCTCCCTTCCAGTAAAAAGGTGTCATGGATAACAATTGTTTGACGGCATCTTTGCCCTGTATTTCAAGTTGATAATTAACCTGTTGTTCATCCAGTAGTTGAAAGCCCTTTGGTCGATCGGGAGGGGTGTGCTTTTGAGCTTCTTTGTAAATTAATGACTTGAGTGAAAATAAATGTTGTGGCCCTGGCGATACAACTACAAAAACCCCTTCGGGTATAAGTACTCGAGTCACTTCTTCAATATCACCTGGTGCAAATACCCGTAGTAGTGCGTCAACGGATGCGGGTAATACAGGTAAGTTGAAACTGCTAGCTACCGCAATAGCAGACTCTTTGAGTTGGCGGCTAGCCAACTTTGCAGCATCTCGGGAAATATCAATACCAAACAGATGAAGGTCGCTCCGTTGCTTCAATAGCTGTTGTAGGTAGTAACCTTCACCACAGCCGCTATCCAGTACAGAAGCTTCAGGTTTTAGGTGATGGCTTAGTATTTCGGTGAGTTTTTTTGCTAATGGTTGATAATGGCCTGCCGATAAAAAAGCCCGGCGACTAGCTGCCATCATTTTGGTATCACCAGGATCTGACGAGCTTTTTTGGTGAGCAAGCAAAAGGTTAGTATAGCCTTCCTTTGCAATATCAAAGCTGTGATTGTTCTCGCAACGCCATTCTCGTTGCGGTATGAGTGTCAGTGCAGATTGGCAGACGGGGCAGGCCCAAATAGATACATGGCTATTGGCGATCATGGGGCCTCGTTCATTCCAGTTAAATTCAGGCTGGTGGTTTTTCAGCTAGGTTTAGCTAACCTATCAGTAGGGTCGTACAACATAGAAAGCAAATTGTACTCTATATTACTGGGGTCATTTTAACTTTGGGTAGTTTATCCTGCGTAAAGTACCTAAAATACGCGCCCCTGTTTTTTGCAAGTTTCGTTGTTGCAAGTTCAGTTTTAACGACATCAGTATCATCGAGGGTCTCACTTGGCAGTAACTCAATTTATACCCGGCCAACGCTGGATTAGTAATACCGAATCTGAGCTTGGTCTGGGTATTGTGGTGGAAAATTTAAACCGACGTGTGACGTTAAGTTTTCCTGCTGCCAGTGAAGTTAGAACCTATGCTGCAGATAGTGCGCCGTTGAGTCGTGTTGAATACCCTGTGGGTGAAAATATCACGAGTGCTGATGGCCAGCAGGTGATGGTGACAGAACTCCGTGAGGTCGATGGCTGTATTCTCTATATTGGTAAGAATGCTAATGGTGACATGGCGGAGGTTGAGGAAATTGAACTCCACAGTTTTGTCCGATTCAGTAAACCACAAGACCGTATGTTTGCTGGGCAAATAGAGAAAAACAGTAGTTTTGAATTGCGTGTGGCAACACTTGAGCATCGTCACAGCTATCAGAAGTCCGATGCCTTTGGTTTGCTGGGTGGTCGGGTTCAACTGTTGCCCCATCAGCTCTACATCGCGAATCAAGTGGGACTGCGTCATGCTCCCAGAGTATTGCTTGCCGATGAGGTGGGGTTGGGTAAGACCATTGAAGCGGGGCTCATCCTGCATCAGCAGTTAGTCTCGGGCCGAGCGGCTAGAGCATTAATTGTGGTTCCCGATAGCCTCATTCACCAGTGGCTGGTGGAGATGCTTCGCCGGTTTAATTTGCGTTTTACCATTTTGGATGAAGCGCGTTGTCTTGCGCTGGAAGAACCCCTCGTTGAAGACGACATTTTCGACTTAGATGAGCCTGAGGATGTGTTGTCGCTGGAAATAGAAAATCCTTTTGAAACAGCACAGTTAGTCCTGTGTAGTTTGTCCTTTCTGACGAAATACCCTCAGCGTCATGAGCAGGCATTAAAGGCTTCATGGGATATGATGATTGTCGATGAAGCGCATCATTTAACATGGTCGGAAGAGCAGGGGAGCCCTGAATATACTTGCATCGAAGCACTGGCAAAGAAAATACCCAGTTTGCTGTTGCTCACAGCCACACCCGAGCAGTTAGGTGCAGACGGGCATTTTGCTCGATTGAGACTGTTGGACCCGGACCGTTACTTCGATATACAACAATTCCGAGAGGAAGAAGCGGGTTATCGTCCGGTCAGTGATCTGGTGCAACAACTGTTGGCGGATGATGTTGTGAACGCGTTGCAGAATAATACCGAGCTGAGTCACCAGTTAACCCACTATCTGGGTGAGGAGACTGTTGAGAGGCTAACAGCTGTTGCTGCTTCTGAGATGACACCGGAACAGGTCAGCTTAGAAGTTCAAGATGCCATCGATGGTCTGCTGGACCGTCATGGTACCGGTCGTGTGTTATTCCGTAATACCCGAGAGGCGGTACAAGGGTTTCCTGAGAGACGATTACATGCGCATCCTCTGGAAGTCCCAGAACCATTTATTGCTGCCAGTCTGGGCGCTACATTGGATGAATTGTTACACCCTGAGCTTCTCCTCTCGACGCCAAAATTAGGTGATGAGTTCTGGACCTTGGTGGATACGAGAGTGGCTTGGTTGGTTGAGTGGTTGGCAGCAAATCGCGATGAAAAAGTACTGGTAATTTGTGCCAGAGCCAGTACCGCTCAAACACTTGAAGAGTATTTGCGGTTGAGAAAGGGTGTACGTTCTGCGGTATTCCATGAGGGGATGGGTTTAGTCGCAAGAGATCGTGCCGCCGCCTACTTTGCAGACGAAGATGAGCGTGCCCAAATATTAGTGTGTTCAGAAATTGGAAGTGAAGGGCGTAATTTCCAGTTTGCTCGCCATTTGGTACTGTTTGATTTACCGCTTAACCCAGACCTTCTGGAGCAGCGTATTGGTCGTTTGGATCGAATAGGTCAGCGTCATGATGTTCATATTCATGTGCCGTATTACCTGTCGGATGGCTTTACCAGTGCTCAGGAACATCTGCTTAATTGGTATCATCGGGGGCTTAATGCTTTTGAACGAGTGTGTCCTATCGGCCAATCTATCTATCAGCAATTTGAAACACCATTACTTCAGTGTTTAGAAGCGGGTGATGACGGTGAGTTAGATGCACTGATTAAGCAAACGCAAACGGCCACGGAAGCGACATTACAGGAGCTACATAATGGGCGCGATCGCTTGTTGGAATTGAACTCCTGTAATACGCGGAGGGCAGAAGCTGTTGTCGATCACATATTAGAAGCCACCCGAATGAAAGAGCTGGCGGAATATATGGACCGATTGTTCGACCACTTTGGTGTAGAGCAAGAGTTTCACAGTGCGGACAGCATCGTGTTGCATCCCGGTGACCATATGGTCTGCCATAGCTTCCCAGGTTTGCCGAGCGACGGGCTGACAGGTACTTACCATAGAACCAAAGCTCTCAGCCGAGAAGATATGCAATTCCTGACATGGGAGCACCCCATGGTGAGCGGTGCTATCGATATGGTGCTGGAAGGTGACTTTGGTAACACCGCATTGTGTACCATCAAGTTACCACCGCTGAAGCCGGGTACATTATTGCTGGAGACAATTTATACTTTGCATTGTCCTGCGCCTAAGCACTTGCAACTACACCGATATTTACATCAGCCGATGGTCCGTATTGTCGTGGATATCAAGGGCAACAATTTGACCAAAGTACTTACTTTTGAGCGACTCAATGGTTTGGTTAAATCGGTGAAAAAGCGCACTGCGGTAGATTTAGTTCGTCATGCCCGCCCAGATATCACTCAAATGATTGCTCAAACAGATGTCGTAGCACAGAGCCAGCAAGATGAAATGGTCGCAGCAGCGATAACCCAGATGAACCACGATCAGCAGATGGAAATACAGCGTTTGACGGCACTGGCAAAGGTTAATCCGAATATCCGTCAGGATGAGATTAAACATTTACAATCCAGTACAGAATTGCTGGCGCAGTATTTAGAAAGTGCACAATTGAAACTGGATTCACTGAGAGCAGTGATTGCCGTATAACGGGCGATAGGTTGCCAGACCTATACAGTTCCTATAGCTAGTCAAAAACAGACAGAAGGTTCTAATGAATATAAAACATAATACCGTGGTGCGTTTTCATTACCGATTACGCGATGAAGCCACAGGCGATGAAATAGAAAACTCCCACGATGGCGAACCCAACACCTATTTACATGGCCGCAATGGTATTACACCAGCACTAGAAACTGCTATGACCGGCAAAGAAGCTGGTGATGTGTTTAGCGTGACCTTGTCGCCAGAAGAAGGGTTTGGCGTTCGAAAAGAAGACCGGCAGCAACGTGTTCCCATTAAACATCTAATGGGAAAAATAAAGCCTAAAGTGGGCATGGTCGTCTCTATTCAAACTGATGGCGGTCCTCGGCAGGCCGTTGTTCTCAAGGTGGGCAAGTTCAATGTAGACTTGGACATGAATCATCCGTTGGCAGGAAAAACCGTCACCTTTGACATTGACGTTGCTGACGTGCGTGAAGCAACGCAGGAAGAAATCGATCATGGTCATGCACATGGTGCCGGTGGCCATCAACATTAGGGCTTCCCTAAAAAGGCATTTGTCCCGCGACGAGTTTGTCAGCTCCGCGCTTGAATACTTCTGTCTGTTCTGTACACGCCGATTTACTAAAAAATCACTATTTTAAGCGCCACCCTTTTTGTAAAGTTGTCTGTAATCAGGAGAGATATATGCCAAAAGCCAGTGAGTTAAAAAAAGGGATGGTGGTAGAAATTAATAGCGCCCCCCATGCCGTCAAACAGGTAGAAGCCAAAAGTCCATCGTCTCGTGGCGCTGCAACACTGTATAAGGTGCGTTTTACCAATCTTAAAACCGGACAAAAATTGGACGAATCTTATAAGGGGGATGACTTTCTCAAAGATGCAGATTGTGTGCGTGTACAGTTGCAGTACTCTTACCTGGACGGAGATAGGTACATCTTCATGAACTCGGAAGATTACAGCCAATATGGTTTGAATACTGGAGAGATTGAAGACCAATTAGGATATATCACAGATGGTCTTGATGGCATTATTGGTTTGGTGATGGACGGTGCATTGCTCGGCATTGAATTACCTCAGTCAGTAACGATAGAGGTTACTGAAACAGCGCCTGCTACCAAAGGTGCGACTGCCGCTGGTAGGACTAAGCCTGCAACTTTGACTACCGGCTTAGAAGTTCAGGTGCCAGAATATCTTGAGTCAGGTGAAATAATTAAAGTAAATACTGTGACTGGAAAGTTTATGTCGCGGGCCTAAAAGGGGACTGGGTGGTAGGGGGCGGAGACAAATAGAAATAAGAGTTATATTTCGCAAGTCACGCCGAGCCCTCATTTGGCGACCACATAAAAGAAATCAATGACGTATAAACAATTTGAAATCGGAGACAGATCTAATGCTTAGGCTAGATGGGAAGACAGCGTTCATAACTGGAGCAACTGGTGGTATTGGTGAAGCCACTGCCAAGAGATTTTTGGAAGAAGGTGCTAATGTGATGCTTGTTGGTCGCTCCGAGGAAAAACTGCAAGCACTAGTCGAGAGTCTTAATGGTGGGAAAGCGGTTGCCAGTTTTGTCGCTAATGCCACCGACGAAAGAGCACTATCATCGGCCGTTCAAGCCACTCTAGATACTTTTGGCCGTATTGATATTCTTTTCGCTAATGCAGGAACAGAAGGACAAGCAAAACCTATAGAAGAGCAAAGTCGGGAAATGTTTGAGTATGCTCTGCAAACTAATGTTGTTAGTGTTTGGCTTGCAATAAAACTTTGTATCGGTCCAATGAAGGAGCAGGGCAATGGTTCCATGATTGCTACTAGCTCTATCGCCGGTTTAATTGGCACTGCGAATGCGTCTGCCTATGTGGCGAGTAAGCACGCTGTTTGTGGTTTAATAAAAGCTGCAGCATTGGAATTGGGCGAGTTTAATATTAGAGTCAATGCAATTGCCCCAGGTCCAATTGACAATAGGATGATGCGATCTTTGGAAGCACAATGGAATCCTGAGGATTCTGCGGCTGTTAAAGCGAATATAGAGCAGAGCATTCCGTTGAAGCGATACGGTACAAATGCAGAAGTTGCAAATCTAGCACTATTTCTTGCTTCGGATGAGTCTACCTATTGTTCTGGCACTGTTCATTCTATCGATGGTGGATATATCGCCGCATAAGATGATCAGAAGACTTGTCAGTTTGTCTGAAGCCGAGAAGAAGCTTTCCCTAGCGAAAGAAAAAAGTACTAAAGCAAACGTTTAACAAAAGCATCAAAAACTGGCCGCAAAAAAAGCGGCTTAGAACGCTCCTAGCGTCGCGCCTTTATGGCGACGTTATATGTTTAATACCATCATCACTTATATCCGAGCTAACGTAGGAGAATATTAATGGCAAAACCCAATTATTCATTTGAAAAAAGACAGAAAGAAATTGCAAAAAAGAAGAAAAAGGAAGAAAAGCGACTAAATAAGATAGCGAAAGGTGTTGAAGAAGATCAAGTCTCATTAGTTAAGGATGAAGATAATACTCGTAAAGATGATACCTGAAGTTTGAATGTCATTGCTTTGATTTCAAAATGGGTAATTGGAGTCGTGTTGTCTATTGATTTTTACCCTAGCGTCAAAGAAAGCAATATGAGAAAAGGGGAAATTAAGTGGCTCAGCCTAGACAAAGGGTTTGGTTTTATTGCCCCGGAGGATGAAAGCAAAGGTCTTTTTGCGTCTCATGCTGTAATTTAAAGTGTCGGAGTTGTTATCGCTGAATGACAGTCAAGTCATAGTGTATTAACACAGCTAAGGCCAGCAGGGGCTATGTGCTAACAAAGTTGTCCCGCTTTAACCAAAGAATGGGGCTGCCTTCGTAGCTGCTGTTGTGGGCTTTAACCTTATAGGTAACTTAAGGAGTTATATGCACACGTCAAAAAAACCAATTGGGTTCTGGTCAGCTGTATCTATGGGTATAGGCTCAATGGTTGGAGCGGGAATTTTTGCATTGCTTGGTGAAGCGAGTGCGATTTCTGGAAGTGCAGTATATATTTCATTTATCATCGGTGGAATTATAGCGTTATTTAGTGGTTATTCTTTGGGCAAGCTGGGGGCTCGTTATCCCTCTTCTGGGGGGATGATAGAATATTTATCACAATCCTATGGTATTGGTTTTTTTACTGGTGCAATGGGCCTTATGCTTTACTTTTCTGCCATTGTTTCCTTAAGTTTAGTTGCCAAAGCATTTGGCAACTATGCCGTCACATTTTTACCGACTAATGTTAAGTCACAAATGTGGGTGAATTTGTTTTCGATAGGAATCATTGTTCTATTTGTATTGGTTAACCTCAAAGGTGCAAAAGATGTTGCTGTTTGGGAAAGGATAACAGTAGGAATAAAATTTATTGTCTTGGCAGGCTTGTCTATAGCTGGGATCATTTATTTAACACCAGACTTATTGTCCCCCAGTTACTACCCACCAAAAAGCGACATATTTTTTAGCCTAGCGATTACCTTTTTCGCTTTTGAGGGTTTCCGAGTTATTACTAATACAGCGGAGGATATGCCTGACCCCTCTAAGACTCTTCCCAGAGCGATTATGACAGCTATTTTATTAGTTATGATACTTTACGTTGCCATCGCATTTGCTGTTTTTGGAAATTTACCAGTTTCACAAATTATTGAAGCAAAAGATTTTGCCTTGGCCGAGGCGGCGTTGCCTATATTTGGTGAAATAGGTTTTTCTATTGTGGCTATAACAGCGTTAGTTGCGACGGCATCATCTATTAATGCTAATTTATATGCTGTTACAAATGTGACTTATCAATTAGCTAAAGACGGGGAGCTTCCTGCTGAATTTGGAAAACCCATTGGGCACAGTAGAGAAGGTTTAGTTATTAGTGGTATTTTAATCATTGTTATATCTCTATTATTTGATTTATCTGAAATAGCTGCAATTGGTTCAATATCGATTTTATTTGTTCATACTATTACCCATGTTGGGCATATAAAAATTATTTCTAAAACAGGCGGCTCGCTAATCTTAGTACTTGTTGCCGCGTTGCTGAGCTTTGTTGCTATGATTCTTGCCTTCATTTATGTGAGCCAAAACTCTAGTCATATTGCGTATATTCTTATCGGATTTATCCTGGTTGCTTCAATTACAGAAGTTGCGTTGCAAAAAATAGCGAAAAGAGAAGTGAAGCCGAGAGTCGCATGATACTGGCAAGGTTAACAAGCGCGGGTATTAGGTAACTATATGAACCCAGATAAAATGAAGGAAGAAAATAAAGAAATAGAAATCCCTATATTTATTAGGGGTACTTTGATTTTTATTGCTTCAGCCCTGTGTTTTCCTATGTTGTCACAAGGGTTTAGTGCCGAAAACCTAATATATTTTGCTTTCATTCTGGTAAGGAATATTCTTTTACTTCCTGGCTTATTTGTTATTGTAGGAATATTGCTAAGGTTAAGCGATAACACTTTTAAGTTATCCAATGCCTATTATTTGGGTGTTCTTATGGCAATTGTATTATCGGTTCAGGAAATAAAAAGTACGTAACCAGTAAATGTTTCAGCTTCGGTGAGAAAGTCGTCTCTCTGAAAATGTGAACACTAGGCGCCAACGAAGTGAGGACGACCTCACCTCTCATACAATAATAGGGTCGACCCCGTAACATGAGAGATATTGATGAACTGGTTCATTTTAGTGACGGCTGGATTTCTTGAGATCGCTTGGGCTATCGGCCTGAAATACACAGAGGGATTTACAAAATTATGGCCCACAATAGGGACAGGAATTTCATTGCTTGCCAGTTTTTTGTTGCTAGGTTTTGCAATGAAAACATTGCCCGTTGGCACTGCATACGCGGTATGGGTGGGTATTGGTGCGGTCGGCACTGCGATTCTGGGAATTGTATTGTTTGACGAATCTACCGAGATACTTAAGTTGGTGAGCCTAGGTCTAATTTGCACCGGTATAGTTGGTCTGAAATTGGCTCATGGCTAACAAGGCGCTGTTGCCGTTAATACACTCGGACGGCTTACGTTTTTGCTGAACTGCACCACTTTAGAGGACAGTTGTGCGCTGTTAACTAGAAAGGTGTTGAAATGAGACTGTGTCTTGGGAGGTCTAGTTGTAATGCGTGCTTTTGCATGGATGTTGGGAACACTGGCTTCATTCTCGTTGATGGCTGTAGGAGCCAGAGAGTTGGGTGGGGAGGTATCCGTTTTTCAGATCCTATTGTTCCGCAGTGTTATAGGCCTGCTGTGTCTTTTATTGTTTATTCTCTTTTCAGGGAACAGGGTTAGTCTGCAAAGTGAAAGGCTTGGGCTGCATACGTTTCGTAATGTATTCCACTTTGCGGGCCAATACGGTTGGTTTTTGGGCATAGGTTTGCTTTCTTTAGCAGAAGTTATTGCCCTTGAATTCACCGTACCAATATGGACGCTAATCATAGCTGCCATTTTCTTAGGTGAGGCAATCACAAAACCAAAATTAATTTCTGTTTTCTTGGGGGTCGTTGGAGTTCTAATGATCGTCCAGCCAGGCTATGCCATTATAGATTCAGCCTCCTTTATAGTACTGGCAGCGGCCATTTGCTATGCGATATCACATACCGCCACCAAGTCATTAAGCACATCTGAATCGGCTTTTTCTATATTGCTTTATATGTGCCTACTTCAGTTGCCGATTGGGCTGTTACTTTCTCTTGCTAAATGGTCATGGCCAGTCGATGAGCAATGGTTATGGCTGGCCGTCATTGGACTCAGCGCGTTGTCGGCTCATTATTGTATGGCGAAAGCCATGCTATACGCAGAAGTGACCGTGGTTGTGACAATGGATTTTCTGAGGTTACCCTTAATGGTATTGGTTGGTATTTTCTTCTACGCCGAACAATTTGAGCTGTCATTGATTTTAGGTGGTGTTCTAATGCTCATGGGGAGTTTGATGAACCTTAAGCAACCGCGAGAGGCAGCACAAATAGTCAGTGCAGCTGAACGTTAGCGCATCGGTTGAGGTGTAACGGTTTGCTAATAGGTTCATTAAATTCGCTTCCTTTCGCCGTCAGGCACTTGTTTGCTTGTGCCGTTACCCGCTGGCTGCTTTGTTCTTAGGCGTATGTTTGCCCAGACAGGCGTTCAATATCAGATAGCCCATAATACCGGATGCCAGTGAACCGATAATAATACCCAGTCTTTCATCAAATAACATATTCACTGAAGTTTCTTCAAAGGCCAGTGAGCCGATAAATAAACTCATAGTAAAACCAACGCCACAAAGAGCTGCGGTACCGTATAGGCTTCCCCAGGAGATGCCTTTTGGCAAACTTGACAGTTTTAATTGGATAGCCAGCCAGCAAAACCCAAAAATTCCTACCTGTTTTCCAACAAATAAGCCGGCTGCAATGCCAAGAGGCACGGGGTGAAGAATTTGGTCCACCCCAACACCAGATAAGTTAATGCCTGCGTTAGCAAATGCAAAAATAGGTAAAACAATAAATGCTACGGCAGCATGTAAGTCATGCTCTAAGTCTTTTAACGGCGAAAATCCGGGTGTCTTTTTTGATGTTATTGGAATAAATATAGCCACCAATATACCTGCTAGTGTGGCGTGTATACCGGACTTCAGCATGGCTATCCACATGATCATGCCAACAATAATATAGACGGTTTTGGATTCTACATTTTGTCGATTGATAAAGGCCAAAATGGGAATACAGAAAGCTACAATAATTAATGCCGAAAGGGATATTTTGGAGGTGTAAAAAATGGCAATAATTAAGATGGCTCCAATGTCATCAAAAATAGCCAGTGAGGTGAGAAATATTTTAATACTGGTGGGTACTCTTTTGCCCAGCAGCGACAGAATGCCCAGAGCAAAGGCAATATCTGTGGCCGCAGGAATGGCCCAGCCGGATATAGCCGAATCATCGTTGAGATTGAAATAAACATAAATGAGGGCGGGAATGGCCATGCCGCCGATTGCACCGATTCCCGGCAAAATGATATTTCGTTTGTCTGATAACTCACCTTCAATGAGCTCCCGTTTTAATTCAAGCCCGACCAAAAAGAAGAACACAGCCATCAATCCATCGTTAATCCACAGCAGCAGGGGCTTAGCAATTTCTAGTGCACCTACACGTATTTCAACGGGTGTATTGAGCAACAAAGCATAATAAGGTTCGAGGGGGGAGTTGGCGACAATAATGGCCAGAGTGGCTGTTATCATCAATAAAATACCACCAGAAGACTCAAGTTTAAAAAAATTGTTGAGAAAGGGTGGCGTGGTGACAGGACTTTGGTTTGACATCTTATCCATATTTTTTATGCACGTGAAAGTGTGTGTTTATTGACTCGTTATGGCGCACGAGCCATGGGAAATTATCGAATCTTGGCAGACTGTTTTCAGTCAGAAAATATAAGTTCATCCGTGTCAAAGACAACGGGGTGACATTTTTTTGGTTCGCCTTACATTTTGATGTTGTGATGGTTGTAGCATCTTTTGGATCAACCCTATGTCGTCATGTAAGCGTTTTTTGATTGGGTTTAAGCTCTAAAAATAAAGATTATGACAGTTTTTCGGTGTTTTAAGAAACCTTAATCCTTTATTGAATCCACCTTTTTATAACTTTTTAATGAATAGTTTTTTACGTGAGAATGAACTCCTCGTCCCAGACCTTTTACATGTTTTTCCAGAAAATCTATGCCATATAAGATGGTTACAACTAAAACCGATAATTTAATAGCGGCTAATAAATGATTGGTAGCGATAACCACACCAATGGAGGCAAGTATCCAGATTGTCGCCGCTGAGGTGACGCCCATTACGGCCCCATCTTTTGCCAGCATGACGCCAGCACCAAGAAAACCAATGCCCGTGATGATCTGGCCAATGACGCGTGATGGGTCAACGTCTCCGTTGTTGAGCAAAAAAGTTGTTGCAAGAAACAAGTATGTTCCCAGTGTAATAAGAGAGGATGTCCGAATACCTACGGGCTTTCCCCTTAGCTGTCGTTCAAGCCCAATAATGGTTCCACAAAAAACAGCAGTGCCTATGGAGTGCCATGTATAGGGGGATACGTCTAAAAGCGTTGCCCACATCATAAAGAAAGGTCTCCCTGTAAAAGGGGTTGGGTTGCATTAAATTCAATGCCTAGCTGAGAAAATGTTCTCATCCCTATTTGGCGAATAGCACTCGCATTATCCTGCTCCAGTGCTTGTTGTGAGAAGTATTTTGCATCTTTTAATGAGATGGAGCGAATAATCCATTTGATTAAAGGTAGTTTGGAGGAACTTAGGCTGAAGCGTCGAATGCCTAATCCAATCAGCAACATAACGGCGACAGGGTTAGAAGCTAGTTCTCCACATAAACTAATGGGTAATGAGAATTTTTCTGCGATATTAACGATACGATTGATTTCGTGAATAACGGCAGGATGAAGTGGCTCATAGAGTTTCCCTACCAGAGGATTGTTGCGGTCAATGGCTAATAAATATTGAGAGAGGTCATTGGATCCAATGGAAATAAAATCCAGTTTGTTGTGTAAAAACGGCAAAAGAGAAATGGCAGCAGGGACTTCAACCATGATACCCATTTTGGGCCGTTGTACAGTTCGTCCTTCCCCAATTAATTGCTGGCATGCGTCATCTAGCAGCGCAATACATCGGTCTAGTTCAGCGGTAGAGCTCACCATTGGCAATAATATATGTATATCATCCCGGTCTTCGGCTGCTCTTATAATGGCGCGCAATTGCGTCATCATTAACTGAAGATTGTCTAGGGTGAATCGTACTCCTCGCCAGCCTAATGCAGGATTTTCTTCCTCCACCACCGGGAGGTAAGGTAACGGCTTATCACCGCCAATATCTAATGTTCTGATATAGACAGGTTTGTTTGCATAGGCATGAAATAAATGTTGATAAACTTCCACCTGCTCATCTTCCGACGGTAGGCTGTTTCGAATCATGAAAGGGATCTCTGTACGGTAGAGCCCTATACCATCTGCACCATTTTGAATGCCAGGCATCACATCTGCTTGCAAGCCTGAATTGGCTAGTAGTTTGATATGCGTCCCGTCAGTTGTTGTCGCAGGAAGCTCACGCAAGCTATGAAGTTGTCTGTCAAATACCATTTGGGTGTTTATGATACTTTGATATTCGTCAATAACATGGGTAGACGGACGCCGAATGATTCGTCCGGTATTACCATCGACGATGATAGGCTCACCTTCTTCCAAATCTTTAAGTTCGCCCACCCCCATCACGGCTGGAATTCCTAATGCATTAGCGAAAACAGCAATATGTGATAATGCTGCGCCGGCAATACAGACGATGCCCACTAATTTGTCAGTGGGTAGGCTGACAATATCTGAAACGCTAATATGATTGCCGATTAATACAATTGGATCATTAATTTCAGTGGGTTGTACGATGACATTTTTTCCCAGCCAAGCCTGATAGAGTTTATCTCCTAAGTGATTAATATCTTCGTTGCGTGCTCTTAGATAGGGGTCATCCATGCTGCGAAACAGTTCAGAAAAGTAATGAATAGTATGTTTTATGGCTGTTAATAGACTTTTCCCGGCATAAATTTCGTCTTCGACCCTCTTGAGGAAGGTTGGGTCTGCCAATAGCATTTGGTAAGCATCGATGATTAATGCCAGTCCTTCTCCCAAGGTTTTTTCAACGGTATTGCGTTCTCGTTGAATTTCCGCAACGACCATTGAGTGTAATTCATGCCAATGGATTAACTCCTGTGCTGGATTTTCACTGTGTTTTTCCGGCGCATCCATAATATGTACGGAAAGACTTAATCTTGCAGCACCTATAGCGATACCGGATGCGCCGCTGATGCCGTCGTAGCGAAGATTGTGGTTTGATTTGTGCATTTTTTGTTTTGGCAGATTAGGCGCCAACAAGGCTAAATGGGATGCTAACGTTGTGAGAAAGGCTTCCTGCTCACTGCCAAGTTTTACAGGTTTACAACTCTGTACGGTCAATACACCAATAACATCTCCTCTGAATACGAGAGGAACACCACAATAGCTATGAAAAATTTCTTCATTAGACTGCGCCACGTAAAAGTAATCAGGGTGTTTTTCGGGATCAATTATATTGATGGTGTGGCGCGATTGCACAACCAGGCCAACGATGCCTTTTCCCATAGGTATGATTACAGGAAGGTGAGAGGTAAGGCCATGACTGGCTAACAGGGCCATATCATTATTTTCATTTTTGATATAGAGGCTGCAAACATCAATTTGAATAACCTCACTGATCGCATCGACAATCATGTTCACCTGAGCCTCAGGTGTTTCTGCTTGTGCTACCTCCTGAGTGATACGTGTCAGTTCCAGCATGACATTGTTCATTATCGAGAGACTCCCAGTTTAGATTGATCACGCAGAGTTATATCCATTTTTAGGGCGGATTCTCCATCTTCGTAATACTGAGGTAGGTGGTTAATTTTGACAAACCCCAATTTTTGGTACAAAGACTGCGTGTTTAGCTGAGATTGGCGTACCTCGAGCCGACAATGCCGGTACCCTAGCGAAAACAGCATCGAGAGTAGATGCTTCATTAATTGCTCTGCAATCCCATTGCCTTGCCATTCGGGTGATACAGCAAGGGAATAAAGCCTTGCAGGGCGAGGAGCAAGAGGCGTCAAGCAAACACAGTAAGCGACAACATGTTCGTTTATTTCAGCAACCAGATTGATAGCTTTTGCCTTTTTAAGGAGATAGTGTATCTGACGCAAAGGAATTTTATCCGTAACAAAGCAACTGTTTTCCAACACAAACATTGATTCGGCATCCTCTAGGACAGCTGGACGTATCATCAATTCTTGCATAATAACGTTGACCTTAACGTCCCCTTAATTCAAGGCGTCGTTGAAACTCTGACATGATTTGCATATACAGTTCATCGCCGAGGTAAGCATCTTCTACTTTGTGATCCAGGCTGGGGTTGTCGTTAACCTCTAAAACAAAGGCCTGGCCCTCATGTTGTTTGATGTCTACACCGTAAAAGCCATTGCCAATAATTTTGGCTGCTTTTAATGCGGTATCTAGCACAGATTTTGGCACCTCAAATGTGGGGAGTGTTTCAAAATCACCAGAGAAAAAACGTTTCGCGCTATGGTTATAAATTTGCCAATGATCTCTTGCCATCATGTAACGGCATGCGTAAATAGCCCGGCCGTTGAGGACGCCGATACGCCAATCAAATTCTGTATAAAGGTATTTTTGTGCTAAGACTAACGCGCTATTTTCTAGCAGGTTATCCAGTTGTGTCTTCAGCTCCTTGCGGTCATTTATCTTGTACACACCTTTGGAAAAAGAGCCTTCGGGCATTTTAAGCACCAATGGATATTGAAGCATGTGTTCCAATTTATTGAGTGTGTCTTCATCACTTTGGCTCACGATCTCTGTCTGTAAGCTAGGAACTTTTTGATAGTTAAATGCATCATGAAGATAGACTTTGTTACAGCACCGTAAAATCGAAGTGGGATCATCCATCACGACCAGACCATTGTTTTCAGCTTGGCATGCCAAAAGATAGGTGTAGTGATCAATGGCGGTGGTCTCTCGTATAAATAAGGCGTCATACTGAGTAATCTGATGAAGTTGATTGATGGTTACCAATTCAGCATGAATGCCGTGTTTCCCCGCCGCTTTTACGAAACGATTGAGTGCTTCTTTGTTACTTGGGGGTACTTTTTCCGCTTGATTCACCAGAATAGCCATATCCCAACGATAGCGTTTTTGGTTTTTCCCAATTTTCCAAATGGTGTTTGTGAAATTAGATAGTTGTTCTATAAAAAGAACACGCTGGGCTGCATCTAAAGCGGCAAAAGAAAACCGTTCAACGCTAAAATTCAATTCATCTCCCGTAGGGTGGAGCGTTAATTTTAGAATAGGATCCGGATAACGGTTGAAAATATTGTCGGCCATTTTTTTAAGCGTTGGCTCTTCCGTTTTACCAAAATAGACCATGTGTTCTTTCATGCCCGAGGGCATGTCGAGTTTGTTCATGACATGTTTGAAAAACAGAAGGTCTTCGCTGTCTCCCTTCAGATTTCTTAACCCGTTAATAGTTTTTACACTGGGCAAAACTTGATGATTGCGTGCTTCCGCCAGCAATGAACAGTAATAGCCTTTGCTGAGATAATATTCGGTGTCACATAAATTGATAATCCGAGTCTTCTGCTCATTCAGTTTGGGGTAATCTCTTAAATACCGCTCAAAACTTATGACCCCAGGGAAGATTTCATCTGAGCATATCGTTTCATTATCAACAACAATCAGGGTTTTATACACGTTCATTACCTTCGGTTATGCCAGCCAAATGGGCTAATACGCAAATAAATGCGGCTACGGCTTCAGTTGGTGCTGTTTCTGATAGGGTGTGATAACCCGATGTAGGTATTTGTAATGTCGTGCCATCCACCAAACCATTCGATGAGGCAATGATTCGTCCCATCTCAGTTGAACCCAGCGACATCGGGGTTTCATTCTGACTGATGCGCTTGATATTTAATTGTTCAACATATTGGTCTTTATAAAGCGTTGATAGATTTAATTTTTTGCATAATTGGGATACAGCCTTAGTTAGCTCTTGGTTAAATGGGGCGTTGGCATCTTTGTTTCTCAGTACAAGCTGTTGCTCCGCGGCAGTTTCTGCATCCGGGAAAGGGCTCGTGTCGACGACGATCAGTTGGTTCGTTGAGTTACCAAAACGACGAAACCACTCGAGTAAATAACGCCAGCTTTTCCCGGCTTCTTCCTGCGCAGTAAAAAAGGCTGTTCCTTGGTAACCCAGTTCAAAGAGATACACTAAAACTGCGGCTGTGAGTACGTTATCCAGTTGCCCGGAAATAGTGTTTTTTGTCATTTTTAATTTGTCGAAAAAGGCTACAGGTGTTCCCGCGACAGTGTGCTCCAGTCCTATCAGAGAAAAAATGAGATTGTTGCGAAACTCACAGATATAGGCGTTGGTTATTTTCCCACTGCCACGGTATGCGCCTGACCAGGGTTCATAGGCAAATACTTGCTCTCCATCGAAACGGTCAACAATTTTACGCATGAATTGTTCGTCTACTGAATTTCCCAAAAGGTCAGATCGAGCCCCGGCGACAAACGAGGCGTATTGAAATTCATTAGGGCCTGTACAGATTAAGCCGTGTCGATCGATGTGTGCCGATAGGTACAGGCTATCCGGATTGTTGCCTTGTGCGACCAAAACCCCTTCATACCAGGTGACTTTCGCGCCACGCTCTTCCAGTTCGCGTTGTAATACCCTGAAAAAAGAATGCTCTGCCCCCACGACACTGGGGCTCCGCATCAATAGAGATAACAGATTAACAAAGGCGGTTGGCAAAGTTGCATGAGTGATATTGGTATCACTTTTCAGTGCAAATGTTCCATCATTCATTTATGGCGGCTCATCAAGTGGGAGGTGCATGCTGGCGCATCAAAAGCTGATGGTTTTGCACCCGAAGAACAAGGGTTTAAAGATTATCTGTATATGCTTATTTTGGGTGTTCGACAAGACTTTTTTTGCCGGTATTCATGGCTACCGAAAAAAATTATTGGGAGGTCATGACTGGGTATTTGGGGTGTGAGGTTTATGTTTAAAAAACAATTCTTTCATGTTTCAGTAGCCAGAATTTTCGCTCCAAACCCCAAGCATAGCCTGTTAATTTTCCATTGCTGCCAATTACCCGATGGCAAGGCACAATAATAGAGATAGGGTTTTTACCATTGGCAGCACCCACAGCACGAACAGCTTTTGGGTTGTTGATGACGTTAGCAATATCTCCGTAAGAAACAGTTTTACCAAAGGGTATATCTACCAGTGCTGACCAAATGGATTTTTGAAAGTCAGTGCCTTTTGGATCCAATGGCAGAGAAAAGCTTTTACGTTTCCCTGAGAAGTATTCATTAAGCTGTGTCTTGCATTGATTAAGTACGTTACAGGTGTTGATGGGGCTGTTCTTTTTGTCAGTAAAAACCAAGTGTGTTATGCCGTGTATTGAGGCTTTAATTTCTATGGTGCCGATGGGGGAGTCCATATAGTCAATGTGCATCAGTGTTGGTTCCATAGTTGAAAGGTTAAATAGCTTCGCCAAGGAGATGCTAGCGCCGGATTAAACGCGTGTAATGAATTTCCCACGGCTTTTTTTACACCTAAATCGCCGCCGAGAAAAACATCAGGATCACTTAAACCACGCATACGTGCGTAATCCACCGTCCAGGTATACCTTTTAATAGCAACCACTTTTCAGGATTATCTGGTAACGGTTGGCCCATATAATGCTGTGCAAGATGATGAAGAGTTTGCTTGCGTGCCCCGGGCATTTTTATAAAGGATAGGTCACTGTCTGCTATTGCTTCCGGTGTGGGAAATAAATAGTGGTTGTCCATGGGTTTACCGAGAACCTCAACTAGTTTGGCCACCAATTTGTGTGCGGCAGTGACTGACACCTGTTGGCCTAGTATGGCTCGAATGCCGGCTTCAAACATACTCCAGGTGCCGGGTAACCGTAACCCTTTGTGAAGTGCGATCTGGGTGTTGTAGTGTTCCTTTAAATTTTGTTCTACAGCGTGAATGTTTGTGTCGAGATCAAGGATTCGTCGTATGTTATTGACGATAGGTTTTAAAACCCTGAGATTATCTACCTCAATGGCAACATCGAAACAATTTTTCTTGGCTAGGTGCTGCGCCGTAAATTCTCCCGTGCTGCCTAGCCATTCAAAGGTTCTTCCATAGCTGTTGTCGTCAGCCCATTCGAGGCCCGGGATAATTCGTGGCATAAAAAAACGCTGCATCAGTGGCCAGTTGTAAGGTGGCCGATAAAAGAGTCTGAGTTGTAACGATTTTTTTTGCGCTGTGTCTTTGGATTTGCGAATCTGTGAAGGCGTTAGGCCCATATGTATTTTAAAGCAGTCATTAAAACGTCGAACACTTTTAAAACCAGTGGCTAGAGCAATGTGTGTGATAGGTAATTCAGTTTGGTGGAGTAGTTGCTTGGCAAACATGCATTGTTGATAAAGCGCAAATATTTTTGGTGAGACGCCTAAGTGTTGATTGAAAAGTTGTCGCAGGTACCGGTCGCTAATGCCGAGCCTTTCGGAAAGACTCAGTAGAGAGCCGTCTTGTAATGCCCCCTGGTCAATTAAATCAATGGCTCTGTTCAGAGTCGTATCTACTCCCCTCCATGCCGGGGACCCTGGCGCACTGTCGGGTCTACAACGTAAACAGGGTCGATAGCCCGAATTGGCGGCTTGAATGGCTGAGCCATAGTATTCAACATTCTTTTCTTGCGGGGGAGAAGCCGGACAAATAGATCGACAGAAGATGCCAGTAGTTTTGACGGCGGTAAAGAAACGACCATCAAAGCGGGCATCACGTGATAATCGAGCTTTTCGGCAGATAGTGGGAGATAGCATGATGACCTCATTGTGCGTGTCATCATTGTAGTGGGAAAGAAAAGAAAGACTAGCCAGAATCGGAAGTGAGCGTGTTGAAGACGTTTGTCACCAAGCCTGTGGATATACCCTAGAAAAATAAGGGGTTGATGCAGTCTCTTTTACAGGCGTTGGCTCTTTCGTCATGGTTTTTGCACGCAAATTTTTACAACCTAATCTTTCGAAGGTGTGCCATTAAACATCGCTGCTAAATCCACCGTCGATTTTTTTCCGATGTGTTTAAAGTTTTCCTCAAGCCAGCACTCTGCTGTTTCTCTGCCGATGTCCCTGAGGTGTTTCAGAAATTTCCACTCCACATTCATTTTTGAGGACACGCCCAAGGGGATAAGTTCATCCTGATTTCCAATGATGTGAATGTGGTTATCTCGATAGTCCTCGTCAGAAAGCACGCCTCGCTTAATGAGCCTGGAAACAAATTCTACGGAACGTAAATCTTTCAACAACGAACTGTTAAAGCCAATTTCAGTAATCCGGTCAGTAATTTCCTGAGTTGTTTTCGGCGTGCCTTTGCGTTCAATGGGGTTGATTTGAACGACGATAATATCTCGGCAGTGGGTGCTCTCAAAAAATGGAAACAAGACAGGGTTACCCATGTATCCGCCATCCCAATAGGGGATGCCATCAATTTCAACAGCCTGAAATACCATCGGTAAACAGCAGGAGGCCATGACCATATCGACAGTCAATTCTTGATGGTCAAAAACTTTTACGCGCCCAGTTTCCACATTGGTAGCTGAGATAAATAATTTGGTTGTGGAGCAGCAGCGCACTTGGTCAAAATCCACAGAGGATTTCAGCAAATTTTTAAGAGGGTTTATATTGAGAGGATTTAACTGATAGGGTGAAAGAACTTGAGTTAATAATTGATTGAAGCGGAGCCCCAGCGATTTATTGAAACTCCAGTTGCCCGTCAACTTATCCAGTAGACCCCGTTTAGCCGGACTCCAATGACCTGCCATACTTAATTTATACCAAAAGTCGTGAAGTGCTTGTCGGGCGCCATCGGACCCGCCCTTCATCATGCCATCTGCGAAGAGTACGGCATTTATGGCCCCGGCAGAGGTGCCAGAAATACCCGAAAAGGTTAGTCGGCCATCTTCCAATAGTCTGTCGAGAACCCCCCAGGTAAAAGCGCCGTGGGAGCCTCCGCCTTGTAGGGCGAGGTTAACGTCTTTGGTCTTTGTGGCCATAGTATGGTTGTCCAATTTTGATCTGAGTTAAAACAGGAATAGTCTGACCTTAAGCTTGGAGTTTTGTTCGCTGCACGAATGATCGAGAAACGAATTATTTATCCACCCAAACTTTTCTCAGGGGTTCACCAAAGTCATCGTAAATAATTTTTTCTTTGGTGATGGGCTTGTCTGTTTTTTTATGGCTAGATTTTTGCGTGCGCCGAGAGTCCAGCGCTGCCACTACTTCAGGGACAGGCGTTCGGTCAGCCCTTGGCTCGTTAAATAGGGGGGTTTTAAGGCTTTCGTGCGGATTTACCCGGCCACTCAGGCCAGTAGGTATTTGCTGTATTTCACCACCTTTATGGGTGTAGTTATTAATCTGATGTTGTAGTTCAACCCGCAGGTCAGCTTTGGTAGGTATTTTTTTCACAATGTTTGGCCAGTCCTAAACCGAGTAAGTATACCACTGGAGAGCACCAGTTCTACCAATGTTCCCATATAGGCGAGCAGATTGGGGGGAATTCAGGAGATTTTCCTAGTTCAGCCCAAGGTTGGCCGGGTTGGTGAAAGTCTGAGCCGGAGGAGGCGAACAGGTTTTTCTCACGACAAATATTACTCATATCCCTTGTGACGGCGGGGATTTGTTTGCCTGAGACCACTTCCATACCTTGGCCCCCGGCTTCAATGAAATCATCGAGCAGACGTTTTAACTTGGTGCGGGTCAGTTTGTATTTTGTGGGATGCGCTAATACCGCGGTGCCCCCGGCTTGCCGAATCCATTGAATGACTTGTGGAAGATCGGCCCAGAGCTGTTTTATGTCCCCGGCTTTTCCAGCGCCAAGATATTTTTTAAACGCTTGGGCTATATTGCTGACAGCACCGATATTGACTAGGTGTTGAGCAAAATGTGGCCTGCCCACATTGTCATTGTTCGCAATGGCCGTCGCTTTAGCCAAGGTGTTCTCAAATCCCATTTGATGCAGCTTTTCTGCAATGAGTACTGCCCGTTGAAGTCTGGCCTGATGTTGGAAGGCAACGCCTTCTTTTAACGCATCGCTTTCAAGTTGAATATTGAGTCCAACGATATGCACATTCATTTTTTGCCAGTGGGTTGAAAACTCAATGCCGGGAATAATTTGAATGGGTTGCTGATCGAGAGGACCGAGCTGTTGGTAGGCGTTAGTGGTGTCGTGGTCGGTAATGGCCAGCGTGCTGACCCCCATTTCGGCAGCACGTTGAACCAGCTCCGCAGGCGTTAGCGATCCATCTGAGCAGGTGGTATGGCAGTGCAGGTCATATTTAATGGGTTGATTCATATTTGCCTGTGTTAGTGGAGCGTTAGTTGGTATCTACCATTAAAGGAGGTTGCGGAAGGGTGGTTCATTGGCAACCTGAATGAGAGTCATTATAGCGGTTATTGATTTGAAGCTGCTTTTTGCCTCTATAATGCTGCGATGGACACACCGTTTACTCATGTACCCCTAAATGCAACGCCTACCAGTATAACGCCTATTGGCGAAACTCAGCAGAAAGAGGTTATTGAGCAGACTGAGCATTTTATTCAGCTGGGTACCCAGTTGTTTCAACAAAATTTTATGATTATTCCTGTGGTCTTTGATTTACGTGGCCGTGCTGCGGGTATGTATAAGGTGACAGATAGTATGGCAAGCGCGAAAAAGGGTGTGCGTAAAAGCGGGGTTTGGGCACGTATGAGTACCGCGGGTCGGCAGACACACCGACAAATTCGCTACAACCCATGGATTTTTGCCAAATATTATAAAAACAACCTGTCTGTGACTGTACCCCATGAGGTGGCACATTATTTGGTGGATTGTCTCTATGGATTGAGTCGAGTACGCCCCCACGGTTCTGAGTGGAAGGCGGTGATGGATGCCTTTGGTGTGGACAGCAGTGTGACAGCTAGATTTGATCTTACGGGGATTCCCACTCGCCAGCATCAGCAGTTTGAATACCGTTGTGATTGTAAAATTCATCAGCTGGGTCTTCGCCGACACAATAAAGTGGTGCGCGGTGAAGCTAATTATTTATGTCGGCATTGTTCTGTGGCTTTGGCGTCGGTTGGGGAAACCTTGTGACTGGAAAGGCTGCCCCCTTTTGGCATGTTTATATGATACAGGCCAGTGATGGCTCGCTTTACACAGGTATTACTACCGATGTGGAACGCCGTTTTAACGAGCACTTAACCAGCAAGCAGGGCGCTAAATATTTTCAGGGTAGAAAGCCTGAAAAAGTGGTGTATGTGGAAGCGGGGCATGATCGCAGCAGTGCCTCGAAACGAGAGGCAGAGATAAAGCGTTTACGGCGAGAACAAAAGTTGGAGTTAATGGCCGGGAGCAAAACCATATGAACATTCACCATAATCCAGATGAGGCTAGGTTTTATATAGAACTGGAAAAGGGGCAGGCGGTACTAGAATATCAATTGCTGCCAGCCGGGAGGACTTCTGCGGTAGATAAAACCGTTGATTTTACGCGAACCTATGTGCCAGCTGAATATCGAGGGCGGGGATATGCTGAAGCGTTAGCTAAACATGGCTTGAACTGGGCAAAAAAGCAGGGACTTAAGGTGAAAGCCTCCTGCTGGTATGTCAGAGGTTTTTTATAGCTAGGGATGCTTGGTCCCGAAAAGTTTATTCATACGTGCAAATTATTCATACGTGCAAAGATACGCTGTATCCGCCGCCACTTTTAACTGGAAGCTTGCGCCAGCGGGAACCACAAAACTGTCACCTTGACGATAAGTGTTCCATTCCGTATTACCGGGGAGTTTGACTGTCAGTGCACCGCTAACAACCGTCATGGTTTCTTTATCGCTGGTACTGAATTCATATTCTCCCGGTGCCATCACACCTACAGTGGCAGGAAGGGTTGCAGTCTGAAAGCCGATGGATGCCACCTGGCCGTCAAAGTACTCATTCATTTTAAACATGTTGATATTCCCAATAAGTCAGTTGGTCCTGTTAAACAAGCCAGGTCAAATAAAGAAGGGCGGCTATAGTACCTTGTGTCTCTGGCTTATAGAATGCGCACTGTCTGATTTTAGGTTGAGATGGCTATTTGAATACTTGGGATGTGGTGGTTGTAGGCGCAGGAGCTGCGGGCCTTATGTGCGCTATCACGGCGGGCAAGCGAGGTCGACGGGTATTGGTGCTGGACTGCGCTAATAAACCGGGCAAGAAAATTCTGATGTCCGGTGGTGGTCGCTGTAATTTCACAAATCTGTATGTTGAACCGGATAATTTTCTGTCAGATAACCCACACTTTTGTAAATCTGCGTTGAGTCGTTATACCCAGTGGGATTTTATAGAACTGGTGCAGAAACATCATATTGCTTACCACGAGAAAACCCTTGGCCAGTTATTTTGCGATAACTCGTCGAAAGATATTCTCGAGATGTTATTGAATGAAGCGGAACATGCAGGTGTAACCCTGAAAACCCAATGTGCGGTTAAGAATTGTGAGGTCCAGAAAGATTTTGGCGGCAGCTATAAGCTACAAACCAGTCATGGAGAAATAGTGGCAAATTCATTGGTGGTGGCCTCTGGTGGGCTGTCGGTGCCGACATTAGGTGGTTCTGACTTTGGCTACCGATTGGCTGAACAATTTGGCCACACATTGGTACCACTCCGGCCCGCTCTGGTGCCATTTATCTTTACCGATGGTTTTAAGTTGTTGTCCGAAAAATTATCTGGTGTTTCTGTCCCTGCCTGTATCACCGTGGGCAAGCAGGCATTTTCAGAGAATATTTTGTTTACTCATCGAGGTTTAAGTGGTCCGGCAGTATTGCAGATCTCCAGTTACTGGCGTGAGGGGCAATCTGTACAGGTGGATTTATTGCCATCGATGATTTGTTTGGATTATCTGGCCCAACAAAAGGCTGAGCAGCCCAAGGCCTTATTGCGGACAGTGTTATCCCCGTTGTTGCCACGTAAACTGGTGTTGGAATTAGAAGAATTATGGTGGCCAGAGCAGGCAGAAAAGCCATTAGCCGAACTGCCAGATCTATTATTGGCGGACCTCTCCGGTAAAATGCATTGCTGGGAATTAAAACCATCGGGTACCGAAGGTTATCGTACGGCAGAGGTGACACTTGGTGGTGTAGATACTGGTGAAATTTCCTCCAAAACTATGGAGAGTCAAAGGCAGGCTGGTTTATATTTTGTCGGTGAAGTGTTGGATGTCACCGGACATCTTGGTGGGTTTAACTTCCAATGGGCATGGGCTTCAGGATATGCCGCCGGACAGGTAGCATAAAATCTTCAAAGAATTTTTTGGCTTCATTTTAGATATTATTATTTAGGGCTTATGTATGCAGCGAGAAGAATTGAATGCTGAAACGGCAAAAATTCCCTGGAAGGAATTGGAGCGGTTTTTTGCTAATGGCACGACAATTTATGTATCACCAGACCTTGATCTTATTGATGTAGCTATGGAGATATGCCACGACAATAAGATGAAAATGGAGCAGTGGATGGCCAGTGAAGCTGTGGGTCAGGTGAGTGACGACCAAGCTATTGAGTGGTTGGAAGCTGGCGCAACTGTGTGGTCCCTGGTCGTCAAGCCATGGGTGCTAGTTCAGCCAATAAAAGCTAAGCCAATAAAAAATTCAGACGCTGAAGCCGTCATTTAAGGGTTGTTCGTTTTCCAAGTTTCCGGTGAAATCATAATCGTATTATTTTCTCCCCCCAACCAAATGTCGCCGTCTTGAATCGTCGCTTGCAATGACATATTGCGTCCGGCCATAGCGGCTATTGCTGTAGTGTCTTCTGGCTGCAGGTAATAGATAGAGATGTTGTCAAAGCGGGTAAGATCCCCCTCGATATTTTTCCACCAAATGGGTGCGGTGCGTTCTCCGTAGGTATAAATAGCCACCTGCTCGGCTTGGTTGCAGCCTTTACGAATACGGCGTTCATCCGGTAAGCCCACTTCAATCCAGTGTTCAATGCCGCCATGAAGGTTTTTTAGCCAAAGGTCTGGCTCGTTATCGGAGGACAAGCCTTTTGTAAATTGGAGATTTTCGTCAGCATTCAGAGCAAAGGCCAGTAGCCTAACCATCATGCGCTCATCGGTTTCAGAAGGGTGCCGGGCGACGGTTAATGAGTGTGACTGAAAATAGCTCCGATCCATGTCGGAAACCTGAAGGTCGACTTTAAAAACAGTGGCTTTTTGTGCCATAAGTGTTGTCTGCTGTTGAGGGGGTAAGCGTGGAGGAGTGATGGATTGAGGGTGGAAGGCTGCCCCAAGGATGATTCCATCGGGGCAACAACTAGTGTGCTTGGTTAACGTCGGTGAGCTGCGTTCTTAGGTAATAATACCGCTGCCAGGCAGGCCACCCTTTCCTCCCATGCCACCGATTCCTCCCATGCCGCCTTCCTGTCCGGGCACCACAATTTTGGAGGCTTGTTCACGGCGCATTTCTTCTAGCTCTTTGGCAGTGCGTTCAAAGGCCAATTCTGCCTCAGGGCCAAATTTTTCAGCCGCTTCACCAATGGTGCTGGCCTCAAGATTAAAGTTGATGGGTAAGGCTCCCATGGGCGTCATTACTTGAGTTGACCCTGAGTACAATACTTCGCGATGGGTATCAACTTCACCTTCAGGTGTTACGGGCGTTAAGCGTCGAATAGTGCCAATTTTTTGGTCGGTAAAAATCTCTTCGCGATAGAGTTCTGCTGGGTTCATGTTGGCGTCAGTTTGTTCTTGGCTCATGTGATTTCGTTCGGTTATTTAAAGTAGGTCGCACACACTATCAGATTTTTTTTCGTGCGTCAGTTGCGGTTGTTTTTATGCCCTTGGTGCAGACCTCATCAATAAGGGGAAAGGTATCACTGTTTTCAGTACAATTCTTTTCTAGGGTGTTGTGATCTGGTGTTTTAAGGTTTGTACCATGGCCTTGGCTGCGGCGGAAAGAGGGTAACGTCGACGGGTAAGGATACCGACTCGACGCGTTACTGTGGGATGTGTTAATGCTCGACACTCCAGTCCTTGCGTTTCCATCTGTTGAATGGTGAGGGACGGCATCACACTGATACCTAAGCCATTGACGACCATTGAGCTAATAGAGGCCAGTTGATTTGCTTCTATCTCTACATTCAGTTGTATACCTCTGGCAAGGGTTGCGTCGTCCACCATCTGACGCATGGCCGAGGGACGTTGTAATGCAATAAAAGGGTAATCCTGCAGATCTTTCCAGGTGATGTTTTGAATTTCCAGTAGGGGGTGTTTCTTCGGGGTAACCAAAAGAAGCCGGTCTTCGAACAGGGGTTCAAAATTAAGGTCTTCAGATTCTTCCGGGTCAAAGGTGACGCCAACTTCGACCCTTCCCTTTCTTACCAGATCTACTACACTTTCAGCGATCACATCCTGTATGGCAATGTTGATGTCTGGATGCTGGACTCGATAATGTGACAACGCTTTGGGTAATTGGCTAATAGAGAAAGAAGCCATGGTGGCAATGGTTAGTTTGCCGCGGTGCATGGCAAACAGGTTGTGTAAATCCGTCAGGGCGTTGTCCCAGTCGGCGAGCAGGCGTTGTGCGACAGGAAGAAAGTCCTCACCTTCCGGGCTTAGAGACAGAGTCCGTGTGGTGCGAGATAGTAGTTGTCCGCCGACGATTCTTTCCATGTTTTTTATCGCAATGCTGAGAGCGGGTTGTGATAAATGGAGCCGCTCTCCAGCCTCGGCAAAATTGCGGGTTTGGGCGACAGCCACAAATGCTTTAAGTTGTTTAATCGTTATGTCCATACAGGCTCTATTTATAAGTATTGCCAATTAAACTATTAAAATTTTACGCTTGATAAATATATTATCCTATAGGATGCTTACCGACGTTTTGCAAGACTTAATTGAAAGCTCTGTGATTATAAGCTTTTGAGTGAAGGTCTTTGGGACTCATACCTGTTGGTGTAGTACCTAGAGGTAATACAATAATTAATGAGGAGTTTTGTTCATGGCGGGTTTCGATAAGGTGGTAAACACCTACGAAGAAGCGATGGCGGGTCTGGAAGATGGCATGACCGTAATTGCTGGCGGTTTTGGCATTTGTGGTATTCCTGAAAACTTGATTAAAGAGATCAAGAAGATGGGTACTAAAGAGCTGACTATTGTTTCCAACAATTGTGGTTGCGATGGTCTTGGTCTTGGCATTTTACTAGACGACCGTCAAATCAAGAAGATGGTGTCTTCTTATGTGGGTGAGAATAAGTTGTTTGAAGAGCAGCTTTTATCCGGAGTTTTGGAAGTAGAATTGACGCCTCAAGGTACTTTGGCTGAGAAAATGCGTGCTGGCGGTGCGGGAATTCCTGCATTCTATACCGCGACTGGATATGGCACTGATATCGCTAAGGGCAAAGACGTTCGTGAATTCAATGGTCGGAAATATATTCTTGAGGAATCTGTTACCGGTGATTTCGCTATTGTGAAAGCGTGGAAAGCAGACCGTTATGGCAATGCTATTTACCGCCACACTGCCCAGAACTTTAATCCAATGGCTGCCACCGCGGGCAAGATTACAGTGATGGAAGTGGAGGAAATTGTAGAGCCGGGTGAGCTGGATCCAGCTCAGATTCATACCCCTGGAATCTACGTAGACCGTCTGATTCAGGGTACTTTTGAAAAACGTATTGAAATACGTACCGTCCGCGAAGGCTAACAGGAGAGACAATAATGGCACTTTCTCGTGATCAAATGGCTATCCGTATTGCCCGTGAGTTACAGGATGGTTATTACGTTAATTTGGGCATTGGTATTCCTACCTTGGTAGCAAACCATGTTCCTGAGGGTATTGAAGTTATGTTGCAGTCTGAGAATGGACTGCTGGGCATGGGGCCATACCCCACAGAAGATGAAGTCGATGCTGATTTGATTAATGCTGGTAAGCAGACAGTAACAACGGCTAAGGGTGCATCAATTTTTTCATCAGCGGAGTCGTTTGCCATGATTCGTGGCGGCCACGTGGACTTGACTGTCCTTGGTGCTTTTGAAGTGGACGCCAAAGGTGGCATTGCTTCTTGGATGATTCCAGGCAAGCTCATCAAAGGTATGGGTGGCGCAATGGATTTGGTGGCTGGTGCAGATAATATTATTGTGACCATGACCCACGCTGACAAATACGGTAATTCCAAATTGTTACCAGAATGTACGTTGCCGTTAACGGGAGCTGGTTGCATTAAGCAGGTTTTGACTGACCTGGCTTATCTGGAAATCTATGATGGCAAGTTCCATCTGGTTGAGCGTGCACCCGGTGTATCTGTAGAAGAAATTATAGAGAAAACTGCGGGTGAACTGGTTGTTCCTGACCATGTTCCAGAGATGGAATTTTGAAATCTCGGACTGTATAAAAAAAAGGCTCCCAAATTAAGGGGCCTTTTTTTATTCGGTTTTATCATGTTAGGTCGTATTTTCTAATTTTCACCTGTAGCGTGTAATGAGCCATTAGAAACTTTCTATTATCGAGGGAAACATTATGTTGTCGGGTAAACTGTTGGCAGGAAAAACAGCATTAGTCACCGGATCCACCAGTGGAATTGGCCATGCTATGGCATCAAAGCTGGCTGAAGCGGGTGCCAATGTCGTATTGCATGGCTTAATGGACCCAACAGAGGGTGAGACACTGCGACAGGACTTCGAACAGCAATATGATGTTCAGTGTCTATTCAGTGGTGCGGATATTTCTACGGCTGAAGGCAATGAAGAGCTAGTAGCGGTGTCTGTGGAAAAATTTGGTGGCGTGGATATTCTTATCAACAATGCGGGTATCCAGTTCACCGCCCCTATTGAAGAATTTCCAGTAGCAAAGTGGGATGCCATTATCGGGATTAACCTAAGTTCTGCATTTCACACCACAAGGTTGTTGATCTCCGGTATGCAGCAGCGTGGTTGGGGGCGAATTATTAATATTGCCTCTGTACATGGGTTAGTCGCCTCTTTAAATAAAGCCGCCTATGTAGCAGCCAAACATGGCATTGTGGGGTTGACCAAGGTGGTTGCTCTAGAAAATGCGGATAAGGGTGTGACAGTTAATGCGATCTGCCCAGGTTGGGTAGATACTCATCTCGTAGCCGCACAGTTTCAGGCGCGGGCTGATCGAGATGGGGTGAGTCTCGAAGAAGGTAAGCGTAGCGTAATTGTCGAGAAGCAGCCGATGCCCAAGGCAACGCCACCTTCATCTCTGGGTGACCTGGCGTTGTTCCTGTGTTCCGATGCGGCAGCGACAATTACTGGAATTAGCCTACCGATAGATGGTGGTTGGACTGCACAGTAGTTTGTTGGTTTGTACAGCGTTCTACCTTTAGATAGAACGCTGATTCACCCGTTGACTTTGTTGTTCGGCAGTTTCCACCCGTTCGGAATAACGGTCCACTAGATATCCCTGTTGACCTCGAATCAGCAGGGTGAACTTCATTAGCTCTTCCATTACATCGACGATGCGGTTGTAGTAAGCCGAGGGTTTCATTCGTCCATTATCTTCAAATTCTAGAAATGCTTTGGCGACGGAGGATTGATTGGGGATGGCGATCATCCTCATCCAGCGGCCCAGTACCCGCATCTGATTGACGGCATTAAAGGATTGAGATCCCCCGGACACCTGCATGACCGCCAAGGTTTTCCCCTGGGTGGGTCTAACCGCACCGAGTGTCAGTGGCACCCAGTCAAGCTGGGCTTTCATAATGGCGGTCATGGAGCCGTGACGCTCGGGTGAGCACCATACATGCCCTTCTGACCACGTCATGAATTCCCGAAGTTCCCTAACTTTGGGGTGGTCGCCATCGGCATTGTCATCAGGTAATGGCAAGCCCGAGGGGTTGTAGATGCGAGTTTCTGCTCCCATGTGTTTTAACAGTCTGGCACATTCTTCTATGACTAGTCGGCTATATGAGCGTTCACGTAAAGAGCCGTATAACAACAGAATGCGCGGTTTGTGAGCAGATTCTGGTTGTTTGAAATCAGACTGTTTGGGTTCATAAAATTGATCGTGGTCCACATTGGGTAAACTGATATCACTGATGGTCATTATGACACTGCCCCTAATTGGTTAAGGGCTGAACGCAGCTCATCCTGTGTCAACTGTTCCGATTCTAGTGCTAATAACTGGATGACCCTCTGCTGGATTTCATCAATGGTTTTACGAAAAGCTTGAGCTTTTGTTGTATCACTGCCCTCAACCTTAGATGGGTCCGCTAAACCCCAATGGACTTTGACAGACTGACCAAACCACAGTGGGCAGGTTTCTCCAGCTGCAGAGTCGCAGACGGTCACGACTACATCGGGTGCAAACGTTTCCAGTTCATTCCAGGATTGGCTGGTTAGATCTTCTGTGGCGATACCCGCTTCTCGTAAATACTGGATGGACAGGGGGTGTACTTCTCCAGCGGGGTGGCTGCCGGCACTTTTGGCCTGGATTCTGCCATTGGATAAGTGATTGGTAATGGCCTCGAAGAGAATACTCCTACAGCGGTTATGGGTGCAGACATATAAAATTTTCATAAGGGTCGCTTATTTGTACGCAGATTTAATATACGAAATATCATATATATGATATTTCGTATGTCAAGGCATGGATATACATGTGGTCCAGTGGTTCCGCAAGGTTGGCTTTGGTTAGTCTTCTGTTGTTAGATTCTATGTTGTTGAGAGCAATGTTTTTGTACAATGCATCCTCCCACATCTTCATTCAGACGATACCCTTTTATGTCCCAGTCTTCCGAAACACAAAAAGTCGGTTTTATTTCCCTTGGTTGTCCGAAAGCGCTGGTGGATTCCGAGCGTATTCTCACTAAACTCAAGTTAGATGGCTACGATATCAGTCCTAATTATGAGGATGCCGATGTGGTGGTGGTAAATACCTGCGGCTTTATCGATTCGGCCAAGCAAGAGTCCATGGATGCCATTAGTGAGGCGATGAAAGAAAACGGCAAAGTCATCGTCACTGGTTGTATGGGAAAAGGGGCTGACGCTGAAGCGATTAAGGCGGTGAATCCTGATGTGTTGAGTGTGAGTGGCCCAGCGGATTACGATACTGTACTGAATGCTGTCCATCAGTATGTGCCCTTTCAGCAGCAAGCAGGAGAAGAGGCGGGCAGGCAAAATAAACCCCATAAACCTTACGAAGATATATTGCCACCGGTAGGCATTAAGCTCACACCGCCGCACTATGCCTATTTGAAAATTTCCGAGGGTTGTAATCATCGATGCACCTTTTGCATTATTCCCGATATGCGCGGTGACTTAGTCAGCCGTCCTATTTCTGATGTGGTGGATGAAGCGAAAAAATTGGTGGCGTCGGGGACCCGTGAGTTGCTGGTGATTTCACAGGACACCAGTGCCTATGGTGTTGACGTCAAATACAAGTTAGATTTTGTTGAGGGTAATGCACTGGAAACCCGTATGCAGGATCTCGCCGTAGCGTTGGGCGAACTGGGTGTTTGGGTGAGGCTACATTACGTCTACCCTTACCCTCATGTGGATAAAGTCATTCCGCTGATGGCTGCGGGGAAAATTCTGCCTTATCTGGATATCCCCTTCCAGCATGCCAGCCCCAAAATTCTGAAGTTGATGAAGCGTCCTGGCAATCAGGAAAAGGTGCTGGAACGCATAAAGACCTGGCGGACTATCTGTCCGGAACTCACTATTCGCAGCACCTTTATTGTGGGCTTCCCCGGTGAAACTGAAGAAGATTTTCAAATGTTGTTAGATTGGCTAGAAGAGGCCGAGTTGGATCGGGTGGGCTGTTTTAAATATTCACCGGTGGATGGTGCGAAGGCCAATGATTTGCCAGATCACGTCCCTGAAGATATTCAACAGCAGCGTTGGGAGCGATTTATGGAGACTCAGCAAGCCATTAGTACCCGTCGGCTACAGCGTAAAGTGGGGCAGACGCTGGAAGTGTTAATTGATGAGGTCGATGAAGAGGGTGCCATTGGCCGCTCTGCGGCAGATGCGCCTGAAATTGACGGTAATGTCTTTATTAATGATATGGAAAGTATTGAGAAGTTGGGGCTTCAGCCTGGAGATATGGTGGAAGTCACCATTGAGCATTCCGATGAATACGACCTTTGGGGAAGTATTGTCTATTCGTAGCTAGCGTTGATTGCTCACAAAATGAATGCGGAGTTAAACCTTTCCCTCTACCTAAATAAGGATGAATTTTTGGGAACTGCTTTCAGGGCTAAACAAATTAATAAAAAAGGGCAACCCCATAAGGCTGCCCTTTTTTGTCTCTAGCTACAGAGTGTCCAAACTTCGCTCAAGCTATTTGGACGTCATGTTAATTAGTGCTGATGACCACCTTTTCCATGTACGTGGCCGTGGGCAAGTTCTTCCTCAGAGGCTTCACGAACAGTGTCAATTTTGACATCAAAGGTTAATGCTTTGCCTGCCAATGGGTGATTGCCATCCACGGTGACTGTTTCGTCAGTTAATTCCGTGACAATAACGGATACAGGTCCATTGGGTGTCTGTGCCTCAAAACGCATACCAACTTGCATGTCTTCAGTTTGGAACGATGTGCGAGGAACTTGCTGTATCATTTGTTCCTGGCGCTCTCCGTAGGCTTCTGCGGCTTCGATGGTCTCAATCATGACATCGCCTGATTTTTTCCCTTCCATTGCTTTTTCAAGACCGGGAATGATGTTCTTGTGACCGTGTATATAAGCTAGGGGGTCTTTGCCTGTGGATGAGTCAAGCTCGTTGCCTTCTTCATCGGTAAGGGTGTAGTGGAAAAGTACCACTGCATTTTCAGAAATGATCATGGGGGGGTCCTTTGGGTCAGTAGGGTTAAGCCAGTATTGGGGGAACTTGTTTGTCTAAGCGCCTAGATACGGAAGCACTCAACAATAGGGAAGTACCTGAATATAGGGAAACACTTAGATCAATAAGTGGAGCATTATCCTTGAAGCGGTATGTTTTTCCAAGAAGCGGGCCTTTTTCTGATGAATGATCGGCAAAAATAATTTTTTCTGACCATTTTGGGGTGGTCTGGTCATAGAGGAGATCGAATGCTTGGTCGCGTTAGTGCGGCTTTTTCATCCCCATCGTATGTAATCCTTTGTTTGCTCTGGGTTCGCGGAGAAGTAACGACTATCAAAATTTTATGGTTGGATTGAAATTTACCACCAATACAACCTGTAGTGTTTTATCTGGAAAGAAGCACTATATCTTGTATACTAAGCCTCGTTTTACCGTATTCCCTCATAGCCAAAAAGACTGAAAAAGAACAGAAAAAATTTGTCTAAAAACTGGTGGGAGGGACGGAAATGTATAGAGTGTCTCGGATTCAGGCTGTTCCGTACAGCCCCAGTCACTTATGAAACAAGGATAGAAACAGGGGATGCCGCACTATTATGTCGATTGAAGCCTTAAAGACCACCGATGAACCCGCTGCCATAGAAATTAAACTGCAGGATGCCTCAGCAGATATCTGGGATAAAAAATACCGATTGAAAGATAAGCATGGTGACCCGGTGGACGAAACCATCGACGCCACTTATCGTCGAGTTGCACGAGCACTGGCTGATGTAGAAGACAAGGGCAAGCAAGATGTCTGGTATGAGCGTTTTTTATGGGCACTGCGCAATGGTGCCATTCCCGCTGGACGAATTATTTCCAATGCCGGCGCTCTCGAACATAAGCCTTCCACTTCCACTATCAACTGTACCGTGTCCGGTATTGTCGAAGATTCCATGCAAGACATTCTTGAGAAAAACCTCGAAGCGGGTCTGACCCTGAAAGCCGGTTGTGGGATAGGCTATGAATTTTCAACACTGCGTCCGAAAGGTGCTTATGTTTCTGGCGCTGGAGCCTATACCTCTGGCCCCCTATCCTTTATGGATATCTTCGACAAGATGTGTTTCACCGTATCCTCTGCTGGCGGGCGTCGTGGTGCACAAATGGCCACCTTTGATGTCAGTCACCCAGATGTGGTTGACTTTATTCGTGCCAAGCGTGAAGACGGTCGTCTGCGTCAGTTCAACTTGTCGCTGTTGATTACCGAAGGATTTATGGAAGCCGTTAAAAGTGATGGCGATTGGTCCCTGAGTTTCCCTGTGCCCGCTAAAGAGTTGGAGCAGGGTGCCGTTGACCCAACAGACGAGACTTTGTTGTGGCGCGAGTTTCCTACGACCAAGGGTTATATCACCAACAGTGAAGGTTTGGTGGCCTGTCGGATTTACCGCACAGTTAAGGCCCGTCAGTTGTGGAATGTCATCATGACATCCACCTATGACTATGCTGAACCCGGCTTTATTTTGATTGATAAGGTTAATCAGCAAAACAATAACTGGTTCTGTGAAGATATCCGTGCCACTAACCCTTGTGGTGAGCAACCTCTACCGCCTTATGGCAGTTGTTTGTTAGGTTCCATTAATCTGACCAAATTTGTCTTGGACCCCTTTACTGATAATGCCCGATTTGATTGGGGTAACTATCGTGAAGTGGTCTCTGTGTTCACTCGGATGTTGGACAATGTGGTAGAAATTAATGGCTTGCCACTGGAAGGCCAACGAGAAGCGATTTTGAACAAGCGCCGTCACGGTATGGGCTTTTTAGGTCTTGGTTCGACCATGACGATGTTGAAAGTACCCTACGGCTGCCCAGAGTCTCTGGAATTCACCGACCAAGTGTCCCGTGAGTTGGCTGTGGCAGGGTGGCGTACTGGTTTGGATTTAGCCAAAGAAAAAGGCGCGGCGCCTATTATGGACGAAGAGTTTGAAGTCACCGAAGCCATGATGCGTTTACGCCCTGAAATGGCGAAAGACGGTATTGTCGTTGGCGATAAGCTCAAAGGTAAGGTGCTACATGCATGTTACAGCAAATACATGCAGCAAATGGCCGAAGTGGATCCAAAGTTAGTTAAGGAGATTGCCGAGGTGGGCTGTCGCTTTACTCACCATTCTTCTATTGCTCCTACCGGGACGATTTCTCTATCCCTAGCTAATAATGCCAGTAATGGTATCGAGCCCAGTTTTGCCCATCACTATTCACGCAACGTCATTCGCGAAGGCAAGAAGTCTAAAGAAAAAGTGGATGTGTTTTCTTACGAGATGCTGGCCTACCGCGAGTTAATCAATAAAGATGTAATGCCTTTTGCTGAAAACGATGCTCAGAAACTGCCTGACTATTTTGTGGCCAGTGATGACATCAGGCCGAAGCAGCATGTGGATGTTCAGGCGGCCGCTCAAAAATGGATTGATTCCTCTATTTCGAAAACCATCAATGTTCCGACAGATTGTGACTTTGAGGAATTCAAAGATATCTATCTCTATGCTTACGAAAATGGCCTTAAGGGTTGTACTACCTTCCGTTTTAATCCGGAAGCCTTCCAAGGCGTATTAGTAAAAGAGAAAGACTTGGAAAATACCACCTACCAGTTCACTCTGGAAGATGGTTCAACCGTAGATCTGAAGGGTAACGAAGACGTGGAATACGACGGTGAAATGCATACCGCGGCTAACCTTTTCGATGCCTTGAAAGAAGGCTACTACGGCAAATTTTAATTGGAAGAATAGACATGACTGTAAAACTAGATCAAAAAATCGTGGGCTATAAGGTGGTATCACCTTCCAATGATGAGTCCATCCCCGAAGGTCAGACCGTTCAGCCATCGGAGAAAGAGTTGGAGCGTGCCATTGAGCAGATGACTGAGAATGTCAGCCGTCCTGAAGAGCTGCATGGTTCTACCTATAAGGTTAAAACCCCTCTGTCAGATCACGCTTTGTATATCACCATCAATGATATTGTGCTGAACCCGGGCACTGACCATCAGCAACGTCGTCCTTTCGAGATTTTTATTAACTCGAAAAATATGGATCAGTTTCAGTGGGTTGTTGCACTGACCCGCGTTATTTCAGCGGTATTCCGCAAGGGTGGAGACTGTACATTCTTGGCAGAGGAGCTAAAGGCGGTATTTGATCCCCAGGGTGGGTACTTCAAGCGTGGTGGTAAATTTATGCCTTCGCTAGTGGCAGAAATTGGTGAAGCCATTGAAGATCATTTGACCAAGATTGGTATGATGCAGGGCCCTGAGTTGGGCGATCATCAAAAAGCAATTCTGGCTGAAAAACGTGCTGAATATGAAGCCGCTAGTCACCCTGTCGCAGAGGCTAATGTCAGTGAAGCCAACCCCTTTCCCGAATCAGCCCAGCTGTGTTACAAGTGTATGACCAAGGCATCTATTTTGATGGATGGTTGTATGACGTGCTTGAACTGTGGTGATTCCAAATGTGGATGATAGTTGTTGTGGCTCATGGCTTGTAGAGCCAGTTGTAAGTATTCCAAAGTGCGGATAAAAAATTACGTAGTATAAAAATACCGCACAGGGATAGGAGATTAACCGGGTATTACCCGGTTTTTTTCTGCTGAAATTCACTGGATCATTTGTCATGATCCAGTGAATTCAGGATACATGTCACTATATCTTCCGGTGATTGCTGGTCACAGTGAACGGTGATGTCGGCATATTGGTTATACAGTTTGCAGCGCTCGCTAAACAAATCGTCAAAGCTTTGTTTTGGGTGTTTGGCTATTCCCCGAGTTTCATAGTCATTGATACGCTGTTCCAGCGTTTTTAGTGGGGTTTCGAGATAAACGATAGTCCCATTTTTCTTTAGTGTTGCCATGCCAGTGGTGCTATAAACAGCGCTGCCCCCGGTGGCGATCACCGTATTATTTAAATCAATCTCGATGAGTGCCAATTCTTCGATCTGACGCAATTTCAGGTAGTCACTGTTGTCCAAAATTTGTTGCAGGGTTTTGCCTTCCCGGACCTGAATCAAGACATCAGTGTCCACAAAATCCTTCCCAAGAGCTTTGGCAAGCAGTAGGCCGTTGGTGCTTTTCCCTGCGCCGGGCATACCTATGAGTACAACGTTATTTTTCATGAAAAAACTTCCGTTTGAGTAGTGGCATCATAACGATGCTTTAACAAACTCCATTAAGCGGGTAATTGCTTCACTGGATTCGCTGCTTTGATGAATCAGGCTAATACCCACCTTCCCCAGTTTGGGTAGCTTTTCCGAAGGTTTCAAGATCCGTAAATTCTCAGGAACGGTACTCTTGGCCAGAACTGTGACCCCAAGCCCTTCATTGATGGCGGCTTGAATACCTGTTAGATCGGGAATAGTGTAAACGATACGCCAGTCACGGTGACTCTCTCGAAGTTTGTCCGCACCACGCTTTCGGTAAATACAGCCTTCGGGTGCAACGATTAATGGCAAGGGCAATTGTAGGTGGGCATCGTGATCGGTGCCGGTGACCCAGACCAAGTCGTCTTCCTTAACGAGGTTATCGCCTGCTGTAGATGGCTCATCGTGAAGGGCGAGAATTAAATCGTAACGATGGCGCTCTGGCTCTGAGAGCAGTTGTTTACTTAGCGCACAGTTCACTTCAAGGGTGACGTTGGGGTAGGCTTGAGCAAAACGCCCCACAATTTTTGGCAGTAATGTGGTGGCGAATTCACTGGGAATACCAAAGTGAATCCTACCGCTCACGGCGGTTTTACTGAACTGAGCGATAGCTTCATCATTGATGGCCAAAATTTGCTTGGCATAGCGAAATAGCAAGTGCCCGGCTTGGCTTAGCTCCAATTGTTGGCCGCTGCGAATTAACAGAGTTTGCTCCAACAATTGCTCTAGGCGTTGGATTTGCAGACTGACTGCTGGTTGAGAGCGACCCAGCCATTCGGCAGCCTGGGTAAAACCACCCAATTCGATGACGGTAACAAAGGACCTGAGTAAATTTGTGGGTAGGTTTTTCATGGTATTTGTATTGGTTGTCTTGGTATTAATATTATTAATGTAAGAATTTTAACTATTAATTTTACCAATTCAACTGTGGCCGCTAACATGTGCTGCCTTAATCCCTTATCACCCAGAAAAATAGTTATGACAATAGATAATACGACTGACCTGAAAGTCACGCCCCTCAAGGAGTTACACTTGGAGCTAGGGGCTCGAATGGTCCCGTTTGCCGGTTATGACATGCCGGTACAGTACCCGGCAGGCATTAAAACCGAACATTTACACACCCGTGAGCATGCGGGTTTGTTCGATGTCTCTCATATGGGGCAAGTGGTTATTACTGGTGAGGGTATAGCGAAAGCACTTGAAGCATTGGTGCCGGTGGAGCTGGAAACATTAGGTATTAATAAACAGACCTATGCATTGTTTACCAATGACCGTGGCGGCATTCTGGACGATTTGATGATTGTTCGCTGGGCGGAGGATTGCTTTTTTCTGGTGGTGAACGCGGCCTGTAAAGAACAGGATCTCGAACACTTGAGAAATAACTTGCCCGGCTTTGATATTGAATACCTTGAAAGACAAGGGTTGTTGGCACTACAGGGGCCTGCGGCTCTAGAAGTGATGGCTAAGCTGGCACCAGAGGCGCGGGAGTTGGTCTTTATGACCGGTGCTCGGGCCACCCTTGCTGGAGTGGATTGTTATATCACTCGCTCAGGTTATACCGGTGAAGATGGTTTTGAAATTTCTGTTCCTGCTGAGTCAGCCGAATTATTGGCACGTAAGCTCTTGTCCTTTGATCGAGTGAAAGCCATTGGGCTTGGTGCTCGGGATTCTCTGAGATTGGAAGCCGGGCTGTGTTTGTATGGTCATGATCTTGATACAGAAACTACGCCCATTCAAGCATCACTGCTGTGGAGTATCAGTCAATCCCGCCGTGCCGGTGGTAACAAGGCGGGTGGTTTTCCCGGTGCTGATATTATTTTTAATGAACAAGCTAATGGTGCAGTCCGTAAGCGAGTAGGACTGAAAGTTGAGGGTCGGGCACCAGTGCGAGAAGGTGCGGAGATAGTTAATGCCGAAGGTGTTCAGATTGGTGTTGTGACCAGCGGTGGATTTGGGCCGAGCTTAGATGCTCCGTTGGCAATGGGGTATGTGGCAGCAGAATATGCAGCTGTGGGCACCCAGTTGAGTGCAATGGTTCGAGGAAAAGCGCGTCCCGTGACCGTGGAAAAAATGCCCTTTATTCCCCAGCGTTATTATCGCGGGTAAGGGGGCGCGGGTAAGTATGTCTCCAGCAAGAATGGCATGGGCAAGCATGTAGCGGGCAGGAGCCTAGGTGAATCAAGCCTGACCTTAAGAGTAACAACTAAAACGAATGAGAGATTGAAGAAGGTATGAAATCACTGGCAGAACTGGCAGATAGTAATGAATTTATTCGCCGTCATATTGGCCCGTCTGAGTTGGACCAGCAGGCCATGTTGGAGAGTATTGGTTATGAGAGTATGGATGCGTTTATTGGTGCGGTAGTTCCGAACAATATTCGCTCTAGTGATCCACTTGGTTTGGGTGCTCCCGCGACGGAACACGATGCTCTTGCAGAACTCAGTGCTATTGCCGGTCAAAATCAGGTGTTAAAAACATTTATTGGCCAAGGTTATTACAATTGCATTACGCCTAACGTAATTCTGCGAAATGTATTGGAAAACCCTGCTTGGTACACGGCTTATACGCCTTATCAGCCAGAAATTTCTCAAGGGCGATTAGAGGCACTGTTGAACTTCCAGACTATGATTACGGATCTCACGGGTATGGATCTGGCGAGCGCGTCTTTACTAGACGAAGCCACTGCTGCTGCTGAGGCCATGACGCTGTGCCAGCGCATGTCGAAATCAAAAGGAAAAGTCTTTTTTGTAGACCAACATTGTTTGCCACAGACCATTGCAGTGGTAGAAACACGCGCTGAACCTATGGGATTTGATGTGGTTGTGGGTGATCCGGCAGATGTTGATGCCCATGATTGTTTTGGTGTTTTGTTGCAGTACCCCGGTGTCGATGGTGCAATTCGTGACTTTAGCGATGTCATAGAAAAGGCTCACCAGCAGAAGGCTTTGGTGGTGATGGCAGCGGACATTCTTAGCTTGATGTTGTTACAAAGCCCCGCAGAATTAGGTGCAGATGTCGCTATTGGCTGTACTCAACGTTTTGGTGTGCCTCTGGGCTTTGGTGGCCCTCACGCCGCCTATATGGCGACAAGGGACTCTTTCAAGCGTTCGTTGCCCGGCCGTCTTGTGGGTATTTCTCTCGACAGTCGAGGCCAACCTGCTTACCGTTTGGCGTTGCAAACTCGCGAGCAACATATACGTCGTGAAAAGGCCACCAGCAATATCTGTACAGCACAAGTGTTGCTAGCGGTAATGGCGAGTATGTACGCGGTCTATCATGGCCCCGTCGGTCTGAAACGCATTGCAGAAAGAGTGCATTGCCTTACCGTTATCCTAGCGGCAGGTTTGGAGCAGCAGGGCTACAAACCTGTCAATGACAGCTTCTTTGATACTCTGACTATTACTACGGGTGAACAGACAACATCAATTCATCAACAAGCTGTCGTACAGGGTCTTAACCTGAGAGTGATAGATGACAGCCACGTGGGTATATCCCTAGACGAAACCACCTGTCCTGACGATATAGAAACACTGTGGCGACTCTTTGATAGCAGCACTACTCTGATGGTTTCATCGATAGAAAGTACAGTCATAAAAAGTACAGCGAAGAGCGGGTTGCCAGAAGCACTATTGCGTACCAGTAAGCCCCTGACGCACTCAGTCTTTAACCGTTACCATTCTGAAACTGAAATGCTGCGTTATCTGCGTAAGTTGGCAGACAAGGATATTGCGCTGGACCGTGCCATGATTCCCCTCGGCTCCTGCACGATGAAATTAAATGCCACCGCAGAAATGCTGCCGGTTACCTGGCCTGAATTTTCCAACATCCATCCCTTTGCGCCAAAGCAACAAACCGTGGGTTATGTGGAAATGATTGAACAGGTGGAGTCGATGCTATGTGCTGCCACGGGTTATGACTCGGTATCGCTACAGCCTAATGCGGGTTCACAGGGAGAGTATGCTGGATTGCTAGCGATTCGTGCGTATCACGCAAGCCGTGGTGAATCCCATCGTCATATCTGTCTTATTCCCAGCTCGGCTCATGGTACCAACCCTGCCTCTGCACAGATGTGTGGTATGCGTGTCGTGGTGACTAGCTGTGATGATCAGGGCAATGTGGATCTCGATGATCTGCGTACTAAAGCGGAACAGCACAGTGAAAATCTGGCGGCCATTATGGTGACCTACCCTTCTACACACGGTGTATTTGAAGAGGGGATTACCGAGATTTGCGACATTATTCATCAGCATGGCGGTCAGGTGTATATCGATGGCGCCAACCTCAATGCCATGGTGGGACTGTGCCAGCCGGGTAAATTTGGTGGCGATGTATCACATCTAAACTTGCATAAAACTTTCTGTATCCCCCACGGAGGAGGTGGTCCTGGTGTCGGTCCAGTGGCCGTGCGTGAACATTTGGCGCCATTTCTGCCTGGACACAAAAACCTAGGTAAAGACATGGCAGTGGGCGCTGTCTCAGCTGCTCCCTGGGGCAGTGCGAGTATTCTTCCTATTACCTGGATGTATATCAAAATGATGGGCGCGCAAGGGCTGAAGCAAGCCACGGAGGTGGCCATTCTTAATGCCAACTATATGGCAGAGCGGCTCAAAAATGCATACCCCATCCTTTATACCGGAGCTAATGATCGGGTCGCCCACGAATGTATTGTCGACTTGCGTGGTATTAAGGATAGTTCTGGTGTCACGGTGGATGATGTTGCCAAACGCTTAATCGATTTTGGCTTCCATGCTCCCACCATGTCATTCCCGGTTCCCGGCACATTCATGATTGAACCCACGGAAAGTGAATCAAAAGAAGAGCTGGATCGTTTCTGCGATGCCATGTTGCAAATCCGTGAGGAAATCGCCTCAGTGGAGCGGGGCGAATATCCGCTGGACGACAACCCTCTCTGCCACGCACCACATACTGCGGATGTAGTCGCAGCTGATGACTGGAACAGAAGCTATTCGAGAGAGTCTGCGGCCTATCCGTTGGCATCGCTGCGAGAAACTAAGTATTGGTCTCCGGTGGGTAGAATCGATAATGTCTACGGTGATCGTAACTTGGTGTGTGCTTGTGTGCCGCTTTCTGACTATGAATAGAAGATCAGAATAATACATAGAAGGTCGGAATAATGAATAGACCAGGTAGGAGTAGCCGATAGTTGTCCTCTATGTAAACCTTAGACGTGGTGCGTCTGCAGTCAGGCATGGTGGTTAGCTGACAGCTTCCATGTACTGTTTCTTCATCAATGGTGTTTCAACCAACAACTGATTGGTCACCGGCTTGTCGTGGCCACGAATACCGAGCAGGTCGCAGACGGAGCCGCAGATTTCAGTTTGCATTGGAGCACACTCAGGCTGATGGGAGAAAGACTCACCGATTACAAATAACGGGATGTCACGTTCTTCGGGGAGGGCGCCACCATGGCTTTTGTCAGCATTCATTCCGTGGTCAGCAGTGATTAGAATTTGATAACCCTCGTCAATCCACGTAGGTAGGTATTTAGACAGCTCGCCGTCTGAGTTGCGTACCGTATTACGATAATGCGCGCTATCAGCTCCCTCGCGGTGTCCTGCATTGTCTATATTCATCGGATGTATCAACAAAAAATCAGGGTCGTGTCGACGCCTTAAGCATTCAGCATCGAGGTATAAATAGCTATCCGGATAATGATCTCCATGATAGAAGCGGCCATGTTGAATCAATTGTTCGGGGTCCTCGGTATGACGATCCCGTACAGCATCATAAGGACTACGGTTATACAACTCACTAAACCAATGGAATGCGGCGGCAGCAGTTGTCAGTCCTGACTTGCGGGCTAAACTGAAGACACTTTGTTGGTTGGAATTACGTATCACGTCGTTATGCACGATGCCGCTTAGGACAGGAGGAACCCCCGTGAGAATAGTTTCATACAGCGGACGAGATTTAGACGGCAGCTCACACTGTATCTTATAAAGCGTGGATGTCCCCTGTGCCTTTAAGCCATGAAGAAAGCCCATACATTGCTCGGCAGTTTCGTAGGCAAGACCATCAAGCACTATTAATATCACTTTGTTAGACATGTTTTTCTACCAAACTTATGGAGCATTAATCACGGTCAACAGTCGATTAAGGCAAGAATAGGTTATTAAAACCAATTAATGCAAGAATAGATGGGTAATATGAAGGATATATGACAACAAAAAGATGTTTTAATTTTAAGAGGGGCTATAACCGTTCATATCTTTGATGGATCTAAAATAGGTTTGATCGTTGGCTCTGAACTAGCACCACTTTAGTGGACGGCCCTCGTCGTCGATCGAGAGAAATGCTGATATGGCACGTAAGATATGAAAAAATCAAATTATCAGTGTCTTTATTCATATAATAAGAATTCACTGTGGATAAAAAATATTTAAAATCAAATAGATAAGTGTTTTTAATTGAAAGTATTATAAAGGGCCGTATCCCCTAGGTTCGAAGTAAGGCATGGATGTCCTTGTTTTTGATACAAGCGCCACAAGTATTCCAGAGCCTTTAAGGCTTGCTTTTCTGGTGCTTGGTTTGGCGAGAGTCGGGGTTTATAAGGAAAAAGAAAACAGTCTAAAGCAACTTACAGCTCTATTTAAAAGCTTCGCTATTTGCCGGGGCTTTTTTTGTGCCGGATAAAAACTATAGAGCATATTTCTTTAGTAGGCTTATGTTTGCATTAATCACAAGCAGCACTCTATATTTAAAGCGGTTAGGCGTGGTGTGCTAATTTTACAATTACACTAGCAACAGCAGGTGAATCATACTTAATTAACTACATAAATATAAACTCAGATGAATTCATCGAGTAAAGGTGTAACAAGGCAAAATCCCCCAGCGGACTGGACGCGCTAAGGCGCGCTGTTTTGAACGTTAGCTGCTTAAATAATTCAATAGGAATACTGTTATCATGGAGTATCCAATCAAAGGTTCTTGCCAGTGTGGGCAAGTGACTTTCAGGCTGGCTGAAGCGCCAAAAATAGTTCTCGCTTGTCATTGCACTGAGTGTCAAAAACTATCTACGAGTCCGTATAGCGTCACAGCCATAGTCGCAAAGAATGCTATCGAATTCAGTGGAGAATTAAAAGAATGGAGTCGTTCTGCAGAGAGTGGCAATAAAAATATCGCAAAATTTTGCCCCTGTTGTGGAATTCGTGTGTATCACCTCAACCCTGACGACGAATCAACAGTAAAACTGAAGCTCAAGCCAGTAAAAATGACTGATGATAGTATATTCGAACCTACCGCGCATGTTTGGGTGAGTGAAAAGTTAAGTTGGTATCGTATTCCAAGCGGGGTAGAGGTCTTTGACAAACAGCCATAGCTCTACAGCTAACAATCGGGTCAAAAGTGACTCTCGTTCCCCTCGCGCTTTATGTTCACGTCATGTGTTTATAAAATTAATATGAGTTCCCAAGAAATTATTCTTATCTACGACAAAGAGTGCCCCGCTTGTAACAACTATTGCCAAGTTGTACAAATTCGAAAGACTGTTGGCGAACTTAAGATTATTGACGCTCGAGAAAACAGCGAAATAATGAATGAAATTACTGCCCAAGGTTTAGATATTGATCAAGGTATGGTTCTAAAAATGGGAGGGGCGCTATATTATGGTTCTGATGCCATCCACGCGTTATCTCTAATTAGCAGCCGCTCAGGAGTTTTTAACCGGCTTAATTACTGGATGTTTAAGTCAAAAACCATTTCAACATTTTTATATCCCATATTACGTTTTTTTCGAAACCTTCTGCTAAAAATGCTTGGTAAATCTAAAATCAACAATCTAAAGCAGCCGAATAATGAAAATTTCTAAACAAACACATAACAAGTGGGTCGTGTGGGATTGCGTTCCGTTTAGCCGCACTTCTTACGCTCTTCCTAAATATTAGGCTGTGTGATTGAACTGAAAGAGGATGTTTTGTGAGAATAATTGCAACACTACTGGCATTGATAATAGTAGGTTTCCTTATATCTAAGCAGTTGGGCTCTGGTTCTGTTCAGCAGAAGCAAGAGACACATGCCGTTTCTGACTTGGGTGCTCCTAAAGTACCTGCGAACCCAAATGAGGTTAAGCAGTTCGGCACTCAGATGAATAGCTATATGAAGGAAGAGTCTGAAAAAAGAGCAGCTGCTATTGAAGATGCTGAATCGTACTAAAACTAAAATTATGCAATTTAAAAGAATCGCGCATTGCAGGGTGATTTTGCCCGTTCTAGTTTGCCCATGTTTAGGCGTTATAGCTCTCTGAAAATATAAAAAAGTTGTCAACTTCTAGTGAGTTGGTTGAGAAAAAATAATAGTAGAGGACTGCATAAAAGATGGCCATATATGAATAATAACCGAGATATCATTGTGCGACTGCGCGAGCGCATCCCATCGTTCGAATGTGTGTCGGGTTGTCACGATTGTTGCGGCCCGGTAACTACTTCCTCGGAAGAAATGTCGCGCCTGCCGGTGAAAACTGACGCCGAACATGAAGCAGCATTAAATAAGCTTGCGTGTGTACACTTGGGACCTAATGGTTGTGAAGTGTACGGGGAGCGCCCGTTGATCTGCCGATTGTTTGGCACAACACCACGTATGCCCTGTCCAAACGGTCGCCGCCCAGAAGACATGGTTGATGCCAAAATTGAGCGTCAGGTTCATCATTACATCGCTAACACACGACAAGTGTTGGTGTAAGTTATCAATAACGTGCTTTAACGTTAGTAGAGTGCGTCGTAGCCAGAACAATCGGAGCACGCGAGCCCACCAACAGCATTTACAACTCGGTTGATGCCTTAGGTATGAATACATGCGACCACTTGGGCCCGATACTGCTTCTTTGCTCCTAGACGCCGTTGGCTCTTAGCCACTTAGCAGGTCATATTAAGCATCTTGCAATAACATACATAATGACCGATATAGGGGGTCGTTACTAAGAAGTATTGGTTTGAATAAGCCTCGGTGAGGCAATGCCATTTGCTAGTTTGTTTGAGAAAATAGAAGATACTCTTTTGTCAGCCTATACTCTGTTATGGGATATCCAATAGAAAATGTGCGCCTTTTTTTGTCATGAGTTGGATGGATATTTTTAGCTCTATGAAGTTTATTTGTAAAAGTAAACGATAGTCGTGGTTTTTTCGGCATTGATGAAGTGAGCCTGAGAGTTTTAAGTAATGAATTTGAAAAAAATATTAGGAGTAGATCTACCGATTATTCAGGCGCCTATGGCTGGCGTGCAGGATAGTGCTTTGGCTATAGCTGTTTCCAATGCGGGTGGTTTGGGTTCATTGCCTTGTGCCATGTTAGGTATGGATACTCTCCGTGAGGAGTTAAGGACGATAAAGGCACAAACGGATCGCCCGTATAACGTCAATTTCTTTTGCCATGAGATGCCAAAAACTAATCAAAAGGCTGAAATGATTTGGCGAAATGCACTCAGTCCTTTTTATAAAACCCAGGGGATTGACCCAGAAACCGTTGCGGTTGGGACCAATCGCGTACCCTTTAATTCAGATGCTGTCGATGTGCTAGAGGAGTTCAAACCACCCGTGGTAAGTTTTCATTTTGGTTTGCCAGCGGATGAATTATTGGTGCGGGTAAAGTCCTTTGGCGCCAAGGTGATGAGCACGGCAACTACTGTTGAAGAGGCTTTGTGGCTTGAAGAATATGGGGCGGACATCATTATTGCCCAGGGGCTGGAAGCTGGAGGCCATCGTGGTATGTTTCTGTCACATGATCTCAACTCTCAGATGGGTTCGTTTGCGTTGTTGCCACAAATCATTCAAGCGGTAAATGTTCCTGTTGTCGCAGCAGGTGGGATTGCGAATGCAAAGGGTGTTGCTGCGGCAATATCGATGGGTGCAGTGGGGGTGCAGCTGGGAACAACCTATTTACTTTGTCACGAAGCTCGTACCAGTAAGGTGCATCGTGCCGCTCTGAGAAGTGAGGTGGCAAAACATACAGCATTAACTAATATTTTTACAGGAAGACCGGCTCGGGCTATTGTTAATCTTGCTATGAAAGAGCTGGGACCTATGCATTATGGTATTCCTGAATTTCCACTGGCTGCAAATGGCATTGCTCCTTTGCGTGCTAGATTTGAATCTCAGGGCTCTGGAGACTTTTCTCCACTTTGGTCAGGCCAAAACGCGACGGGGTGTAAGGCTGTGTCCGCTGCTGAATTGACGCACGAATTGGCAGTAGGTTTTCTGTAAACTCGATAGTTTGTACACTGAGTTAAGTTCTGAAAATAAGAGTGATCAGTATTAATTCTTAACATAAAAATTTCTGTAGAGAGTGAAGCTAGATATGAAACTTGAATCTCTGGCGTTACATCATGGGTATGAATCGGAAGCCACAACTAAAGCGGCAGCAGTTCCTATTTATCAAACCACCTCCTATACCTTTGATGATACCCAGCATGGCGCAGATTTGTTTGACCTGAAAGTACCCGGAAATATTTATACCCGGATTATGAACCCCACTACTGATGTATTGGAGCAGCGGATGGCGGCTATGGAGGGTGGCATTGGTGCTCTGGTTGTGGCATCAGGCATGGCAGCAATTACTTACGCCATACAGTGTATTTGCAGTGTAGGGGATAATATTGTCAGTACCAGTCAGCTTTATGGGGGCACTTATAATCTGTTTGCGCACACCCTGCCAAATCAGGGCGTTGAGGCGCGTATGGTGTCAGGTGATGATTTTGATGGGCTTGAGCAGGCTATTGATGAAAATACCAAGCTGGTGTTCTGTGAGTCCATTGGCAACCCGGCGGGTAATATTGTTGATATTGAAAAATTTGCTGAAATTGCACACAAACATGGTGTGCCGCTGATTGTTGATAACACCGTAGCCACCCCTTTTTTGTGTCGACCATTTGAGTTGGGGGCAGATATCGTCGTCCATTCTTTAACAAAGTATATTGGTGGACATGGCACCTCCATTGGCGGCGTGATTATTGATTCCGGCAAGTTTGATTGGCTGGCTAATAAAGAGCGGTTCTCAGTGTTAAGTGAGCCAGACTCCTCCTATCATGGAGTTGTCTACACGGAAGCTTTGGGTGCCGCTGCTTATATTGGCCGTTGTCGTGTGGTACCACTTCGAAATATGGGTGCTGCTATTTCTCCTACGAATTCGTTTTATATTTTACAGGGGCTGGAAACTCTGGGGCTTCGTATGGAACGGCATTGTGAAAATGCGGAAAAGTTGGCCAGTTACCTGAGTAACCATGACAAAGTATCGTGGGTAAATTATGCAGCATTACCCGATAGCCCTTATTTTCAAACATGTCAGAGAATTACTGGTGGCAGGGCATCGGGTATTCTGAGTTTTGGAATAAAAGGTGGCTCAGAAGCTGGAGCACAATTTATTGATGCGCTGGAAATGATTTTACGATTAGTCAATATTGGTGATGCCAAGTCCTTGGCATGCCACCCAGCGTCTACTACTCATCGGCAGCTGAATGATGAGGAGCTGGCTGCGGCGGGTGTCAGTGCCGATTTAATTCGTATTTCGGTAGGGATTGAAAATATTGACGATATTATTGCGGATGTCAGTCAGGCTTTAGATGCAGTGAAATAATATGTGAAGTAAAAGCTAGGTGGTTGCCAACAGCCCCAAGTTGAGAGTTGGCTGTTAATTTGATGCCTATTTTTTTAACGGAGAAAGTTGCCGACAATTTTATTAAATGTTTCTGGCTTTTCTGCATGCAGCCAGTGCCCGGTGTTGGCTATGATCTTAAGTTGAACATTGGGAAAGAGTCGTAGTATTTCACTGCGATGTTTATCTTGAATATATGCGGAGTCTGCACCCTTGATAAATAGGGTGGGGCCGAGGAATGGGCTCCCCGTTGGGGCCAATGTAAGCGTGTTGTCGTAGTTGGCAACAATGCCGTCCATATAGAGACGAAGGTCAAATTTACCGTCTTTGCTACGAATGAGGTTCTTCAACAAAAAAGCGCGTACGGAAGCTTCGTGAACATAGGTTGCCAGAAGCTGATCTGCGCTTTTTCGAGACGTTGGTCTTGTCTCAGTCAGAGCAGTTAGCCCTTCTAATACGCCACCGTGCCGGTCTGGTTTATATTCCACCGGGGCTATATCGGCAACGATCAGTTTGTGGACTCTTTTGGGGTGATTCAGCGCCACTTGCATGCCAACCTTTCCCCCCATGGAGTGACCAATAAGGGTTGCCATGCCAAGGTTAAGAGTGTCCATTAATTCGATAATGTCATTGGCCATGCAAGAGTAGTCCATCTCTTTGCTGTGAGGGGACTCGCCATGATTGCGTAGGTCAACTGAAATGACGGTGTAGTTCTCTGATAGGGCGCGGGCTATGAGTCCGAGATTACTTAGTGAGCCGAACATGCCGTGCATCAATAGAACGGGTTGCCCTGAGCCCTGGATGGAATAATTTAATTTCAAAGTAACAAATCTATTTTGGTTGATATCAGAAAGCCACTATTCGCTTTGTCCCACTTACTCATTCACACAAACTTGGGTCATTAAATAATGATGAGGCATTAAATGTTATCGTCTTTTTCATAGTACTAGCCTAGCTGATTTCGGAGGAAAGCAGCAAACAGCAGAGTAGGAGGCTACTGAGGTGTTTGTTATGACTCTGAGCTTACACTAAACGATATTATTAAAGCTGGTTTCATATTGGCGTTTTTGTAAATTCTTATGAGACGTTTGCGGCCGGCGCGTTTACTCGTTGAAGGATGGCTGTGGCTTGCTCCAGTTCACTAAGAATTAAACCTTGCTCGGAATAAGTAATGGCATTGACTGATGAGGCTATTTTGGTAAGCCTACGGGTTTGAAGTAGTATATTGAGAAGTTGTTCGCGATCTTTGTTGGTTAGTTGCACAGTTCCGTTGCCTCAGATATAAATCCTTTAATATACGCGTATTATACGGCGATCGGGCTTTTGCAACAACTGTAGTTGTTTTTTGGTAAAAGCTATATTAAGTCTTCTTCTTTGTTTGCGCCTAGTTTGCTGAGTTCAAGAATGTATTCACAGACATCACCCTGTTGTTGGTCTGTGAGGGATTGCCAGGCATTGTGTACTGTTTCATTACTATAAAAGAGGGGTGTGGAGATTGGGTTTTCTTTGCCCAACCATAACCAGTGGGCGGAAACGTTCAGGGCCTTGGCAATGGCTAAAATTGCCGAAGTGGACTGTGATGTACCACTTTCCAGTTTGGATATCATTTGTTGGGTCAGCTGGGTCTGAGCGGCCAAATCTACTTGCGATAGGCCTGATTTTAACCGGGATGATTTTATTCGTTCTGCCAAGGTCTTCATTGTGCGCCATATTACAACGACTGTTGTGATATGGGGGACAACTTTAGTTGTAATGAGACCTGCGTCTAGTTATTATTTTGGGTATAGAAACAGGGAGTACTATATGACCCCGCAAGAGGCATTGCATAAAGTTGTCGAGATTGTTGGCGGGCAAACGGCTCTGGCTAATGCTCTTTCAGAGAAAACGGGTCGTAGTGTTAGGCAGCAACATATTTGGAATTGGTTGCATCGCGATGGTGGGCTGCCCGCAGAGTATGCTCCGCTTGTACAGACATTATGTAAGGAGCGAGGTGAAGAAATTTCTTGTAGTTTTTTATGCCCTGATTTTTATCCTGTAAATAGGTCTGTATAGATTTTCTAGCGATCGTTTCGTAAGCCCCTTTTTTATTCCTATGACATGTCTTTATTTCTGCCGCACTACCTAGAGACTATTTTTTCTGGTGTTGTTGATAGTCTTTGTCTTCTATGTCTGTGCGGGAAGATAAAAAAAGCGCTATAGTTTTGCTCCGCAAATGGAACACCATTATGAAGCTTTACACTTTTCCTCCGGCCCCGAACCCCAAGCGTCTCAGTATTTTCATAGCAGAAAAGGGGATTGATCTTGAAACAATCACTGTTGACTTGATGTCTGGAGAGCACCGAAAGGAGCCCTTTTTAACGATTAATCCTTTGGGAACAGTGCCGGCCTTGGTGTTGGCTGATGGCACTGTCATGTCGGAAGTGATAGGGATTCTGAGTTATTTGGAGGAGCTTTATCCTCAGGTTCCGCTGCTTGGGACTGATCCACTTTCTCGCGCTGAGATTTTGGGCTGGGATCACCGCTGTTTTGTTGAAGGCATTGTTGGCGTCGCTGAAGCGTTACGAAATTCATCCGAAGCTTTTGTTGGTCGCGCCTTGTCGGGCCCGGTTTCCTATGAGCAAATTCCTGAATTGGTCGATAGAGGGCATAAAAGAATCCAAGCGTTTTATCATGTTCTTGATAAACACCTTGATGGTTGTGAATTTATGGTGGGGGATACGTTTACCGTAGCTGATATTGCTGCTTATGTTTTTGTAAGCTTTAGTGGCTGGGTCAAAGAGACCATCCCTGAGGAATGCGTCCACTTGGCTGCTTGGCATCACCAAATTTCAGTTCGACCTAGTGTGCAGTCTTGAGTTGTGGAATGAAACGATGATTGTGATGGATAGACTTGGGTAATAAGTTGATGAGCAAAGTGACAAACAAATTGTTTGAAAAAGTGGCATTAGTGAGCGGCTCCGGCAGGGGCATTGGCCGGGAAGTTGCCCATAAACTTGCTTCGGAAGGGGCAAGTGTCGTGGTCAATGATCTGGATGCTGACTTGGCTAATCAGGTGGTTGAGGAAATAGTAGCTCAGGGTTCCAGAGCTGTAGCCTGTGTGGGTAGTGTGACCGATAAAGATTTTGGTGAGCGTTTTGTAGCAACAGCGATAGATACCTTTGGCGGCTTGGATATTATCGTTAATAACGCGGGTTACACGTGGGATAACGTGATTCAAAAAGTGGATGATGAGCAGTGGTATGCCATGATTGATACGCACATGACGGCGCCTTATCGCATTTTGAAAGCGGCTCAGCCCTACATTAAAGAACTATCTTCTAAAGACAGGGAAGCGGGGCATGACGTTTTCCGCAAAGTAGTGAACATCTCATCGGTTTCTGGTTTGAGCGGCAACGCTGGCCAGTTGGCTTATGCCGCGGCAAAGGCCGGTGTTGTTGGTATGACAAAGACGCTATGCAAGGAGTGGGGACGTTATAACGTCAATGTGAATACGGTTGCCTTTGGGTTTATTGAGACCCGGCTGACTGCAGCTGTCAGCGATAATTCGATGATTCATGTGGAGGGTCGAGATATTCAAGTGGGCATCAGCGAGCAGGTATTGCAGCAAGTTGATACATTGATTCCACTGGGTCGTCCAGGTACGCCAGAAGAGGCGGCAGGAGCGGTCTATTTGTTCTGCACACCGGAATCTAACTATATTAGTGGGCAGACAGTTGTTGTTGGTGGTGGGTTTGAGCTGTAGGCCAAAGTGATTTATTGGTTGCGCTGGTATTTGCAATAATTTTTGGGTGTTAGCCCCGTCCAGTGTTTGAATGCGCGAGTAAATGATCTCGGCTCAGCAAAACCAACAATTTCTGATACTTCATCGACCGAAAGCTTTCCTTTAACTAGTTTCTTGATGGCGACTTCTCGTCGAATATTGTCTTTGATTTTTTGGTAGCTTGTGCCGTCTTGTTGTAGCCTCCGATACAGCGTTAAAGAGCTGATATTCATTTTTTCTGCGAGAGCTTCTGCCTTGGGGAAGGTGAGTCTATGGGTGCTTAGCCTAAGGATTTCTCTTTCGATCTGAGCTTCTAGGCGATGATCCTCCCCTGGAATCGTCATAATATCGGTAGGGTGGTTGGTAAGAAAATTATCCAGTTCCCTCGTCGTGCGAACGAGGGGTTTTTCCAAGTATTGGGCATCGAAAAAGAAGCCATTGTTAAGCTGGTTAAACGAGAGATTGCCTGGAAACATAATACTAAGCTCGTCCCGATGTGGGGGGGCGTAGTGAATGAAGCGTGTTTCCCGTAAACGAATGGCTTCTGCGATATACCAGCTAGAGAAACGGTGCCATATCACCATCAGATACTCGGTTAAAAAATGTCCTTCATCGAGATCTGGTTGCTGTAGATTAAATCTAAGTTCAGCGGTGGTTCCTTGTACCTGTAACTGGATGTCTACAGCATCTGTGACCAGATGATAAAAGTGAATCATTTTCTTCAGTAATTCATCTAATGTTTTACATTGGGCCACCAACTCACAGGCCACTTTAAAAATTCCGTACTTACAGGGTTGTGCTGTAAAGCCCATAAATTCATCATCTAGCTCTTGTTGAACCAAGCGGAACAGTCGTGCCACCTGATCCGTATGGACTCTATTGGTTGTCTGGTCTATTGAGGAAGGGTTAATGCCTGCGCGCGCCAACAGTACTCTATGGTCCAGATGGTGTTGGTGGATACCATGAAGGCAGGTCAGTACATGATAATGCGAGATGGTAGCGATAAGCTTGTATTCACTTGGTGTGTTATAAATTAGTGAGTTTGATGTTTTTGTAAGCAGTATATTAGCTTGAATTCTAGTTTTTGTGAAATAATTGGTGAGTTTTTGAGATTAATTTGGACCTTGCACCCACTTGTCTGCTCCCCCATAGTAGGTCTCAATAATACTCGCTACAGCGAACGAGCACTGTTGTGGGTAGATAGAAAGTCGTTACCGAACAAGTTTGCCTGTGGCGAGTCGAGGGAATTTCGACCATAGTCATAGACTCATAAAGCCAGTTTTAGCTTTGTGAGGGCATGTTTGAGGTGGAACCCATTTGAGGAAGCTTTCAATGACAGATATTTCTAAACCCTCCTATTCTGACTGGGTTGACTTGGCCACGAAAGAGAGCAAAGGGAAGTCCCCGGACGATTTGGTGTGGCAAACCCCAGAAGGGATTGCCGTCAAGCCACTGTACACCGCGGCAGATGTAGTCAATCTGGAGTATCAGGATAACCTGCCAGGTTTTGCACCCTTTAAACGGGGTCCCAAAGCGACGATGTATACCGGTCGCCCGTGGACTGTTCGGCAATATGCTGGTTTTTCTACGGCGGAGGCGTCTAACGCTTTTTACCGTCGTAATTTGGCTGCGGGGCAGCAAGGTTTGTCGGTAGCATTTGATCTCGCTACTCACCGTGGTTATGACTCTGATCATGAGCGCGTACAAGGTGACGTGGGTAAGGCTGGCGTAGCCATTGATTCTGTGGAGGATATGAAAATCCTTTTTGGTGGTATTCCGCTGGATAAGGTGTCTGTGTCCATGACCATGAACGGTGCAGTGTTGCCGGTTATGGCCAGTTATATTGTGGCTGCCGAAGAGCAGGGCGTTAGGCCTGAACAGTTAGCTGGCACCCTTCAAAATGATATTCTCAAAGAATTCATGGTTCGAAATACTTATATTTATCCGCCTGTTCCCTCCATGCGTATTGTTTCCGACATTATTGGTTACACCGCGGAACACATGCCCAAGTTCAATTCTATTTCTATTTCCGGCTATCATATGCAGGAAGCGGGTGCCACTAATGTTCAGGAGCTGGCCTTCACCATTGCCGATGGCATTGAGTATGTGAGAACGGCAATTGGTAGCGGCTTGGATGTTGATAAATTTGCCCCCAGGTTATCGTTCTTCTTTGCTATTGGTATGAATTTCTTTATGGAAATCGCCAAGCTGCGTGCCGCCCGCATTCTCTGGGCGACGTTAATGAAAGACAAGTTTGATCCACAAAACGAAAAATCTTTAATGCTGCGGACCCATTGCCAAACGTCCGGTGTCAGTCTGACCAGCAAAGACCCCTATAACAATGTAATGAGAACCACCATCGAGGCAATGTCAGCTGTATTGGGTGGCACCCAATCATTACACACCAATGCATTGGACGAAGCGCTTGCGTTGCCAACAGAATTTTCTGCTCGTATTGCTCGGAATACGCAGTTGGTTATTCAAGAGGAGACCGGTATTACCAACGTGGTTGACCCATTAGCGGGCTCTTACTACGTAGAAACACTCACGGACCAGCTAGTACAAGAAGCTCGTGTGTTAATTGATGAAGTGGAAGCTCTGGGTGGTATGACCAAGGCTGTCGAGTCGGGTATGCCAAAACTCCGTATCGAGCAGGCCGCAGCATTGCGGCAAGCACGCATTGATCGGGGTGAAGAGGTCATTGTAGGTGTAAATAAGTACCAGCTAGCAGAAGAGCCTGAGGTGGATATTCTTGATATCGACAATACGGCTGTTCGTGACTCTCAGGTGGCGCAATTGAAAAAAATTCGTGCAGAACGTGATGATGATACTTGCCAGAAAACACTGGATATATTGACCGAAGCTGCGGCAACGGGGGAGGGTAATTTGTTAGCTCTCGCTATTGATGCTGCCCGTGCTCGCGCTACCGTAGGTGAAATTTCTTCAGCTCTTGAGAAGGAGTGGGGTCGGCACCAAGCGGAAACTCGTACCATAAGCGGTGTTTATGGTTCTGCGTATGAAGGCGATGAAGATTTTGCTGCAATTCAGGCAGATGTGGCATCTTTTGCTGCAGACATGGGTCGTCGACCACGTATGTTGGTGGCGAAAATGGGTCAGGATGGACATGATCGCGGTGCTAAAGTGATTGCCACAGCATTTGCTGATATCGGTTTTGATGTTGATATAAGCCCTATGTTTCAAACGCCGGAAGAAGCGGCTCGCATGGCGATAGAGAATGATGTCCATGTCGTGGGTGTTTCTTCTCAAGCTGCCGGGCACAAAACTTTGGTGCCACAGTTGATCGAAGCTTTGACCAAAGAAGGCGCTACCGATATCAAAGTAGTTTGTGGTGGAGTGATACCTCCCCAGGACTACCAAGTTCTTTACGATGCAGGCGTAGCCGCGGTCTATGGTCCAGGTACCAATATCCCCATAGCAGCAGCTGAAGTTTTGGCGTTACTGCGTAAAGGCTAACAACTTGGCGGGACAGATTGTTCCCCTCGTTAGACAGATAGAACAATAAGAATTTGCCTGACCTTTTGGCAGTAAAACAGGAGAACATCATGTACGAAATTATCGAGCAGCTAGCAGAGAAGCGTGAAAAGGCGCTCCTTGGTGGCGGTCAAAAGCGTATTGATACCCAGCATTCTAAGGGTAAGTTGACAGCGCGAGAGAGAATTGACTTGCTGCTCGATCCTGGCACATTTGAAGAGTGGGATACCTTTGTAGAACACCGCTGTACAGATTTTGGCATGGAGCAAGACCATATCCCCGGTGATGGCGTGGTGACAGGTTACGGTACCGTCAATGGCCGGTTAGTGTTTGTGTTTAGTCAGGACTTCACCGTTTTCGGAGGGTCGTTATCAGAAACCCATGCTGAAAAAATATGTAAGGTGATGGCGCAAGCCATGAAAGTGGGTGCGCCGATTATTGGTCTCAATGATTCCGGTGGTGCTCGTATTCAGGAGGGTGTCGCCTCTCTGGGTGGTTATGCCGATGTGTTCCAACAAAATGTTATGGCATCCGGTGTTATTCCCCAAATTTCCATGATTATGGGGCCTTGTGCCGGGGGTGCAGTGTACTCACCAGCAATCACCGACTTTATCTTTATGGTGAAAGACAGTTCTTATATGTTTGTCACCGGGCCAGATGTTGTAAAAACCGTGACTCACGAAACGGTGACGGCTGAAGAGCTGGGAGGAGCAGTGACTCATTCCAGTAAATCAGGTGTTTCTGATATGGCTTTTGAGTCAGATGTGGATGCTTTGGTGAAACTACGCCGTTTTATCAGCTACCTTCCTGCCAATAATCGGGAAAAGCCACCAGTGTGGCCAACAGATGACCCAGCCGATCGCGCTGAGCAGTCATTGGATACTCTCATTCCCAATGACCCCAACAAACCCTACGACATGAAAGAGCTGATCGTTAAAGTGGCTGATGAGGGCGATTTCTTTGAGATTCAGCCTGATTATGCCGGCAATTTGGTGATTGGCTTTATCCGCATAGAGGGTTCTACGGTAGGTGTTGTTGCCAACCAGCCGATGGTCTTGGCAGGTTGTCTCGATATTGATGCCTCCAAAAAAGGCGCACGCTTTATCCGTTTCTGTGATGCCTTCAATATTCCTGTTCTGACCTTTGTAGACGTGCCCGGCTTTATGCCCGGTACCAGTCAGGAATACGGTGGCATTATCAAGCATGGGGCAAAACTGCTGTATGCCTATGCAGAATGCACGGTACCCAAAGTGACAGTGATTACCCGTAAAGCTTACGGTGGTGCTTATGATGTGATGTCGTCAAAGCATCTTCGAGGTGATGTAAACTTTGCTTGGCCTACCGCAGAAATTGCTGTGATGGGCCCAAAAGGCGCAGTAGAAATTATTTTCCGCAAGGATATCGGAGACGCTGAAAAAATTGCCGCACGTGAAGCTGAATACCGTGAAAAATTTGCCAACCCCTTTATTGCAGGAAAACGTGGTTATATTGACGATGTGATTATGCCCCAGAACACACGTAAGAGAGTGGCTCGTTCACTGGCCATGTTGCGTGATAAGGATATAGAAAATCCGTGGCGTAAACACGGCAATATCCCTTTGTAAAAAGCCGTTGTAAGCGATGATTGTCGAGCGCGTTAGTATCGTTGAAAACAGAATTTCTAGAAGAAGATTAAATTATGTTTAAAAAAATTCTTGTGGCTAACCGGGGTGAAATTGCCTGCCGTGTCTTTCGTACAGCAAAGGCTATGGGTATAGGTACTGTTGCGGTTTATTCTGATGCAGACCGAGATGCATTACATGTGACCATGGCCGATGAGGCTGTGCATATTGGCCCTGCGGCTTCCTCGGAAAGCTATCTGGTCATAGACAAAATTATTGAAGCCTGCAAACAAACGGGTGCCGATGCCGTGCACCCTGGCTACGGTTTTCTCTCAGAAAACAAAGATTTTTGCCAAGCCCTAGATGCGGCGGGCATTGCCTTTATTGGTCCTGGGGTAAAAGCTATCGAATCAATGGGTGACAAAATCACCTCTAAGTTGATTGCTGAAAAATCGGGTGTAAATACCATTCCCGGCTACACAGATGTAGTGCGCGATGCGGATCAGGCGGTAGAAATTTCCTCAGGCATTGGTTATCCAGTGATGCTGAAAGCCTCTGCCGGTGGTGGTGGTAAGGGAATGCGCGTAGCTTGGAATGAAGAAGAGTGTCGCGATGGTTTTGAACGAGCCACTAACGAGGCTCGTTCAAGCTTTGGTGATGATCGAATTTTTATTGAAAAATTTATTCAAGAGCCTCGTCACATTGAAATTCAGATCATGGCGGATAGCCATGGCAACGTGATTTACCTGGGAGAGCGTGAATGCTCTATTCAGCGTCGTCACCAAAAAGTGATTGAAGAAGCCCCTTCTCCCTTTTTGACCGAAGACGTACGCAAAAAAATGGGCGAGCAATCTGTTGCTCTCGCCAAGGCTGTAGATTACAAATCTGCTGGAACCGTAGAGTTTATCGCCGATGCGAACATGAATTTCTACTTCCTTGAAATGAATACTCGACTGCAAGTAGAGCACCCCGTCACTGAATTTGTTACCGGCCAGGATTTGGTTGAGCTAATGATTCGAGTTGCCGCGGGTGAAAAGCTTCCGCTGGCTCAAGAAGACGTCACGTTAACAGGCTGGGCCATGGAAACCCGGGTGTATGCAGAAGATCCGTTCCGAAATTTTATGCCTTCAACAGGTCGTTTGGTTCGTTATCTTCCTCCGGAAGGTGAAGGTGTTCGTGTTGATACCGGGGTCTATGAAGGTGGTGAAGTCTCCATGTTCTACGATCCTATGATTGCTAAGCTCATCACCTATGGTGAGGATCGTAAACAGGCAATCGATAGAATGGTCGATGCTCTGGATGCTTATTATATCCGTGGTGTAAACCATAATATTAGTTTTCTGAATGCGCTCATGGTGCACCCGCGTTTTGTGGCGGGAAATCTAACCACTAATTTTATTGCTGAGGAATATCCAGACGGTTTCAATTCTGATTTAGTGCCTCAGGATGACCCGGCTATCTGTGTTGTTGTTGCAGCCGCTATCAATAAAAAATACCGAGATCGATGTGCCATGATTTCTGGTCAGTTACCTGGCCATGAATATTACCCCACTGCAGACTGGGTGGTGATCATGGATCAAGGTGAAGCCGAGTATCAAGTTACGGTGGAGAGTGGTGGCGATACCATCAACGTAGAACTTGATGAAAAGGATTACCAGATTGATACCAATTGGTCTTTTGGTGACCCTTTATTTAAAGCAACAGTGAATGGTCAAGCGGTATGTGTTCAGATAGATGTGGTGGATTCATCACTACGGATGTTCCATCGAGGAGCACAGAAAGAAGCGTTGGTCGTCACCGCCAGAACCGCTGAACTTAACCAGCATATGCTGGTTAAAGAAGCGCCGGACATGTCTAAATTCCTTCTATCGCCAATGCCCGGATTGTTGGTGAAATTGGCAGTACAAGAAGGCGACACAGTTAAAGAAGGTGAAGAGCTGGCCGTTGTCGAAGCAATGAAAATGGAAAACAGTTTGAGAGCTATTGCTGATGGTGTGGTAATGAAAATCTCTGCTGAGATCGGCGATAGCCTGATGGTAGATCAGGTCATAGTTGAATTTGAATAAAAAGCTGAGTTTGAATAAAAGTTAAATTTAAGCAAGCGTCGAATGTGAGCCAGTGTTGAACTTGAATAAAGGCCAGCCCCAAGTAATAAACTCGAGTTTACGCAGAGGTAAAGTGCTCAGTGGTATAGTGTATCGAAGCTGAACTAAGCCATGAAGATGAATACGTGCAGATGACAGTCAACGAACTTGCCGAAAGTCTCCGACAGGGAAATCGCCGTGCCCTTGCCAAGGCGATTACCTTGGTCGAGTCCACAAATCCAGTGCACCGTGAGCAAGCTGCGCAGTTGTTGGACCTTATTATGCCGTACACCGGCAACACCATACGGATTGGTATTTCCGGTGTACCCGGTGTAGGTAAATCTACATTTATCGAAGCTTTTGGCGGACACGTTATCGACCAGGGCCACACGGTGGCAGTGCTTGCTGTGGACCCCACTTCAGCGGTTAGCGGTGGTTCAATTCTTGGCGATAAAACGCGAATGGAAACGTTATCACGAAACGATAACGCATTTATCCGGCCATCCCCGGCGGGTAAAACGTTAGGGGGCGTGACCCGACGAACCCGTGAAACGATGCTGCTTTGTGAGGCGGCGGGCTTTGATGTGATCTTTGTCGAAACAGTAGGCGTTGGTCAGTCAGAAACAGCCGTCGCGGAAATGACAGATATGTTCGTGCTGATGTTGCTGCCCGGTGGCGGCGATGAACTGCAAGGGATCAAACGCGGAATTATGGAACTGGCAGATTTAATTCTTGTGAATAAATCTGATGGCGACCAGCAGGCTGTGGCGAACAGAACAGTGTCTGATTATCAGATGGCCCTGCATTTTCTCCATCCTCGTAGTCGCAATTGGCAGGCAAGGGTTCAAGCTTTGTCGGCTTTGAAAAGGCAGGGTGTCAATGAGGTTTGGGACACGGTAGAAGAGTACCGTTCGGCATTAGGTAATGCCGGTGAGATAGAGTCGAGACGATCTGCCCAGTCACGAGCATGGATGTGGAGTGAAACAGCAGACGCGCTTTTAACAGAGTTAAAAGAAAATAAGGCAGTTAAATCCCTAGTGGAGCCGTTAGAGCGTGATGTGATGCAAGGTAAAACAACCCCAACCATTGCAGCACGTAAATTAATTGATGCTTTTAGAAAACGGTCGTAGAGCGCTGTCAAAGTTAAAAAGTTAAAAAGGTAAGAAAATGATTGGAGAGTTAAACCACGTAGCCATTGTTGTTCCAGATTTGGATAAAGCCGTAAATGTTTATCGAGATGCTTTAGGCGCAAAGGTTTCAGAACCAAATGATCTTCCCGAGCACGGAGTCCGGGTGGTTTTTGTGGAATTGCCCAATACAAAAATAGAATTGTTATTACCCATTGGTGAAAATTCACCCGTGGCAAAATTTTTGGAGCGCAACCCCGATGGTGGCATGCACCATATTTGTTATGAGGTTGAAGATATCTTAGTAGCGCGGGATAAACTTGTGGCTGAAGGTGCTCGTGTACTTGGTCATGGTGAACCTAAACTGGGAGCTCACGGTAAACCTGTTTTGTTCCTTCACCCCAAAGATTTTTGTGGCACTCTCGTCGAATTAGAGCAGTGCTGAGTTAGAGCCCTATTGAATTAGAAAGAAGTTGAATTAGAAAGAAGTTGAATTAGAAAAGAGCTGAATTAGAAAAGAGCCGAATTAGAGCAAAGTTGAATTAAAAGGGAATTGAGCCGGAGCAGACGCAAATCGTACTCCGGTGCTCTCGCCGTTAAAAAATGAAAGTGACTATTTCGTCATTTAGTCATCATTGTCGCATCCAAAGCTATACAGTATTTTTTCTTCCCTCTCCCCCTCCCAATTGATCTACGTACAAAATCACAAGCCATCAGGCTTTGTATCAAGGGAAATCAAATGCTAACGCATTGATTTTTTTAGGTTATCGATTATGATCAATTGCCTAATGGTTGAATAAGAACATTGCACGGAGAATCGTTTTGTCAGTAATTACACTCCTTGATAAATTGTCTAATCCTTTGATTGTAAAGTTAAATTTATCAAACTTTAGTGTCGACTTTCCTCTGATACAGAGCCTTCTAGTTATAATGCCTTCGGGCATATTAATTAGCAGTTAGGCAGCCGTAGGCGAACATATAAATATAATCACGGAAGTAATATATGTATCAGCATGATCAGAAACCAAATACCACACTAACCACCGAAGCTAGGGCTTTATTGGATAATATAAAGAACAATGACTTTGTTGTTTTGTGTGGAAGGAATAATTGCGGGAAGTCATATTTATTAAAGCTTATGACTCAAGCCATAGGAGAAACAGCTTCCTTCCTAGGGCCTGCAAGATATCAAAATTTCAACATGCTTACGCCATATGCTCCAGGAGCAAACAAGAGGAGTGAGAAATTTCAACAATGGTTACGACAATGGAAACAAAGCACGCAAAATCTCGACAATTCACCATTTAATTTACAACAGGCCATTGCGGAGTTAAGCAATGTTAAAAGGGAGCAGTTAATTGAAATAATGCATGCGCTCCTAGATTCAAAAATGGAGATTTTGCATACAATTCCTGAAAACTCAATGTCTCAACAATACATATCAGTAAATGGGCATAATATTTCATTTACTAGCTCAGGATACCGCCTAATTGCATCGCTAGTAACATCACTTTTGAATGAAGACTACGATATTTTTCTGATTGATGAACCTGAACTGGGTGTAAGCCCAGAAGCTCAGGGAATATTTGCAGATTTTCTCTTTGATACAAAGATGCGTGCAAAATACTTTAGCCATGTTAAAACGTTAATAGTTGCAACTCACTCAACAGTTTTTCTTGATAGAAAGAATATAAATAATAACTATTTTGTTTCAAAGTCTGGAGACGAAGTAGATGTAAATCAAGTCTCGTCAGTTGCTGATATAAACAGAATCCATTTTTTTCTGCTAGGGAATCGGCTCGAATCTTTATACATGCCATCCGCTATAGTAATCGTCGAGGGTAAATGTGATTACGCATATATAGAGCGTGTTTTGCATACAAGATATCCTGACACTAGATTTAGCATTATTTCAGCCAATTCCGACTCAAGAATACGAGAAGTGTTTAGTATTACAAAAAGCCTCTTCGGTGATATCCAAAAATCACCATATCAGAATCGTATATTTGCAGTAATAGATTCTGTACATGGTTCAGGCCTACCTCAGAAACTGGAGAAAATGGGGATACCTAAAGATAATGTTGTTGTATGGTCAAAAAACGGCATTGAGTATTATTACCCACCACAAATAATAAATGACATTTTTCATTCCGCTGATGAAATAAGCATCAATGGAGATCAGATAAGCTTAAACAATCTCACATATACGAAAAATGATTTGGTTGAAATGGTTATTCCTAAGATAAATCCAGCCACAGAGTACAACGACGAATTTACTAAAGAGTTTCTTAATAAAATTGAGCAAGAAATTGCCTAACAAGCGCAGGCCTTCGGCCATTTTTGCGCCTGGTTAAACGAAGCAGTGTCGCCATTTAGCAGAACGTTAGGTGAATAGGGAGAATCATAAATGACATATAAGATTCAATGTAAATGTAATAATGTTCAAATTTCTTTACATAACAAACCGATCGTACATGCTTATTGTCATTGTAACGATTGCCGTGATTTATTAGATATACCTTATCATTCAGTTGCTGTTTGGTCAGAAGAAAATGTTTCAATAGACAAAGGTCAGGGCTCAATTACGATCTATCAACATCCATCTCTAAAAATGCAAAAGCACTTTTGCACTAACTGCGGCGACGTTCTGTTTAATACAAACAATATGGGCTGGCGAGTAGTTTCCCAGTTTCTGATTGCTCGATGTAGCAACAATACATTACCCGCCGAATTAGCCTCAAATAGACATTTTTTCTATGAGCAGCGCATTATTAATGTCAATGACGATTTGCCCAAATATTTACGAGGCTCAAATGGAGCACTATTTGAGTAACGTTATTAAATTGCCTAACAGGGTAAATTATTTCGCACACACGTTTGCTGGACTTGCTACGCAACCAATACCGGACATTAAAACTATGAAGGTCGAACCGTTGGTCATCGTTTCTAGTGTCGAGAAATCCAGTAAGTTCTATCAGAATGTACTTGGTTTAAAGAGCGCGCGTGGCGGTGATGAGTACGAAATGCGTACCATGAGGTGAAACTTGTGTTGCCATTGCATTAGCCGGATGTGCATGAGCATCCGACCATTTTGGTGATGCGGCGTAGCAATACATCGGCGACACAGACTTAGCGTTATACAGCAAGGGTAGGTATGGATATCAAACAGTATATTGATTACTTCGATGAACTTTCTCATTTAAAAAGGGATCAACAATTTACCCTGCTTGAACAGGCACGAAATGACATTCATGCAGGTTCAAAATTTCCAATACTTGGCCTTATCCCATACTTTGTTCGTTTAATATTTATAGTTTTATTGACGGGTGGAAGTTTTCTTTTTTTTGGTTATTCAAATTGGATTCTTATACTGTCTATTTTTCTAAGCTTACTTTGCTCGAGGCTTGTAATAACAGAAATCAATGACTCGCTCATGTTGAAAGCCATCAAAAGAAATTTGAGTAAAAATTCTGTATAAAAAATCGAATAAACACGGACTAAATTTTTTAGCTATTTTTTAGCTACTTATTAGCGTGTTAAGAAGACTTCATATTAAAACGATCAATTTGGCTGCCTTAAATAACCTTGCCGCAATTCAAAATATCTTTTGGGTCAAACAACTGCTTTAACTGTTTCATGATTTCAATTTCGGTATCGGTTCGGCAGATAGAGAGGTAGGGTTTTTTCTCCAAACCGATACCATGCTCTCCCGAAATAGACCCCTGCCTTTTTGTTAAGGGAGCATAGACAGCTTGTTCTATAGCGTGCTTTCTTGCTTCAGTATTACTTTCCTCTGCGTTCCCTAACGCTACTTGCCCTAGTTCAACCGCAACGTGCAAATTACCATCACCCAAGTGCCCCAGTGTGGCCACAAACAGTTGGTCATCAATGGCTGTAATATTATTGTGCATTTCCTTTAAATAACCTTCCATTTCGCTGATAGGTAGGCTGACATCAAATAAGATCAATGGTTGGTAGGCAAACAAGGCCGGAATATTATCTCTTATTGCCCACATGGTTTGTTGCTGTTGAATGGATTCTGCCAATACTGCATCGGTGATCAGTTCTTGTGACATGGCGCTTTCCAATGCTTGGAGAAATTGTTCGTTGTCGATTTCTGTATTTGCGCCACAGCCTTCGATCAAAATATAAAAAGGATGTTGATCATTTAAGGGCGGGGTTCCAATATTCTCACCCTGGCAGGCAATGCGATAATAACTTTGCCATAGGGTTTCAAAGGCGCTGAGTGTGCCGCCCAACGCTTGCTCCATATGGTTGAGTAAGCGGGGCATGTTGGAAAATAGGTCAGTAGCCACCAGCGCGGTGGTTTTACTTGGCATTTGTGGCCTTAGCCTCAGCACTGCTCGGGTAATGATTCCCAGTGTTCCTTCACTGCCAATAAATAAATGCTTAAGGTCGTAGCCTGCATTATTTTTCAGCATTTGATTCATGCAGCTGAGAATGCGGCCATCGGCCAATACCACTTCTAGTCCCAACACTTGTTCTCGTGCCATGCCGTAGCGAATGACTTGGTTGCCACCTGCATTGGTAGCAATATTACCGCCAATGGTTGCTGTGCCTCGTGCGCCAAGATCTAGGGCAAAAAAAAGGTCTTTAGCGGCAGCCGTTTCTTGTACAGTTTGCAGAGGAACTCCTGCCTGAACTGTCATGGTTCGGTTGGCAATATCTACGGATTCAATGGTCGTCATTCTTTCTAGTGAAATGACCAGCTCATTTTTTGAACTGACACAACCTCGTGTCATGTTGGTACAGCCACCATGGGTGACAACTTTTTGTCCCACCTGATGGCAGAGCTTCATGACATCACTAAGTTGCTGGGTATTTTCGGGGCGGATAACGGCGGTGGATTGGCATTCCTGAGCCCCCCAGCCATCGGTTGGTCGGAGTTTTATGCCATTATCTGCATGTTGCTCAAGGAGGCCCGCTGGGCCAAGCAGAGATCGAAGTTTTTCTAGGAGTGCCGACATTTATCCTTCCCGTGCAGACAAACTTTAACAGTAGCTTTCATGGTGGCAGCTGACAATTGTTAATTTCTTATCAATGGGTGCGATAGTAGTAGAGTTAATTTTAGGAAGAATATTGTGTTTCAAAGCGCTCAATAAAGGTATTTAACATGTCTTCTGGTAAGTCGTTTATTCCTGCTGCGGCTTCGCGGCCACCCCCGGTTGGGAACTGACGGCAAAGGTCAGCTGCTCCGGTTTTGTTGTTTAGTGGGGCTCGTATGCTCACCAAATAGTTGCCGTTATCTTTTTCGGTGAGAACCGCATGGGCGCGGTTTGGGTGGTCATTGGTGAGGTCATTACTGAATACCCCGCTCACACGCCTAGCCCATGATTGGTTAGGAAGAATGAAGATACCCGTTTGTTCGGTAGCTTTTTCGGGGAGGATATTCTTGGCCGAGGACATATCGGAATGATAACCAGTTTCTAGTTTTTCAAATGGTTGTTGGCTGTCTCGGATAAAATCTAGTGGGTTTTTATACGGACTCACCAAGTTATACAGCTCTTCTGGTTTAAAGTGCAGATCTTCAAGGTCGGAGCCGTATCCATTGTAGTTAATATAGATGCCGAGATTTTGTAGGGAGGTTAATTCTGCTTCTGTAAGATTCAGGTTTTTGGCCATGCCATAAGCGCTTTTATTGAGGTTGTCACCAAAAGCGCCGACCACTGCCCATGCCGCATAGGCATCCTTGAGGTACGTATTGACCAGAAGGCTAGTACAGACTTCGGATGCTTCATTGATGATGGCGGTCAGTTGTGTCGATTGAGGGATATCGCCAGAAAAATGATGATCTACATAAAACACCTTAGCATCGGCATTAAGTAATCGAAGCAAGTCATCGTGATTTTTGTCCATAGAAACATCAAGGACAGTAATCCTATCACCACTGCCCGCATCCACTTTTTTTAACAGGTTGATGTCCCGCTTAACACCAGTGACCAGTGTGGCTGATCTAGGCTCGGCAAGTCTGAGTTGTGTCAGAGCGCAAATGCCATCGGCATCACCATTGAATACATCGAAGTCAGCCATTAGGGTACCTGTTGATATGAAAGAAACAGGGGAATAAATATATGCCCCTGTCTTTAGCTGTGTTAGCCGTTCTCAGACTGATAGTACTCCATCAGGATTTGTGCCACTTCAGGACGGGAAAATTCAGGAGGTGGTGCAATACCTTCACCCAGTATTTTCCGAACCTTGGTGCCAGATAGAATCACAAAGTCATCTTTTTCGTGGTCTTCGGCTTCATTCATCATCACGACGCGATTCAGCTTTTTGGAATAGGCGGTGTGATCCGCGCGGAAAATCTCGATATCCAATGAGCCTGCGGGTACTTTTTCATCAAAAATTGTCTGGGCATCAAAAGCACCATAATAATCACCAACACCAGCATGGTCACGACCAACAATTAAGTGAGTAGCTCCCATGTTTTGGCGGAAAACGGCATGGAGTACTGCTTCTCTTGGGCCAGCGTAGAGCATGTCAAAACCGTAGCCGGTCACCATGACAGAATTTTTGGGGAAGTAGAGTTCTACCATTTTGCGGATACAGGCGTCGCGCACGGGTGCAGGAATATCCCCTTTTTTCAGTTTACCCAACAGCATATGTACGACAACACCGTCAGCGCCAAGGCGCTCCATGGCCATGCGGCACAACTCTTCGTGTGCGCGGTGCATTGGGTTCCGGGTTTGGAAGGCAACCACTTTTTCCCAACCACGTTCGCTGATTTTATTACGAATTTCCACCGCAGTGTGGAACGTGTCAGGGAAGTCACTCTGGAAATAGCTAAAACTTAGAACTTGGATTTTCCCTGAGATAAGGTTGTTACCCAGGCTGGTAAATGTAGCGACACCTGGGTGTTCTGGATCTAGAGTGCCAAAGATTTCTTTGGCCATCATTTGAATCTGTTCATTGGAGACGGTTTCGATGTTGTCCACGTCCATAATGGCCATCACCGGGTTGCCCTCGGTATTGGGGTCTCTTAGTGCAATACGGCTAGCCCCCTCAATTCCGCTTATATCCTGAGCTAGGTTGATAATAGGTGTTGGCCAGAACAGGCCCCCCGTTGTGTGGAGGTTTTCGGCCACGCTTAAGGCATCGGCCAAGTTCATGTAGCCTTCCAGAGGATTGAAATATCCTGCACCCAGCATCACAGCATTGGCGGCGGCAGCAGAATTGAGCATCAGAGAGGGCAATGATTCCGCCTCTTGCATGAGCTGATGGTGTTTTTCTGTGTCGTATACAAATAGTGGGTTCAATGTGTCTGAGCCATGGGGCTTGATCACTACGCCTTCTCCTGTGGTTGGGTTTTAGTGCGATGTTTAAATCATTTGAATTTTGTGCAGTGAGATTAGATGCCCGCCAATAATCCCTTCTCTTTAAGGTAATTAATGATTATGGCGACCTCTTCTTCTAACGTCATTTGGTCGGTGCGCAAATGAATTTCGGGATTCTCCGGGGCTTCGTAGGGATCGTCAATACCCGTAAAATTTTTTATTTCTCCAGCGCGTGCTTTTTTATACAAGCCTTTGGGGTCACGTTTTTCGGCTTCAGCCAGAGGGCAATCAACATAGATCTCAATGAAATCATACCCTGATTCATTGTGAAGCTCTCGCACCTTGTTGCGGTCTGCACGGTAAGGACTGATAAAACTGGACAGCGCAAAGACCGCTGAATCTACGAATAGCTTGGAGATTTCACCAATGCGGCGGATATTTTCTGTGCGATCTTCCGCGCTGAATCCAAGATTTTTGTTGATGCCCAAACGAATATTGTCACCATCCAGACGATAGGATAGCTTCCCATGTTGATTTAGTGCACTTTCCAGCGCTACAGCTACCGTACTTTTGCCGCTGCCCGACAGTCCGGTGAACCACAATGTGGCACCTTTTTGCCCCATAAGGTTACAGCGAGCTTCACGAGAGACTTCGCCGTCGTGCCAATGAACATTAGTTGCTTTTTGTTCCATGATATTTAGTCCCTGTTTACACTAACTTGTAGCGGTGGTATGAGTGAATTGATCAACATAGGTGCGGCAGCCTCGTAAGGTCAGTTCCGTACACTGCTCGATGACTTGTTTTAAATTTAGATCTGGTTCTCGGCTGAGCATAGCTCCCCAGTAGTTGCATAACCCAATTAATGATAGCGCTGTAAAATGGCAGTCCAGGTTGGTCTTTAACTTACCGCTTTTGACACCAGCCATGAAAAGTTCTTCAAGTTGTTTCCTGTATGCCGATCCAAGGGTTTTCAGTTTTTCACGTTTTTGTTTTGGCAAATAGAGGCGCTGTTCAGTATGGACTTTTAGTGCTTCATTTTTTGCTCTATAGCTGGCTAGGTGAACAGTAATGATGGCGGACAGTTTTTCTTCAAAGAGCATCGACTGTCGGAATATGTCGTCCATGCCACCAAGATAATTTCTTAAGGCGGTATGACAGACTTCCTCTAATGCTGTTTCTTTGGATTTGAAGTAGTAATAAAGGCTGCCCTGACAAATACCTAAATGCGTGGCAATGTCTTTGGTGCTTGCACCGTGATAACCTTTTGTCGCAAAAACTGAAGCTGCTGCCTCAATAGCCTTTTCTCGCTGGCGCTGGTACCTCGCAGTGCTTTGAGCTGAAGAGCCGTGAATATTTGGGATAACGGATTGATTCATGCTGTGTATGCTAATTCGTGATGAAGAGATAATCTATAGAGTTATAGAAATAGTGGGAAGTAGAGCTGCTTTTTGTGACAGGGTCTTTAGACTAGCGTCGTGTTGAGGCTTGGTTCAAACGCTCAATCGCGTTTGTCGAAGCTGAGAGGTTTTTGTCAGCCCTCAGGTTTGCCAGCCATAAAAAAGCCTGCAAGTAGCAGGCTTATTGTACTAGGTATGTTTGAGAGGATTGACTCAAAACAACTTGTGGCCGTTTTGACCCCTTCGGGGCGGCGCCGTGTTACGGCTTGGTCCAAACGCTCAATCGCGTTTGTCGAACCGGAAAGGTTTTTATCAGCACTCAGGTTTGCCAGCCACAAAAAAGCCTGCAAATAGCAGGCTTATTGTAACTGGCGCACCCGAGAGGATTCGAACCTCTGACCTCTGCCTCCGGAGGGCAGCACTCTATCCAGCTGAGCTACGGGTGCTTGAACGGTCGCAATAGTAAAGCTTCCGAGTGTATTAGTCTATTTCCTCTGTGGATGGTTGCGCGAGAAATAGCACTGCTTTTGGGCAGGCAGCATAAGGTATACTTAGCCCATGCGATTGTGGATGAATAAATGGATAATATGTTGGTAAAAATTGGATTTAAAGGCTTAGCCGTTACAGGCTTATTGCTGATTGTCGGTTGTCAGATGCAGCCTCAAGTGCAGCCTCAAGCAGAGTCACAAACAGAGTCACAAACAGAGTCACAAACAGAGCCTCAAGCAGAGTCACAAGCAGAGTCACAAGCAGAGTCACAACTACAACAAGTGCAGGTGCCACCGTCTCAAGTTTGCCCCCCATCGCTCGAGTGTCCAGTTTGTTGGCCCACGGCAGTGTGCCCTGCACCCAGGGTGATTGAAAAAATCGTTACTGTAGCTCAGACAGGGGGTGAACTGAATCTTCCCATTATTGGTGAGGTGGAAAGAGTGGAGGTCAACCCTCCTGGTATCCAATATGACGCGCGTATTGATACCGGGGCCGAATCGTCATCCATTCATGCCGAAAATATTCAGTTAGTTGAGAGAGATGGGGACAAGTATATTCTCTTTTCTTTGGTGACACCGGATACGAACACATTGGTAGAGCTGGAAAGAAAACTTCAGCGTACAGTGTTAATTAAGCAAAAATACGGTGAGCCTGAGCGGCGCTTTGTGGTAAAGCTTTGGCTGACATTGGGCGATATTAAAGAGCGCGTAGATGTAACACTTTCTGATCGCACCGATTTTACTTATGGATTACTTGTGGGGCGAAATTTATTGACTGATACAGCAATTGTTGATGTTAGCCGTCAGCACACTATTAAACAGCACAACACTAACCAACACATAAAAGAATAGATGAAAATTTCCTCGAGGTTACAGATAGGCTTGGTGGCAGGGATATTAATCCTTATTGGGCTAGGCCTTACGCTCTATAAAAAAATAGAATTGGGTTTTCCCCTATCGCCGGGCCAAAGACAAGCCGTCTGGACATTGGAGTCAAAAATAAGTTTTAAGCCTGCGAAGGGGGCTGTGGCGATATCCTTGGCCATGCCTGAAGCCCAAGCGGGATGGGTTGTGCTGGATGATCACTTCGCCTCTTCAGGGTTTGATTTTTCAATTCAAGAGACCGAGGGCTCAAGGCATGCTCAGTGGTCTCGATCATCACTAGATCGCACCACAACACTGTACTACAAACTGGAAGTCTATCGGCCGGATAACGATGGCCTGAGTGATGCCCCAGTGCCAAAGATTGTTATCCCAGAGTTAACGGTTGATCGATTGTCCGCTATGAAGCGGGTCGTGGAGTCATTGCATGAACGTTCTTCCACACCAGAAAGCTTTACGGCTGCATTGTTACAGCAGTTGGTTCAAGGTCAGATGGGTCAGGATGCTGCCTTTCTATTTGGGAGTCGTGAAGAGACTAAATTGTCGGTGGTTATGGATGTGCTTGCTTTTGCGGGTATACCCTCCCAGCCGGTCAAAGGTGTTTTTCTGGAGGATGGCCGCCGCCGTCAGCAAATGGATACGCTGTTGGAAATACATGATGGCAAGCGTTGGCACATTTTTGATCCAAAAACAGCACAGCCAGGGTTGCCTGATAATTTCTTTGTTTGGCAGCGTGGAACAAAATCTGTGCTTGATGTTGTGGGTGGGAAAAGCTCGCAACTGGAATTTGCCATTGTTGAGAATACGTTGCCCATTAAAACCGTGCTGTTTATGGAGCAGCAGGTAAAAGATCGGTTGTTGCTTGATTTCTCCATTTATTCTTTGCCGGTAGAGCAGCAAGGTGTCTTCAAAGGCTTGTTGCTGATCCCTGTGGGAGCCTTGGTGGTGGTCTTGCTTAGAGTGTTAGTGGGCATCAGAACATCGGGTACGTTCATGCCTATATTGATCGCGCTGGCATTTATTCAAACAACCTTGTTGACGGGGCTGATTATTTTTCTGATAGTCGTTGGCGTTGGGTTATGGATACGTTACTACCTAACTTATCTCAATTTATTGTTGGTGGCCCGAATAACCGCCGTGGTTATTGTGGTGATTTTGTTGATGGCGGCACTGAGTATTGTCAGCTACAAGTTTGGCTTTGATCAGCTGCTCACCGTGACTTTTTTACCTACGATTATCCTTGCCTGGACCATAGAGCGAATGTCCATTCTTTGGGAAGAGGAGGGGGGGCATGAAGTTCTCATACAGGGGGGAGGCAGTTTATTTGCTGCTGTTCTGGCTTATCTGTTGATGTCCGTAGATTTTATTGAGCACCTCACCTTCAACTTCCCGGAACTGATGATTAGTTTGCTGGGTGTTGTACTGTTACTGGGGAAATATAACGGTTATCGATTAGTAGAGTTATACCGCTTTCGTGATTTTGGTAGGTCCGACCAATGAGGTGGATAACGCCACGAAAATTGCGGGAGCAGGGTGTACTTGGCATGAATAGCCGCAATATCGATTACATTGGTCGTAGCAATAATCGTAGTCGTTTTCCTTTAGTAGACAATAAGCTGAAAACCAAAAAAATCGCTGAACAACATGGTTTATCTGTGCCCGCTTTGTTTGGTGTGGTGAGTATTCAACGAGAAGTTCAGACCTTAGGCAAGCTTATAGCCGGCATTGAAAAGTTTGTGATCAAGCCGGCTCAGGGGAGTGGGGGAAAAGGTATTCTGGTGATTACAGAGCGCCGTGGTGAGGACTTTATAAAGTCCACAGGAGCTACGCTGGATTACCGGGATCTGAAACGACATACCTCCAACATCCTTAGTGGTCTGTACAGTCTGGGGGGGCGTCCAGATGTAGCTATGATCGAGGACATGATCGACTTCGACCCAGTTCTAAGTAATTTCAGCCATGAGGGTGTGCCAGATATTCGGGTCATTGTTTATCGAGGCTTTCCCGTGATGGCGATGATGCGATGTTCCACCCATAGCTCGGATGGCAAAGCGAATTTGCATCAGGGAGCCGTTGGGGTTGGTATTGATATTGTCACTGGGCATAGCCTTTATGCCATTCAAAAAAATCAAAAGGTGGAGGTACACCCGGACACGGGTTTTAGGTTTGATGAACTGGAGATACCTTATTGGGAAAGCATTCTTAAGCTTGCTGCTGGTTGTTTTGAAATGACCGGGCTTGGCTATTTTGGTGCAGATATTGTACTGGATAGAAAAAATGGACCTATGATCTTGGAACTAAACGCGCGTCCTGGCTTGGCGATTCAGATGGCTAATCAAGCTGGCTTGAAAAAACGTTTGAAAATGGTCGACGAGCTACGTCCAGTTGAGCGTCCTGTGGAGGAGCGTATCCGGTTGGCAAAGCAGATGTTTGGTGTTGTTCTGGTCTGAATTAGATTAAAACGGCACCTGTGCCTTAAAAGTTTCATAGAAACAGCGTTCACGGTAGACGCTTATGTCGTTATAATGCGAACCTGAAATGCGGTGCTGAATCTTTTCGAGACCTTATCGATTTTTGCCGCTACTACGAATAATTTGGAGACGAGAATGAGCCAATTGAAAAAAATAGGTTTTGCTGTTGCCGCTCTGGTAGTAGTTTTGGGGCTTGCGGGCTGTAGTTCTGATACAGAGGAGCTTAAGCTCACGGCACAACAAGAAGCAGAAATATCTGAGCGTCTCGCTCCTCCTGGTGAGGTGGTGCTGGAAAAAGATGTGGGCTCGGCGCCTGCTGCTAGTGCTTCTACAGGGCCTCGTTCTGGTAAAGACATTTATACTAAGAGCTGTACGGCGTGTCACTCAACTGGAGCGGGTGGCGCACCAAAAGTTGGCGCTGCTGCTGACTGGGCTGCTCGTGTGGATCAGGGTGTCGATACACTTTATGCCCATGCCATTAATGGTATTCGTGGTATGCCAGCTAAAGGGCTGTGCATGGATTGCTCAGAAGATGAGCTGAAGGCCACGGTTGATTATATGTTGGAGCAAAACTAACTTTTTGTTGCATAGATAATTGTTCAGAAAAAACCGCGCTATAGGCGCGGTTTTTTTGTATTGATTGTTAGTATAGGTAAGTTGATTTTTGGTATAGAGGGATTAATATCCCGAAAAAATATGGGTAGTATTTGATGACATCCTGTCACGGTTTAATTTTAGCAGGTGGATTATCGACCCGGATGGGTACCGATAAAGCTCAACTTCGCCGAAACCAGCAGACTATGCTGGAATATACCCAATCACTTCTCCATTCACTTGATTTGGCAATGTTTATCAGTGGCGGCGAATCAGGGCTGCCGGATAGAGTCCCTCAAGCAGGACCGCTGGGGGGCATTTATACTGTCACTCAGCAATGTCAGTTAGATGCCCCGTTGTTTGATGCGCTATTAATTGTGCCAGTTGATATGCCGTTATTAACAGCGGAGCTACTGCAGAATTTGATGCGTGTAGGGGAGGAATCCGGTACTGCTGTCTGTTACAAGGATTGTTATCTGCCGTTATATTTGCCCATTAGTGATGGGCTATTAGATTATCTTGCGCAGGTATTCACAGAGGGGTCAAATAGACCTCGTTCCATCAAAAAAATGTTGTCTGCTGTGGGTTTCATGCAATTACCCATTATTGATGCCCAAAGGTTAGCCAATGCCAATACGCCCGAAGAGTGGGATGCTATCAAATCATTGATAGAGCGTGTTGGCGGGGGTGATAGGAGTCGTGATGCTGAGTGATCAGGAAAAGAAGCGCTATAGCCGTCATTTGTTATTAGGTGATATTGGTGAGGCTGGGCAATTAAAGCTTTCTCGTGCAAAGGTGCTGATCATTGGCTTGGGCGGGCTAGGTTCACCCGTTGCCCTTTACTTGGCTGCTTCGGGTATTGGTCGGATGCTATTGGCCGACGGTGATACCCTTGATATCACCAATTTACAACGGCAAGTTATGTTTGATAGTCGTGGCGCGGGTGAATCAAAAGCTGTTTTGGCAGAAGCTCGGTTGTCGGCGTTGAACCCTGAGATTGAGATAGATGTCATTGATCAGGCACTAACGGCAGAAGATTTGGCCGAATACGTACCAGAGGTAGATCTAGTGCTGGATTGCAGTGATAACCTAGAGACACGTAAAGCGGTTAATCGTGTCTGTGTTGAACATAGTGTTCCGTTGGTATCTGCTGCAGCCATTCGCTGGGAGGGGCACTTGATGATGTTTGACTTTCGTCAGCCGGAAACGCCTTGTTACGAATGTTTGTATCCGTCCGGCGCTGCTGAGCCAATATTAAATTGCAGTACCAGCGGTGTGGTGGGGCCATTACTAGGGATTTTGGGTTCCATGCAGGCGCTGGAAGCCATCAAGTTATTGTTGGGGATGGATGCTGATTTAAACGGCAGGTTGTTAGTTTTTGATGGAAAATACCATCAATGGCAGAATTTTCGTATTTCGAAAAAACCAGATTGCCCAGTTTGCGGCGTTCGTTGACTGTTATTAATAGAGGCTTTGCCGCTTAATTTAACGATCAAAAGAGATTGTTGATCTGGCCTCGAACCTGTTATTTATAAGAACAAACCTAACCGTTTTTAAAAGCTATTCTCCGCGTTTGTAAGTCAATAAAAACAATCACCGCTTGACATAAGGACTGATCGGTCCATAATAGTTGCCATGACTTATGGAAGACCAAAAGAATTTGATGTCGATCACGCACTCGAAGCGGCTACCCAGCAATTTTGGGCCGCGGGCTATGGAGCAACCACGCTTCAGGATTTGTTGAAAGCCATGAGTCTTTCCAAAAGTAGTTTGTACCAGACTTTTGGTAAAAAATATGACTTGTTTCTTCGTTGTCTTGAGCATTATCAGCAGTCTATGACTGATAAGTTGAAGGCTCAGCTAGCGAATAGCATGACGTCCAAACAATTTTTTAGTGATTTTTTTGAAGATGTTATTTCTGAGGTTACAGTCAGAGGTACAAGAAAAGGGTGCCTTCTTGTCAATACTGCTAATGAGTTATGTCAGCGTGATGCCGGGGTAGCAGAAGCCGTTTCTAACGGTACAAGCAATCTGGCAAAAGTCTTTTATCAGGCCATTGAGATGGGTAAGACGAATAAGGAAATCACTACCACACTGTCTACGGAGAGCTTGGTGGACTACATACTCACGTCTGTCAGCGGACTTCGGTCTATGATCAAAGCGGGAGCAGAAGAGAGCACACTTAACCCAGTGATCAATATCATCATGAGGACACTTTATATCAGCGAGGAGGCTTATAAATAACCAGTTGAAATTTTTTAACTATTTATGGACCAATAGGTCCCAAACTGTCATCGCAAAATAAGGAAGGTATCATGAAATCTGAATATAAAATCTCGTTGCCACCGGTCACGATCGAAGCCGCTAGTGATTCTGTAAAAAGTACGTTGGAGCAACAGCAAGCCCAATTTGGATTTTTGCCCAATATGTACCAAACCATGGCCAATGCGCCGGGCCTGCTAAACACGTATCTCTATGGTTACGAACAGTTCCGGAAGGAATCTGAATTCACATCCTGCGAGCAGGAAGTTATTTTTCTGGTGCTTAGCCGTGAAAATGGTTGTAGCTATTGTGTCGGTGCCCATAGTTTTATTGCGGATAAGATGTCTGGTGTTCCCAAGCATGTAACCGATGCCATCCGCGACGGGAAGAGTATTGACGATGTAAAACTGCAAGCGTTGGCTAACTTTACCAAAATATTATTGAACACCAGGGGTCTTCCAACTAAATCTGAAGTGGAAGATTTTATTAAGGCGGGCTATTCAGAACGTCAAATACTGGAAGTCATTTTGGCCATTTCAGTGAAAACCCTAAGTAACTATTCAAACCACCTATGTGATCCAGTGCTTGACGATGTTTTCGCGCCACGAGCATGGTCTGAATAAAATCAGCAAAAAAACAAAAGGACAAATAAAAATGCCCGGTGAAAGTGTTCACCGGGTTAAGTAACAGTCACCTATACAGGTGACTGACTTTAGTGGAGATAAAGTAATTACTATAAAAATTAGAAATTGATCGTTAACTGCAACCAAGCTTTTTCAGTGTCAGTACCAAAATCATCGGCATTGTAGTTGGCATACTTAAATAGCAGGTGAACATTTTTATGAACCTGCTTTGCAATCACTACATCAATTTCATCACCGTAATTTGCACCACCTTCGTCGGCTTCAAAATCATGGTAAATCACACCTGCTTTAGCACCGAGTATGTTGGTAAATACTGAAGCATAAACATCTTCGATCCCATCCCCAGGGGTAGTCAAAAACTTGTCGGCAAAACCCTGGAAGCTATGTAGGGTTGCTAATGGGGTAGAGAAAGCCCCTTTGTTGTCATCTGCACCTAGCACTTCAATACCTAGTTTTGCCGTAACACCTTTCGCTTGAACGCCACCTTCTAATGTATAGTAATCAGCGTCATAGCTATTGGGGTTATCTTCGTAATCCGACTGGCGGGCGTACTCAGCAGTATAGAGGAGCTTGGTTTTATCGCCTTGCGAGCCGTTAAAACGAGCACCAAAGGTTTTAGTCGACATTGCCGGTACATCATCTATATCTAACAGATAGGCATAAGCTGAAAGCGTACCAAAACCTAAACCTTTATAGTTCAGGTTAAGGATGTTGGCGCTGCTATCCCAATCAACGTCGGCAGCGGGTGTTCCCGCTCGACCGTTATTTGGCCCAAAAATTCGATTAACGTTATCGACAAAGGCATAAAAAAACGTGGTGTCTTTCAGCGAGTTGTTTACAACCGTAACGCCGTCGTAAGTCTGTTCATTTTGTCGCCACCCAACGCCACCAACGAAACGCTCATTATCTAAGTTGATCCGTTGACGACCCGCTTTAATGGACGTGTTGTCAATGCCGGTATAGGCAATCCAGACCTGATTGACCTCAGTACCTTCAGGGTCTGTTACAACTGCATAGTTAGTGTTATTACCATTGAGATCATCATAGTTTTCGCCACCAATAACGCTCAGATCGTCTATTTCTACACCAACCTGAAAATCACTAAAAGTTTTTGTGGTATAGGTTAAGCGAGAGCGGAGTGTTGAGGCGTGTGCTTCTTCAGGTCGTGCATCATCATCGACATTTTCAAAGCGATAACGAAAGTTTATATCAAGCTTCCCTTCTTTTATGGCATTTTCCAGCGTAAGTTGTTCATCAGCAAGCGTATGACCAGCAAAACCAACAATAATGACAGACATTGCCGCAGTTAATAGTTTGCACTTAGGCCTTTTTGCAACAGCATTTTTCATGAGAGTATTCCCCAATACTAGGTAAATCGTTAGAGCTGCCACTAAAGTGGTATAATTGGTACCAGTTTGGTAGTAACTTCATGTTTTATAACAGCTTTTAAAGCTTGGTCGCCAAATTATCAGCTCTTAGAGGAAAGTCTCTTGACCTTGATCAAAGAATCCTCAAGCTCAACATTTAAACTAGCACTGAGTTGATATGTGTTTATAAAATTACAAGCTGCGAGCTATTTCGGCTATTATTAGTACGCAAGCAATGGGCCATTAAATGTCACAAACTAAGTTATCACCGCTCACAGATAAATTTGGGCGCACAGTTGATTACCTCCGGTTATCGGTGACAGACCGTTGTGACTTCCGTTGTATCTATTGCATGTCTGAAAATATGACATTTTTACCCCGCCAGCAGTTACTTACCCTTGAAGAAATGGCATATCTTAGCCGGGCTTTTGTCGAGCTGGGCGTGAATAAAATTCGTCTCACTGGTGGTGAGCCATTGGTTCGGAAAAATATTCAAGCACTGATCACCGACTTGGGTAATCTTGATGGCTTGGATGAGTTGTTACTCACCACTAACGGCTCACAGTTAGAGAAAATGTCGACTCAGTTAGCTGATGCCGGTGTCTCCCGTATCAATATCAGTATCGATTCTTTATGCCCCGAACGATTTGAAGAGATTACCCGTACGGGAAAGCTGGAAAGGGTCTTAAAGGGTATAGAGGCAGCACAAGCGGCCGGTATCGAACGAATTAAGCTCAATAGCGTGATTGTTCGTGGAAAAAATGACGACGAAATTATTCCGCTCGTAGAATTTGCTTTGGAAAAAGGGCTGGATATCAGCTTTATCGAAGAAATGCCCATGGGTGATATTGGCAGTCGTGACAGGCAACACACCATGGTTACCAGCGAAGAAATTAAAGAGGTCATCAGTGCCGTCTATTCCATACTTCCTAGCGCTGAAACCAGCGCGGGCCCCTCTCGTTACTATCGGATAGCAGGCAGCGATATTCGTATTGGTTTTATCTCGCCCAATAGCCACAATTTCTGTGAAAGCTGTAATCGGGTTCGTGTCACCAGTGAGGGACGGCTATTACTTTGCCTAGGTAATGAGCACTCTGTTGATCTCAAAGCGGTAATACGTCGTTATCCTGGCGATATGGATAAGCTTAAAACCACGATTGTTGAGGCGATGGATATCAAGCCAGAGCGCCATTATTTTTATGATGATGATAAACCGCAGGTTGTGCGGCTAATGAATGTAACCGGCGGTTGATGTTAGTTTTGAGCGTTGGCTTGCGTACTAACCGTACCCTACTATCCTTTCCTTGTCGTTTCCTCATATCTTTAATAACCTACATTTAGTCATCGATATTTTTCAAAAAGGTAATTGCCCATGAGCGTGTCCAGTTTTAAGTCTGCCCATCAGCTGATCACGGGTAAAGGCGCTGCTCAAGAATTGTCCGGTCAATTGATAAAGCTGGGTGTAGAGAATCCTTTTATTGTGACAGATAAGGGTGTTAGTAACTCCGGCACATTAACCATTATCACGGATCAATTGTCTGAAAATAGCTATGCAATCTATGACAATATCCCGCCCGAGCCTGAAGTGTCTGTTGTCCAAACCTGTGTCGATGCATTTCAGCAGGGAAATCACGATGGCCTAGTGGCCGTGGGCGGTGGAAGTGCTATGGATACTGCCAAATGTGTAGCGGTTATGGCTGAACATACGGGTGATTTGGAGAGCTTGTTCGGCGAAAACATGATAAGCCAGCGTAGCATGCCGTTAATTGCGATACCGACCACGGCAGGGACAGGATCGGAAGTAACCAATATTGCCATTTTGGCTGATCCTGAGGCGCAGGTTAAACGCGGTATTGTGAGTGATTTTCTGTTGCCAGATGTTGCTATTGTCAGCCCGGAAATGACGCTAAGTTGTCCTCGTCATGTGACGGCTGCTAGCGGTGTGGATGCATTAGTACACGCCATTGAAGCGTACTTATCAAATTTTTCTAGCCCCATCACCGATGCTTTAGCGATTAAGGCAATGACCTTAATTATTCATGCGCTGCCTAGAGCATTTTCCGAGCCCGACAATTTAGAGGCCAGAGAAGACATGGCTACGGGCAGCTTGTTGGCAGGTCTGGCATTTGGCAATGCAGGGGTAGGGGCCGTACATGCACTGGCATATCCTCTGGGGGGTCGTTATCACATCTCCCATGGTGTCAGTAATGCGTTGCTGCTGCCCTATGTGATGGAATACAACAAACCGGTTTGTCTAAAGCGCTTTTATGATATAGCCCAAGCTTTTGGTGAGCCTGTGCATACCATGACGCAACTACAGGCTGCTGATCGGGTTATGGGCCGTTTGCGTGAGCTGTGTCATAACGTAGAAATACCTAAAAACCTCAGTGAATTGAATATCCCCAAAGAGGACATCAACCAAATGGCCGAGGAAGCCTTTAATGTGAAACGGCTATTGCGTAATAATCCGAGAACCCTGACCATCGAAGATATTACTGCGATTTACCATGCAGCTTTTTAGTTTTTAGTCAGTGGATGCCGAATAAATAAAGATAACAATAAAAAATAGAGAGTGATTATGAGTGCTTGGAAAAATCGTCCCTACGGAGATGAAACGCCCTATTATGCACTCGGTCCCTTTAAAATCAGACTCCCTTTTCTTCATTACCGTTTTGAGCTACCGGATTACCTTCAAGGGTTGTTGATGTGTGCCGTTGACCTAGCCGCGATTCCTTTAATGGTTGAGCTGCTGGGTATGCCATTTGAAGCAGCTATCGCCATTGTGATGATTAACGGCTTTTTATATTTGTTGCATCATATTTTGGGTGATCCTGTTATTCCTGGTTGGATAACCCCAGCGATTCCACTCGTGATGGTCTATGTGCAAACTTTTGATATGGGGGTGGATAGGGTTCATGCTCTCATCTCTTTTCAAATGATGTTGGGTTTTCTGTCTTTGGTGTTGGGTCGCACACACCTAGCTTCTAAAGTCGTTCATATGATTCCTGCAGCCATTAAATCCGGGGTTATTATGGGTGCGGGTATTGCCGCCATTGCCATTGTCTTTAAAGAGGGCGGTCGTTTTGATCAGTATCCCATCACCATTAGTGTCGCCGTGGGTATTGCCTTTTATTTGATTTTTTCCCGCCATTTTTCTCAATTACGTCAGCGCGGAAAATTATGGGCAACCATAGGTAAGTTGGGTATTTTCCCTATCATTGTTTTGGCGATAATTATCGCACCCTTAGTCCATGAAGCCCCATGGCCAAACATTAGCTGGGGTTTTACCAAACCTGATTTTGTACTGATGTTTAGTGAATACACTATTTTTGGTGTTGGCATTCCACCCTTTATGATGTTTCTGACGGCATTGCCTACGGTGCTGGCTGCCTATATCGTATTGTTTGGTGATGTACTGCAAAGTAAGGCAATCTTGGCGGAAGCAGATGTCATTCGTGCTGACGAAAAAATTGATTACGACCCTAATCGTGCGCATTTAATTTTTGGGGGACGTAATTTTTTAATGAGTATTTTTGGCCCAGATGTGGTGATGTGTGGACCATTATGGGCGGCCATGCATGTGGTGGTTGTGGAACGCTATAAACAGGGGAAAGAGGCCATGAACTCTATATTTGGGGGGGCAGGGTCTTTTCGTTGGGGCACCAATACCGGTTTGCTGCTCTTACCTATTGTTACTCTGGTGAAACCCATTTTAGGGATTGCCCTGGCACTGACACTCCTGATTCAGGGTTTTGTTAGCGTGCGAATAGGTATTATGGAAGCTCGCAGTCAGCGAGATTTAGGTATTGCTGGCGTGATCGCCGCTGTATTGGTTATTAAAGGTGCTGCTTGGGCCTTTGCCATCGGCGTGATACTCACAGCACTTATTTATGGTAAAAACTTTTTTGTGGGCGAAATAGACCAAACATTTATTAAAGATATGAAGAAAGATGACATGGCTGGGGATAAGTAGAGTAACTGATATTAAAAAACCTATTTATTTATAAAACCTGAGCCGCAGCGTAACAAGGAATTAATATGGATTATCAAGCATTTAGTTTTTTCAAAAATCAATGTTATGTCGGTGGGCAATGGCTTGAGAATGGTGAGTCAGTAGACGTAATGAACCCCGCTAGCGGCGAGGTGTTAACCCAAGTGCCACTGTTCGCAGAAAAAGAGACACAGCAAGCTATTACTGCTGCGGCAAACGCATTGCCTGGTTGGCGTGCTTTGGCTGCCCACGAGCGGGCCAATTATCTGAAAGCCTGGCACCAGTTGTTGATCAAGAATCGTGAAGAATTGGCTTATCTTATGTCCCTAGAGCAAGGCAAACCCCTTGCTGAAGCATTAGGTGAGATCAATTATGCGGCCAGTTATGTTGAGTGGTTTGCCGAAGAAGCTCGGCGTATTTATGGCCAGACTATACCGGGGCATGATCGAAATAAGCGCATTGTCGTATCCCGTGAACCCGTAGGGGTGTGTGCTGCCATTACTCCCTGGAATTTCCCTGCCGCCATGATTACCCGGAAAGTAGCGCCAGCATTGGCAGCGGGTTGCACTATTGTCGTCAAGCCCGCTTTAGAAACACCATTAACCGCACTTGCCATGGCTGCGCTCGCTCAACAGGCGGGTATTCCCGATGGCGTATTCAATGTGATTACAGGCGACTCTCAGAAGATAGGTGAAACGCTGACGGCAAGTCCTGTTGTTCGCAAACTGAGTTTTACGGGTTCGACACCTATAGGCTCTAAACTAATGGCTGACTGCGCGCCGACGCTGAAAAAAATCTCCCTTGAGTTGGGGGGGAATGCACCCTTTATCGTGTTTGATGATGCCGATATCAATCTCGCCGTTTATGAGCTGATAAAAAGTAAATTTCGTAATGCGGGGCAAACCTGTATCTGTGCCAACCGTATTTATGTTCAGCAAGGTATTTACCAAAACTTCTCACAATTATTAGCTACACGTGTGGCCGAGTTAAACGTGGGAGTAGGAACAGAACCCAATATCGACATTGGCCCGTTGATCAGTGAAAGTGCAGTACAAAAAGTAGAGAAGCAACTCGCCGACGGTATAGAAAAAGGCGGCGAAGTTATCATTGGGGGCAAGCGTCATACCCTCGGTGGTACATGGTTTGAGCCAACGGTGTTCATTAATGCCAGCGAAGAAATGTTGTGTGCCAAACAAGAAACCTTTGGGCCTATGGCTCCCCTGTTTAGTTTCGAGACTGAAGAACAGGTGATTAGACAGGCAAACAATACTGAATTTGGATTGGCAGCCTATTTGTTTGCCAATAATATCAATGTGGTTACCCGTGTTTCGGAAGCGCTGGAATACGGTATGGTCGGTATTAATACGGGCGTTATCTCAACCGCAGTCGCTCCCTTTGGTGGTGTTAAATCCAGCGGTGTTGGTCGTGAAGGCTCACATTTTGGTATCGATGAATATACTGAGTTGAAATACCGCTGTTATAGCATTAGTGATCAATAACTATAAAAAGGAGTTGATGATGTTTAATTTTTCCTTAATAAATAAATACAAAATCCCTCTCAGTATTATGCTGGCCATGAGCCTAACTTTACTCAGTGGGCTCACTGTGGCTGATGAACTATCTGGTATGGAGGCATTACAAAAAGATGCACCAAAAAACTGGGGAAAATGGGGCGATGATGATCAAGTCGGCGCATTAAACTATTTGGATAATGCTCAGGTGCTGCGTGGTATTGCCACCATAAAAACAGGTGAACGGTTTACCCTGCAAATACCCATGACCCATGGTGTTGGCCCAGTATTTCCCGGGCGTGTACCGGTGCAACATTTTATGTCTCAGGACCAAAGTGTTTATTCATCAGGAAAGATAGACCGGCTTTCCGGCGGCATGAAGTATTCCGACGATGCGGTGTTTATGTATCTGCAAGGAACGACCCATGTGGATGCGCTGGGCCATGCTTGGTATAACAATGAAGTCTACAATGGCAAATCTGCCGACACGACCATACATGGTCATAACTTTGTGGACATAGGGCAGATTGGTGAGAAGGCCATCGTTGGCCGTGGTGTGTTATTGGATGTGGGAAAATTATTGGGTGATAAAAATGGTCGCTTGGCACCAAATACCTGCATCAACCTGCCGGAACTGAAAAAGGTGGCTAAAGCGCAGAAAGTGACCATTGAAAAGCGGGATATTCTTTTAATTCGCACTGGCTCCATGGGGCGTTTTTATGACGAAAAAGATCACGACAACTGGAACGCCTTAACTGAACCTGGCTTGTGTTACAGCAAAGAACTGGTTAACTGGCTAAATGAAATGGAAATTCCTGTGATTGCTTCAGATAATCTGGCGATAGAGAAAGCATCACAAACTATTGATGGCGAGACGTTCGTTATTCCACTGCATGGTGCATTAATTCGTGATTTGGGTATCGTGTTAAGCGAAATCTATTGGTTAGATGATTTGGCTGCATCTAGCGCCAAAGATGGTCGCTACAGTTTTTTCTTCAGTGCTGCGCCGTTAAAAATGAAAGGCGGTACAGGCTCGCCAGTGAATCCTATTGTGATTAAATAAAGCCACTTAAAAATCAGGTAAGCAGCGTATCTTTTTAGCTTTTCACCAGTCCAGTGTATTGGCCCAGTTGAGCATCTGGGCTGGTGAGTCTATACACATGGGATGCGCAGGGTGAGATAATACTGCAATCACTATTTTAATTTATGTACAGCATAGGCTACTTTAAATGCCGCTTCCTGAAATACCTTTAATCCGGTATTTGAAAATGAGATAGGTAACGGGTTATCTGATATCGCGGATTTAATTTGCGTTGGCGATAGCAGAGTGACATCGATATCACTAATCAGTTGGATGGCAGACTCTAATTTGAAACTGATGGCGCCACCAGCAAATTTACCCTTGGTCATACGCTCTTTTATGGCAACCTTGTCGACTTTGTAATCGCCCATCAGCTTGGCGAATGAAAATTGAAACTTCTTGAGATCTTCTCGGGTGTGGTCTTTCGGTAACGTCAGTTTACGTACTCTGCAATCGGGCAAATTAAATTGTTTATTTTCTAATTGAAGCAAACACACAACGGCATCGTTGGCCGATAGTTCAACACCACAAATTATCATTGATAGTCCTTAGCCGAGATATCTCGACGGTCTTTGTTGTTATGTATTCTGTTTCGTACCGGAGAAGAATAGTGCAAAGGGTTTTGATCCCTTTAATCTTTAATATCTTGCCATTAGCAACGCTTACCCATCTTCATTAATGCACTACGTAAAAAATTATGCCGGGGCAAGAGATCTGGGCCGTCATAAACGCTTTTTACATCGGATACAGAATAAACTGCAGTTGGATCAAGGGTTTTAATTAATTGGATAAGCGCAGGGACGTTACACCTTTTTTCAATAATAAGTAGCAGCTCAACTGGATGAGCTACCCCCATATCACCATCGAAGGAAACTACCTTAAATTCCATCTCACGTAATTCATCTGCCAGGACATCACGATTGAAGGATATGCAGCGGACAAGCTCATTACCAATAGCAAAACGGCTTTCAATCGAGATGCCAACATAATTACCCACGGCAAAACCACTGGCATAAGCCAATGCAAGATACCACTGGTCAAGGTTTGTTAAAACTTGGGCTGCTGCAACTAGCCAGATAATGATTTCAAAAAAACCAATAAACGAGGCCAACAATTTGTTGCCACGAAATATAACAATGGTTCGAAATGTTCCAAGCGAAACGTCAGCAACCCTAGCAAGAAAGATTAATGGTACTAACAGATATGGATATTCAACAAATAATTCCATCATGACTACTCATTGTTAATTGCGATTGAAGCATAACGCCTTAAGAAGGAGTCACCGATTCGGTGGCTCCGCTTGTTTGGGCCGTGATGGGAAGATAGTGCGATGAAGCGGTTACAAATTAGCTATTATAAAAATCTTAATTCGCTATTAAGAGCGTTAAGAGTAACCACTTTTTTTCTTGACTGAACTTCACTCCCATCAAGGTTGATAGTCTTCCCCGTTTCCTTTAAAACGAGCTTCTCGATTTTTTCGTCGGTTATGTCACCTTCGATAGTTACAAAATTTACTTCGCTTGAATTAATAGATGCAGAGCTGTTCGGTAAATAGATAGTCCCATTATTAAAATCAACAGCAAATGCTATAACGCCGGGAACAATAAAAAACAACAAGCCAATAGCATCTAATAACACAATGCTAGCATCAAGTTGACCCGCGCCCTGACCTTTTCTCTCTGGGTGTATTATGGTCCCACACGCAGATAACTGAAGGACAAAACCGCCTATTAGCGATAAGGAGATAACCTTCTTAATTGTTGTATTCATCACTCTTCTCTCAGGTTATTAAAAATAGCGGCGATATTTAGTAGTATGATAAATAAAATATAACGTGGCGTGGGTAAAGGTAGCACAGGCGAGGCAACAATCGTGGATAGATTACACGGCATAAGCGAAATACCTGCTTCTCCATAATCCTCGCCGTTGGAGTAGGCCAAACGAACTAACTTGATTGCCTAAGATAATTCGCTCTAAGCGATCAGCTGAACCGCTCTTTCATTGCGACACTCATAGGAACCCATCTCAAATTCTCGACAAATCCAAGGGCGGTTTTCATAAATAGAACACATGAGGGTCTCACGATCTAAAGCTGAACACCAGCCATCATCTAAACGCAGCATTGTTTCGCCGCCCCATTCATCGCGAGCAATATGCTCGTCGGGAACGCCTGTGTCGGTAATAATCATGACCTCTAAACGGCAGCAACAAGCCTGGCAATTTGAGCAGGTGATTTCAGTTTTTGGTGCATTTTTAATAGTAGTGACCATGTATATCATCGATGAGAATAATCGGGCATTTTACCCCAAGTTGACCATGTTCGGAATTTGCTTGGGTCGTACCCGAGATACTGACCTTGATTGAACAAGAGACTGTGCAGTGTAGGAGGTTCATTGGGGCTCCTTGTTAGACACACAACTTTACGCCTATAACTGACCATGACAACTAAAAACAAACATACACAACCGACCGACAATGGAAATAAAGCAGTGGCAAATGAATAGTGCTCTAATGCCAGTAGCGAAAAGGTATTTCTTGCCATAAATAACACGAAAAACGGTATATTTTCTTGGTGCAGAAAATTGTAGGCTTTTCTGATTGTTGGCCCGAAACCAAGCAGATCAACTACTGTCAGCACAACCACTGCCCACAATGGATTAGAAGTAAAATACCAAAATGGTAGAGAAGCCAGTGCGGCCAATAAAAACAACCAATCAGCGCGAGTTATAGATATATCAGATCGTTTTACCGCGGCCAAAATAGCAATAAATACTGTGATTACGCCAGAAACACCGATTGGCCAAGCACCCATGCCACCCTTAGCTTCGAGTTGGGCGAAAAAAAATTACTGTTGTTGTACCCCAAATAATCCACGAAAAAACATGTGACTTTGTGACATCCGCCAATATGGAACGTATATAAGGAAGGCAACAAAGGTTAAAATTATTGCTAGCGCACTAAATATTAGTTTAAGGCTTTGGTCCACTGTTAACGCCCGCTTAAGGGGCTGACAACGGTACTACCAACTTTCTGTATTGCACCGTAAACACAAAAACCAGCGCATAATAAAAATGCCACGCGTTGGCCGTCCTCTTGAAGCGTTTGTTAGGTATTTATGGGCGCTGAACATAAATTAGCCGATTCGTGTCAAAACCACGCTCTGCCGACATTTGAATGAACTTTTCCATTACCTCTGGCCCAACTGAGGGTGTTCGCGATAACAGCCACAGGTAATCTGTATTAGGTCCAGACACAAAGGCATAACTGTAATTTTCACGATCTAATTCAAAAACCACGTAAGAGCCATAAAAAGGCCCGAAAAATGAGACCTTGAGATAACCGTCTGTTGCACTATTTACAAAGTAGGCTTTACCTTCTGCTTCTTCCCACTCTCTTTCTGTCGCCGAGTAACCACGATTAAGCACCAAAACACCGCCATCATTTCGCATGCTGTATTCAGCGGTGACCTGACTTAAGCCTCTTTCGAATGAATGGTCGAGGCGAGCTACCTCATACCACTTACCCAAATAATTATCCAGTTCAAACCCCGATATTGGTTTAACTGATTCAGGCATACCCAAACAACCACTCAGCATAACTACGCATATTGTCAAAAACATTGTTCTCAAAATGCCTCCAAATACCTAACACCCAAAGCAACGGGGGCGAAGCCGTCCAGCCACGCAATGGCGACGCTACCTTTGTTTGTTATGTATCGATTTCTACATTATGTATTTTGTACTTATTCATAAGCTATTGAGCCAAATTATCTTGCATTGGCGTAAATGCAAACACACCATTAGCGTCTCTTTTAATGATGAAGTTAATTGCTCCGTTACAGAAGTTACATACGCCATCAAATATCACTATGTGTCGATTATCCATCAAATTCTATGAAACATAACAGTGAATCATAAAGACCCGGGCACACTATCACTTTGGCCCCTTGCTCTAGGGCTTCGAGCAACAAGGTCTTCAGTTTTTATAGTTAAATTAGTGTGTTGGGGGCGAAAAGGTTTTTTATTGGCTGACACGATGAGACTTCCTTTAATTTTTTTCTGGCATCCTCTTGGTCCATTGATCATATCTCTGTATCGTTATAAATCAACCCGCTGTCATCTTTGAGCCTCTATAGATATGACCCTACCCAAAAAAGTCAAAATCGTCGAAGTCGGTCCTAGAGACGGTCTGCAAAACGAGCAGCAGCCCATCAGTACTGAGGTAAAGATCGAGCTGATCCATCGGTTGGTGGATGCAGGTCTTCGTTATATTGAAGCGGGTAGTTTTGTGAACCCAAAATGGGTGCCGCAGATGGCCGGTAGTGATGAGGTGTTTCAAGGGCTATTTTCTAGGGAGGGTGGGCCCAAAGCCGGTGTGACTTATGCGGCACTGACTCCTAACCTTGAGGGCTTTGAGCGGGCGGTGGCTGTTCACGCCAATGAGTTGGCGATTTTTGCGGCGGCGTCTGAAACATTTAGCCAGAAGAATATTAATTGTTCTATTGATGAAAGCCTGAATCGTTTCACACCCATTATGGACGCGGCCAAATCTACTGGACTGCCGGTGCGTGGTTATATTTCCTGCGTGGTGGGGTGCCCCTATGAGGGAGAGGTCGATCCTAATAGGGTGGCCGAGGTGGCGTTGAGGCTTCGCGATATAGGGTGTTATGAGGTGTCTCTCGGTGATACCACGGGTGTTGGGACACCGGATAGTATTATCCAGGGGATTGAAGCTGTCGCAGCAAAGGTTTCTATCTCTCGCCTTGCAGTGCATCTGCATGATACCTATGGGCAGGCGTTGGCAAATATTTATGCTTCGTTACTGATGGGGATTGATGTGGTGGACAGTTCGGTGGCGGGGCTGGGGGGTTGCCCTTATGTTAAAGACAATGGTGCAAAAGGTGCCTCCGGTAATGTGGCCACAGAAGACCTGGTGTATATGCTCAATGGTTTGGGTATTGAGCATGGGGTGGATTTGGATAAATTGATGGAAGCGGGTCGATTTATTACGGAGAAATTAGGTCGAGAGAATGGGTCGAAAGTCGCAAGAGCCTTAAGGTCAAAATCTTAGTTTTTCAGACATTCATTCTAAATATTGTTAGATCTTTTCAGTTTTTTTAGGGGTGTTTTTCAAGCATAGTTCTTAATGCCGCCGTTAATGTAGATATTCCCGGTTTTTTATCCAGAATCTCCTGAGGGCTTAACCCAGATAACTCGTGAGGAAACACCAGCCATTTATCGGTTTTATGCAGGTAGTAATCTGGCTCTCTATCAGTTCGGTTATTACCCGGTTTGAAGTAGGGTGTGGCGATACGAATTTCTGGTAAATTTTCAGCGCAGGCTTGTTCAATATCCTCCACAATTTGTTTCATACTGAGTCCAGTGTCGTAGACGTCATCCACAATCAGAATGGAGTCCGCCTTGCGGAGGTTGTCGATGATATGGCCCAGCCCATGTACTTTTACGACATCGGCAGTTTCACCCAGCGCGGTATAAAACGAAGTGCGAATGGCAATATGGTCAGTTTCGATACCGAAATAATCCAACAATTCTTGTACCGCAATACCCACTGGGGTGCCGCCTCGCCATACGCCAATAATAAAGTGAGGCATGTAACCGCTTTCTAGAATTTGTAACCCCAGAGAAAAGGAATCATCCAGTAGTTGCTGGGCATCGATAAACTGTTTATCCACTGGTGGTGGTTCCTTTATGTTAATTCCATTTGGTTGGCGACCGGTGTGTCGAAATAGGGATTATCCATGTTCTACGGTCAGGTACTATAGTGGCAGCCATAATTAGTTGATGTCGCGGGGCAATCTTCGTTATCTGGGAGCAGGTTTTTATCTATGTCTTTTGACGCTAAAAAATTACTTGTCGAGCTATTCCATACGGCGGTGGCTGCGGCTGATCCAGAAAAAGTATTGCCGGGTTATTTGGACAAGCTGTTAGCAGAGCTGGCGACCAACAATGATCAGGGTGACGTTGTTGTTATCGGTGCAGGAAAAGCTGCGGCATCAATGGCAGCGGCTCTGGAGAAACACTGGGTTTACAGTGAAGGTGATTTATTGTCACTTAGAGGTTTGGTGGTGACAGCCTACGACCATGCTGTTCCCTGTAAGCAGATTGAAGTGATTGAAGCTGCTCATCCGGTGCCGGATCACAGTAGTGAAATAGCGGCGCAGCGTATTCTAAAGACAGTGTCTAACCTGAATAAAAACGATTTGGTCATTTGTCTGCTTTCGGGTGGTGGTTCTTCGTTGCTGGCATTACCTGCATTGGGAATTACTCTGGCCGATAAGCAACAGATTAATCAGGCACTCCTGAAAAGTGGGGCAACTATAGATGAGATCAACTGTGTGCGAAAGCATCTCTCGGCTATCAAGGGTGGTCGATTAGCGGCGGCTTGCTTGCCTGCAAAACTGGTGACATTTGCCATTTCCGATGTGCCGGGAGATGACCCGGCAGTGATAGCCTCTGGCCCCACGGTGGCAGACCCAACGACACGTCAGCAGTCCTTGAAAATATTGAAAAAATATCAGATTGTAATCAGTGATGGGGTTAAACAATGGCTAGATAACCCCGACTGTGAAACACCCAAAATAGTCTGTGAGTCCTCAGAATTTCTGATTATTGCCGCGGCCCAACATGTACTGTTAGCGGCGGCAAAGCAAGCAGAGGCGCAGGGGTTAACAGCATTGGTGTTGGGCGATGACTTCACTGGTGAATCACGGGCTTTGGCCCGATCTCATGCCGAATTGATAAGTAATGTTCTTGAACGGGGGCAGCCTGTGAGTGCACCATGTGTGTTGCTATCCGGTGGTGAAACCACAGTAAAAGTCAGGGGCCGAGGCCGTGGTGGGCGCAATACCGAATATTTGTTAAGTCTGGCAGCCCAATTACAGGGCCGGGCTAATGTCTATGCGTTGGCTGCCGATACAGATGGTATTGATGGTTCGGGTGATAATGCCGGGGCGGTGCTATTACCCGATAGTTGGCCGGGTGCTAAAGCGTTGGGTCTGAATGTTGTAACCATGCTGGAAAATAATGACAGCTATCGGTTTTTTGAGATGTTGGACGATCTCGTGATAACTGGGCCAACACATACCAATGTGAATGATTTTAGGGCTATTTTGGTTTTACCCGAGAAGTGAAATGTATTGAGCTGCCTCAATGGGTTAGTTTAAGTGTTTGAGGTAGACTACTTTAACTTTTAGGCAATGCTATAAACGGAGAGATTCCTGTGTCGGATATGCGAAAACTGACCCACCTCAATGATCAGGGCGAGGCCCATATGGTCGATGTGGGTGGTAAATCAGTGACTACTCGGGAAGCCACTGCGGAAGCAACTGTCTCTATGCAGTCGGAAACGCTGAAATTAATCCAGTCTGGTGGACATAAAAAGGGTGATGTCCTGGCCGTTGCCCGCATTGCTGGTATTCAGGCCGCAAAAAAATGTTGGGATTTGATTCCTCTGTGCCACCCATTAATGCTCACCAAAGTGTCTGTGGAATTTGATGTGCAGCCAGAGAATAACTGTATCCACATTGCTGCTACCTGCGGTCTCGATGGTAAAACCGGTGTGGAAATGGAGGCGCTGACGGCGGTCTCCGTAGCGGCTCTGACCATCTATGATATGTGTAAGGCCGTGGATAAAGGCATGGTGATTGAACAAACGCGATTGCTGGAAAAAGCCGGAGGAAAATCCGGGCACTGGAAAGCTAAAAAGTAGCTAGCTCGAAGAAAGAGAGGTAGGTTTTAGTATGAAAGTATTATTTTTTGGCAGTCTCCGGGAACAGCTCGGCATGGGTGAACTGAGTACGGCATTACCCGATGGCGTCGAGACCGTTGGCCAGTTATTGGCTAACCTGCAAACACAAGGTGATGAATGGAAGCTGGCACTGGGAGCCGGCAATGTATTGTTTGCTGTGAATCAGGATATGGTGGATGAGCATACTGTCATCAGTGACCGCGATGAAGTGGCGCTGTTTCCTCCGGTGACAGGAGGATGATTTCTATTTCTATACAGGAACAGGATTTCGATATTGGCGATGAATATCGTCAGCTACAAAAAGCGGGTTCTGAGGTTAATAGTACAGAGGTTGGAGGTATTGCAATCTTTACGGGGCAAGTGCGCGACCTTGCAGATAGCCCACTGAAGTATCTACGTCTCGAACACTATCCGGGGATGACGGAAAAATCCCTTCAACAAACTGCCGAACAGGCAGCCGAACGCTGGCCGGTGAAAGATATTCGAGTTATTCACCGTATCGGTGATTTGTCCCCCAGTGAGCAAATTGTATTGGTGGGAGTGAGTAGTGCCCGCCGTGATGCGGCGTTTTCTGCCTGTGAATTTATTATGGATATTCTGAAAACCAGCGCGCCATTTTGGAAAAAAGAACAGTATGTGGATGGCAACAGTGGTTGGGTCGATGCCAAAGACGTAGATCAGCAGCGTGCTAAACGCTGGCAAAGTGAAGATTAATTCTCTCGTGCACAATGTATTAAAAACTCATCCCAAAATTTTTATTACTTGTGTATTTTTATTACAGCTTTTGGGAATGCAAAACACGGTAGCTGACACCCTGAGTATTGCCGTCGCTAGTAATTTTCGCCCCGTGATGGAACAATTAAGCGAAGCATTTAATGAGCAGCGAGGGGATAACCAAGTTGATCATCAAATTAATATCAGTAGTGCTTCCTCGGGTATTCTCTATGCCCAGATTCTACGGGGCGCGCCATTCCAACTCTTTTTTTCTGCCAATGAATCTTACCCCGAAAAGTTAGTGGCCAGCGGCCATGGAGCGGCTGATACATTGGCAACCTATGCCATTGGAAAATTGGTGATGGTTTCACGTGGTGAACGCGAGGCTTCAGAAGCCAAGAGTCCAAAAGAAATTTTATCCAAGGCTAAACGTATCGCTATTGCCAACCCACGGACAGCGCCCTATGGCATAGCGGCTATGGAAGCGCTAGAAAGTCTGGGTGTTGCTCATGAACGTCAGCCAATACTTGTAGTAGGAAATAATATTGCCCAAGCATGGCAGTTTTTCCATAGTAACAATGTCGATGTAGCGATAGTTGCCGCATCATTGGTTAATTCAGTTGAACGGGTTGAGCCGAAATATAATTCGGATGTTGGTTTAACGGGTTCTGATGTGAAAGAAAAGCAACAAAGGCTACGGATTGCTGATCTCTCATCGTATTTAAAACACCCTGTTCGACAGGGCCGGGTAGCGATAAAACCGATGTTTCCATTAGCCCAGGAATTTTTGGACTTTATGCGTACGTCAGTAGCAGAAAAAATAATAACGGAGGGTGGTTATTTACTGCCTGTGCCGGTTGATACAAAAAGTTCTATGACTGCTGTCATTATCCCCCCCATAATGACTCCATGAATCTGCTGACTTCGGATATCACAGCACTTTGGCTGACGCTGCAATTGGCGGCAGTGACCACCGTTATTTTGATGGTGGTTGGCGCTCCTCTGGCTTGGTGGTTGTCGCGCTCGACATCTCGGTTTGCCAGCGTGGTGGAAGCGACAGTGGCTTTGCCACTGATATTGCCACCTACGGTCATAGGTTTTTATCTACTGATTGCATTTTCTCCCGATAATTTTTTTGGTGGTAGTTGGCTCGCTTTAACTGGGCATTCATTAGCCTTTACCTTTAGTGGTTTGGTGGTGGGCTCGGTGATTTATTCACTGCCCTTTGTGGTGCAGCCATTGCAAACCGGTTTTCAGCATTTTGATCATAAATTACTGGAAGCAGCAGAGACTATGGGTGCAGGCACCCTGGATCGCTTCTTCAATTTAATTATTCCACTGACGCGCCGCGCGTTTGCCACCGCCGCACTGCTGGGCTTTGCCCATACCATGGGTGAGTTTGGTGTGGTGTTGATGATTGGTGGCAATATCCCCGGTGAAACGCAAGTCTTGTCCATTGCTTTATATGATCATGTTGAAGCACTGGATTATCATCGCGCCCATTGGTTGGCGGGTGGTTTGCTCGCCTTTAGCTTCGTGTTACTGATGCTGCTCTATGGTTTTAATCGCCATAAACTAACCAATAGGGTGGGTTGAAGTGGCTGTAGATATAGAAAAGAAAATGCAGCTGGTGGTAGAGCATTCCTTTATTCAAAAGGACGGTATTAAAAAAATAAGTGTTCAAAAGGGCAGTGCTCAAGAGGCCGATTTTTCTTTGGCGATAAAGACTCAGCTGCCAAGTAAGGGTGTCACGGCCATCTACGGTCCGTCTGGATGTGGAAAAACCACGCTGCTGCGTTGTATTGTCGGATTGGAGCAGCCTACGGTCAGTCGGATAAACATAGGTGGTCATGAGATTGGTGGCTTGCCGGTAAAACAGCGTCAACTGGGTTATGTGTTCCAGGAGAACCGCTTGTTTCCGCACCTTAGTGTTGATGGAAATCTTGATTTTGCCCACAATCGGCGGTTTTCGAATAACGGGCCCAGTAAGCGACAGGTGATAGATTGGCTGGGCATTGACGGACTGTTAGACCGGAAGCCCGATCAGCTTTCAGGGGGGCAGAAACAGAGGGTGGCCATTGCGCGTTCACTGCTAACCGCCCCTCGTTGTTTGTTGCTGGATGAGCCCTTGGCTGGTGTTGATAGTAAAGCGCGAAATCCTATTCTCAAGCACCTTGAAGATCTGGCAAAAAATCTGAATATCCCGATGGTCTATGTGAGTCATAACCTCGACGAAATTACCCGGCTGGCAGATCATCTGGTCATTATGAACGAAGGCCGGTTGGTGGTCGGAGGGCCATTGCTGGATATGCTGTCTCGATTAGATTTGGATGTAAACCGGCAGGAAAATTCTGCAGTGGTGCTGAATACAACAATCGTCAAACATGATAACTATTACGGCCTGACGCAGCTTTCACTAGGCGTAGATTTAAATTTGGGCAACGCAGGGTTAAGTGCCAAAACTCAACTTTCCGTTGGACGACTTTATGGTGAGTATGGAGATGTAGTCCGGGTAAGAATTCCTTGTCGGGATGTGAGCATTGCTTTGGAAAGACCCCGTCACTCCAGTATTCTCAATATTTTGTTTGGTGTGATAACTGACATTGAATTGGTCGATGGCTCTAGAGCTATCGTTAAAACTGAGGTACTGGGGCAATCTATTTTGGCGCGTATTACCCGGAAATCTTTGGAATATTTAGTACTAGAAAAAGGCAAGTCCGTGTATCTGCAAATTAAGACCGTAGCCCTGTTGTCAGAAACACTTGTTTAAGGCATACCGATTAACCATTTTAAACGTAGTGATTTAGGAATGATGTATGAAAGCTTTTCCCCATACCTATACAGCGACGGCATCAGCTGATCCGACAGGTAATGTAATTTTTTCATTGGCCAATGGTTGTACGGTTGAAGTGGCTCCTCCCGTAGAATTTGATGGCACTGGCGATGTATGGTCACCAGAAGAACTGTTAATGGCTGCAGTGGCAAATTGCCTTGTTTTATCTTTCAAGTCCATTGCTCGGGCCTACGATTTAAATTGGCTCCATATTGAGTGTGCCGCTGATGGGCAACTTGAAAAGGTTGAACGCAGGGTTAAATTCACTCGTGTACACACTCGGGTCAAACTCACCATTGCTTCAGCAGAGGATAAAGACAAGGCAAAGCGTATTCTCGAGAAATCGGAAGACACGTGTTTTATTACAAACTCCATGTCTGTCGAAACCAGTTTGAGTTTTGAGATTATCATTTAACCTGTATCTAAAATAACACATCATTAAAGAGTAAAAACTGGACAGGCTTGCCCTTTTTTATTGTTCCGCCTAAAGGATGAATAGCAAAACCATTGCCGACACTGGCCGTGGATAGCACGCCACTGCTTTGATTTCCAGCCAACTCAACACTAGTCTCACCATTGTTATTCAGTACCAGTTTGGCGCGGAGATATTCTTGGCGTTTAGCTGGTTTTGGTCGATCAAAACCAGCGGTTACTTGAACAGGCGTGGGTAATAGCTCGTTGGCACCCTGGCATTTCAACAGGAAAGGGCGGGCGACAATGGCACAGGTGACAAATACGGCAGCTGGATTACCGGGAAGTCCTAAAAACGGAGTGCCCAGTACATTACCAAAGGCCAGTGGTTTTCCCGGTTTGATTGCCAGCTTCCAAAGGTCGAGGCTGCCGAGTTTTTCGACGCAGGCTTTTACATGGTCTTCTTCACCGACTGAAACACCCCCACTGGTGATGATGCAGTCAGCTTCTATGGCTGCTTTGCGCAGTGCCTGTTCAGTGGCTTCAGCATTGTCGGGGACGATACCCAGATCAATATAGTCAAATCCCAAGGCTTTCATCTGCCCTGCCAGGGTGTAACGATTTGAGTTGTAAATGTGACCGGGAGGCAATTCACTGCCAGGCTCTACTAACTCATCGCCGGTAGAGAGAATGGCTACTTTTAATTTCCGGTAAACAGGGATTTCAGCAATGCCTACTGAAGCTAGCAGTCCCATATCTTGGGGTTTAATACGGTGGCCACGAGACATAATCAGACTACCGCTTTTAATATCCTGGCCTTGAGGGCGTATATTGTCGCCGATTTTAAATTCTGCTGGGAGGGTGACCTGATACTTGCCTTCGGGGACATCATTCCACTGACAGTTTTCCTGCATAACGACAATATCTGCGCCCGCGGGTATTTCTGCACCAGTAAATATACGAGCGGCAGTGCCCGGTTGTAACGGTTGTGGCGCAACACCAGCCGGGATTCGTTGGCTGATGGGTAAGGTTATTGGTTCCATTTTTTGGCGATGGGAGTTCTGGATATCATTGCTGTTATAGGCAAATCCATCCATAGCACTATTGTCTGCTGGGGGGACATCAACCGAGGATAATTGATTGTCGGCGAGCACTCTTCCTAATGCTTCGACGACTGGAACCATTTCGGTTTCGGTAATAGCTTGAGCAGAACGGAGTAATATTTCCAGTGCTTGTTCTACTGGCTGGAGTCCGGGTTGATCGCAACAGCTCATCCGCGTGACTCACAAACAGCAGTTAGTTTTACGTGGGGAATGAAGTTGCAGGGTTTGGTGCGGGCATCCAGTTGTTCGCCAAGAATATTGTCCCATGCGGTGCGGCAGGCGTTGGTAGACCCGGGCATGCAGAATATCAGGGTGCGATTGGATAGCCCCGCGACGGCTCGGGATTGCAGGGTGGAGGTGCCAATTTCCTGATAGGAAATGTGGCGAAATAGTTCACCAAAACCTTCCACTTGTTTATCAAAAAGTGGTGCCAAGGCTTCGGGGGTGGAGTCTCTATCGGTAAAGCCCGTGCCGCCTGTGGTCAGGATAACCTGAACTTTTGGATCGGCAATCCAGCGAGAGACTTCAGCACGTAGCTGATAGATATCATCGGGGATTAACTCACGGCCAGCTAACTTGTGTCCTGCTTCGGTGAGGCGATCTACGAGTAGTTGGCCGGAGGTGTCTTCCTCCAGAGAGCGAGTGTCGGAAACAGTGAGTACGGCAATTCCTAGGGGTAGAAATTCTTTTGATGCATGTGGCTTTGATTGTTGTGACATAGGATTCTCATTTCGTTGTTCTTTCATCAGGGGGCTGTCATTTCGATGGGACTTTGTTTCCTTTAGTTTAATATAGGAAATACTTTTTCATAGTATATGTTGTTGTACAAAATATTTTACTTGGTTGCAGACACTAGCAGTGACATAACGAGCAGGCCAAATAATACAAAAGACAACATTTTCCAGAATAAGAGGGTGTTTTTTTTGCCGCCTGGCTGAATATCCTCTTTAAGGAATTCTGGGTTTGGGTTTTTTAAGTCAGATAAAAATGCCCTAAGGCTGTCATAGCGTAAGTCTGGGTTTATAGCGACCGCTTTTTCGAGGGCTCGGTCAAACCATACAGGAATGATATCGCGATGATGATAGCTTGGAATGTAACGTAATTTGAGAAAGTCGTTGTGGCTATTACATTTTTCCAATTTGGTGCCGTAGGGTAGAAAGCCAGTAAACATCTCGTACGTTATGACGCCCAACGAGTAAATGTCACCCCTGACTCCCGAGTTAATCCTGAAACGATAAGAGGGGTCAGCATAATCCAGAGTACCCAGTGCCATTTCCCTTTCCATGGGAGTGAATATTTCATGGATGCCTGGCGCATAGACTGAGCCAAAATCGACAATTTTCACTTCAAAGTCTGGGGTCACCATAATGTTGCTGGGTTTTAAATCTTGGTGCACAGTTTCTTTTTCATGTAATGCTTCCATGCCCATGGCGATCTGTTCTACCAATTTGATGAGGTTTCTCGGACGTTTGTCTGGGTGTTTTTTTAGCCAAATTTCCAGCGTGTCTCCTTCGACCATTTCCATCAGATAGTAGAGAAACTTACGTTCATTTTTGGGTGGGATAACTTTTACTACATTTGGGTGATCCACTCTGCTACCAATCCACTCTTCCATGATGAATCGTTCGGTATAAGCCGGATTGTCGGAATAGTTCTGGGAGGGGGTTTTCATCACAAGGGACTCACCAGAAACCATGTCTTTCACAAGGTACAGCTGGCTGCGTTCACTGGCGTACATTTCTTTAAGTACTTCGTAGCCATCAATTTTGAGGCCTGGGGCTAGTTCTGGAGGGAAAGGGAGGCGGGTCAATCGTTCGTTGAGGTCCTCAATATTTTCCAAACCCAGCTGGTCTATACGGAGTAAGCAGCAACTCAAATTGTCGTTGCTTTCATGTTGCCGGGCGGCATTAACAATGGCTAGACAAGCTGTATTGTAATCCTCGGGGTGACGTTCAATCAGTTGAAGAATGTCAGCTTCTGGTAGAAAGTCGTGTATACCATCAGTGCTGAGAAAGAAAATATCGCCTGAATGTAGGGTGACTACGCTGGAATCCACGTTGAGATTTGTATCCATCCCCATGGCACGAATCAGATAGTTTTCATCCTTGGAGATGCCTGCCGTGTGGTCTCTTGTGAGCTGTGTGAATTCACCCGTTTCAGCACTTAGGCGGTAGATACGACTATCACCAATGTGAAACAAGTACGCAAGATGGGATTTCACCACTACAAAACTCAGCGTGGTGATATAGCCTCGAGCTTCATCATGTATTTCTCTTCCAAGGTTATAAAGTTTTCGGTTGAGCGGAGTGAGAATTTTTTGAGCAGCGTGTTTGACGCTCCATGTTTCTGGTGTTGTGTAGTAATCGGTTAATACGGTACTGACACAGCGCTCTGCTGCTTCTTTCCCGGCTTCCGCGGTGCTGACACCATCGGCGACGACAGCCACAGCCCCCTTGGTGTTAAGCAGGTGGTCTTTGGGAATACTAAAACCCACAGCATCTTCATTGACGGGCTTAATACCAGCTGATGTGGCGACACCAACGGTCGCTTTAAAAGAGGGGATGAGTTCCATAGGTGAGACTCGTTTTTCTCTCTCAGACTAACAATCAATAGGGCCCACAACAACTGTTGCTGGCCCAGTTTATTTTGGGACTGTTATCAGGTGACGTCGATTAGCTCGACCGTTCCATCGGGCAGCACTTCTGCCATTTTCCCTGCGGGTTCTTCGAGGAATAATACTGCTAGAAAGATGACCCCTGCGGAGGCCGCAATCAATAAGAAGAAGGTGTTGTACTCAACAAAGGACAAAGCTGTCAGATAGGTTACTGCGCCCACATTACCGTAGGCGCCTGCCATACCAGCAATTTGGCCAGTCATGCGGCGTTGGACCAGTGGCACCATGGCAAATACGGCACCTTCACCTGCTTGTACGAAGAAGGAGCAGCACATGGTGGAGATGACGGCCAAGGGGATCCACCAACTGCTGTTGATCTGACTCAACAGCAAATAGCCGCATGCTAATCCTGAGATCAGGATTAGCATGGTTTTGCGACGACCAAAGTGGTCACTTAGCCAGCCACCACCAGGGCGAGCTGCCAGATTCATAAAGGCAAAACCCGAGGCCAATAGACCAGCTTTAACGGGGTCTAATCCGTCAAAGGTATCTAGGAAGAACAGTGGCAGCATAGATACTACGGCAAGCTCTGACCCAAAAGTTACAAAATACGACCAGTCCAGAATAGCCACTTGTTTGAACTTGTAACGCTGCATTTTGGGAACACCCGCTTTCAGATGTTCGTGGTTTACTTTCCAGATCTGACTGGCCTGGAAGAAGTATAAAGCCACCAGTCCTGCGTAAATCACATTTACTGCAGTGGTGGTTAGCAAGCCGAGGTTAGAGGGAGATAACTTCCAGGCTAATACTGCCAGTGCAATGTACATGGGGACATTCATGGCAAGGTAAAACCACAGGTCAGTCCAGCTGGTGACTTCTAAGCCTCCAGATTTTTTCGGTTTGAAATAGGTTGAGCCTTTGGGGGTGTTGCGGGCATTGATGTAGTAAAAAATACCGTAAAAACCGGCGATGACACCGGTCAGGCCAATAGCATAGCGCCAGCCATTTTCTCCACCAAACATCAGTGCGAGCGTGGGTAATATCATGGCACCTGCTGCGGATCCAAAATTACCCCAGCCGCCGTATATCCCCTCTGCAAGCCCCACTTGTTTGGCAGGGAACCACTCGCCCACCATGCGGATGCCAATGACAAATCCCGCGCCAGCAAAACCAAGTAGAAAGCGGAAGAGGGCGAGTTGTTCATAGGAGTTGGCTGTGGCGAAGAGCACGCAAATGCAGCCGGATATGACCAGTAGGCCGCTGTAAACATGTCGGGGTCCAAATTTATCCACCAATATGCCGATAACTATTCGGGCTGGAATTGTCATGGCAACATTGAGGATCATCAGTGCTTTGACCTGTTGCCCGGTGAGATCAAAGGCCTCTTTGATGACTGCCAGCATTGGAGCATGGCTAAACCAAACGACAAAGGTCAGAAAAAAAGCGAACCAGGATATATGGAGTGTTTTTATCTTTGGGTCTTTAAAGTCTAGCAAATTAATTTTTGCTTCAGACATCGTGTTCTTCTCCTCGTTGGAGACGGTGTCTCCAGTATTAACAAAAAACCAGTATTAACAAAAAATATATACTCTATTGGTTAAGAGAATTTAATAATTTGTAGTGAAAGCCGACTTGATCCAAGTCATCGTTACCTTTTGAAATTTAACCAATTTATTCTAAAGTACCACTAAAGTGGTGCAGTATTTATTAGGTAAACCTTTTTATAAACAATAAGTTGATCGTTTTGTTTGGAGTGGTATTACTGTTTTGGCTTCGGGCTGGTTATTTGGTAGTACTTCTTAAAAGGTGGGGGTTATCCCCCAAGGTTTTGATAACCATTGATATGAGTCATTTAAAAAAAACCAACTTGGCGTCAGTATCTTCATCAATAGATATTTTTATTTGCCAACTAAAGGTGTGTCAGATGAACACAATTTTTGTTGCTGTTGATTTACGCTCTGATGTCGAAAGTATTTTGAGAGTAGCCAGGGATATAGCCAAGACCTATGACGCTGAATTGGTGCTGGCTACTGTCGAAACAGAACTGCCAGGAGCAGAGGGAGCTGAAGAAGATGAAGAAAATAAAGTTATGGATGAGTTGAAAGAATCTTATGGCAAAGAGATTCATGAGCTTCACACCCTAGCGCGCAATATTGCAGCTGAGGGAATCAACTGTCGAGCTGTTATTTTGGAAGGCGTGGCAGCTCATCAGTTGTCACATGCTGCAAATGAAATGGATGCGGATTTAATTATTTTAGGAAATCATGGACACAGCCCGCTTTACGATACCCTGATTGGCGGAACGGCTCCCGGAATTATTCAATTTGCCAAACAAAAAGTGTTACTAGTGCCAGTGGACGATTAAATTTCAATGCCGGCTCTTCTGCGTGCGAAATACTGAGAGAGTTGTAGGTGATGTATAGACCTAAACATTTAATATTTCTGAATGGAAGCCAATATGGAACTCGTTTGTCCGGCAGGTAGTTTGCCTGCGTTAAAAGCTGCTGTGGATAATGGGGCCGACGCGGTTTATATCGGTTTTAAAGATGACACTAATGCACGGCATTTTGCAGGATTAAACTTTAATGACCGCAAAGCTCGGGCTGCAATGGAATATGTGCGTGCGAATAACGTTAAGTTGTTTGTTGCTATTAACACTTACCCACAACCTCAGAGTTGGTCTCGTTGGCAGGCCGCTGTAGACCAGGCTGCAGAGTTACAGGCCAATGCATTGATCATTGCGGATATGGGAGTATTGGATTATGCACGAGAACGCTACCCGGATTTAAATCTTCACCTCTCTGTTCAGGGCTCAGCCACCAATATAGATGCCCTGACATTTTATAAAAAAACCTTTGATATAAAGCGGGCAGTATTACCTCGAGTATTGTCGTTGGCTCAGGTGAAACAGGTCGCAGCTAACAGCCCTGTGGATGTGGAAGTATTTGGGTTTGGTAGTCTGTGCATCATGGTTGAGGGGCGCTGTCATTTGTCTTCTTATGTTACCCGTGAATCGCCTAATATGAGTGGTGCATGTTCTCCTGCCAGTGCAGTGCGTTGGCAGGAGACAGGTCAAGGTCGAGAGTCTCGTTTGAATAATGTGCTTATAGACCGCTTTAATGAGGGCGAAAATGCGGGCTACCCAACGCTTTGTAAAGGTCGCTTTCGGGTAGAGGGTAATACCTACAATGCATTGGAAGAGCCTACCAGTCTTAACACTCTACAATTGATTCCTCAATTAGATGCGATAGGTGTCAAGGCTATAAAAATTGAAGGACGGCAACGTAGCCCAGCCTACGTGGAGCAAGTTGTCAGGGTGTGGCGGGAGGCACTGGACAATTACAAGAAAACGGGTAGTAACTTCACCCCTCGGAGTGAGTGGCTTGATACTCTGGCAAATGTTTCTGAGGGTAACCAGACTACGCTGGGGGCATATTCACGCCCTTGGAAATAATGGGCTTAAACCAAATAAGAGCATGTTGATGAAATTATCTTTGGGTCCAATTCTATATTACTGGCCACATCAAAAAGTTGCTGATTTCTATCAGCAAGTCGTTCAATCTCAGGTTGAAATTATTTATTTAGGAGAGATGGTCTGCTCTAAACGTCAGGAACTACGTACACTGGATTGGTTAATGTTGGCCGCAGAATTAGCGGAGTCGGGAAAAGAAATCGTGCTTTCTACTTTGGCATTGATTGAGGCCCGTTCTGAGCTTTCAACCCTGAGAAAAATTTGTGAAAACAGCGGTTGTTTGATTGAAGCAAACGATATGGCTGCGGTAGAGCTGATGTCTGAGAAAAAGCTGCCCTTTGTGGCGGGAACATCCATCAATATCTACAATGCCTATACCCTGAAGACGCTTTATCGGGCGGGGTTGAAACGATGGGTGATGCCAGTGGAGCTAAACCGTATAGCTCTGGAGAATATCCTGATAGACGTCAAAAAAATGGGATTTTTAGAAAGTATAGAAACAGAAATTTTTAGTTATGGACGATTACCCTTGGCTTATTCAGCGCGATGTTTTACTGCACGTTGTAAAGGGCTAGCGAAGGATAATTGTCAGTTGAAATGTTTGGAGTATCCAGATGGGATACCACTTCAAACACAGGAAAATCAGTCGTTATTTACTATCAATGGAATCCAGACCCAATCGGCTCAAATTTATAACCTGATGGATGAATATTCAAATATGGCTGATATAGGAGTAGATATTATGCGCATTAGTCCGAGTAGTACGGGCACCATTGAGGTGGCAGAGCAATTTTCTCGGGTAATTCGGGGTGAAACTATTCCCGCTCATTTGATTGCTAGTGATATGAGAAATTCTGAGTTTTGTAATGGCTATTGGTTTGGCCAGCCAGGAATGGAAACACTAACGTCAAGTTAGAAAATCTGTTTTCATTTTTTCATAAATTATTTTGTTAATCGTCATATCTATTGAAAAATAATAAGAAAATTTTAATTTTTTGTGAGGGTTATTATTTTTTATCTTATCTTATCTTAGTTGGCTGCTAGTTTCCCTGCATTTGTCAACATGCGCTGGATAACTGATGGCAGCATATCAAGCTCAACACTATCCAATATATTTTTCACTTCTAGTCCAAGCTCGGTGTCCCCTTCAATGCTAAGTTCTCTACGAAAAAAAAGAGTGTCTGGGTCTTCTTGTCTTGATGCAAGTAAGACAAAAGCTCTAGCATTACCGGTGATGGTGGCGTCAGCAGGCCCGTTCAATGGTTGTATTTTTAATTGATTGTTAAGGTGGCTCAGTCGCCAGCCAATACCGATATCTGCTACGGAGATTTTTAGGGTTTTGTTGGAAAGAAATTCTAGGTCGCCGTCGGCAATAGGCTCCAACAGAAGCTGTTTCAATAAATGTTCTAATACAAGTTTCTGCGGATGAAATGGAATGATTCTCAGTGCGGAAAATAATAAGGGTTTTACGTGGCCTATTAGTTTTTCAGCAACGGTGGTTTTAATGGGCAATGGTTATTCTCCCAAGTAGTCATTTTCTGGAGGGGCTGGTTGGAGTTATTTCACTCTGTTTTCAACGGCCCAGACTGCCGCTTCAACTCTTGAGCGTAAACCGAGTTTTTTTAGTAGGTGTTTCACATGTACCTTTACCGTAGATTCAGCAATATTTAGTTGGCGGCCAATCATTTTATTGCTTAGCCCTTCCGCGACCATTTTTAATATTTCTTTTTCTCTTCGGGTCAGAGAATTGTAGCCATCACCTCGACCTTTAGCTGTGTCATCACGAAAGGATCTGGCTAAGACTTCCGTTAATTCTTCTGAAAGTACAAGTTTTCCCGAGCAAGCTTCGCGGATTCTGTCTACGAGTCTTTCGGGCTCCATATCTTTCAGAAGATAGCCATCTGCACCCGCTTTTAGGGCGGTAACGACATCAGTGGTGTCATCCGATACGGTAAAGACAACAATTCGACAACTAATACCAATATTACGCATGGCTTGTAAGGTTTCAATACCATCCATTCCCTTCATGGAGAGGTCGAGAAGGACTAGGTCAGCCTCTATCTCTTGAATTAGAACAACGGCATCAGCACCGTTGCTTGCTTCGCCGACAACCTCCATGTCATCTTCTAGCTCGATCAGCTGCCGTACACCTTTTCGTAGTAGAGGGTGGTCGTCTACGAGAAACAATTTACTTTTAGCTTTACTCACTCCAGTCCCCTTGAGAGATTGTATTTTTCTGGTGCTGGGATTTGTCGCAGCGCACAGTTTAATACTACGAACTTCATGACTAATTGATCTCGCACAGCTTTTACTGTTTTTAGCAAAATACCTCGGGAATAAAAGTTAATGAAACGGTCGTCCCACTACCATTAACGGCACTAATATCCAATTCTCCATCTACGAGTTTTGTACGTTCTTGCATGGTAGAAAGCCCATAGTGATGGTCTTTGTAAGGGTTTTCTGACATTCCTATACCGTTATCCACTACGCTAAATATGAACTTGTTGTTCTCGCCATTTTTACATCTCAGTTCAATGCGGTTGGCCCTTGAATGTTTGATCGCGTTGGTCATCGCTTCACGAATAATTTGAAGTACATGGATGTCTTCGTTGGCTGAAAGTGGGCAATGGTCGAGTGAGTAGTTTAGTACCACCTCAGTATCATTGTGCATCTTATCGAATTCATCGACGGTCTTTTTTAATGCTAGGTAGAGTGTTGGAGCATCCAGCTTCAGACGGAATGTGGTTAACAATTCCCGCAGGTGCTTGTAGGCAGCATTCATTCCCTGCTGAAGATCTTCAAGACCTTCCCGAACTTTGTCTTCTGGAGCGTTTCGTTCAAAAAGTTTGGAAATTCGAGCCACTTGCATCTTCATATAAGAGAGAGATTGGGCTAGTGAGTCATGTAGCTCTCGCGCAATAATTGAACGCTCTTCAAATAACATCAATCGCCGACTTAAACCTTCTCGATATTGTAATGCTATGGCAAATGAAAGGTGATCTACAACGGTCTCAAACAATCGTTGCTGCCAAGGTTCTAGAGGTAAATTCTGTCCGGTTTTAATATAGAGAAAGCCAAAGTTTTCATTGCCATCTTCTATGGGGAAAGAAGATTCATTTTGAATGGGATGTCCTTTTTCAGGACGCATAAAGCAGTTTACGCAGTCTTCAAGCTGACAAGGGTGTTGTTCATCAGCAGGTAGAATTAAATCATATTTTTCGGTGTTGGCTTCATTGATGATACATAATGACAGCTGTGGAACGGCTGTCAGTTTCTTTAGGTCTGTCACAATGTTGGTGAGAGTTTGTCTGTTGATAGTCCCATCAGATAGCTGTTGTGCGGTGTTGTATAGAAAATCTAGTACCTGATTAGATTGTTGTAATTGAGCTGTTTTATCATTGACTAAGTCTTCAAGTTTTCGATAGTGCCGCGCCAGACTAGCCGACATATCATTGAACGTACTGCAGAGTAGACCTATTTCGTTAACCCCTTCGTAGTAAGTTCGATAAGAAAAATCGCCGACACTAGTATGTTCTGCGGCCCGTACCAAATCTTTTAAGGGCTTCACCAAGTTTTGATCAGCACGCATCACAATAAACACTAACGCCAGGAAGGAAAGGAAAATACTCAGGCCTTCATAAATACCCAGTAATTCAATTTTTTCCTCAGTGTTTTTTTGGATGCTGAGCACTAGGTTGTCAATTTTTTCCACATGATTATTGACTTGAGACAGATACTGTTCACTGACGCTATTAATTTGTTCAGTGGTGATAGATGAGGTTGACCTGATAGGAAAAAAAATGGGAACAATATTGTGTTCCCAGTTATCCTCAACCGCTGTATAGCGATCTTTAATTACTCCTCGGCCTACTTTATCCGCTGCTTTAGCAATACTGGATTGATAAAGTTTTTGGGAGAATAGCCGTTGTTCTTCAGATAACTCTTTGGCTATGTTTTTACGTACTATTTCACTGCTTGTAGATTGCTGTAATAACACAGCAATACGGTATGACTGCATACGCATGGAGCCGGCAATATTAATGGCTTCTGCATCATGCTGAGTATTCAGCGTTACCAAAAGAGATACCAGCATACTGGCTAATGCCAACAGCCCAATGACAACCATAGGAATTAGAACCTGAATAGCGATGGATTGGGAGAATCGTAGTTTTTTCCCAGCGATCATTTTAATCATTGTCTTTACCACTAAATATCTAGCTGTTTGGTCAAGCGACTAGTTTCTTGACTAGGTTTTTATAACCTATTGTTTTTTTTGAAAATATAGATTTTTTATACTACCACCTTGGTGGTATATATTTGGGGTTTGTGCCAGCGCTTACAAAGGGTTACTTGACACAGGTCATGTCTCAAAAAGTCGCCTATCATTACATTTGGTTCATATTATTGAATCAGTTAATACCCCATGACTGCAATTAACAATCAAAAATGGTACGGATTAGGTGTGTGTACAGTGGCATTTGCTGCCAACTTTGCAGCATGGACCTTATTTGCCATTTTAGGATTACAAATTCGGGAAGATCTCCACCTGACCGATACGGCATTTGGGGTATTGTTGGCAACACCCATTCTAACCGGCGCTGTTGCCTGCCTTGTATGCGGTATTTTGGCTGAACGGTTTAGTGCCAGAATCATCTTTTTTTCTCAGACGCTCATTGTTGCGTTATCTCTTTTCACTCTGCCTTATGCTGAAACTTTCGGTCAGTTTTTGGCGTTTGGTTTGGTTCTCGGCATCTCTGGGGGAACCTTTGCCACGGGAGTGAGCTATGTATCAAGTTGGTTCGAAGGTGCGCTGCAGGGTACGGCTATGGGTATCTTTGGTGCTGGTAATGCGGGTGCCGCCATTACCAATCTTGTAGCCCCAATCATTATTCTAAATTACGGGTGGCAGGCAGTTCCAAATTACTACGGTGTTGTATTGCTTGTGGTAGCTGTCTTGTTCTGGGTTTTCACGCGCCCAGATCCAAAAGGCCGCGACCCAAAAGAAATACGACCTTTGACGGAAGGATTTCGTCCACTGAGAGAGCTGAGGGTGTGGCGTTTTGGCCTCTACTACTATTTTGTATTTGGTGGGTTCCTGGCTTTGACTCTATGGCTGCCTCAGTACTACGTCGGAGAGTATGGCCTTGACCTTAAAACAGCGTCATTTGTGACGTTGTTGTTCACCTTGCCTGCGGCCATTGTTCGGGCATTAGGTGGTTGGTTTGCTGATAATTTTGGTGCTCGCCGGGTGAACTGGTTGGTCTTTTGGGTTTGTTTGGTCTGCCTTTTTTTCCTGTCGTACCCGCCCACGACTATGACTATTCATGGCATCGAACGTGATCTTTTTTTGGATATACGAATTTCGTTGTGGCTGTTTGTGTTGTTGACCTTTGTTGTGGGGTTGGCCATGGGGTTTGGCAAGGCGAGTATTTACCGAATTATTTATGACTACTACCCAGATAACGTGGGTGCTGTCGGTGGTGCTGTTAGTGCCATTGGTGCTTTGGGGGGATTTTCTCTACCCATTCTGTTTGGTATTGCTGCCGATCAAACCGGTATACGGAGTTCTTGCTTCATGTTGCTGTATGGCGTGCTTGCCGGCTGCATGGTGTTGATGTTTTACGCCATCAAATGGGATGAATTTAAACAGCGGGTAAGTCAGGCCCGGGCTGATGACTTTTTGACGTTATAGAAAGCTTAAATTTATAGAAAATTTAAGCTTTATAAATAAAACAGTAATAAGTGAGGAATAACCGCTATGGCTGATTTAAAAAAATGGGATGTCGAGGACTCCGAATTTTGGGAGTCTGAAGGCAAGAAGACCGCTAATAGGAACCTATGGATTTCTATTCCCAGTCTGTTGTGCGGTTTTGCTGTGTGGCTGTATTGGGGGATTATCACTGTTCAGATGCTGAACCTGGGTTTCCCTTTCGCTAAATCAGAGTTGTTTACCCTGATGTCCATTGCGGGTCTGACCGGTGCAACATTGCGAATACCGAGCAGTTTTTTTATCAGGCTCTGCGGTGGTCGTAATACTATCTTCTTTACCACGGCACTCTTGATGTTGCCCGCGTTAGGTACTGGTTTTGCCTTGCAGGATATGAATACACCCTTGTGGGTGTTCCAGGCACTAGCCCTGTTGTCAGGTTTTGGTGGTGGTAACTTTGCTTCCTCCATGTCAAATATCAGTTTTTTCTTTCCCAAGAAACAACAAGGTTTGGCGTTGGGCTTAAATGCAGGTCTGGGTAATTTCGGTGTTACCACCATGCAGATCGTTATACCACTAGTCATGACATTTGGTTTGTTCGGTGGTGATGGAATGGTGTTGCAGAACACCTCAGGTACATTAATTGGCAAGATTCCAGCCGGTACAGAAAGTTTTATTCAAAATGCGGGCTTTATCTGGTTGCTGCTATTGATACCTCTGGCAGTGTTTGGCTGGTTTGGGATGAACAATATTCGGACCCAAGAGGTGTCGCCGGATGCACCGAACCCAATTACCAGCTTTGCAATTATTAGTGGCATGTTGTTAATCGGCTTTATTACGGCCGCAGTAGGGTTGTGGTTATTATTGCCTGAAGCGGCTAACGGCTCCGGTTTTGGTGTGCCGAAAGAAATTGTGATGGTGCTGGTTATTGGTTCTACCGTTTTCTGGTTGAAGATGTTGCCGGGATCCATTGGCAACAGTCTGACTCGGCAGTACAAGATTTTTAACAATCCACATACTTGGGTTATGAGCGTTATATATACCATGACCTTTGGTTCTTTTATTGGATTTGCGGCGTCTTTTCCGCTGGCTATTAAGGTTATCTTTGGTTATCAACACATTATGGTCGATGGTGTGATGACCCATGACATCATTAATGGTAACGGCCCCAGTGCGTTAATGTACGCATGGATGGGTCCCTTTATTGGTGCACTCATTCGTCCAGTAGGTGGTTGGATTGCGGATAAAATGGGCGGCGCCATGGTGACCCAGATCTGTTCTGTCGTCATGGTAGGTAGTGCCTTAGGTGTTGCCTACTACATGAAAGCTGCCTACGGTTCAGCAACACCAGAACAATTCTTCCTCCCCTTCTTCTTGTTATTCCTGGTGCTATTTGCCGCCACAGGTATTGGCAATGGTTCAACCTTCCGCACTATCGCCATGGTGTTTCCTAAAGAGCAGGCGGGTCCAGTGCTTGGGTGGACTTCAGCTGTTGCCGCTTATGGTGCCTTTTACATTCCGAAAGTACTCGGTGAGCAGATTAAAGCAACGACTCCTGAAGTTGCACTGATTGGATTTGCTGCTTTTTACGCAGTCTGTATCGGCATTAATTGGTGGTTTTACTTACGCAAAAACCGCGCTGACCATTTTATTGAGTGTCCAAATTGCCACGAAGAGTTTTCGCCCAATAAAGAAGGTGAGTTTTATAACCCATAGTGTTTTGAAGGGTTACCTTTGAAAGGCAGTAAAGGTAAAGCTGATGGGGATTGAGCTCCTTCAGCGTTTTCAAACAGAAAATATTAATTTTAAAAAAGTTAAACAGTGAGAGTAAAGCCATGAGTCATTTTCTCGATAGCTTACAATTCTTCAAAAAGACCAAGGTGGATGAGTTCGCCGATGGTCACGGAGAAACTCGGAATCAAAACCGAGAGTGGGAGAACAGCTACCGCCAACGTTGGCAGCACGACAAAATTGTACGTTCTACCCATGGGGTGAACTGTACCGGCTCCTGTAGCTGGAAAATTTACGTTAAAAATGGATTGATCACCTGGGAAACTCAGCAGACAGATTATCCTCGTACGCGTCCGGACCTGCCCAACCATGAGCCTCGTGGTTGCCCTCGGGGTGCCAGTTTCTCTTGGTATATCTACAGTGCCAACCGAGTAAAGTATCCCAAAGTACGCAAGCCATTGCTGAAATTGTGGCGTGATGCTCGCAAGCAGTTTGAAAATCCTGTGGATGCCTGGGCTTTTATTGTAGAAGACCCTGTTCGTACTGAATCTTATAAGTCCAAACGTGGCATGGGTGGATTTGTTCGCTCTTCTTGGGACGAAGTAAACGAAATGATAGCTGCAGCCAATGTTTACACGGCTAAAGAGCATGGCCCTGACCGCATTCTTGGTTTCTCTCCCATTCCTGCTATGTCGATGGTTTCTTATGCCGCGGGCTCTCGTTACCTGTCATTGATTGGCGGCGTCTGTATGAGCTTCTATGACTGGTACTGTGATTTGCCTCCGGCCTCACCAATGGTCTGGGGTGAGCAGACGGATGTGCCGGAGTCTGCCGATTGGTATAACTCGAACTACCTTATTTTGTGGGGCTCCAATGTGCCTCAAACACGTACTCCTGATGCTCACTTCTTTACAGAGGTTCGCTACAAGGGCGCTAAAGGTGTGGTTATTACGCCCGACTACAGTGAAGCGGCCAAACTGGCTGACATGTGGCTGAACCCCAAACAGGGTACTGATGCCGCTGTAGCCATGGCTTTTGGGCATGTGATCCTGAAAGAATTCCATCTCGACAACCCCAGTGCCTACTTCACTGAATATGTTCGTCAGTATTCAGATATGCCTAATCTGGTGACCTTGGAGCCTACAGAAGGTGGTTACAAATCCAGTCGATTCCTGCGTGCATCTGATTTGGCCGACAATTTGGGACAAGAAAACAACCCAGACTGGAAAACCATTGCACTGGATGAACTGAGTGGTGAGCTGGTTTCTCCACAAGGCTCCATCGGTTATCGCTGGGGAGAGCAGGGTGATGGTGTAGGTAAATGGAATATCGAAACCCGTGAAGGCAAAGACGGCAATGAAGTGAAATTGCAGTTGTCTCTGATTGATGGCGGTGATGTTGATGCGGTTGCCTTCCCTTACTTTGCTGCCGGAGGCAGTGACCACTGGGATAAGCAAGAAGGCGAAAGCATTCAAATGCGTAATGTGCCCACGCGTACTATTACGCTGGCAGATGGATCGCTAGCGAAAGTCGCTACTGTTTACGATCTGATGATGGCCAACTACGGTATTGACCGTGGTTTAGGTGGCGAGCATGTGGCATCCAGTTTTGATGATGACACTGTGGCCTATACCCCCGCTTGGCAAGAAAAAATTACCGGTGTTCCTCGCGCCAAAATTATTCAGGTGGCCAGAGAGTTTGCTGACAATGCCGATAAGACCCGTGGTAAATCCATGGTGATTGTCGGTGCGGCAATGAACCACTGGTACCACATGGATATGAACTACCGTGGGCTGATCAACATGCTGATCATGTGTGGTTGTGTTGGTCAAAGCGGTGGTGGCTGGGCTCACTATGTGGGACAGGAAAAACTGCGTCCACAAACGGGCTGGCTGCCCTTGGCATTCGGTTTGGACTGGAGTCGCCCGCCTCGCCAAATGAACTCCACGTCGTTCTTCTACAGCCACAGCTCCCAGTGGCGTCATGAAAAAGTGAGCATGCACGATGTGCTGTCGCCCATTGCGGATAAATCACAGTTTCAGGAACACATGCTCGACTACAATATTAAAGCCGAGCGTATGGGCTGGTTACCTTCCGCGCCACAGTTGAACAGGAACCCACTACAAATAACCCGTGATGCGGAAGCGGCGGGTATGGATCCTAAAGACTATGCAGTGCAGGAGCTAAAATCTGGCAACCTGCGTTTTGCCGCAGAGCAGCCCGACAGTCCCGAAAACTTCCCGCGCAATATGTTTATCTGGCGCTCAAATTTGCTGGGTTCTTCCGGTAAAGGCCATGAGTACATGTTGAAGTACCTGCTGGGTACTAAAAACGGCTTGATGAATGATGATAACGGTGTAGGTGGTGGCCTTATTCCTCAGGAAGCTGAGTGGGTAGAAGAAGGTGCGACCGGTAAGTTGGACTTGGTTGTCACTCTGGATTTCCGGATGTCATCTACCTGTATGTACTCCGATATCGTGTTACCCACGGCAACTTGGTATGAGAAAGACGATCTCAACACCTCGGACATGCACCCCTTTATTCACCCATTGTCAAAAGCGGCTGATCCTGCATGGGAAGCGCGTTCTGACTGGGATATCTATAAAGGCATCGCTAAGAAATTCTCTGAAATATCAGCCTTTAATAACAACTTGGGTGTTGAGAAAGACTTTGTGACTGTTCCGATGCTTCATGATACCCCCGGAGAGTTGGCACAGCCTTTTGATGTGAAGGATTGGAAATACGGTGAATGTGAGTTAATTCCCGGCAAGACAGCACCGAACATGGTGGTGGTGGAGCGGGATTACCCCAATACCTATAAGAAGTTTACGTCTTTGGGGCCATTACTGGAAAAATTGGGTAATGGTGGTAAGGGTATTGGTTGGAATACAGACGAAGAGGTGAAGCTGCTTCGTGAGCTTAATTATACCGTGACAGAAGAGGGTATTAGTAAAGGTCAGCCTCGTATCGAATCAGCCATTGATGCAGCGGAAGTGGTACTGAGTCTTGCGCCGGAAACCAACGGTAATGTTGCAGTAAAGGCCTGGGATGCGCTGGGGCAGATTACCGGTCGCGATCACAAGCACCTGGCCCTACCCAAGCATGATGAGAAAATTCGCTTCCGCGACCTTCAGGCGCAACCACGGAAGATAATATCTTCACCGACCTGGTCTGGTTTGGAAGATGAGCACGTGAGCTATAACGCGTGTTACACCAATGTCCACGAGTTGATTCCTTGGCGCACGATCACTGGCCGTCAGCAGTTCTATCAGGATCACAAATGGATGGAGGCCTTTGGTGAACAGTTGATTTCTTACCGCCCACCCATTCATACCAACACCATCGACTTGGTGAAAGGTAAGAAGTCCAACGGCAATAAAGAGATTGTGTTGAACTGGATTACTCCCCACCAAAAATGGGGTATCCACAGTACCTATTCTGACAACTTGTTGATGCTTACCTTGTCTCGCGGTGGCCCGATTATCTGGCTGAGCGAAATCGATGCCGAAAAAGCCGACATCGAAGATAACGACTGGGTTGAGGTGTTCAATGTTAATGGCGCCATTGCCTGTCGTGCAGTTGTTAGTCAGAGAGTGAAAGAAGGCATGGTCATGATGTACCACGCTCAGGAGCGTATTGTGAATGTCCCTGGTAGTGAAACCACAGGTACGCGTGGTGGTCACCACAACTCGGTTACTCGGATCGTGATGAAACCTACCCATATGATCGGTGGTTATGCACAGCAATCCTATGGTTTCAACTACTACGGCACGGTGGGTTGCAACCGTGACGAAATGGTCGTAGTTCGTAAGATGGATAAGGTCGATTGGCTCGATAACGAGACCGGTGACGGCCTTCCTCAACCACTTCCAACAGAAGTTTAAGGAGACAGTGCAATGAAAATTAGATCTCAAGTTGGAATGGTGTTGAATCTTGATAAATGTATCGGTTGTCACACCTGCTCAATCACCTGTAAAAATGTGTGGACCTCTCGTGAAGGTATGGAATACGCCTGGTTCAATAATGTTGAAACCAAGCCAGGCATTGGTTACCCGAAAGAATGGGAAAACCAGAAAAAATGGAACGGCGGTTGGATTCGCAACAAGGATGGCTCTATCAATCCGAAAATTGGTGGCAAATTTCGAGTGTTGGCAAACATTTTCTCCAACCCCGATCTGCCGCAAATTGACGATTACTATGAGCCGTTTGATTTTGACTACCAGCATTTGCATACAGCACCTTTGTCAGATCATCAGCCAACTGCTCGCCCGCGCTCGTTGATATCGGGCAAACGTATGCAGAAAATTGAATGGGGTCCAAACTGGGAAGATATTCTCGGTACCGAATTCAAAAAGCGTAGTGTCGACAATAATTTTGACAATATGCAGAAGGAGATGTACGGCGAATTTGAAAATACCTTCATGATGTATTTGCCTCGTTTGTGTGAGCACTGTCTAAATCCTACCTGCGCTGCCGCTTGTCCATCAGGTGCTATCTACAAACGGGAAGAGGATGGCATCGTACTAATTGACCAGGAGAAGTGTCGCGGCTGGCGGATGTGTGTCTCCGGTTGTCCGTACAAAAAAATCTACTTCAACTGGAAATCTGGTAAATCAGAAAAATGCATCTTCTGTTACCCACGAATTGAAGCTGGTCAGCCAACGATTTGCTCTGAGACCTGTGTGGGTCGTATTCGCTACTTGGGCGTGCTGTTGTATGACGCCGATAAAATTCAGGAAGTGGCCAGTACTGAAAATGAGAAGGACCTGTATAAGGAGCAGTTGGGACTTTTCCTTGACCCTAATGACCCTGCGGTTATTGCTCAGGCTAGAAAAGACGGTATTCCCGACTCAACGATTACTGCAGCCCAACAATCGCCCGTGTATAAGTTGGCGGTAGATTGGCAGCTGGCATTACCGTTGCACCCCGAGTATCGGACGCTACCTATGGTTTGGTATGTGCCGCCGCTGTCACCTATTCAGTCCGCTGTCGATGCTGGACATATGGGCATGAACGGTATTATTCCAGACGTGGATTCCCTGCGTATTCCCTTGCAATACTTGGCGAACTTACTTACGGCGGGAGATGAGGCACCGGTCAAATTGGCACTCAAACGCCTGTTAGCCATGCGTGCCTACAAGCGTTCACAAATTGTGGATGGCGTGCAGGATTTGCAGGTGCTGGAGGAGGTTGGTTTGAGTGAGCTTCAGGTGGAGGATATGTATCGTTACCTGGCCATTGCTAACTATGAAGATCGCTACGTGATTCCTACTGCACACCGAGAAGAGGCAATGTCTGAAGCCTTTGCCGAGCGTGGTGGTTGTGGCTTCTCCTTTGGGAATGGGTGTTCCACGGGTGAATCGGATGTCAACTTATTTGGCACCAAGAAAACCACTCGACGGGATGTAATCGACACCGTTCAGATTTGGGAGGTGTAATCTAGTGGATATTATCAAAGTAATTTCTCGACTGATGGACTATCCCCGAGCCGAACTTCAGGATCAGGTATCGGGCATTGAAAAAGTGATCAATAGCGCGAGGGAAATTTCTCCCGATATGCGTCAGCAGTTGGTTCATCTCCTCAATGTGATTTATGACGGTGACCTACTGGATGCTCAAGAAGCCTATACAGGTCTGTTTGACCGTGGTCGCTCTCTGTCATTGTTGTTATTTGAGCATGTACACGGTGAATCCCGCGATCGCGGTCAGGCAATGGTCGATCTGCTGAGTATTTATGAGGCGCATGGTTTCAGTATTAATGCCCGTGAACTGCCGGATCATATTCCTTTGCATCTGGAGTTTCTGGCTCATCGTCCAGACCTTGAGGTGCGTGAAGGTTTGTCTGATATCAGCCATATCCTTGGGGTGCTTAGTGCTCGCTTACAGGAGCGTGAATCACCCTATGCTGCACTGTTTGATGCACTACTGATGATCAGTGGTGCCAATGTTGATATCAGTGAGTTGCGGGAAAAAGTGGCCGGTGAAAAACGGGATGATACCCACGAAGAGCTGGACAAAATCTGGGAGGAGGAGGCCGTCACCTTTGGTGCTGGAGATGCCCTTGGCAGCGGTTGTTCATCTTCAGCACCGGTACCACCTAAAAAACCAGCCAATGAAGCCGTAGCAGTTCGCTGGGCAAATTAAGGCAAATTTAAGGAGTGATCCATGAATAGTAATATTATCTTATTTGGCCTGTTCCCTTATATGGCAGCAGTGGTCTGCTTGGTCGGCTGCTGGGTTCGTTACGATCGTGAGCAGTATTCCTGGAAAGCAGGTTCCAGCCAGATTTTGCGTACTAAAGGTATGCGTATGGCCAGTAATGCTTTCCACGTGGGGATATTGATCGTTTTGGCAGGCCACATTGTTGGTTTGTTGACCCCTGAGTCTATTTACCACCATGTGATATCCACACCTAACAAGCAATTGCTAGCGATGGTATCCGGCGGTTTGTTTGGTGCGCTCTGTTTTGTGGGAATGACGATGTTGATCGTTCGTCGCTTTACGGATGAGAGGGTAAAGGCCAGCAGTAGTTTTTCAGATAATCTGGTACTGATTTTGTTGTATATTCAGTTGATACTGGGGCTCAGTACCATCTATGCATCAAGCCATCATATGGATGGATCGGTCATGGTGCTGCTGGCAAATTGGGCTCAGTCTATTGCGCTTTTCCGGCCTATGGAGGCGGCAGCTTCCATTGCATCTGTGAGTTTAGTGTATAAATTACACGTTTTTTTGGGAATGGTGCTGTTCTTGATCTTCCCTTTCACTCGTCTAGTTCATATCATAAGCGGTTTGGCTGCGCCGGTTAAATATTTACTGCGCAATTATCAGATCGTTCGCCAGAAACGCGCTTGATCTGCACCTTGCATGGCAAAGGGAGCTGGGTCTCTTGGTTAGTCGTTTAAACTGAGAGCCCCGGCTTCTTTGTTGGTCCATGTTGACGACAAACTGTAATTTAGAGAGATACTGGTAGAGAGCCCCTATGAATACCCCTTCCAACAATGAAACTACAGAAAAGACGCCCATTGATATTTCAGAAATTAAGGTCAATGGTGTGGTTATTACGCCAGATGAAGTAGCGCGTGAAATGCAATTCCATGCGGCTGATTCACAGGAAGCGGTCATACAAAAGTCCTCAGAAGTATTAATTATTCAACTGTTGCTGCTACAGAAGGCCAGAGAACTGGGTCTGGATAAGGATTTGCCGGAAGCAAGTGACATACCTTCTGAAGAAACGATCATTGGTCGGTTGGTTGAGAAGGAAGCTGCCCCGCAAGAGGTCACGGAAGAAGAATGTCTGAGATACTATGAAGCAAATAAGAGTCAGTTTGTCAGCCAAGATTTGATGGAGTTAAAACATATTCTTTTGGGCGCTGACCCAGAAGATGAAGAAAAAAGAGTTACAGCAAAAAATGTCGCGGAATCACTGATTTCAAGGTTGGTTGAGTCATTTGATCAATTTGAAGCATTGGCTAACGAGCATTCTGACTGTCCGTCTAAGGAAACTGGCGGGAGTTTGGGGCAAATTACTCGTGGACAGACTACGCCTGAGTTTGAAGAGGCAGTATTTGAGCTTGAGGAAGGCCTAGCTGAAAATCCTGTCGAATCCAAGTATGGTTTTCATGTGGTCTATATTGACAAGAAGCTGCCAGGAAAACAGTTGAAATACGAACAAGTTAAAAACGATGTGGCCAATATGTTGATGGAATTTGGTCAGCGTAAAGCGATCGCTCTGTATATTCATAAGCTGGTTGATGAGTCTGAAATTGAAGGCATTGATTTTGAAATTGGCCGCCCGTTAACGAATTAATTTTTTGTAATAGATGCCTACGTTGTTTTGCCTGCACTTTTAGATGCCTTATTTAGGGGTGCATGCAAAACGACCCGCTACCTTATTATCTAACTATCCTACTACTTAGTTAGTCATCCCTAAGCCAGCTGGGTTTACGTTTTTCGAGAAGCGGAGAGTTGATTTAGGTCCGAGCATTAAAGATTGCGAACAAGCAAAGCAATTTGTTGTGCCACCAGTTTATCACCGGTTTCATGGAGTTTATCTACGCGGAATAATGAGTTCTCTTCTGTGTGAGGTGATAGGGAAATTTCCTGCATTGATGGGTGGCCACGGGTGTTTTTAGCCAGCAAAATCTGGCCGTTAACAGCCTGTTTAAGCATCGACTGAAGTGACATTAGACGCTCTTTATGATGACGCTCATTGAGGAGCTGGGAGGCAGAAAGTTGTTGTTCTCCATGTGATATGGCACTGGCTAGTTCTAATTTAATTCCCTGGGTGTCCATCAACTGTTTGCTTAAAGCATGTATGGCTGTGGCGCAGTAGAGCGCTCTAAGTGGGTGGTCGCTGTGCTTTGAGTCACCGGTAAATTCGAGATAGATGCTGGATTGGTCCGCGCTTAGGCGTATGGCTCCGTATAAGTCAGCTGCATCATTTGTTAAAGCGTCGAACAGGGCCATGACGGATTCAAAGTGTTCCGGATTGACTCTGCTTTCTAGTAGCGTCAAATTTTGGCAGGCAATGGCTAATAGAGCACAGTGCTGTTTTTCCTGCTCGTCATAGGGTGCTTGGTGATACTGTCTGGTGGCTAACAAAGGTTTTATTCGATGCTCAAGGGTGCTGAGTTCATCCATTTTGTCTGAGTCGTCGCCCGGTAATTGCTGGATGAGATGGTTGAGCCGACCAGAGAGTTTCTTCCCCAGCTGAATCGATAAAACAAGTAAGGCGACAACAATGCTAATCCACAAAAGGCTAAAGGTAAGCTGGAGGCCTCGCAATGGTGCCGAAAAAAACTGCTGATCAAGCTGAACACTGACATACCCTGCAACGGCATTTTCAATGGTGATAGGGCTGGTGTGCGAGTTTTGGGGGTTGACGGTGTATTGTGCTTTTTGGGCTTTTGCCAGTGGGCGGTTCGTTGCATCGTACACTGCTGCATGCTGAATGCCTTCGATACTCAGCATCTCATCGACTTCAACCTGTAGACTTAGCATATCTTGGCGAATAATAGGATCGCGTACCACTTTAGCAAGCTGGGAAGACAGCGTCTTACCCAGGTAGTTTTTTTGCTCGGTAGCGATGGAGCTGACTTGCAGGCCTAAAATCAGGGCGATTAGGCTACCTATTGTGAGACTAAATACTAGGGTGAGGATGGGCAGCGTTTTAGCCAAAGATTTTTTGGTGTTACCCATTCTGTAGTCTTTTCTCCGAGTTTGTTGGCTTAGTATTTATTGGCGCAGAATGTCTTGATTTACATTGTTCCTGCGGTTTGTTCGATAGACGCATTCTATCTTATTCTCTGCTCTCCTATAATACCCGCTCAAAGTAATTGTGGTCCTGGCTTGCGCCCCTTGAAATGGAATCAACTGTGAGAGAAATTTTACTGATTAATGTATCCGGTGAAGATAAGCTTGGTGTCACTCGAGCTGTCTCAGAAGTACTGATGGATTACGGTTGTGATATTTTGGATATTGGTCAGGCTGTCATTCATGATAATTTAAATCTCGGTATTTTGGCCAAAATACCCCAGGACCAGAAAACACCTCAGGTTCAAAAAGAAATTCTTTTTGGTCTTCATGCGATGGATATGAAGGTGCGCTTTCAGTCGATTTCTGAAGAAAGTTATTCTCACTGGGTCGATCAGCAGGGAAAACCGCGTCATATTGTTACATTGCTTTCTCGCAGGGTGACGGCTGAACATATTGCTCGTGTCACAGCGGTGACGGTTGATCATGGGCTCAATATCGACAAAATAACCCGCCTCTCTGGTCGTGTTCCACTGGAGCGTATAGAAGATGATAGTAAGTCTTGTGTGGAATTTTCACTGCGTGGTGTGCCATCTGATATGGCATCCCTGCGGTCTTCATTGCTGGAGATGTCCAGTGAAATGGATGTGGATATGGCCTACCAGGAGGATAATATTTATCGCCGTAATCGCCGCGTAGTGGTGTTTGATATGGATTCCACGCTAATAGACGCTGAGGTGATTGATGAGTTGGCAAAAGAGGCCGGTGTTGGTGAGCAGGTGGCGGCTATTACAGAAGCTGCCATGCAGGGTGAGCTTGATTTCAAGGAGAGTTTTACCCAGCGTATGGCGTTATTGAAAGGGTTGGATGAATCAGTGCTGGAGAAAGTCGCTAACCGTTTGCAGCTCACAGAAGGTGCCGAGACTTTATTGTCCACCTTGAAACGACTGGGTTATAAAACAGCGATCCTGTCTGGCGGATTTGATTATTTTGGTCGTGGTATTCAGAAAAAGTTAGGGATTGACTATGTCTATGCGAACCAGCTTGAAATTGTCGATGGTAAAGTTACGGGCAATGTGTCGGGTGAGATTGTCGATGGTGCTCGTAAAGCGCAATTATTACGTGAGATTGCCGCAGGTGAAAATGTGGATCTTGAACAGGTTATTGCTGTGGGTGACGGTGCCAATGATTTGCCAATGTTAAGCATTGCTGGATTGGGCATTGCCTTCAGAGCTAAACCTTTAGTGAAGGCAACGGCAAAACAGTCGATTTCTAAACTGGGGCTGGACGGTATTCTCTATCTCATGGGCTTTAGTGATAGAGATACATCCCATTGGCAGTAATCTTTAACTGGGTTAGGTTAGGGTATTTGCCTATTAGTTTTCAGTACTAAAATCGTAATTCATCACCCGTGTGGGAGGTTGTAGGAAGTGTCCCTGAATATAGTGGACACCACAGCCCCACAGCGTTGGAATCATATTGGCGCGTTCCACAAAAGGTACAATAATATTTTCGTTCTCTGATTTTAGCAGGCTTATCATATTTTCAACTTCGGCCATATTCGTTTCATTTTTATAAGCCTTTTCAATAATGACACTATCAAATTTTACAAAATTGACAGAAAGCTTTTGGAGTAACTTCATGGGCTCAATGGCAAGGCCAAAGTGGGATAAAGCAACATTGCCATTAATTTTGTTGAGCTCGTTGATAAGCCCCACTGAGTGATGGAATTGCCTTGCAATATCAATTTCACGTAGTTGAAAGATAATTTGTTTGGGTAGTAGCCCTGAGGCTTTTAGTGCCGTCTTGAGCCATGGGATAAAACCTTCATCAGCAATGGTATGGCCACTGATATTAATAAATAGTCGTGTTGCCGGAGCTGCTTTAAGTTTTTCAGTCAGAGCCTTGATGGCTTCAAGAATAACACAGTGGTCAATTTCAATGGCGGTGGGTGTTTTGAAGACCTTGGCAATAAAGTCTTCGGGTAGATCTTTTTCGAACACCCCAGGTTTTACTTGAATAAGCACTTCATAAAACTCTTCCTGCGCCCCATGAAGGGGAATTAATGGTTGGTACAGAAGCTCGAATTGTTTTTTATCGAGTAATATCCGGGCATGGCCTTCTACGTCATCTTCGGTCAAGGATGGCCCAATGCCGGTCTCGGAAAGTTTGGCATTATTAGCGAAATCAGGGCTGCCACCTTCAGTGTAGAGATCTTTTAGTGCATTTTGTGCCCTATCTATGCAGCACTCAGGAGTGGCCACAGCTTCATTGATAACCGAAACACCTATGCCTAGTGTCAGTGAAAATGTTTGTTCACCAAGTTGGAATATGTACCCATCAATGGCTTCACAGATGTGGTTTGCAAGCATTAAACCTGCATCGGCACTGGTATTGGGAGCAATGACAATAAAGCAGTCTTCTTTGAATCGATTAAGCGTATGGCTGTCTTTTATTGAAGAGTTGATTTTTTCAAGAAGCTGAGAGATTAGTTCTTCAACTTTTTGAATGCCAATCTCACTTTGAATACTTGGGTAGCGGTCTATGGTTATATACAGTAACGCGGAAGTGTTCTGTTTTTGGGCCGCTTGGCGAATGGTTGCATTGATTTGCTCAATGACTTTGTCGCGTTGAATGCTGACAGCGCTAGATTGAGTGACGCTGACGTCGGCCTCTATACCACCTTTTCCTTCAAGATAGCTCTTGGTGATAACAAGCTCTAGGCCCGCTTCTCCTTGATAGTCCACTTTTGAAATTTTAGCTTCAACGGGGACAGGAATGCCATCACTGGTGATCCCCGTAAAATTAATAGTTTGTGCTGGGAATGCCTCGTCGGGCTCAATGGCGCGAAGGTATTCTTTCAGTCGGTCATGCTCCTCCGCTTGAAGCGTGTCGATGACGGGCATACAAAGCATGCCTTCTGAGTTCAGGTAGCCAAAGAGCTGTGCGTAGCTGTCATTGGTATACAGATAGGTGCCTTCCTGAATGATAGCTATGGCATCTACTGAGCTGCCCAATAATCGGTCACATCTGCTTTCTGAGTCACTGTAGAGGCGGCGGCTTTGGCGTAATCGGCGTCGTTGTTCCAGGTCATAGAGTGTCCGGCTGATAATGAGCAGCAGGCGCTGATCTTCATCCATCGGGATCACATCAGCAGCACCATGTCGAAGACCCTCGACAATTTCAGCGGGATCGTACTCATCTGTAATGAGTACTACAGGAGTGTCAAGATTGAGTTTTCTAATGGTGGTAAAAATAGATTTTATGGGAACATCTGAACCATTGAACTGAGCAATAATCAAATCCCAAGATTTATTCTCAAGCAGTTTGGAAAGTACTTCAACTTTGTTGACATGTTTTGATTCGGCGCGATAGTTGGCATTGCGTAACAAACTGACAATGCGATTTGCTTCTTCAAAACTATCGTGTGCGAGAAGAAGTTTCAGGGAGTTATCTGCTGCCATCTTTTTTTAATTCTCTTTTGATTCTCATAGGTGCTTGTATTTAATTCTCTTTTGATTCTCATAGGTGCTTGTAATAGGTGCTTGTAATTGTCGTCGGTGTTTAAACTGCATTTTTCTGGTATACCTGATGCATTATAAAGCAATGTAGAGTAAGGGCTACTGTACCCCTTACTAGGGCTTTAGTGCAGCCCTCATGTTTGTGAGGGAGTTCCGTTTTTAGCATTGGTATTTATTGAGAAAAGCCCCCGAAGAGAGGGCGTTTGGGTTCTTTGTGTGGTGGGATTCAAGGGTTAGCAGGCTAAGGCAGAGGCATTTTGTTGGGTGTGTTGGGCAGCTCTCTGACCAGCCTGGGAACCAAGTACCCGGGCAACTTGGCCATAAGCTCGGTAATGAGCTGTTTGGCGTGTTGGTCGCTTACTTCAAAGTGGGCCGAGCCGCTGACTCGATCAAGTTGGTGGAGGTAATAGGGTAAGACGCCCATTTCAAATAGCCTCTCGCTCAGCTGGCATAGTGTTTCAACTGAATCATTTACGCCCGATAACAGAACCGTTTGATTCAACAGGGTGATGCCCGCCCGGGAAAGTCGATGGAGAGCATCGGCTACTTCGGTGTCGAGTTCGTTGGGGTGGTTGCTGTGGATGACCAGTGACGGTAATAACCGGGTAGACGTCATCCATTGCAAGCACGCATCTGTTATGCGGTCTGGGATGACAATGGGGAGTCTGGTGTGTACCCGGAGTCGTTTTACATGAGGTATTTGGGCAATTTTTTCGGTTAACCACAGGAGTTGTTTGTCGCTACTTGCGAGAGGGTCGCCTCCGCTGTAGATAACCTCCGTGATGGAGGGGTCGTGGGCAATATAATCTAATGCTTGCTGCCATTCGTTACGCCCGGGCTTATTGTCTTGGTAGGGGAAGTGGCGTCGAAAGCAATATCGACAATTAATGGCGCAATTGGGGCTGACAATCAGTAGTACTCTGCCATGATATTTATGGACGAGCCCAGGGATTGGATTGGTCTCCAGCTCGCCCAGTGGGTCTGTGTTATACCCTGGTGCTGCAAGCAATTCTTCTTGTAGCGGTAAAATCTGTTTCAGTAGTGGATCATTGGGGTCGCCTTTGATGATGCGATTTAAATAAGGCATCGGGACTCTTAAAGAAAAACTCTTATCAGCCGCAACAGCACCACTCAGTATGCGATCGATTAAACTTGTATCGAGTTCAAGCCAGTTTAGTAGCTCTTTGGGGTCGCGAATACTGGTGGTCAGTTGTTCTTGCCAAGTCAGGCTATCCACAGATGCAACAGAACGGGTTATCATAGCGGGCTCTTATACTTAGAAACGTTTTATCGAATACTTTTTTCGAATATTGAGGCAATAATGGCTAACTATTCTACCAATGAATTTCGCTCCGGTCTGAAAGTAATGCTGGATGGCGACCCCTGTTCCATCGTGGAAAATGAATTTGTAAAACCCGGCAAGGGTCAAGCATTTAGCCGCGTGCGTATCCGCAACCTGAAATCAGGTCGAGTGTGGGACCGGACTTTTAAGTCTGGTGAATCCCTTGAAGCTGCTGATGTGATGGATTGTGATATGCAATACCTCTATACCGATGGTGAGCATTGGCACTTTATGGAGCCGGATACATTTGAACAGCATCAGGCGGACGAAAAGGTTGTGGGTGATACGGCCAAATGGCTGAGAGAACAAGATACTGTTGTTGTTACATTGTATAACGGCGCGCCTTTAGCCGTAGCCGCATCGAATCATGTGGAACTGGAAATTGTTGATACTGACCCAGGTTTGAAAGGTGATACGGCCCAAGGCGGCACCAAGCCTGCTACCTTGAGTACAGGTGCTGTTGTGAAAGTGCCGCTATTCTTGAATATTGGTGAGGTGGTAAGGGTGGACACTCGCACTGGCGAATATTTAGGCCGGGCATAAGTAAAAAATGTGTTTTAAAGCGTGTTTTTAACGATTTGGATGTTGTTACTTGTGTAAAAGGGCGGCTGTTGCCGCCCTTTTTGTTATAGATGTTGAGTAGATGGCTTCAGTTACCCTAGGTAGCGAGTTGTTGAGGTTGGTTTGAGCATGAAAAAGAAACGGAATAAGTCATGATGAATTGGCAGCCAACAGCCACATTGGAAACACTGCGGTGTCGAGCTGAGTTGTTGTCAGGTATTCGTGGTTTTTTTAAAGATAGAGATGTGATGGAGGTGGATGTGCCGGTGATGGCCGAAACCGGTGTCACGGATTTACATATTGATTGTATCCCGGCTCAAGTTGGCGGAGATATTCAGTATTTACAGAGTTCGCCTGAATATTTTATGAAGCGCCTACTGGCATCGGGCTCGGGATCTATTTATTCATTGGGTAAAGCGTTTCGTGACGGCGAATCAGGTCGCCGACATCATCCGGAATTTACCTTGCTGGAGTGGTACCGTCTGGGTTGGGATGAATATCAGTTAATGGCTGAGGTGGCAGAGCTCATAAAAACCTTGGGTTTGGAATGCCCGTCACAGGTAATGAAATATACTGATATCTTTGAGCAAACTGTTGGGCTCAACCCTCATCAGGCATTTCTTGGTGACCTTCAGCAATTAGCAGCCGATATTGCCGGTCGAGACTTCTCAACAGAAAGCCGAAGCACTTGTCTGGATTTAATCTTCAGTTTTGCCGTTGAGCCAGATCTTCCGAAGGGGTTGGTTTTTATTCACGAGTATCCGGCTTGTCAGTCCGCTTTAGCCCGGCTGGGTAAGGATGGCGAGGGAAATACCATAGCCAGACGTTTTGAGGCTTATTTAAATGGTATGGAGTTAGCCAACGGATACTATGAGTTGACAGATACTGTCGAACAGAAATCCCGGTTTGATGCTGACGCCGCTCTTCGGCAAGCGGGGGGGAAGAGGCACATGCCTCTGGATCAGCATTTTCTGTCTGCCGTGACATCAGGGCTGCCTGACTGTGCAGGTGTAGCACTAGGGATTGATCGTTTGTTAATGCAGCTGTTGAATATTGATCAAATTTCTCAGGTTATGCCGTTTGGCCAGGTTGATGCTTATGGAGCAGACCCCAGATGAAAGAAGTCTAACGCTTTGGACGATTTTCTAGATACATCAATCGGCAAGCCTCTACCTTGTGCCATTTTCCTGATGGGGCCTACTGCCACTGGGAAAACAGATGTGGCTGTAGCATTGCGAGATTACTTGCCGGTGGAATTGATTAGCGTAGATTCTGCTTTGGTATACCGAGGTATGAATATAGGGTCAGCCAAGCCTGAACCAGAATTGTTGGCCAAAGTACCTCACAGGTTGATTGATATTCGTGATCCCTCCGAGTCCTATTCCGCCGCTGATTTTGCTAAAGATGCTCGAAAAGCCATGAAAGAAATAACGGAGCAAGGACGCATTCCATTATTGGTGGGTGGCACCATGCTGTATTTCAAAGCACTACTTGATGGCTTGGCAGATAACCCTCCAGCTGACCCTATCATACGTGAAGAGATAGAGGCTGAAGCGGCAGAAAAGGGTTGGCCTTTTGTTCATAAGCAACTTGCTCAAGTTGATCCAGAATCAGCTGGACAGCTTCACCCTAATCATTCCCAACGTATTCAACGAGCATTGGAAATATTTCGAATAACGGGAAAGTCGCTCTCTCAGCTAAAGCGCGAGCAGCAAGAAAAAGGGAGTGTGCTTGGGCCAATCGGCGATGACTATCAGTTGATACAAATAGCTTTGTTGCCAAACGACAGATTGTCTTTACATCAGCGTATTGAGCAGCGTTTTGAGGCAATGCTGGCTCGGGGGTTTGAGGCAGAAGTGCGGCAGTTGTATCAGCGTGGTGATTTGAACCAGGATTTACCCCCTATTCGTGCTGTGGGCTATCGGCAGATGTGGCAATACTTGTCGGGCAGTATTGATGCCGACAAAATGCAGCAACTGGGTGTTATTGCCACTAGGCAGTTGGCCAAGCGTCAGTTGACTTGGTTGAGGAAATGGCCTGATCTGCACCAAATACAGGTAGATTACCAAGCTGACAGGAAAATTGTTTTTGAAAAAACTTTAAGTAATTGCTTGAAAATACTGAAAAACACACCCATATACATGGATAAGAGCCGGTAGTATTATGGCTTTTGCTGTCAATGGCAGCTGGTTTCGCCGATATTGTTTTTAACTCATTGTTTTTCGGCGGTTTATTTTCTTCCTTAGTTTAGGAGAGTTGTGATGTCAAAAGGGCATAATCTACAAGACCCTTTTTTAAATGTCTTGCGTAAAGAGCATATTCCAGTCTCTATTTTTTTGGTTAACGGTATCAAGTTACAAGGACAGATAGAATCCTTTGACCAGTTTGTTATTTTGCTAAAAAATACTGTTAGCCAAATGGTCTATAAGCATGCTATTTCTACTGTTGTGCCTTCTCGTCCCGTCCGTTTGCCAATGGCCGTCCCCGGTGCTCCCAGTGATAATTCAGACGGTGAGGAATAGGGAGTGTTGATTGTTTTTTGAGCGTCCTGATTCCGGTGAACTTGCAGTACTGGTCCATATAAATTTAGTCAGTGACAATGAACCAGAGGACCCCAGGGAGTTTGAAGAGCTAGTTCTCTCTGCCGGTGGTGACCCCATTGCATTGGTGACGGGTTCCCGTGGTTCTCCACACCCCAAATATTTTGTCGGTACCGGCAAAGTGGAAGAATTGCGTCAAATCGTCAGTGATCATTCCGCAGGGTTGGTGATTTTTAACCACAATTTGTCTCCCAGTCAGGAGCGCAACCTAGAACATGAACTCAAGTGTCGTGTACTCGATCGCACCGGTTTAATTCTCGATATTTTTGCTCAGCGTGCTCGAACCCACGAGGGTAAGCTGCAGGTTGAGCTGGCTCAACTACAGCACATGTCCACACGATTAGTGCGTGGTTGGACTCACTTAGAGCGTCAAAAGGGTGGTATTGGCTTGCGTGGCCCTGGGGAAACCCAGTTAGAAACGGACCGACGGCTATTACGTGGACGTATTAAGTCTATTCTTAAGCGGCTGGAAAAGGTGCGTCGTCAACGCAATCAGGGACGCAGGTCTCGTCAACGAGCAGAAATACCCACCGTATCATTGGTGGGTTATACCAATGCGGGTAAATCAACACTGTTTAATCGACTTACCGAGTCCGACGTTTACGCTGCAGACCAGCTTTTTGCCACCCTTGATCCCACCATGCGTCGAATTGAGCTTGATGACGTAGGCCCTACTATTTTGGCTGATACCGTAGGTTTTATTAGCCATTTGCCTCATAAGTTGGTTGAGGCTTTTCAGGCCACATTGGAAGAGGCGGCAAGTGCTTCGCTACTTTTACATATTGTTGATGCGCATGCTGAGGATCGGCACGTCAACATTCAGCATGTAAATGAAGTTTTAGAGGAAATTGGAGCATTGGAACTGCCAACATTGACAGTTTTTAATAAAATTGACCTGCTTAATCATATGGCCCCTAGAATAGATCGCGACGTGAGGAATAAGCCCCTAGCCGTATGGCTGTCAGCTCAAACCGGTGATGGGTGTGAGCTGCTATTGCAGGCTGTTACGGAGTTGTTGGCTGACGATATTGTCTGTGAACATCTTATTTTGCCGCCAACAATGGGCAAGTTTAGAGCAATGTTGTACCAACATAACGCTGTCGTCACAGAAGCTCAGGGAGATAATGGCGACCTGTTGTTAGAGGTGCGGATTCCCAGGGTAGACTTCCATCGGCTCTTGAAATCGGAAGGTTTGACCCCACATCAGATACACGTCCGGTCAAAACCTGACACTAAAACTGATAATGGGCTACTTGATCAAATCCACGAACAAGCTTCAGAACAAAAAATTGCATAACACTTTCAGTAATATTTAATGTCTATTGATTGTGACATGTCGAGTGGTGTGAATAGGTTTGCTCACCTTTGGCAAATCTGATGACACTGAAACAATAGTATTTAACTGGCGGCTTGATACAATTAGCGGCCGTTGAATAATACATCAAAATCTGGAGAACAGTATGGCCTGGAATGAACCCGGTGGCGGAAAAGATCCCTGGGGCGGCAATAACGGCGGTGATGGGCCTCCGGACCTCGATGAGGCATTGCAAAAGCTTCGCTCACGTATAGATAAAATTTTTGGCTCAGGCGGCTCAGGCGGCTCAGGCGGAAAAAGTAACGGCTTTAGTGGCGGCCTGCTTGGTGTTGTCCTGGCGGTATTGATTGTAGGTTGGGGCATTTCGGGTTTCTATCAGGTTGATGAAAAGGAACAAGCTGTCGTACTGCGTTTGGGTAAATATCTGGATACTGTAGGCGCAGGTCTTCACTGGAAACCATCGTTGGTGGATAGTGTTACTAAGGTCCGTGTTACTGAAGAGCGTCAATACTCCAGTCGTGGTCAAATGTTGACAGAAGATGAGAACATCGTTGAGCTGCCGCTGACGGTTCAGTACAACATCAGTGATGTGAAGTCTTTTGTTCTTAATGTAAAAGAGCCCGAGGCAAGTTTACGTCAGGCTACAGACAGTGCTCTTCGTCATGTGGTGGGCAGCAGTAAATTAGATGAAGTGGTTTCTACTGGCCGTTTAAAAATCGGTGATGAGGTCAAGTTTCGGCTGCAAACGTATCTCGACAACTATGGAACTGGTATCAGGGTACGGAAGATCAATATTCAGGAAGCTAAACCGCCTACTCAGGTTAAGGCAGCTTATGATGATGTGATTGAGGCGCGGGAAGATCGTGAGCGGTTGATTAACGAAGCTCAGACCTATTCCAACGGTATTATTCCAGAAGCTCGTGGTCAGGCTCAGCGCATGATCGAAGAGTCTAACGGTTATCTGGCAAAAGTGGTTGCGGAGGCTGAAGGTGAATCCCAACGTTTTGAATCACTGTTGGCAGAATATAAAAAAGCACCCGAAGTGACTCGTCAACGGCTCTATCTGGATACCATTCAGGAAGTGATGAGCAATAGCTCTAAGGTTTTGGTTGATGTGGAGGGCGGTAACAATATGCTTTATTTGCCGTTGGATAAAATTATTCAGCAACGTGGGCCCCAAAACCAGTCTTCCTCATTTAATAGCGACGATGTCAGTAGTGTCGCTGATGAGGTGATCAATAAATTACGTCGAGAAAGTAGTTCTACTACTAGATCTCGGGAGGTTCGCTAGATGACTAGTCGTTCTACAGGATCACTGGTATTACTCGTAGCTTTGTTGTTGCTCGGAAGCAGTACCCTTTATGTGATACAAGAAACGGAAAAAGCCGTAAAACTGCGTTTTGGTCGTCTAATAGAAACTGATATTCAACCGGGGCTGCACTTTAAAATTCCTCTGGCTGAAAAGGTTAGAAAATTTGATGCCCGAGTATTAACACTGGATGCAGAGCCTAGCAGTTTTTTTACTGTGGAAAAAAAGCGGTTGATTGTTGATGTTTTTTCCAAGTGGCGCATTGTTGATGTGGATACCTATTATAGAGCAACGGGTGGTAATGAAGCGGTTGCTCAAGATCGGTTAGCTAGCCGGGTTAATGATGGTCTTCGCAACCAGTTTGGTGCGAGAACACTTCATGATGTGGTTTCTGGTGAACGTGATGAGCTAATGAGACACCTGACGGAAAGTCTTAATACGACAGTTCGTCAATCATTAGGTGTTGAGGTGGTTGATGTTCGAGTTAAGGGAATCGACTTACCTCCGGAAGTGAGTGAACAGGTCTACCGGAGAATGAAAGCGGAGCGTGAAAAAGAGGCTCGTATTCTACGGTCAGAAGGGCGAGAGCAAGCAGAAAAAATTCGTGCAGATGCTGACCGTCAGAAGACTATTCTTGTGGCTAATGCCTACCGTGATGCAGAACAAACTCGTGGTAAAGGCGATGCGGAAGCAGCGTCCACCTATGCTAAAGCGTACAATAAAGATCCTGAGTTCTATGCCTTTATGCGTAGTTTAAATGCCTATAAAGAAGCTTTTTCCAGCAAAGGTGATGTACTGCTAGTTGACCCCGATAGTGACTTTTTCCGCTACCTTAATAGTCAGAGTGGTAAATAGTTTGGTGGCGAGTGTCGTTTGGAAAAGTTTGCTGCTTACCGGCTGATTTGTCAGGTTATGTTGCTGCATAAAAATGCAGCAACATACTTGAGACGGTGATAGAATTCTGCAACCGGGGCAACCCGGTTTTTTTATGACTGAAAAGAGCATGATTATGTGGCTTGATTTGGCGCAAGCATTTTGTTTGATGTTGGTGCTGGAAGGTATTATGCCGTTTCTGGCACCGGGTCGTTGGCGCAATATGGCATCACTGCTAGCACAGGTCGATGACCGTAGTATGCGAATAATGGGCCTGGTGAGCATGTTGCTTGGTGCCGGTGCTCTGTACTTTATCACTCAGTAAATATGGATCAATTAGGTAGGTGTGATGACTGTTGCTGATCGTTGGCTGTTACCCGATGGTGTAGAAGAAATTTTGCCCAACCAAGCGTTGCAGGTAGAAAATTTGCGTCGTCAGATTCTGGACCTCTATCATTGTTGGGGTTATGACCTGGTGATACCGCCGTTGGTGGAATTTACAGATTCTCTCTTGAGTGGAACTGGTTCGGATCTGGATTTGATGACCTTTAAGGTGACGGATCAGATCAGTGGTCGGATGATGGGTATTCGTGCCGACATAACACCCCAAACGAGCCGTATGGATGCCCACAGTCTTAGGCGCAATGGCCCCAGTCGGCTCTGTTATGCGGGCACAGTGCTTTACACTAAACCACGCTATCCATTAGCCAGCCGCTCTCCCATACAGATTGGGGTGGAACTCTATGGTGAAGCGGGATTAGCTGCTGATATCGAAGTAATCAGCTTAATGGTTGCAACGCTGCAATTGGCAGGCCTAGAAAAGCCCCAGTTGGATCTTGGTCATGTTGGTATCTACGGTAACTTGCTCGAAGAAGCGGGTTTGGCAAAAGAGCAGGAAGCGGAGTTGTTTGATTTGCTGCAACGCAAATCTGTACCAGAATTGGATGCTTGGGTTGCCAGCAATATTAATGATAAGACATCGGCAACGATGATTAGAGCGTTAGTGGATTTGGCGGGCGATGCAACAGTACTGGATCGTGCTCGTGAAGTGTTTGCTACAGCTCCTGCAGAGGTGGAGCTGGCATTAGATGAGTTACAGGCGGTTGTTGATGCATTGAAAGTCAGCAGTCCTGGTGCTGAACTGTATTTGGACTTGAGTGAATTGCGAGGCTACCACTATCACACGGGGGTAGTGTTTGCGGCCTATGCTCCAGGTATTGGCCAGGCTATAGGTAACGGTGGCCGGTATGACCATGTTGGGGAAGGTTTTGGTCGATCTCGCCCAGCCACTGGTTTTAATATGAATTTGCAGGCGTTGGTTCAATTTGGTCAAAGTCAGGAATATTTGGCTTCAGGTATTTTTGTGCCCGCCGTTCAGTCTTCAGATTCAGAGAATATCGCTCAGCAAAAAGTGGTGGCTGAGTTGAGAGCTGGGGGTGAACGCGTAGTCTGTGGTTTTCCCGGACAGCAGCCTGATTATGAAGAGCTGCACTGCGATCGCCAGTTGCTGCTGGTAGAAGGTACGTTTCAGATTGCATCCGTTTAATAATACAAATTTAATAGTTTTTACGTGGGTTAGAGAAATCAGATGGGTAAGAATGTCGTGGTACTTGGCACCCAATGGGGTGACGAAGGCAAGGGTAAAATTGTTGATTTGCTGACAGATCAGGCCTCTGTGGTGGTGCGGTTTCAAGGTGGTCACAATGCAGGTCACACACTGGTCATTGATGGTAAGAAAACGGTATTACATCTGATTCCTTCCGGTATTCTTCGTGACAATGTTACCTGTTTGATTGGCAATGGTGTTGTGCTCTCACCAGAGGCGCTGCTGAAAGAAATGGCAGAATTAAAGGAGCAGGGTGTTCCCGTACGTGAAAGGTTGAAACTTTCCCCTGCCTGTCCGTTAATTTTACCCATTCATATTGCTCTGGATCAGGCTCGTGAACGCGCGCGGGGTGAGGCTAAAATTGGCACTACTGGACGAGGTATTGGTCCTGCTTATGAAGATAAAGTGGCTCGACGCGGATTGCGCTTGGGCGATATGTTTAACCGTGAGAAGTTTGCCGCCAAGTTAAAAGAGTTGATGGACTATCACAACTTCATGCTGACATCTTTCTATGGTGAAGATGCGGTAGATTATGAGGATACTCTAGGCAAGGCCGAGGGTTGGGCTGACGAGCTGGAATCCATGGTCGCTGATGTTACTGGTGTATTGCACAGTACCCGTGAGCGTGGCGATAACATTATGTTTGAGGGTGCCCAGGGGTCATTGCTGGATATTGATCACGGTACTTATCCCTTTGTAACCTCGTCAAACACTACAGCGGGTAGTACGGCTACAGGTAGTGGCTTTGGTCCTCTTTACCTTGATTATGTGCTGGGTATCACCAAGGCCTACACCACGCGTGTTGGCTCCGGACCTTTTCCTACAGAGTTATTCTGTGCCGTAGGAAAACACTTGGGCGAAAAAGGCCATGAGTTTGGTGCAACGACGGGTAGGGAGCGCCGTTGTGGATGGTTTGATGCTGTAGCGCTTAAGCAGGCTATTCGTATTAACTCTGTTTCTGGTATTTGTTTGACCAAACTGGATGTTCTAGATGGCCTTGAGGGCATTAAACTTTGCATTGCCTATACCGATGTCGATGGCAACGATGCGGGGATTCCCAGCCATGCTGATGATTATGAAGGCTTGATTCCAGTCTATGAAGAAATGCCGGGTTGGACTGAGTCCACTGTAGGTGCAAAGTCCTTGGATGAGCTGCCATCCAATGCACGAGCTTATATTGCTCGTATTGAAGAAATTTTGAAGACGCCAGTGGATATTGTTTCAACCGGCCCCGATCGCGTTGAAACGATTGTTCTGCGCCATCCCTTTGCCTAAGTAGTTATTGTCAGAAAAAGTACTAAGCATACCCGAGCTGTTTCGTGCTTTTTCTGGCTGGTTTCTAGACGCTCCCAGTGCGCTTCTGTGTACATATTTTCTTTTTTTAGATTCCAATCAAACTTAAAAATACTATTGGTTATGATTAAAAGTAGCTAACGTATTTGCCTTTTCTCAATATCACTTCTACAGTTTTCATCATTGACGGTGTAAATAAAAAATACTCAGGCCGATGTACTGTTCGGTTAGAAAGATCGAATGGGTGGCCTTCGAAACATCGGAGCTAAAATGTCAGGACTGTTGAGGGGTAAATTACCGTTCGTGTGTAAGTTTGTTCCGGGTCAACCGGGTAAATTTTTTTCTATTCATACTATTCTGTCAGTTCTTTCGGCATCAGCGTTGGAGAATTCTCATGATGTGATGTTGTCTCGTTTTAATTTTCAATCTGTCCTCACAAACTTGTGGAGGGCGTTCTAGTGAATACGACTCAGTCTGGCGAGCTTTGGCCTCTGGTGGTTTATTTTGGCATGGTGATCATGTTGGTTTTGACCATGATGGGCTTATCGTGGTTACTAGGTCAGCGACGAATGGATCATGCTACTGGTGATACTTTTGAGTCGGGCATTGTCTCCGTAGGTAACTCACAGGTTCGTATCTCCGTCGAATTTTATCTGATAGCTATTTTCTTTGTGATCTTCGATCTCGAAACCGTATTTATCTTTGCCTGGGCCATCGCCTTTTTTGAATTGGGTTGGTCGGGTTACCTCGCCATCATGGTGTTTGTGCTCATTTTAGTGATAGCACTTGTTTACGAATGGCGCTCGGGTGCTTTGGATTGGGGTGCTAAAACTCGCGTTGGACTAGGGCCTGCTAATGCTATTGAAGATGTCTCTGTTATGACTAAAAGCTCACCAGACAAGGCATGAGGAGGGAAGTTTGGTTATTCCAAATGAACGACGAATAACGAAGTGTGGTGAGTTTTTAGCCATAACCCGTAGGGCTGAAGCTATTTTCCCCTTCCACTGTGTTGTTGCTTGCTTGTGTAACTGGTTACACAGCGCTCACAACGCTTTGCGGAAGGAAAAAATATCAATCAGCAGTGATATCTTCAATAGCATTAGCAGGCCCCGAGGAATCAACAAATGAAGTGGAGTTTAACTCGGCCAGATGAGGTTATTGCGAGCACAGCTAATAGCAATAATTTGAACGATGATGGAGCGGTCATTAGTAACGACCCGATAGAAGACCATGTGCGTCGCAATGTGTGTTTTGCTAAATTAGAAGACTTAATCGCCTGGGGTCGTGGCCATTCTCTTTGGCCGTTTAATTTTGGGCTGTCTTGCTGTTACGTGGAGATGGCGACATCGTTTACCAGCCGCCATGACATTGCACGTTTTGGCTCCGAAGTGATACGTGCCACACCGAGGCAGGCAGATTTAATGGTCATCTCAGGCACCTGTTTTTTAAAAATGGCCCCTGTAATTCAGCGTCTTTATGAACAACTTTTGGAACCACGATGGATTATTTCCATGGGTTCCTGTGCCAACTCTGGGGGAATGTATGACATTTACTCCGTCGTTCAGGGTGTGGATAAATTTATTCCTGTCGATGTGTACGTGCCTGGCTGCCCGCCAAGACCTGAAGCATTGATGCAAGGATTGGTTATGTTGCAAGAGGCTGTGGGCAAAGAACGCCGGCCACTTAGTTGGATGGTAGGTGACCAGACTGTGGTTAAGCCTGCGCCTATTAGTCAGCGAGATTTATTAACTGAAGAAAGAATGAAAACTACAGAGTTACGAGATCCTAAGGATGTCTAATTCAGTGGTGTATTTAGGAACTTACGTAAGGGAATAGATAAGAAAAGAATACGATAAAAATAAACTGGGATAGATGTATGCAAGCAACTGAAACCCTGCAACAAACAGGCATTATTGCCGAGCTGTATGAACGGTTTGGTGAGGGCTGTTTTAAGGTTCAGGTTTGCGCAGATGGTATTACTACCCTTTGGGTGGATAAAGGCAAACTCCAATATATTCTCCGGTATCTTAAGCCAAAATTCCCCATGCTCCATGATCTGTTTGGTATCGATGAGCGGTTAAGAGTCCACCGTGAAGGTCAGCCAGGGGCAGATTTCACCGTGGTTTATCACCTGCTGTCTTTTAGCCGCAATGAAGATGTTCGGATCAAAGTGGCATTGGTCGAGCCGGACATCCAAGTGCCCACCATCGTCGATATCTGGCCGAATGCCAATTGGTATGAACGCGAAGTTTGGGACATGTTTGGCATCGACTTCAGTGGTCACCCCAACCTATATCGCATTTTGATGCCACCCACCTGGGAAGGACATCCACTTCGTAAGGACCACCCGGCAAGAGCTACGGAAATGGAGCCGTTTAGCTTGGATCAGGAAAAGCAGGACAGGGAGCAAGAGGCATTGCGGTTCCGCCCAGAACAATGGGGTATGGAACAAAAAACTGATGACACCGAATTCATGTTTCTTAATTTGGGTCCCAACCATCCCAGTGTCCACGGGGTATTCCGAATAGCATTGCAGCTCGATGGTGAAATTGTGGTGGATGCGGTTCCCGATATTGGTTACCACCACCGCGGTGCAGAAAAAATGGGTGAACGCCAGACCTGGCATAGCTTCATTCCTTACACGGATCGTATCGATTATCTGGGTGGGGTTATGAATAACCTTGCCTATGTGATGTCGGTAGAAAAACTGGCAGGTATTCAGGTGCCTGATCGCGCTAAAGTCATCCGCATTATGATGTCTGAGTTGTTTCGTATCTCCAGTCACCTAGTGTTCTATGGCACTTTTGCTCAGGACGTGGGGCAAATGTCGCCGGTGTTTTACATGTTTGCCGACCGAGAGCGATTGTTCGGTATTGTCGAGGCGATTACCGGTGGTCGAATGCACCCGGCTTGGTTCCGAATTGGTGGTGTGGCACAAGACCTGCCTAATGGCTGGGAAAAAATGGTGCGTGATTTTATCGACGCCTTACCAGCACGGCTAGACCACTACGACAAGATGGCAATGCAGAATAAAATTTTGCAAAAGCGCGCGATGGGTGTTGGTCGTTATACCCAACAAGAAGCGATTGATTGGGGGGTTACCGGACCCGGTTTGCGGGCGACTGGAATGGATTGGGATCTGCGTAGGGATCGCCCCTATGGCGGTTACGATCAATTCGATTTCGAAGTGCCAGTGGGCAATAACGGCGATTCCTATGACCGGGCTGTGGTGAGAATTGAAGAGATCCGTCAAAGCTTGCGCATTATTCGACAGTGTCTGGATAACATGCCTGAGGGGCCATATAAAAGTGATCATCGATTAACCACGCCGCCGCCAAAAGAACGGACCATGCAAGATATTGAAACGCTGATTCACCATTTTCTCAATGTCAGCTGGGGTCCTGTTATTCCGACAGGTGAAGCGACCCAATTAATCGAGGCGACAAAAGGCCACAACAGCTATCACCTGATTAGTGATGGTGGAACGATGTCCTATCGCACCCGAATAAGAACGCCGTCTTTTCCCCATTTACAGCAAATTCCTTTAATTAGTCGCGGGCTGATGATTGCAGACTTGATCACAATTATTGCCAGCATCGATTTTGTTATGGCGGATGTAGACCGATGAGTGAGCAGCAGTTAATTCAGTCTGATATCGCATTGTCTGCGGAAGAAATTCAACAGATAGATGCAGAGCTGGCCCATATGCCACAGAGATCCGGTGCTGCCATCGATGCGTTGAAAATTGTCCAACGTCAGCGTGGTTGGATTTCTGATGAATCTTTGGTTGCCATTGCCCGTTATCTGGAAATGTCCCCCGAAGCCCTTGAGGGGGTAGCAACGTTTTACAACTTAATTTATCGGCAACCGGTTGGTGAAAAAGTGGTGCTGTTTTGCGACAGCGTGAGTTGCTGGATTAGAGGTTGTGAGGGTATTAAACAAAAAATTTCTGAAACGTTGGGCGTGGATTACGGTGAAACCACTGGGGACAACCAGTACACGTTGATTCCCGTACCTTGCCTAGGTGCCTGTGACAAAGCGCCAGTGATGATGGTGGGCGATGACCTGCATACCAATTTGAACAATGAAAAAATTGATCAAATTTTTTCCAAAAAAATGGGTAAAGGAGAGGACGCTTGATGGACGACTCTTCTACAAAAACAGCTATGAATGAAAAAGTCCTCACCCGGAATATTGGTCCAGATCTGGCTCCAACAGATATGGCAGCCTATGAGGCCAACGGTGGATATAGAGCACTTCATAAAGTGATGTCAGGTATGTCTTCTAATGATTGCCTGGAAGTGATTAAAGCATCAAATCTGAGGGGGCGAGGTGGCGCCGGTTTTCCCACTGGAATGAAGTGGAGCTTTGTCCCCATGGGCGAAAAGTGTAGTCCTGGGCACAAATACTTGGTCTGTAATGCCGATGAAATGGAACCCGGGACTTTTAAAGATCGACTGTTAATGGAGTGTGATCCCCATCAGCTAATTGAGGGCATGATATTAGCTGCCTACACAATTGAGGCTGATCTTTCCTATATCTTTATTCGTGGTGAATATGTTGTGGCCATTGAACGCCTGGAGCAGGCGTTGGCCGATTGCTATAAAAAAGGCTATCTGGGAGAAAATATTTTAGGCAGTGGTTATGACCTTGAAATGCATGTTCATACCAGTGCAGGCCGTTATATTTGCGGCGAAGAGACAGCTCTGATAAATGCTTTAGAGGGTAAGCGTGCAAATCCTCGAGCCAAGCCACCTTTCCCCCAAGTGAGTGGGTTATGGGGGCGTCCAACCATCGTCAACAACGTCGAAACCCTGTGTAATATCCCTCATATTATCGATAAAGGCCCAGAGTGGTTTCAGTCATTAGGCCTTGGTGAAGATGCTGGTACCAAATTGTATGGTGCCAGTGGTTATGTGAAAAATCCCGGGTGTTGGGAGCTACCCATAGGGACACCTGTTAGAGAAATTCTTGAGCAGTATGCCGGTGGCATGGTGGAAGGCCGGAAGCTAAAAGGGTTTTTGCCAGGCGGAGGCTCAACAGATTTCCTGGTAGAAGAACATCTCGATTTGCCCATGGACTATGGGTCTATTGGGGCTGCGGGCAGCCGCATGGGCACTGGCACCATGATTATTTTGGATGATAAAACATGCCCAGTGGGCATGGTGCTGAATCTTATTCGTTTCTTTGCCCATGAATCCTGTGGTTTCTGTACCCCCTGTCGCGAAGGCTTGCCCTGGACCCGACAAGTGTTGGAGGACATCGAAGCAGGTCGGGGTCGCAAGGAAGATCTTGAAACCTTGTTACGACAAGTCAAATACATTGGGGCCATTGGCAATACCCACTGTGCATTGGCTCCCGGTGCTATGGAGCCATTACAGAGTGCACTGAAATATTTTCAGAGTGATTTTGAGGCCCATGTTGAGCAAGGGTGTTGTCCCTATGCTTTGGACATAAAAGCTCTAGATATAAAAGCCCAGGGGGAGAGCGCCTAATGCCGACTATCTACATTGATGGAACAGCTTACGAGGTGGAGGAAGGTAAAAACCTCCTGGAAGCCTGCCTTAACTTGGGGTTGGATTTGCCTTATTTTTGTTGGCATCCCTCCATGGGTTCCATTGGCTCCTGTCGCCAATGTGCCATGGTGCAATATCAAAATGAAGAAGATACCCGGGGTCGTATCGTTATGGGTTGTATGACGCCTGTGACTGAGGGTGCAAGGTTATCTCTCCAGGGCGAAACTGCCAGTGAATTCAGAAAGTCTGTCGTTGAATCATTGATGTTAAATCATCCCCACGATTGCCCTGTGTGTGCCGAAGGTGGCGAGTGTCACTTACAGGATATGACAGTAATGGTTGGCCACCGTGACCGTAGTTATCGCGGTAAAAAGAATACCCACCGCAATCAGTATTTGGGACCACTGATTAACCACGAAATGAATCGCTGTATCAGTTGTTACCGCTGTGTACGTTTTTATCAAGACTATGCTGGCGGTACAGATTTGGCGGCACTGGCTTCGCACGATCACGTGTATTTTGGGCGGCATCGAGACGGTGTGTTGCAAAGTGAATTTGCCGGAAATCTAGTGGAAGTTTGTCCTACCGGCGTGTTTACCGATAAACCACTACTTAACGATTACAGCCGTAAGTGGGACTTACAGTCGGCCCCCTCCATTTGTGTCGGTTGTGCGGTGGGTTGCAACACGTCTCCTGGCGAACGCTACGGCAAACTAAAGCGTATCCAGAACCGGTTCAATCATGAAGTAAACGGTTATTTTTTATGTGATCGCGGCCGATTTGGTGCTGATTTTGTCAACAGTGACTCCCGACTCAATTTTGCCGGCGTTCGGCAGGAAGATGGTAGTTACCGTGCCATCAAAGCAGACGACGCCTTGAGCGAGGTGGCGAGTTTGTGCCAGCAGGGAACTGTTGCTGGCATAGGGTCTCCTCGTGCCTCGGTAGAGGCAAATTACCTATTGCGTCGGTTTGTAGGGAGTAAACATTTTTCTACAGGCATGGGTGATTCGGAATGTGCTTTAGTTCAGCAGGTTGTCGATACACTCAGTCATACTCGTGCTATTAGTCCTTCTCTTCATCAAATTGAATCTGCTGATGCGGTGTTAATTCTTGGTGAGGATGTCAGCAATACCGCCCCCCGTTTGGCTTTAGCACTTCGCCAGGCAGCCCGCAGTAAAGCACGTGAATTGGCGGCGGATATGCATCTGGAACCATGGATGGATGCTGCGATACGGAATCTGGCGCAAGATCAGTACAGCCCTGTGTTTATTGCCGGAGTTCACGAAAGTCGCCTCAGTGATATTGCTGAGAGTAGTGTTTCTCTGGCGCCGGATGATATTGCTCGCTTGGGGTTTGCTGTAGCGGCGGAAATAGCCGGGCGTCGCTTAGATGGCGTCGATACTGCGATAGCGGCACTGGCGAGCACCATCGCTTCGGCGTTAAAAGCCGCGAAAAACCCATTAATTGTTTCCGGTGTCAGCTTATTAAATGCTTCAGTCCTAGAGAGTGCTGCCGCTGTGGCGGAGGCTCTGTTGTCTGAGCAGTCTGAAGAGAAGAATGTAATGCTTAGCCTGAGCGTCCCGGAATGTAATAGCCTCGGCGTAGCCATGGTGGATGATGGCGAAGGTGTGGGGTTTGATGAGCTGGCCGAGCGTGCTGCCCAAGGTGATATTGATACCTTGATTGTTCTTGAAAATGATCTTTATCGACGGGTAGCTGCTGAAAAAATTGATCAGATGCTGGGTAATATCAAGCAGCTTGTCGTTTTGGACTCTTTGGATAATGCCACCTTGTCAAAGTCACACGTTGCCCTGCCTGCTGCAACTTTCGCTGAGTCAGAAGGTACGTTGATCAGTAGTGAGGGGCGGGCTCAGCGTTATTATCCGGTATTTGTGGGAGCAGATGACCGTCTTGCCAGTTGGCAGTGGTTGTCCGAGCTTGGTCAGGTATTGGGGTTGTCGGGGTTTGATCAATTGGCGCATTTTGACCAGGTGGAACAGGCCTGTGCTCAGGATATATCCGCATTATCTAATATTGCTTCTGCCGCACCAGATCACCTGTTCCGGAATCACGGGTTAAAAATACCTCGGCAACCCGCCCGCTACAGCGGTCGTACTGCTATGCGAGCCAATGTGTCGGTTCATGAGCCCAAGCAGCCGACAGATGATGAAACACCATTGTCGTACAGTATGGAAGGTTTGAATGTTGGTCTTCCTAGTTCATTGATGTCCTATAGCTGGTCTCCAGGTTGGAACTCCAATCAGTCCATACAAAAATTTCAGCATGAAGCAGGTGGTGAAATTAAGGGTGGATCAGCGGGAGTACGATTAATTTCCCCTGGTCAGGGCGTAGATTTGCATAACTGTTCTGTGCCTAATGCCTTTCAGCCGTCAAGTGCTGGAGCGTTGTTGGTTCCCGTTTATCGGGTTTTTGGCAGCGATGAATTGAGCCTCCAGGCTCGTGCCATTGCTGAGTTGGCTGGTGATGCTCAGGTCATCATGTGCTCAGACGATGCGAGCAAGCTTCAAGTTTCCGATGGTGATGGTGTTGATGTGATAGCCGGTGACACAAAGGTTTCATTGGAAGTGTTGGTCGATTCTTCATTGGCAAAAGGCTGTGTTGGCTTTACCCGGGGAATGCCGGGAACGGAGTCATTGGTGGTTGGTTCAATGGCATTGCTGCAAAAAGCGGAAGATTGGCAGCGTCGCAAGCCCCAGCTCATTGCCACGGATAATCCTAACGCCCCCAACCCTGAACACCGTGGTACCCAAAGTGGGGTGTCGTATGTCTGATGGAATGATTGTTTTGTTTGCTTTCGTTGTGTTGCTTGGTGCGGTGGGTGGTGCTGCAGTGATGACTTGGTGGGAGCGTCGCTTACTGGGTATTTGGCAAGACCGCTATGGCCCAAATCGGTTGGGTCCTTTTGGTATTCTGCAAGTAGCGGCGGACATGTTGAAACTGCTCACTAAGGATGATTGGGTTCCCCCGTTCGCCGATAAAATTGTATTTATCTTTGCTCCCACCGCCATTGTGATGGCCATGATGCTGGGTTTTGCCGTGGTGCCATTTGCACCCGGGTTACAAATTATCGATATGAATATCGGTTTGCTTTTCTTCCTTGGTATGACGTCATTGGCGGTATACAGCGTTTTGCTGGGTGGTTTGGCTTCCAATAATAAATATGCTTTGTTAGGTGGATTGCGCTCTGCGGCCCAAATGGTCAGCTATGAAGTGTTTATGGGGCTGTCACTGATGGGTGTGGTGATGCTCTCTGGTAGCTTTAATCTCAGGGAGATTGTTGAATCACAGGCTGACGGCTGGTATTGCATTTCACAGTTTCTAGGCTTGTTTGTGTTCACCATTGCCGGTATTGCCGAAAGCCATCGCTTGCCATTTGATTTACCTGAAGCCGAACATGAACTCACCGCGGGTTTTCATACGGAATATGGCGGTATGAAATTCGCCATGTTTATGCTGGGTGAATATCTAGGGTTGATCTTAATTTCCAGCATGATCGTTACCCTGTTCTTTGGTGGTTGGCTGGGGCCTTGGCTTCCCCCCATTGTATGGTTTGGTCTTAAAACCTTTATCGTCATCTGCTTCTTTGTACTGCTAAGGGCAGCTATCCCTCGACCTCGTTATGACCAGCTAATGTCCCTAGGCTGGAAAGTTATGTTGCCCCTGTCCTTGGCTAATTTAGTGTTTACTGGCGCCATAGCACTCTGGTTAGCGGGGCTGTCGAATGGAGGTGCAGCATGATTAGTCAGTTGCGAACCATGTGGCGCGTGTTAATGCACACATTTACACCTGCTGAAACCGTTCAATATCCTGAAGAAAAACCTTATTTGTCCCCTCGTTATCGAGGCCGTATCGTTTTGACCCGTGACCCTGATGGGGAAGAGCGTTGTGTGGCATGCAACCTCTGTGCGGTAGTTTGTCCGGTAGATTGTATCGCTCTACAAAAAGGTACCCGCGATGACGGTAGTTGGTATCCGGAATTTTTTCGGATCAATTTCTCACGTTGCATTATGTGTGGCATGTGTGAAGAGGCTTGCCCGACCTACGCTATTCAACTGACACCAGATTTCGAGATGTGCGAATACGACCGTCAGAATATGGTGTATGAAAAAGAACATTTGTTAATTAATGGCACAGGTAAATATCACGACTACAATTTTTACCGGGTGTCGGGGATGCAAACGGGCTGGAAAGACAAAGGTGAGGCTGAGAATGAAACTCGGCCCATTGATGTCCGGAGCCTACTTCCATGAAAAGGGTGTCATTAAGAATCAAGATGATGAGCGGGTTGTCTAGGGGGGCGAGATGTTAGAGTTGGTCCTTTTCTATATGGCATCAACCATTGCGTTGGTCTCAACAATTCTTGCGCTAACCCGTGCCAATGCCACCCACGCGTTGATTTATCTAATTTTATCTCTACTGGCTGTCGCGGTGGTCTTTTATTTGATTGGCGCTCCGTTTGCTGCGGCTTTAGAAGTGGTGATCTATGCCGGTGCGATTATGGTGTTGTTTATTTTTGTGATTATGATGCTGAACCTGGGCGAAAAGGGTGATCGGCGTGAGAAACAATTGCTCAAGCCCCAAGTCTGGATCGTCCCCGTTATCCTTGCATTGCTCTTGCTGGTTGAGCTGGTGTTAGTGCTTTCACATAGTGCGCCTGCTGCTACGCAAGGGTTGGTTACGCCTAAACAAGTAGGGCTGACATTATTTGGCCCCTACGTTCTCGCTGTTGAAATTGCTTCTATGTTGCTCTTGGCCGGATTGATCGGCGCCTATCACCTCGGTCGCCGCTACCTTGAAGAGGGCAGAGAGAGCAAAGAAACCAGAGCCAGTAAAGTCGGTAAAGAGGGGGGGAGTTAATGGACGGTGTCGGCATTCCTCTGGATCATGTTTTGTTGTTGTCTGCTTTGTTGTTTATTTGCGGGTTATTGGGGCTGATGATGCGACGGAATATCATTTTTATTTTGGTGTCTCTGGAAGTCATGCTCAATTCATCGGCGGTAGCCTTTGTTGCTGCGGGTGCTCGATGGGGACAGGCCGACGGTCAAATCGTGTTTATGATGATTCTTGCCGTAGCGGCTGCCGAAGTAGCTGTGGGTTTGGGCTTGGTGCTTCAAATCCAGCGCCGTTTCAAAAGCCTGGATATGGATGATGCCAATAGGATGAGAGGATGATCTTATGTTGAGGTTGACCCTATGTTGAAACTGCTCCCGCTCATTCCTTTATTTCCTTTGGTTAGCTCAATCTTATTAATGGTGACCTTGGGGAAAATGCCAAAAAGGTTCGTGGCGATTCTTGGTGCAGGTTCCGTAGGGTTGGCTGCAGTGGTTACCTTGTTGGTGGGGTTGGCCTTTATGGAGTCAGGCCAACCGCATCACCAGATTTTATGGACCTGGATGCAAGTAGGAAATTTCTCACCTGATATCGCCTTTTATCTGGATGGGCTGACGTTGGTGATGATGTCAGTGATCACTGGTGTTGGCTTTTTGATTCATTTGTTTTCTACAGAATTTATGGAAGATGACGTCAGCTTTAGCCGTTATTTTGCTTACTTAAATATGTTTGTGTTTGCCATGCTGATATTGGTGATGGCGGATAACCTGCTGCTGTTGTATCTAGGGTGGGAAGGTGTGGGTGCCTGCAGTTATTTGTTGGTTGGATTTTGGTATCAAGACCCAGCTAATGGTGCCGCAGCTCGTAAAGCCTTTGTGGTGACACGGATAGGCGATGCAGCTATGGCTGTGGGCCTATTCTTACTGTTTACCGAATTGGGAACGCTGGATATACAACCTATGGCCGAGGCTGCCAAAGCTCAGTGGCAAGTGGGTGATACCTTGCCGGTTATTGCTTGTTTATTACTTTTGGGCGGTGCAGTGGGCAAGTCGGCTCAGTTGCCGTTACATACGTGGTTGCCAGATGCTATGGCTGGGCCGACACCTGTCAGTGCATTGATTCATGCGGCAACGATGGTGACAGCCGGCGTGTATCTGATTGCACGAACTCATGAACTATTTTTGCTCGCGCCCCCGGCGATGTTGGCGGTGGCACTCGTAGGGTTGATCACTTCCTTGATGGCAGCCTTTACGGCTCTAAACCAACACGACATCAAAAGGATTCTGGCGTATTCCACTATTAGTCAGATTGGCTATATGTTTTTGGCTTTGGGCGTGGGTGCTTGGGCCGCGGGCATTTTTCATTTGGTTACACACGCATTCTTTAAAGCGTTGCTGTTTTTGGCCGCAGGCGCAGTAATTCACTGTCTGCACCATGAACATAATATTTTCAAAATGGGTGGTCTGCGGACTCGCTTACCGGTGGTGTTCTGGAGTTTCCTTATTGGTTCGGCGGCATTGGCGGCATTGCCGTTGACCTCTGGGTTCTTCAGCAAGGATATGATCCTGTTGCAGGCTTATGAGCTGCCAGGTGTTGGCCCTTGGTTGTGGGCAGGTGGTTTGCTTGGGGCATTATTGACAGCCATTTATAGTTTCAGGCTGGTGTTTGTGGTGTTCTTTGGTGAAACAAAAATGGAGCCTGATAAGCAACCGGGTTCTCGTATGGCAGTGCCGTTGTCACTGCTGTGTGTTTTGTCTCTGGTTGGAGGGTTTTTTGCCCTGCCATTGGTGCCATTGGCGTCTGTATTTCCTGTTGCAGGTGAACACCATCCCAGTCACTTGATAGAAGGTATTTCTATCGCGATTCCACTTATTGGTTTGGCCGTTGCGTATATGATTTTCCTAGGTGGTCAATGGAAAATAGATGGCTTGGTCAATTCGGCTCCGGGACACATGCTGAAAAAATTCTGGTTCAGCGGCTGGGGCATGGATTGGCTCTATGACAAATTATGGGTCCGGCCCTATAAATTCCTCGCTTATATTTTGAGGCGGGAGTGTCTGGATGATATCTACAACACCATCGTTAAATTATGTCAGTTTCTTTTTATGGCACTTAGCCATACACAGACAGGTCGATTACGGTGGTATGCCACCAGTATGGTGTTTGGCTTGATATTGGTCATTGCCTTGCTGCAGGGGGTGATCAAATGATTCTTGTTAACCTCATTCTTATTTTACTGGTTGGTGGTGTGATTGCCTGGATATCAGAACGCCAACACCCGGGATTGCCTCGCTGGATTGCATTGCTGGTGATTGTGTTTGATCTGGGTTACCTGATAGCAGCGGCTGATCTGTCATGGGATAAAATCACGATTGTGCCTGATCCGTCGGAGGCGGCTACCTGGCTGATGCACTACAAAGCAGAGTGGATACCACGTTTTGGTATCAGTTTTGAATTGGCAATGGATGGGCTTAGCTTGTTAATGGTCATCCTGACATTGGTGTTGGGTGCTATTTCTGTTAGTGCCTCTTGGACTGATATTAAACAGCGCACAGGGTTCTTTGAGGCAAATTTACTGTGGACCTTAGCTGGCGTACTTGGAGTGTTTTTAGCGTTGGATCTGTTTCTGTTCTTCCTGTTCTGGGAAGTGATGTTAGTGCCCATGTATCTGATTATTGCCATTTGGGGACACGAAGGTCGGGGTTATGCCTCCATGAAATTCTTCATCTTTACCCAGGTTAGTGGCTTGATGATGCTGTTTGCGATTTTAGGCTTGGTGGTACTGAATCAACGTAGTACCGGTTCGTATAGCTTTAGTTATTTTGACTTGTTGGGACATGGTGTCACGGGTGATATGGCCTACGTGTTGATGTTGGGCTTCTTTGTCGCATTTTTGGTCAAGCTTCCAGGATTTCCCTTTCATACCTGGCTGCCCGATGCTCATACCCAAGCGCCTACTGCGGGCAGTGTCATTCTTGCAGGTATTCTGTTGAAAACGGGAGCCTATGGCCTTATCCGTTTTGTGGTGCCTCTGTTTCCCCATGAAGCTATGGCCTTTTCCCCTATAGCTTTGGCATTAGGTGCGGTCGGTATTATCTATGGCGCAGTACTGGCCTTTGGGCAAGATGACTTTAAGCGCCTGGTAGCTTATAGCAGCGTCAGTCATATGGGTTTTGTGCTTCTAGGAGTGTTTGCCTGGAACGCACTGGCTCTCCAGGGCGCAGTGATGCAGATGGTTGCTCATGGTCTGAGCACAGCTGCGCTGTTTATGATTGCAGGGTCATTGCAAGAACGGCTTCATACCCGAGATATGTCCAAAATGGGGGGCCTCTGGCAAAACATGCCACGTATGGGTGCCATGGCAATGTTCTTTATGTTGGCATCAGTAGGACTGCCGGGATTAGGCAATTTTGTTGCGGAGTTTATGGTGTTGGTGGGGCTATTTAAAGTCGCGCCAGCGGTGGCGGCGGTTTCCGCACTGGGTTTAGTGGTTGCGGCTATTTATTCTTTGGCCATGATGCAACGTGCTTTTCAGGGTAAGCCCAATGAGCGTTTGCGATTGCCGGATTATGGCGCCAGGGAAATGCTGACCATGGTGGTGATGGTTGTTGGCTTGGTGTGGCTGGGGCTTTATCCTCAGCCCGTGTTGGATACTGCTCAGCCCGTATTGGATAGTTTGATCGCTTTAGTGGGTCCAGCAGCTGAGGTCGCGGGAGACCCCGGTAATATTCAAGTTGCGGGGATAACGAAATGAGTGCCGCAATGAGTTCAGTGACGACCCCTGCCTTGAACGCAGTTATGAGTTTGGTTGAACTGCAATCGATCCTGCCATTAATTGTATTAACGTTGGTCATTGTCGTGTTGATGTTGGTTATTGCCTTCAAACGAACCCATGGGCTAACGGCCGGGTTTACTGTGGCAGGACTACTGTGCACGTTACTGTCTATACCCATAGCAGTAGCGGTGGGTGAGCAAGAAATGACGTTGTTGAGTGTTGACCGCTACGGTATTTTTTTCGCGGTGTTGCTATTGGGCGTCTCATTGGCGAGTGCCATACTGTCTTGGGAATACTTGCGCCACCGCAGCGGGCGTAATGAAGAATATTATTTACTCTTATTGTTGGCAACACTCGGTGCGTTAGTGCTGGCCTTTGCTAGCCACGTCGTGTCATTGCTATTGGGGATGGAGCTTCTGGGCGTTTCTTTGTATGCAATGATTTCTTATCCTGACAAGGGAAAGCTGCCGTTAGAGGCTGCCATTAAGTACCTAGTATTGTCTGGGTGCGCCTCCGCTGTATTACTGTTTGGCTTTGCACTTTTATATGCGGCTCTCGGCAGTATGTCGTTTGTGGAAATGGGCGAACGTTTGGTGTCAGCGACAGATAATGAAGTGCTCATTCTTGCTGGCACGGCACTGGTGCTGACAGGTATAGGGTTCAAGCTATCTATTGTGCCATTTCATATGTGGACGCCGGATGTGTATCAAGGTGCGCCGTTGCCTGTTGCCGGATTTTTGGCGACGGTATCTAAGGGGGCCATTTTTGCTGTGTTATTGCGTTTATTTATGGAGGCGCAATTACATCAATACAAGACACTATTGGTCGCACTAAGTGTACTTGCCGTGGCCTCTATGTTGGTGGGCAATTTGCTCGCATTACAGCAACAAAATGTGAAACGATTGTTGTCTTACTCTTCTATCGCTCATTTTGGTTATCTGTTGATTACTCTTGTGGCTGGTGGCGTGTTGGGTGGCGGTAATTTTGCCGTGGAGGCCGCAAGTTATTATGTGGTGGCGTATGTGGTGACGACACTCGCGGCTTTCTCCGTAATCAGCGTTCTATCCAGTGATGGTGAAGGCGAGAAACAGGGGGTGGCGGATCTTACGGGGTTATTTTGGCGGCGTCCTTTGTTGGCGGGTTTGTTAACGCTATCATTGTTGTCTCTCGCTGGGATCCCCCTGACAGCAGGCTTCATTGGCAAGTTGTATGTGTTCGCTTCAGGCATTGAGGGCGCGCTTTGGATATTGTTAGGCGCGCTCATTCTCGGGAGCGCCGTTGGTATTTACTACTACTTGAGAATAATTTATGTCATGACACTTCAGGAAGATAATAAGACTACTGGCAGTGCGATCCTATGGTTGGGTGAGTCAGTAGCCTTATTGCTTGTGGTACTGGTTGTCTGGCTTGGTATTTTTCCCCAGCCAATCATGGTGTATATCGGTGAATTTTTTTAACAATTATTACTTGCTCTTATTGGGATGTTTTGTATTCTCAAAGTAGGTAAAAAATAAAAAAGGCCTTTATTTATGTTGCACTCCGTAGAACTCAAAGATTACATGCTTTCTAACCCAGTTAAAGTTAAGGCTGATGCCGATCTTTTTGATGCTGTTGAAGCGATTCTTGAGTACAAAATTTCAGGTGTCTGTGTGGTAGATGACGAGAATCATTTGCTGGGAGTACTTTCAGAAATGGATTGCTTGGAGGCAATCCTCAGTGCTATGTATAACGATGAGACGAGTGTCGGTTTGGTGAAGGATTTTATGTCCACGGATATTTATTCAGTGTCACCTCATGCAGATATTGTGGATGTGGCGCAAGACATGTTGAAGCGAAGATTCCGCCGCTGTCCTGTGGTTCAGGATGGCAAGTTGGTGGGGCAAATTACTTGTCGTCAGTTGTTACGTGCCATCGAAAAATTTCCCCGCTCTTAATCTTCCTATAAACAGTATTTTGTTTATGAAAAGCAACCAAATTTGGTTGCTTCTAAGATCTAACATTTTCTTTCTTGGCCAAAGGCCTCTGCGATTTTTAGCGGTGCAGACAAGTTCAAAAATTTCCCCTAATACAGGTTAACTGCCGGTATTAGGTTGTCATGTTTGGCCTGATTTTTACCGAGTTGCATGAGTAACAGGTAACCAATAGCCATCATTAAAATCATGGCTCCGGTCCATAATAGTGATTGCTGGGGGTGTGCAGGTAGGGTGCCTAACTGATAGACGATAACAGCCACGGAGTAGGCTAATAAAGTGTTCCAAGTGGCTGAGAAAAAGGCCCAGGTACCTCCAGCCTCCTTGTAGATAGCCCCTAATGTTGCGACACAGGGCATATAAAGAAGAATAAAAAGGATGTAACAAAAGGCTGCCAAAGGACCTTCAAATAACTGCTGCATTAATGTGATCGTTGAGACTTCTACATGTTGTGCTGCAGCCGAGGCTTCCTGGTTTGCCAAATCACCGACATTAAGTCCTAAGGGATCTCCCCACATAGTATTCACTTCAGCAAGGTTTGCTGGGATTGTAGCCACGGCTTCAAAAAGCATGTCGCCAATATTGACTGGCGCATTAGGTTCGTGACCATTTTCATTTCTAGCCATATCGGAATAAAGCGCATCCAGAGTGCCTACGACCACTTCTTTGGCAAAGATACCACTGAAAAGACCTACGGTAGCGGGCCAGTTTTCTTCTTTTACGCCGAGAGGTTCAAAAATTGGGGTGATCGTTTTGCCAATGGCAGAGAGTAATGAGCGTTCGGTGTTTTCATTATTGAAGCTGCCATCAGTGCCGATAGAATTTACAAAATTTAGAACGATTACCACGATTACAATGGCCTTCCCCGCACGCATCATAAAACCATGAAGTCGATGCCATGTATGAATGAGAAGCCCTCTCAGTGTGGGGGTATGGTAGTTAGGTAGCTCCATAATAAATGGTGCGATATCTCTGCTCAGCATTTTTCGGCGGACTAATAAGCCGGTTAGCATAGCAAGAGCAATGCCTATAACGTACAGACCGAAGACTACGTTCTGGCCATTTTCGGTAAAAAAGGCGGTGGCAAATAGGATGTAAACTGTCAGCCTAGCACCACAGGACATAAAGGGAGCCATTAGCGTTGTGAGTAAGCGATCTTGGTGCGTATCCAGCGTACGACTGGCCATAACTGAGGGTACATTACAGCCAAAGCCCACCACTAATGGAACAAACGATTTGCCTGGTAATCCGAGACTGCGCATTAAACGATCAAGAATGAACGCAGCGCGGGCCATATAGCCCGAGTCTTCCAGAAAGGTCTGGAATAAGAACAGTGTTCCTATTACGGGCAAGAAGCTGGCTACCAACTGTATGCCTCCCCCTGCACCATCCGCTATAAACGTTACTAGCCATTGAGGGAAATGCAGGGCTGTGAGTATTTGTCGGGGAAGCTCAACAAAAATTGCTCCTGCCGTCATATCAAAGAAATCAATAAAAGCACCACCAAAATTGATGGTCATCATAAACATCAGGTACATCACCCCAAGAAATGCGGGAAAGGCAAGATAGCGGTTTAGCAGTACAGCATCTAGGTAATCGGATATTGATTTTTTAGTTTGAGTGTCATAGTGGACAGCATCGGCCGTAATTTTATTAATCCAGTGGTACCGATCGGTAATGATGGTGTCCGCAGCACTGGATGCCAGTTGTGTCTCAAGTAGATCTACTTCGTTAGTCATCTGTAGCTGTAGGTCTTCGGGGAACTGAGATAGCACTGCTGCATCTCGTTCCATAACAGCCATTGCTTGAAGCTTGGATGAGTCTGAAGCGTGTTGATTGATTAAGGATAGAATGTTTGTCGCCGTATTCTCAAGTGGCTCGGATACGGTGACGGGGTGGGGGCGGAGGTGATCCTTATGAAGGTAATTGCTGGCCACATCAATTAGCGTTCCTATACCTTCACTTCGGCTGGCTACCAGTGAAACCACGGGAAAACCAATTTTTTCCGAAAGTTCGTAGGGATCTATATGGATACCATTCTGATCAGCGACATCCATCATGTTCAGTGCAACAACCAGCGGAACGCCTGCATCCATTAATTGTGTGGTTAGGTAAAGGCCACGCTCGAGACTTGAGGCGTCAATGATATTGATGATCAGGTCGGCACTGTTTTCTAAGATAAACTGTTGAGCAATTTGCTGGTCTATGGAGTCGTCTTCACAGGAAATATGCAGCGAGTAGGTACCAGGTAGGTCTACTAACTTAAAGTTGGCGCCGGCATGCTTAAAATGACCAATCTTTTGTTCTACAGTAACACCAGGCCAGTTGCCCACTTTTTGGTGGGTGCCGGTAAGGGCGTTGAAGAGTGTGGTTTTGCCGCAGTTAGGGTTGCCCACTAAGGCAATAGTGAATTCTTGGCTCATAATTTGTCTACCAATAGCCCCGCTGCTTCATGGCTTCTGAGGCTTAGTCGGAACCCTCGCACAAGGATGGCTACTGGATCTCCCAACGGTGCGCGGTGTTGTACTAAAAAAGGTGTGCCAGGTGTTAAGCCCAGACTCATTAGTCTATTCCTGTAAGACTCAGGAACATCCTTGAAGTCATTGACTCGGGCTTTGTCGCCCACTTGCAGCTGGTTAAAGGGCATATTCATAGGGATAAACCGTGGATATCTCCGCGTACAAATGATAATCATTATCAATTATATTGTAAGAAGAAGCAATAACCATAGAGAGGAATATGTTGTTTGTCGGGGTATTAATTAATTCAGAATAATCGAAGAATTTTTTACCTGGATCGCCTGGTTTAGCCGCTATATGAGCGGTTTTATGAAAATAGGGTTGGTTGGGTAGTGGCAGCAAATTTAATGTTTTATTTTTGAGGAAATGCGCTTACTGTCCATTGAGAATCCGCCCTGAAAGTATCATCGAAATTTTATTGTTAAAAAGGTAAGGGTAGCTGTCTGTAACGGCATAGAGGATAAGAGGAGAGCCCATATGTATAAATTAGTATTTTTTGTCCCAGAAAGTCATTTGGAGGTGGTTAAGAGGCTCGTATTTGAGGCTGGTGCTGGCCGAGTTGGACATTACGATCAATGCTGCTGGCAAGTGTTAGGTGATGGGCAATTTCGCCCTTTGCCTGGGAGTTCACCTTTTCAGGGTAAAGAAAACCTATTGGAGCAAGTAAGGGAATACCGTGTTGAGTTGGTTTGTCAGGATGAGTTGATTCGGGATGCCATTCACGCTTTATTGGAGGCCCACCCCTATGAAGAACCCGCCTATGATGTATTGCAGTTGGTGAAGATTCCTCTCTGAAGTCCTAGGTGTTAGCTTTTCAAATTTTTCCAGGATCGAGTAATGGTGCCTGTTCTTACTTCAACTCGGCTCGCTTTCACATCTTCAAAGTGGTGGCGAAGTGCGAGTTCTATAACGGGAAAAGCAAGCTCGTGCCAAGGAATTTCGTGTTCATAAAATAGAGCAACTTCTAAAGATTCAATGCCGGGGCTAAAGTTGGCGTCGCTCATTGCTCCCCGGTAAAACATGTAAACTTGATTGATATGGGGGATATCAAAAATACCACTAAGCCTTGGGTTGTCAATGCGGGCATTGGCTTCCTCCTCACATTCTCGTAGTGCGCCTTGTAGGGAGGTTTCTCCGTTCTCCATGAATCCAGCAGGCAGGGTCCATAGTCCTAAACGTGGCTCAATAGCTCTCCGGCATAACAACACCTTGTCATCTAAAATTGGTATACATCCAGCAATAATGCGTGGATTCTGGTAGTGGATCGTATCGCAGTGGTCGCAAACGTGCCGTTCGCGGTTATCACCATCTGGTATTTTCAAGTTTACGGGGTTGCCGCATTGACTACAAAACTTCATAAATCACACTGTAATATTGAAAAATTTGTTGATAGCGTCAGTATATATATAAACGTAGGGTGAGATAGTTATGTTGAGGTTGATTACAGAGCAATTGGCATGCTTGCCGGTTGAACGATCATTGCCTGTCGATGACGAAATGGGGGAGGCTGCCATTTTGTTGGCGTTAGTGAATGATCCTGATGATCCAAAAATTATTCTGACGAAGCGTGCTGAACACCTGAACTCTCATCGAGGGGAAGTTGCGTTCCCTGGCGGGAAATGGGAGGAGAATGACACAGATTTATTAATGACAGCTCTTCGTGAAACGGAGGAAGAAATTGGTTTACATCCAAGCAGTGTTCAGGTGATTGGTAGCCTTCCTGCTAACTTCTCTCGTCACAGTATGCGAGTCAGGCCCTATGTGGGCGTGATCCCTCCTGGTTTGTCTCTTAGGGCTAATCCTGATGAGTTAGATGCAGTATTTGATGTGCCACTGCGGTACCTTTTGGACCGATCTAATTTGGTGGTGGACCGTTTTACTGGCCCCGATTACAGATTGAGAATGCCCTGTTATATTTACCAGGGCTATCGGATTTGGGGGTTTTCCTTGGTTGTTTTAACAGATTTTCTCAATTTAACACTTAATGCGGGTATTGAGCTCCATTATCCCGATAGGGTTGACTTAAGGCTTGATATTGACGACTAGGAGTCAGATTTTAAACTTGTCTGAAGTTGTGAGTGGTTGAACCTATGGTCAATTCGTTCGATAATTTGAAAAACTTAGTGTTCATTTCATTGAAATTATCATTAACAACATAGTAGCCACTATCAAGGTGGCTAGTATTGACCACCATTATTGGAAAAAATATGACTGGTATTGTCCCATCCCCCTGCGTTTCAATTTGCTCAATGAATGAGGAAGAGCTTTGTATTGGTTGTTATCGTACTGCAAAGGAGATTAGAGAGTGGTTGTTGATGGAGGATGATGAGCGTATGGATGTGATTGCAAAATCAGCTGAACGGTCTAGAAAGAACAACCCTTTTGCATAATGGGGTGTATGTTTGGCGGGTGATAATTGAAACGGTTTATGTTTAACCCTGGTTGTTAGTTTTCCTCTTCGTCCTCGTCATCGTCCTCGTCTTTATTGGAGCCGTTATCTATTAGTAAGCGTTTCACTTTGAGCCTAGCTATTTTCTTGCCGCTTAGTGTTAAGGTTTCAAAGCGATAATGCCCTATGGTGAAGGTGACGTTGCCGTCAGGAATGTTTTCTAGATACTCTAAAACTAGCCCGTTAATTGTTTTTGGGCCATCTGTTGGAAGATTCCAGTCGTTGGCTTTGTTGATGTCTCGAATTGTTGCAGAACCGTCAATTTCAAACATTTTGTGTTCAAGTTCAACAATTTCTTCCTGTTCATCCTCTGCTTTGTTTGTGGTGAAATCACCCACAATTTCTTCAAGAATATCTTCTAGGGTGACAAGTCCTTCAACCTCACCATATTCATCCACCACCAAGCCAAGTCGTCGGCGAACAAGACGGAAGTTTAATAGCTGTTTGTTCAGCGGGGTGTTTTCCGGTACAAAATAGGGTTCACGAGAAAATCGTTTGATGGCTTCTTTGGTTAAGCCTTCCCCGCCGCTACGTAATAGTCGGGCAACATTTTTCATATGAAGAAAACCTTCAACCTGATTGATGTTGCCTCGGTAAACCGGCAGGCGGGTATAGCCGCAATTGATGATGGTATTTAGTAGGGCGTCGATATCTTCATCTAGGTTTAACCCTATTATCTCATTTCGGGGCACCATGATGTCATTCACGCTCACTTTTTCCAGATCCAAAATATTGATGAGCATGTCTTGGTGTTCAGGTATTTTTCGGCTGGAGACATCCACCACCGTGCGAATTTCATCTTTACTAAGGCCGTCATCCCGGCCCTTGTTGGTGTTAATCCCAAGCATTCTAAGCAAGCCGTTGGATACGTGATTAACCAACCATACGAAAGGGTAAAACAGGGTCAAAAGTGGTAGAAGAATATAGCTCGCAGTGAATGCGATGCCCTCTGGGTGCAGAGCGGCAACGGTTTTCGGTGTAACTTCAGAAAAGATAAGTATTGCGAGGGTAAGTAGTAACGTGGCTATAAATATACCTGCATCACCATAGAGGCGTATAGCAACGACAGTAGCGATAGCTGAGGCGAGGATGTTGACTAAATTATTGCCAATTAAAATAATACCAATAAGTCGATCGGGTCGTTTTAAGAGTTTATATGCTTGGCGGGCGCCACGATGTTTTTTGCGCAGATGTTTCAGCCGATAACGGTTCAAAGACATCATGGCCGTTTCAGAGCTGGAAAAGAATGCCGATAATAAAAGTAGGCCGCCAAGTATACTGAATAGCAGCCAGAGAGGAGCAACGTCCAAAGGAGGAAAAACCTCATATTTTTATTGGGTCGGACATGGTGAAGAAGTTTGCTGTAATTGGCAAGTCTTCTTGATACCAACTTCCTTGTATTTTGGACTCTATTGTTTGAACGAGAACGTCCAGAGATTAAGGGTATTGGTTGGGTTAGGTGCCAATAATTACTTCAAAGACAAACTTACTTCCCCAGTAGGCAAGAGCCATTGCGCTGAAGCCAATTAACGTCCAGCGAATAGCAGTGTTTCCTCGCCAACCTTTCACGTGGCGACCCCACAGTAGAATGGCAAAGAATACCCAGGCGAAGAGTGAAAATACTGTTTTATGAGCTAGATGCTGAGCAAAAAAATCCTCAAAAAATAGAAATCCCGTCGCTAGAGATAAGGTGAGCAGTCCAAATCCGGCCCACAGTACTTCAAATAAAAGAGATTCCATGGTTTGTAGCGGCGGTATTGTTCGCAGAAAGTGGCCTAGTCGTTTATGGCGCAGACGCCAGTTCTGTAAAGCGAGCAATAAAGCTTGGAAAGCGGCAATAGTGATCAGGCTGTAGGCCAGAATTGAGATAAAGATATGAGCGCCGATTGGTGCGGACACGGAGGCCCACAGCGTTCCGGTACTACCAATGAATATCGTTGCCGCAAGGGTAAATATGGCGAGCGGGAACAGTACAAGAAAGAGGTTGTGCACCGGTTTGCGAACACTGCTAATTAGCACAATAAGGTTGATGACAAATACAATTACGGTGGTCATTGGGAGCAGCCCAAAATCCAACCCTTTATCAGTAAAGACCCATTGCATGCTGGCATAACCATGCAAAGCCACGGCGATGGCCGCGACCAGCTGTAACGAAGCAACCTTTAATTCAGGATGCTTTCGAAGTTGCAAAACCTGATAAAAGGTTGCGCAAAGATAAAGGGCGATAGCTGCAATGGCACTTAACATAAATGTGTTATTCGTTGATGGCGACCACTTACTGTAAAGATAACCTATTTTAGGGGCAGTATGTTTCAGAGATAGCTTGTTTTATGGATAAAGTGTGTCACAGATACTGCTAGGCGAAAAGAGCTCGCTATCAACCTTCTTCCAATTCACTAGCGAATTAACCTTTATTACCACGAATTGTTGGCGAGTGTTCACAAAAATCATGAATAAGGTATAGAAGCAGCTTGGATTCCATTCTGTGCTTTCAGGTATACTCTCCATCTCCTAAATTGACATTATGACGACAGAATTCCCATGGCTATGTTTGAAAATCTGAGTGACCGTTTATCCCACTCTCTGAAAAAAATCTCTGGCAAGGCGAGTCTCACCGACGAGAATATTCAGGAAACCTTGCGTGAAGTACGTATGGCTCTACTGGAAGCCGATGTGGCACTGCCGGTCGTTAAAACCTTTGTTGAAGGCGTAAAGCAGCGCGCCTTAGGGCAAGAGGTTAGCCAAAGTCTTAACCCTGGGCAGCAATTCCTTAAAATTGTTCAAGACGAACTTGAGCATGTCATGGGTGACAGTAATGAGGAGCTTAATTTAGCAGCCCAGCCTCCTGCTGTGATATTGATGGCCGGCTTGCAAGGTGCTGGTAAAACGACCTCTGTTGCCAAGTTAGCCAAATTCCTCACTGAGCGTCACAAGAAAAAAGTCATGGTAGTGAGTGCGGATGTGTACCGGCCTGCTGCGATTAAGCAGTTGGAAACATTAGCTGCTGAAGTGGGTGTGGAATTCTTTCCAAGCTCTACTGACCAAAATCCGGTTGATATCGCTCTGAGTGCTGTGCAGTCGGCAAAAACCAAATTTATGGATGTATTGCTGGTTGATACAGCTGGCCGACTTCATATAGATGAAGAGCTGATGAAGGAAATTCAGCAGCTTCATAAGGCCGTTAATCCTATAGAAACCTTATTTGTTATCGACGCCATGATTGGTCAGGATGCGGTGGTTACCGCTAAAGCCTTTAAAGAGGCGCTGCCGCTGACGGGGATAATTCTGACCAAGGTCGATGGCGATGCGCGTGGTGGAGCCGCATTATCAGTCCGGCAGGTGACGGGTAAGCCGATTAAGTTCTTGGGTGTGGGTGAGAAGACTGACGCCCTCGAGCCATTCCATCCAGAGCGTATCGCATCACGGATTCTCGGTATGGGCGATGTGATGTCGCTAATCGAGGAGGTGGAGCAAAAAGTTGATCGGAAGAAAGCCGAGCAGTTGGCCAAAAAAGTTGCCAAGGGCAAGAAGTTTGACCTGAATGATCTGCGTGATCAGCTGCAACAAATGAATAATATGGGCGGTTTCTCCAGCATGATGGAAAAGCTGCCGGGTATGGGTAATATGGCTCAAATGGTTGAAAAGTCTGATATGGGTAAACAATTTTCCCGGATGGAGTCCATTATCAATTCTATGACACCCTCTGAACGAAGTAATCCAGACATCCTCAACGGTTCCCGTAAGCGCCGGATTACGGTGGGCTCTGGCACCACGCTTCAGGATCTCAATCGTCTGCTTAAGCAACACAAGCAGATGGGCAAGATGATGAAGAAAATGAAGGGTAAGGGCATGCAGCGCATGATGCAGGGAATGGCCGGTGGTATGCCGGGTGGGGGCATGCCGCCGGGCGGGCTTCCTCCAGGTGGTGGGAGATTTCCTTTTTGAGTTTGCCTGAAAAGACTATTTAATCCAGTTTCAGGGCTGTTTGTAAGCTATACACACCGAGATGTTTTGGATATAATCCCGCGCCTTCGAAGATGCCCGGCTATTGTCGTGCATTCTGCTATGTCCCAAAAATGGGGATGGCAGCCGGTAATTTGAGACAGTTAATAAAGAAGAGAAGCTTCATGGTAACAATTCGTTTGGCTCGTGGTGGCTCTAAAAAGCGCCCATTTTATCATATTCATGTCACTGACAGTCGTAAGTCTCGTGATGGTCGCTATATAGAGCGCATTGGTTTTTTCAACCCCGTTGCTCGTGGACAGGAAGAGCGTCTGCGTGTTGACGTTGATCGTATTCAGCACTGGGTTGGTGAAGGTGCAGGCATGTCCGATCGCGTTTCACAATTGGTGAAAGAAGCATCTGCTGCTGCCTAATTTAGGTTAATGGCACCGACTAGATTGAGAGCGTTGTTTGGCTGAGATGAGTTCTACCGATCCTATCCCTGTCAGCTCCGTTCCGGTTGACCCTGTTTTTGTCGGTCGTATTACCACGGTTCATGGTGTTAAAGGCTGGGTGAGAATCTACTCTTCTACCGAGCACGCTGAAAATATCTTTCAGTACCCACCGTGGTGGTTGAAAACGTCAGATGGCTGGCGAGAGATTGAGATCGATCAGTATCGTGCCACAAGCAAAGGTTTGCTGGTTCATATTGTTGGTGTTGATGATCGGGATGTGGCCAGGCAGCTTTGTCAGAAAGATGTTGCCGTTGAAAGATCGCAATTTCCAGAATTAGATCAAGGTGACTATTACTGGCACCAGCTTGAAGGCCTTAAGGTTATTTCCTGTCAGGGAGATGTACAGCTTGGTGTCGTTACCGGTCTAATGGAAACGGGCGCTAACGATGTGCTTGAGGTCAAAGGCGATAGCGAGAGCCTCGATCGTGCGGAGCGATTGATTCCCTACACAGAGCAATTTGTACTAGGCGTTAACCTTGAAGCCAAAGAAATCATGGTTGATTGGGACCCTGGTTTTTAGTGGTAAGAATGAACGAGTTTTAACACTCAGTTCCTAAGGTTCGCGAAGGTTAGTAAAGCAAATAGCTGAGCTGCCCAATACTGGGGACACGTAATAAGGGGGAGTGTGGCAATGAAGGTAGCCCTGGTCACACTATTTCCTGAAATGTTCGCTGCATTAACTGAATACGGTATCAGCAGTCGAGCAATTAAACAGGGCTTATTGGATGTGGCACTGTTTAACCCCAGAGCTCATACCAGTGATCGTCATCAGTCGGTAGACCATAGACCCTATGGTGGTGGCCCGGGTATGGTGATGATGATAGAACCACTTCGACGGTCAATTAATGAGGCTCGAGAATGGATTGGTCAGAAGGCGACGGTGATTTATCTGTCACCTCAGGGCCGAGTGTTAGATCAAGGCGGTGTAAAAACCTTGGTTGCTCATCAAAACCTAATATTGGTCACAGGCCGCTATGAAGGTATAGATGAACGGCTGATACAGCTGGAAGTGGATGAGGAATGGTCTATTGGTGACTATGTTCTCAGCGGTGGTGAGCTGCCCGCAATGGTGATGTTGGATGCTTTGATTCGACAATTACCGGGTGCATTGGGTCATGAGGATTCAGCGGGACAGGACTCCTTTGCCGAAGGGTTGTTGGATTGCCCTCATTACACACGGCCAGAGCAGTACGAAAACTTAAAAGTGCCGGATGTATTGTTGTCAGGCAATCACGAAAAAATACGTCAATGGCGGCTGAAGCAGTCATTGAGCAGAACCTGGCAGAGACGCCCGGATTTATTGAAAAGTCTGAAGCTCAGTGAAGAGCAACAGGAAATACTCGACAAGGTTGTCAAAGAGTCGGCTGATGAAAGCGAATAGATTGTTTTCCTCTCAGTACGACGCTACTCAAAAAGGTGGCATGCCACCAACAGATAAAAGCTGAGGAGCAAACCATGAGCAGTAAAAACCCAATTATCGCCGCCATTGAAGCGGAGCAGATGTCCAAAGAGCTACCCCCGTTTTCATCAGGCGACACCGTTGTCGTTCAGGTAAAAGTAAAGGAAGGAACTCGTGAGCGTCTACAGGCCTTTGAAGGCATTGTTATCGGTAAGCGTAACCGCGCACTGAACTCAGCCTTCACCGTACGTAAAATATCCAATGGTGTTGGTGTTGAGCGTACTTTCCAGACTTATAGCCCATTGGTCGATAGCGTTACCGTTAAGCGTCGTGGTGATGTTCGTCAAGCCAAGCTTTACTATTTGCGTGAATTGTCCGGTCGGGCAGCGCGTATTAAGGAAAAACTTGGCTAAGCTTTTCCTTAATAAGTTTTAAGGAGAGCAGTTGAGTAAAAGGGTGCCACTTTGTTGGTGCCCTTTTTTTATGGAGAAAAGTTATGGAGAAAAATAGATGACGTAAATAGTTAACGTTGTGCCATAAGTCATGGGTTTGTTGGTGCTTATATTTCCCTGCTCATTGCCCATAGTATCTTGCGCCGTTAGAGTACAGTATGACTATTAACAGTACTGATCAGCTGCTTATTGAGAATTATCTGGATGCTACCTGGGTGGAGAAGGGGTTAAGCCAAAACAGCTTGGATTCTTACGGTCGAGATCTCAAAGGGTTTGCAGCCTGGCTCGAGCCGCAGCAGCTTACTCTTCTTGACGTATCAGGACAGAATCTACAGTGGTTTTTATCACATCGTTTTGAGCAAGGTTTGACTGCGCGCACTACGGCTCGGCAATTATCTTGTTTGAGAGGGTTTTACCGTCATTTATTACGGGAAAACCGGATTCAGGAGGATCCTACGGCCTTAGTGGATAACCCAAAATTAGGTCGGCCTCTACCAAAAAGTTTGACGGAGTCTGATGTGGAAGCTTTGTTGGCCGCTCCAGATGTTGAAGATTGTTTGGGTTTGCGCGATCGTACTATGTTGGAGGTTCTTTATGCTACGGGGTTAAGAGTCTCGGAGTTGGTGGGTTTAAAACTTCATCAGGTAAACCTTCGTCAGGGTGTGGTTCGAGTTTTTGGTAAGGGCAGCAAAGAACGATTGGTGCCCCTAGGTGATGAGTCCATGAGTTGGTTGGAAAAATATACAAAAGAAGCGCGGCCCCTATTATTAAATCAAGTGCAAAGTGATGTGCTATTCCCCAGTACACGAGCACAACAAATGACACGGCAAACCTTTTGGCATCGTTTGAAGCGGCATGCGCAGCAAGCGGAAATTGATAAGCCGGTCTCACCGCATACCCTGCGTCACGCTTTTGCAACGCACTTGTTGAATCATGGAGCAGATTTGAGAGTTGTCCAACTATTGTTGGGGCATAGCGATCTCTCGACCACACAAATTTATACACATATTGCGAGCAGTCGTATGAAAGCATTGCATGCCGAGCATCATCCCCGTGGTTGAGAGGAACCACTGCCATCAAATAGACTCCTATATGTCTAAATATATGGCTTTGGATCTTGGCGCAGTGGCTAAGGCTGAAAATAAAAAAAGAGATACTAGTTTATGATCAAAAATATCATGGGTTTTATAGTGGTGACATTATTGTTGTCATCGGCATTACTGTCATCAGTGAGTGCCGAACCAGTTTCGGTGGATCTGGCCAAAATTATTACGGATAAACTCAAAGCATCTCGTCCCGATTTAAAATTGGGTGCTGTGGAAACAACGCCAATTAATGGGCTTTATCTGGTTAGAGTTAATGGCACCCAATTTTTCTATGTAGGAGAAACAGGTGAATACATTGTTGCCGGTGATATGTATCGCGCCCGCCCTGGGCTCTTTGTGCCGGTGAAGGACTTAGCCGCTGCAAATATACGAAAAAGTCGAATGGCAGGTGTTTCCAGAGGCGATACGATTGTTTTTCCCGCCGCTGATGAAACAAAGGCCATTCTTTATGTCTTTACGGATGTGGATTGTCACTACTGCCGTAAACTCCACAACGAGTCAGTGCCTGCATTGACCCTGGCGGGTGTCGAAGTACGTTATTTGGCTTATCCCAGAGCAGGTCTTAACTCAGAGTCCTATCGAAAAATCGCCTCTGCCTGGTGTGCTAAGGATAAGCAAAAAGCACTGTCAATCCTAAAAAACGGTCGGTCTATTCCTGAGAATATTTGTGAAAATAATCCCGTTGCCGCGCAATATTCTCTAGGTCAGGAGGTGGGTGTTACAGGAACGCCTGCTTTGATTATGGAAGATGGAACATTGTTGCCAGGTTATCGCCCGGCCGAGGAATTGTTAAAGATAATAGGGGTTAACTAAAACCGGTAATCTTCATCAACTTAGATGGGGGGCAGGTATTTCATCCCAATATTTTTTATTGGTTTTTTTGTCAGAGCAAGACCCTATATTTTCAGCGATTTTCTGTTGTGGATAGTGGTGTTCTCGCATTGACAGTACCTTTGCCGACTATTAAGGTTGCGACCCTCCTATAGAGCATAAGTTGATCAACTTTTCACTCAACGTGTTCTGATAGATATTGGGTATGCGTACTTAATATCTAGATTCTATTGGTAGATGATTAACACCCACTTTAACGCTAGGGCGAATACATTGAATTCTGTAAAGATTGGCATATGTGGTTTAGGAACAGTGGGTAGCGGTACAGTTAATGTGCTGAGCCGTAACACTAAAGAAATCAACGCCCGAGCAGGTTGTCAGATTATCATCAGTCAGGTAGGAGCCCGACGTGATAACCCGGATTGTGATCTGGGCGATGTCAGCGTATCCCGAGATATTTTTGCCGTCGCGGAAAATCCCGATATTGATATTCTGGTGGAATTGATTGGCGGCACCACCGTTGCTAAAGAATTGATATTGAAAGCCATTGCTAATGGCAAGCACGTTGTCACTGCCAACAAGGCATTGATTGCTGAGTTTGGTAATGAAATTTTTGCTGCGGCCAAAGAAAAGGGTGTTACCGTTGCCTTTGAAGCTGCAGTCGCTGGTGGCATCCCTATCATTAAAGCTATTCGCGAAGGATTGTCGGCCAATCGCATAGAATGGCTCGCGGGAATCATTAACGGCACCGGAAACTTTATTCTCACCGAAATGCGAGATAAAGGCCGTGATTTTGCCGATGTACTAAAAGAAGCTCAGGCATTGGGTTATGCCGAAGCTGACCCTACCTTCGATGTGGAAGGCATTGATGCCGCTCATAAGCTTGTTATTCTGGCTTCCTTGGCGTTTGGTATTCCCCTGCAATTTGATAAGGTCTTCACCGAGGGCATCAGTAAGATCGAGCCTCAGGATGTTACCTACGCACAGCAGCTGGGCTATCGGATCAAGCACTTGGGTATAGCCAGAAGAAACACTGGCGGTATAGAACTCCGTGTTCACCCAACACTGATACCTGAAAAACGTCTTATCGCCAATGTTGATGGTGTAATGAATGCTATCTTGGTTAAGGGCGATGCTGTTGGTCCCACGCTGTATTATGGGCCTGGCGCTGGCGCTGAGCCAACAGCCTCTTCGGTGATTGCCGATATTGTTGATCTGGCTAGGACCCTGTCAGCTGACCCAGAGCACCGTGTGCCTCATATGGGCTTTCAGCTTGATCAGTTGAAAGATATTGCTGTGTTGCCCATTGGCGAAGTAGAAACGGCGTATTATTTGCGGATCAATGCATTGGATGTTCCCGGAGTACTCGCTAAAATCACTCAGGTGTTAAGTGATGCCAATATTAGCGTTGAAGCGGTTATTCAAAAAGAGCCGGAAGCAGGAAAAGATCGGGTTCAGCTGATTATTCTTACCAACCGCGCTATAGAAAAATACCTGGATGACGCCGTGGAAAAAATTCAAGCATTAGATTCCACCGAAGGAAATGTGGTTAAAATTCGGGTTGAATCCTTAGGTTAAACACCCGTGTAAAAGGGGTGTTGGTCACTAATAGAACAAGCAAGACAACAAATAAACAGAGAATTATTGTGAAATATATCAGTACCCGTGGTCAGGCTCCGAAATTGTCTTTTGAAGACGCTATATTGGCAGGCCTTGCCAGCGACGGTGGTCTCTATGTACCAGAAACGTTACCTCAGTTTTCAGCAGAAGAAATTGCTTCATGGGCTGGGCTGCCTTACCAGGATCTGGCCTTTAACATCATGTCGCCCTTTGTGGCAGGAGAAGTGCCTGACGACGACCTACGTGAACTGATCAACAAGACCTACAGCACTTTCCGTCATGATGCTATTGCTCCGTTGGTACAAACTGCGCACAACGAATTTATTCTTGAATTGTTTCAAGGGCCAACCCTAGCATTCAAAGACTTCGCCCTACAATTTCTTGGCAACCTGCTGGACTACGTGCTGAAGAAGCGCGATCAGCGAGTCGTGATTCTGGGAGCCACCTCTGGTGATACCGGATCAGCCGCCATCGAGGGTTGCCGTCACAGCGATAATGTCGATATCTTTATTCTTCACCCACACAACAGGGTGTCCGAAGTACAGCGCCGCCAGATGACGACTGTGTTAGAAAAGAACGTGTTCAATATTGCCATAGAGGGCAATTTTGATGATTGCCAAAATATGGTAAAAAGCAGCTTTGGTGATCAGTCATTTCTGCCTGAGGGTCGCCAACTTGTTGCTGTAAATTCAATTAACTGGGCACGTATCATGGCCCAGATTGTCTATTATTTTTATGCCGGACTAGCCGTAGGCGCGCCCCATCGCCCTGTGGCATTCTCAGTGCCGACCGGAAACTTTGGTGATATCTTTGCGGGTTATCTGGCAAAACGTATGGGCCTACCCATCGACCAGTTAGTGATAGCCACTAATGCTAATGATATTTTGCACCGTTGTATCAGTAACAATGATCACAGCCTCCAAGGTTTGGTTCACAGCCTTTCTCCCTCAATGGATATTATGGTCTCCAGTAATTTTGAACGGCTGCTGTTTGACCTTTATGACCGTGATGGCAATGCCATTAATGAGCTCATGGCTAACTTCAAGCAGACCGGGAAATTGGCATTAAGTGACACGGCATTGGTTAAGGCTCGGGAGTTATTCTCCAGTTATCGTCTGGATGATGATGCCATGGTCCAGGTGATTACCGATGTCTGGAAAAATACAGAATATCTGCTAGATCCACACACAGCCATTGGCGTTGCAGCGGCGCGCAAAACTCGTCGCCGTCAGGATATTCCGATGATTTGTTTAGCCACCGCACATCCGGCTAAATTTCCTGAAGCCGTACGCAAAGCCGGTTATGCCCAAGACCCTGCACTGCCACACCACATGGTAGATCTATTTGATCGGGAAGAACGTTATTCTGTTCAGCCCAATGATTTGAGTGTGGTACATCAATTTATTGCCGATAATATTTGTTAAGCTTTGATATGGGGCGTGCTCGCAGCCCCGTGTCTTTTAGTTTTTTCTTTTAAATATCATGGACCTTGATATGCTCTAGATAGGGAACTGTCAGGGTGCTTTGATTCAAAACACCCCCTATAAATTATCAATAAAGTACTAAGGATTACCGTATGTCTCTTGCAGCATTCCTAAAAAAATTAAAGGAAGCTTCTGAAACGGTCACTTTTGATAACACCTTGTCTATCATTGAAGAACACTATGTGTTCCAAGAAACCGCTTTTGAAAATGGTGAGATTGCCAATGTAGCTGGGCAGAATAATGGTTCTTGCAAGATTTTTGCATTGGGTCATATTAACAACCTAACAGAAGAGCAAACGTTAAATTGTTTTGGTGATTACTACCGCAGAGATGTGTTGGAAAATCCCCATGGTGATGATCATCAAAACATAAGAAGTTTTATCAAGCACGGATGGCAGGGGATACGTTTTAACGGCGAGGCTTTGACTTTAAAGTAGGTCGATGCAGTTGTACTGGCACTTAGAAAAGCATGGTTTAAATCAGCAGTTTATTCGTTACTACAGCGTCCTGTTTTGGTGTCTAAAAGGAGGTCGATTCTGCAACGTTTGGATTCTTCTAGTGGAGCTGGGTATCAGGCACATTAAAATTAGGGGCTGACCCAGATAACTAAGCCGTATTATCTTTAACCCA